>OPGP01000005.1_pt1 | contig 375709 bp, 329 predicted proteins | sample 1691661 | NCBI WGS metagenome assembly OPGP01 (sample SAMN05831936, study PRJEB22555) | human gut metagenome | isolation source: Material from the ethmoid | host: Homo sapiens | reverse complement strand
ATACCGAACCCGGAAGCTAAGCCCTTCAGCGCCGATGGTACTGCCCTGGAGACGGGGTGGGAGAGTAGGACGCCGCCGGACAACCCTTCACCGAAGGCCCACCCCACACGGGGTGGGCCTTCGGCATATCCGCATACCCCCACACCGCAGACGGGGCGAACCCGTCGTGGCTGACCCTCTCGTCGGCGTCGGCGTCGGCGCTGGCCCCGGCGTCCGCCCGAGCCGTCGCGGAGCGGGGGTGTGCCGGCGTCGAGCCGGAGCAGAGGCAGCGCCCCCGGGCGCGCACCTCGCACCACGCTTCTCCGGACGCCGGACAGAGCGGTGTTGCTGCGCCACCGAGCGTCGGCAGACGCAGGCTGATCAGGCTGCGGGCCGGCCGGAGGCGGGCCACGGCGCGTGTCCCCACTAGAATGGGGGCATGTCCACCATCTCCCGTGACGAGGTCGCGCGCGTCGCCGCGCTGGCCCGCATCGATCTGCGACCCGAGGAGCTGGACCGGCTCTCCGGCGAGCTCGACGTGATCGTCGACGCCATCGCCAAGGTCAGCGAGGTCGCGACGCCCGACGTCCCCGCGACGAGCCACCCGATCCCGATGTCGAACGTCTTCCGTGACGACATCCCCGAGCCGCCGCTGCCCGTCGAGGACGTCCTCGCGGGCGCGCCCGCGGCGGAGGACGGCCGGTTCTCCGTACCGCAGATCCTCGGGGAGGAGTGAGATGACGGACCTGACACGGCTCTCCGCGGCCGAGCTCGCCGAAGGGCTCGAGGCGCGCGACTTCTCGAGCGTCGAGGCCACCCAGGCGCACCTCGACCGGATCGGCGCGGTCGAGGGCGCGGTCAACGCGTTCCTCCACGTCAACACCGACGAGGCGCTGGCGACGGCGCGCTCGGTCGACGACCGCCGCGTCGCGGGCGAGCCGGTGCACCGGCTCGCCGGTGTGCCGATCGCGGTCAAGGACGTCGTCGTGACGAAGGGCATGCCGACGACGGCCGGCTCCAAGATCCTCGAGGGCTGGGTGCCGCCGTACGACGCGACGCTCGTCGAGAAGATCCGCGCCGCCGGGCTGCCGATCCTCGGCAAGACGAACATGGACGAGTTCGCCATGGGCTCGTCGACCGAGCACTCCGCGTACGGCAACACCCGCAACCCGTGGGACCTCGACCGGATTCCCGGCGGGTCGGGCGGCGGCTCCGCCGCGGCGGTGGCGGCGTTCGAGGCACCCCTCGCGATCGGCACGGACACGGGCGGCTCGATCCGTCAGCCCGGGGCCGTCACCGGCACCGTCGGCGTCAAGCCGACGTACGGCGGCGTCTCCCGGTACGGGCTCATCGCGATGGCGTCCTCGCTCGACCAGGCGGGCCCCGTCACGCGCACGGTGCTCGACGCCGCGCTGCTGCACGAGCTCATCGGCGGCTACGACCCGCGCGACTCCACGTCGATCCCCGGGCGCGGGCCGGCGCTCGTCGACGCCGCGGTCCAGGGCGCCACGGGCGACCTCTCGGGCCTGCGCGTCGGCGTCGTCAAGGAGCTCACGGGCGAGGGCTACCAGGAGGGCGTGAGCGCGCGCTTCGCGCAGTCGCTCGACCTCCTGCGCGGGCTCGGCGCCGAGATCGTCGAGGTCTCCTGCCCGCACTTCGAGTACGCGCTCGGCGCGTACTACCTGATCATGCCGTCGGAGGCGTCGAGCAACCTTGCGAAGTTCGACGGCATGCGCTTCGGCCTGCGCGTGGAGCCCGAGGAGGGCCCCGTGACCGCGGAGCGCGTCATGGCCGCCACGCGCGGCGCGGGCTTCGGCGACGAGGTGAAGCGCCGCATCATCCTCGGCACCTACGCGCTCTCGGCCGGCTACTACGACGCCTACTACGGCAGCGCGCAGAAGGTCCGCACGCTCATCCAGCGGGACTTCGCCGCCGCCTTCGAGCAGGCGGACGTCCTCGTCTCGCCGACGGCGCCGACCACGGCGTTCCGGTTCGGCGAGAAGCTCGACGACCCGCTCGCCATGTACCTCAACGACGTCGCGACGATCCCCGCCAACCTCGCGGGGGTCCCCGGGATGTCGGTGCCGTCGGGCCTGTCGGACGACGGCCTGCCCGTCGGGTTCCAGATCCTCGCGCCGGCCAAGGCCGACGACCGCATGTACCGGGTGGGCGCGGCCCTCGAGGCCGCCCTGGTCGGCTCGTGGGGTGGCCCGCTGCTCGACCGCGCGCCCGCGCTGCCCACGGCCACGAACGCACAGGAGGGCCAGGTCGGATGACCGCCACGACCGTCGACCTCGTCGACTACGCCGACGCCACGCGCCGCTACGACCCCGTCATCGGGATCGAGGTGCACGTCGAGCTCGGCACGCTGACCAAGATGTTCTGCCCGGCCGAGGTGAGCTTCGGCGCCGAGCCGAACACCCAGGTGACCCCGGTCTCGCTCGGGCTCCCGGGCGCCCTGCCGGTCGTCAACGGCAAGGCCGTCGAGTATGCGATCCGCATCGGCCTCGCGCTCAACTGCCAGATCGCCGAGACGTGCCGGTTCGCGCGCAAGAACTACTTCTACCCGGACGTCCCGAAGAACTTCCAGACGTCCCAGTACGACGAGCCCATCGCCTACGACGGGTGGATCGACGTCGAGCTCGAGGACGGGACCGTGTTCCGCGTCGAGATCGAGCGCGCGCACATGGAGGAGGACGCCGGCAAGAACACCCACGTGGGTGGGGCGACCGGTCGCATCCACGGTGCCGAGTACTCGCTCGTCGACTACAACCGCGCCGGCATCCCGCTCGTCGAGATCGTCACGCGGCCGATCACGGGCGCGGGCGACCGCGCCCCCGAGGTCGCGCGCGCGTACGTACAGACGCTGCGCGACATCTTCCGGGCGCTCGACGTGTCCGAGGCGCGCATGGAGCGCGGCAACGTCCGCGCCGACGTGAACCTCTCGCTGCGCCCGACGCCCGAGTCGCCGCTCGGCACGCGCACCGAGACGAAGAACGTCAACTCGTTCCGCTCCGTCGAGCGGGCCGTGCGCTACGAGGTCTCGCGCCAGGCCGCCGTGCTCGACGCGGGCGGCACGGTGATCCAGGAGACCCGGCACTGGCACGAGGACACGGGCATCACGACGTCGGGCCGCGTGAAGTCGGACGCCGAGGACTACCGGTACTTCCCGGAGCCCGACCTCGTCCCGATCGCGCCGCCGCGCGAGTGGATCGAGGAGATCCGTGCGGGGCTCCCCGAGCTGCCGGTCGCGCGCCGCCGTCGGCTCCAGGGCGAGTGGGGCTACGCGGACGCCGAGATGCGCGACGTCGTGAACGCCGGTGCGCTCGACCTCATCGAGGCCACCGTCGCCGCGGGCACCAGCCCGGCCGGTGCGCGCAAGTGGTGGATGGGGGAGCTCGCGCGCCGCGCCAAGCAGGACGAGGTGGCGCTCGAGGCGCTGCCCGTCACGCCCGCGCAGATCGCCGCGCTGCAGGGCCTCGTCGACGCGGGCCGGATCAACGACAAGCTCGCGCGCCAGGTGCTCGACGGCGTGCTCGCCGGCGAGGGGGACCCGGAGGCGGTCGTCACCGCCCGGGGCCTCGAGGTCGTCTCCGACGACGGTGCGCTGCTCGCCGCGATCGACGAGGCGCTCGCCGCGCAGCCGGACATCGTGGAAAAGGTCCGGGGCGGGAACCTCGGGCCCGTCGGGGCGATCATCGGTGCCGTGATGAAGGCGACCCGCGGCCAGGCGGACGCGGGCCGCGTGCGCGAGCTCGTCCTCGAGCGGATCGGCTGACCGCCGTGACGCGCGGACCGGTCGTCCTGGGAGAGATGGTGCGTCTGCGCCCGATCGAGGCGCGGGACGCGGACCGCATGTGGGAGTCGTTGCAGGACCCGGAGGCCAACCGGCTCACGGGGACGACGGCGACCTTCACGCGCGAGCAGATCGACGAGTGGGTGGCGACCGTCAGCGACCGGGACGGCCGGTACGACTGGGCCATCACGCCGGGCGCGGTGCGTGACGGGCAGCCGGTGAGCGACGAGCTGATCGGCGAGATCGTGCTCAACGACCTCGACGAGCACGCGCGCTCGGCGAACCTGCGGCTCGCGCTGCTCCCGAACTACCGCGGGCGCGGCTACGGTCGCGAGGCAATCTTCGAGGTGCTGCGGTTCGCGTTCGACGGGTCGACGGACGTCGACGGCGTCCGGCACGAGGGACCGCGCCTGCACCGCGTGAGCCTCGACGTGCTGAGCATCAACCCCCGCGCCCGGATGCTCTACGAGTCGTTGGGCTTCCGCGAGGAGGGTCGGCTGCGCGACGTCTACCGCGACGGCGACGGGTGGGCGGACGCGACGGTCATGAGCATCCTCGAGGACGAGTTCCGGGCGGGCCTCGGCGCGTCCTGAGCCGTCCGCGGGCACGACCGCACGAAGGGCCCGGCAGCATCCGCTGCCGGGCCCTTCGTCGTCCCGTCCTGCACCAGCTCCTCGCCGCGCGGACGCGCCCGTCAGGCGCGGTACGCCTGGCGCAGCAGCTCCACGCCGTCCTGCGTGCCCTCGAAGGAGGTGCCACCGGTCATGACGACGACGAGCTCCTGGTCGGGGAAGAGCGCCAGGAGCTGGCCGCCCAGGCCGAGGGCGAAGACCATGCCGAGGTCCGGGTCGGCCCACCAGTGCCAGCCGTACGCGCCGATCCAGGGGTAGGTCCGGGTGCGGGGGCGCCAGCACTCGCGCAGCCAGTCGAGCGGCGCGACCTCCTCGCGCAGCACGGCGGTCCCGAGGCGCGCGAGGTCGGTCGGGAGGAGGCACAGCCCGTTGCCCGCGTGGCTGTAGCCGTTCCGGTCCGCGTAGAAGCGCCAGCGGCGGATGCCCGACGGGCGGAAGAGGTGCTCCTCCGCCAGCTGCTCGACGCTGCGACCCGTGCGCCGGTGGAGCACCGCACCGAGCAGGTGCGAGGACCCCGTGGAGTACCACATCGTGCGTCCGGGCTCGTCGACCAGCGGCCGCTCCACGACGGCGCGCAGCAGGTCCTTGCTCGCGGTGAGCGGCGGGGCCGAGCCGCGCCAGACGCCGAACTCCGGCCACTCGAGCCCCGACGTCATCCCCAGCAGGTGCTCGACGGTGATGGCGCGCTTGCGCTCGTCGTCGACCGGCACGTGCGGCAGGTGCGCCAGCGCCGAGGACGACAGGTCGACGTCGACGAAGCCCGCGAGGATGCCGGTGACGCTCTTCGTCACCGAGTTCAGCTTGGCGAGGCGGTCCGCTCCGTCGTGGCGGCGGAACCACGTGCGCTCGGTGGTCCCCGCGTGCACGACGACGAGCGCGTGCACGCCGGCGGTGCGCAGCCGCCGCTCCCAGCGCCGGCCGGTCCAGAGGTCGTCGATCATGGGGCAGGAACGTAGCGGCTCCGGCTCGCGGCGGACGACAGGACTACCGACGCGCGGCCGGACCGCACCGTGGTTGACATCACCCGACCCACGACGTACATTCATAAGACGGAAACAAACTTCCGAGATGTGGAATCCACTCCGAAGGTTGGGCGGTCGAGCCGCCCGGCCCGGTCGTCGAGAGGGAACGCAGCGATGACGCTGGACGAGTTCAACCGGTGGTCGCCGGACGAGGCGCGGGACGCGCTCCTCGCGTGCGCCCACGTGGACCGCTGGGCCGAGGAGGTCGCGGCCGGTCGCCCGTACGCGACCGTGGAGGACGCCGTCGAGGCGGCGCTCACCACCGCCGACCCGTGGACGGACGACGAGTCCGACTCCGCGCTGGCGCGCCACCCCCGGATCGGCGAGCGTGCCGAGGGGGAGGCCGCGGACGCGAGCATGTCGCGCTCCGAGCAGGCCGGGGTCGACACCTCCGACGACGACGTGACGCGCCGGCTCGCCGAGGGGAACCGCGCGTACGAGCAGCGGTTCGGCCACGTGTTCCTCGTCCGGGCCGCCGGGCGCAGCGCCGAGGAGATCCTCGAGCAGCTCACCGAGCGGCTGGGCAACGACGCCGAGACCGAGCGGGCGAACGCCGCCCGCAACCTGCGCGAGATCGCCGCGCTGCGGCTGAAGGGAATGCTGACGGCATGAGCACCCACGCCAGCCACATCACCACGCACGTACTCGACGCGGCCAGCGGTAGGCCCGCCGAGGGGATCACCGTCCGCCTGGAGGCGGCTCCGGAGATCGCGGAGGGGACGACGGGGCAGGGCTGGTCCCTGGTGGCGTCCTCCCGCACGAACGACGACGGTCGCGTGCCCCAGCTTGGGCCCGAGACCCTCGTCCCCGGTACGTACCGGCTCGTGTTCGACACGGCCGAGTACTTCGACCGGCGAGACACCGTGTCCTTCTACCCGGAGGTCGTCATCGTCTTCCGGGTGGCGAGCGCTGAGCAGCACTACCACGTCCCCGTCCTGCTCAGCCCGTTCGCCTACTCGACCTATCGAGGGAGCTGACATGAGCACCACCACGACTGCCGAGCAGTCGGCGGCCACGCAGAGCAGCGGGGCCATCGTCCTGGGCGACAACCAGTGGGGCAAGGCGGAGGTGCGCCTCGTGCGCGTCGACCGCTCCACGCCCCGGCACGAGATCACGGACGTCAACGTCTCCTCACAGCTGAGGGGCGGGCAGGAGGCCACGCACCGCGAGGGGGACAACTCCCGGTGCGTCGCGACGGACACGCAGAAGAACACGATCTACGCGTTCGCCCGTGACGGCGTCGGCGCGATCGAGGACTTCGCCATCCGCCTCGGGCAGCACTTCGTCGAGGACTTCGAGTGGATCGAGGGCGGGCGCTGGGAGATCGAGCAGTACTCCTGGAACCGCATCGAGACCTCGGCCGGCGAGCACGACCACGCGTTCGTCCGCAACAACCAGGAGACGCGCACCACGGTCGTGCAGCGCGACGGCGACGAGGTCTTCGTCGTCTCGGGCCTCACGGACCTCGTCGTCCTCAAGTCGACGGGCTCGGAGTTCCACGGGTTCCCGCGCGACCGCTACACGACGCTCGTCGAGACGGACGACCGCATCCTCGCGACGTCGGTCACCTCGCGCTGGCGCTACACGACCACCGACGTCGACTTCGACGCGGTGTACGCGAAGGTCCGCGCGATCCAGCTCGAGGCGTTCGCGACGACGCACTCGCTCGCGCTCCAGCAGACACTCTTCGCGATGGGCAAGGCCGTCCTGGAGGCCGTCCCGGAGATCGCGGAGATCAAGTTCTCGATGCCGAACAAGCACCACTTCCTCGTGGACCTGGCGCCGTTCGGCCTCGACAACCCGAACGAGGTCTTCTACGCGGCCGACCGCCCGTACGGCCTCATCGAGGCGACCGTCCTGCGTGAGGACGTCCCGGCCGAGCCGCGTGCCTGGGCGACCGTCACCGGGTTCTGCTGAGGCGTCATGACGGACGGACGCGCCCTGCCCGGCCGCGGAGCCCCCGCGGCCCGGCAGGGCGCGCCCGCCTCAGGGCGCCGCGGTGATGAGCTCGCGCGTGAGCTCGCTCGCGACGCGGTGCAGCACCGGGACCGCGTGCTCGCCGAACTCGTACGTCACGCGGGCCGCGGGCCCGGAGACGGACAGCGCGGTGGGGGTCGGGGCGTCGGGCACCGCGACGGCGAAGCAGCGCACGCCGAGCTCCTGCTCGCCGTCGTCGATCGCGTACCCGCGCTCGCGGGTCGCGGCGAGCTCCGCGAGGAGCGCGTCGACGTCGGTGATCGACTGGTCCGTCGCGGGCGGCATGCCGACGCGGCCCATGATCTCGCGCACCGTCTGGTCGGGGAGCTGGGCGAGGACCGCCTTGCCGACGCCCGTGCAGTGCGTGTAGACGCGCCGTCCGACCTCGGTGAACATGCGCATCGAGTGGCTCGACGACGCCTGGGCGACGTAGACCGCCATGTCGCGGTCGATCATCGCGAGGTTCGCCGACTCGCCGAGGTCGTGGGCGAGGCGCTCCAGGTAGGGGCGCGCGCCGGCGCCGAGCTGGCGGCCCGCCGACTCGCCGAGCCGGATGAGGCGCGGGCCGAGGGTGTACCGCCGCGACGGCGTCTGGCGCACGTAGCCCTGGGCGAGCAGCGTGCGCAGCAGGCGGTGGATCGTGGGCAGGGGGAGCCCCGCGTGCTGCGCGAGCTCGCTCAGGCCGGACTCGCCGCCGAAGTCGGCGAGCAGCTCGAGCAGCTCGATCGCGCGGTCCACAGACTGCACGCCCCCGGCCGGCTTCGCCGGCCGCGTGCCCGGGGCGCTCTCCGTCGGCTCCGTCGCCGCCGAGGTCTCGGCCATCTCACCATCTCCTGTCCACCAGGTGCCGCCCGACGGCGGGCGCACCTCGCCTGAGCAGTGCGGGAACCTCCCGCGCTCCCTTCCGCATCACGGAAGACACGCATCAGCATACGAGAAGAAGGAACGAACATGACGTCCGAGACGAAGGCCCCGGAGACGCAGGCCGCGACGGCGAAGAACGCCGCGACCAGCCCGAGCTACTCCATCACGCTGCGCGTCGAGGCCCCCAGCGGTCACCGCACCGCGAGCGACCTCGTCGCGGCCGTGAGCGCGACGGGTGCCGCGATCACGGGCGTCGACGTCTCGGAGTCGGGCGCCGACCGCCTCGTCGTCGACATCACGGCCGACACCGTCGACGCCGCGCACGTGGAGCAGATCCGGGACGCGCTGAGCGCGCTCGACGGCCTCACCGTGCGCCACGTGAGCGACGCGACGTTCCTCATGCACCTCGGCGGCAAGCTCGAGGTCAACCCCAAGGTGCCGCTGCGCCACCGCGCCGACCTGGCCCGCGCCTACACGCCAGGCGTGGCGCGCGTGTGCCTCGCCATCGCGGAGCGGCCCGAGGACGCGCGCCGTCTGACGGTCAAGCGCAACACGGTCGCGGTCGTGACCGACGGCACCGCCGTCCTCGGGCTGGGCGACATCGGTCCCGCCGCGGCCCTCCCCGTCATGGAGGGCAAGGCCGCGCTGTTCAAGCAGTTCGCGGGCGTCGACGCGTGGCCGGTGTGCCTCGACACGACCGACACCGAGGAGATCATCCGCACGGTGAAGGCCATCGCGCCCGTGTACGGCGGCATCAACCTCGAGGACATCTCCGCGCCGCGCTGCTTCGAGATCGAGCGCCGCCTGCGCGAGGAGCTCGACATCCCCGTGTTCCACGACGACCAGCACGGCACGGCGATCGTCGTGCTCGCGGCGCTGACGAATGCGCTGCGCGTGGTGGGCAAGGCCATCGAGGACGTGCGCATCGTCGTCTCCGGCGTCGGCGCGGCGGGCAACGCGATCATCGCGCTGCTCCAGGGCCAGGGCGCGGGCAACATCGTCGCGTTCGACCGCCAGGGCGCGATCCACCCCGGCGCGAGCCTCACCGACGAGCACCGCCGCCGCCTGGCGGAGACGACCAACCCCGACGGCTTCACGGGCACGCTGCGCGAGGGCCTGGCCGGGGCCGACGTCTTCATCGGCGTCTCCGGGCCGAACATCCTCACGGGCGACGACGTGGCCACCATGGCCGACGACGCGATCGTCTTCGCGCTGGCGAACCCCACGCCGGAGGTCGACCCGATCGCCGCGGCGCAGCACGCGACGGTCGTCGCCACGGGCCGGAGCGACTACCCGAACCAGATCAACAACGTGCTCGCCTTCCCGGGCCTCTTCCGCGGCCTGCTGGACGTCGGCGCGAGCGAGATCACCGACGAGATGCTGCGCGCCGCGGCCGTCGCGATCGCCGACGCCGTCGCGCCCGAGGAGCTCAGCGCGAGCTACATCGTCCCGAGCGTCTTCGAGCCGGCCGTCTCCACGGCCGTCGCGCGCGCCGTCGCCGAGGTCGCGGAGCGCGACCGCGCGGGCCAGGCTCAGGAGAGCAGCACGTCGGGCCACCACGTCGGGTCGGCAGCCCGGTCCTGACGCACCCTCGTCAGCCCGGCCCGCCCCGCAGAAAGGACACCACCATGACCACCACCACGGCCGTCGCCGTCCACGGACCCGCCGTCGAGCGGTCCGACGAGATCCTCACGCCGGACGCGCTCGACTTCGTCGCCGACCTGCAGCGCCGGTTCGGCGCCCGCCGCGACGAGCTGCTCGCCGCCCGGGCCGCGCGGCGCGAGCAGGTCGCCCGCACGGGTCGCCTCGACTTCCTGCCCGAGACCGCCGACGTGCGCGCGGGGGACTGGACGGTCGCCGGCGCGCCCGCGGACCTCCGGGACCGCCGCGTCGAGATCACCGGGCCCCCGACGCCCAAGATGGCGATCAACGCCCTCAACTCGGGCGCGAAGGTCTGGCTCGCCGACCTCGAGGACGCGTCGACGCCGCATTGGAGCAACGTCGTCGGGGGGCAGGTCGCCCTGCACGACGCGACGCGCCGCACGCTCGCGTTCACGTCGCCCGAGGGCAAGCAGTACGCGCTGCGCCCGGAGACCGACGGCGACCCGCTCGCCGTCATGGTCGTGCGGCCCCGCGGCTGGCACTTCGACGAGGTGCACCTCACCGTGGACGGGACGCCCGCCGTCGGCGCGCTCGTGGACTTCGGGCTGCACTTCTTCCACAACGCCGCGGAGCTCGTCGCGCGCGGCTCCGGGCCGTACTACTACCTGCCGAAGATGGAGTCCCACCTCGAGGCGCGCCTGTGGGACGAGGTCTTCACGCACGCGGAGCAGACGCTCGGCATCCCGCACGGGACGATCCGGGCGACGGTCCTCATCGAGACGATCCCGGCCGCGTTCGAGATGGACGAGATCCTCTACGAGCTGCGCGACCACGCGTCCGGGCTCAACGCGGGCCGCTGGGACTACCTGTTCTCCGTGATCAAGTACTTCCGCGACTCCGGGCCGTCGTTCACGCTGCCCGACCGCGGGTCCATCACGATGACCGCGCCGTTCATGCGCGCGTACACCGAGCTGCTGGTGCAGACGTGCCACCGGCGCGGCGCGTTCGCGATGGGCGGTATGGCGGCCGTCATCCCGAACCGCCGCGAGCCCGAGGTCACCGCCCAGGCGTTCGAGAAGGTGCGCGCCGACAAGCAGCGCGAGGCCGGCGACGGCTTCGACGGGTCGTGGGTCGCGCACCCGGACCTCGTGCCGGTGTGCCGCGAGGTGTTCGACGGGGTGCTCGGCGAGCGACCCAACCAGCTCGACCGGCAGCGCCCCGACGTCCACGTCACGGCCGACCAGCTCCTCGACGTGGCGTCCGCGCAGGGCGACGTCACCGAGGCGGGGCTGCGCAACAACCTCTACGTGTCCGTCGCCTACGTCGCGGCGTGGCTCGCGGGCAACGGCGCGGTCGCGATCCACAACCTCATGGAGGACGCCGCGACCGCGGAGATCTCGCGCTCGCAGGTGTGGCAGTGGGTGCGCTCGGGCGCGTCGTTCACCGCGGGCGAGAGCGCGGGCACGACCGTCACCACGGACCTGGTCCGCACGCTCCTGCGCGAGGAGACCGCGCGGCTGCGGGACGACGTCGGGCACGAGGCCTACGACGCCGGGCCGTACGACCGGGCGGCGGCGCTCGTCGAGGACATCGCGCTCAACGAGCACTACGTCGACTTCCTCACGCTGCCCGCGTACGAGGACGTCGTCGCGCACGAGCAGGACGCGTCCTGATGCCGGCCGGTCCCGAGGCGGGCTCGGTCCGCGGCTTCAGCGAGGAGGGCGTCGCGGCGCTGCACGCGTCGCTCGACGGGCTGCTCGCGCCCTGGGACGCGGAGCTCGCGGCCCGCTACCCGGGCGACGACGGCTCGCGCCAGCCCGTGCACACCGTCTACGTGCCGGGCGACCGGTACGCGGCGGGCCTCGCGCCGGAGTGGGCGGCCCAGGCGCGCGAGGCGGTCGACGGCGCGGGCGGCGTCCGTCGCCTCGTGGACCTGCTGGGCGTCGGGGAGGGAGCCGGGGGCGACCTCGCGGACGCCGTCGCGGAGCGCGTGAGCGCGAAGCTCGCGGTCGAGGCGATCGAGGACCTCCGGATCGACTTCGAGGACGGGTTCGGCGACCGCGGCGACGCGGCGGAGGACGCCGCGGTGATCGCGGCGGCGCGCGAGCTCGTCCGGGCCGAGGCGCAGGGCACCGCGACGCCGTTCGCGGGCATCCGCATCAAGTGCCTCGAGGAGGCGACGCGCCGACGCGGCGTGCGCACCCTCGCGCTGTTCGTCGCGGAGCTCGTCGCGGGTCGCGCCGCGGCCGGCGAGGCCCGCGCCCTGCCGGACGGGTTCGTCGTGACGCTCGCCAAGGTCACCGCGCCGCAGCAGGTCGAGGCGATGGCGCGCGCGTGCGAGCACGTCGAGGACGCGAACGGCCTCGAGCCGGGCACCCTGCGGTTCGAGGTCCAGGTCGAGACGCCGCAGGCGCTGCTCGCGGCCGACGGCACGGCGACGGTCGCCCGCCTCGTGCACGCCGCGCCGGGTCGTGTCACGGCGCTGCACTACGGCACGTACGACTACTCGGCGTCGCTCGGCATCGCCGCTGCGTACCAGTCGATGGAGCACCCCGCGGCCGACCACGCGAAGTCGGTCATGCAGCTCGCCGTCGCGGGCACGGGCGTGCGCCTGTCGGACGGGTCGACGAACGTCCTGCCCGTCGGCGACCCCCAGGCCGTCGACGCGGCGTGGCGGCTGCACGGGCGGCTCGTGCGCCGCTCGCTCGAGCGCGGGTACTACCAGGGCTGGGACCTGCACCCCGCGCAGCTCCCGAGCCGGTTCGCCGCGACGTACGCGTTCTACCGCGAGGGCGCGGCGTCGGCGCTCGCGCGCCTCGCGGCGTACGTCGGGTTCGTGCCCGACGCCGGGGGCGTCCTCGACGAGCCGGCGACGGCCAAGGCGATGGCCTGGTTCCTCGGACGCGGCGTCGACTGCGGCGCGCTCACCGAGACCGAGGTCCGCACCGCGACCGGTCTCGACCGTGCCGGGCTCGACGCGGTCCGCGTCTCCGGGCGCGCGCCGCAGCCCGTCGCGGGCTGAGCGCCCGCCCGCCCTCCCATCCTTCCCGCCGCCCGCCGTGGCACCGCCACCGGCACGGCCACGACCTCCGAGGAGTGACCCCATGACCCAGACCACCCCCTACTACACCCCGCAGGGTGGCCTGCCCGGCCAGACCGAGCTGCTCACCGACCGCGCGATCGTCACCGAGGCGTACACGGTGATCCCGCGCGGCGTGCTGCGCGACATCGTCACGAGCAACCTGCCCGGGTGGGACAAGACCCGGCTGTGGGTGCTCGCCCGGCCGATCGAGGGCTTCGCGACGACGTTCGCGCAGTACGTCATGGAGGTCTCGCCCGGCGGCGGGTCGGACCAGGGCGAGGACGAGGAGACCGTGCAGTCCGTCGTCTTCGTCACCGAGGGCACGCTCGTGCTCACGCTCGCCGGGGTCGAGCACGTGCTCGAGCCGGGCGGGTACGCGTACCTGGCGGCGGGGGAGCGGTGGGCGCTGCACAACCGCTCGGACGCGAAGGCCGCGTTCCAGTGGATCCGCAAGGTGTACGAGCCGATCCCGGGCCACACCGCGACGTCGTTCGTCACGCGCGAGCAGGACGTCGAGCCGCGCGCGATGCCGGACACGGACGGCGTGTGGGTGACGACGCGGTTCGTCGACCCCGACGACCTCGCGCACGACATGCACGTCAACATCGTGACGTTCCAGCCCGGCGGGTCCATCCCGTTCGCGGAGACGCACATCATGGAGCACGGCCTCTACGTGCTCGAGGGCAAGGCGGTCTACCGCCTCAACGGCGACTGGGTCGAGGTCCAGGAGGGCGACTTCATGTGGCTCCGCGCGTTCTGCCCGCAGGCCTGCTACGCGGGCGGCCCCAAGCCGTTCCGCTACCTGCTCTACAAGGACGTGAACCGGCAGGTCAAGCTCGACCGCCGGCGCTGACGCGACCTGACGTAGCACGACGAGGGCCCGGTTCCGCACGCGGAGCCGGGCCCTCGACGTGCTTCGGTTTTTCACCCGGCGCGGCGGCAAGATCATCCGGCTCCGAACGGTTCTCGGTCCGTCGGCGGTGCCACAGTGAGGTGTACAGCAACGGATCACGTGAACCGATGGAGTGTTCATGGCACCGCGCTACAACTCCCCGCCCAACTGGCCGCCGCCCCCTGTCGGATGGTCACCGCCGCCAGGCTGGTCGCCTGACCCCGCATGGGGACCCGCGCCGCAGGGGTGGCGGTTCTGGGTCGATGACGCCGGGGCCGGTTCTTCCGATCCCCGAGAGGCGCTCGCCGAGGTCGGTGTCGGCGAGGAGAGCGTTGGCGCAGCACAGAGGAAGTCCTGGATAGCGCGGCACAAGATCCTGACGGGAGCAGGCGGTGTGGTCCTGCTCATCGTCGTCATCGCGGCGTTGGTCGGCGGGAACGCCGATCCAGGCGAAGAGCCCGTCGTCGTCGCGACGACGCAAGGTGCCGATCAGGGCGAGAAGTCGGCTGACGAGATCGCTGCGGAGGAGCAGGCAGAGGCCGAGCGCCTCGCCGAGGAGGAAGCAGCGGCGGCGGCGGAAGCCGAGGAGGAGCGGCTGGCGGAGGAGCAGCGACTCGCTGACGAGGCGGCTGCTGCAGAGGCGGCCGCTGCCGAAGCGGCGAGGATCGGGTCGGTCGCGCAGCAGAATGCGTACCGGTCGGCCTTGAGCTACCTCGACCTGACGGGGTTCTCGCGTTCGGGCCTCATCGGGCAGCTCGAGTTCGAGGGTTTCAGCACGGCCGACGCCGAGTTCGCCATCGTTCGACTCGAGGCCGAGGGCGGCGTTGACTGGAACGCGGAGGCGGCCGAGTGCGCGGCGAGCTACCTCGACTTGATGTCGTTCTCGCGAGCCGGTCTCGTCGACCAGTTGCTCTTCGAAGGATTCACGCCGGAGCAAGCCGAGTACGGAGTGAGTACCACGGGACTGTGACTCAGGCCCGGTCCCGACCGGTCGCCGTCATGCGTCGTGGAGGACCAGGCCGCACGTCGATCCCGCCTGTCGACGGACGTCCCTGTAGCGACGAGGTTTGTGCCTCCGTCGAGCCTCGCGTTCTGCGCCTCCATGAAGGCCACGCCCGCCCACTCCTCGAAGAGCACCGCGACCGGCCCCTGACCTCCTGACCGAGCGGCAGCGCGTCTCGCCTTCGCCATCCCGATGATGCACGACGTCTGAACGTCGCCGAGCGCGACTCGAGCGCGCACGCCGGAAACGGGAGCCGTCGCACGACCCGCCTTCGTGGGTCTTGTGAGAGCGGACGAGAGCAGCGCGCGAGCCCAAGTTCGTCGCCCTCTCCTGCCACCGTCGTCGCCGGGTCTGCACCCGAGGTCTGGGAGAGGTTCAGCCTTGCGCGCCCTCGTGAGACTCCGCTGACGGGCTTCCCATCGCACCAGCTACGGGAAGGCGCCGACGGCCTGGACGTCGCACCGAGGCCTCTTCGACGGTTGACGCTCTGCACGGACGGCGTCTACACTTCCATACAGCAGAAGAAAAGTTCCGCAGAATGGAATCGCAACGCAGCGAGGCGCGGACGGACCCAGGGAGACGACGATGAGCCCCGCACCGACGTACACCGTCAACTGCTCGATCCTGCTCACGGACCTGCCGCTGCTCGAGCGGCCGGCCGCCGCCGCGGCGGCGGGGTTCCGGGGCGTCGAGTTCTGGTGGCCGTTCGCGTCGCCCACGCCCGCCCGCGACGAGGTGGACGCGTTCGTCGGCGCGATCGAGACGGCGGGCGTGCAGCTCACGGGCCTGAACTTCGACGCCGGGAACATGCCCGGCGGCGACCGCGGGCTCGTGTCGTGGCCCGCGCGCTCGGCCGACCTGCGCGCGAACCTCGACGTCGTCACCGCGATCGGGGAGCGCACCGGCTGCCGCGCGTTCAACGCGCTCTACGGCAACCGCCAGGAGGGTGAGACGCCCGAGGCGCAGGACGAGCTCGGCGCCGAGAACCTCGCGCTCGCGGCGCGGGCCGTCGGGCGCATCGGCGGGACGGTGCTCGTCGAGCCCGTGAGCGGCGCGCCGGCCTACCCCCTGAAGACCGCGGCCGACGCCGTGCGCGTCATCGACCGGGTCGCCGCCGACCACGGCGAGACGAACCTCGGTCTCCTGTTCGACGTCTACCACCTGGCCGTGAACGGCGACGACGTCGACGCGGCTCTGTCGACCTACCGCGGTCGCATCGCGCACGTGCAGGTCGCGGACGCGCCCGGTCGCGGTGAGCCCGGCACGGGCGACCTGCCGATCGAGCGCTGGACCAAGGACCTGCGCGCCGGCGGCTACGACGGCTGGATCGGCCTCGAGTACAAGACCGCGGCCGCCGACCCGTTCGCGTGGCTCCCCGCCGCCGAGCGCTGACGCGACCCCCGGCCGTCAACCGGCCGCGTGCCGACCGTCCGTCGGCCGCCCCGACCCCCGACCTGAACCACCCAGAGGAGCACACCATGGCCTCCATCGCCTTCATCGGACTCGGCATCATGGGCAGCCCCATGGCCGTCCACCTGCAGAACGCCGGGCACGACGTCGCGGGCTACAACCGCAGCCCCGAGAAGACCGCGCCGCTCGTCGAGGCGGGCGGTCGCGCGGCCGAGTCGGTCGCCGACGCGGTCTCGGGCGCCGACGTCGTCGCGATCATGGTCCCGGACTCGCCCGACGTGGAGGCGGTGCTCACCGGCGACGACGGCGTCCTCGCGAACGCGAAGCCCGGCGCGCTCGTCGTCGACTTCTCCTCGATCCGCCCGGACGTCACGGTCGCGCTCGCGCAGCAGGCGAAGGACGCGGGCCTGCGGATCGTCGACGCCCCCGTCTCGGGCGGCGAGGCGGGCGCGATCAACGCCGCGCTGTCGATCATGGTCGGCGGCACGCCCGAGGACTTCGAGGCGGCGAAGCCGTTCCTCGACGTCGTCGGCAAGACGGTCGTGCACGTGGGCCCGAACGGCTCCGGCCAGACGGTCAAGGCCGCGAACCAGCTCATCGTCGCCGCGAACATCCAGGCTCTCGCCGAGGCGGTCGTCTTCCTCGAGGCCTACGGCGTCGACACCGAGGCCGCGATCGAGGTCCTGGGCGGCGGCCTCGCGGGCTCGGCGGTGCTGAACCAGAAGGCGCGCAAGATGCTCGACCGCGACTTCGGCCCCGGCTTCCGGATCGAGCTCCACCACAAGGACCTCGGCATCGTCACCGCCGCGGCCCGCGAGGCGGGCGTCGTCGCGCCGCTCGGCGGCCTCGTCGCCCAGCTCATGGCCTCCGCCCGCGCGAACGGCGACGGCGGCCTCGACCACTCCGGCCTGTTCCGCGGCGTCGAGCGCCTGTCCGGCCGCGACGGCTCCTGACCTTCCCTCTGACGACGACGTCACCTCCAGCAAGGAGAGAAACCATGCCTCGTATGCGTGCGGTGGACGCCGCAGTGGCGATCCTCGAGATCGAGGGCGCGACCCAGGCGTTCGGCCTGCCCGGCGCCGCCATCAACCCCTTCTACTCCGCGATGCGCGCGCACGGCGGCATCGACCACGTGCTCGCCCGCCACGTCGAGGGCGCGTCGCACATGGCCGACGGCTACTCCCGCGCGAAGCCGGGGAACATCGGCATCTGCATCGGCACGTCGGGCCCCGCGGGCACCGACATGATCACCGGCCTCTACGCCGCGTGGGCCGACTCGATCCCGATGCTCTGCATCACGGGCCAGGCGCCGGTCGCCAAGCTCGACAAGGAGGACTTCCAGGCCGTCGACATCGCGAGCATCGCCGCTCCGGTGACGAAGATGGCCAAGACCGTCCTCGAGGCCGGGCAGGTGCCGCAGGTCTTCCAGCAGGCGTTCCACCTCATGCGCTCGGGCCGCCCGGGTCCGGTGCTCGTCGACCTGCCGATCGACGTGCAGCTCACGGAGATCGAGTTCGACCCGGCGACCTACGAGCCGCTGCCCGTGCACCGCCCGACGGCGACGCGCGCCCAGGCCGAGAAGGCGATCGACCTGCTGCTCGCGGCGGAGCGTCCCCTGCTGGTCGCGGGCGGCGGTATCGTCAACGCGGGGGGCGAGGACCTGCTCGTCGAGCTCGCCGAGACGCTCGGCGTCCCCGTCATCCCGACGCTCATGGGCTGGGGCGTCATCCCGGACGACCACGCGCTCATGGCCGGCATGGCCGGTCTCCAGACGTCGCACCGCTACGGCAACGCGAACCTGCTCGCGTCCGACTTCGTGCTCGGCATCGGCAACCGCTGGGCCAACCGCCACACGGGCGGCCTCGACACGTACCGCGCGGGCCGCACGTTCGTCCACGTCGACATCGAGCCGACGCAGATCGGTCGCGTGTTCGCGCCCGACTACGGCATCGTGTCGGACGCGAAAGCGGCCCTCGAGCTGTTCGTCGAGGTCGCGCGCGAGCGCCGCGACGCCGGCCGTGCGCGCGACTACGCGGGCTGGGCGGCCGAGTGCGCCGAGCGCAAGCGGACGCTGCAGCGCAAGACGCACTTCACCGAGATCCCGATCAAGCCGCAGCGCGTGTACGAGGAGATGAACAAGGCCTTCGGCCCCGAGACGCGCTACGTCACGACCATCGGGCTCTCGCAGATCGCCGGTGCGCAGTTCCTCCACGTGTACAAGCCGCGGCACTGGATCAACGCGGGCCAGGCCGGGCCCCTCGGCTGGACGGGGCCGGCGGCGCTCGGCGTCGCGAAGGCCGTGCCGGACGAGCCGATCGTCGCGCTCTCGGGCGACTACGACTTCCAGTTCATGATCGAGGAGCTCGCGGTCGGCGCGCAGTTCAACCTGCCGTACGTGCACGTCGTCGTGAACAACTCCTACCTGGGCCTGATCCGCCAGGCGCAGCGGGCCTTCGACATGGACTACCACGTCCAGCTCTCGTTCGAGAACGTCAACTCGCCCGAGCTGGGCGGCTACGGCGTCGACCACGTCAAGGTGGCCGAGGGCCTGGGCTGCAAGGCGATCCGCGTGACCGACCCCGAGGGGCTCGGCGAGGCGTTCGCGAAGGCGCAGGCCATGGCGGCGGAGTTCCGCGTGCCGGTCGTGGTCGAGGTCATCCTCGAGCGCGTCACGAACATCGCCATGGGCGTCGAGATCACGGGCGTGAACGAGTTCGAGGACCTCGCGATCTCGGCCGAGGACGCCCCCACCGCCACCGCGCTGCTCGACTGAGCGCGCCGCACCCCAGGGAGCAGGAGACATGACGGAGGGCGCGATGGGCACGGGTGAGGTGAGCGGTCGCGAGCACGAGTACGACCTCGTCGTGCGCGGCGAGCGCGTGCTCGTCGCCGGCGGGGAGCACCCGCGCGAGGTGGGTGTCGTCGGGGGAGTGGTCCGCGCGATCGAGCCGCTCGGCGCGGGGCTCGACGGCGAGCGCGTCGTCGAGCTGGGGCCGCACCAGGTGCTGGTGCCCGGGCTCGTCGACACGCACGTGCACGTGAACGAGCCGGGGCGCACCGAGTGGGAGGGCTTCGCGTCCGCGACGCGGGCCGCCGCCGCGGGCGGGGTGACGACGATCGTCGACATGCCGCTCAACTCGATCCCGCCGACGGTCGACGTCGAGGCGCTCGAGACCAAGCAGAAGGTCGCGCGCGACCAGGCGTTCGTCGACGTCGGGTTCTGGGGCGGCGCCGTGCCCGGCAACGCGGACGAGCTGCGGCCCCTGTGGGACGCGGGCGTGTTCGGGTTCAAGTGCTTCCTGCTGCACTCGGGGGTCGAGGAGTTCGGGTACCTCGAGCCGGACGAGCTGGAGGCCGACCTGCGCCTGCTCGCCGACTTCGACGGGCTCATGCTCGTGCACGCCGAGGACTCGCGCGCGATCGAGCGGGCGCCCACCCCGCACGGCGACCACTACGACACGTTCCTCGCGTCGCGCCCGCGCGGCGCGGAGAACGTCGCGATCGCGGCGGTGATCGAGGCGGCGCGCTGGACCGGGGCGCGCGCGCACGTGCTGCACCTGTCGAGCTCGGACGCGCTGCCGATGATCCGGAGCGCGAAGCGCGAGGGCGTGCGTCTCACGGTCGAGACGTGCCCGCACTACCTGGCGCTCGCGGCCGAGGAGATCCCCGACGGCGCGACGCAGTTCAAGTGCTGCCCGCCCATCCGGGAGATCGACAACCGGGAGCTGCTCTGGGAGGGGCTGCTCGACGGCACGATCGACTGCATCGTCTCGGACCACTCGCCGAGCACGCCGGATCTCAAGGAGCTCGACACGGGCGACTTCGGGACGGCGTGGGGCGGCGTGTCGTCGCTCCAGCTCGGGCTCGCGATCGTGTGGACCGAGGCGCGGACGCGCGGCGTCCCGTTCGCGCGTGTCGTCGAGTGGATGTCGGCTCGCCCGGCGGCCGTCGCGGGCCTGCGGCGCAAGGGCTCGATCGCGCTGGGCTTCGACGCGGACCTCGCGGTGGTCGAGCCGGACACGGCGTTCGTCGTCGACCCGAAGGCCCTGCACCACAAGAACCCCATCACGCCGTACGCCGACCGCGCGCTCTCGGGCGCCGTCGTCGCGACGTACCTGCGGGGCGAGGAGATCACCCTCGACCGCCCCACGGGCCGCCTGCTCGCGCGCGGCGACGCGTGAGGGGCTGAGACTCCCGTGCTCGGCCGCGGGGGCCGGGCACGGGGAACCACCTGACCCGCGCACGACGAGGGGCGGCACCGCTGGTGGGTGCCGCCCCTCGTCGCGCGCGAGGTAGAGCGCTGGTCGCCCGAGGTAGAGCCGTGGTCGCCCGAGGTAGAGCCGTGGTCGTGACCACGGCTCTACCCCGGCGGACCAGGGCTCTACCTCGGCGGGGTGGAGGGCGTGGGGTCAGGACTGCGCGAGGAGCTCGTCGAGCTGCTCGTAGCCCTCGCGCACGCCGACCTCCATGCCGCTCGCGACGAAGCCGTCGCGGCCCTCGAACGAGTCGACGAGCGACGTCGCGGTGAGCCGGCTGCGGCCGTCGGGCAGGTCCTCGAACACGAGGCGGTCGAGCGAGACGCCGTCGGGGAAGCCCTCGAACGTGAACGTCTGGACGATGAGCTCGTCCGGGCGCACCTCGTGGACGCTGCCGAAGAACGCGTACTCGTTGCCGTCCGGGTCGACCTGGACGTACCGGTACGCGCCGCCCGTGCGCACGTCCCAGAGCTCGTTGCGCTGGGTGAGGTAGCGCGGGCCGTTCCAGCGCGCGAAGAGCTCCGGGTCGAGGTGGGCGCGGAAGACCTTCGCCGCGGGCGCGTCGAACTCGCGCACGATGCGGACGATCGGGAGGTCGGTGGGGACGACGATCTCGGTCTCGTGGGTGCCGGTGGTGGTCATGGTGCTGCTCCTGTCGTCGGGTCGTTCTCGGTGGTGCCCGGTCGGTCGGGCAGGTCGCGCAGGACGTCGTCGAGGCGGCGGTAGCGGTCCTCGGCCTCGCGCCGGTAGCGCTCGATCCACTTCGTCATGAGGTCCAGCACCTCCGCCTCGAGGTGCACGGGGGCGCGCCGGGCGTCCGTGGTGCGGGTCACCAGGCCGGAGTCCTCGAGCACGCGCAGGTGCTTGGACACCGCCTGAACGGACATGTCGTACGGCCGGGCGAGCTCGCCGACGCTGGCGTCTCCCGACGCGAGCCGGGCCACCATGTCGCGGCGCGTGGGGTCGGCGAGCGCCGAGAACACGCGGGAGAGCGGGTCGGCCGTCACGGGACCTCCTCGTGGGGCGCCGGGGTACGGCGTCCGGTTCTTCAACTCATCGGTTGACAGCGACGCTACGCCGCACCCGGCAAGTCGTCAACCCTTTGGTTGAGAAGAACGCGTCAGGCGCGCCGGGCCCGCTCGAAGTCGTCGAGCGAGACCTTCCGCTCGACGGCGTGGTCGACGATCCGCTCGGGGTACCCGGCCGGCTGCTCGCGCAGCGTCCACGGCTCGTGGACCGCCCGGCCCTCGACCTCTCGCAGCTCCGGCACCCACCGGCGCACGTACGTGCCGTCGGGGTCGAACTTCTTCGCCTGGGTGACGGGGTTGAAGATGCGGAAGTACGGCGCGGCGTCGCGGCCCGTCCCGGCGACCCACTGCCAGTTCAGCTGGTTCTGCGAGACGTCGCCGTCCGCGAGGTGCGCCATGAAGTGCTCCGCGCCGCGCTGCCACCGCACGTGCAGGTCCTTGACGAGGAACGACGCGACGACCATCCGCACGCGGTTGTGCATCCACCCCTCGCCGAGGAGCTGGCGCATCCCGGCGTCGACGAGCGGGTAGCCCGTGCGGCCCTCGGCCCACGCGGCGAGGTACGCGTCCTCGGCGGCGCCCTCCGCCCACGCGTCCTCCGGGACGACGGTCCGCAACGACTGCTGCGCCGCCCCCGGGTGGTGGAACAGGACGTCGGCGTGGAACTCGCGCCAGGCGAGCTCGGAGCGGTAGGCGAGCGCGTCGTCGGACGGCGCGGACCCATCGTGCAGGGCGCTCCGCACGTCGGCGAGGAGCGTGCGCGGGTGCAGCTCGCCCCACTTCAGCGGCACCGACATGCCCGACGTCGCGGGCCGGTCCGGGCGGTCGCGCTCGGTCGCGTAGCCCGCGAGGTGGTCCGCGAGGAAGTTGCGCCAGCGCCGTCGCGCCGCGGCCTCGCCCGCCGCGGGGAGCCGGGCGTCGGTACCGGGGTCGGCGGGGACGCCGTCCGACCGGAGCGTGGCCCACGGCACGTCGCGCGGCCTCGGCGCCGGGTCGCGCCAGCCGTGCTCGACCCACGCGTCGCGGAACGGCGTGAAGACCTGGAACGGGGTCCCGGTGCGCGTGCGCAGGCGCCCCGGCGCGACGGCGTAGGGCGAGCCGGTGCGCACGAGGTGCGCGTCGGCGTCGGGCAGCGCCTCCTCGACCGCGACGTCGCGGGCGACGCCGTAGGGCTCGAACGACGCCGCGACGTGCACCTCGCGCGCCTCGACCTCGCGCGCGACGGCGGGCACGACGGCGCGCGGGTCGCCGTGCCGGACGACGAGCCGGCCGCCCGTCGCCTCGTCGAGCGCGGCGAGGCTGCGCGCGAGGTAGGCGCGGCGCGGGTCGCCCGCGGCGCCCCACAGGCGGGGATCGAGCACGTAGAGCGCGACGACCTCGTCGTCCGCGTCCCGGGCGGCCTGCACCGCCGCGACGAGGGCCGGGTTGTCGGCGAGGCGGAGGTCGCGGCGGCACCACCAGAGCGTCGGCATCCGGCCACGCTAACGGTCGCAGGCGGTGCACGCCGGTGGGAGCATCGCAGGATGGGTGGTGACGACCGACGAGAGCAGGACGACGCGCGACGCCGTGCGCTCGGGCGCGAGGCGCGCACCGAGCCGGAGGCCGGGGCACCGCCCCTCGGGCCGGGGACCGCGGCCGGTGTAGGGGCCGCCGAGGGCCCCGCGGCGGGGGCCATCGTCGGGGACCACGCGTTCTTCGGGCACCCGCGCGGGCTGCTGACGCTCTTCACCACCGAGCTGTGGGAGCGGTTCAGCTACTACGGGATGCGCGCGATCCTGCTGTTCTACCTCACGGACACCGTGGCGAACGGCGGCCTGGGCATCGGGGAGACGACGGGCCTCGCGCTCGTGTCGATCTACGGCACCAGCGTGTACCTGCTGTCCGTCGTGGGCGGCTGGCTCGCGGACCGCGTGATCGGGTCCCGGCGCTCCGTCCTGTACGGCGGCATCATCATCGCGGCCGGGCACGTGAGCCTCACGGTCCCCGGCGCGGGCTTCTCGATGGTGGGCATCGCGCTCGTCGCGCTCGGCACCGGCCTGCTCAAGCCGAACGTGTCGTCGATGGTCGGCGAGCTGTACGCGCGCGACGACCCGCGCCGCGACTCGGGCTTCTCGATCTTCTACATGGGCATCAACCTCGGCTCGTTCGTCGCGCCGTTCCTCGTGGGCGCCGCGCGCGCCTGGGGCGGGTACCACGCGGGCTTCGCCGTCGCGGCGGTGGGCATGGCGGTCGCGCTCGTGTTCTTCGTCGCGGGCCGGCGCTACCTCGGCGAGGCGGGGGCGCACGTGCCCAACCCCGTCCGCCCCGAGGAGCGCGCGAAGATCGCGCGGATCTTCCTCCTCATCGCGGGCGGCGTGGTGCTCGTCGGTCTGGTCGCCGTCCTCGTCGCCGGCGGGTTCGAGATCTCGACCTTCATCGACACGATGTCCTACCTGGCGTTCCTCGCGCCGATCGCCTACTTCATCGTCATGTACCGCTCGCCGCGCGTGACGGACGCCGAGCGGCCGCGCGTCATCGCGTACATCCCGCTGTTCGTCGCGGCGATGCTCTTCTGGATGATCTTCGAGCAGGCGGCCACGACGCTCTCGGCGTTCGCGAAGGACCGCACCGACCTGACGTTCTTCGGCGTGGGCATCAGCCCCGAGTTCTTCCAGTCGGTGAACCCGCTGTCGATCATCGTCCTCGCGCCCGTGTTCGCGTGGATCTGGCTCAAGACGGGCGACCGCCCGACGACGGCCAACAAGTTCGCGATCGGCCTCACCCTCGCGTCGGTGTCGTTCCTCTTCCTCGCGGCCGCGTCGGCCGTCGTCGGCGACGGCAAGGCGCCGTCGTGGGTGCTCGTGCTCGTCTACGTGATCCAGACGCTCGGCGAGCTGTGCCTGTCGCCGGTCGGCCTCGCCGCGACGACCCTGCTCGCGCCGAAGGCGTTCCGGTCCCAGGCGATGGCCCTGTGGTTCCTCGCGCCCGCCGCCGGGCAGGCCATCACCGCGCAGGTCGTGCAGGTCACCGAGGGTGCCTCCGACACCGCGTACTTCGGCGGCATCGGCGCCATCACCCTCGTGTTCGCGCTCGCGCTGTTCGCGCTCGCGCCGTGGGTCACGCGGCACATCCGCCACGCCGACGAGCTCGAGGGCGCGCACACCGCCGGGGCCTGAGGGCGGCGTCGGACGACGGAGCGGGGCCGCGACGTCGCGGCCCCGCTCCGGTCCTGCACCCGTGGTGGTGCCAGTCCCGCGGCGCGTCAGCGCAGCCAGGCCGCCCGGCGCACGAGGGGGAGGGCCGCCCAGCGTCGGCCGAGGCCCCACGTGTCGCCCGCGAGCGTCGTCGCGAGGACGGCGAGTAGCAGGATCACGAGGACGTGGTCGTCGACGACCGGGTTGTTCGAACCGGCCGCGAGCGGCCACTGCGAGAGCCACAGCATCGCGAACAGGACCGTGCCGCTCACCGCGGCGACCCGCAGGCCGATCCCCAGCAGGAGCGCGAGGCCGACGCCCAGCAGCCCGAGCATGAAGAGCCAGTCGGTGACGGGGCTCGCCATCGCGGCGAACGTGCTCGCGAGCGGGCCCTGGGCGCCGTTCTCGAGGTAGCCCTGCGTGGGTGCGCCCCCCGCGAGCCACGCGCGCTCGCGCGGGGTCGCGTACCCGAGGCCGACGAGCTTGTCGGTGAACGGCCACAGGAAGACGACGGCCGTGCCGATCCGCGTGAGCGCGAGGGCGTGGCGGGCCGACGAGCGCGTGACGACGTCGTCCTGGGTGACGGGGCCGGTGGTGCGCGCTGCGGCCCCCGGGGTGGCGCCGGGCGGCGCGGCGGTGGTGGACGTGGACATGGAGGTGCCCCCTCGGGAGAGAAGTGGTCGGGTCGGGGCCGGCGAGGACCCACCCCGACCCGAGCGGTGTGCCGCTCCCCGTCGAGGCGTCGCGGTGGTCGTCCGGCCGTGACGTGCTCGCCCACGGTGGCAGGGGTACGGGAGGCGGTTCAACCCTTACGTCCGGATCGCGTGGACATCCCGTAGGTCCCTCGGGGCTACGTACGTAGGCCGCACGACCACGAGACGGACGCCTCGGCCGGACCGCCCCGACGAGGCGTAATGTGACCCGGCGGCCGGAGGATCGGTCGCAGCACCCCGTCGAAGGAGCTGACCCGGAATGAGCCGCCCCCTGCGCTCTCGGACGTCCACCCACGGCCGCAACATGGCCGGCGCCCGCGCCCTCTGGCGCGCGACCGGCATGGGCGCGGAGGACTTCGGCAAGCCGATCATCGCGATCGCCAACTCGTACACGCAGTTCGTCCCCGGCCACGTCCACCTCAAGGACATGGGCGACCTCGTCGCCTCCGCGATCCGCGAGGCCGGCGGCGTCTCCAAGGAGTTCAACACCATCGCCGTCGACGACGGCATCGCCATGGGCCACGGCGGCATGCTCTACTCGCTCCCGAGCCGCGACCTCATCGCCGACTCGGTCGAGTACATGGTCAACGCGCACTGCGCCGACGCCCTCGTGTGCATCTCGAACTGCGACAAGATCACGCCCGGCATGCTCAACGCCGCGCTGCGGCTCAACATCCCGGTGATCTTCGTGTCCGGCGGGCCCATGGAGGCGGGCAAGGCGGTCGTCGCGGACGGCGTCGCCAAGACCCCGCTCAATCTCGTCAACGCGATCAACTACTCGGCCGACGACGCGGTGTCCGACGCCGCGCTCGCGCAGGTCGAGGAGAACGCGTGCCCCACGTGCGGGTCGTGCTCCGGCATGTTCACCGCGAACTCGATGAACTGCCTCACCGAGGCGCTCGGCCTGTCGCTCCCCGGCAACGGCTCGACCCTCGCGACGCACGCCGCGCGCAAGGAGCTCTTCCTCGAGGCCGGGCGCACGATCGTCGGGCTCGCGAAGCGCTACTACGAGGACGAGGACGACTCCGTCGCGCCCCGCTCGATCGCGACCAAGGCCGCGTTCTCCAACGCCATGGCGCTCGACGTCGCGATGGGCGGCTCGACGAACACCGTGCTGCACATCCTCGCCGCCGCGCAGGAGGGGGGCGTCGACTTCGACCTCACCGACATCGAGCGCATCAGCCGCCAGGTGCCGTGCCTGTCCAAGGTCGCGCCGAACCACCCGAACTTCCACATGGAGGACGTGCACCGCGCCGGCGGCATCCCCGCCCTCCTGGGCGAGCTCGACCGCGCGGGCCTGCTCGACCACGACGTCACGAGCGTCCACACGCCGACGTTGCGCGAGTGGCTCGACGACTGGGACGTCCGGGGCGGCAAGGCGACCGAGCGGGCCGTCGAGCTGTTCCACGCGGCGCCCGGGGGAGTGCGCACCACGCAGGCGTTCTCGACGTCGAACCGCTGGGAGTCGCTCGACACCGACGCGGCCGAGGGCTGCATCCGCGACCTCGAGCACGCGTACACCGTCGAGGGCGGGCTCGCCGTGCTGCGCGGCAACCTCGCCGAGGACGGCGCCGTGTTCAAGACCGCCGGGGTAGACCCGGACGTCTTCCACTTCGTCGGCACGGCGCTCGTCTGCGAGTCGCAGGACGAGGCCGTCGAGAAGATCCTCACCAAGCAGGTCCAGCCCGGCCACGTCGTCGTCGTGCGCTACGAGGGGCCCGCGGGCGGCCCCGGCATGCAGGAGATGCTGTACCCGACGTCGTTCATCAAGGGCCGCGGCCTCGGCAAGGTCACCGCGCTCGTCACCGACGGCCGCTTCTCGGGCGGGTCGTCGGGCATCTCCGTCGGCCACGTCTCGCCCGAGGCTGCCGCGGGCGGCGTCATCGGCCTCGTCGAGGACGGCGACGAGATCGAGATCGACGTCGACACGCGCCTGATCCGCCTCAACGTGCCCGACGACGTGCTCGCCGAGCGTCGCGCCAAGATGGAGGCGCGCGAGAACCCGTGGCAGCCGGTCGACCGCGACCGCTACGTCTCGCCGGCCCTCCAGGCCTACGCCGCCATGGCGACGTCCGCCGACCGCGGCGCCGTCCGCGACGTGTCGCTCATCAAGCGTCGCTGACCCGACGACGACGGGCCCGCACCTCCCGAGGTGCGGGCCCGTCGTCGTGCCCGGGCGCGGAGCCCTACGCGGCGAGGGTCAGCACTCCTCCTCGGACTGCTCGGTGACGACCCACCGCGCGCCCTGCGGCGCCATGACGGCGGTTCCGCAGTCGCCGCCGTCGTAGACGACGGACAGCACCGTCGCGTCGGCGCGCTCCTCGCGAACGCCGACCTCGACCTCCGGCACGTCGCCCACGGCCGCGTAGAGACCGGCGGTGGTCGTGGTCATCGACGCGCAGTCCGTGATGCCCGGCCACCCCTGTGCCGTCATCTCCGCGACCATCCGGTCGACGAGCTCCGGTGCGAGGTAGCCGCACGCGACCTCGACGTCCGGCGCGCGGCTCGCGGCCAACCACGCGCGGAACGACTCCTCGGGCGTCTCGCCCTGCCCCTCGGGAGCCTCCTCGGCGCTCGCGGTCTCCGTCGCGGTCGCGGCGTCGTCAGGCTCCCCGGTCGTCGCGTCCGGTGCGGGGGCGGACGTCGCGGAGGCAGGAGAGCCGGGGCTCGTGCCCGACGGCGCGGGAGCCGCGCACGCGGCGGTCGCGGCCAGGGCGAGGACAGGCAGGAGGGCTCGGACGGCTCCGGGGCGTGTGTGCACGGCCCCATGATGCCGTGCGCCTCGCACCGCGGTCGGCCCGTCTCGGGCCCGCACGGCCGGGCGGGCGTCCGTGCCGCGGCGCGTCCGGCGCGTCCCGCCGCGCCCCGCGCCGGTGCCGTTCCTAGAGTGGGGTCATGACTGGGCACACCTCGGGGTCCGACGCCGGACCCGACCTCAAGCCGCGTTCCCGCCAGGTCACCGACGGCCTGGAGGCGACGGCGTCGCGCGGCATGCTGCGCGCCGTCGGCATGGGCGACGAGGACTTCGCCAAGCCGCAGATCGGCATCGCGAGCTCGTGGAACGAGATCACGCCGTGCAACCTGTCGCTCGACCGGCTCGCGCAGGGCGCGAAGGAGGGCGTGCACGCGGGCGGCGGGTACCCGCTGCAGTTCGGGACGATCTCCGTCTCCGACGGCATCTCCATGGGCCACGAGGGGATGCACTTCTCGCTCGTGAGCCGCGACATCATCGCGGACTCGGTCGAGACGGTCGTCCAGGCGGAGCGCCTCGACGGGACGGTCCTCCTCGCCGGGTGCGACAAGTCCCTGCCGGGGATGCTCATGGCGGCCGCGCGGCTGGACCTGGCGAGCGTGTTCCTCTACGCGGGCTCGATCATGCCCGGCTGGGTCAAGCTCTCCGACGGCACGGAGAAGGACGTCACGCTCATCGACGCGTTCGAGGCGGTCGGCGCGTGCGCGCGCGGGCTCATGAGCCGTGAGGACGTGGACCGCATCGAGCGCGCCATCTGCCCCGGCGAGGGTGCGTGCGGCGGCATGTACACGGCGAACACGATGGCGTCGGTCGCCGAGGCGATGGGCATGTCGCTGCCCGGCTCGGCGGCGCCGCCGTCGGCGGACCGGCGCCGGGACGCGTTCGCGCACCGCTCGGGCGAGGCCGTCGTCAACCTGCTGCGGCTCGGCATCACGGCGCGCGACATCATGACGAAGGAGGCGTTCGAGAACGCGATCGCCGTCGTCATGGCGTTCGGCGGCTCCACCAACGCGGTGCTGCACCTGCTCGCCATCGCGCACGAGGCCGAGGTCGACCTCACGCTCGCCGACTTCGACCGCGTCGCGAGCCGCGTGCCGCACCTTGGCGACCTCAAGCCGTTCGGGCGCTACGTGATGAACGACGTCGACCGCATCGGCGGCGTGCCCGTCGTCATGAAGGCCCTGCTCGACGCCGGCCTGCTGCACGGCGACGCGCTCACCGTGACGGGCCGCACCGTCGCGGAGAACCTCGCCGAGATCGACCCGCCCGACCCGGACGGCAAGATCCTGCGGGCCCTCGACGACCCGATCCACCACACGGGCGGCATCACGATCCTGCACGGGTCGCTCGCACCCGAGGGCGCCGTCGTGAAGTCCGCCGGGTTCGACGAGGACGTGTTCGAGGGCACCGCCCGCGTCTTCGAGCGCGAGCGCGCGGCGCTCGACGCCCTGGAGGACGGCACGATCACCGACGGGGACGTCGTCGTCATCCGGTACGAGGGGCCGAAGGGCGGCCCGGGGATGCGCGAGATGCTCGCCATCACAGGCGCGATCAAGGGCGCGGGGCTCGGCAAGACGGTCCTGCTGCTCACGGACGGCCGCTTCTCCGGCGGGACGACCGGCCTGTGCGTGGGGCACGTCGCGCCCGAGGCGGTCGACGGGGGCCCCATCGCGTTCGTGCGCGACGGCGACCCGATCCGGCTCGACGTCGCGAACAAGACGCTCGACCTGCTCGTCGACGCCGACACTCTCGCCGCGCGTCGCGACGGGTGGGCCCCGCTGCCCCCGACGTTCACGCGCGGCGTGCTGGCGAAGTACGCCAAGCTCGTCCAGTCGGCGTCGCGCGGCGCGATCCTCGAGTGACCGCGGAGCGCGCGGGCGTCGGAGGCGCGCACTAGCGTGGTGTCGCACCTCGCCGCAGCGACGCACCCCGGAGGACGGCCATGACCCAGACGGCGGACGACCGCATCACCGCGCGCCAGTTCCACGACAGCGACGGCGTCGAGGACTGGCGGTTCATCCTCAGGACGGTGCAGACGCTGTTCCGCACGGGGTCGTTCACCGCGGGGGTGGAGCTGGTCGACGCGATCGGCGAGCTCGCCGAGGCGGCGAACCACCACCCCGACGTCGACCTGCGGTACGGGACGGTGACGGTCCGGCTGACCTCGCACGACGTCGGGGGCGTCAGCGCGCGCGACGTGGCCCTCGCCCGGCAGATCTCCGCGGCGGCGCGGGAGCTCGACCTCGTCGCGGACCCGACGGCGGTGCAGGACCTCGAGATCGCGATCGACACGCTCGTCGGGACGGCGGTGCAGCCGTTCTGGCGCGCCGTCCTCGGGTTCGACGAGGGCGCCCCGGAGCTGCCCGCGCCCGAGCTCCGCGACCCGAGCGGGCGCGCCCCCGCGTTCTGGTTCCAGCAGATGGACGCGCCGCGCGAGCAGCGCAACCGCATCCACGTGGACGTGACGGTCCCGCACGACGTCGCGGAGGCGCGCGTCACCGCCGCCATCGCCGCGGGCGGGCACCTCGTGTCCGACCGTCGCGCGCCCGCGTTCTGGGTCCTGGCCGACGCCGAGGGCAACGAGGCGTGCGTGTGCACCTGGCAGGCGCGCGACTGACCGCGCCCCGTGGCGCCGGGGGTGAGACGAGCGCGCAAGAACCGTCCGGCCCCTGCGAGGCTGGTCCCGTGAGCGCCCGTCCGGAGAGATCGCCGCGCCGTCGTCGAGCCGCGTCCGCCGTCGTCCCGCTGGCCATCGTGACGGCCGCGGTCGTCGCGCTCGGCGGGTGCACGGCCGCCGGGGAGCCGGAGGCCGCTCCGGGGTCCTCCGCCCCGAGCCCGACGGCCACCGAGGACGCGCCGGGCACGCGCGACGAGCCGTCGGAGGAGACGACGCCCGAGGTGGTCGACCCGCTCGCCGACCGTCCCTCCGCGCCACCCGCCCAGGCGGTGGACGCGGGAACGGTCGCCGCCGGTGCACCCGCCGCGGCGAGCGGGACGGGGAGCGCCGCCGTGACGTTCGCGCGCGACGGCGACTTCGCCGTCGTCGTGCACCTGGACTGCGGTGACTGCGCCGGGACGCGCGCGTTCATGGCGCCGACGGACGTCACGCCGTACCCGGGCGCGCTCGGTGAGACGACCGGGTCGTACCTCATGGACGTCTTCGAGGACTCCGCGCCGCAGCAGTCGATCTGGCTCGAAGCGTCGGGGGAGTGGTCCCTGCGGTTCGAGAGCTGGAACGACCTGCCGCCCGTCGCAGGGCCGCAGTCGGGCACGGGGCCGACCGTCCTGCGGCTCGACGGCAGCACGACGAGCGCGGAGGTGTCGTGGACGCCGGCGGCCCCCGAGGACTCGTTCCAGGGCCGGTACTTCGGGGTCACGCGCGAGGCGTCGCGCATGTTCGGCGACACCGAGGCGTTCACCGAGACGTACGACCTCGCGCTTCCCGGTGTCCTCGCCGTGAAGACCGCCGGCACGTGGAGCGTGACCCCGCAGGGCTGACGCCCGATGTACCGCTGCCGATTCCCGCCCTGCGGGTCAGGCGCGCGCGACGACCAGCTGGTCGTAGCCGGGCACGAGGACCCGGCGCTTGGCGCGGCGCGACACGGCGCGCAGGGGTGCGCCGTCGTCGTACAGCGCGTGCAGGAGCGCGGCGATCTCGGCGCGGGCGAGCGCGGCGCCGAGGCACAGGTGGCGCCCCGCGCCGAACCAGAGCTGGCGCGTCTCGCGCACGTAGGGGCGGTCGGCGCGGAACGGCCCGGCCGCTGTGTTCGCCGCCCACGTGAGGATCATGACGCGCTCCCCGGCGCGCAGGGTGCGGCCCGCGACCTCGACGTCGGCCGACACGCCCCGGCCGATCACCGACGCCGGGCTCGTCACGCGCAGACCCTCGCGCACGGCGTTCTCGACGGCGTCCGGCTCGCCGGCCGCCCGCTCGACGGGGTGGGCGCGCTCGTCGGCCAGGAGCCGGAGCAGGCGGTGCTGCTCGCCCGTGTCGATCAGGAGCGCGGTGGTGCGGGCCATGGCCGACGCCGACGTCTCGGTGCCCGCGACCATGAGCAGGCTCGCGAGCCCGGTCGTCTCCTCCAGCCCGAGGCCGAGCTCGCGGCACCGGCCGAGCAGGCGGTCGGCCGGCGCGTGCCGCCACCCGTCCGGGACGCCCTGGGTCAGCTCGGCGACGATCTCCCGCGCCGCCGCGACCTGGCCCGGCGCGAGGTACGTCGAGCCGGCGCTCCCGAGCGCGATCGACGCGAGCCGCTCGCCCGTCGCGAAGGCCGCGAGGGCGTCGTCGTCCGTCGGGACGGCCTCCGGCGTCGCGCCGGTCCCGGCGCCCGCCGCTGAGCCCGCCGCTGAACTCGCCGCTGAGCCCGTCGCTGAGCTCGCCGCTGAGCCCGTCGCTGTGCCCGGCCCTGAGCTCGCCCCGGTGGCCGCCGGGGACGGGATGCCGAGCAGCGAGATCATCATCCGGCCGACGAGCACGCGCGCGAGCCGGCCGACGTCGACCGACCCGCCCGCGGCGAGGGTGCGGCGCGCGTCGTCGAGCGCGAGCGACCACGCGCCGTCGACCAGCGCCGCGGCGCTCGCCTCGGTGAAGAGCTCGCGCGAGCGGGTGCGCAGGTCGTGGTGGCCGGGCCCGTCGAACAGGTCGAGGACCCAGTCGCCGAGGATCTGGGCCCACAGGTGCCCGACCCCGCCCTCGCCGACGATCGTGAAGTGCCGGTGGTCGGTGAGGATGCGGCGACCCACGGTCGGGTCGGCCGTCACCCACCCGAGGCCCGGGACCCGGCGCAGCCCTCCGCCCGGACGCGGCCCGGTGAGCGCGCCGCCCACGAGCAGCACGCCGGCCATCGCGGGGCGCGCGGCGGCGAGGACCTGCAGCTCGTGCCGGGTCGTGGGCAGGGCGCGACGTCGTTCGCGGGTGGGCACGGGTCCGGTCGTGGTCGCAGTCACGGGGTCAGTGTGGCGCACCGGCAGGGCCACGGGGCGGCCGCGCCGCCGTCCGGGGATGGGCACTTCACCCCATCGGAACCTGTGGACGACCGCCGTCCGAGAGGGTCTGCTTGGCTACTGTGTCGCGCGTGCCAGAGAACCCACCCCGCCCGGTAGCCCCCGGGTCCGCACCCGTGCGTCCCGCGGCGGTGATCGCCGCCGTCGGGGTCCACCTGCCCGAGCGCGTGGTCGACGTGCGCGAGGTGGAGCGCGCGCTCGCGGAGCGCAACCCGGGCGCGGCGCCGCGCGTGCCGATGGTCTCGCGCCTCACGGGCGTGCGGCAGGTCCACGTGCTCCCCGACGACTGGGACGCCTCCGACCTCGCCGTCGCGGCCGCGGAGAAGCTGCTGGCGACCCAGGGCCTCGCCCCCGACGACGTCGACCTGCTGCTCTTCGCGTCGGCGAGCCAGGACATGGTCGAGCCCGCGACGAGCCACATCGTCGCCGCGAAGCTCGGGGTCCGGGCGCCCGTCATGGATGTCAAGAACGCGTGCAACTCCGTGCTCAACGCGATCGAGGTCGCCGAGGCGCTCGTCGCGACGGGCCGGTACGGGACGGTCCTCGTCGCGTGCGGGGAGGCACCGTCGCGCGCCGTGCGCTGGGACGTCCCCGACCGTGCGACGTACCTGCTCTCAGCCCCGGGCTACACCATGTCCGACGCCGGGGCCGCCGTCCTCGTGCGCCGCGCCACCGCGGCGGAGGCCGACGCGCGCGACGGCTCCGGCGCCCCCGCGCCCCGCGGCATTCTCGCGAGCGCGTTCGGCGCCGAGTCGACGCACTGGGACGTCGGCATGCTCCCCGGGGGCGGCACCGCGCACCCGCGCGACCTCGAGCGCACCTACTTCGAGATCGACGGGTCCCGGCTCCGGGACGCGTTCCTCGCGCTCGGGCCGGGTGTCGTCCTCGACGCGCTCGGCCGTGCGGGGCTCACGTGGGACGACGTCGCGCTCGTCGCCGTGCACCAGGTCGCCGTCGCCTACCTCGACGACGTGCACGCCGCGCTCGGCCTGCCGACCGGCCGCACGCTCGTCACCGTCGCCGACCACGGCAACGTCGCCTCCGCGACGCTCCCGCTCCAGCTCGCGACCGCGCTTGAGACGGGTCGGGTCGGGCCGGGCGACGTCGTCGTGCTCGTCGGCCTCGCGGGCGGCATCAGCATCGGTGCGACGGTGGTGCGGCTGTGACGCGCGCGCAGGGTCCGGCCGAGGCGCGCTGGCGCACGGATCGCGTACGGAGCGCGCTCGACGGGACCAACCCGACCCTCCTCGCCCGGCTCGACGCGGCCTTCGCCGTCGTCGGCGACGTCCAGTTCCTTCCCGGGTACTGCGTCGCCCTCACGGACACCCCCGGTGTCGACAGGTTGAGCGACCTGCCGCGTCCCCGCCGTCGGCGGTTCCTCGCGGACACCGAGCTGCTCGCCGAGGCCGTCGAGATCGTGTGCGCCGGGCGCGACACCGCGTTCCTCCGCGTCAACATCGAGATCCTGGGCAACAGGGACGCCTTCCTCCATGCGCACGTGTGGCCGCGGTACGCGTGGGAGCCGGCCGAGGTGGTCGTCCGCCCGGTCTGGGACCACCCGTCGGCACGGTGGGACGACCCGGACACGGCACTGGGCCCGCAGCACGACGAGTTGCGTCGTCAGCTGGCGACGGAGCTGGGACGGTTGCGCGCGCTCGACGGGGGTGACTCGTGAGCACCCGGCGGTTCACGCGAGGAGTGGCGAGCACGCAGCGGCTCGCCGTCGTGGTGCCCGCGCGCGACGAGGCGCACGGGATCGTCGCGACGCTGGAGGCGCTGCGCGACCAGCAGGACACGGACTTCGACCTCGTCGTCGTGGACAACGGGTCGTCGGACGGCACGGGCGACCTGGCGCGCGCGACCGCGGCGGCGTGGGGCATGACGCGGTGGCGCGTCGTCGACGAGCCGCAGAAGGGCACGGGCGCGGCGGCCGACACGGGGATGCGGGCGGCGATCGCGCAGGGCGCGACGCACCTCGCGCGCACCGACGCCGACTGCCTGCCGCTGCCCGACTGGACCCGACGCGTGCGCGCCGCGTTCGCGAGCGGGCACGACCTCGTCGCGGGACGGCTCGTGCCGCGCACCGACGACCGCCCGGTCTCGCGCGTCCAGCAGGGCGTGCTCTCCGCGGCGGTGAGCGTCGCGAGCACGTTCGGGCGCTTCCGCCCCGGCAACCAGGACCCGTCCTACCTCGGGCCCTACGTCATGGCGCCGGGCTGCAACATGGCGATCACGGCGGCGCTGTACGAGGCGGCGGGCGGGTTCCCGCGCACCGCGATCGAGGACGTCCACGAGGACCGGGCGCTCGTCAACGCGGTGCGCCGCCTCACGCGGCGGTACGGCGCGCACCGCGACGTCGTCGTGCGGGCCTCCACGCGCCGGGCGCACGCGTGGGGCCTCGTCCGCACGCTCGGCTGGTATGCCGACCACCGCTACCGGCCCGAGCTCGTGGACATCCGATGACCGGCACGGCGCTGGCCCCCGCGCCCGCCGGGCTCGCCGCGGCGATGCGTTGGGAGGAGAGGGTCCAGCGCGGGGCGCACCCGCTCGTCTACCCGGCGATCCGGGCCCTGCGGCACCGCGGCCCGGTCGTGCGCGTCCCCGGGATCGGGGTGGTCGTGTCCGACGCCGCGACGGCGCGCGCCGTGCTGCTCGACAGCGAGCACTTCTCCAAGGTGGGCCCGGGGTCGCCGTCGGACCTGTGGACGCCCGTGCTCGGCCCGTCCGTGCTCCTCAACATGGAGGGGGCCGACCACGCGCGCCTGCGCCGGGCGCTGTCGGGTCTCTTCACGCCCCGAGCGGTGCGCGACCTCGTCGCGGTGAGCGTGCCCGACGTCCTCGCGGGCCTCGCTCCGCGGCTGCTCGCGGGCGAACGAGTCGACCTCGTGGCGGAGACGGCGACCATGGCCGGGACGGTCGTCTGCGCGATGACCGGGCTGCCACCGACGGACGCCGCCGTCCGCGAGGCGATGACGGCCGCGCAGTCCGTGGTCGGGCTCGTGCGCCTGCACCGGCGCAGCCTCACCGCCGGCCAGGTGCGGCACGCGCGCGCCGTCCTCGCACGGCTGTCCGCACCGGCGCGCGACGCGTACCGCGCGGGGGACCCCGCGACCGTCCCCGGGCGCATGCGCGAGCTCGGGCTCTCGGAGGACGAGGCATTGGGCGCCGTCGGCGCGTTCGTCCTCACGGGCACCGAGACCATCCAGTCGTTCGTGCCGCGCCTCGTCGCGCTCGCCGCCGACACCGGCTGGCTCGACCAGCTCCTCGCGGCCGACCCCGGCGCCGGGCCGGAGGCCGCCGCGCTGCGCGGCCGCGTCGTCGAGGAGGCGCTGCGCGTCACGGCACCGACCCCCGCGATGCTGCGCTCGGTGCGCGCCGACGCGACCGTGGGCGACGTCCGCGTCCGCGCGGGCGACCGGGTCGTGATCGCGACGATCTCCTGCTGCAAGGACGCCGGCCCCTTCGACCCGGACGCCCCCGTCGACCCGGCGGTGCGGCACCTGTGGTTCGGCGCCGGACCGCACTTCTGCCTCGGCATGCCGCTCGCCGTCGCGCAGGTGGACGCGGTGCTGGACGCGCTGCGTCCCGTCGTCACCGCGGGGCGGAGCATCGAGGTCGTCGACCGCGCCGTCGCGCGCGGGGTGCTCATCCCGGCGTACCGCTCGCTCGTCGTGCGGGCGGTCGGCGGCGAGGTGCGCGCGCCGGGCCAGGTCGCCGGATCGGCCGCGTCGTCGGCGGGGGAGGCGGCGTGACCGCGCCCGACGACGTGGCCCGCCACCTGCTCGCCCCGATCCTCGCCCGCGGGGCCGCCGGGCACGCGTCCGCCGACGCGCTCGCGCTCCGGCGCTGGACGCGGCCGGGCCGCCGCGGTGCGCGCGTGCGCGAGGAGGCCTCGTACGCCGACCTCGCGCGGCGCGTCGAGGCGACCGCGACGGCGCTCGCGGCCGATGGCCTCGCGCCGGGCGATCGCGCCCTGTTCTCGGTGCGGCCCCGGCCGGAGGGCGTCGTGCTCGCGTTCGGGGTGGTCCGTGCGGGCGGGACCGTCGTCTTCGTCGACCCCGGCTCGACGCCGGAGCTCTTCGCCGCGCGCGTGGGTGCGGCCGGGCCGTCGCTCGCGACGACCGAGTCGCTGCTCTACGCCGTCTCGCGCGGGCCGCTGCGCCGTCTGGCCCGGTCACGGGGCCTGCTCCTGCCCGACTACGCGAGCCTTCCGCTGCGGCACGTGCACGCCGGCCCGTGGCTCCCCGGGGTGCCGCGCGGCTCGCGCGCCGCCCGCCGCCTCGCCGCGAGCCCGGTCGACCGCGCGTCGCTGCCGCCGCTCGACCCGGACCGTGAGGCGCTCACCGTCTTCACGTCCGGCACGACGGCGCAGCCGAAGGCCGTCGTGCACACGGCCGGGTCGCTGCTCGCCGGGTGCGACCTGCTGCGCGACGTGTTCGCGCTCGCGCCGGGCGACGTCGTGCACACCGACCAGATGCTGCTCGGCGTCCCGGCGCTGCTCGCGGGTGCCACGTGGTCCGTGCCGGCCGACCCGCCGAGCCGCGACATCACGACCTTCGCGCGCCAGCTCGACGGCGCCGCAGGCACGTACCTCGTGCCCGCGGACGTCACGGCGCTGCTCGACGCGATCGAGGCCGGGGCGGTGCCCGCGCACGGGCCGCGCGTCGCGCTCGTCGGCGGCGCTCCCGTGACCCGCGCGCTCCTGGAGCGCGCGACGCGCGTGCTGCCCGGCACGCGGTGGGTCGCGGTGTACGGGATGACGGAGATCCTGCCGGTCGCGGTGGTCGAGGCCCGCGAGAAGCTCGCGTACGGGGGCGACGGCGACCTCGTCGGCGTCCCGCTGCCCGGCACGGTCGCGCGGCTCGACCCGGTCGAGGACGAGGAGCCCGAGGAAGGCCGGGACACCGTCGTCGGGGAGCCCGGCCGCGACGACGTCGTCGGTGAGCTCGTGCTGTCCGGGCCGTCGCTCATGGCGGGCTACCTGCACGACCTCGACGCCCCCGCCCGCGGCGCGGGCGCACGGGCCGCGGAGCACCGCACCGGCGACCTCGCACGCCTCGACGACGCGGGACGGCTCGTCCTCGTCGGCCGCGCGCGGGACATGATCATCCGCGGCACGACGAACATCTACCCCGGCCTCTACGAGCCGCGCGTCGCGGCGCTCGACGGCGTCGGCGAGGCGCTGCTCGTGGGGGTGCCCCAGGTCGACGGCGACGAGCGGGTCGCGCTCGTCGTCACCTCGGCGTCGGGAGACTGTCGGCCGGACGCGGGCTCCGGGACCGATCCTCGGCCCGACGCCGGTGCGGCGGTGCGTCTGGACCCGCACCACCCGCTCGTCGACCGGGTGCGCACCGCGCTGCCGAGCGTTCTCGACCACGACGCGCTGCCCGACGTCGTGCTGCACGCCGACCGCGTGCCGCTCGCCGGTCGCTCGCGCAAGCCCGACCGGGCCGCGCTCTCGCGCGCCGCCGCGCCGCTGGTGCCCGCCGCGCCGCTCGGGAGCGCCGCGCCGACCGTGCCCGCTGCGCCGACCCTGCCCGCTGCGCCGACCGCGCCCGCTGCGCCGACCGCGCCCGCCGCGCCGACCGGGCCCGCCGAGCCGCTGGTGGCCGCCGCGCCCACCGCCGTCGGCCGAGACACCCCCGGCACCCGCGCGTGAGGGTCGTCGTCACCGGGGCGTCGGGGTTCGTCGGGGGAGCGGTCGCGCGCGGGCTGGTCGCCGACGGCCACGAGGTCTGGACGTCCTCCCGCCGCGACCCGGCGGTCGACGGCGCCCGGCACCTCCCCTGGGACCTCACCACCGGTCCGCTCGCCGACCCGCCCCCGGTGGACGCCGTCGTGCACGCGGGCGCCGCCGTGTCCGACTGGTGCGCGCTCGACGTCGCGCGCGCCACGAACGTCGCCGGGACGCTCGCGGTCCGCGACACGTTCCCCGGCGCGCGGTTCGTGCACGTCTCGTCCGGCAGCGTGTACGACCCGTACCGCCCGAGCGTCCGCGCCCGCGAGCACGAGGCGCCGGTCGCCCGGTACCTCGACGCCTACGGCTCGACGAAGGCGGAGGCCGAGCGCGCGCTGGCCCGCGACGTCGCGCGCCACCCCGACCGAGGCGCTGTCGTCGTGCTGCGCCCGCACGCCGTCTACGGGCCGGGCGACACGACGCTCCTGCCGCGCGTCGAGGCCGCCGTACGGCGCGGACGCCTCGTCCTGCCGGGCGGCGGGCGCGTGCTCCAGTCCCTGACCCACGTGGACACGCTGCTCGCCGCGGTGCGCGCCGCCGTCGTGCTGCCCGATGCCGCGGCCCGCGCGCCCGGCGGCGAGGGAGGGCCCACCCCGGGGTGGCTCGTCGCGAACGTCGCCGACGCCGAGCCGGTGGTGCTGCGCGACGCGCTCGCCGACGCGCTGCGCCGCCGCGGTACCGCCGTGCGGGTCGTCGCCGTCCCGGTGCGCCCCGCCTGGGCGCTCGCGGGCGCGGTCGAGACGGTCGCCCGGCGGCTGCGCCGCCCGGAGCCGCCGCGCCTCACGCGGTACGCGCTGAGCCACCTCGCGATGGAACGCACCTACGACCTCACGGTCCTGCGCGACGTCCTGGGCGTCGACCCGCCCCCGACGTCGTTCGCCGGGGCGCACGCGTGGTGAGCGCCGCACCGGTGCTCGCCCCGTCCTTCGACCCGGTCGTGGGAGACGTCCGCCCGGCGTGCCGGACGCGCGCCCCGCGGCGCGGTCGGGCAGGGTGAGGGACGAGACCTGGAGCAGAGAGGACCGACGATGTCGCAGCACGCCCGGACCGAGGCCGAGGACGCACGCCGCGGGGGGTGGCCCGGCGCCGAGACGCCCGGTGACGCCCCCTGGTGGACGCGCTCGGTCGTCTACCAGGTGTACCCGCGCTCGTTCCAGGACACCGACGGCGACGGCATCGGGGACCTCCCGGGGATCACGCGACGCCTCGACTACCTGGAGCGGCTGGGCGTCGACGTCGTGTGGCTGTCCCCGGTGTACCGGTCGCCGCAGGCGGACAACGGCTACGACATCAGCGACTACGAGGACGTCGACCCGCTGTTCGGGTCGCTCGCGGACCTCGACGCCCTGATCGAGGGCCTGCACGCGCGCGGGATGAAGCTCGTCATGGACCTCGTCGTCAACCACACGAGCGACGAGCACCCGTGGTTCGTCGAGTCGCGCTCGTCCGCGCAGAGCCCGCGGCGCGACTGGTACTGGTGGCGCCCCGCGCGCGAGGGCATGGAGCCCGGCGCCCCGGGTGCCGAGCCGACGAACTGGCGCTCGTTCTTCGGGGGCAGCGCGTGGCGGTTCGACGAGGCCTCGGGTGAGTACTACCTGCACCTGTTCGACCCCAAGCAGCCGGACCTCAACTGGGAGAACCCCGACGTCCGCGAGGCGGTCTACGCGATGATGCGGCGGTGGCTCGACCGCGGCGTCGACGGCTTCCGCATGGACGTCATCAACCTCATCTCCAAGGACGTCGCGCCCGACGGCTCGCTGCCCGACGGCGAGGTGCACTGGGGCACGTACGGGGACGGGAGCCCGCACTACACGGACGGCCCGCGCGTGCACGAGTTCCTCGCCGAGATGCACCGCGAGGTGTTCGCGCCGTACCTCGCCCAGGGCCGGGAGATCCTCACGGTGGGGGAGACGCCGGGCGTGACGGTCGAGCACGGCGTGCGGTACACCGACCCGGACCGTCGCGAGGTCGACATGGTGTTCCAGTTCGAGCACATGGGCATCGACCACGGCGCGACCCGGTACGACCCGGTCCGGTGGGACCTCGCCGACCTCAAGGCGACCCTCGGCCGCTGGCAGGCGGGCCTCGCCCACCGGGGCTGGAACGCCCTCTACTGGGACAACCACGACCAGCCGCGCGTCGTCTCGCGGTTCGGCGACGACTCCCCGGAGCACCGCGTCGCCTCGGCGAAGGCGCTCGCCCTCCTGCTGCACCTGCACCGCGGCACGCCCTACGTCTACCAGGGCGAGGAGCTCGCCATGACGAACGCACCGTTCACGCGGATCGAGCAGTACCAGGACGTCGAGTCGCTCGGGTACTTCCGCGAGCTCACCGGTCGCACGGGCGCCCCGCGCCTGCGGACCGACGGGGAGATGCTCGCCGTGCTCGCGCACGCGAGCCGCGACCACGCCCGCACGCCCGTGCAGTGGGACGCGAGCGCGAACGCCGGCTTCACGACGGGGACGCCGTGGCTCGAGGTCAACCCCAACCACACGACGATCAACGCGGAGGCCGCCTGGGCCGACGAGGACTCCGTGCTGCACTTCTACCGGCGGCTCGTCGCGCTGCGCCGGGAGGAGCCGGTCGTCGCGCTCGGCGACTTCCGCATGCTGCTGCCCGACCACGAGGCGGTCTACGCGTTCACGCGCGCCCTCGACGCGACCGGGCCCGACGGGACGACCGTCCGGGACGAGCTCCTCGTGCTCGTCAACGTCGGCGGCGTCCCGCAGGACGTCCCGGCCGGGACGCTCACGGGCTGGGAGGACGCGTCGGTCCTCGTGACCACGCACCCCGGGCGTGCCGACGACGGCACCCGGCCGGGCGCCGTCGGGCACCTGGAGCCGTGGGAGGGACGGGTGCTCCGGCGCACCGGGCCGCGCCCCGCACGTCCCAGTGCGTGAGACGGCCGCCTCGACACGTGACATCACCGGGACATGGGCGTACAGTCCCAGACGTGCAGACGATCCTCCTTGTAGTACTTCCTGAGCGCGCCGGCTGAGGCCACGCCACCAGGCTTCGTCAGCGCGCTCACCCCTCGTCCAGCCCGGCATCCCGGGTCCGAGGGGTTTTTTGTTGCCACCACAACGCCATCAGCACGGCAGACAGACCGCGGCAGGCCTACCCGGCCACCGCGAGCGCCGCACCCGCGAGACCCGCGAGGACCGGCACCCGCACACCGCGACCAGCACGACCGCACCACCACGGTCGGCTCCGGCTCCCGGCGGAGCGCCCCACGGGGCGCCCGCCGGGCCGAGGCCACGACACGCAGGAGACACCATGGCCCAGGGTCCCACCCCGGCACCTCCGCGACAGGGCGCCCCGGCGCCCGCCGCCGCGGCGCCGAAGCCCGCCCCGACACCCGCGTCGGTCGCCCCGCGCGGCGACGTCCGGCGCGCAGCCACGGCTCGCCCGGCCGGCGCCTCGAACGGCGCCCCGACGGGCGAGGAGATGACGGGCGCGCAGTCGATCGTCCGCTCGCTCGAGGAGGCCGGTGCCGAGGTCGTCTTCGGCATCCCGGGTGGTGCGATCCTCCCGACGTACGACCCGCTCATGGACTCCCAGCGCCTGCGCCACATCCTCGTGCGCCACGAGCAGGGCGGCGGCCACGCGGCGCAGGGCTACGCCCACGCGACCGGCCGCGTCGGTGTCACGATGGCGACGTCGGGCCCGGGCGCGACGAACCTCGTGACCCCGATCGCCGACGCGAACATGGACTCGATCCCGCTCGTCGCGATCACCGGCCAGGTCGCCGAGTCGATGATCGGCACCGACGGCTTCCAGGAGGCGGACATCGTCGGCATCACGATGCCGATCACCAAGCACTCCTACCTGGTCACCGACCCGGACGACATCCCGCGCACCATCGCCGAGGCGTTCCACATCGCCTCGACCGGCCGCCCGGGCCCGGTGCTCGTGGACATCGCGAAGTCGGCGATGCAGTCCCGCACCACGTTCTCCTGGCCGCAGGACGTGCAGCTGCCCGGCTACCACCCGGTGACGAAGCCGCACAGCAAGCAGATCAAGGAGGCCGCGCGCCTGCTCGCGACGGCCCGCCGCCCGGTCCTGTACGTGGGCGGCGGCGTGATCCGCGCGAACGCGTCGGCCGAGCTGCGCCGCCTCGTCGACCTGTCGGGCGCGCCCGTCGTGACGACGCTCATGGCGCGCGGCGCGGTGCCCGACACGCACCCCCAGAACCTCGGCATGCCCGGCATGCACGGCACCGTGCCGGCCGTGGCGGCGCTGCAGAAGGCCGACCTCGTCGTGTCGCTCGGCGCTCGCTTCGACGACCGCGTCACCGGCGCGCTGTCGAGCTTCGCCCCGCACGCGCAGGTGGTGCACGCCGACATCGACCCCGCGGAGATCGGCAAGAACCGCGACGTGGACGTGCCGATCGTCGGCGACCTCAAGGAGGTCATCACCGACCTGCTGCCCGAGCTCGAGCGCGAGCACGAGGCCAAGGGCAAGCCGGACGTCGAGGCCTGGTGGCGCCAGATCGACGACTGGCGCGAGACGTACCCGCTCGGCTACACGGAGCCCGACGACGGCCACCTCGCCCCGCAGCACGTCATCTCCCGCCTGGGCGAGATCTCGGGCCCCGAGTCGATCTACGTCGCGGGCGTCGGGCAGCACCAGATGTGGGCGGCCCAGTTCATCCGCTACGAGCACCCGCGGACGTGGCTCAACTCCGGCGGCCTCGGCACCATGGGCTTCTCGATCCCGGCGGCCATGGGCGCGAAGGTCGGCCGCCCCGACGCCACGGTGTGGGCGATCGACGGCGACGGCTGCTTCCAGATGACCAACCAGGAGCTCGCCACCTGCACGATCAACGAGATCCCCATCAAGGTCGCGCTGATCAACAACAGCTCGCTCGGCATGGTGCGCCAGTGGCAGACGCTGTTCTACGACCAGCGCTACTCGAACACGGACCTGCACACCGGCCACGGCACGGCGCGCGTGCCCGACTTCGTCAAGCTCGCCGACGCGTACGGGTGCGAGGGCATCCGCGTCGAGTCGATGGGCGAGGTGGACGCCGCGATCAAGCGCGCGATGGAGATCGACGACCGCCCGGTCGTCATCGACTTCAACGTCTCGCGCGACGCGATGGTGTGGCCGATGGTCGCCGCCGGCGTGAGCAACGACGACATCCAGTACGCGCGGGGCATCTCGCCCGCCTGGGACCGGGAGGACTGAGCGGAATGCAGCGGAGGTTGAGGGCCGCAGCGAAGCAAGGCACTCGGCTGCAGCGCAATGCAGCCTCGATCCGACCCCTGTCCCTGGAGGACTGACCGATGTCCCGCCACACCCTCTCCGTGCTCGTCGAGAACAAGCCCGGCGTGCTGACGCGCGTCGCGGGCCTGTTCGCCCGCCGTGCCTTCAACATCCACTCCCTCGCCGTCGGCCCCACCGAGCACGAGGAGATCTCGCGCATCACCGTGGTCGTCGACGTGGAGGAGCGCCCGCTCGAGCAGGTGACGAAGCAGCTCAACAAGCTGGTCAACGTCATCAAGATCGTCGAGCTCGACTCGTCCGCGTCGGTGCAGCGCGAGCTCCTGCTCGTCAAGGTGCGTGCCGACGGCGCCCACCGCACCGGCGTCCTCGAGGTCGTCAACCTGTTCCGCGCGAAGGTGGTCGACGTCGTCCCCGACGCCGTGACCATCGAGGCGACGGGCACGGGGGAGAAGCTCGACGCGCTGCTCGGGGCCCTCGAGCCCTACGGCGTGCGCGAGATCGTGAAGTCGGGGACCGTCGCCGTCGGGCGCGGTTCCCGCTCCATCACGGACCGTGCGCTGGAACGAGTCGTCCGCTCCGCCTGACCATCGCCTACCCTCGCACCGAGACCCCCGTGGGCGTCGGCGCGCACCGGTCGCCGTTCCGCGCGACACCGCAACAGACCCCTGCACCGCAACGAAGAACCGAGGAGATCCATCGTGGCTGAGCTGTTCTACGACGACGACGCCGACCTGTCCATCATCCAGAGCAAGAAGGTCGCGATCGTCGGCTACGGGAGCCAGGGCCACGCACACGCCCAGAACCTGCGCGACTCGGGCGTCGAGGTCGTCGTCGCCCTGCGCGAGGGCTCCAAGTCCGTCGCGAAGGCCCAGGACGAGGGCTTCGAGGTCAAGTCCGTGGCGGACGCCGCCGCGTGGGCCGACCTGATCATGATCCTCGCGCCGGACCAGCACCAGCGCTCGATCTACAACGACGAGATCAAGCCGAACCTCGCCACGGGCAAGACGCTCGCGTTCGCGCACGGGTTCAACATCCGCTTCGGCTACATCGAGGCCCCCGAGGGCGTCGACGTCATCCTCGTCGCCCCGAAGGCGCCGGGCCACACGGTGCGCCGCGAGTTCGTCGCGGGCCGTGGCATCCCGGACATCATCGCCGTCGAGAAGGACGCGTCGGGCCAGGCCTGGGACGTCGCGCTGTCGTACGCGAAGGCGATCGGCGGCACCCGCGCGGGCGTCATCAAGACGACGTTCACCGAGGAGACCGAGACCGACCTGTTCGGCGAGCAGGCCGTGCTCTGCGGCGGTGTGTCGCAGCTCGTCCAGTACGGCTTCGAGACGCTGACCGAGGCCGGCTACCAGCCGGAGATCGCGTACTTCGAGGTGCTGCACGAGCTCAAGCTCATCGTCGACCTCATGTGGGAGGGCGGCATCGCCAAGCAGCGCTGGTCCGTCTCCGACACCGCCGAGTACGGCGACTACGTCTCCGGCCCGCGCGTCATCGACGCCCGCGTCAAGGAGAACATGCAGGGCGTCCTCGCCGACATCCAGTCGGGCGCGTTCGCCAAGCGCTTCATCGACGACCAGGACGCCGGCGCGCCGGAGTTCACGGCACTCCGCGAGAAGGCCGCGCAGCACCCGATCGAGAAGGTCGGCAAGGAGCTGCGGTCGCTGTTCGCGTGGAAGCAGCAGGACGCCGACTACACCGAGGGCAGCGCCGCGCGCTGACCACTCCGCTCCACCGGGGGTGGGTGACCGACTCGCGCGTTCCGTGCGAGGGGTCGCCCACCCCTTCGTCGTCCCACCGGTCGCCGTCGCGACCGGCCGGTGAGCGGTGCGGGTGGTGCGCGGCCCCGTGCGCCAGGATGGGGGGCATGACCCGACAGGCGGACGAGGGAGACCCGGTGACGGACGACGTGACGGTGGACGAGCGGGCGGCGGAGATCCTGGCGTTCTGGGAGCTGGCGCGGCCCAGCGCGGGCATGGCGCGGCTCGGCGTCGTCACGGGCACCACGGTGTCCGAGAGCGTGCCGCCTCCGGCGTGGTCGTTCGGGGACAACCCGGCGCTGGCGGACGACCTGCTCATGGCGGTGCTCACGGGGGAGAAGACGGCGACGTCGTCGGCCCTGTGGGAGTACGAGGAGACGGGCGAGGCGGTGCCGCGCGTCGGCGAGCTGTCGATCCTGCTCGACGGCGCGGGCCACCCGCGTGCGCTGATCCGCACGACGTCGGTCGAGGTGGTCGCGTTCGAGGACGTCGACGCGGATTTCGCGCACGCGGAGGGCGAGGACGACCGGTCGCTGGAGTCGTGGCGCGTCGAGCACGAGAAGTACTTCCGTCGCGTCCTGTCGCGCGAGTTCGCGCCGGACATGCCGCTGGTGTGCGAGCGGTTCGAGCTGCGCTACCCGCGCTGAGCGCGGCGAGGATGAGCGGTGGCCGGCCGTGCCACGGTCGGCCGGCCACCGCTCGCGAGGTAGGTGAAGAGGACTACCCCGGGACGGAGGGCGCGACGACCGGGTGGTCCGGTCGTCCCGCGGCGGCGAGCAGGAGGGTGCGCACGTCCTCGGCGACGACGGAGCGCGCGCCGCGCAGGACGGCGAGCTCGGGGACGGCGCTCGCGACGACCGCTCCCGTCCGCTGATCGGTGCCGCGCAGGACGGCGGCGGTCGCGTCGGCGAGCGGCGCACCGCACGCGACGCCCGTGGGCCCGCCGAGCACGACGGCGTCCGGCTCGAGGATGGCGACGACGGGCTGGAGGACGATCGCGACGCGGAGCGCGAGGTCCTGCACGAGGTCGTGCACCGCGGCGCTGTCGCGGTGCGCGGCGAGGGCGGCGACGGCGTCGCCGTAGGAGGAGCCCGCCTCGGTGATGCCGGGGACCCCCGCGCGGGCGCACAGCTCGACGAGGCGGAGACCGCCGACGAGGTCCTGCACGTTGACCGAGTCGTCGATGCCGGCGGCGGGCACGGGGAGGTAGCCGATCTCACCGGCGCCACCCGCGGTGCCGTGGTGCACGCGGCCCTCGAGCCACGCGCCCATGCCGATGCCCTCGCCCAGCCACAGCAGCGCGAAGCTCTCCTCGTCGCGGCCGGCGTCGCGCTCGGCGATCGCGGCGAGGTTGACGTCGTTCTCGACGTGGACGTCGATGCCGAGCGCGTCCTCGAGGTGTGCGCGCAGCCCGCGACGCGGCCAGCCGGGGAGCTCTCCGACGAGGGCGATGTCGCCGGTGCGCGGCGCGACGGCGGCCTGCACGCCGACGACCGCGGTCGCGACACGGGAGACGGGGATGCCGGCGTCGGCGCAGGCCTCGTCGCGCGCGGCGAGGACATCGGCGGCCGCCGAGCGCTCGGGACCGGCGGCGACGGTCGTCTCGCCGAGCGTGCGGCCGAGCGCGTCGACGACGCTGGCGCGCACCCCGCCGGGCACGACGTCGAGCGCGAGTCCCACGACGACGTCCGTCCGGGCGGCGTACTGCGTGGCCTGGGGGCCGCGCGCCCCCTGCACGGAGCCCGTGGGCTCGATGAGCCCCGACTGCTCGAGCCGTGCGACGATCTGCGAGGCGGTCGGTCGCGAGACGCCGGTGCGGTCACCGATCTGGGACCGGGTCAGCGGCCCGACGTCGAGGAGGAGCTCCAGGGCCGCGCGGTCGTTGATGGTGCGCAGGAGCCCCGGGGTACCGGGGACCCTCGACGTGGCGGGCGCGGTCATGGTCGGTCCTTCGACGGGCTTTAGGAAAGTTTACTAATAGTGGACCGCCTGAGCGCGGAACGCAACTCGACGCCCGTCCGAGACGTGAGACCACCGTCCCGAAGGGTGGCGGCGCGGCGTAGGCTCGCCGACATGACGCGCACCATTGATCTGGCAGTCGTGGCCGGCGACGGCATCGGGACCGAGGTCGTCGAGCAGGGGCTCGCCGTGCTCGAGGCCGCCGTGGCCGGCTCGGACGTGAAGGTCTCCACGACGCCGTTCGACCTGGGTGCGCGCCGCTGGCACGCCACGGGGGAGACGCTCACCGACGCGGACCTCGACGCGATCCGCGGGCACGACGCGATCCTCCTGGGCGCGATCGGCGACCCGAGCGTCCCGTCCGGCGTCCTCGAGCGCGGCCTGCTGCTCAAGCTGCGCTTCGCGCTCGACCACTACGTCAACCTCCGCCCGGGCAAGCTGTACCCGGGCGTCACGTCGCCGCTCGCCGACCCTGGCGAGATCGACTTCGTCGTCGTGCGCGAGGGCACCGAGGGCCCGTACGTCGGCAACGGCGGCTCGCTGCGCACCGGCACGCCGCACGAGATCGCGACCGAGGTCTCCCTCAACACGGCGTTCGGCGTCGAGCGGGTCGTGCGCGACGCGTTCGCCCGCGCCCAGGCGCGTCCGCGCAAGCACCTCACGCTCGTGCACAAGCACAACGTCCTCGTGCACGCGGGTCACCTGTGGCGCCGCACGGTGGAGGCCGTCAACGCGGAGTTCCCCGACGTCACGACCGACTACCTGCACGTCGACGCCGCGACGATCTTCCTCACGACGAAGCCCTCGCGCTTCGACGTGATCGTCACCGACAACCTGTTCGGCGACATCCTCACCGACCAGGCCGCCGCGATCACGGGCGGGATCGGCCTCGCCGCGTCCGCGAACATCAACCCCGACCGCACCGCGCCGTCGATGTTCGAGCCCGTGCACGGCTCGGCACCGGACATCGCCGGGCAGGGCAAGGCCGACCCGACCGCCACGGTGCTGTCGGTCGCGCTGCTCCTCGACCACCTGGGCCTCGGCGACGAGGCGCAGCGCGTCGAGGCGGCCGTCGCCGCCGACCTCGCCGAGCGGGGGAGCCGAGTACGCTCGACGGCCGAGGTGGGCCGCGAGCTCGCCGCTCGCGTCGCCGGCTGACACGCCGTCACGGGCCCCTCGCAGGCCCGGGCACCGGTTCGCCGCAGTCCCCGCACCTCGGTCGTCATCGCCCCAGGACCGGATCCCTCCCGTTCTGACCCGGTGGCGCCCCGCGTCGTCGTGCCCTCGCGCGGATCCCCGCACGAGCCGCACCGGCGTGGAAAACTAGGCGGAGACCACCCGGGTCGCCAGGTGAAAGGCCTCATGATGAGCACCCTCGCAGCGCAGCACCAGCCGTCCTCCTCGGCGGAGGACCTCGTCGCCCTGTTCGACGTCCGCCCCACGGACTCCCCGACGCCGCCCGCCGAGCGCGAGGCCGCCATCGCGGCCCCGAAGTTCGGCACCGTCTTCACGGACCACATGGCGCGGATCAGCTGGAACTCGACCGACGGGTGGGTCGACCGCCGCGTCGAGAGGTACGGCCCGCTCCTCCTGGACCCGGCGACCGCCGTCCTGCACTACGCGCAGGAGATCTTCGAGGGCATGAAGGCGTACCGCCACGCGGACGGGTCGGTGTGGACGTTCCGGCCCGAGGCCAACGCGGCGCGCTTCGCCCGCTCGGCGCACCGCCTCGCGCTGCCCGCGCTGTCGGTGGACGACTTCGTCGGCTCGATCACGGCGCTCGTGCGCACGGACGTCGACTGGGTCCCGTCGGGCGAGGAGGCGAGCCTCTACCTGCGCCCCTTCATGTACGCCTCGGAGGCGTTCCTCGGCGTGCGCCCGTCGCTCGAGGCGGAGTACCTCGTTATCGCGTCGCCCGTCGGCCCGTACTTCTCGGGCGGCGTGAAGCCCGTGTCCATCTGGGTGGACCGCGAGTACAGCCGCGCCGGCGCGGGGGGCACCGGCGACGCCAAGTGCGGCGGCAACTACGCCTCGAGCCTGCTCCCGCAGGTGGTCGCGCAGCAGCACGGGTGCGAGCAGGTGTGCTTCCTCGACTCCGCGACGCGCACGTTCCTCGAGGAGCTCGGCGGCATGAACGTGTTCGTCGTCAAGGCGGACGGCTCGGTCGAGACGCCGGAGCTCAGCGGCTCGATCCTCGAGGGCGTGACGCGCTCGTCGATCATCCGATTGCTCACCGACCGCGGGCACGAGGTCGTCGAGCGCCGCATCCCGCTGGCCGACGTCCTCGCCGGGATCCGGGACGGCTCCGTCACGGAGGTCTTCGCGTGCGGCACGGCCGCCGTGATCACGCCGATCGGCCGGCTCGCCGGCTCGGACTTCGACCACACGATCGGCACCGGCGAGGCGGGCTCGCTGACCATGACGATCCGCACCGAGCTCACGGACATCCAGACCGGTCGCGCCGCCGACCGCCACGGCTGGCTGCGCCGGCTCGCCTGAGCGTCGGCTCGCCCGAGCCGGCCGGCACGACACGGGGCGCCCCTCCCGCGGGAGGGGCGCCCCGTCGTCGTCCGGCGTGCGGCGCGGCTGGTGCGCCCGGGTGATCCAGGTCAGACGACGGGCGCGGGCCGCGCGACGATCGTCCGCCCCGCGACGCCCGCGAGCAGCGACCATACCGCGACGCCGATGAGCAGGTTGATGAGCCCGGACAGCGCCGCCGCGGTGACGTCGCTCGACCACGCGAACGGCAGGACGGCGATCGCCACCACGACGAGCGCCATGATCCAGCCGAAGAACGCGCGCGGCCGGGGCGTGCTGAGGATGAGCAGGTGCAGCACCCCGGCGGCGAGCAGCGCGAGGATCGCGCCGTCGATCGCCCACGCCGCCTGGCGCGACCCCGTGGCGAAGAGGTCGGGCGGCGGGACGAGGGTGATCGCGAAGATGCGCTCGAAGATGATCACGCCGAGCAGCCCGATGAGGGCGGCGACGAGCGCGGTCGCGGCGGCGCCCGCCCAGAACCGGCCGGCCTCGACCGTGAGGCGCGGGTCCGCCGGGCTCACCGGGGTGCGGGGCTCGGGGAACTGGGCCTGCGGGTCCGTCGGGCGGATCGCCGGGGGAGGGGACTGCGGGGGGACCGGCGGCTGGCCGTAGCGCCGCGTCGGAGGGTTCTGCGGGTCGTAACCGCCCGGGGTCGGGTCGCTCATCGTCACTCCTCGCTCGGTCGCCGTCGCGCCGACGGGCGGCGGGCGGCTCAGTGGATGGACGCTCTGGTCCATCCTGGCGGAACCTGTGGCACCATGTGCCCTGTGACACACCTCGTCTCCCAGCTCATTATCGAGTAGCGCGCCCGGTAGCACCCACCGGACGCGCAGACCTCCCGCACCCTCGGGGGGTTTTTTTGTTGCTGGGCACCACCTCCGCCCGGCGGCACGGACGCCGGGCCCACCGCCTCACGAGGGCCCCCGCCCGGCGTCGGGAGACGCACCGCAGGGGCGGGCGCAGCGACGCCCGCGACACGACGAACGGCAGGAAGAGGCACCATGACCTCGGCGACGACCCCCGTGACCGGCCCCCACGAGCCCCGGGTCTTCCACGTCTACGACACGACCCTGCGCGACGGCGCGCAGCAGGAGGGCATGAACCTCTCCGTCGCCGACAAGCTCGCCATCGCCCCGCTGCTCGACGAGCTCGGCGTCGGCTTCATCGAGGGCGGCTGGCCGGGCGCCGTGCCCAAGGACACCGAGTTCTTCCGTCGCGCGGCGAAGGAGCTCGACCTGCGGCGGGCGGTGCTCGCGGCGTTCGGCGCGACGCGCAAGGCCGGGCTGCGCGCGTGGGACGACCCGCAGGTGCGGGCGCTCGTCGACTCCGAGGCGCCGGTGGTCACGCTGGTCGCGAAGTCCGACGTGCGGCACGTCGAGCGCGCGCTGCGCACGACGCCCGACGAGGGCCTCGCGATGATCACCGACACGGTGGCGTTCCTCGTGGGCGAGGGGCGCCGGGTCGTCGTCGACGCCGAGCACTTCTTCGACGGCTACCGGTACGACGCCGCGTTCACGCGCGCGGCCGTGCAGGCCGCGTTCGAGGCGGGCGCCGAGGTCGTCGCGCTGTGCGACACGAACGGCGGCATGCTCCCCACGTGGGTCGCCGATACCGTCGCGGAGCTGCGCGACGCCGTCGGGCTCCCGCACGGGCGCGACGCGCTGCCGGGGGGCGCGCTGCTCGGGATGCACGCGCACAACGACTCGGGCTGCGCCGTCGCGAACACGCTCGCCGCCGTCGAGGCGGGCGCCGCGCACGTGCAGGGCACGGTGAACGGGTACGGGGAGCGCACGGGCAACGTCGACCTGCTCACGGTCGTGGCGAACCTCGAGCTCAAGCACGGGGTGCGCACGCTCACGGGCGAGGGCCTGGAGGAGGCGACGCGCATCTCGCACGCGATCAGCGAGATCACGAACATCTCCCCGTACGCGCGCCAGCCGTACGTGGGGGCGAGCGCGTTCGCGCACAAGGCGGGCCTGCACGCGAGCGCCATCAAGGTCGACCCGGACCTGTACCAGCACATCGACCCGACGGCGGTGGGCAACGACATCCGCATGCTCGTCTCCGACATGGCGGGCCGGGCGTCGATCGAGCTCAAGGGCCGCGAGCTCGGGTTCGACCTGTCGGGCCAGGGTGACCTCCTCACCCGCGTGACGAACCGCGTCAAGGACGACGAGGCGCGCGGCTACACGTACGAGGCCGCCGACGCGTCGTTCGAGCTGCTGCTGCGCGAGGAGATCGCGGGGGAGCGCCCGCCGTACTTCCGGGTCGAGAGCTGGCGCACGATCGTCGAGCGCGCCGGGTCGCGCGGCACCGAGGCGACGGCGGAGGCGACCGTCAAGCTGCACGCCGGGGGCGAGCGCATCGTCTCCACGGGCGAGGGCAACGGCCCCGTCAACGCGCTGGACCACGCGCTGCGGCTCGCGCTCGGGCGCGTCTACCCGGAGATCGAGGTGTTCGAGCTCATCGACTTCAAGGTGCGCATCCTCGACACCGAGCAGGGCACGGACGCCGTCACGCGCGTGCTCATCGAGACGACCGACGGCTCGACGTCGTGGTCGACGGTCGGCGTCGGGCCCAACCTCATCGAGGCGGCCTGGGAGGCGCTCACCGACTCGGCGATCTACGGGCTGGTCCACGCGGGCGTCGAGCCGCGCTGAGCCGGAGGTGCGCGCGTCGGGCTTAGGGTGGACGCGTGCGTGGTGAGTACAAGGTCCCCGGTGGCAAGCTCGTGGCGGTCGACGTCGAGGTGGAGGCCGGGCGGCTCGCCCGGGTCGCGGTCAGCGGCGACTTCTTCCTCGAGCCGGACGACGCGCTCGAGGACATCGACGGCGCCCTGACGGGGATGCCGGAGACGGCGACGGTCGCGCAGCTCGCGAGCGCCGTGCAGGCCGCGCTCGGCCCCGACGTGACGATGGTCGGGTTCTCGCCCGAGGCGGTCGCGATCGCGGTGCGCCGGGCGCTCGGCCGGGCGACGGGGTGGGGCGACCACACGTTCGAGATCGTGCACGAGGGGCCCGAGGAGCCCGCGATGCACCTCGCGCTCGACCAGGTGCTCACGGAGGAGCTCGACGAGGGCCGTCGTGGCCCCACGCTGCGGATCTGGGAGTGGGCGTCGCCCGCGGTGATCATCGGCTCGTTCCAGTCGCTGCGCAACGAGGTCGACCCGGAGGGCGCGGAGCGGCACGGGGTGACGGTCGTGCGGCGCATCTCGGGCGGGGGCGCGATGTTCGTCGAGCCGGGGAACACCATCACCTACTCGCTGTACGTGCCGGGGTCGCTCGTCGAAGGGCTCAGCTTCGAGCGCTCGTACGCGTTCCTCGACGACTGGGTGCTGGGCGCCCTCGCCGACCTGGGCGTGGAGGCGACGTACAAGCCGCTCAACGACATCGCGTCGCCGGCCGGCAAGATCGCGGGCGCGGCGCAGAAGCGGCTGCGCGGGGGAGCGGTGCTCCACCACGTGACCATGGCGTACGACATCGACGCCGACAAGATGACCGAGGTGCTGCGCATCGGGCGCGAGAAGCTCTCGGACAAGGGCACCACGAGCGCCAACAAGCGCGTCGACCCGGTGCGCTCGCAGACGGGCATGGCGCGCGAGGACGTCATCGAGGCGTTCAAGGACCACTTCCGCTCGCGGTACCGCACGGTCGAGGGTGCGGTCACCCCCGAGGAGCGCGAGCGCGCGCAGGAGCTCGCGCGGACGAAGTTCTCCACGCCGGAGTGGACCGCGCGCGTCCCGTGACGCGCGGGGTGCTGCGCGGGGACGTGCGCGGCCGGCGCGGGATTGTGACGCCCGCCCGCGGGCAGGGCCCCGCGGCCTGAGCGGTCGCCAGAGCCGGGCGACGCCCGGCGATTGTTAAGAACGTGCAACATCTGCCGCCGTGGCTTCCGTTCCCGCACGCGTGGCAGTAATCTCCACACATACGTCCACTGATGGAAGTAAGTTTCACACCGCGGGAGCCGACCGGCCGCGCGGGACCGTCAGGACACACGACCCGGCCGTTCCCCCGACGGCCGACCAGAAAGGAAGTGTCACGGCATGCAGCGACGCAGCACGGTGGCCGTCACGGGCACCCTCGTCCTCGCGCTCGGCCTGGCCGCGTGCAGCTCCGGCGGCGGGTCCGGCTCCGAGGGGACCGGTGGCGACGACGCGACCGACTTCTCGGGCGAGACCCTCACCGTCTGGATCATGGAGGGCACCAACCCCGACGCGGACGCGTTCTTCGACGAGGTGACGACCGCGTTCAAGGACGAGACCGGCGCCGACCTCCAGATCGAGTTCCAGCCGTGGGCCAGCGCCCACGACAAGTTCACGACCGCCATCGCCGGCGGCACGACGCCGGACGTCGCCGAGGTGGGCACCACCTGGACGGGCGAGTTCGCGGACGTCGGCGCGCTCGCCGACCTCTCCGACCGCATCGCGGACGCCGGCCTCGAGGACGACCTCGTCCCCGGGCTCGTCGAGTCCGCGACCCTCGACGGCGGCGTCTACGGCATGCCGTGGTACGCGGGCGTGCGCTCGGTCGTCTACCGCGCCGACCTCTTCGAGGCCGCGGGCATCGAGACCCCGACGTCGTGGGACGAGCTCGTCGCCGCGGCGGACGCGCTCAAGGCGGCGAACCCGGAGATCATCCCGTTCCCCGTCGCGGGCGACAGCCAGTACGGCGCCATGCCGTTCGTCTGGGGTGCGGGCGGTGACCTCGCGGTGAAGGACGGCGACACCTGGACGTCGGAGATCAGCTCGCCGGAGTCGGTCGAGGGCCTCGAGTTCTACACCGGCCTCGCGACCGAGCACGGCTTCTCGACCGCCGCCGCGACGACGTGGAAGGAGACGGACCTCCTCGCCGCGTTCGAGCAGGGCCAGGTCGGCATGATGATCTCCGGCAGCTGGACGCCGGGCAAGATCCTCGCCGACGTCCCGGACATGGAGGGCAAGATCGGCGCCTTCCCGATCCCCGGCCAGACCGAGGGCCTGTCCGACTCGTTCCTCGGCGGCTCGCACCTCGGCGTCTTCGAGGCCAGCGAGAAGCAGGACCTCGCGTGGAAGTTCGTCGAGATGATGACGACCGGCGAGTTCGCGCAGGCGTGGGGCGAGCAGTCCGGCTACTTCCCGGGCCAGACGTCGCTCCTCGAGAAGGTCATCGAGGAGGACGACCCGATCGTCGCGCCGTTCGCCCAGCAGATGGTCGAGGCCGGCCGCTCGGTCCCGGTCACGCCGCTCTACGGCCAGATCCAGGGCAAGAAGACGCTGGAGACGATGCTCCAGTCCGTCCTGTCGGGCAGCGCGACCGTCCAGGAGGCCGCCGACACCGCGGCCGCCGACATGGACGAGACGTTCGGCTCCTGACCTGACGCGTCCGGCCGCGGGCAGCCCGCCCGCGGCCGGACGCCGCCTCCGCCGGCACCCGACCGCCGGCGCCCGCACCACGCCCCGCACCCCGCGACAGGACCTCTCCCATGGCAGACCTTCGAGCCGCGCCCGGCGCCTCGCCGGCCCCGGCCGCCCCGGCCGACCGGCCGCCGTCGAGCACCGTGCCGACCGCCGCACGACGGCGCCGCACGGGCCTCGGCCACCGTTCCCCGCTGCGCCCCTGGCTGCTGCTGGCCCCGGGACTCGTCGTCCTCGGCGTCCTGCTCCTGTGGCCGCTCGTGCGCGTCGTGCTGCTCTCGCTGCAGGACTACGGCCTGCGGCAGATCGCGAGCGGCGAGTCGAACTGGATCGGGCTCCAGAACTACGCCGACCTGCTCGGCGACAGCTATCTGTGGACCACGGTCCTGCCCAACACCGTGCTGTTCGCCCTCGCGTGCGTCGTGCTCACGGTCGCGCTCGGGACGGCGGTCGCGCTGTTCCTCAACACGCTCGGCGGGTTCTGGCGGGGCGTCGGCGCGACGGCGATCATGGTCGCCTGGGCGGTCCCGGCGATCACGGGCACGTACGTGTGGGTGTGGATCTTCGACCCGCTGAACGGCCTCGTCGCCTCGGTGCTGGAGGGCGTGGGCGCGATCGAGCCCGGCACGGTCAACTGGTTCACGGAGCGCCTGTCGTTCTACGCGATCGCGACGCTCAACGTGGTGCACCACGGGTTCCCGTTCGTCGCGATCACCGTGCTCGCGGGGCTCATGACGATCCCGCACGAGCTGCACGAGGCCGCCAAGGTCGACGGCGCGACGGCGTGGCGCCGGTTCTGGGCCATCACCGCGCCCATCCTGCGCCCCGTGTTCGCGGTCGTGACGATCCTGTCGACCATCTGGGACTTCAAGGTCTTCACGCAGATCTACCTCATGCCCGGCGGCAACGGCGGGAACAAGGACGTCTTCAACCTCGGCGTGTGGTCGTACATCCAGTCGTTCGCGCAGGGCAAGTACGGCATGGGCGCGGCGATCGCGGTCCTGCTCACGCTCATCCTGCTGGGCATCACGCTCGTGTACATGCGCACCCTGTTCAAGGAGGAGGAGCTGTGAGCGCCGCCGTCGTCGACACCCGCGCCACCCCCGGGCCCGGCGCCCGCACCGAGCAGGTGCTGCGCGCCCGCCGCCGTCGTCCCGGCGTCGCGGCAGCCAAGACCGTGGGGATCGTCGCCCTCCTCGCCTTCTCGCTCTTCCCCGCCTACTGGATGTTCTCCTCGGCGATCGACCCGGAGGCCGCGACGCGCGGCGCCCGGCTCCTGCCCGCCGGCGTCACGTGGGACAACTTCGTCACCGTGATCGACGACGGCGGGTTCGGCCACTACCTGCGCAACTCGGTGCTCGTCGCGCTCGGCACGGTGCTCGCGTCGTCGGTCGTGGCGCTGCTCGCGGCCGTCGCGGTGAGCCGGTTCCGCTTCCGGTTCCGCAAGTCGATGCTCGTGCTCATCCTCATGGTGCAGATGGTGCCGCTCGAGGCGCTCGTCATCCCGCTGTTCATCCAGATGCGCAACCTCAACATGCTCAACTCGCTCCTGGGCCTGGCGGTCGTGTACCTCGCGTTCGCGCTGCCCTTCGCGATCTGGACGCTGCGCGGCTTCGTCGCCGCGGTCCCGGTCGAGCTCGAGGAGGCGGCGTTCCTCGACGGCGCGTCGTGGGGGCGCATGTTCTGGAAGGTCCTGGTGCCGCTCGTCGCGCCCGGGGTCGTCGCGACGAGCGTCTTCTCCTTCATCACCGCGTGGAACGAGTTCATCTTCGCGCTGACGTTCCTCCAGCAGTCGAGCAAGTACACCGTGCCGATCGGGCTGCAGAAGTTCTTCGGCGAGAACACGACCGACTGGGGCGCCGTCATGGCCGCGTCGACGATCATCACGCTGCCCGTGCTCGTGTTCTTCGTCCTCGTGCAGCGCAACCTGTCCTCGGGCCTCACCGCCGGGTCGGTGAAGGGATGAGCGGCGCGACGCCTCCGGCCGCGGCCCCGACCGGGGCGCAGCGCGCGGCCGACGTGGTGCGCGCCGTGAACGGCGTGCTCCTGCCCGGGTTCACCGGCACGGACGACCTGCCGGCGTGGCTCGTCGACGCGGCGCGCGACGGCCTGGCCGGGGTCGTGCTGTTCGGGCACAACACGCCCGACGTCGCGACCACCGCGCGGCTCACCGCGCGCCTGCGCGGCGCGTCGCCCGACCTGCTCGTCGCGGTCGACGAGGAGGGCGGGGACGTGTCCCGGCTCGAGGCCGCGACCGGCTCGAGCCTGCCCGGCAACGCGGCCCTCGGGCTGGTCGACGACGTCGCGGTCACCGAGGAGGTCGGCGCCGCGCTCGGTCGTCTGCTCACCGCGACCGGTGTCGACCTCGACCTCGCGCCCGACCTCGACGTGAACTCCGACCCCGACAACCCCGTGATCGGCGTGCGCTCGTTCGGCGCGGACCCCGCGCTCGTCGCCCGCCACGGCGCGGCGTTCGTCCGCGGACTGCACGCGGGCGGCGCGGGTGCGTGCGGCAAGCACTTCCCAGGGCACGGCGCGACAAACGTCGACTCGCACCTCGCCCTCCCGGTCGTGGACGCGAGCCTCGACGAGCTCCGCGCGCGCGACCTGCCCCCGTTCGTCGCGACCATGGCCCCGGACGCCGGACCCGGCGACGTGCTGCTCGACGCCGTGATGACGGCGCACGTCGTCGTCGCCGCGCTCGGCGCGCTGCCCGCGACGCTCGAGCCCGCCGTCGGCGCGCTCGTGCGCGAGCTCGGGTTCGACGGCCCGATCGTCACCGACGCGCTCGACATGGGCGCGGTCGCGACGTTCGCGGCGGACGGCGCGGGCTCCTCGTCCCGTGCCGACGACGCCGCGCCGCACGGCATCGGCGAGGTCGCGGTCCGCGCGGTGGAGGCCGGCGCCGACCTGCTGTGCCTGGGCACGACCGTCGGTCGCGACGACGAGGTCCTGTTCCGCCAGGCGCAGCGCGCGCTCGTGGACGCCGTCGCGTCCGGCCGGGTCACGGTCGAGCGCCTGCACGCGTCCGCCGCGCGCACGGCGCGCACCCTCGCCGCGGTGCGCGCGCGCCAGGCCGCGAGCGGCGTCGTCCCCTCGCCGGAGTCCGCGCGCGCCGCGCTCGACGCCCTCGACCAGGTGGGCGCCCGCGTCGCGGCGCGCGCCGTCCGGTTCGCCGGGCCCGCGCCGCAGGATCCGCCCGTCCCCACGGCACCCGACGTCGTCGACCTGCGCCTGCGGTTCGACCACGCCGCGGGCCGCACCGCGCAGCACGTCCAGCGCGCGCTCGACGACGCGTTCGGCCCCGACGTGCGGCACCTGCGCCCGGCCGACGCCGAGGCGTGGGCGCGCACGCTCGACGCCGTGCGCGCGGGCGACCGCCCGCTCGTCGTCCTCACGCGCGAGCCGGTGCCCGGCTCGGGCGAGCACGAGCGGCTCACGGAGCTGCTCGTCGCGCGGCCGGACGCCGCCGTCGTGCACACCGGGTTCCCCGGCGCCGTCGGCTCGTGGTTCGGCGCGGGCCGCACGGTCGTGGTCGCGTGCGGGACGGGGCGCGCCAACGCGCGCGCCGCCGTCGCGCTCCTGCGGGGGACGACGGGCCCCCGCGCGCGCACCGGTACGGAGACACCTCGAGTCGACCCGACCGTCGGCGTGCAACGGGAGGGAGAGCGATGATCGTCCTCGGACTGTCCTCCGGCACGTCGGTCGACGCGATCGACGCGGCCGCGGCCGACCTCACGCTCGGCGACGACGGCGTGCTGCGCATGCGGCCCCTCGGCCACACGGAGTACGCGTGGCCGCGCGCCCTGCGCGAGCGCATCCTCAAGGCGCTGCCGCCCGCCGCCGTCGACGTGGCCGAGGTGGCCCAGCTCGACACCCTCATCGGGCAGGAGCTCGGCCGTGCCGGTCGGCGCGCGATCGACGACGTCGCCGGCGGCGACGTCGACCTCGTCGCGTCCCACGGCCAGACGATCTACCACTGGGTCGTCGGGGCGCGGGCCCGCGGCACGCTCCAGCTCGGCAACGCCGCGTGGGTCGCCGAGCACGTCAAGCGCCCGGTCATCAGCGACTTCCGCGTGGCCGACGTCGCGGCGGGCGGCCACGGCGCGCCGCTCGTCAGCGTGCTCGACGCGCTCTGGCTCGGGCGCGAGGACGCGGGCGCCGACGCGACCGCGGACGCCGGGCTCACCGCGGCGCTCAACATCGGGGGGATCGCGAACGTGTCCCTCGTGGGGCGCGTCGACGACCCGGTCACCGGCTGGGACACGGGCCCGGGCAACTGCCTGCTCGACGTCGCGGTCGCGGCGCTCACCGACGGCCGTCTCGCGTACGACAAGGACGGCGAGCTCGCCGCGCAGGGCACGGTCGACCCGGTGGCGCTCGCCGCCCTGCTCGACGACCCGTACTTCGCCGCGCCGGCCCCGAAGTCGACGGGCCGCGAGCTCTTCGACACGACGTACACGGCCCGCCGGCTCGCGTCCGTGCGCCCGGGGCTCACCGGCCCCGACCTCGTCGCGACGCTCACCGAGCTCACCGCGGTCAGTGTCGCCGACGCGCTCGCGGGCCGCGACGTGCGCCGCGTCGTCGCGTCCGGCGGGGGAGCACGCAACCCCGTGCTCCTCGACCGGCTGCGCGCGGCGCTCGCCGAGCGCGTGCCGCACGCGTGCGAGGTCGTGACGTCCGAGGCGCTCGGCCTGCCGGTCGACGCGAAGGAGGCGTACCTCTTCGCGCTCCTCGGCTTCCTGTCGGCCCACGGACTGCCGGGCACCGCCGCCGGCGAGCACCGCCGTCGGGCGACGGGGGCCCGCCGCGCGGTCGTCCTCGGCTCGCTCACCCCGCCCACGCCGCTGCCGTGGCCCGCCGCGAGCGGCCCGGTGCGCCGTCTGGCGCTCGCCAACACCCCGCACGGCCTGCACCCGGGCCCGCGCACCCAGGGTCCGCTGCCGGACCCGACGAAGGGAACCTCCCGATGACCGACCCGACCGTCGCCACGAGCGGCACTCCGAGCGGGGCTGCGAGCACCACCTCGAGCCCCGACGAGTGGCAGGAGCTGGTGCGCCTCGCCTCGCCGACCGAGGAGCGCAACCCGCGCACGACCGACGTCGACCTGCTCCCGACGGCGGACGTCGTCCGGCTCATCACCGAGGAGGACGCCGTCGTCGCGGACGCGGTGCGGGCCCAGCGCGGCCGCATCGCGCAGGCCGTCGACCTCGCCGTGGAGGCGCTGCGCTCCGGCGGCCGCGTGCACTACGTGGGGTCGGGCACGTCGGGCCGCCTCGGCGTGCTCGACGCCGTCGAGCTCCTGCCGACGTACGGCGTGGGCGAGGAGTGGTTCGTCGCGCACCTCGCCGGCGGCGTGGGCGCGATGATGCTGGCCGTCGAGGGGGCGGAGGACGACGTGGCGCTCGGGCGCGCCGACGTCGACGCGGTCGGCCCGCGCGACGTCGTCGTCGGGCTCGCGGCGAGCGGCCGCACCCCGTACGTGCGCGGGGCGCTCGACGTCGCGCGCGAGCGCGGGGCGCGCACGGTGCTCGTCTCGGCCAACCCCGACGCGCCGCTCGCGGCCGGGGTGGACGTCGCGATCCTCGTCGACACGGGCCCCGAGGTCGTCACGGGCTCCACGCGCATGAAGGCGGCGACGGCCCAGAAGCTCGTGCTCAACACGTTCTCGACCGCGACGATGATCCGCCTCGGCAAGACGTACTCGAACCTCATGATCGACGTGCGCCCGACCAACCAGAAGCTGCGCGCACGCATCGTCCGGATGCTCGTGCAGGCGACCGGGCTGGGCTCGGCGGAGTGCGAGGACGTGCTGCGCGCGGCCGACGGCGAGGTGCACGTCGCGCTCGTGATGCTCCTCGCGGGCGTCGAGGCCGACGCCGCGCGCGAGTCGCTGGCCGGCGACGGCGTGGCCGGCGTCCGCGGCGCGCTCGCCCGGCTGGGCGCACTCCCCGCGCGATGACCACCCTGCCGAGGGAGAGGCCGGGTACCGCGAGGTAGAGCCGTGGTCGCGACCAGGCCTCTACCTCGGTCTACCTGGCCTCTACCTCGGCGTGCCGGGGCTCTCCCTCGGCGGGGTGGGGCGGGGGCCGAAGACGGCGGTGCCGACGCGGACGATCGTCGCACCCTCGGCGACCGCGAGCTCCAGGTCGCCGCTCATGCCCATGGACAGCGCGCGGGCGTCCGCGGTCCCGGGCGCGCCCGACCCCACGACGGCGTCGCGCACCGCGCGCAGGCGCGCGAAGCCCGCGCGCACCACGGCCTCGTCGGGCGAGTTCGCACCGATCGTCATGAAGCCTGCGAGCCGCAGCCCGTCGAGCGCGGCGACCGCCGTCGCGAGGGCGGGCGCGTCGTCGGGCCGCACGCCCGACTTCGACTCCTCGCCCGAGACGTTGACCTGCACCAGGACGTCGAGCGCGCGGCCGTCGCGCGCGCAGCGCGCCGCGAGCGCCTCGGCGAGCGCGAGCGAGTCCACGCTCTCGACCCCGGTCGCGGTAGCGAGGACCTGGTTCACCTTGTTGCGCTGGAGGTGGCCGATCATGTGGACCTCGACCCGCCCCGCGGCGACGAGGTCGGCGAGGTCGGGCGCCTTCGCGACGAGCTCCTGCACGCGGTTCTCGCCGATGAGGTCCGCGCCCGCCTCGACCACCGCGCGGACCGCGTCGGCAGGCTGGGTCTTCGTCGCCACGAGCAGCCGCAAGTCCGACGCCGCACGCCCGGCCGCGCGCGCGGCGTCGTCCACCCGGGTCCGCACCCGGGCGAGGTTCTGCGCGATCTGCGCGGGCAGCATGGACGACGGCTCGGGGAGGGGCATGCGGCCAGTCTAGGTAGTCACTCCTCGTGCATCGCCAAGCGACTGGATCGAGCCCTCCTCCCTCCACGCGCCGAGAGAGATGGTGAGTATGGGTAGCTGTCGAGAGGCCGCTACGTCCGCACACAGCGCTCCGCCGAGTGCATGGCAGACGTTCTCCCATGTCCCGTCCCGCGTCCAGTCGGCGAAGTGGTGGGACGCGGTGCTCGTCGAGCCGTAGGCGGCGCGCAGCGTCGGCCAGGAGGCGCCCGTGCGGACCTTGGCAAAGATCGCGTCAACGCTCCTGCGGGCGCGGTCTCCTCGCCCTCGGGAGAACAGAGGAGCGATGGCCCCCCACTCCTCATCCGACAGATCCCGGGGCAATACGCCGATTCCGTGCTCTCTGTGCCACACCTCGGCGGCACACGGGGCTCCTCCGCGACGGGCTTCGCGGTCCTCGAGGACCGCCACGGTGGCGTCCAGTACGTTCAACGCGACGTGGCGGAGCTCGGGCCGCTTGACCGCGCGCAAGGACCCGAGCGTCCCGTCGTCAGCTGCAAGACTCGACACGTGCTCAACAAGGTCGTCGGCACCACGAGCTTCCACCATGTCGCAGACTGAGAGCCAGACGTGGTCTTCCACGAGGTCGGCATCGAGTGACGCGCATGCGCACGGAGGAACGTCGGCCTGGTAGCGGCCCCTGCAGCGATATCCACGGTAGCCCCAGGAGAGTGTGCTCGAGTCGGCGCCCGTGTACGTCCTGCCGCACGGAGAGGTCATCCTCCCGGAGAGTGGGTACGCCGAGCGCCTTCGCGACGGGGTTGTTCGACGAAAGCGTGCTACGAGCGCGTCCGCGTCGCTCTCGCTGACGATTCTCGGTAGAGAGATCCTGACGCTCTCGCCCCAGAGCGGCTCGCCGTCCCGTCCACGGAGAGCATGCCGCCCCCGGAAGTGGATGACGGCGTCGATGGTCGCGGTGGAGAGGACCCTGCTCCGCAGGTTGCCCTCGGTCCAGGGGCGTCCCGAACGGGTTGGTCGACCCTCGATGTTGAGCCTGGCTGCCGCCGCGGCGAACGACACGCCGTCGCGGAGAACGAGGTCGACCGTCTCGGTGATCGTCCGAGCCTCCGACTGGTCGATCTCGAGGTGCGGTGACGAGAGCTGGTCTCTGGCGACGCGGTACCCGAAAGGCGGTCTTCCGCCGATGTGAGGGGCGCCGGTCGATTGCGCCTTTGCCTGAAGTCCACCTTGCGTCCGACGGCGGATGTCATCCACCTCGGCAGCAGCGCGTGCAGCGAGGACCTCCACCACCGCGCGCCCCAACCGGCACAGATCGTCGACCCTCAGCGACGACACGGCGAGCGCGACCCCAGCGGCGGCCAACGCGTCCACGGTGTCCCAGATGTCTCGTCCTGAACCGAGCCGGTCGATGCTGTCGATCACCACGACCTCGAAGTCGTGTCGCTCGGCAGCGGTCACGAGCGCCGAGAACCCAGGCCGTCGGGAGGGCGCGGAGAGTCGTGAGACACCGAGGTCGACGAAGGATCGAAGGTAGCGCCAGGAACTGTCGTCCGCGTAGGCACGGACTGCGTTCTCCTGGCGAACGAGGCCGAAGCGAGCTGCCTGACGCCTCTGACTGACTCGTTGATACCCGACCGCGCGCGAGCCCGCTGACACGTTGGATGAAGACTCCACGGTGCACCCCTGCTGCTCCTGAACGGCCGACCATCGGCACATGTGTTGGTCGGGAGAGTAGCCATCGCCCCCGACACGCGCGGTGAGCCGCAGGAGTGCTGTACTACCTCGCGATCGGGGCGGCCGTGCCCGCGGTGAGGCGCAGCAGGTCCGCGGGCGCCAGGCCCAGGTCGAGCCCGCGGCGCCCGCCCGAGACGTAGACGGCGTCGAACGCGAGCGCGCTGTCGTCGAGGAACGTGCGGTGGGGCTGCTTCTGGCCCAGCGGCGAGATCCCGCCGACGACGTAGCCCGTCGCGCGCTCGGCGGCGGCAGGCTCGGCCATGCTCGCCTTCTTGCCGCCTGCGGCCTTGGCGAGCGCCTTCAGGTCGAGCTGTCGGTCGACCGGCACGATCCCCACCACGAGCGGGCCGCCGTCGACCACGGCGAGCAGCGTCTTGAACACCTGCTCCGCGGGCACCCCGATGGCCGCGGCCGCCTCGAGCCCGAAGGACAGCTCGCTCGACGGGTCGTGCTCGTACGGGTGGAGCGTGTGCGCGACCCCCTCGCGCTCGAGGAGGGCGACCGCGGGCGTGCCGGCGTGCGCGGAGGACTTCGACTTCTTGGCCACGGCCCGATTCTGCCGCAGCGGCGAGCTAGACGTTCACGTCGAGCAGCGAGCCGATCGCGTACGTCACGCCCATCGCGACCGCGCCGCCGACGACGGTTCTCACCGTCGCGCGGCGCGTCGGCGCGTTGCCCAGGCGCGCCGACCCCCAGCCGGTGAGGACGAGCGCGAGCACGACGGCGACGAAGGTGAGCGGGATGCGGATGGTCGCCGGGGCGAGGAGGATCGCCGCGAGCGGCAGCAGCCCGCCGACGGTGAACGACACGATCGAGGCGACCGCGGCCTCCCACGGGCTCGTGAGCTCGTCGGGGTCGATGTGCAGCTCGGCGTCGGCGTGCGCGGCGAGCGGGTCGCGCTCGGTGAGCTGGACGGCGACCTGGCGTGCGAGGTCGGGCGTCAGGCCCTTCGCCTCGTAGATGCCGGCGAGCTCGTCGAGCTCCGCGTCCGGCATCTCCGCGAGCTCGCGGCGCTCGGTCGCCAGCAGAGCCTTCTCGGTGTCGCGCTGCGTGCTCACCGAGACGTACTCGCCCGCCGCCATGGACAGCGCGCCCGCGAGCAGCGCCGCGCCGCCCGCCGTCGCGATGACGGGGATCGACGTGCTCGTCGCCGCGACGCCCACGACGACGCCCGCCGTCGAGACGATGCCGTCGTTCGCGCCGAGCACCCCCGCCCGGAGCCGGTTGAGCCGCGAGCCCGTGCTCTCCGGGTGGTGGGGCTCGCCGGGGTGCCGACCGGTACGGGGCGTGTCGCTCATGGTCTCACCGTAGGGTGCCGCCGCCGAAGCGCGACCGGTGGCGCGAGACCGTCGACCGCGACCGCCGCGCGTCCTCTACCCTGCTCCGCGTGACGCAGGGGAACTCCACGGACGACCGGCCGACGACGCGCGCGGAGCGCTACGAGCACGGGCGGGCGGTGTTCGGCGCGGTCAACGAGGCGGCGCCCGGCGCCATCGCCGAGGCGCTCGCCGACGTCTCGCCCGAGCTCGAGCACCAGATCTCGGCGTGGGCGTACGGCGAGATGTACGCGCGCCCGCACCTGGAACCGCGGGACCGCCAGCTCGTCACGCTCGGGATGCTCGCCGCGCTCGGCGGGTGCGAGGCGCAGCTCGACATCCACGTGGGCACCGCGCTCGACGTCGGGCTGACGCCCCGGGAGATCGTCGAGGCGCTCCTCCAGTCGGCGGTGTACTGCGGCTTCCCGCGCGCGCTCAACGCGACCGCGGTCGCGAAGGAGGTCTTCGGGCGGCGCGGGCTCCTGCCGGTCGAGTGAGGGCGGGGGCCGGCGCGCCCTCCGGTCTCGCCCGGCCTACAGCGGCCCGACGGCGAGCACCGTCACCACGGGCTCGCCCGCCTCGTCGCTCGCCGCGAGGTCGACGCTCGCCGTGATCGCCCAGTCGTGGTCGCCCGCCGGGTCGTCGAGCACCTGCCGCACGAGCCACGTGCCCGCGGGCACCACGCCGCCGGGGGCGTGCTCCGCCGTCGGGCCCTCGTGGCCTGCGGGCAGCTCGGCGCCCGCCTCGACGACGCGGAACAGCGCCGCGGAGCGGGCCCCGGGCCCGATACCGATCGCGTCGTCCCCCTGGTCCTCGAAGAGCGGGTCGAGCGCGTCGCCCCACGCGTCCGCGTCCCAGCCCGCGCCGCCGTCGAGCGCGCCGAGCGCGCGGTAGTCCTCACGCGCGGCGAGCTCCACGCGCTTGAACAGCGCGTTGCGCACGAGGCGGCGGAACGCGCGCGGGTTGCCTGTGACGGGACGTGTCGGCGCCTCGGCCCCCGCCCCGGAGAGCGGGCCGTCGCCCACCTCGGTGTCCGCGTCGTCGTCGACCGGGTGCGCCAGGCGCTCCCACTCGTCGAGGAGCGACGAGTCGACGCCGCGCACCAGCTCGCCGAGCCACTCGACGATCTCCTGCACCTCCTCGGTGCGGTGCTCCTCGGGGACGACCTGGCGCAGCGCGCGGTAGGCGTCCGCGAGGTAGCGCAGCACCACGCCCTCCGTGCGCTCGAGCCCGTAGACGGACACGAACTCCGCGAACGTCATGGCGCGCTCGACCATGTCGCGGACCACGGACTTGGGGGAGAGCTCGGCGTCCGCGACCCACGGGTTGGACCGCTTGTACATCGCGAACGCGGGCGCGAGCAGCTCCTCGAGCGGCTTGGGCCACGTGATCTCCTCGAGCAGCGCCATGCGCTCCTCGTACTCGTACCCCTCGGCCTTCATCGCGGCGACGGCCTCGCCCTTGGCGGCGTTCTGCTGGGCGTAGAGGACCTGGCGCGGGTCGTCGAGCGTCGCCTCGATGACGGAGACGACGTCGAGCGCGTGGGTCGCGCCCTCGACGTCGAGCAGGTCCAGGGCCGCGAGCGCGAACGGCGACAGCGGCTGGTTGAGCGCGAACTCGCGCGGCAGGTCGCCGACGAGGCGCACGCTCGGGCGGTAGCCCGCAGGGCGCGACGGGTCGGGGACGCGCACGCGCTCGACGATCCCCGCGACGCGCAGCGAGCGGTAGATGCGGAACGTCTGGCGCACGTGCTCGCGGCGCTGCGACTCGGTGTCGTGGTTCGCGAGGAGGAGGTGGCGCATGGCCTCGACCGGGTCGCGGCGCGGGTCGCTCGCGTCGGCCTGGCCGCCGCGACCGTGCTGCGCGGTGCGCGCGAGGACGTTGAGCACCATGGCGTGCGTGACGGTGAAGTGGCTCGTCAGCGGCTCGGGCTCGGCGTCGCGCAGGCGCTCGAACGTCGCGTCGGTCCAGTTGACCGAGCCCTGCGGCGCCTTCTTGCGGACGATCTTCTTGAGCTTCTTCGGGTCGTCGCCCGCCTTGGCGAGCATCTTGCGGTTCTCGATGACGTGCTCGGGTGCCATGACGAGCACCTCGCCCACGGTGTCGTACCCGGCGCGGCCCGCGCGCCCCGCGATCTGGTGGAACTCGCGTGCCGTGAGGTGGCGCATGCGCTCGCCGTCGAACTTCACGAGGCTCGTGAGCAGCACGGTGCGGATCGGCACGTTGATGCCGACGCCGAGCGTGTCCGTGCCGCACACCACCTTGAGCAGACCTGCCTGCGTGAGGCGCTCGACGACGCGCCGGTACTTGGGCAGCATGCCCGCGTGGTGCACGCCGACGCCGTGGCGCAGGAACTTGCTGAGCGTCTTGCCGAACCCGGTGCCGAAGCGGAAGTCGCCGAGCTCGGCGGCGATCGCCTCTTTCTCGGACTTCGTCGCGACGTTCATCGACAGCAGGGACTGCGCGCGCTCGACCGCGTCCTTCTGCGTGAAGTGCACGACGTACACGGGCGCGCGGCGCGTGCTGACGAGCTCCTCGATGACCTCGGTGAGCGGCTCGACGACGTAGCTGAAGTGCAGGGGGACCGGCCGCTGCGCGGTGGTCACCGCGGCGACGGGCCGGCCGGTGCGCTCCTCGAGCTCCTCGACGAACCGGGTCGTGTCGCCGAGCGTCGCGGACATGAGCAGGAACTGGGTGTTCGGCAGCTCGAGCAGCGGCACCTGCCACGCCCAGCCGCGCTGCGGGTCGGCGTAGAAGTGGAACTCGTCCATGACGACCTGGGAGATCGCGTCCTCGTCGTCCGCACCGGCGTTCTCGCCGCCGCGGCGCAGCGCGATGTTCGCGAGGATCTCGGCCGTGCAGCAGATGATCGGCGCGTCGGGGTTCACGGCGGAGTCGCCCGTCGTCATGCCCACGTTCTTGGAGCCGAACGCTGCGACGAGCGCGAAGAACTTCTCGCTGACGAGCGCCTTGAGCGGCGCGGTGTAGTAGGTCCGGCCGCCGCGACCCGAGCGGTGCGCGGCGAGCGCCGCGAACTGGGCGCCCATCGCGACGAGCGACTTCCCTGACCCGGTGGGCGTCGAGAGGATGACGTGCGAGCCGGTGACCAGCTCGATGAGCGCCTCGCTCTGGTGGGGGTAGAGCTCGAGACCCTGCTCCGTGGCCCAGGTGGTGAACCCCTCGTAGAGCGCGTCCGGGTCGGGGGCCTTGCCCGTCGGGGCGGGCACGTGCGCGAGGAGAGCCGGGGTGCGGCCGGTCGTGGTGGTCACGGGACGAGTCTGTCAGGTGTCGCGCAGGCGGGTCGCCGGACCGCAGCCCGGGGCGATCGGCGAGGAGCGAGACGGGGGTTGATAGCGCTGTCAACGTGTGCGAGGGTAGCCCCGGACGTGCACGGGACGCGCGTCCGGCCTCCGCGTCACCGACGACCACCGAGCCCACGCCGCCGTGGGACGGAGGGAGCACCCCGTGCGGTCACCCGCAGATCACCCGCTCGTCACCTGCCCCTGACAGGGTGGCGCGGGCCTGCCCCGGCCCCCCGCGCCATCCCACCCCCTGACCGACCCTGCCGCCCCGGCGCCCCCGCCGGCGGCCCCTGCCCGAGGACACCATGGCCCCCAGCCTGCCGACCCCCCGATCCCTGCACCCCAGACCCGTGACCCCCGCGACCCCGGACCGCCCGCGCCGGCCCGCCCCGCGGCTGGTCGCGGGCGCGCTCGCCGTGGCGCTCGCCGTCGTCGGCCTCGCGCCCGCGACCGCCGCGAGCGCCGCCCCCGAGCCGCCGTCGGCCGACTACGCGTCCCTGGTCGACGTCTTCGTCGGCACCGAGGGCGACTTCGGCAACGACATGCCCGCCGCGCAGGCGCCGAACGGCCTCGCGAAGGTCAACCCGCGCACGACCCCGGGCCGCAACAACACCGGGTACGACTACGCGCAGTCGAAGATCTCGGGCTTCACGCACACCAACCTCGACGGGGTCGGGGGCTCCGGCGGCGGTGGTGACCTCCTCGTGGTGCCGACGTCCGGGTCGTACACGGCGCGCCCCGGCACGGGCACGTACGCGCACCCGTTCTCGCACGACGACGAGGACGCCGGACCGGGCTTCTACTCCGTCGAACTCGGCAACGTCGCGGGCACGGACGGCGCCATCACTGGCGCGCCGGGCACGATCGAGGCCGAGGTCGCGGCCACCACCCGCTCGGGCGTGCACCGCTACGCGTTCCCCGCGGGCTCGACGCCGAGCCTCGTCGTGGACCTCGAGACGAACAACACGAGCCGCCGGTCGTCGTCGGTGCAGGCCGAGACGCGCGCGGACGGCACCGTGGAGCTGTCCGGACAGGTCACGGGGTACTTCTACAACGCGGCCTACACGCTGTACTACACCGCGCGCACGCTGCAGCCTGCGACCGTGCAGACGTGGGGCGACGACGACAAGCTCGTCGACGCGACGTCCCAGGACGGCGTCGACACCGGCGCGATCCTCACGTTCGACCCGGCCGACGCCGAGGAGATCGGGCTTCAGGTCACCCTGTCGCCGGTGAGCGTCGAGCAGGCGCGGATCGACCAGCAGGTCGAGCTCGGCGACCTGTCGTTCGACGCGATCCGCGACCGCACGCGCGCGGAGTGGAACGCGACGCTCGGGCGGGTCGCGATCGACGCGTCGACGGCGACGGACCCGACGGGCGAGCTCCAGCAGCTCTTCTACACGCACCTCTACCGCATGTTCGCCATGCCGATGAACGCGACGAGCACCTCGGGCACGTACCGCGGCGTCGACGGCGCGGTGCACGCCGCGCAGGGCTTCACGTACTACGACTCGTGGGCCACGTGGGACGACTTCCGCAAGTTCTCCGTCATCGCGTACATCGACCCGGCGCTGTACCGGGACATGGTGCAGTCGCTGATCTACCTGTTCGCGGACGCCGAGGCGACGGGCACCGGCGGCGGTCTCGGCGGGTTCGTGCACTCCGTCCCGACGGTGCGCTGGGAGCGGTCGTCGGTCGTGGTCGCGGACGCGATCGCCAAGGGCTTCGACGGGTTCGACCGCCTCGACGAGGCGTACCCGGCGCTGCAGCGCCTCGTGGGGCAGTACGGCGCGGACGAGCTCCGGCGTGGCTACGTGGCGGGCAACCCCGGCGCGTCCGTGCAGCGCGGCTACGACCAGTACGGCCTGTCCGTGATCGCGGACGAGCTCGGGCTGACCGACGAGGCCCAGACGCTGCGCGAGCAGGCGTCGTGGCCGATCGAGAAGCTCACCAAGCCGGGCGCGTGGACCGCGGCCGACGGCACGCAGGTTGGCCTCCTCACCCCGCGCGCCGCCGACGGGTCGTGGCAGAGCGCCGACTATGCGAAGTTCGAGGCCGCGAGCCTCTACCAGGGCACGCTCTGGCAGTACCACTGGTACGACGCGTACGACATGGACGCGCTCGTCGAGGCGATGGGCGGCCCCGAGGCGGCGCGCCTCGCCATGCGACACATGTTCGGTGAGCACGCGCCGGACGACGGCACGGCCATGCTCCACTCGAACGCGAACGAGATCGACCTCCAGGCGCCGTACCTGTTCAACTACACGGGCGAGCCGAGCCTCACGCAGAAGTGGGCGCGCGCGATCTACACGAAGGAGACCTGGAACCGGTACATCGCGACGGGCTCCTCGAGCGCCGTGCCGAGCGGTGGCGGCGAGTTCACGCCGCCCGTGAAGACGAAGGTCTACCAGCTCGACCCGCGCGGGATGCTCCCCACGATGGACAACGACGCGGGCACGATGTCGACGATGTTCGTCGCCGCGGCCGTCGGCCTGTTCCCGGTGACCGCGGGCTCGTCCCAGTTCCAGGTCGGGTCGCCGTTCTTCGACTCGACGACCATCACGTACGACGACGGCAGCGCCTTCACGGTCACGGCCGACGGCGTCTCGGAGGACGCGTTCTACGTCCAGTCCGCGACGCTCGACGGCGCGACGTTCGGCAACACGTGGGTCGACTACGCGACCGTGGTCGGGGGCGCGGACCTCGCGTTCCGCATGGGCGAGCAGCCGAGCGACTGGGGCACGGACACCGCGCCCGCGTTCTCGATGAGCACCGCGACCGACGAGCCGGCCGAGGGACCTCGCGTCAGCGCCGACCCGACCACCGTGCAGACCCGCGACGGCGGCGCGCTCGACGCGACCGTGACGCTCACGCTCGACGGCGCCCGCCTCGCCGCGCCCGCCGGCACGGACCTCGTCACGAGCGGGACGGCGAGCGTCGTCGGGCTGCCCGACGGCGTCACGGCGGCCGTGACGGTCGCGTCGCCGACCGCGCTGACCGTCTCCCTGACGGGGACGGCGTCCGCCGACGCGCGCTTCTTCGTGCACCTGCGCGACGCCGCGCTCGCCGACGGCGTCGCCGCGGCGTCGCTCCAGGGACAGGGCGTCTCGGTGCGCTCGCCCCTGCGGCTGTCCGTGGCGTCCGCCGAGCGCGACGCGCTCGCCGCGCTCGTCGACGACGCCGTGCTCGTGCGGCACGGGAACTACTCCTCGGTGACGTTCGACCGGTTCTCCACCGCGCTGACGAAGGCGCAGGAGGCCCTCGGTGACGAGGCCGCGACGAGCATCGCGCTGCGGTTCGCGGCCGACCGGCTCGGTGCGGCGGCCGACGCGCTCGACCTCACGGGCGGCGGGTACCGCACGCTCGAGGCCGAGCAGTCCGAGGCGTGGTCGGGCGGGGAGCTGAAGAACGAGGCGAACAGCTCGTCCGGCAACCTCGGCGGCGTGCGCTCCGGGTCGTGGGTGCAGTACCGCGACATGACCTTCGAGACCGCCGCCGGGGACACCCCGCCGCGCTTCCTCACGGTCCGGTACGACACGAGCTTCGCCCCGACGGACACGCCGAGCACCGTGCGCGTGCACGCGGGCGACGTGAGCGGCCCTGTGGTCGCGACCGTCGACCTGAAGGGCACGAGCGGCTGGGGCAAGTACACCGAGGTCACGGCGGAGCTCGGCGACGTGCAGGCGCTCGTCGACGCGCAGGTCGTCACGTTCGAGCTGCTCGCGCCGTCCGGGCGGAGCTGGGTCGGCAACTTCGACTGGTTCCGGTTCAGCGCCGAGGACCCGGCTGCCCCAGGTCAGCCGGGCGAGTCCCCGACGGTGACGATCGAGGCCGAGGACTGGACCGCGAGCTCCGGTCGCGGGCTCAAGAAGGAGTCCTCGACGTGGACGAGCGGTCCGGTGACGAACGTCGGCGGCACCGCGGACGGCGACTGGATCGCCTACGGCGAGGTCGACCTGGGTGAGCTCCCGCTCGGCGAGCTGTCGGTCCACTACGTGCACAACTCCAACCGGTCCGGGAACAACTCCGCGCTGTCGGTGTACCTCGACGCGTTCGACCCGGCGAACCCGGGCGAGCCGTTCGTCACCGTGCCGCTGCCGACGACCGGGTCGAGCTGGACCGCGGACGGGACCGCGACCGTCGTCCTGCCCGAGACGGTGCAGGGGACGCACGAGGTGTTCGTGCGCCTGTCGACCGAGCCGTACGCCGACCACCCGTACGTCGCGAACCTCGACAGCCTGACGTTCGCGCCGGGCGGCCCGACGTCGGTCGTCGTCGAGTCCGAGGCCTGGACGTCGAACTCCGGCCGCGGGCTGAAGAACGAGAGCTCGACGTGGACGAGCGGTCCGGTGACGAACGTCGGCGGCACCGCGGACGGCGACTGGCTCGCCTACGGCGAGATCGACCTCGGCTCCGCCGCGCTCGACCAGCTCTCGGTCCACTACGTGCACAACTCCAACCGGTCCGGGCGGAACTCCGCGCTGTCGGTGTACCTCGACGCGTTCGACCCGGCGAACCCGGGCGAGCCGTTCGTCACCGTCCCGCTGGCCAACACCGGGTCGAGCTGGACGACGGACGGGACCGCCGTCGTCGACCTGCCGAGCACGGTGCGCGGCAAGCACCAGGTGTGGGTGCGCCTGTCCACCGAGGCGTACGCCGACCACCCGTACGTCGCCAACCTCGACAGCATGCGCTTCTTCACCGACGCGTACGACGTCGAGGTCCCGCCGACCGACACCGCGGCGCTCGCGGCGGTGGTCGACGCGGCCGGGACGCCCGAGGCGGAGATCGCGCGGTACGGCCGGATCGACGCGCGCGTCTTCACACGCGAGCTCGCGGCGGCACGGTCCGTGCTCGCCGACGCCGGCGCCACCCAGGCGCAGGCCGACGAGCGGGCGCGGCGCCTCGGCCTGGCGACCGACCAGCTCGTGCCCGCCGAGCGCCGTCGGCTCGAGAACCTCGTGGCGAGCGCCGAGGCCCTGACCGACGAGGGGTACAGCCCCGAGTCCTGGCAGGCCTTCCGCACGGCTCTCGCCGCGGCGACCGGGACGCTCGACGACGCGGCGGCGTCCGACGAGGCGCTGCACGACGCGCGGCTCGCGCTCCAGGGCGCCGTCGACGCCCTGGAGGAGCCGGCCGACGTCGTGCTCGTCGAGGTCGAGGTCAGCCCGCGCTGCCTCGCCGGCAAGCCCTACGTCGCGGTCCGCGCGGTGAACGTCTCCGACGCGGCCGTCGACGTCGAGCTGGCGTCGTCACTGGGCACGAGGTCGTTCGTCGGCGTCGCGCCGGGGGCGAGCGCGTACCAGTCGTTCGCCGCGCGGTCCGCGACGGGCGACCTGGACGTCACCGTCACGGCGACGGGGGCGGACGGCACCCAGACGGTCGAGCAGGTCGTCACCGTCCCGTCCTGCTCCTGACCGCAGGACGCACCACCGACCCGGGAGGCGCCGACGGGGCGCCTTCCGGGTCGGCACCCTGGCGCCTCCGCGGCGGACCGGGCACGCTGGAGCCCCGACCGACGACGGAGGCGCCACCGTGACCGAGGAGTACCAGGGCCGGCCCGCGTTCCACGCGCAGACCCCCGCGGAGTGGCGGGCGTGGCTCGCCGCGCACCACGACGACCCCGAGCCCGGGGTCTGGCTCCTCACGTGGCGGCGCGAGAGCGGCCGGCCGACGTTCGGGTACGAGCCGTGGATCGAGGAGGCGCTGTCCTACGGCTGGATCGACGGGCAGGCCGCGACCGTCGACCAGGACCGGCATGCGCTGTGGTTCACGCGCCGCCGCCCCGGCTCCCGGTGGACGCGCCTCAGCAAGGAGCGGGTCGCGCGCGTCGAGGCGGACGGGCGCCTCACGGACGCGGGGCGCGCCGTCGTGGAAGCGGCCCGGGCGGACGGGTCCTGGACCCGGCACGACGACGCGGAGGCGCTCGTCGTCCCCGACGACCTCGCCGCGGCGCTCGGCGAGCGGCCCGACGCGCGGGCCCGCTTCGACGCCTTCACGCCCGGCGTGCGGCGCTCGATCCTCGGCTGGATCGTCGAGGCGAAGCGGCCCGACACCCGGGCGCGCCGGATCGCGGAGACCGCCGAGCTCGCCGAGCAGGGCGTCGCCGCCCACCAGCCGCGTCGCTGACGGCGCACGGCGCGCCGCACCCCGCCGTCAGGACAGGTCCCAGAGCAGCCGGTAGTACGCGATGCGCTCCGGGTCGGGGTCGATGCCGTAGCCCGCGTAGACGTGGCCGTCGTACCCGGGGCCGTAGTTCCACTCCGTGCTCCACGCCGCGACGGCGAGGTCCGCCCAGCGGTCCGCGACCCCGAGCGACCCGAGGTCGACGTGCGCGGCGAACGTGCCGTCGTCGTGCAGGAGCGTGTTCGGCACGCACGCGTCCCCGTGGCACACGACGAGGCGGTCGACCGGGGGAGCGTCGTCGAGCCGGGCGCGCGCCTCGGCGACGGCCAGACCGCGGTGCTCGGGGAACCACTCGTCGGGCCCGTGCCCCCGTGCGAGCCGGTCGTCGGCGTTCGCGACACGCTGCGCGACGGACCAGGTGAAGGGGCACGACGCGACCGGGAGCGCCTCGTGCAGCGCGCGCAGCCCGCGGCCGATCGCGACCGCCGCGACCGCCGGGTCGCCTGTCCAGCGCGCCTCGACCGCCGACCGCCCCGCGACGGCCTGCGTCACGAGCCACGAGCCGTCGTCGTCCGCGCCCTGGTCGAGGACGCGCGGCACGGGGGTCCGGTCGCCGACCCACGCGAGCCGCTCGGCCTCTCCCGCCAGGTCGATCTCCGGGACGCCCGCCGGGACCCACTTCGCGTACCGGACCGGTCGCGCGGCCTCGCCGCCGCGCGGGTCGAGACGGAACGTCAGCCCGCCGACGGTGTTGCGCCAGACCGGGGTGACGGCGTCGTCCCCCGCGAGCGCGCGGACGACGGCGGGGACGGCCACGGGGCCCGTGGGGATCTCGGCGATGGTCTCGGCGCGGCTCACGCGGGCGATCCTCGCACGCGGGCCGGTCGCCGGTCACAGCCGTCGCCGGCGCGACGCCGGTCTCGTCTGCGCGTCGGGGCGTCAGCGGGGAGAGCGGGCGGCCACGCCGTCCGGCGGGAGCAGCGCGTCGCACGCGGCGACGAGCCGCTCGCGCAGCGCCGCCCCGCGGGCGGCGAACGCGCGCTGGTGCCGCACGTACTCGGCCTTGCCCTCGGGCGTCTCGATCGCCACCGGCTCCAGCCCGTACGACGACACGTCGTAGGGCGACGCCTGCATGTCGACGACGCGGACGTCGCGCGCGAGCTCGAAGGCGTCGAGCACGACGTCCCCGGGGACGGCCGGCGTGAGCTTGAGCGCCCACTTGTAGAGGTCCATCGTCGCGTGCAGGCACCCCGGCTGCTCCAGGGCCGGCTGCGTCTCGCGCGTCGGCCGCAGGCGGTTGAGCGGACCGGCCTCGGGCGTGAAGAAGCGGAACGCGTCGAAGTGGGAGCACTGCACGGGGTGGTCCTCGACGACCCGGTCCGTCCCCTCGTGCCCGAGCCGCAGGGGGAGCGGGTGCCGGTGGTCGCGCCCGGCCGCCTTGTCGCGGTAGACCATGGCCCACTCGTGGAGCCCGAAGCAGCCGAACCGGCCCGGGCGCGACGCGGTGGCGTCGAGCAGGGCGCGCAGGTACCGCACGGTGTCGCCGCGGTCGGCGAGGAACGCGTCGGTGTCGAGCGCGAGGCCGTCGGGCGTGCGCCGGTACCAGCGCCATCCGGCGCGGTCGGCGTAAGGGTCGGGCGCCGCGTCGGTGCCCGGTACCGCACCGCTCGCGGCGGTCGGGGGAGCCAGCACGACGCCCGGCCCCGGGTGCCAGCGCCGGAGCTGGGCCGGACGCGTGGGGTAGTAGGTGAAGAGGAAGTCCTCGATCGCGTGCTTCTGCCCGAGCGGCTTGCGGTGCCGCCACCCGGCCGTGAGCGCGTCCGCGCGCTCGGCGTGGGCGCGGTCGAGCTCCGCCCACTCCGCGACAGGCAGCACGACGGGGCGGACGACGGGCGTCGTCCGGTGGGTCGCGGTGGCGGTCGCAGGCACGCACCCAGGGTACGAGAGCCCACGGGGAAGCCCTAGGAGGACGCGTGCCACGGAAACGAACCGTCACCATCTCGACCCTCGTCGTCGCCGCGCTCGCGTGCGCAGGCATCGCCACGGCGCGCGACGACTTCCCAGCCCTGCTCGACGAACTCCGCGAGACGGCGGGCAGCTCCGCGCAACTGCCGGACGCCACCGCATCACCCGACCCCTCCGTCGACGTCGAGGAGGTTCGGGCGCTACTCGATGAGCTCGAGGTCAAGGGCCGCGCGCCCAAGGCCGGCTACGACCGAGACCTCTTCGGGCCTGCCTGGGCCGACACCGACCGCAACGGATGCGACACCCGCAACGACGTGCTGCGCCGCGACCTCACTGCCGTCACCTTCAAGCAGGGCACGAACGGCTGCGTCGTCCTGAGCGGGACGCTCCAGGACCCCTACACCGGGCAGTCGATCAACTTCGAGCGCGGGCAGGACACGTCCTCGGCCGTCCAGATCGACCACGTTGTCGCCCTCGCCGACGCATGGCAGAAGGGCGCCCAGAAGTGGAGTGCTGAGACCCGCGAGCAGTTCGCCAACGACCCGTTGAACCTGCGTGCGGTCGACGGACCGACGAACCAGCAGAAGGGAGCGGGCGACGCCGCCACGTGGCTCCCCCCGGCCAAGGGCTACCGATGTGAGTACGTCGCTGCGCAGGTCGCGGTGAAGAGCGCGTACGGCCTGTGGGTCACCGCGGCCGAGGCCGACGCCATCGAGCGTGTACTGGAGGGCTGCTGAATCTCGCTCAGCTTGTGCCCTCGTCATCCGGTTCTTCGGGCGGTGGTTCTTGCTCTGAGCGTTCGTGTCGGATGAAGTCTGCGTGCGTGAGCTGTTGGCGCAGCGCCCGGAGTGCCTCCGCCATCTCGGGCGTCAACGGCACCTTGTAGTGGCTGCCGAAGAGGTGACCCACCTCGTGGATCTGCGAGCTCAACCCACGGCTCGCTGCCGCGATCAGACGCTCCCGGTCGCTGTCAGAGAGGTTCCAACTGGGGCCATAGGTCCGGAGAAGATCGTTCTCGACGGCGGACGCTGCCGCGGATACGGTGAGACGGCCCCGGAAGTCGGTGATCCGTTCCAGGGCCCGCTCGGCCTCGACCGCCGCCGCGAGCTCGTCCTCCTCCTCCAGGTTCTGGGACGTGACGGAGATGGCGAGGGCGTCGTCAGCCTTCCTCAAGAGCTCGCGCGTGGAGAGCTGGTAGTACCTCTGTCCCGTCTCGCGCTGGAACTCCGACACCAGGAGCGGGTGCGGCACGTCGCGCCCGCCCGGGACCTTCTGCCACCAATCCGTCTTGGCGTCGTCGGTGATGAGGACGACGTCGGTCCCGTTCTTCCTGGCGTGGGCGAGCACCTCGCACCACAGCAGGTAGTCACCCGCCGCCGCGGACACGCCGCGGCCAGTGATCTTGTGCGCGTCGTCGAACCCCGGGGGTAGGCGCAAGGGGACGCGGACCGTCTCGAAGTCGCGGGCACGCTTCGCGACCTTCTTCGCCCGAGGGGCTCGGCCGACCTGGTCGTCGTCGAGCAGTGTTTCGAGCTCGGCGAGGACAGGGTCGTCGCTCTGGTCGATGCGGTGCGGGTCGTCCTTCTCGAGCTCATCGAGTCCGTCGACGATCGCCTTGACCAGCGGGTTGATGAGCTCCTTCACGCGGGTGGTCGTCTCGTCGTAGCGGCCTTCGCCGCCGCCGAAGGTCTTCACGGACTTCTGGAGCGCGTCCGCCGCCGCGCGGACCGTCTCGTAGGCGGTGCCGATCCCGGCCGCGACCTCGCGACGGTTGCGGTGGAACTCGATGCCCACCTGGTGGGGGAGGAAGAGCCGGGGGCCGATCGCCTTCAGTACCTTGAGTCGCGTGGCGCGCAGGTCAGGGGAGACGCGGTAGAGGCCGAGCAGCACGTTGGTGTCGAGCACGACCGTCGCCTCACGCAGGGCGGTGTTGACCTCGTCGTCGTCGGGCCGCTCGTAGTGGTGGCTGAACTGGGTTCGCACGCGCACACGCTACGCCCTCGGCGCTCGCTGTCGGTGGGGGCCGATACGCTCCCGCACGACGACGCCCCTACCGGCTACCCCCTGAGCTGGTCGGGGCTCGTCGCGTCTGGGCTCAGCGGCGCTCGACGGCGTCTGCCCAGAGCCACGCCCAGCCCTCGCTTCCCTCGCGCGAGACGTATTCCCCGGCTATTCGGTCCTCGTCGGGCTCATGCGTCGGTGCCACGCCCGTGCCCTCAGGCATCAGGTCGGATGTACGGCGTCACCTTGACAAGGCCCGTTGGAAGATCAGAGACCGCTCGCGCAAGGTCTGGTGTCACGAGTTTCACCTCGAGGAGGACCTGCGGCTGCACCTGCTCTGTTACCGCTTCGCCGAAGGCGCTGAGCAGTTCGTCGGGGACGTGCGCGTACAGGCCTCGGGCCGTCCCCAGCTCGGTTCGGGTCCATTGGCACCGGACGATCCGGAACTGGGTGATTGGTATGCCCTCCGCGCGCAGCACGCGTTGGGCGGTGGGGGCGTCGAACACGCACAAGTCGCCGACGAGGTCGCTCCCTGGCGTGGTGTGCGCTGCGGCGAGCAGGTCTGCGGCCGTGAGCGCGTCGAGCGCCTTTCTCAGGATGGCGTAGCGCGATGGCTCGATCGGTCTGCCGGCAGAGGCTCTCTGCTGGAGGGGCTTGGGTTCCTCGCGCGTGACGGTCACGCGGGAGACGGCGATGCCGGAGCCGTCCCAGATCCCGTGCACCTTCAGCAGCTCGTCAGGTCGAAGGGTGGGCTCGGGTGGATCGGGCCACGTGGTCCTTACCGTCCATGGCGAGTCGTAAGGGGCAGTCTGCGCATGTTCCGGGTCGAGGGCGAGGCCTGTCTCGCCCTCGACCACAATGGGGAGTCCGGCGGCCACCACTCGTGACCCCGGCTGCAGCCCTTCGATCACGGTGATGGCGCTCAGTAGTTCGTCCCCACCATGACCATCCAGTAGTAGTACCCGGTCGGGCAGCCCGGCACGTAGAACCGCTGGCACTTCCATGACTTGAAGTCCGGTGCCACCTTCTTCAGGTACGCCATACGAGACTGACAGTTCGCAGACGACGTGATGTGGAAACCGTCGTAGGGCGTCCAGGTGATGACCTGCGGCGTGACGATGACCCCGCCGTCATCAGTGTCGACAGCGCCCCGCTCATCGATGCCCTGGAGCTCGCTGGCGACGTGAAGCTGGGCAACCTCGGCCTGGGCGTTCTCAGCAGCTGCGCACGCCGCTGCTGCGGCTGCCGGGCGAGCGCCGACAAGTAGGGCAACCAGGATCGTTGCCAGCACGGCAAGGGGGATCAACCCCTTGCGTGTACGCAAAGCGATCGATTCGTTCATTTCCACGCTCCTCTCTCGTCGGGAGCGTGCGCGAACTCCTGCAGCCCCCTGCTGGTGCCTGGGACGGTACGCCCGAACGTGTTCCTTGTCTCGGGATACCTCGGCCCGCCCGGCTCTGCAGCAGTCGCTACGGGCAACTCGAGGCTCCACTCAACTACCTGACCTGCACAAACAGATCCGATAGCCGGTTAACAGGTAGCGCACGTGGACCTGACGGCCCGCCCATGCGACGGCCTCGCCGTCGACGCGGGCCTCGCCGCTCTGGCGCTGCGTGACCCACGCGCGCACCGGGATGCCCTCGGCCGGTCGCACGATCCGCTCGCCGCGCCGCGCGAGCTCGGGCGCTTCATCGGCGTGGTCGCGCATCGGGACCGTCTCGATGCCGGACGGTCAGCCGCCCGGAGGCGGACGTCGACGAGTACCCACGACACAATCGTATTCGAACACCAGTTCTATTGGGTTCTCGCCAAGGCGTCGTCGACGTAGGCGACGCAACTGCTGAGCCCGCACATCTCGTCGCACCCGGATGTTCTCCAGGGTGTTGTTGTCGACGCGGGCCTGACGAGGAGGAGAGGAGCCCGCGGCCAGCGGCGCGTAGCGGGGGTACGAGGCCGGAAGACGGCCCGAAGGCCATTCAGCCCCGAACGGGTGACAAAGGTCCTCGATCTTGTGTCTGGGCGAGCACCTGGCCGAGGTGACTGCCACGGTGGGGCGCGTCGGCCCGCAGGGGGCCAGACGCTTCAGTCGAAGGAGACCGCCAGGCATGAAGCAGCAGATGAGGCGCTCGACCACAGCACTCGTCACCGTGATGGCGCTCTGCGCCGCATCCATTCCCACGGCTGCCGCGCAGGAATCGAGCACCGCCACACAAGACCCGACCACGGACGTGGCCGTGCTTGATGGCCTCGATCCTCAGGCCGAGGTCCTAGTGATCGACGTCGGTGAGGGGCCCGGAGACCTGAGCACCCTTGTCGTCGACGTCAACGACCTGACCGAACGTGAGCAGCACGAGGTGGCGAGCGACCTTGAGATCATGCTCGACGCTGACGCCACCGCACAGGTGCTGCCCGCCGGTGAGGCTGAGAGCCAGCTCGCGCTCGACACAACAGTCGGGGCGGCGCTGCGCGAGGCGGGCGCACCCCAGGGCGGCGGGGGTGTCGTCACCGCGATGAAGACCGCGGCGACAGTCTCGATCAAGTGCAAGGCTGACCGCGAGTTCGTCGACGCCAACAATCGGCTCAGCATCCAGAACAACTGCCCCGTCAAGAAGGTCCACTGGGGGCTGCGTCTGAGCGACGGCTTGAAGAGCATCATCAACTCAACCGTCACTGAGCGTGGTGCCAAGGGCTGGCGTAACGGGATCTCCCTCGGCATGAACGCCCGCCACGCCAACGTGGGCAAGACCTACTGGTTCCACGGCGGGTTCTCGATGAACAGCGTGCCTGCGACATTCAAGTTCGATGACCAGTTCACGTTCACCATCCGCTCGGGAGGCAAGACCCTGCCTGCCTCGCTCTACGTCTGCAAGACCGTCAGGCTGACCGCATGAGCGCCAGCGACAAGCCCCCTGCCGCGGACCTCGCCACCATCACGACCTGGCTCCCCGAGGAGTCCCATGGGGTCGCCACGACCGACACCGATCGCCATGAGGTCTGGATCTTCTTCCCGATGCTCCGCGGCGGATTGCGCACCGACCAGCTCTACGTCGGTAAGCGAGTGCACCTCACCTACGAGCCGACCCCCGACCAAGACGGCTACAAGTGGATCGGGATCGAGGTAACGCCGCTACCCCGATAGTGTCCGGCGCGGGCCCGCAGACACGGGCCCGCGCCCTCGCACTGCCTGCCGCGTGACAGACACCGTCCACGATGCAGAAAGCCAGCATTCCCAACGATCTCTCGCGTCTCGCTCAGGGGAATACGTGTTCGAACAGCGGCGTAGCCTGGACGGGTGACGACGACCGCGCTCGACCCGCTCGAGGTGGCTCGCGCGACCTTGCGTCGCGCCGAGCTACGCACGGGCGTGCGCGCGTCGACGCCGGGCGTCGTCGACCTCGACGACGGCCCGCGGCCGCTCGGCGCGATTCTCGACGACGGGCGCCTGCCGCGTGGCACAGCGAGCGTCGTGACGGGCTCGACGTCGCTCCTGCTCGCGCTACTCGCGACCTCCCAGGGCACCTCGGACTGGCTCGCCGTCGTCGGCGCGCCCGACGTCGGGATGCTCGCGGCCAACGACGCGGGCGTGGCGCTCGACCGCGTCGCCCTGGTCCCCAAGGTAGGGGAGGACCCTGCGGGCGTCGTCGCGGCCCTCCTGGGTCGTCGCGGCCCTCCTGGACGGTATGACCTACGTCGTAGTAGGCCCCGACGCCCACCTCAGCCCATCCGAGCGACGCCGCTTGCTCGCCCGCGCGCGAGAACGCGGCTCGGGGCTGGTGAGTGTCTCACCGTGGGATCAGGCCGCGGTGCGTCTCGACGTCGTCGAGCGCCGCTGGGCGGGGCCGGACCGTGGGGCCGGCTACCTGCGTCGTTGCGAACTCGACGTCGCTCGCACGGCACGCGGCATGACGGACCGCTGGACACTCACCCTGCCCATGCCGGGAAGCCCGCTCGTCGACGCCGTCGACGGCCAAGCGCGCCCGGCAGCGTCGACGCGCCGCACGCGGCTGCGCCTCGTCGGGTAGGGCCTCGCCGCTCGGCGCTCGCGGCCCGGGGTCAGCGGTTGTTGTACGCCTCGACGACGGCGGCCGAGATGCGGCCGCGGTCAGACACCTCGTGCCCGTTCTCGCGCGCCCACTGACGGATCGCTGCCCGGTCGTCGCCACTGGCGGCGGGCACGGTGCGCCGTCCAGCGCGTCGTCCGGCGTCGATGAAGGGCTGGAGCGCGCGCAGGAGCTCGTCGCGGTGCTCGTCGTTGAGGTCGATCTCGTAGACGGTGTTCTGCCACGCGAACCGGTAGGGCTTCGCACCCTCCGTGCCGTCCAAGTCGTCGGTCACGATCACGCGCTTCTGCTGCACCATGCGCCCCATGATCGGGCATCGGCGCCCATGGACGCACCAGAACGGTGCTGGCCCCGTCCCAGCGCTTCGCAAGTGGCCCTCAGGCAGAGGCTCGGGTGATTTCCTGCGCGCTGGCGTCGTCCGGCGTTGAGCCCTCGGGCGGGGGCTGGCTATGGTCAAGCATGAGCAACCAACCGGAGGACCCGCGTGACCCTGACTACGAGGGTCGACGGTTCGCTAGCGACGAAGAAGCCGCCGCGGCATTGCCTGAACCGAGTCTCGACGACCCAGTCGCCGTGGGCATCTTGTTCCTCAAAGCGCTGCGAGACCCGGTGCAGTACTCGAATGCGCTCCACAATCTTGTCACTCCGGAGTCGCTCGACGCCTGGGGAGATTTTTCAGAGGCCGCGAAAGGCCTCGAGGCTATTCAGAACCCGGGCTTTGGAAGCAGGGCAAACAGGGCTCACGATGCCTCGGACGTTGCGTACGTCAAGATTCTCTCCAACATCGAACAATCGTACGAGGTAACAGAGGAGCAGGTGGTCCTCGCAGCAGCGGTGGTGACGCTTGTCTGGAGGCCTGAGTTCGGGCAATGGATGGTACATGGGCTCGGCGACCACATTCGCCCCGAAGACCTGCCACGTACCTCTCCCAACGATGCGCCAGAGGAGAGTCCGGAACCGTAGATTTTTACTCGGCCACTTCAGGGGATGGAAGTTCTATGCCATCCGGTCGTGAGAGCCAGTACGTTCGGTACTCCCGTTGAACGATGAGGCTCGGTGAGCCGGGACTGCTTCGGCCGGGCGAAGGTTCGGCCGAAATGAGGCGGTAGCGCCCGGGCTCTGAATCGTGCGTTTGGTAGATCGGGGCATGGCTGATCGCAAACGACCAGCTGATGCTCCCCCCACTGTCGAGCTGATCAGAGTAGGAGACTCCAGGTGGCTGCCCCTCCAATGACCGCGTTGCGGCATCCTCTTGGGTCACCCAGTGTTCGATCCAGGTCCAGGCGAGAAACTCAATCGAGTGATCTGCACCTGGGGCCAGCGTGACGACCCGGTCGTAGACCCTCTCTCCACCGTCCATCGGCAGGTAGTCGACTCGCAGTTGGACGACTCTCTGGCTGCCGTTGTAGATCCCAATGCGGCCCTGGACACCGAGCGCCTTGCGTGCGTCGGCGGGGAGCGTGAAAGACGCGTCCAGTGGGCAGCGTTCCCAGGAGTTGGCCTGGTAGGGATTCGGCGAGAGCGTCGGTGGCCAGAAGATCGTCTGCTGAGGGATGACCGAGATAGCTGGAAGTGTCGCGTCGATGCGAGCTCGATGAGCCTCTACGACGAGTGCCCTGCTATGGCCTTCCTCCTGCCGCGCGATCTCGAGCGCGTCATTCGCGGTTTCTAGACCTGCTGCTGCTGCCTGGGCCGCCTCGCGCGAGGCATTCGCACTCTTCCGCGTCTCCCACGACTGCCAAGCGACGATTGCTGCTGCGACGCAGGCAGCAGTAGCAGCGACGACCTCGGCTCCATCCGGCATGTCCCGAAGGTAGCCCCGAAAGGGCCCGCAGTACGGGTGAATCTGGAGCAGGGCGCGACGCTACGGTCCGACGTGCTCCACCATGCGCGCCATGGTGATCGCAGATCAGGTTCAGCAGGTAGGGGAGCGCGCGCGTGGCCGCGTTCCGGAGGATCACGGCCTGGGTGGCGCTCGCGGCCCGGGAGGGGCCTCAGAGGGCCCGTGGGAGACGTGGGAGCCGTGGGAGCCCTCGTGGGAGGAGCCTGGGGGCACTGATCCTTGGTGGCCCGGTTGGGGGCCTCCTGACGCGGAGCGCGTGCGGGTGAGCGCGCGGGGCCCGCGGCGCTCGTGGACCTGGACGCGCACGGCCGCGGGGGACGAGTTCGAGCAGGTCGTCGAGGAAGGCGCCGTGCTCGCGGTCGAGGTCGACCGCGGCGGCGGCCCTCGCTCGCAGACCGTCCGCGGCGGGTCGCAGGTCCAAGACGGGGGAGACAGCCGGGCGCTCGCGGTGCTCCAGCTCGTCGTCGACGTCGTGGGGGTCGTCGTGACGGTCGGCGGGCTCGTGGCGACGGTCGCTGCGTTGGGGTGACCCGGCCGTCCCGCGGGGTCGGGCGTCGGAGCTTCGCCGGCTGGGGTCTGGGGGACGGTATGTCCTGGCTCTGGCCCTGGCCCGCGCGGTCCCCGGGTGAGCTGCTCGTCGAGCTAGCCCCCAGGCAGACATACCGCCGTGGGATCTCCTCGAGCTGAGCCGGCGGTGGTATGTCCGGGGGCTCGTGGTCGTCGAGCTGGGCGGCGAGCTCGTCGAGCTAGGGGGAGACATACCGTCGCGCTGGTCTGGCTCGAGCTCTCCTCGAGCTCGAGCGCGCGCCCGGGTTGTCGGGCTGCTGCTGGGGGCCCGCGTCGACGCGGGGCTTCGGTGGGGGCGACGTCGTCGTGCTCCGGGTCTCGTCGCGGTCGTCGTGCGCGGGCTGGTGGGGCGCTCGCGGCCGCGGCGGTCGCTCGTCGACGTCGGCGCTCGCGGCTGGTGGGGCGCTCGCGGGCGGCCGTCGGGGTGGGGGCTCGTCGGGCCGGGGCCCGGGCGGTATGTCTGGGGGGGGGTGGCCGCGGTCGTCGAGCTGCTGGTCGGGCTCGAGCTGCTCGTCGACGGGGAGCTGGTGGGACATACCGTCGGGCGTGAGCTGCGTGAGCTGCGTGAGCTCGGGGGTGTGGGGATCTCGGTGGGCTGGTCGTCGAGGGGGTGCTCGTCGACGTCGGGCGTGGGGTCACGGGCGTGGGCTACCAGGGCCAGTGGTGGGCGAGGGCGATCAGGGCGAGGCGTAGGGCGGTGGTCGCGGCTTCTCGGTGCCACCAGGGGCGTCCTTGGTGGCGGGCGCGTCGTCGGGGGCTGTGGTGCTCGGGCATGGTCGTCCTCTCGGGTCGTGGGGCCCCGGTCGGGGCCCTCGCTTCGAGGGTGCGGGGGCTGTCGAGCCACCCCCGCGGCGCTCGCGGCCGGGAGCCGGCTCCGGGTCGGGGGCGGTATGTCTGGGCGCGGAGGCCGCGGCTGCGTCGGGGGCGAGCTGCGTGAGCTCGCGGGGGACTACCGTCGTCGCGGTCGGAGCTGGAGGAGATCTCGGCGGCCTGGCTATGGGGCGTCGGCGCGGCGGACTTTCACCCGCCGCGCGGTTTTCCCGATGTGGGCGCGACCGGGAAGAATGGCCGTGAACGTGCTGTGAAGACCCGGCGCGTCCGGCCGGCCGACCGCGCGTCGGCCGGCCACCCCGACCCGAACGACCGATCTCGCGGCGAGGCCGCGGAGGAGCACCATGTCGCAGCCGCCCACGGCACCGCAGGACCCGTACCAGTTCGACCCCTACCGGCCGCAGGGCTCCGACCCGGCGCAGGAGGGGCACGGACAGGGGCAGGACGCGTGGGCGCCGCAGGGAGAGCCGCAGCCCCAGCCGTACGGCTCGCCCGACGCCGCGTACGGCGCGCCCGGCTACGGCAGCACGCCGGAGCAGGCGCCCTACGGAGACCCCGGCAACCCGCCCTACGGTGCCGATCCTCAGGCCGCGTACGGGCAGCAGGGCTACGGCCAGCCTGCCGGGTCCCCGGCGCAGGGGTACGCGCAGCCCTACCCCGCCGCCGGGGCGCAGCAGCCGTACGGCCAGCCCTACGGCGACCCCGCCCAGCAGGCCTACGGCGCCCCGCAGCAGCCCTACGGGAGCCCGTTCGGGAACGGCTACGCCGCGTACACCGCGCCCGCGTCGTCGACCGGGACGATGGCGATCGTCGGCTTCGTTCTCGCGATCCTCGGCTTCCTCGGCAGCTGGATCCCGTTCGTCAACATCTTCGCCGCAGTCATGGGCATCGCGGGCGTGGTGCTCGGCTTCGTCGGGCTGTCGCAGGCGAAGCAGGGCCGCTCGGGCAAGGGCTTCTCCGTCGCGGCGATCGTGCTCGGCGTCGTGTCCGTGCTCGTGACGATCCTCGTGTGGGTCCTCTTCGTCATCGCGGCGAACGACGCCTCGTCGCAGTACGAGCGGTCGCTGGCGGAGATCCAGGAGGACTCCGACCGTGCGCTCGGCGAGTCGACGGACGAGATCCTCGCGAACGACCTCGAGGTCGAGTTCGGCACGTTCGAGGGCACCGCCGACGAGTTCGGCTGGGTGGAGTCCGCGCTGCCGGTCACGCTGACCAACACCTCCGACGAGCCGCTGACGTTCGACCTCGACATCGACGCCGTCGCGGCCGACGGCACGGTCGTCGAGTCCGACTTCGCCTACACCGACCAGCTCGCCCCGGGCGAGTCGACGACCGTCGAGGCCTTCGACTTCATCGACTCCGAGAACCTGGAGGCCATGAAGACGGCGACCTTCGAGGTCACGCGCGTGAGCGCGTACTGACCGGCGCTGAGCACCGAGGGACGGACCGGTGAGCACGAGCGACCCCAGGACCCCGCCCGACGACGCGGCGCCCGCACCCGCCTGGGGCACGGCGCCCGGCGCGGCGGGGGAGCGCGAGCCCGCGCCGTCGGCACCCGGCCCTGCGGAGCCCTCGCCGCCCGCGGACGGCGAGGAACCCCCGGCCTCCGGCGACCCCGAGCCCGCACCGACGGCGCAGCCCGCGCGGGCCCGGCGGCCGGGGACGGGCGTCCTCGTGACGGCGTGCCTCGGCGTCCTGCTCGTCGGGGCCGTCCTCCTCACCGAGGCCATGACGGCCCGCATGGGCTGGGCGCACGTGGGCTGGCTCTACCCGGTCGCCGGAGCCGTCGTGCTCACGGTCGGCGCCGTCGCCTGGCGCCGGGGCACGCGCGGCGTGCCGGGGGCGACGCGCGCGCTCGTCGCGCTCCTCGCGGGGACGGCCGTCGTCACGACCTGGGTGGCCGTCGACCTCGTGCCCGCGTCCGGTCCCGGCTACGGCGTCGGCAGCTCGCTGCGCGGCTACCCGCTCGGCGGCGGGTCCGACGACGGCCCGGAGATCACGGCCGTGTCCGACCGCGTCTGGTTCGGCGACTCCGTCCGGTACGCCGACGGCCTCGTCGTCTCCGTCTCGGCCCCGCAGGCGTACACGCCGAGCGAGCACGCGGCGGTGCGGGACGGCGACCCGCCGGACTCCGTGCGCGTCCGGGTGCGCCTGACGAACGGCACGGGCCGCGCCGTCGACCCCGGGAGCATCGACGTGCAGCCGGTGTCGGGCGGCCTCGTGGCCCGTCGGGTGTACGACTACGCGCCGGACGTCCTGCTCGAGCGTCCCGACCTCGTGGCGCGGGGGTCGAGCGGCGAGTGGGACCTCGTGTACGCCGTCCACGACCCGGAGGACGTCACGGTGGCGCTGGAGCCGACGTGGGCGAACTACGCGGTGGCCGTCTTCTCCTGGTGACGCCTCTCCCGACGTGCGCAGGCGTCACTCCGTGCGCCGCAGGTACTCCTGCGCGAGGCGGTGCGGGGCGCGGGCGAGCCACGCGTCCTGCACGAGCTCCTCGAGCTCTGGCACAGGGACCCGGTCGAGCCGCGCGAGGACGATCGGGTACCCGTCGAAGTGGCTCGTCGTGAAGAACGTGCCGGGGTCGTCCTGGATCAGCGCGGCCTTCTCGCCCTCGTCCGCGACGCGCAGCGCGACGGGCGGCTCCGCCGGGGCTGCGGCGCCCAGCTCGGCGAGGTCGCGCGGGCGCAGGGGGCGCTCCCACACGAAGAGCTTGCCGTGCACCGTCCACCGTCGTGCGTCCTTGAGCGCCGTGTCCGGCAGCACCGCCACGACCCGTCCGACGTCCTCCCACGAGGCCATGCCCCCACGGTAGGCAGCCGGTCGCGGTCGGGCCACACGACCGGCCGCCAGGCCGGCAGGAGCGCGGTGGGGCGGGTCAGAAGGGCGCGACCTTCCCGAGCGGCGGGAAGATCTCGTCGAGCTCGGCGAGGTCCTCGTCCGTGGGCCGCCACGCGCCGGCGGCGGCGTTCTGCCGCACCTGCTCGGGCTTCGTCGCGCCCGCGATGACGCTCGACACCTGGGGCCGGGAGAGCAGCCACCCGAACGCGACCTGCACCTCGGTGATGCCGCGCACCTGGCAGAACGCGCCGAGCCGCGCGAGCGCCTCCCAGGGCGCGGACTCGAGCAGGTGCGGCTTGCTGCGCACGAGCCGGCCGTCGTCGGGCCGCGCGCCGTGCGCGTACTTGCCGGTGAGCAGGCCGTTCGCGAGCGGGAAGTACGGCAGGACGCCGAGCCCGTACGCCGCCGCGGCGGGCAGCACCTCGAGCTCGGCCGCGCGGTCGACGAGGTTGTACTGGTTCTGCGCGGACACGAACCGCACGGTGCCCGCCGCGCGCGCGACGAACTCGGCCTCCGCGATCTGCCACCCCGCCCGGTTCGAGTGCCCCACGTAGAGGACCTTGCCCGAGCGCACGAGGTCGTCGAGCGCCGCGAGCGTCTCGTCGATCGGCGTCCGCGGGTCGGGGGTGTGGAACTGGTAGAGGTCGATGCGGTCGGTGCCGAGGCGGCGCAGCGAGTCCTCGACCGCCCGCACAACGTAGCGGCGCGAGCCGCGCGCGTCGAAGTCCGCCCCCGCGGCCCCGCGCATCGACATGCCGAACTTCGTCGCCACCACGACGTCGTCGCGCCGCGACCCGAGCGCCTGGCCGAGCAGCTCCTCGCTCAGGCCCGGGCGGCCGCCGTACGTGTCGGCCGTGTCGAAGAACGTCACGCCCGCGTCGAGCGCGGCGTCGACGACGGCGCGCGTGCCCTCCAGGGTCTCCGTCGCCGTCGCGGGGCGCCCGAAGTTGTTGCACCCCAGCCCGACGGCGGACACCGCCAGGCCGGACCGGCCGAGACGGCGCAGGGCGGGGCGGGGTGCGGTGTCGTCGCTCGTGGTGGTCATGCGGCCGACCCTACGTCGGCCCGCGCGACGACGTGACGGCGGAGGCGCGCGCCGCGACGGACGCGACGAGCCGTTCCAGCGGGCCGCGCCCGATCGCCCAGCGCCACAGGGTCGCCACCACGAGCGTCGCGAGCACGAGCGCGAGGAGCGGTCCGTTCGTCGTCTGCTCGTACGCCGCGTCGCCCCACGCCCAGAGCGTGACGATCTGGGCCGAGTAGACCGTCAGCGCCGTGGCGCCGACCGCGGCGACGGGGGCGAGCGCCCAGCGACCGACCCGGCCCGCGAACAGGCACAGCCCCAGCACCGCGACGGCGAACCCGCCCGACCCCACGACCTCGAGGAGCGTGTCCGTGTGCGGGCCCGCGAGCCAGAGGTACGCGCTCGTCGGCCACGGGTCCTCCCACCCGAGCGGCTCCGGCCGGTACGCGCTCGACCACACCGCGGCCGCGTCCTCCACGGCCTGCGCCCCGCCGAGCGGACCCGTGAGCGCCGCCGAGACGCCGTACCCGAGCCCGGCCGCCAGCAGCCCGCCAGCGACCAGCGCGACGCGCGTCGTCCTCGCGCCGAGGTCGGACCGCCCGATCGCGATCCCGACGAGCACGTACGCCATCCACACCACCGCCGGGTAGTGCCCCGAGACGAGGAAGTCCGTGAGCGCGCCCGACCCGTCGTCGGGCAGGTGGAGCCCGCCGCGCGCGAGCACCTCCGGGAGCCACAGGGCGAGCACCGGGCCGACGACGGCTACTACGCCCGCGAGGACCAGGAGGTCCCGGCGCCGCCAGCGCAGGAACGGCAGCGCGAGCACGAAGTAGGCGGCGTAGAAGCCGAGGATGAGCAGCACGCGCGTGCCGAGCAGGTCCAGCAGCCCGGCCAGGGCGAGCAGGAGCACCGCGCGCACGAGGACCCGGGTGCGGTTCTGGAGCGCGGGCAGCCCGTCGAGCGGGGTGCGTCCGCCCGAGACGAGGGCGAGCGACACCCCGGCCACGAGCGCGAAGAGGACCGACGAGCGGCCGTGCGACAGCGAGAGCCAGCCGGAGACCTCGCCGAAGTCGTCCGTCGTGAAGCCCACGTGCGCCGCGAACATCCCGAGGACCGCGACCCCGCGCGCGACGTCGAGCCCCGTGACGCGGCCCGGCCCGCCGAGCAGGAGCGCGGCGTGGCGCCGCGCGAAGCCGGCGGAGGGTCGAGCGCGGTCGCCCGGGGCGGAGGTCGTGCCGGTCGCGGCCGTCATGGGGGGATTGTCCGTGCGCGGGTGCGCTCCCACCCCGCCGCCACGCCGGGGACGAGCCGCGCGGGGACCGCGCGCCCAGAGTGTGAGAACGGGGTCGAGAACGCCGCACCCGCGGCCTACGGTGCGGGTATGACGCACACCCCCCACGGCGCCGACGAGGCCGCCGAGCACCACGCCGACGCCCCCACCGGGGCAGGCAGCGACCCCGCGCAGGAGTCCGAGTCGTACACCCACGGCCACCACGAGTCCGTGCTGCGCTCGCACCGCTGGCGCACGGCCGAGAACTCGGCCGGCTTCCTCCTGCCGCACCTGCGCCCCGGCATGAGCCTCCTCGACGTCGGCTGCGGCCCGGCCACGGTCACCGTCGACCTCGCCGACCGCGTCGGCGACGGGCGGGTCGTCGGCGTCGACGCGTCCGAGGCCGTCCTCGACAGCGCGCGCGAGCTCGCCGCCCAGCGCGGCACCGCGAACATCTCGTTCCAGCACGCGAACGCCTACGAGCTGCCGTTCGCCGACGGCACGTTCGACGTCGTCTACGCGCACCAGCTCCTGCAGCACCTGTCCGACCCGATCGGCGCGCTGCGCGAGATGCGGCGCGTCACGAAGCCGGGCGGCCTCGTCGCCGTGCGCGACGCCGACTACGCCGCCATGACCTGGTACCCCGAGTCGCCGGGGCTCACCGAGTGGAACACGCTCTACCACGAGGTCACCCACGCCTACGGGTACGAGGCCGACGCCGGCCGTCGCCTCTTCTCCTGGGTGCAGGACGCCGGGTTCCCGCTCGACGGGATCGAGCCCAGCGCGAGCACGTGGTGCTACGCCACCCCCGCCGACCGCACGTGGTGGGGCGGCCTGTGGGCCGAGCGGTGCGTCGCGTCGAACTTCGCCGTCCAGGCGAAGGAGTCGGCGCTCGCGGACGACGTCGCGCTCGAGCAGCTCGCGCAGGACTGGCTGCGCTGGGCCGAGGAGCCCGCGGGCTGGTTCGCCGTCCTCAACGGCGAGGTCCTCGCCCGCGCGTGATCGACCGGGCACGGCCGGATAGCCTGGGCCCGTGCGCATCGCGAGATTCACCACCGGAGACGACCCCCGCTACGCCCTCGTCCAGCAGGAGGGGGACCGCACGTACCTCGCGGTCCTCACGGGCGACCCGCTCTACATGCCCGTCACGCCGACGGGCGAGCGCGTCGAGCTGGGCGACGGCGTCCGGCTCCTCGCGCCGGTGATCCCGCGCTCCAAGGTGGTCGCCGTGGGCCGCAACTACGCGGACCACGCGAAGGAGATGGGCAACGACGTCCCGACGAGCCCGCTGCTGTTCCTCAAGCCGAACACGTCGGTCGTCGGCCCGGACGACCCGATCGTCCTGCCCGACTTCTCGCAGGAGGTCTCGTACGAGGCCGAGCTCGCGGTCGTCATCGGGCGCCTCGCGAAGGACGTGTCGCCCGAGGCCGCACCGGCGTACGTGCTCGGGTACACGGTCGCGAACGACGTCACCGCGCGCGACGCGCAGCGCACCGACGGCCAGTGGGCGCGCGCCAAGGGCTTCGACTCCGCGTGCCCCCTCGGGCCGTGGATCGACACCGACCTGAACCCCGAGGACGTCGGCGTCCGCAGCCGCGTCAACGGCGAGGTCAAGCAGGACGGCCGCACGAGCGACATGATCTTCGACATCCCGTTCCTCGTGTCCTACGTCTCCGAGGCGATGACCCTGCTGCCCGGCGACGTCATCCTCACCGGCACGCCCGCGGGCGTCGGGCTGATCGACGTCGGCGACCGCGTCGAGTGCGAGGTCGAGGGGCTGGGCGTCCTGAGCAACCCGGTCGTCCGGCGCGGCTGACCGTGGGACGCGGTCCGGGCCGCGTCGTCGCGCGGTGGGCAGGCTGGGGCGCCGTCGTCCCGTGCGTGGTCGTGGTCGTGCTCGCGGTCCTCGCGATCGCCTCCGGGAACGTCCCCCTGGGCGAGGTGCTGGCGTACGCCGTCGTGCTGGCGATCGTCCTGGTCCCGGGGTGCGCGCTCGCGGGCGCCGCCCTCGGCGCGGCGGTCGCCGCGACGCGGTCGTGGCGGGCCGGGCGCGCGGGAGGCGCGGCGGGGACCGTCCCGGACTGAGACGAGGACGGGCCCGGCGCCGGACGCCCGGGCGGGGGGCGGCGTCGGGCAACTAGGCTGGGAGCCGTGATCCCCGCACCTGGTTCCTCGCCCGTCCGCGTCCGCTTCTGCCCGTCCCCGACCGGGACGCCGCACGTCGGGCTCATCCGCACCGCGCTGTTCAACTGGGCCTACGCGCGGCACACGGGCGGCACGTTCGTGTTCCGCATCGAGGACACCGACGCCGCGCGCGACAGCGAGGAGAGCTACCAGCAGCTCCTCGACGCGCTGCGCTGGCTCGGGCTCGACTGGGACGAGGGCGTCGAGGTGGGCGGCCCGCACGAGCCGTACCGGCAGTCGCAGCGCGCGGACATCTACCAGGACGTCATCGCGCGGCTCGTCGAGGGCGGGTACGTGTACGAGTCGTTCTCGACCCCGGAGGAGTCCGACGCGCGCAACGCCGCCGCGGGGCTCAAGACGAAGGGCTACGACAACTTCGACCGCACCCTCACGGACGAGCAGAAGGCCGCCTTCCGCGCCGAGGGCCGCGAGCCGGTGCTGCGCCTGCGGATGCCGGACGAGGACATCACGTTCACCGACGTCGTGCGCGGGGAGATCACGTTCAAGGCGGGCTCGGTCCCGGACTACGCGCTCGTGCGCGCGAACGGGCAGCCGCTCTACACGCTCGTGAACCCGGTGGACGACGCGCTCATGGGCATCACGCACGTGCTGCGCGGCGAGGACCTGCTGTCCTCGACGCCGCGCCAGATCGCGCTGTACCGGGCGCTGCTGGAGATCGGCGTCGCGCACGTGATGCCGGAGTTCGGCCACCTCCCGTACGTCATGGGGGAGGGCAACAAGAAGCTGTCCAAGCGCGACCCCGAGTCGAACCTGTTCCTGCACCGCGAGCGCGGGTTCACGCCCGAGGGCCTGCTCAACTACCTCGCGCTGCTCGGCTGGTCGATCTCGCCGGACCACGACATCTTCACGGTCACCGAGATGGTCGAGGCGTTCGACGTGCACGACGTGCTGCCGAACCCGGCGCGCTTCGACCTCAAGAAGGCCGAGGCGATCAACGCGACGCACGTGCGGATGCTCGCGCCGGAGGACTTCCGCGACCGCCTCGTCCCGTACCTGCACGCGGGCGGGCTCGTGCCGGCGGACTCGTTCGCCGACCTGTCGCCCCGCAACCAGGAGATCCTCACGGCGGCCGCGCCGCTCGTCCAGGAGCGCATGGTGCTGCTGGGCGAGTCGGTCGGGATGCTGGGCTTCCTCTTCACGGCCGACGACGCGCTCACGGTCGAGGACGACGCGCGCGGCGCCCTGCGCGACGACGCGAAGGACATCCTCGCCGCGGCGATCGCCGCGCTCGACATGCTGCAGGACGACGAGTTCGTCACCGCCGCCATCGAGGAGCGCCTGCGCGACGCGATCGTCGAGGGCATGGGCGTCAAGCCGCGGTTCGCGTTCACGCCGCTGCGCGTCGCGCTCACGGGCCGCCGCGTCTCCCCGCCGCTGTTCGAGTCGATGGAGCTGCTCGGCAAGGGCTCGACGCTGGAGCGCCTCGTGCGCCTGCGGGACGCGCTGTGACCGACGCCGCGGCCTCGGCGGGCGCGCCGCTCGAGGGCGTCCTGTTCGACGTCGACGACACGCTCGTCGACACGCGCGCCGCGTTCGCGCAGGCCATCGCCGCCGCGTCGCGCGTGTGGCTGCCGCACCTGCCCGAGGAGCGCTACGACGAGGTCCTCGCCCTGTGGCGCGCCGACCCCAACGGGCACTACCGCGCGTACACGCGCGGTGAGGTCGACTTCGACGCCCAGCGGATGGCGCGCGCCAACGAGCTCCAGGCGGCGTTCGGCGGCGAGCTGCTCGACGACGCGGCGTACGTCGACTGGAAGGACCTCTTCTGGGGCACGTTCGAGGCGTCGTGGGCGGCGTTCGCCGACTCCCGCGGCGTCGTCGACGCGCTCGCGGGCGCCGGGGTGCGCGTCGGGTCGCTGACCAACGCGCGCGTCGAGCTCCAGACCCGCAAGCTCGCGGCCGCGGGCCTGGCCGACGTGCCGCTGCTCGTCGGGGTGGACACGCTCGGCTTCGGCAAGCCCGACCCGCGCGTGTTCGCCGAGGCGTGCCGTCGTCTCGGCACCGACCCGGCCCGCACCGCGTACGTCGGCGACGAGCTCGACGTCGACGCGCGCGGCGCGCTCGCCGCGGGCCTCGTCGGGGTGTGGCTCGACCGCCCCGGCACCCGTCGCGGCGGCCCGCACCCGGAGGACCCGACGTCGGCCCGCGCGTCGGGCGTGCACGTCGTCCACGGCCTCGACGACCTCCCCGCGACGCTCGGCGTCGCGCCCGCGCAGACCCCCGCGCCGAGGTAACCCCCGGCCCTGCGAGGCACAGCCCTCGCTCCGCGAGGTAGAGCCCCGGTCCCGCGAGGTAGAGCCCTGGTCCCGCGAGGTAGAGCCCTGGTCCCGCGAGGTAGAGCCCTGGTCCCGCGAGGTAGAGCCCTGGTTCCGCGAGGTAGAGGTCTGGTCATGACCAGACCTCTACCTCGGCCCACAATGCCTCTACCTCGCGGGACCGGGCCGCTTTCTCGTGGGGCGGTCAGGCGAGGAGCAGGACGCCCACGAGGGCCGTCGCGGTGACGAGCACCGCGGAGAGGGCGCCCAGCACGAGCGACCGCCGCCCGGTGCGCACGAGCGTCGGCACGTCCACGCCGAGCCCGAGGGCGAACATCGCCGCGACGAACGCGAGCGTCGAGGCCGTGACGAGGACGGCGAGCACCGGCGCGGGCACCACCCCGAGGCTGCGGAGCGCGACCGCCGCCACGAACCCCACGACGAACCACGGCACCGGGGCGACGCGTCGCTTCCCGGCCCCCGCAGCGGCCCCCGCACCCGTGCCCACGCCGCGGGACTCGCCGACCTCCGCACCGGTCGACGGCGCAGCGCCCGGCGCCCCGAGCGCGCTCGTGGTCGCGAGCGCCGACGCCGCGCGTCGGGCTCCGCGGGCCACGACGACCCCGGCGACGGCGACGAGCGGCGCGAGGAGGGCCACGCGCGCGAGCTTCGCGACCGTCGCGGTGGCGAGCGCCGGCGCGGAGATCGTCCCGGCCGCGGTGACGACCTGCGCGACCTCCTGGACGCTCGCGCCGATCCAGAGCCCGGCCCGGTCGTCGGTGAGCCCGAGCAGTCCTGCGAGCCAGGGCAGCACGACGATCGCGAGGGTGCCGTAGACGGTGACGAGCGCGAGCGCGGTGGCGACGCCGTCGTCGTCCTCGCGCACCTCGTCGGGCGTGCGACCCGGCCGGTCCACGACGCCCTGCATCGCGGAGATCGCGGCGGCCCCGCACACGGAGAAGCCGGTCGCGACGAGCAGCGTCGTCACGCGCGGCACGCGCAGCACGCGGCCGAGCGCGAGCGTCCCCGCGAAGGTGACGGCGAGCGTCGTCGTGACGACGACGAGCCCGCGCCAGCCCAGCCCCAGCACCTCCGGGAGGGAGAGCTGGAAGCCGAGCAGCACGACGCCCACCCGAAGCACGACGCGCGACGTCCACGCGACGCCGGGACGCGTCGCGGCGACCGTCGCCCCGCCCCGCCGGGTCGTCGCGAGCCGGCCGAACGCCGGGGCGACGAGCGCGCCCAGGACGAGCGCGACGACGAGCGGGGACACCGTCGGGACCAGGCGCGCGCCCGCGAGCACGAGGAGCGTCGCCGCGCCGACGAGGACGAGCCCGGGGACGAGCGCGCGCGGCCCGCGCGGTGCGTCGGGGCGCCGGTCAGAGGCGGGCGCCGGGGGAGCGGCCGTGACCGCCGGGACGCCTCGGGTCGCGAGGGCCCCCGCGCGCGTCGAGGGGGGTGCAGGGTGGTTCATGCTTCCAGCGTGCTGCGGCCGGTGCGGCGGCAGAAGAGCGACTTCCCTCGCGAGGCATAGAGTGGACCTATGGCCCCGACCGCCCGCGACAGGACGTCCCTCTCCGCGCTCGAGCTGCTCGTCGCGACCGACTCGCACGGGTCGATCAGCGCGGCGGCCCGCGCGCTCGGCGTCGCCCAGCCCACCGCGTCGGCGGGCCTGCGCGCGCTCGAGCGCCGCCTCGGCCTCGACCTCCTCGAGCGCACGACGCGCGGGTCCCGGCTCACGGAGACCGGCCGCGCGACGGCGGCGTGGGCGCGCGAGGTGATCGAGGCCTCCGACCGCTTCGAGACCTCCGTCGCGGCGCTGCGCGACGCCCCGGCGGCCCGGGTGCGCGTCGCGGCCAGCCTCACGGTCGCGGAGTACCTGGCGCCGCGCTGGCTCGCGCGGCTCGCGCTCGAGGGGGCGCCGGGCGGCGGGGCTCCCGACGTCGAGCTCGTCGTCCGCAACTCGCGCGAGGTGACCGACCTCGTCCTCGACGGCGGGGTGGAGCTCGGGTTCGTCGAGAGCGCGACGCTGCGACGCGGGCTGCGCAGCCGCACGGTCGCGCACGACCGGCTCGTCGTCGTCGTCGGCCCGGCGCACCCCTGGGCGCGCCGCAGCGCCGTGCGCGTCGACGAGCTGCTGTCCGGGGGGCTCGTCGTGCGCGAGCGCGGCTCGGGCACGCGCGAGACGCTCGAGCGCGGCCTCGCGGCGCTCGGCGAGCGCCTGCCGGACCACCTGCCCTACCTCGGCTCCACCGCGGCGCTGAAGACGGCCGTGCAGCACGGCGGGGCGGTCGCCGTGCTGTCGAGCCTCGCCGTCGCCGACGACGTCGCGCGGGGCGCCCTCGTGCGGGTCGCGGTGCCGGGGCTCGAGCTGGACCGCCGGCTGCGGATGGTCTGGAAGGACGGCACGGCGCTCTCCTCGGCCGCGCGCCGCATCGCGGCGGCCGCCGCCGCGGCGTCGGGCTGACGGCCGGCTCAGCCCGGCGCGCCCCCGCGCACGGTCGCGTCCCAGCGCCAGCGCGTGCGCCGGGGCCGACCCGGGAGCTCGCCCCGGCCGGTCGCCCAGAGGAGCACCGCGTCGGGGTCCTCGTCCGGACCCGTCTCGACGTCGGGGAACAGGCGCGTCAGCGCCCGGGCCGCCAGCCCCGGGGGGAACGGGGTGGGTGCGTCCGTGAGCCCGAGCAGGACGTCGTGGCCGTGCACGAGGACCTCGACGACCCCCATCGCCGCGAAGCCGTCGGCGTCCGAGACCCCGTACGGGTGGAAGGCGCGCGCGTCCGCGGGCCGCGTCTCGGCGAGCGTCGCGAGCAGCTCCCCGCCGCCGACGAGCGCCTCGACGAGACCCGCCGTCCCGGCCGCGCGGTCGACGTGAGCGATCTCGCCCTCGCCCCGGGGCCCGACGAGCGGCACGTACGCGAGCGCGGGGAGCGCCGCGAGCTGGAGCGCGTAGGCGAGGAGGTCGTCCACGACGTGCTCCGTCGTCGTCCAGCACGACCAGCGGACCGGACCGGCCTGCGCGTCGAACGCCGACACGGGCTGGTCCACGAGGCGGTCGGCGAGCCATCGGACGGCCACCCGGACGTCGTCGCCCGTGATCGTGCCGCGTGCGCCCGTGCCGCTCATGCTGCGCCCGGTGCGGCGGGGCGCACGTCCGCGCGCCAGCACTGGGCGAGGTAGGGGAGGTCCACCTCGGTGCGGCCGGCGAGGTCGGGGTGGGTCGCGACGAGCTGGTCGATCTCGTCCAGCAGCTCCTCGCGCCGCGCCGGCGGGAGGGTCAGGAGGTAGCTGCGCGACGCGGCGAGCGGGCGCAGCGAGGACGTGGTGACCCGGTCGGCCCACGGCACCGTGCGGTGCTCGGGCGTCGTGAAGAGGCGCTCGGAGAGCGCGGGCTCCCGGTAGCTGTGCTCGAGCGTGTCGCCCCGGTGGATGATCTCGGTGAACCGGCCCACCCAGTCCACCGAGCTGTCCCGGACGTTCCACACGATGCCGAGCCGGCCGCCGGGCCGCAGCACGCGCGCGATCTCCGGCTGGGCCGCGGGGGAGAACCAGTGCCACGCCTGGGCGACCAGCACGGCGTCGACGCTCGCGTCCGGCAGCGGGACGGCCTCCGCCGATCCGGGGAGCGCCTCGGCCTCGGGGACGGTCTCCGCGAGACGGCCCCGCATCGCGTCCGACGGCTCCACGGCGACGACGTCGAGGCCGCGCGCGACGAGCCGCTCCGTGAGCTTCCCGGTGCCGGCGGCGAGGTCCAGGACGCGGTGCGCGCCGTCGGGCACGAGCCAGTCGACGGCCGCGTCCGGGTAGGACGGCCGGGTGGAGGCGTACTGCGCGGCACCGTGCTCGAACGACGCGGCCCGGTCGGCGCGCGAACCGGGGTCGAGGGAGTCTCCAGGGCTCATGCCCCGACGGTGCCAGACGGCGGCCGTGCCCGTCGACCGCAGGACGCGCGCGTCGCCGGGCCGCTCGGGCGCGCGGAGCGCATTTGGTCCGCGTCGGCATGTCCGGTAATGTTCTCGGCCGGTGGGACCTCCACGGGAGGGAGCCAGGGGGACGGGTCTATGACTCGTCGTCACGGCTTCCCGACGCGGATCGGTTACCCCCTTGGGGTATGGTGTAATTGGCAGCACGAGTGATTCTGGTTCACTTAGTCTAGGTTCGAGTCCTGGTACCCCAGCGAAGAGCTCCGGCTCTGGAGCTCGCGGTCAAGACCGCGAGAAACATGAGGTAGAGTTCTCACCGGAGAAACGGACCGGAAACGGTACGAAGCTCCACAGGCCCCCATCGTCTAGCGGCCTAGGACGTCGCCCTCTCACGGCGGTAACACGGGTTCAAATCCCGTTGGGGGTACAGAAGAAGGCCCGGTCACCATCACGGTGACCGGGCCTTCGTCGTTTCTTCTTGATGCCCGACGCCCGATGCCCGCGCGTCGATCGACGACGGGCCGTGGCCGATGCCCGGTGTGACGCACGTCGCGTGGCGCGCGAGGCCCCGCGGGGGTCGGCGTCGGAGTCTTTGCTGTCGGGTGGCGCGGCCGGGTCAGGGAGCGCCGTCGCGCCCGGGTCCGGGCTCGTACGGCTTCGGGATGGGCGTCGACGACGGCCGTGGGGGCGTGACCGGCACGTACGTCGCGCGGTGCTCGCCGGAGACCGTCCAGCCCTGCTCGTCCTCTCCAGGGCTCGCCTGCCGGCCGGCGGGACGCACGGTGTCTCGCGCCGCGTGAGCGTCGCCGGTCACGGGGATCGGCTGGGTGGGCCCGCTCGACGCGCCGGCGGACCGGCCAGGCACGACGACGACCCGCGGGTCCGTCGGGAGCGGTGCCGGGGGAGGCGGGGTCGTGGCGGCCGGGCTGCGCCCGTCCCACGCGGGCGCGGGCTCGACCGGAGGCGGCTCGGCAGGCTGCGGCGGGCGTGGCGCGGGCGGCGGCACGGTCGCGGGCAGCGCACCACCCGTCGTCGCGGCGGCCCCGCCCGGGCCGACCGGCGCTCCGCCCGGTCGGACGCCCGGGATGAACAGCGTGTCGCACAGCAGGCGATAGGTCCGATCCGGGTGCGCGACCCAGTCGATCTGGCGCAGCGCCTGGTCCTGCCCGGCGGACTCGAGCAGGAACTGGCCGTAGCCCAGCACGCGCCCGACGAGCGAGCGCCCGTAGTTCATGTCCGTCACCTTGGTCAGCGGCATCATCGCCACCTTGTGCGTGATGAGGCCGTAGAGCAGGAGCAGGCGCTTGTCCGTGGCGACGAACCACTCGTTGCGCCACTCGAAGACCTTCCACACCAGGCGGGCGGCGAGGATCAGCCACAGCCACCACAGCACCAGCACGCCGTCGCCGACCGCGGGGCCGGCCTGCACGACGAGCCAGGCGATCACGACCGCGCCCGCGACCGTCGTCGCGACGGGCTCGACGAGCATCCCCCAGTGGTGGCGCGTCGCGATGACGACCCGCTCGCCGTTGAGCACGTAGCGGTCCAGGATCCTGCTGCGAGGTCCGCCGCGGGCCACGGTCAGTCCAGGAGCGAGCTGAAGAACTGGCCGATCGAGCGGAACGCCCCGACGATCACGTCCCAGATGCCCTCGACGATGTCGGCCGCGCGGTCCGGGCTCGTGACGATCGCGTACACGGCGAAGATCACGAGGACCCAGATCAGGGCGGCCTTCAGCTTCGGGTGCATCGGAACTCCTCGTGTCTCGGGATCGGACGGTCAGCGGTCGCCCCCGCGACCGCTGCGCTGTCCGGGCGTCGGGCACGCACAGCATGGCAGCAGCCGGGGACATTTTGACAGGGCGCGTCCCGTTTGCGGCCCGCGGCACGCCGACGCCGGCCCGGTGCGGGCCGGCGTCGGTCGGCTCACTCGCCGGCGCGGCGGAGGACCTCGGTGAGGCGGTTCGCGGCGGCGACGACCGAGCCGGAGTGCAGCCGCCCGGGCTGGCGGCTCAGGCGCTCGACCGGGCCCGAGATGGAGACGGCGGCCACGACCCGGCCGGACGGGCCGCGCACGGGCGCGGAGACCGACGCGACGCCGAGCTCGCGCTCGGAGACGGACTGGGCCCACCCGCGGCGTCGGACGCCGGAGAGGATCGTGGCGGTGAAGACGGCCTCGCGCAGCCCGCGGTGCAGCCGGTCCGGCTCCTCCCACGCGAGGAGGACCTGGGCGGCGGAGCCCGCGTTCATGGTGAGCGTCGCGCCGACGGGGATCGAGTCGCGCAGGCCGACGGGGCGCTCGGCGGCCGCGACGCAGATGCGGTGGTCGCCCTGGCGGCGGTAGAGCTGGGCACTCTCGCCCGTGTGGTCGCGCAGCGCCGTCAGCACGGGGTTCGCGGCGGCGAGCAGGCGGTCCTCGCCGGCCGCGGTCGCGAGCTCGTTGAGCCGGGGGCCGAGGACGAACCGGCCCTGCATGTCGCGCGCGACCATGCGGTGGTGCTCGAGGGCGACGGCGAGGCGGTGCGCCGTCGGGCGGGCCAGGCCCGTGGCCGTGACGAGCTGGGCGAGGGTGGCAGGTCCGGACTCCAGGGCGCCCAGGACGGAGGCCGCCTTGTCCAGCACTCCGACTCCGCTAGTATTGTCCATAGGTCGATATTGACGTCTCACGCACTGAGATGCAAGTCCGGCACGGATGTTCCACCCGCTGGACGTCTTCACCGGCAGGATGCCGGACGGCGGACCATCGACCCAGGCGGCTCTCCGTACCCCCCAGGAGGACCGTGACAGACGACGAGGAGATGAGCTACATGGCCGGCACGCTGGCGGAGAAGGTCTGGGACGCGCACCTGGTGCGACGAGGCACCGACGGGTCGCCCGACCTCCTCTACATCGACCTCCACCTCGTGCACGAGGTCACCAGCCCCCAGGCGTTCGAGGGGCTGCGCCTCGCGGGCCGCCCGGTCCGCCGCCCCGACCTCACCATCGCGACCGAGGACCACAACACCCCGACGCTCGACATCGACCTGCCGATCGCGGACCTCACGAGCCGCACGCAGATCGACACGCTGCGCAACAACGCGCGGGAGTTCGGCGTCCGCATCCACTCGCTCGGCGACGCCGACCAGGGGATCGTGCACCAGGTCGGGCCGCAGCTCGGCCTCACCATGCCCGGCCTGACGGTCGTGTGCGGCGACTCGCACACCTCGACGCACGGCGCGTTCGGCGCGCTCGCGTTCGGCATCGGCACGTCCGAGGTCGAGCACGTGCTCGCCACGCAGACGCTCCCGCTCGCCCCGTTCAAGACCATGGCGATCAACGTCGACGGCGAGCTGCCGCCCGGTGCCACGAGCAAGGACATCATCCTCGCCATCATCGCCAAGATCGGGACCGGCGGAGGCCAGGGCTACGTCCTGGAGTACCGCGGCGAGGCCATCCGCAAGCTCTCCATGGAGGCGCGGATGACGATCTGCAACATGTCGATCGAGGCGGGCGCGCGCGCCGGCATGATCGCCCCGGACGACACGACGTTCGAGTACCTCAAGGGCCGCCCGCACGCGCCCGAGGGCGCCGACTGGGACGCGGCCGTCGAGTACTGGCGCACGCTGCGCTCCGACGACGACGCCGTGTTCGACACCGAGGTCACGCTCCGCGCGTCCGACCTCGAGCCCTTCGTCACGTGGGGCACCAACCCCGGCCAGGGCCTGCCCATCTCCGCGACCGTGCCCGTCCCCGAGCAGATCGCGGACGAGAACGAGCGCGTCGCCGCCGAGCGTGCGATCGAGTACATGGGTCTCACGCCCGGTCAGCCGCTGCGCGAGATCCCCGTCGACACCGTGTTCATCGGGTCGTGCACCAACGGCCGCATCGAGGACCTGCGCTCGGTCGCGAAGGTCGTGCAGGGCAAGAAGAAGGCCGACGGCGTCCGCGTCCTCGTCGTCCCGGCGTCCGCGCGCGTGCGCCTCCAGGCCGAGGCCGAGGGCCTCGACCAGATCTTCCTCGACTTCGGCGCGGAGTGGCGCAACGCCGGCTGCTCGATGTGCCTGGGCATGAACCCCGACCAGCTCCAGCCGGGCGAGCGCGCCGCCTCGACGTCGAACCGCAACTTCGAGGGCCGCCAGGGCAAGGGCGGGCGCACGCACCTCGTGTCGCCGCTCGTCGCCGCCGCCACCGCGCTGCGCGGGACGCTCTCCTCGCTGAGCGACCTCGACCTGCCCGAGGGCACCGACATCACGTCCTTCGACGGCACGCCGCTCGCGCCGCTCGACCCGCGCGTCCTCGTGCAGGTCTGAGCCAACCGCGCCGCGCTGCCCCACTCGTCGCCCCGAAGACCCGAAGAGGTTCCTGCCATGGAGAAGTTCACGACCCACACCGGCGTCGGCGTCCCGCTGCGCCGCAGCAACGTCGACACCGACCAGATCATCCCCGCCGTCTACCTCAAGCGCGTGACGCGCACCGGGTTCGAGGACGCGCTGTTCGCCGCCTGGCGCGGCGACCCCACGTTCGTCCTCAACCAGGACGCCTACCGTGCGGGCTCCGTGCTCGTCGCCGGGCCCGACTTCGGCACCGGCTCGTCGCGCGAGCACGCCGTCTGGGCGCTCAAGGACTACGGCTTCCGCGTCGTCCTCGCGTCGCGCTTCGCCGACATCTTCCGCGGCAACTCCGGCAAGCAGGGCCTCGTCGCAGGCATCGTCGCGCAGGAGGACGTCGAGCTGCTCTGGAAGATCCTCGAGACCAACCCGGGCACCGAGGTGACGGTCGACCTCGTCGCCCGCACCGCGTCGGCGCTCGACGTCACCGTGCCGTTCCAGATCGACGATTACACGCGCTGGCGCCTCATGGAGGGCCTCGACGACATCGGCCTCACGCTCCAGCACGAGGACGAGATCTCCGCGTTCGAGGCGACGCGCGCGTCGTGGCGCCCGAAGACGCTGCCGGCGAAGACGCTGCCCAAGGTCGAGATCGAGGCGGCGCGGCCGGTCGGCTGACGATTCTGCGACGCGGGGCCGGGGGCGGGCTCTAGGGTGGTGACGACGGGTCTACCATCCGCAGGGCTCGTCCCTCGCCCTGCTCCCGCCAGGCCCGCCACGACCCGCCGTCACCACCCCAGAGCCCGCCCGTGATCGTGTCGCCGACACGTCGTCCGGGTCCGTTCCTGGATCAGGGCGTCAGTGTCGCGGCGGGCCCGCGTGGATCGCGGCCAGGAGCGAGTCCGGGGTCGCGGTCTCGGGATTCCAGCGGGACTCGACCCACCAGGTCGCTCCGGCGTCGGCGAGGCCGGCGAGCTGGTCGGCCGCCGCGGAGCGGTCCGCCGGGAGCTCGCCCTGGACGACGACGTCGAACGGCCGGTCCGCGTCGAGGCCCAGCTCGGCGCGCCGCGTGGTGAGCCAGCCGACGAGGGCGGAGACGTCGTCGGGCGTGGGCACGTCGAAGCCGCGGTCGCCGCGGAGCTGGAGCACGATCCCGTCGGCGCGCAGGGTGCGGTCGAGCGAGCGCGCCGGCGGGCGCTCGGCGTCCCACACGCCGACCGGCCACACCGGCACGTGGTGGCCGACGACGGCGCGCTCGACCGGGCGCGGCAGGAACTGCATCTCCCCGGTCCGCACGTGGGTCCCCTCGAACGTGAACCGCTCGCCGGTCCACGCGCGGTCGAGGTAGGCGAGCGCGTCGTCGAGCAGCTCGGCGCGCTCGCGCAGCGACTGCGGCTGACCCGGCACGGCGGAGAAGCCGCCGTCGTCGAGCACGCCGACGCCGACCGGCAGCACGAGGCGGCCGCCCGACAGGTGGTCGACGGTCAGCGCCTGGCGGACGACCTCCCACGGCTTGCGGCGGGGGAGCGCGAAGACCATCGCGCCCAGCGTGATCCGCTCGGTGCGGACCGCCGCCGCGGCGAGCACCGCCCACGGGTCGAACGTGTCGACCGGCATGGACAGCAGGCTCAGCCCGTCCCACGAGAAGAACCCGTCCCATCCGGCGTCCTCCGCCCCGACCGCCATCTCCAGCACCTGGGCGGCGGAGCCGAAGCTCCCGACCACCCCGACCTTGATCCCCGACCCTGTCCCCGTCGTCGCTGCGCTCATCCACCCGACGCTACGCGGCCCCACCCACACCGCTGGGCGCGGGAGACGGCCGCGTCCGAGGTGCCGTGACGCGACCGTTCCCTGCGCTGAGCGGTCAGGGGAGCGGGACGACGTCCACGCGCACGATGCGCCGCCGCGCGACGTCGGTCACCGTGAGCCGGTAGCCGTCCGCGTCGACGTGGTCGCCCACGACGGCGAGGCGGCCGAGCTGCGCCAGGACGAAGCCGGCGACGGTCTCGTACGGGCCGTCGGGCAGCTCGACGCCCGTGCGGCGTGCGAACTCCTCGATCGTCTGTCCGGCGTCCACGCTCGTCGTCGCGCCGTGCTCGCGCGCGGGCGACGGCTCGTCGGCGTCGTACTCGTCGCGGATGTCACCCACGAGCTCCTCGACGAGGTCCTCGAGCGTGACGATCCCGTCGGTGCCGCCGTACTCGTCGACGACGACGGCGATGTGCACACCTTCGCGCCGCATCTGCGACATGGCGGGCAGCACGGTGTTCGTCGCGGGCAGCGCGAGGATGGGCCGCACGACGTCGCGCACGGTGAGGGCGCGCCCCGTCGTCGGGTCCGTCGGCGGGTGGTCGGGGCAGTCCCGGCCGAGCAGGTCGCGCACGTGGAGGAACCCGACGACGTCGTCGAAGTCGTCGCCCGTCACCGGGTAGCGCGAGTACGGGCCCGCCGCGACCGTCTCGGCGGCGTCCGCGAGAGGGGTGTCGGCCGCGAGGAACGCGACCTCGCCGCGCGGCGTCATCGCCTCGGCGAGCGAGCGGTCGCCTGCCGCGAACACGTCGTCGAGGATGCGGCGCTCGTCCTCGGGCAGCGACTCGTGCGCGAGCACGATCTCGCGCAGCTCCTCCTCGCTCATCTCCTCGCTGCGCGCCGAGGGGTCGCCGCCGAGCAGCCGCACGACGCCGTCGGTCGAGCGCGACAGCAGCCAGATGACGGGCCGCATGAGGGTCGCGAAGCGGTCCAGGGGAGGGGCGACGACGAGCGCGACGCCCGCCGAGCGCTGGAGCGCGATGCGCTTGGGGACGAGCTCGCCGAGCACCAGGGAGAGGTAGGCGATGACGAGGGTGAGCCCCACGAGCGCGACGGTGTCCGCGAGCCCGCTCGACAGCCCCAGGTCCTCGAGCGCGGGCGCGAGGTCCGGCGCGAGCGTCGACGCGCCGTACGCGGCCGAGAAGAAGCCCGCCACGGTCACGCCGATCTGTACCGCCGCGAGGAAGCGGTTGGGGTCGCGCGCGACCGCCGCGACCCGCGCGCCGCGCGCCGACTGCTTCTCGATGCGGGCGACCTGGCTCTCGCGCAGCGAGACGAGCGCGATCTCGGTCCCGGCGAACACGCCGCCGACGAGGATGAAGAGCAGGACGAGGCCGATGTTGGTCCAGGTGCCGGAGTCCATGCCTCATCCAACCAGGCCGCTCGGCCCGGCGTGGCCTCAGCCGGCGGTCGGGGCCGGACCGTCCGGCGTCGTCGGCTCCGTCGCGGCGGGCTCGCCGTGCTTGCCGCGCGGGATCAGGTGCGCCACGAGGACCACTACGCCGCCGACCAGGATCCCGACGACGGCGGAGCACGCCGTGTTCACGAGCCAGCCGAGGAACCCGCCCACGCCCGCGACGCCGGTCACCGCGTGCTCGAGGTGGTGCACGACGTCGTACGGGCCGTGCCAGCCGAGGTCGTACGTGCCCTGCAGCAGGATGTGGCCGCCCACCCAGAGCATCGCGACGATCCCGACGATCGAGATGACGGACATGACCTTCGGCATCGCGCTCACGAGCCCGCGCCCGAACGACTGGACCCAGGGCGTGTCGCGCTTCGCGAGGTGCAGGCCGATGTCGTCCATCTTCACGATGAGCGCCACGACCCCGTAGACGAGGACCGTGATGAGGATCGCGACGATCACGAGGATGATCAGACGCGACCAGAAGTTCTCCGAGGCGACCTCGTTGAGCGCGATGACCATGATCTCCGCGCTGAGGATGAAGTCGGTGCGGACCGCGCTCGACACCACCGAGTCCTCGTCGACCGCCTTCTTCTCGGTCTTCGTCTCGACCTCGGCGTGGTGCCGCCCCGAGACGAGCTCCCACACCTTCTCGGCGCCCTCGAACGCGAGGTACGTGCCGCCGAGCATGAGCAGCGGTGTGAGCAGGTCGGGAAGGAACTGGCTCAGGAGCAGGATCGCCGGGAGGATGAACAGCAGCTTGTTGCGCAGCGACCCGGTCGCGATCCGCTTGACGACGGGCAGCTCGCGCTTGGCGGCCAGGCCCTCGACGTAGCGGGGCGTGACGGCGGTGTCGTCGATGACGACGCCCGTCGCCTTCGCGCTCGCACGCCCGGCGGCCGCGCCGACGTCGTCGATCGAGGCGGCCGCGAGCTTGGCGAACGCGGCGATGTCGTCCAGGAGGGCAGCGAGTCCGAAGGCCATGGGTGGGTGCTCCGTGCGCCGGCCCGTGTCGCCGCGCACGGGCCCGCTGGTCGAGTGGACGCGGCCGCAGCATCGTAGCGACTCCGCCCCCACCACGCGTCGCAGGACCGCACCCGCCGGCACCGGGGCGCCGAGCACGGGACCGGCGACCGGATCGAGGCGATTCCGGTCGCCCACCCCGTGCTCGGCGGCGGCTCACGTGACTGCCGGGTCGTCCGTGGAGGGGCGGGTCACCACGTTCACCAGGTGCGGCGGGCGGACGACGACGCGCACGACGTGCCGCCCGGCCGTCGCCCGGGCGGCACCCGCGGTCGCGAGCGCGAGGTCGTGCAGCGTCCGCTCGTCGACGTCCGCAGCCACCCGCACCCGGTCGCGCACCTTCCCGTCGACCTGGACGGCCGCCACGACCTCGTCGACGACGAGCAGCGCCGGGTCGACGGTCGGCCAGTCGGCCTCGGTCACCGACGGCTCGCGCCCGAGGCGGTGCCACGCCTCCTCCGCCGTGTGCGGCGCGACCAGGCTCAGCAGCACGACGGCGGCCTCGACGGCCTCGCGCACGGCGGCGGCGTGCGCGCCGGCCTTTTCGTCGGACGCCGGCCCGGTGTCGGTGGCGCGCCGCGCGGCGCTCGCGAGCTCCATGACGCGCGCGACGACGACGTTGAACCGGCTCCGGTCGAGCAGGTCCTCCGCCTCGTGCACGGTCCGGTGCGTGGCCCGGCGCAGCGCGTGAGCCCGCGACCCGGGCACGACGGCGCCCAGCACCTCGGGGCCGGTCGCCCGCGGCCCGGCGGCCGGTCCGACGGCGTCCGCGAGCCGCAGCACGCGCGCGCAGAACCGCCGCATCGCGCTCGCGTCGACGTCGGCCCAGTCGACGTCGTCCTCCGGCGGCCCCGCGAACACCAGGGCGAGGCGGACCGCGTCGGCACCGTGCCGGTCGAGCTGCTCGCCGAGGTCGACGCCGTTCCCGAGCGACTTGCTCATGGCCCGCCCGCCGTTGCGCACCTGACCCTGGTTGAGCAGGGTCGCGAAGGGCTCGACGACGTCCACCCAGCCCTCGTCGTGCAGGAACTTCGTGACGAACCGGCTGTACAGCAGGTGCAGGATCGCGTGCTCGACGCCGCCCACGTACTGCGCCGCGGGCATCCACCGACGCGCGTCCTCGGGGCGGAACGGGACGTCGTCGGGCGGGCCGTCGTCGCCCGGCGAGCAGTACCGCAGGAAGTACCACGACGAGTCGACGAACGTGTCGAGCGTGTCCGGGTCGCGCTCGGCGTCGGCGCCGCACCGGGGGCACGGCACGCGCCGCCACGCCTCGGCGGCGGGGGCGGCCAGCGGCGAGCGGCCCCGAGGGAGGAGGTCGTCGCCGGCCAGGTCGGGGAGCCGGACGGGCAGGTCGTCGTCCGGGACGGGCACGACGCCGCACCCCGGGCAGTGCACGACCGGGACGGGTGCGCCCCAGTAGCGCTGCCGCGAGACCAGCCAGTCGCGCAGCCGGTACGACGTCGCACGCTCGCCCGTGCCGTCGTCCTCCAGGCGGGCGATCGCCTCCTCCACGCCCGGCCACGTCTCGCCCGACCCCGTCGGCAGGCCGTGGGCGGCGGCGAAGCGCGCGTCGCGGTCGTCGTGCGCGGGCACGCCCATGACCGCTCCCGTCCCGTAGTGGGGCAGTACATGGTCGGCGGCCCAGACCGGCAGCCGCTCGTCGCTGCCGGGGCGGCGGACCCAGGCGCCCAGGAACGTCCCGGCGCTCGGGCGCTGCGCGCTCGTCCGCTCGATCTCCCCGGACGCCAGCGCGGTCTCCCGGTGCCGGGCGAGCGCCTCCGCGAGCTCCGGTGCGCACAGTGCCGCAGCGAGCGGCCCGTCCGGCGCGACCGCGACGAACGTCGCGCCGGGCAGGGTGTCGGGACGCGTCGTGAAGACCTCGACGTGCTCGGGCCGCGAGGCGGCCCCGGGCGCGGCGCTCGCGGGGGCGCGGGGGGCGTCGTCGGGCACGACGGGGAAGCGCACGCGCGCCCCGGCGCTGCGCCCGATCCAGTTCCGCTGCATCGTCAGCACGCGTGCGGGCCACGCGTCCTCGAGCGCCTTCATGTCGTCGAGCAGGCGGTCCGCGTACGCGGTGACGCGCACGAACCACTGCGTGAGCTCGCGGTGCACGACGGCGGCCCCGCACCGCTCGCACCGACCGCCCACGACCTGCTCGTTCGCGAGCACGGTCCGGTCGACCGGGCACCAGTTCACCGACGCCGTCGCGCGGTAGGCGAGGCCGCGCTCCAGCAGCCGCAGGAACAGCCACTGCGTCCAGCGGTAGTACTCCGGTCGGTGGGTCTCCAGGCGGCGCGACCAGTCGAACGACACCCCGTACCGGCGCGCGGTGGCGGCCTGCGTCGCGATGTTCGTCTCGGTGAAGACGGCGGGGTTCTCGCCGCGGCGGATCGCCGCGTTCTCGGCGGGCAGCCCGAACGAGTCCCAGCCGATCGGGTTGAGGACGTCGTACCCGCGCAGGCGCCAGTACCGCGCGACGACGTCCTCCAGCGCGAACACCTCGGCATGACCCATGTGCAGGTCGCCCGAAGGGTAGGGAAACATCGTCAGCAGGTACCTGCGGGGGCGCGAGCCGTCGTCGCGCGCGCGGAACGTGCCGTGCTCGGCCCAGTACTGCTGCCAGCGGTCCTCGATCTCTCGCGACGACGCGCCGAGCATGCGGCTGTCGCCCGAGCTCGGCTCGACATGGTCGACACCCGCATGGTCGGCGGGGACGATCGGGACAGTGGGGACAGAAGGGTGGGGTGGGGGTGCGGCGTGCATCGGGAGGGCTCCTCGAGAGGTGGGCTCGTCGTCGGGCACTCGCCGTGCGGCCCCTCGGGGACGCGCAGGCACCGCCGCGCTGAGCGTGCCCGCCCGGCGGGCTCAGCGCGGCCGACGAAGGAGGAGCCGCAGGTGTCGCATCCCGGCCATCGTCGCCCGGGCGCCGACGCGCGGTCAACACCGGGACGGCCCAGGACCGGGGCGGGGCCGGGTGTGGCGGACGTCGCGCACGCGGGCGCGCCACGGCCGATGCTGCGCCAGTAGGCTTGAGGCCATGGCATCCCACTACGACGTCGTCGTCCTCGGTGCAGGTCCCGGTGGTTACGTGGCCGCGATCCGTGCAGCCCAGCTGGGTCTGTCGGTCGCGGTCGTGGAGGAGAAGTACTGGGGTGGGGTGTGCCTCAACGTGGGCTGCATCCCGTCCAAGGCGCTCCTGCGCAACGCCGAGCTCGCGCACATCTTCCAGCACGACGCGAAGACCTTCGGCATCTCCGGAGAGGTCAGCTTCGACTTCGGCGCGGCGTTCGACCGCTCGCGCACCGTCGCGGAGGGGCGCGTCAAGGGCGTCCACTTCCTCATGAAGAAGAACAAGATCACCGAGTACGACGGCCGCGGCACGTTCCGCGACGCGCACACGCTCGACGTGAAGCTCGCCGACGGCTCGACCGACCAGGTGACGTTCGACAACGTCATCATCGCGACCGGCTCGAAGGTGCGACTGCTCCCGGGCGTCGAGCTGTCCGAGAACGTCGTCACGTACGAGAAGCAGATCCTCACGCGCGACCTGCCCCGCTCCATCGCCATCGTCGGCGCCGGCGCGATCGGCATGGAGTTCGCCTACGTCCTCAAGAACTACGGCGTGGACGTGACGATCATCGAGTTCCTCGACCGCGCGCTGCCCAACGAGGACGCCGACGTGTCGAAGGAGATCGCCAAGCAGTACAAGAAGCTCGGCGTCAACCTGCTCACCTCGACCGCCGTCCAGACGGTCAAGGACAACGGCGCCGACGGCGTCACCGTCAGCTACAAGGGCGTCAAGGACGACAAGCCGGGCGAGATCGTCGTCGACAAGGTCCTCATGGCCGTCGGCTTCGCGCCCAACGTCGAGGGCTTCGGCCTGGAGAACACCGGCGTCCAGCTCACCGAGCGCGGCGCCATCGCGATCGACGACGTCATGCGCACCAACGTCGAGCACATCTACGCCATCGGCGACGTCACCGCCAAGCTCATGCTCGCGCACGTCGCGGAGGCGCAGGGCGTCGTCGCGGCCGAGACCATCGGCGGCGCCGAGACGCTCACGCTCGGCGACTACCGCATGATGCCGCGCGCGACGTTCTGCCAGCCGCAGGTCGCGAGCTTCGGCCTCACCGAGCAGCAGGCGCGCGACGAGGGCTACCAGGTCAAGGTCGCGTCCTTCCCGTTCATGGCGAACGGCAAGGCGCACGGCCTCGGCGACCCGGTCGGCTTCGTCAAGCTCATCTCCGACGAGACCTACGGCGAGCTCCTCGGCGGCCACCTCATCGGCCCCGACGTCTCCGAGATGCTGCCCGAGCTCACGCTCGCGCAGAAGTGGGACCTCACGGTCAACGAGGTGGCGCGCAACGTGCACACCCACCCGACGCTGTCCGAGGCCGTCCAGGAGTCGATCCACGGCCTCGCGGGGCACATGATCAACTTCTGACCCGTCAGACGCGGTCGCCCGCGCGGGCGACCACCCGAGCCGAGGCCCGAACCTGCTGTTCCAGGTCCGGGCCTCGTGCTGTCCGGCGGGCGTGCGCCCGCCTGGGAACGAACGTGCCCCCGCGCCCCCTCGCAGGGAGGCGGACGGTCCGCCGGGCGACCCGCCGGTGCGGCTAGGCGAGCGTCCGCGTCACGTGCTCGAGCCAGCGGGCGACGGTGGCCAGCTCGTCGGGGGTGAAGCCCTCGGTGAGGCGGTCGTTCAGCTCGGCGAGCGCGGCGCGCACGTCGTCGAGCGCTGCGGTGCCGGTGGGCGTGAGGTCCAGGCGGACGCTGCGCCGGTCGTCGGGGTCGGGGCGACGGCGCACGAGGTCCGCGCGCTCCATGCGGGCGAGCAGTCCGCTGGTGCCGGCGGGGGAGGCCTGCAGCGCGGCCGTCACCTCGCCGATCGTCGCGCCGGGGTGGGTGGCGAGGTGCAGCAGCACGCCGGCGGCGGCGGCCCCGAGTCCCGGGCCGCCGTCCCCGGTCGTGCGCGCGCTGCCGCGGCGCGCGATCCAGCGCCGCATCTGGCGCTCCGCCGCGGTGGTGAGGAACACCAGCCGCGGCGGGCGGCCCGTCATCGTCGCGGCTTCCTGGCGGGGAAGTGGACGTTCCCGTCCTGCCGCGACGGGGCGGCCGCGGCGCGCGCGTCGAGCCAGGCGAGGAGCTCGGGCCAGAGCGTGTCCCGCAGCCCGCGGCGGAAGAAGCCCAGGTGGCCGATCGCCTCCACGCCGCCGTCGGCGGGGCTCCACGTGCGGCGCTCGACGTGGGCGGCCGTGAGGCGGTCGGTGATCGCGTCGATCTGCGCAGGGGTGGCCCACGGGTCGTCGGTGAACCCGACGGCGAGGACGTCGCCCGTGACGCGTGCCGCGTCCGCGGCGGCGTGCATGGTCGGGTCGTCGAAGAAGTAGCCCGGCATGGTCGACCATCGGCTCCACTCGAGCATCGCGGCGGCGGGCATGTCCTCCCCGAGGCTCAGACGACGGCCGGGGACGTGGCCGAGCACCCGGGCCGTCGCGGGACCGAGAGCCCGCAGGATCAGTCGGACGCGCGCTCGCTCGGCGCGGTCGGGGATCGCGGACGTCGCGGCGACGTGGGGCGCGACCGTCACGAACCCGGCCAGGCCCCGTGAACCCTTGCCGAGCGCGAGCGCGTGCCCGCCGATGCTGTGCCCGACGGCGAGCTGTGGCACGTCGCCGAACCGCGGGCGGGCCCACGCGGCGACCGCGGGGACGCCGTCGGACATCCAGTCGCGCATGCGCAGGCCGCGGTGGTCGCGGGGGCTGCCCGACCGGCCCGTGCCGCGGTAGTCGTACGTGACGGCGACGTACCCGTGGGTGGCGAGGAACTCCGCGAACCCCGTGTACAGACGCTCGAGGACCGCCGTCGCGGGGTGGATCACCACGACACTGCGGGGCGACTCCTCGGCGGGCTTGCGCACCGTGCCGACGACCCAGCCGCTCGCCGGGATCTGGATCCGTAGCTCCTCGGAGCCCACCGTCGCCGGGCTGTCGATTCGCATGCGAAGTACCTTAGCGGGCTCCGTGGGTGAGGTCGTGCCTGCGCTGACGCGGCGCGAGCGAGAGGTGCACGAGCAGCTCGGGGCCGCGCTCTGCGGGCCGTCGTGCTCGCGTACCGCGTGGGCCCGGTCTCGGCGGACCAGCACTCGGGTCGTCGGCGCACAGGCGGGCGCGCTGCGAGTGCGCGCGGACGCCCCCATGCTGGACGTTCCGCCGAACGACGACAGGGGAGTTGCTCATGTCCGACCAGACCACGCCGCAGGACCCCACGACGCAGGAGCCGCAGCCGGAGCAGCCCGCCGACCAGCTCCAGCCGCCGGGACGCGCGGGCGACATGTCGCAGGAGCCGGACCACGGGGAGACCACCTACCGGGGGTCGGGCCGGCTCGACGGGAAGCGGGCGCTGATCACCGGCGGAGACTCGGGCATCGGCCGGGCGGTCGCCATCGCTTTCGCGCGCGAGGGCGCGGACGTCGCGATCTCGTACCTCCCGGAAGAGGAGGAGGACGCCCGCACGACGGCCCGGTGGATCGAGGACGCGGGCCGCACGGCCGTGCTGCTGCCGGGCGACATCCGCGACGAGGAGTTCTGCCGGCAGCTCGTCGCGGACGCCGTCGCGGGCCTCGGTGGGCTCGACGTGCTGGTGAACAACGCCGCGTACCAGATGGCGCAGGACGAGGGACTGCGAGGGATCACGACCGAGCAGCTCGACCGGGTCCTCAAGACGAACGTCTACGCGCTGTTCTGGATCACGCAGGCGGCGCTCGACCACCTGCCCAGCGGCGGCGCGATCATCAACACGACCTCCGTCCAGGCGTTCGACCCGAGCCCTCCGCTGCTCGACTACGCCAGCACCAAGGCGGCGATCCTCAACTTCACCAAGGGGCTGGCGCAGCAGCTCGCGCCCGAGGGCATCCGCGTCAACGCCGTGGCGCCCGGGCCGATCTGGACGCCGCTCATCCCGGCCACGATGCCGGAGGAGAAGGTCGAGCAGTTCGGTGCCGACACGCCGCTCGGCCGTGCCGGCCAGCCGGCCGAGCTCGCGCCGGCGTACGTGTTCTTCGCCTCGCAGGAGTCGAGCTACATCACCGGCGACCGCATCGGCGTGACCGGCGGTCGGCTGCTCTGACGGGTTCTCCCGTCCCCGGCGCGACCAGGCGGCGGCCACCCCACCCGGGGTGCGCCGCCGTCGTCGTGCCCGGGAGAAGATGGTCCCCGGGGGACACCGACCGAGAAGGAGACCCATGCCCGCGCCCACGACGCCCACCCGCGAGTTCGTCACCGGCCTGCCGAAGGCCGAGCTGCACCTGCACCTGGAGGGCACGCTCGAGCCCGACCTCAAGCTGCGCCTCGCGCAGCGCAACGGCATCGACATCGGCCAGTCGACGGTCGAGGAGGTGCGCGCGACGTACGCGTTCGACTCCCTGACGAGCTTCCTCGCCGTGTACTACCCGGCGATGGAGGTGCTGCAGACCGCGGACGACTTCTACGAGCTCGCCGACGCCTACCTCGCCCGCGCGGCGGCGGACGGCGTGAAGCACGCCGAGATGTTCTTCGACCCGCAGGCGCACACGTCGCGGGGCGTGCCGTTCGAGGCGGTCGTCACCGGGTACCACCGCGCCGCGGCCGAGGCGCCGAGCAAGCACGGCATCGACGCGCACCTCATCCTGTGCTTCCTGCGCGACCACTCCGCCCAGAGCGCGGCCGAGACGCTCGAGGCGTCGGTGCCGTTCCGCGACAAGATCCTGGGCGTCGGGCTCGACTCCGACGAGCGCGACAACCCGCCGCAGAAGTTCGCGGACGTGTTCGCGCGCGCCCGCGAGCTCGGGTACCGGCTGACGATGCACTGCGACATCGACCAGGTCGGCAGCATCGACAACATCCGGACCGTGCTCGACGAGATCGGCGTGGACCGGGTGGACCACGGCACGAACGTCGTGGAGGACCCGGCGCTCGTCGACGTCGTGCGCGAGCGTGGGCTGGGCCTCACGACGTGCCCGATCTCGAACTCGTTCGTCACCGACGACATGAAGGCGACCGAGATCGCCGGCCTGCTGCGCTCGGGCGTGCGCGTCACCGTGAACTCCGACGACCCGGCGTACTTCGGCGGCTACGTCGCGGAGAACTACGTCGCGCTCGCGGAGGCGGCGGGCCTCACGACGCAGGAGGTCGTGCAGCTCGCGAGGAACTCGTTCGAGGCGTCGTGGCTCGGCGACTCGCAGCGCGCGGCCTACCTCGCCGAGATCGACCGGTACGTCGCGGCGTTCGACGCGACCGCCGTCTGACCCGGCCACCCGCCCCGCCGAGGTAGAGCCTTGGTCCGCCGAGGTAGAGGCGTGGTCACGACCACGCCTCTACCTCGCGGGACCGGGGCTCTACCTCGGGCGGCCGAGGCTCTGTCTCGCGGTTCTGGGCGCTCGTCCCGCGCGGACGTACCGGGGAGTAACGTGTCGGGGACGGCCGCCGCCGTCGGTTCGGCGGCGAGCACCCCCGCAGGGGGTGAATAATCTCCGGGTGCCGCACGTTGGCACGCACGGGACCCGCGCGCGCGGAACGGCCGTCCGCGGCCCCGCACGCGGGCCCTGCCCGCAGGGGCACCACGACCACCGGCTTGGCGAGAGGGCGACCAGAGCTCATGAAGGATGTGCTGTACGTCGACGGCGGGACCCCGCTGGACGGGACGATCACCGTGCGCGGCGCGAAGAACTTCGTGTCCAAGGCGATGGTGGCGTCGTTGCTGGGGGAGTCGCCGAGCGTGCTGCGCAACGTGCCGCAGATCCGCGACGTCGGCGTCGTGACGGGGCTGCTGGAGCTGCACGGCGTCACCGTGAAGTCCGACCCGGACGCGGGGATCCTCGACCTGGACCCGTCGAACGTCGAGTCGGCGCACGTCGCGGACATCGACGCGCACGCGGGCTCGAGCCGCATTCCGATCCTGTTCTGCGGCCCGCTGCTGCACCGTCTCGGTGAGGCGTTCATCCCGGACCTGGGCGGCTGCCGGATCGGCGACCGGCCGATCAACTACCACCTGGACATCCTGCGCCAGTTCGGCGCGGTGGTGGACAAGCGGGAGAACGGCATCCACATCCGTGCGCCGCGCCGCCTCCAGGGCACGAAGATCGCGCTGCCGTACCCGTCGGTGGGCGCGACCGAGCAGCTCCTGCTGACCGCGGTGCGCGCCGAGGGCATCACGGAGCTCGCGAACGCCGCGATCGAGCCCGAGATCATGGACCTCATCGCGGTGCTCCAGAAGATGGGCGCGATCATCTCGGTCGACACCGACCGCGTGATCCGCATCGAGGGCGTCGACCGCCTCGACGGCTACACGCACACCGCGCTCGGCGACCGCATCGAGGCGGCCTCGTGGGCGTCGGCCGCGCTGGCGACTGGCGGCGACATCACGGTCAAGGGCGCGACGCAGCCCGAGATGATGATGTTCCTCAACACGTTCCGGAAGGTCGGCGGCCGGTTCGACGTCCAGGACGACGGCATCCGGTTCTGGCACCCGGGCGGCGACCTGTCGCCGATCGTGCTCGAGACGGACGTGCACCCGGGCTTCATGACGGACTGGCAGCAGCCGCTCGTCGTGGCCCTCACCCAGGCCAAGGGCCTGTCGATCGTGCACGAGACGGTCTACGAGAACCGCTTCGGCTTCACGGACGCGCTGCGCGGCATGGGCGCGACCATCCAGGTCTACAAGGAGTGCCTGGGCGGGCGCGACTGCCGGTTCGGGCAGCGCAACTTCCACCACTCCGCGGTCATCTCGGGCCCGACGCCGCTCACCGCGGCCGACATTGAGGTGCCCGACCTGCGCGGCGGCTTCTCCCACCTCATCGCCGCGCTCGCCGCGAAGGGCACGTCGACCGTGCGCGGCATCAGCCTCATCGACCGCGGCTACGAGAACTTCCAGGACAAGCTGGTCGCGCTCGGCGCGGACGTCCGTCGGGACTGAGCCGTCCACGGGTGCCCGGGGCACCCACCTCATGACGACTGTCACGGCCTCGCACGCGGTCCGCGTGCGAGGCTGTTCGTCGTGATCACCCGACCGCGCACGTTCCTCGACGTGTGGAGCCGTCGGACCGGCCCCGAACGGTTCGACTCCTACACCCGATGGTCGCTCTACTTCCTCTCGGGGACCGAGCCCTTCATCGCGCTCGCCCTCATCGGGAGCGACCGGACGTTCGACCCGTCGGTGGCGCGGTTCTGGCTGGCGCTCGTCCTCGTGCACACGGTCGTCTGCATCCTCACGCTGCGCGCCGGGATCGGGCACTTCCTCGGCGGACGCCGCGTCCACCCGGTGCTGCTCGTCCTCCTCGGGGTCCTCTCGCTCGCGGTCGCCGCGCTCGCCGTCGGCACGTTCCCCGTGGACGGCGTCGACGACGTCGCCGCGAGCAGCCGCTACTACGGGCTGCTCCTGGGCCTCGGCTACGGGGTGCTGGCGCTCGTCCCCCTGCTCACGTTCCGGCGGGTCGCGCTCGTCGCGCTGGTCCTCGCCGTCGTCACCGGGTGCTCCGTGTGGATGGGCACCGGGCCCGTGACGGCGCGGACGGCGGGCGTAGCGGTGGGCCTCGGCCTCTCGGTCCTGGTCATGCTGCTCGGCGTCTTCGGCTCGTACCGCGCCTCGGTCTGGATGCTCGGCGTCGTGTGGGAGCAGGAGCGCACGCGCGTGCTCCACGCCCGCCTCGCCGTCGCGGAGGAGCGGCTGCGGTTCTCGCGCGACCTGCACGACGTCTTCGGGCGCACTCTGTCCGTGGTCGCCGTGAAGAGCGAGCTCGCGGCGGAGCTCGCGGCCCGCGGCCGCCCCGGCGCCGAGGAGCAGATGCTCGAGGTCCGCCGCATCGCGCAGGACGCGCTGCGCGAGGTGCGCGCCGTCGTCGCGGGCTACCGCACGGCCGACCTCGGCGCCGAGCTGGCCGGGGCGCGGTCCGTCCTGCGGTCCGCCGGGATCGAGACGACCGTGCACGGCGACGAGACCCCCGTGGGCGAGGACGCGCAGGAGGCGCTCGCGTGGGCGGTCCGGGAGGCCGTGACGAACGTCGTGCGGCACTCGACCGCGCGCACCTGCACCATCACGGTCCACCGCGACGGGGCGTCGAGCGTCGTGGAGGTCGTCAACGACGGCGTCCCGACGGCGCCGCGCACCGGCGGCGGGTCGGGCCTCGTCGGGCTCCGCGAACGCCTGGAGGGCGCCGGCGGTCGCCTCGAGACGTGGGTCGACGACGGGCGGTTCGGGCTCGTGGCCCGCGTGCCCGACGCCGCCCGTCCCCACCGCACGTCCCCGTCCCCGCTCCCCGAGAGGACCACCCCGGCGTGATCCGCATCCTCCTCGCCGACGACGAGAACCTCATCCGCGACGCCGTCGCGTCGCTCCTCGCGCTCGAGGACGACCTCGAGATCGTGGCGCAGGCGGCGTCCGGCCCCGAGGCCGTCGCGGCCGCGCTCAAGCTCCGGCCCGACGTCGCCGTGCTCGACCTCCAGATGCCGGGCCTCGACGGCGTCGAGGTCGCGCAGCGGCTCGCCGGCGTGCTGCCGTCGTGCGGCGTCGTCATCGTCACGAGCCACGGCCGCCCGGGCTACCTCAAGCGCGCGCTCGAGGCGGGCGCGCGGGGCTTCCTGCCGAAGACCGTCTCGGCGCGCGTCCTCGCGGACGTCGTGCGCCAGGTGCGCGACGGCGGCCGCTACGTGGACCCGGAGCTCGCCGCGGAGGCGATCGCCGCGGGCGCGAGCCCGCTCACGCCGCGCGAGGCCGACGTGCTCGAGCTCGCGGCCGACGGCGCCCCCGTCGAGGAGATCGCGACGCGCGCCCACCTCGCGCCCGGCACCGTGCGCAACTACCTCTCGTCCGCGGCGGCCAAGCTGGGCGCCGCGAACCGGCACGAGGCCGCGCACGCCGCGCGGCGGCACGGCTGGATCTGAGGGCGGGCTCCGCCCGGTAGGCTCGGTGACCGTGCCGAGCCAGCCCCAGACCCCGCGCGCGTACAAGACCCTGGCGTTCCTGCTGCGCCCGATCCTGTTCGCGATCACCCGACGCGACTGGCGGGGCGCCGAGAACCTGCCCGACGGCGGGTTCATCGCCGCCGCGAACCACGTCACCGAGGTCGACCCGGTGACGCTCGCCCACTTCCTCTACGACCAGGGCCGCGCCCCCAAGATCACGGCGAAGGCGTCGCTCTGGAAGGTGCCCGTGCTCGGCGGCCTCCTCACCCGCACCGGGATGATCCCCGTGCACCGCGGCACCGCGGGCGCCGCGCAGTCGCTCGTGGACTCCACCGCGCGGCTCGACGAGGGCGAGTGCGTCGTGTTCTTCCCCGAGGGCACGCTCACGCGCGACCCGGACGGCTGGCCCATGGTGGGCAAGACGGGCGTCGCGCGCCTCGCGCTCACGAGCCGGGCGCCCGTCGTCCCCATCGCCCAGTGGGGCGCGCACCGGCTCCTCGCGCCGTACGGCAAGGTGTTCAAGCCGATCCCGCCCAAGCAGGTCGCGGTCCACGCCGGGCCACCCGTCGACCTCTCCGACCTCTACGACCGCCCGCAGGACACCGCGACGCTGCGCGAGGCGACCGAGCGCATCATGGCCGCGATCACGAGCCAGCTCGAGGAGATCCGCGGCGAGCAGGCGCCCGCCGAGCGGTTCGACCTGCGCCGTCGGCCCGGGACGGAGGACCGCGCGTGAGCGCCGAGCGCATCGCCGCCGCCGTCCTCGGGTCGGGCAGCTGGGGCACCACGTTCGCCGCCGTCCTGGCCGACGCCGGGTGCGAGGTGCGCCTCTGGGGCCGCGACGCCGAGGTTGCCGACCAGGTGAACGCCTCGCGCCGCAACGAGAAGCGGCTGCCGGGCATCGACCTCCCCGCGGGGATCCGCGCCACGACCGACGCGGCCGAGGCGCTCGCGGGCGCCGGGCTCGTCGTCGTCGCGGTGCCCTCCCAGGTCGCGCGCGAGACGCTCACCGAGCTCCGCCCGCACGTGGCGCCCGACGCGGTCGCGGTGTCCCTCATGAAGGGCGTCGAGCTGAGCACCGACCGGCGCATGAGCGAGGTCGTCGCGGAGTCGCTCGGGCTGGCTCCCGAGCGCGTCGCCGTGGTCTCGGGGCCGAACCTCGCGCGGGAGATCGCGCACCGGCAGCCGACGGCGACCGTCGTGTCGTGCGCCGACGACGACGTGGCCCGCTACGTGGCGCGCGCGTGCTCGTCGTCGTACTTCCGCCCGTACACCAACCGGGACGTGGTCGGCGTCGAGCTGTGCGGCGCGGTGAAGAACGTCATCGCGCTCGCCGTGGGCATCGCCCAGGGCCGCGGGTTCGGCTACAACACGACCGCCACCGTCATCACCCGTGGTCTGGTCGAGATCACGCGCCTCGGGCTCGCGCTCGGGGCGGACGCGGAGACGTTCCCCGGGCTCGCGGGCATGGGCGACCTCGTCGCGACGTGCTCGTCGCCGCTCTCGCGCAACCACACGCTCGGCAAGCACATCGGCCAGGGCCTGAGCCTCGACGACGCGATCGCCGCGACCGGCGGCACGGCGGAGGGCGTGAAGTCGTGCCGCTCGGTGCTCGAGCTCGCGCGCAAGGTCGGTGTCGACATGCCCATCACGGCCGGGGTCGTGGCGGTGCTCCACGAGGGCATGCCCGTCGACGAGATGGCGCGCGGCCTGCTGTCCCGGCCGCAGAAGGCCGAGGGCGTCTCGGCGGAGCGCTGAGGCCCTCGGCCTCCGGGGGGGCGGACCGTCAGCCGTCGTCGCGGACGTCGACGACGACGCGGGTCGGGTCCTCGAGCGAGAACACCCGGAACGGGCGCTGCTCGTCGTCGACCCCGACGAACGCCTGCGTGTACCCCTCGAACACGCCGCGCAGCAGGACCTCCTCGACCTCGCCGTCGTCCCCGGCCCGGACGGGATTCGGGCCCGCGTACTCCTCGACCCCGGTGTCCATGGGGTATCCCGAGCCGGAGATCATGACCTGCAGGTAGGCGTCGCCGTCGACGGCGACGACGTCGCCCTTGCCGTCGTCGACCGGCTGGTCGACGTACTCGACCCGCCACCCGGGCGTGCCGGTGCCGCCGAGCTCGAAGACGACCCGGTCGAACCCGTCGTGGTGCCCGACCCGGACGTCCGTCACCGTGAGCGCGGCGTCCGCGGACGGGTCCTGCGTGTCCGGCTCGGTGTTCGCGGGGAACGGCAGCGGTGCCTCCGTCGCGTCGTCCGACGGCGTGGACGCGCCGTCGGACGGCTCGGCGCCGGGCTCCGGGGTGGTGCTCGGGGAGTCGGTGGGGCTGGGCGACGCGCTCGTCGCGGTGCTCGACGGCGAGGGCGACTCGTCCGACTCGCCCGGGCTGCACGCCGCGAGGGCGAGGACGAGGACCGCGCCGGCGACGGCGGCCGGTCCTCCGGGCACCGCGCGGCCCGTCGGTCGTGCCTGCCGCGTCCGCACCGCTCGTCGTGTCGTCATGCCGTCGATCCTAGAAAGCCCAGGTCACGCGCGCGCGGCGGGCGGGCCACGGTCCGGCGACGGTCGTGTCACAGCCCGGTCTCGGGGACCGTGCACCCTGTCCTGACGAGGTGGCTGCCGCTACCCTCGGGGGATGCTGCAGGGGATCGGCGGTGCGTCCTTCGCGGTCGCGCTCACGGGACTGGTCGTCGTGGGGATCGTCCGCTTCACCTCCGGTGCGGAGGCGCGTGCCCGGCGCTCCGAGGGCGCGGGCGAGAGCGCGTCGTCCGGCATGTTCGGCGAGATCGTCGAGATCTTCCAGCCGAGCCGGACGCACCTCACCGAGGAGAAGGAACGTCAGCGGCTCGACATCGTGCAGCGTCCGGCGGAGGGCCGACCGTTCGACGTCGACCTGGACGGCGGGGTCTTCTACGTCCCTCGGGAGCAGTCCCGCGGCGGCTCCCCGGCACCTGAGCCCGACGCGGGCGAGGGTGCGGTGACCCACAGGTGGTGGTGCGCGGGCCGTGGCGGCCTGCGCGGGGAGGATCCAGGGCGTGCGTGACGAGCATCTGTTCGGTATCCGCCTGCACCCGGTGGCAGCGAGGACCGACCTCGACTCCGGTGCCCGCGAGATCGGCGTCGTCCACGACGGAGAGCTTCGGGTTATGGAGCACGAGGACGGGTCGACATGGGTGTGGGACGTCGCGACGGGCGACTCGTTCCCCCTCAACCGCGACCGGGCGGCGACCGAGGGGTTCCTGGAGGCGTTCGCGGAGTACCTGAGCTCCGGGCAGCCCGCCCCCGGACCGACGACGATGACGGCCGAGCAGGCCGCGGAGCGTCTCCGCGCCTTCCGGGCGGGGGAGGTTCGTCCGCCGTCCCGTCCGTCCGGGCGCAAGGCTCCCTCGCACCGCGCACGGCTGCGGACGCTCCGCACGAGGCTGCGGGCCATCGACCGCGCCGCGACCGGGCCGGACTCCTGGTGGAGCGGTCCTCTCGAAGAGGCGGAGAACGACCTGCTCTGAAGGAGGATCCGAGCGTGGCGGTGTGGAGCCGGATCGACGCACCCGCCGCCGCGCCGTCGCGTCGCGCCGCGCCGCCGGGATGCCGTGCGGCCGTGCGCCCGCGGCGCGTGTCGGCGTCAGCCGAGAGCGCTGCGCAGCGCCCGGTCCAGGTCGCGCCAGAGGTCCTCGACGTCCTCGACGCCCACCGAGAGCCGCAGCAGGTCTTCCGGGACCGTGCGCGACTCGGTCGCGAACCGGCGTCGGCGCTCGAGGCTCGACTCGACGCCGCCCAGGCTCGTCGCGGGCACCCACAGCCGGACCGCCGCGACGACGGCGTCCGCGCCCGCCGCACCACCCCGCGGGCGCACGCCGAGGATCGAGCCGTACCCGGTCATGAGGCGCGTCGCGCGCTCGTGACCCGGGTCGTCGGGCAGGCTCGGGTGCCGCACCTCGACGACGTCGGGGTGCTCGGCGAGCCGGCGCGCGAGCTCCGCCGCGTTCTGCTGGGACCGCTCGACGCGCAGGGCGAGCGTGCGCAGGCCGCGCAGCGCGAGCCACACCTCGAACGGCCCGGGGATCGAGCCGTGGAGCGTGCGGTAGGCACGCAGCGCCGTCGTGAGCTCCGGCGTGCGCGCGACGGCCGCCCCCAGCACGACGTCGGAGTGCCCGGCGAGGTACTTCGTCACCGAGTGCACGACGACGTCCGCGCCGTGCGCGAGGGGCTGCTGGCCGAGCGGGGTCGCGAACGTGTTGTCGACCGCGGACAGGACCCCGCGCTCGCGCGCCGCCGCGAGGAGGGCGGGAAGGTCGGCGACCTCGAGCATGGGGTTCGTCGGGGACTCGACGAGGAGGAGCGACGCGCCGTCGAGGGCCGCGACGACCTGGTCGGTGTCGGCGACGTCGACGCGCACGACCTCGACGCCGGCCCGTGCCGCGAGGTCGTCCGCGAAGCCGAGCGACACCTGGTAGGCGTGGCGCGGCAGCACGACCTTCCCGCCCGCGGGCACGGCCGAGAACACCGCGGCGATCGCCGCCATCCCGGAGCCGAACACCACGCCGGGGTGCTCCGCGCCCTCGAGCGCGGCGAGCGCCTCCTCGAACGGGTGCCACGTCTCGGTGTCCATCCGCGTGTACAGGAGCTCGCCCGGCTGCTGGACGCCCTGCGACACGTACGTCGAGGACAGCACGATCGGGGGGTTCACGGGCGCGCCCTGCGACCGCTCGGGGCGTCCCGCGGCGACGGCGACGGTCGCGGGGGACAGGGCGTCGGAGGCGTGCGGGTCGGTCATGGCGGCAGCGTACGCCCGGCCGCCCGACGAGTGCCCCGGGCGACCACCCCCTGACCGGGCGACCAGGCGATCACGGTCGGCCGAGCAGGTCGTGCTGGTGCGTCGTGCGGCCGGGACGTGCCAGGACCACCTGCTCGGCGCCGGCGGTCCGCGTCAGGGGAGGGGGCCCAGGAGCGACTGCGCGACGGTCGAGTGGGCGGACTCGTCGTCGGACGGGTGGAAGATCCCGGCGAGGACGTCGCGGTAGAGACGGCCGAGCTCGTTGCCGGCGAAGTAGCTCGAGCCGCCCGCGACCCGCACCATCTGGTCGACGACGGTCTTGGCCGTCTCCGTCGCGCGCACCTTGAGCCCTGCGGTCGCGCGGAACCAGCCCGCGCCGCGGTCGACGAGGGCGTCGAGCTCGGCCGCGACGGTGTCGATCTGCGGCCAGACGGCGTCGAGCGCGAGCGCGGCGTCGGCGAGGCGCCAGCGGACGTCCGGGTCCTCGGAGAGCGGCGCGCCGTCGTTCTTCATCGACGTCCGACGGCGGGCCGCGGCGACGCCGAGCTCGAGCGCACGGTCCGCGATGCCCGTGTACACCGACGCGAGCAGCGTCTCGAACGTCGTGAAGATCCCGACGACGAGGGGGTCCAGCGTCGGGCCTGGCGGCAGCCGCCGGACGACGTGCTCGACGGGGGCGAACGCGCCGTCGAGCACCGTGGAGCGCGACTGCGACGCGCGCATGCCCATCGTGTCCCAGTCGTCGAGCACCTGGACCCCGGCGTCGCGCGACACGAACGCGTGCACGAGGCGCGGGGCGTCGCGCGACTGGGTGTCGAGCCCCAGCACGCCGAGCCGCGTCCACGCGGGCGAGTTCGACGTGAAGATCTTGCGGCCGTGGAACGTGTACCCGCCCCGCTCGTCCGGGCGGGCCTCGGTGCGCGAGCCGAGCAGCACGAGGTCGTTGCCGCCCTCGGAGTACCCGAACCCGAAGACGCCCCCGCGGACGGCGTCCTCGAGCAGCCAGTCGAGCGACGCGTCGCCGCGCAGGTGGAGGTAGCGCGCGACGCCCGTCCACACGTGGTGCATGTTCACGGCGAGCGCCGTCGCGGGGGCGGCACCCGCGAGCCGCGCCTGCTCGTGCGCGACCTCGCGCAGGGTGAGGCCCGCGCCGCCGAACGACTCCGGCACGAGCGCGCGCAGGTACCCGGCCTCGGTGAGCGCCGCGAGGTCCTCGGTGAAGAACGCGTTGTCGCGGTCGTAGCCCGCGGCCCGGCCGCGGATCTGCTCCAGCAGCTCGTCGGAGAGCAGCGTGCGCGGCGTGGGGAACGGGGCGGGTGACGGGACGGGCGTGGGCATGGCCTGCCTTCGGTCTCGGGACGGACGGTGGAGGGGTGGACGGGGAGGGGCCCCGGCGACGTGCGTCGCCGGGGCCCCTCCACCGTACGGCGGCCGGTGGCCGGCCGTCAGCCCACGAGGACGGGCACCGGGTCCTCCGGGTGGGGGAGGATGCGGCGCAGGACGTCCGCGAGCGTCACGACGCCGACGAACCGCTCGCCGTCCATGACGACCGCGAGCTGCTCGCTCGACTCGCGCATGCGCGCGAGCGCGGCGTGCACCGTGGTGCCGGACTCCAGGACGAACCCGGGGCGCGCGAGCTCCTTGGCCAGCCGGTCGTCCGGCTCGAGGAGCGTGTCGCGCACGTGCACGACCTTCGGGACCACGCTCCCGTTCTGGACGAGGATGCGCAGGTGGCCCGAGCGGGCCGACGCGCGTCGCACGTCGGCCGCGGTCGCGTCGGCGGGGACCGACGTGGGCCGGCTCCCGGCCGGCACGAGCGCGTCGACCGTGAGGGTCTCGAGCTCGATCACGCCCGAGATCTGCGCCCGGTACGACGCCTCGAGCGCGCCGACGTTCGCCGAGTGCTCGACCAGGTGCCGCAGGGTCGCGGCGTCCTGCCCGCCGCCCTCGACGTTCTCCACCGGCTCGACGCCCACGGCCCGCACGCAGCGGTTCGCGAGCTCGTTGAGCCAGCGCAGGAGCGGGCGGAACGCCCACATGAACCCGCGCATCGGCAGCGCGAGCAGCGTGGCCGACCGCTCGGGGTGGGCGATGGCCCACGACTTCGGTGCCATCTCGCCGACGACGAGGTGCAGGAACGTCACGACGATCAGCGCGAGCACGAAGCCCGCGACGTCCGCGGCCCACAGGGGCGCGCCCCACGTCTCGAAGACGGGTGTGAGCCAGTGGTGGACGGCGGGCTTGGTGATGGCACCGAGCGCCAGCGTGCACGCGGTGATGCCGAGCTGGGCGCCGGCCATGAGGAGCGTGAGCTCGTTCGAGCTGCGCAGCGCGGCGCGCGCGGCGCGGCTCGTGGGGGCGGCGTCCTCGAGGCGGTGCCTCTTGGCGCCGAGGAGCGCGAACTCCACGGCGACGAAGAACGCGCTGAGCGCGATGATCGCGACGGTCGCCGTGACGACGACCCAGGGGTTGCTCATCGGGTCTCCTCCGCGGCGTCGGTCGGGTGCGCTGCCTCGCGCGCGGTCGGGTGCACGACGACGTCGACGGGGACGTCGCCACGCCGCTCGACGAGCCGGACGCGCACGAGACGCGGCACGTGCCGCTCGACCGACAGGACGTCGACGAGGAGCGCGCGGTGCACCGGCTCGTCGTGCACGAGGTCGGCCGGGTCGTCCGGGAGCGGCACCTCGATCTGGTCGCCCGCGCGCGGCAGGGCACCGTGCTGAGCGATGAGGAGCCCCGAGACCGTCTCGTGGTCGCCGCGGGGCAGGTCGTGCCCGAGGGCGCGCTCCGCCTCGTCGACGTGGACGTCGCCGCCCATGACCCACACGCCGTCCTCCTCGGCCGTGACCGTGGCGGGCTGTTCGGGGTCGTGCTCGTCGGTGATCTCGCCGACGAGCTCCTCGGCGAGGTCCTCGACGGTCAGCACGCCGGTGAAGCCGCCGTACTCGTCGATGACGCACGCGAGCTGGTTGCGCGTGGAGTTGAGCTGCGCGAGGGCGTCCGGGAGCGTCATGGCCGTCGGCAGCACCACGGCCTGGCGCATGAGCGCCGTGACGGGGGCGTCCGCGGGCAGGTCGGTCGCGAGGACGTCGGCGAGCTGGACGACGCCGAGCGGCTGGTCCGTGTCGTCGACCACCGGGTAGCGCGTGTGGGCGCGGGCCATGAGCTCTCGCACCTCGGCGACGGTCGCCTCGGGCCGCACGGTTCCCACGCGCGAGCGCGGGATCATCGCGTGCTCGACGTCGCGCTGCGGGAAGTCCAGCACGCGGTCGAGGAGCACGGACAGCTCGTCGGTCAGGTTCCCGCTCTCGCGCGAGTCGGCCACGATGTGCTCGAGGTCGCGCGCGGTCGCGGTGTTGTCGACGTCGTGGACGGGCTCGATCCTGAGCATCCGCAGCAGCGCGTTGGACGCCTTGTCGAACACCGCGATGAGCCAGCCGAACACCGTGAGGTACGCCGACGTCGAGCGTGCCAGACCCTTCGCGAGCGGCTCGGGCCGCGCGATGGCGAGGTTCTTGGGGAACAGCTCGCCGAAGAGCATCTGGATGATCGTCGACAGCACGAGCGCCAGGACGGTGCCCACCGCGACGCCGACACCCGTCGGGACGCCGACGCCGCCGAGCATGGTGCCGAGCGACTGCCCGATGAGGGGCTCGGCCACGTAGCCGACGAGCAGGCCCGTCACCGTGATGCCGAGCTGCGCGCCGGACAGGACGAAGGAGGTGCGCCGGGTCACGGCGAGCGCGCGCCGGGCCGACTCGTCGCCGGCCTCCGCCTTGGCCCCCAGCCGGGAGCGGTCGACGGTCATGTAGGCGAACTCCTGCGCGACGAAGTAGGCCGTCGCCGCCGTGATCGCGAGGACCACGAGGAGCCCGAGGAGGAGGGAGAGGAAGGTCGTCATCGTGCCCGCACCGCCCTGCGGTCGACGGGGACGCGTGGGTGCGTCCGCTCGCTGCCGGGGCCGGTGCGGCCGGGACTATGGTCGGGGTCGTCGGCCGCGGGGGCCTCGAGAGTCGTGTCTTCCACGGCACTCCCAACGCCGGAGCCTCCCGGATCGTTCCCGGGATCTCGCGGGGATGCTCGCCGGGATCTCGCACCGGCGCGCGTCCGCGCGCGAGCAGGCGTCCGGTAGGGTCGTCCGCGATGTCCAGCCAGAGCCCCGACCGGTCCGTGCCGTCCACCGACGAGCACCCCACCGGCGCCCCCCGCAAGCCCCGCGTCCTCGTGCTGTTCGGCGGGCGCTCGGGCGAGCACGCCATCTCCGCCGCGACCGCCGCGGGCGTCCTGCGCGCCATCGACCGGACGCGCTACGACGTCGTCCCGGTCGGGATCACGCCGTCGGGCGAGTGGGTCCTCGCGGCCGACGAGCCGTCGCGCTGGGAGATCACGGCGGGCCGGCTGCCTCAGGTCGAGCCGACGGGCGAGGAGGTCATCCTCCCGCTGTCGACCGGGCGCCGGGACCTGCGGGTGCTCGCGCCCGGCGAGGTGCCGCGCGTGCTCGGCGAGGTGGACGTCGTCTTCCCGCTCCTGCACGGCCCCTACGGCGAGGACGGCACCCTCCAGGGCATGCTCGAGCTCGCCGACGTGCGCTACGTGGGCGCGGGCGTCCTCGCCTCGGCGGTCGGCATGGACAAGCACTTCATGAAGCTCGTGCTCGCGGGCGAGGGCCTGCCGATCGCGCCGTACACCGTCGTCAAGCCGGGGGCGTTCGAGCGCGACCCGGAGACGGTGACGCAGGCGGTGGCCGCGCTCGGCCTGCCCGTCTTCGTCAAGCCCGCGCGCGCCGGGTCGAGCCTCGGCATCTCCAAGGTCGACGACCTCGCCGACCTGCCCGCGGCGATCGCGGCGGCGCAGGAGCACGACCCGAAGGTCGTCGTCGAGGCGGGCGTCGTCGGTCGCGAGATCGAGTGCGCCGTCCTCGGCGGGCGCGGGGGAGCGCGGCCGCGCGCGTCCCTGCCGGGGGAGATCGTCGTCACGGGCGAGCAGCACGACTTCTACGACTTCGAGGCCAAGTACCTCGACGAGGCCGGGGTCGAGCTGTCGTGCCCGGCCGACCTCCCGGAGCACCTCGTCGAGCGCGTGCGCGAGATCGCGGTGCGCACGTTCGAGGCGGTCGGCGCGGAGGGCCTCTCGCGCGTCGACGTGTTCGTCACGCCCGACGAGCAGGTCGTCGTCAACGAGATCAACACCATGCCGGGCTTCACGCCGTTCTCGATGTACCCCCGCATGTGGGAGAAGTCGGGGCTCGGCTACCCCGACCTCATCGACGAGCTCGTCGCGCTCGCGCTCGAGCGGCCCACCGGCCTGCGCTGACCGCGCGGGCGACGGGCCGGCGGCGGCCCCGGGACGGGCGCCGGCTCAGCCGACGTCGCCCACCCCGACGCACGCGCGCGTCTGCGGAACCTCCATGACGGCGCGGCCCAGGTCCGCGATGAACGACGTCGAGTGCCCCTCCGTCACGGCGGGCGGGACGACGACCTGCACCGCGGGGTCGCGCCCGTAGGTGGTGAACGTCCACGTGCCCTCGTCCTCGACGACGAGCCAGTCGACGCTGCCCCCCTCGGACACGACGCTCTGGCACGCCGTCGTCGTGGGCCCGGGAACCTCGACGCCGCACCGCAGCGTCACCGCGGCGCCCGGCTCGCCCCAGGCGGCGGTGGCCTGGCTCGTCGTGCCGACCTTCGGCAGGTCCTCGCCCAGCGAGTCGGGCAGCGCGAGCACCACGTCCGCGCACAGCGGGTTCTGGGCGTCGTCCGCCACGGGGACGCCGATGCGCGGCGCGCACGCGGCGGTCGCGGCCACGACGCCCAGGAGCGCGGGGACGGCCAGGGCGCGGACGAGCCGGCGCCGGGACGGCCGGGACGACCCCGTACGGGCGGAGGGGGAGCGGGGAGGGACGACGTGGAGCACGCGACCACCGTAGCGGCCCGCGACGGGTGCCCGTGACCGCCCGGGCGGCGACTAGGGTGGCCGCGTGAGCGAGACGCCCCTGCTGGTCCGCGACGTGCCCGAGGAGGCGCTCCTCGCCCGGATCTTCCCCCTGCTGCCCACGGCCCCCTCGACGCTCGTCGGGCCGGGGGACGACTGCGCGGTCGTCGCCGCGCCCGACGGCCGCTACGTCGTGTCCACCGACGTCCTCGTCGAGGACCGGCACTTCCGCCGACGCTGGTCGACGGGCTACGACGTCGGCCGCCGCGCCGCCGTGCAGAACCTCGCCGACGTCGTGTCCATGGGCGCGCGCCCCGCGGCGCTCGTCGTCTCGCTCGTCATGCCGGGCGATCTGCCGGTCGACTGGGTTACCGGGTTCGCGCGCGGGCTGGCCGACGCGTGCACCCCGCTCGGTGCCGCGGTCGTGGGCGGTGACCTGTCCGGAGGGGACCAGGTCGTGGTCGCCGTGACCGTCCACGGGGACCTGGAGGGACGCGAGCCGGTGCTGCGCGGCGGCGCCCGGGCGGGCGACGTGGTCGCGCTCGCGGGGACGCTCGGGCGGTCCGCCGCGGGTCTCGCGCTGCTCGACGCCGGTCGCGCGGACGTCGACGACGCGCTCGTCGCCGCCTACCTGCGTCCCGACCCGCCGCTCGCCGCAGGCCCGGTCGCGGCCGACGCCGGGGCCACGGCGATGATGGACGTCTCGGACGGCCTGCTGCGGGACGCGGGGCGGGTCGCGCGGGCGAGCGGCGTCGTCGTGGACCTGGACCCGGGCGCGCTCGACGCCGACCGTGCCCGGCTGCGGGACGCGGGCGCCGCGCTCGCGGGCGAGGACGACGGGGCGGAGCTCGTCGACGGGTGGGTCCTGTCCGGGGGAGAGGACCACGGCCTGCTCGCCACGTTCCCCGCGGCGGCACCGCTCCCGGCCGGGTTCCGGCGGCTCGGCACGGTGCGTCCCGCGGGCGACGACGGCGCGGGCGTGCGCCTGGACGGCGCGGTGCCGCGCCGGTCGTCGGGGTGGGACCACTTCCGCGCTTGAGCGCGGGCGTCAGCTCCGGCGGCGGTAGCGGACGGCGGTGAGGTCCTTGCCGCCGATGTCGTCGCGGCGCTCGACCCCGTCCGGGCTGAACCCGTGCCGGCGGTAGAACCGGCGCGCGCGCTCGGCGTCCTCGAGGACCCAGAGCGTGACGGTGGTGCCGGGGGCCACCTCGCCGAGCATGGTGCGCATGAGGTCGCGCGCGACACCGCGGCCCCAGGACTCGGGGTCGAGGTAGATGGCGTAGATCTCCAGGTCCCCGGGTTCGGCGTCCTCGTCGCGACCGGGGCCGAGGGTGGCGAAGCCGATGGTGCGGCCGTCGGCGTCGGCGAGCCACGTGCGCGCCCCGGCGGTGCCGAGGCTCTGGACCCAGTGCTTCTCACGCTGGTCGTGGTCGAGCGAGGCGAGGTACTCGTCCGGCACGATGCCGGCGTACGCGCCGCGCCACGACGCGATGTGCACGGCCGCGATGGCGCGCGCGTCCGCGGGGCCGGCCGGGCGGATCGTTACCTCGCTCAGTTCCGTCACCATGGACAAAGACTGCCACCCGGGCGGGGATACACCAAGCCCGTTTGTCCGGATCCTCAGGAGATCTTCGGAGCTCGGGCGTCCGGCGACGGGGGCCGCAGACGACGAGAGCGCCCGCCGGGGACCGGCGAGCGCTCTCGTGGAGGAGTCGCGCGACTCAGGCGGGGCGGGTGACCTTGCCGGCCTTGAGGCACGAGGTGCACACGTTGAGGCGCTTGGGCGTCCCCGCGACCACGGCGCGCACGCGCTGGATGTTGGGGTTCCAGCGGCGCTTCGTGCGGATGTGGGAGTGCGAGATGCTGTGCCCGAAGCCCGGGCCCTTGCCGCAGACGTCGCAGTTGGCAGCCACGGTTTCTCCTGATCGTCGTGCACGTCGCGCACGCAGCGGCGACGTCCTGAATGGTCTGTAGGGTGTCCGGCCCGGTGTCCCTCGGCGGCTCCTCGACGACGTCGAGGGCGCGCGAAGCACCCGGGCAACCTCGTCAGGGTAGCCGATCCGAGGCCCTGAGCTCAAACCGGGTCCGCGTCGCGCGGATCACGCCGGACCCGGGGCGGCTCGCCCCACGACCGGGGGCCGGGTTGACTACCGTGGTCCCGACGACCGCCGGGTCGTCCGACCCGCCGCGCGCGGCCGGGCCGTCCCCCAGCGTACGAGGAGCCGTCCCGACGTGAGCCCCGGAGCCGACGTGGTCGACGCCGCCGTCGTCGTCGCGTGGGGTCGTGGCGGTGTCCACGCCCTCGCCCAGGCGCGTGCGTCGCTCGACCGCGTGAACGTCTTCCCCGTGGCCGATGCGGACACCGGCACGAACATGTACCTCACGCTGCTCGACGCCGTGCGGGCGCTGCCCGCGGGCACGGCGGACGCCGCGGGCCCAGCAGGCGGGGCGGGCGACGTGCTCGTGCGTCTCGCGCGCGGGGCGCTCGTCGGGGCGCGAGGCAACTCCGGCGTCATCCTCAGCGAGTACCTGCGCGGGCTCGCGCTCGAGCTCGCCGAGCACCGGACGGTCTCGGGGGCGGCGCTCGCCGTCGGCCTGGACCGCGCCGCGCGCACGGCGCGGGGCGCCGTCGCGCGCCCGGCGCCGGGCACGATCCTCACCGCGGCGGACGCGGCGGCCCGCGCGGCCGCGGACGTCCTCACGGACGGCGACCCCTCGCCCGGTGCCGTCGCCGCGGCGGCGCGGGACGGCGCCCGCGCGGCGGCGCTGCGCAGCACCGACGAGCTCGACGCGCTGGCACGAGCGCAGGTGCTCGACGCCGGGGCCCTCGGCCTCGTGCTCGTGCTCGGCGCGCTCGTCGCGGCGCTCGACGGGCGGACCGGCGGACCGGACCGCACGCAGATCGACGAGCCGGGCCGCGGGACCGTCGACGCCCGCCTCGACGGGCCCGGCGCGGCGCCGGAGACCCCCGCGCCGGTCGTGTCGGAGGTGCTGGGCATGATGTCCGGCATGACGCCGGTCACCGGGTCGTCCGCGGGGGCGGCGTCGGGGACCGAGGCCGCGCACGAGGGGGGCGAGTTCGAGGTGATGTACGTGGTCGACCTGCCGGGCGGTGCGCTCGGCGACGCCATGGGCGCGTCGACGGGACCGGGGGAGCGGCTGCGGTCCGACCTGTCCCGGATCGGGGACTCCGTGGTGGTCGTCGGCGGCGCGGGCGAGGACGGGTCGGGGCTGTGGCAGGCGCACGTCCACACCGACGACCCGATGGCCGCGGTCGCGGCCGGGCGGGCGGTGCTCGCCGACGCCCGCGGCCGCGCGTCGCGGGAGCGAGCGGGGGCGCTCGTCGCGCTGCGGCAGGTCCGCGTGCGCCACCTGCCGGGGGCGCACGGGCACGGCCACCTTCCGGAAGCGGCGGGCATCACGGCGGACGGCGGCCCGTCGGACGAGCCGGGGCTCGTCGCCGTGACCAGCGCACCGGGGCTCGTCGCGGACCTCGCGCGCGCGGGCGCCGTCGTGCTCCTGCGCGACGAGCCCGGTGCGCCCGACCTCGCGGCGCTGCACCGCGTCGCCGTCGACGCGCGCGCGGCGCACGTCGTCGTGCTGCCCGGCGGCGACCTTCCCGAGCGGGACGTCGCGACGCTCCGCGCGGCCCTGCGCGAGGACGGCGTCGAGTCGCTCGAGGTGCTCCCGGCGCCGACGGACCTGCACGTGACGGTCGCGCTCGCCGCCGCCCAGCTCGTCGACGGCCCCGGGCGGGTGGACGCCGTGCGGTCCGCGCTCGACACGGTCCGCACGTCCCGGGCGTCGGCGGCCGGGACGGACGACCCCGAGGCCGCGCGCCGGCTCGTCGGGCTCCTGGAGGGCCTGCTCGAGCGTCCCGCCGAGGTCGTCACGGTCCTCGCGGACGACGACGTGCCCCTCCCGGCGCTCGACGCGCTCGCCCCCGCGGCAGCCCGCGCCGGGGCCGAGCTCGTGCTCCTGCGCTCGGGCCGGGACGGCGGCACGGTCGCGCTCGCCGCGGAGGGCGCCGTCGTCCACCACGGCACGGACGAGGCGGTGGGCGCATGACGGACCGGCTGGCCGAGCCGCTGACCCGCGCCGTCGGGACGCGCAGCGCGGGGCCGCTCGCGAAGCTCGGCGTCGAGACCGTGGGCGACCTGCTGCGCCACTACCCGCGCCGCTACGGCGACCCCGGCCGTCTCACGGACCTCGGCGGGCTCGCCCTCGGCGAGCACGTGACGATCGTCGCCCAGGTCCGCAGCGCGACCGTCCGGCGCATGCGCAACCGCGCGGGCGCCATCCTCGAGGCCGTCGTGACGGACGGTCCGCAGCAGCTCTCGCTCACGTTCTTCGCGAAGAGCCCCAACGTGCTGCGCTACCACGAGCAGCGGCTCGCGCCGGGGCGGCACGGCCTGTTCACGGGCGTCGTCGGCCTCTACCGGGGCACGCGCCAGCTCACGCACCCCGACTACAAGATCATCGGCATGGACGACGACGCCGAGGACGCCGAGAGCGCCGTCCTCGAGGCGAGCAGGCCGATCCCCATCTACCCCGCGAGCGGGAGCATCCCGAGCTGGAAGATCCAGCCGGCCGTGCGGACGGTCCTCGACCCGCTGCGCGAGGAGGACGTCCCCGACCCGCTGCCCGACGCCGTCCGCGAGCGGCGCGGGCTCGGCACCCGGCTCGAGGCGCTGCGCGACGTCCACGAGCCGTACGACGAGAAGCAGTGGCGGCGCGGTCGCGACCGGCTGCGGTACGAGGAGGCGTTCGTCCTCCAGGCCGCGCTCGCGCAGCGGCGCGCCCGGGCCGCCGCCGAGCCCGCGACCGCCCGCCCGCCCCGGCCGGAGGGCGAGCCGGGCATCCTCGCGGACTTCGACGCGGCGCTGCCGTTCACGCTCACGCAGGGACAGCGCGAGGTGGGCCGGGAGATCGCCGACGACCTCGCGCTCGCGCGCCCCATGCAGCGGCTCCTCCAGGGCGAGGTCGGCTCCGGCAAGACCGTCGTCGCGCTGCGCGCGATGCTCCAGGTGATCGACGCCGGCGGCCAGGCGGCGCTCCTCGCGCCCACCGAGGTGCTCGCCGCGCAGCACGCGCGGACCCTGCGGGCGCTCCTCGGGCCGCTCGCCGAGGGCGGGTTCCTCGGGGGCGCCGAGCACGGGACGCGCGTCGCGCTCCTCACCGGCTCGCTCGGCGCCGCCGCGCGCAAGGAGGCCCTGCTCGACGCCGCGAGCGGCGCGGCAGGGATCGTCGTGGGCACGCACGCGCTGCTCTCCGAGAACGTGCAGTTCGCCGACCTCGGGCTCGTGGTCGTCGACGAGCAGCACCGGTTCGGCGTCGAGCAGCGCGACGCCCTGCGGGCGAAGGCCCGCACCTCCCCGCACCTGCTGGTCATGACGGCGACGCCGATCCCGCGCACCGTCGCGATGACCGTGTTCGGTGACCTCGAGACGTCGTCGCTCATGGAGATCCCCGCCGGGCGGTCGGGCATCACGACGCACGTCGTGCCCGCCGGGAACCCCACCTGGATGGAGCGGACGTGGGCGCGCGTGCGCGAGGAGGTCGACGCCGGGCACCGCGCGTACGTGGTGTGCGCCCGCATCCACCCGGACGAGCCGGACGCCGACGCGGGCGGGACGGGGCACGACGACTTCGACGACGTCCCGGACTTCCTGCTCGACCCCGAGGCGCCCGACGCCGTCGAGCGGCCGCCGCTGCGCGCCGTGCTGGAGGTCGCGGAGGAGCTGCGCGCCCACCCGCGGCTCGCCGGGCTGACGGTCGGCGTGCTGCACGGCCAGATGCCGCCGGCCGAGAAGGACGCCGTGATGGCCGACTTCGCGTCGGGCGCGGTCCAGGTGCTCGTCTCCACGACGGTCGTCGAGGTCGGCGTCGACGTCCCGGAGGCCACGGCGATGGTCGTGCTCGACGCGGACCGGTTCGGCATCTCCCAGCTCCACCAGCTCCGCGGGCGCGTCGGGCGCGGGTCGGCCGCCGGGCTGTGCCTGCTCGTGTCGACCGCGCAGCCGGGCACGCCCGCCGCGACGCGCGTCGAGACGCTCGCGCGCACGACGGACGGGTTCGAGCTCGCCACGGTCGACCTCGAGCTGCGCAGCGAGGGCGACGTCCTGGGCGCCGCCCAGTCGGGGCGTGCGAGCTCCCTGCGGCTCCTGCGCGTCGTCAAGGACGCGGACGTCATCGAGACCGCGCGGGCGGACGCGGCGGAGGTCGTCGCGCAGGACCCGGACCTCGCGGACCACCCGGCGCTCGCCGCCGCGATCCGCGAGCAGCTCGACCCCGAGCGCGAGGAGTTCCTCGAGCGTGCGTGACGGCGGGGCGCCGCGGCGCCTGCGTAGGGTGGGCGCGTGACGAGGATCGTGGCGGGAACAGTCGGTGGGCGCACGCTGCAGGTCCCACCCCGCGGCACGCGACCGACGAGCGAGCGCGTGCGGGAGGCGATCTTCTCCCGGCTCGAGCACCTCGGCGTCGTCGACGACGCGCACGTCCTCGACCTCTACGCGGGCTCCGGCGCGCTCGGCCTCGAGGCGGCGAGCCGCGGCGCGGCCGACGTCACGCTCGTCGACTCCGCGCGGGTCGCGGCCGACGTCGCCCGACGCAACGTCGCCGCCCTCGGCCTGTCGAACGTGCACGTCGTCGCGCAGCCGGCCGAGGCGTTCGTCGCGGGCGTGGCGGCGGCCGCGGCGCAGCGGTCGGCGGCCGGGGACGCGGCCGGAGCGGCCGGGGCGTCGTCCCCGGGGCGTGCGGGCCACGGGCCCTTCCACCTCGTGCTCGTGGACCCGCCCTACGACGTGACGGCCGAGGCGCTCGAGCGCGTCCTGGCGCACCTCGCGGTGCCCGGCGTGCTGGACCCGGCCGCCGTCGTCGTCGTCGAGCGCTCGACGCGCACGCCCGAGCCGACGTGGCCCGCCGGCTGGGAGCTCGTCGCGCACAAGGACTACGGCGAGACCGCGGTGTTCTTCGTCGGCCCGGAGCTCCCCGACGACGCATAGCCCGTCGACCAGGTGGTTCTGGTTCGTCCGGGTCGGTTGACGCACCCGGACCGCCTGCTCGGCCTGCCGGGACTGCCTGGTCGGTGGGGGCGTCCGCGGGACCGGGGGTCAGGCCGTCGGGGCTCGGGTCTCGGCCGGGGCGAGGGCGCCGACGGGCACGGTCGCGAGGGCGGCGGGGTCGTCCGGGTCGACGAGGCGGACGCGGTCCCCGCCCGCGGCGTCGAGCAGGCGGCGGGTCGCGGCGTCGTCGGCGAGCGTGCCCTCGCTCTCGCGGAGGTTCTCCGCGAGGAAGGCGCGCAGCGGCGCGGCCGGGACGTCGTCCTCGGCGGCGTGCGGACCGCGGGGGAACGACACGAGGAGGAGCGCGGGCACGCGCTCGCCGCCCGGACCGTCGCCGGGCTGGAAGTAGGGGAGCGCCAGGACGCGCGCGCCGAGGCGCGCGTAGAACCGGAGCCGCGCGACCGGGTCGCCGTGGGCCTCGCTGCCGGTGTGGTGCGCGGGGTGCTCGACCTCGCCCACGACGACGAGCGGGTCGAGCGCGCGCCAGTCGTCGAGCGCGGTGGTGACGAGACGGCGGCCCACGCCGCCGCCCCGGCGTCCGGGGGCGATCGCGAGGTAGAGCACGAGGAGGACGCGCGCGTCGGCGAACCACTCGCCGACGACGCCGGCGACGACGCGGTCCTCCTCGACGACGCCGAGGCTGCGCAGCCGCCCGCTCGCGTGGGCGTCGAGCAGCTCCTGCTCGTCGACGAGCTCGGCGGGCGGGAACGACGGCACGAGGACGTCGCGGTGCAGCGAGCGCAGCAGCGCGGGGTCGGTGAGCGGGACGACGGCGGGGGTGGTCACGTCGACCATCGTCGCGCCCGACGCCGGTCGGCGCGCGCCCGGCCGCGCCGCCCGGGTCCGGCGGCCCCCGTGTACTACCGTGACGAGGTGACCACAGCCGTCTGTCCCGGGTCGTTCGACCCGATCACCCTGGGCCACCTCGACATCGTCCGCCGTGCGCGCGCCCTCTTCGACGAGGTCGTCGTCGGCGTCGCGCGGAACGCGTCGAAGTCGGCGCTCCTGAGCGTCGACGAGCGCGTGGACCTCGCGCGGTCCGCGGTGCGGGACGCGGGGCTGGACGGCGTCCGGGTCGAGGTCGTGCCGGGGCTGCTCGTCGACTTCTGCCGCGACGTCGGTGCGACGGCGGTGGTCAAGGGCCTGCGCGGCGGTGCCGACTTCGACGCGGAGCTGCCGATGGCGCTCATGAACCGGCACCTCGCGGGGGTCGAGACGGTGTTCGTCGCGGGCGACGCGGCGCTCCTGCACGTCGCGTCGTCGCTCGTGAAGGACATCGCGCGGTACGGGGGACCGGTGGACGACCTCGTCCCGCCGGGGGTGGGCGACGCCGTCCGGGCGGCGCTGGCACGGACGCAGGGGACCGGCAGGTGAGCACGACGGGAAGGACCGGGTACGTGAGCGAGCAGCAGGGCCGACGGCCGACGCACGAGGACCGCGCGGGCGAGGAGGCGCAGGTCGGGTTGAACGCGATCCTCGACGACCTCACGCACCTCGTCGAGTCGGCGCGCACGATGCCGATGTCCGCGTCGGTGCTGGTGCACAAGGGCGACGCCTTGGCGCTCCTGGACGAGCTGCGGGGCGCGCTGCCGGAGCAGCTCGCGCACGCGGACGAGGTGCTCGCGCAGGCGGACGCCGTGCTCGAGGACGCGCACCGGCAGGCGGAGGAGATCCTCACGACGGCGCGCGCCCGGGCGATCGAGCTCGTGCAGACGGAGCAGGTGGTGGTCCAGGCGGAGGCGCGCGCCCGCGACATCGTCGACGAGGCGCAGGAGGCGGCTGCCGTGCTGCAGCGCGACGCCGACGACTACTGCGACCGGCGGCTCGCGGACTTCGAGGTCGACCTCGGCAAGCTCCTCGCGCAGGTCCAGGCAGGCCGGGCGAAGCTCGCGGACCGGCTCGGCGACCGCTTCGGCGACGCCGACGAGTCGCCGTTCCCGGCGACGATGCGCGAGCGCGGCGGGGAGCGCGCGGCCCGCTGACGGGCGTGCCGGTCGCCGGGCGCGACCACCGTCGTGGTCGCCACCGCGAAGGTGGCGACCACGGCGTCGGGTGACGTAAGATCGATGTTTGGCTCGTCGCGTCACGCGTCGACCCGTGCCTGGCAGCCGCCGTCGAGCGGTCGCCGGCCCCCGACCATCGTTGACCACCGTCCGCGGGCGCCCACGCCTGCGGGCTCCGATCCTGGAGCGCACCATCACCGCCGAGAAGACGTCGCCGCTCGTGCTCGACACGCACGAGCTCGGTCGGCGACCCGGGAGCATGCTGACGGTCCGCCGGACCGTCCCCGCGCCGGCCGACCTCGGGACCGCCGTCATCGGCATCCCCGAGGGCAGCGAGCTCGAGCTCGACCTGCGTCTCGAGGCCGTCATGGAGGGCGTGCTCGTCTCCGGGACGGTGACGGGGCGCGCGGTCGGGGAGTGCGTGCGCTGCCTCGACACGGTGCACGAGGACGTCTCGGTCGAGCTCGGCGAGCTGTTCGCCTACCCGGAGCGCGCGAAGGCCGCCGAGGAGTCGGGCGACGACCTGGAGGACGCCGAGGACGTCTACGAGCTGGACGGCGACCTCGCGGACATCGAGCCCGCGCTACGGGATTCGGTCGTCACTGCACTACCATTCAGTCCGGTGTGCCGAGCGGACTGCCCGGGGCTGTGCTCCGAGTGCGGTGCGCGCCTGGCGGACGACCCGGGCCACACCCACGAACTTGTCGACCCTCGGTGGTCGGCGCTGGAGAGCATGTTCGACACCTCGAACGTGTCCGACGAGACGAAAGAGAGCTAGCCGTGGCTGTTCCGAAGCGCAAGATGTCGCGCAGCAACACCCGTGCGCGTCGTTCGCAGTGGAAGACGACCGCCGCGAACCTCACCACCTGCCCGCAGTGCAAGGGCGACAAGCTGTCGCACGCGGCGTGCCCGACGTGCGGTACCTACAAGGGCCGCCAGTACGCCGAGGCGCTGCGCACCGAGCACGCAGGCTGAGGCGCGTGGCACCGGCTGCACCGGCATCCGGTCTTCTCGAGAAGCTCGGGGTCCATCTGGACCCCGAGCTTCTCGTGCTTGCGCTCACGCACCGGTCGTTCGCGCACGAGAACGGCGGCATCCCCACGAACGAGCGTCTCGAGTTCCTCGGTGACACCGTCCTGGGCCTCGTCGTCACGGAGACCCTCTACCGCCGCCACCCCGACCTGTCCGAGGGCGAGCTCGCCAAGATGCGGGCCGCGACCGTCTCGCAGAAGTCGCTCGCCGCGATCGCGCGCCGGCTCGGCCTGGGGCAGTACGTGCTGCTCGGCAAGGGCGAGATCCGCACGCGCGGCAACGACAAGGACTCGATCCTCTCCGACACGGTCGAGGCGATCATCGGCGCGGTCTACCTGAGCCACGGCCTGGAGCCGGCCCGCGGGCTCGTGCTCGGGCTCGTCGAGCCGACGCTGTCGGCGGCGGCGGGTCTGGGTGCCGGGCTCGACTGGAAGACGTCGCTCCAGGAGGCCGCGGCCGCGGCCGGGCTGAGCGCGCCGTCGTACTCGAGCGACGCCGTCGGACCGGACCACGCGCGGGTCTTCACGTCGTACGTGCACCTCGACGGCCGCCTCTACGGCACGGGCAGCGGGACGGCGAAGAAGTACGCCGAGCAGGAGGCCGCGGAGCGTGCGTACCGCGCGCTCGCGGCGGAGCAGGCCGAGCGCGAGGCGGCGTCCGCGGCCTCGCCGGTCGCGGCCGAGGACGCCGGTGCCTGAGCTGCCCGAGGTCGAGACCGTCCGTGACGGTCTCGCCCGCCACGTCGTGGGCGCCCGCGTCGTCGACGTGGAGGTGCTGCGCGACTACAGCGTGCGGCGCCACGAGGGCGGGCCGGCGGGCTTCCGCGACGAGCTGCTCGGCCAGAGGCTCGGTGCCGCGGTGCGCCGCGGCAAGTTCCTCTGGCTCCCGCTCGAGCCCGCCGCCGGGTCCGTCGACGGCCCCGCCGCCGCCCTGCTGGCCCACCTCGGGATGTCGGGCCAGCTCCTCGTCCGCTCCGGCGTCGCGCTCGCCGACCGCTCGCCGCACCTGCGGGTGCGCGTCGTGCTGGAGCACGACGACCGCACCGCCTACGGTGCGCAGGCGCTCGACTTCGTCGACCAGCGCACGTTCGGGCACCTGTCCGTCCAGGACCTCGTCCCGACGCCCGACGGAGCCCCCGGCGGCCTCGGTTCCGACCTCGCCGCGGTCCCGGCGCCGGTCGCGCACATCGGCCGGGACCTGCTCGACCCGTCGCTGCGGCGCGACGACGTGGTGGACGCGATCCGGCGTCGTCGGACGGGCGTCAAGCGCGCGCTGCTCGACCAGACCGTCGTGTCCGGGGTCGGCAACATCTACGCGGACGAGGCGCTGTGGCGCGCCCGGCTGCACTACGCCCGCGCGACGGACACGCTGCGCCGTCCCGAGGCGCACCGTCTGCTCGACGCGGCGGCCGAGGTCATGACCGAGGCCCTCGCGCAGGGCGGCACGAGCTTCGACGCGCTGTACGTCAACGTGAACGGGCAGTCCGGCTACTTCTCGCGGTCGCTCGCCGTGTACGGGCAGGAGGGCGAGCCGTGCCCCCGGTGCGGCACGCTCGTCCGGCGCGACGAGTTCATGAACCGCTCGTCGTACACGTGCCCGCGGTGCCAGCCGCGCCCCCGCAACGGCCGCTGGTAGACCCCGGGAGCGTCCCCGCTGAGTCCAGGAACAAGTCGCGTCCGGGCCCACCCGACGCGACGATGCCATGCACTCAGCGGGGGACGACGTTGCGGAGCTCGCGGCCCGCGCGGAGCGCGTCGAGGTTGGCGTTGACGAGCTCGGACGCGCGCTGGGGCCGGTTGCCCGCGACGTGCGGCGTGAGGACCAGGCGCGGCGCGTCCCACAGGGGTGACTCCGCGGGCAGGGGCTCGGACCCGGTGACGTCGAGCGCGGCGCCGCCGAGGCGCCCGTCGTGCAGCGCGGCGACGAGCGCGTCCTCGTCGACCGTGGCGCCGCGGCCGACGTTGACGAAGACCGCGTGGTCGGGGAGCTGGCCGATCCGCGCGGCGTCGAACGCGTGCCGCGTCGTGTCGAGGGCGGGCAGGAGCGAGACGAGCACGTCGGTCGAGGCGAGCACCTCGGGCAGGTCGTCGTCGGTCACGACGGGGAAGCCGTGCCGCTCGCCGCGGCGGCTCGCGACGCCCGTCACGTCGGCGCCGAGCGCCGCGAGCAGCGGCGCGAGGCGGGCGGCGATCGAGCCGAAGCCCCACACCGTCACGCGTGCGCCGTCGAGCGTGTAGCGCGCGGCCGTCGCCGGGTCCGCCTGCGCCTGGTTCACCGCGGTGTCCCACCGGTGCTCGCGCTGCGCCGCCCCGAGCACGTCGAGCCGGCGCACGACGGCGAGGACCAGCGCGAGCGCGTGCTCGGCGACGGGCCCGTCGTGCAGGGACCGGCCCGAGGTGATCGTCACGTCCGGCCCGAACCCGGCGGCGAGCACGGCGTCGGGGCCCGCGGCGAGCGTCTGGACCCAGTGCAGGCGCGGGAGCTGCGTCGCGGCGTCGCCGAGGTTCTCCGCAGAGTTGCCCCACACCACGAGCACCGCGGCGTCGGCGTCCTCGGGGCGGAACGGGGCCGCGGCGTCGTACACGACGACCTCGTCGTCCGGGCCCGCGTGCACGTCGAGGGCGATGGTGCCGGGCACGAGGATCTTCACCGCTGCTCCTGAGGGTCGTCCGTGGTGACGTCACGGCCCTCGCGCTGCGCGGGACGGGCCGCCTCGCGAACGTATCACCGCGTCCGCGCCGCCCCGAGACGGTTCGGCGCCGGTGCGGCGCCCGGTCCGCGACCTGGCCGCGCCCCGGACGACTCCCCAGGCGCGACCTGCCCCGCGGCGATATGTTCGCGGTGTTCCGACGACGCGCCGTCCGCGCGCCGTCCCGGTCGGCCCCGGCGGGGTCACGGCTTCGGGGGTGGGGGATGGGCTCGTCCACGGGCGCGCCGACGCACGCTGAGGTGCGCGCGGCGATCACGGCACGGACACCGAAGAACTACATCACGTGGCTCACGCTCGCGTTCATGATCACGTCGTCGGTCGCGAGCCTGCGCGCCGCGCCGACCATGGCGGTCTACGGCCTCGCGGCCGTGTTCCTCTACGTGGTCCCGGCGCTCGTGTTCCTGCTCCCGACGTCGCTCGTGTCGGCCGAGCTCGCGTCGGGGTGGTCCGGCGGCGTGTACCGCTGGGTCGCGGACGGCGTGTCGAAGCCGCTCGGGTTCCTCGCGATCTGGTGCCAGTTCGCGATGACGATCTTCTACTACCCGAGCCTGCTCGGGTACGTCGCGAGCACGTTCGCCTACGTCATCAACCCGAGCCTCGCGAGCAACGGGCTCTACGTCGCGATCGTCATCGTCGTGCTCTTCTGGACGGGCGTGTGGCTCTCCTCCCAGGGCACCAAGACGGTCGCGGGGCTGTCGAGCTGGGGCCTCGTCATCGGGACGCTCGTCCCGGCCGCGATCCTCGTCGTGCTCGGCATCGTCTTCCTGGCCCAGGGCAACCCGTCGGCCGCGCCGATGGACGCGCAGCACCTGCTGCCGGCCTGGACCGGGCTCGCGTCGCTGGTGCTCATCGTCAACAACTTCCTGTCGTACGCGGGCATGGAGATGAACGCGGTGCACGTGACGAGCCTGCGCAGGCCGGCCACGGAGTTCCCGCGGTCGATGTTCCTCGCGATCGGGCTCGTCCTCGTGATCTTCATCCTCCCGGCCGTCGCGATCAGCTGGGTGATCCCCGCCGACCAGCTCAGCCTGACCGCCGGGGTCATGCAGGCGTTCGACGCGTTCTTCGCCAACTTCGGCGTGAGCTGGCTGACGCCGATCCTCGGCCTCATGCTCATCGCGGCGTCGCTCGGCGGCATGCTCACGTGGCTCGCCGGGCCGTCCAAGGGACTGCTCACCGTCGCGCGCGAGGAGGGCTACCTGCCGCCGTTCCTGCAGCGGCTCAACAAGCACGGCGTGCAGCAGAACATCCTCGTCACGCAGGGCGTCATCACGACCGGCATCGCGCTCCTGTACGCCTTCATCCCCGACGTCTCGAGCGCCTACTGGATCCTGTCCGTCATCACGACGCAGGTGTACCTCGTCATGTACCTGCTGCTGTTCGTCGCGGCGGTGCGGCTGCGCCGTCGGGCACCCGACCACCCGCGCGGGTACCGCGCGCCCGCGCTGACGCTCCTGTGCGTCGTCGGGTTCTGCGCCTCGGTGGCCGCGATGATCATCGGGTTCGTGCCGCCCGCGCAGTTCTCCAGCGGGAACGTGGGCGTCTACGTGCTGATCGTCGGTGGCGGCCTCGGGATCATCGGCATCCTCGTCCCGGCGCTCTTCTACCTGCTGCGCAAGCCGTCCTGGAAGGACCCCGAGGCCGCGGCGCTCGCGGCGGCGGACGAGGTGGGGGAGGGCGACGCGGCATGACCACGACCCGTCCCTCCCACGTCCCCGAGCACGAGCCCGAGCCGGTCTCGTCGAAGCGGTGGGTCACGTACACCGCCGCCGCGCTGCTCCTCGTCGCCCTCGGCGCCGTCATGCTGATCGTCTTCGACGACGTGCGGTCGAACCGCGACGCGCGCGAGGCCGAGCAGAAGGCGGCCGAGCTGCACGAGCAGTTCGCCGCGATCGGGATCACCGCCTTCAGCGAGGAGACGATCGCCGACGTCCTCGGCGACGACGGCGGCGGCTTCTGCGCCGACCCGGCCGCCCTCGTCGAGGCGACGGCCGACCTCGGCGCGGCGAACGGGGCCGCCGGCCCGGGCCTGCGGCCCTCGGTGCTCGACGAGCGCCGACTCGCCGGCGACCGGCTCGTCATCGAGGTCTACTGCCCCGACCAGCTCGCCGCGTTCGACGCGTACGTGGACTCGCTCGACCTCGACCCCGGCCGCACCACCGAGCAGGGCGGCGAGGGCACCGACCCCACCACCGGAACCACGACCGAGGAGGACGCGTGAGCCAGCCGAGCACCGGAGCACGACCCGACGCCACCGGGCACGTCGAGGAGGTGCGCGCCGCCGTCCAGGGCCTCCTGCCGCGCGCGCTCGACGACCTGCGCACGCTCGTCGCCATCCCGTCCGTCGCCGACGAGCGCCTCTACCCCCGCGCCGAGTGCGAGCGCGCCGCGCGGTGGGTGGCCGACGCGTTCCGTGCGGAGGGGATCGACACGCGCCTGGAGGTCACGCCCGACGGGTCGCAGGTCGTCCTGGGCCACCGTCCCGGGCCCGACGGCGCGCCCACCGTCCTGCTCTACGCGCACTACGACGTTCAGCCGCCCCTCGACGACGCCGCGTGGACCAGCCCGCCCTTCGAGCTCACCGAGCGCGACGGTCGCCTCTACGGGCGCGGCGCCGCGGACTGCAAGGGGAACGTCGTCACGCACCTCACCGCGCTGCGGGCCCTGCGCGCGCTCGGTGGGGACGACCTCCCCGTCGGGGTCCGGCTCGTCGTCGAGGGCTCCGAGGAGCAGGGGACGGGCGGCCTCGACCGGTGGGTCGAGGCGAACCCCGGGGCGCTCGCGGCCGACGCGATGCTCGTGCAGGACACCGGCAACGCCGAGCTCGGCCTCCCGACGCTCACCGTGACCCTGCGCGGCGCGGCGAACGTCGTCGTGCACGTCGAGGCGCTCGAGGGCGAGATCCACTCCGGCATGTTCGGCGGCGCCGCGCCCGACGCGCTCGCGGCCCTCGTCGCGATCCTCGCGAGCCTGCGGGACGAGCACGGCGACACGACCATCGACGGCGTGCCGGCCGCCGTCGCGCACGGCACGTGGGACGGGGTCGCGTACGACGAGGACCAGTTCCGCCGCGACGCGGGCGTGCTCGACGGGGTCGGGCTCGTCGGGACCGGCAGCGTCGCCGACCGGCTGTGGGCGCGGCCCGTCGTGACGATCCTCGGGATCGACGCGCCGAGCGTCGTCGGCTCCGCGGCCGCGATCCAGCCGCGCGCGTCCGCCCGGCTCAACCTGCGCGTGCCGCCCGGCGCGGACGCCCAGGACCTCCAGGACAAGCTCGTCGCGCACCTCGAGGCCCACGCACCCTGGGGGGTGCGCGTGCGGGTCGAGCGTGACGCCGTCGGGCAGCCGTTCGCGGCCCGCACGAGCGGGCACGTGTTCGACACGCTCACGGGGGCGCTCGCGGACGCCTACGGGCGCGAGACGGTCACCGCGGGCCAGGGCGGCTCGATCCCGCTGTGCAACGTGCTCGCGGGCCAGTACCCGGACGCGGAGATCGTGCTCCTCGGCGTCGAGGAGCCCGCGTGCCTCATCCACGCGCCGAACGAGTCGGTCGCGCCCAGCGAGATCGAGAACCTCGCGGTCGGCGAGGCGCTGTTCCTCGCGCGCCTCGGCGAGGGCTGACCCTACGGGCTCACCGCACCGCCGGGGCCTCCTGGTCGAGCGCCCAGCGGTAGGCGGGGAGCGCGAGCAGCTCGGCGTGCGTCCCGCGCGCGACGACGCGTGCGGGGGCGCCGTCCGGCGCGTCGTCGGGGACCCCGAGCAGCAGCACCTCGTCGACCGCCTCGAGCGCGCTCAGCCGGTGCGTCGCGAGGACGACGCCGCGCCGGTCCTGCGCGGTGCGCGTCGTCGCGACGAGGTGCCGCACGAGCGCGTCGGCGCCGGCGGCGTCGAGGTGCTCCGCGGGCTCGTCGAGCAGCAGCAGCGGGGCGGGGGACAGGAGCGCGCGCGCCACGAGCAGACGGCGGCGCTCGCCGCCCGAGACCGTGGTGGCGTCGGGGCCGAGCAGCGTCTGCAGTCCGTCGGGCAGCGCGGCGAGCCACGGGTCGAGCCCGACGGCCCGCAGGGCGGCCTCGGCCTCCTCGGTCGTGACGTCGCCGCGCGCGACGCGCAGGTTCTCCAGCACGGTCGTGTCGAACACGTGCCCGTCCTCCGCGACGAGCACGACGTGGTGCGCCGCGTCCTCGCGCGCGAGGTCGGCCGTCGGGAAGCCGTCGAGGAGCACCCGCCCCGCGACCTCCGGGACGAGCCCGGCGGCGGTCGCGAGCAGCGTCGTCTTGCCGACGCCCGACGGCCCGACGACGGCGACCGCACGGCCCGGCGCGAGCGCGAGGTCCACGCCCTCGACGACGGTGCGTCCGGTGCCCGGCCAGCCGGCCGCGACGTCGTCGAGCACGAGGGACCTGCGCCGGTCCGGGGCGCGGCCCGCCTCGCCGGGGGCGGGGGTCGGCCCGCGGCCGGCCGCGGGCGCCGGCCCGTCGAGGAGCCCCACCACGCGCGCGGCGGCCTGCCGCGAGCGGTGGAGCTGGACGGCGGCGGCGGGCAGCGTGTTCGCCGCCTCGAACACCGCGAGGGGCGTGAGGACGATGACGGACAGCTCGACGGGCGCGAGCGTGCCGGCGGTGACGGCCGGGATGCCGAGCAGGAGCGACGCGAGCACGGCGAGACCGACGGCGAGCGCGGCGATCCCGGCCGCGACCCCGGCGGGGCGGGCGCCGTCGTCGGTCACGCGGGCCAGCGCCCGGTCGGTCGCGCGCAGGTCGTCCAGGCGCGTGCCGAGACGCCCGGACACGGCGAGCGGCCCGGACTCCTCGAGGATCTCCAGCGTCGTGGCGGTCATCGCCGCGCGCGTCGTGGCGCCGCGCGCCTCGACCTCGCGCGCCGACCGGGCGGAGAGCCACGGCGCGACGACGGCGGCGAGCAGCAGGCACAGCGCGAGCGCGACCCCGGCCGCGGGCAGGAAGGCGCCCACGAGCACGACGGACCCCACCGACACGGCGAGCGCGACCCCGGCGGGCACGAACGCGCGCACGACCACGTCGCCGACCGCGTCGACGTCCGCGCCGACGCGCGCGAGCAGGTCGCCGCGTCGCAGCCCGACGAGCGCGGCGGGCGAGCCCTGCGCGAGCGCGGTGAAGAGGTTGGCGCGCAGGGACGCCATGCCGCGCAGCGCGACGTCGTGCGACGCGAGCCGCTCCAGGTACCGGAAGACGCCGCGCGAGATGCCGAACGCGCGCACGCCGACGACCGCGACGGACAGCGTGAGGACCGGCGGCATCTGCGAGGCGCGCGCGATGAGCCACGCCGCGGCGGCCGCGAGTCCGACGGCGCTCCCGAGCGAGAGGGTGCCGAGCACGACCGCCCACACGACGCGGCGCCAGCGCACGTCGAGCAGCCCGACCGCCCGCCACAGCGGGTCGGCGGCGAGGCGGGCACGAGGTCCGGTCACGGGACGCTCCCCTCGGGGGTCGTGGAGGTGGCGGCGCCGACCGCCAGGGCGGTGTCCTGGGGGTCGGCCGGGTCGGCGTCCGGGCTCGCCGGGGACGGGTCGAGCCGTGCGGAGCGGACCTCGACCACGTCGTCCGCCGCGCGCACGAGCGAGGCGCGGTGCGCGACCACGACGACGGTGCGCCCCTGGTCGCGGAACGCGCGCACGGCGTCGAGCACGACCTGCTCGCCGCGCGCGTCCAGGTGGGCGGTCGGCTCGTCGAGCACGACGAGCGGGACGCGCGCCGGGTCGCCGAGCAGCGCCGCGGCGAGCGCGACGCGCTGGCGCTGGCCGACGCTCAGCCCGACGCCGCCGCGCCCGACCTCGGTGTCCCAGCCCGCGGGCAGCGTGGCGAGCACCGTGTCGAGGCCGGCGGTGCGCGCCGCGCGGTCGAGGTCGGCGTCGGTGACGTCCAGGCCGCCGGCGACGACGTCGCGCAGCCGCCCCGGCGCGAGCACGGGGCGCTGGGGGAGCCACGCGACCTGGGGCCAGTACGTCTGGGGGTCGACGTCGGCCAGGTCGAGACGGTCGCCGTCGGGCCCGGTGAGTGTCGCGGTGCCGCGGTCGGGCCGTACGAGGCCGAGCAGGACCATCGCCGTCGTCGTCTTGCCCGCGCCGCTCGGCCCGGTGAGGGCCACGACGCGGCCGCTCGACGTCCCGAGCCGGAGCTCGAGGTCGAGGTCGGCGGGCGCGAGCACGTCGCGCTCCCCGGCCCGCACGCTCACGCCGCGCAGGGCGAGCGTCGTCCCGGCGAGCGCGGGTGCGGGCGCGGTGCCCGGCGCGGGCGCGTCCTCGTCGAGGACGGCGAACGCCTGCTCGGCCGCGGCGATGCCGTCGGTCGAGGCGTGGAAGTGCAGGCCGACCTGGCGCAGCGGGAGGTAGACCTCGGGGGCGAGCACGAGGACGGCGAGCGCCGGCTCGAGCTCCATGCCGCCGTGCACGAGGCGCAGGCCCACGCCCACGGCCACGACGGCCACGGACAGGGTCGTGAGGAGCTCGAGCACCATGCCGGAGAGGAACGCGACGCGCAGCGTGCCCATGGTCGCGCGGCGGTTGGCCTCGCCCAGCGCGCGCACGCGCCGCTCGGGGCCGCGCGCGCGACCGAACGCGAGGAGCGTCGGCAGACCGGCGAGCAGGTCGAGCACCTGCGCGCCGAGCCGCTGCATGACGACGAGGCGCCGCTCCGACGTCCCCGCGGTGAGGCGCCCGACGAGCGTCATGAAGATCGGGACGAGGGGGATGGTCACGGCGATGATCACGGCCGAGACCCAGTCCAGGCCCAGCACGACGGCGAGCGTCGCGGGCGTGACGGTGGCGGCGAGCAGGAGCTGGGGCAGGTACCGCACCATGTAGGGCTCGAGCTGGTCGAGCCCGCGCGTCGCGAGCGTCGCGACCTCGGGACCGCGCCCCGAGGCCAGCCACCGCGGGCCGAGCGCCACGGCGTGCGTGACGACCTGCTCGCGCAGCTCGGCGACGGTCCGCGTCGCGGCACGCAGCGCGAAGCGCTCCTGCGCCCACGAGGTGCCGGCGCGCGCGGCGACGACGGCGGCGAGCAGCCCGACCCGCGGCCCGAGGTCGGCCAGGTCGGCCGTCCCCTGGACGGCCGGCGCGAGGACCGACGCGAGGACGAGGGCCTGGGCGACGACCAGGGCCGCCGTGGCGAACCCGAGCACCGCCGTCAGGACGACGTACCCTCGCGCGGCCCGCGCGTGGCGCAGGAGCCGCGGGTCGAGCGGCTTCACGAGCCGGAGCCCCCGCCGTCGGTCAGGCCGCGGCCGGTCGAGCCGCCCGAGGACGCCCCGCCGAACGCCGCCTCGCGGACCTTCTTGAGCGACAGGCCGGCGGGCGCGGGGATGTCCTTCGTCGACAGGCGGCGGCGGAACACCCAGTACGTCCACGACTGGTAGGCGATGACGAGCGGCGTGAGGATCACGGCGACCCACGTCATCACGGTGAGCGTGTAGTCGGTCGACGACGCGTTGTGCACCGTCAGCGAGTTCGCCGGGTCGACGGCGGGCATCACGTCGGGGTACATCGAGCCGAAGATCAGCACGACGGCGGCGACGATCGTCAGGGCCGACGCCGTGAACGCGCGTCCCTCGGAGCCCTTGCGGTTCGCGAGGAGCGTCGTCACGAGCCCGGCCGCGGCGAGAACGACAGCGGCCCACGTCCAGGGCACCGAGTACGCGACCTGGGCCCAGACGGCCCAGCCGCCGGCGAGCACGAGCGCGGCCACGCCGAAGACCGAGGCGTGCTGACGGGCGCGGGCGCGGATCTCGCCGTCGGTCTTGAGCGCGACGAAGACCGAGCCGTGCAGCAGGAACAGGCTCAGCGTGACGAGACCGCCGAGGAGCGCGAACGGCGACAGGAGCGAGAAGAAGCCGCCGACGAACTGGTGGTCGGCGTCGAGCTGCACGCCGCGCACGAGGTTGGCGAACGCGACGCCCCACAGCACGGCGGGGACCCACGACCCGACCTGGATCGCGACGTCGCAGCGGCGCGCCCAGCCCTCGTCGCGGATCTTGCCGCGGTACTCGAACGCGACGCCGCGCACGATGAGCGCGACGAGGATGAGCAGGAGCGGCAGGTAGAAGCCGGAGAAGAGCGTCGCGTACCACTCGGGGAAGGCGGCGAACGTCGCGCCGCCCGCGGTGAGCAGCCACACCTCGTTCCCGTCCCAGACGGGGCCGATGGTGTTGATGAGGACGCGGCGCTCCTTCTCGCGGTGCTCCTTGTCACCGCGCGGGAGGATCGACAGCAGCATGCCGACCCCGAAGTCGAAGCCCTCGAGCACGAGGTAGCCGGTCCACAGGACCGCGATGAGCACGAACCAGACGACGGCGAGATCCACGGTGTCTCCTGAGTTTTCTGGGCGGGTTCAGGCGCGTCGTGTCAGTACGCGAAGGACAACGGACGGTCGGCGGACTCGGAGTCCTCGTCCGGCGGCTCCTGGGCCTCCGGGGACTCGTCGCGGACCGTGAGCGGGACGCCCTCGATCGCGTAGCGCCGCATGAGCGTGAACCAGACCGCGGCCAGCGCCCCGTAGACGAGCGTGAAGACGATCATCGAGGTCAGCACCACGCCGGGGCTCACCACGGTGGACACGCCGCGCTCGGTGAGCAGCCGGATCTGGTCGATGCCCGTCGGGTTCGGCGCGACGACCCAGGGCTGGCGGCCCATCTCCGTGAAGATCCAGCCGAACGAGTTCGCGAGGAACGGCATGGGGATGGCGATGAGGCCGACGCGCGCGAACCACTTGTTGTCCGTGACCCGGCCCTTGCGGGTGAGCCACAGCGCCATGAGCGCGAGGAGCACGGAGCCGGCGGCCATGCCGATCATGAGCCGGAAGGACCAGTAGGTCATCGCGAGGTTCGGCGTGTACGTGACGGGGTCGCCGGAGGCGGTGACGTCCCCGTAGCGCTCGGTCATCTGCTCCTGGACGTCCTCGACGCCGGGCAGGTAGCTCTCCGGCCCGGAGAAGTGGCCCGTGCCGAGGTAGGACGCGAGACCGGGGATCTCGATGAGGTGCCTGACGTTCTCGCACGAGTTCGACAGGTCGCCGATCGTGAGGATGGAGAACGCGGCGCCCTCCGAGCCCTGGCAGAGCGCCTCGGCCGACGACATCTTGCCGGGCTGCTGCTCGTACATGATCTTGCCCTGGATGTCGCCGGAGACGGCGACGCCGAGCCCGCCGACGAGCATGGCGATGACGCCGAGCGTGACGGCCGGGCGGTAGACGTCGCGCGCGAGCTCGACGTTCTCCGCCTTGCGGGTGCGCACGAGACGGACCATCCACCAGGCCGCGATGCCCGTGACGAACGTGCCCGCGGTGAGGAAGGTCGCCGTGATCTGGTGCGGGAACGCGGCCCAGAGGGTGTTGTTCGTGAGGACGGCGCCGATGTCGTTCATCTCGGCGCGCCCGGTCTCCGGGTTGAAGATCGCGCCGACCGGGTGCTGCATCCACGAGTTCGCGGCGAGGATGAAGAACGCGGAGAGGTTGGTCGCGATCGCGACGGCCCAGATGCACGCGAGGTGCACCTTCTTGTTGAGGCGGTCCCACCCGAAGATCCACAGGCCGAGGAACGTCGACTCGATGAAGAACGCGGCGAGCGCCTCCATGGCGAGCGGCGCGCCGAACACGTCGCCGACGAAGCGCGAGTACTCGCTCCAGTTCATGCCGAACTGGAACTCCTGCACGATGCCGGTCACGACGCCGAGCGCGAAGTTGATGAGCAGCAGCTTGCCGAAGAACTTCGTCAGGCGCAGCCAGCGCTCGTTGCCGGTGCGGACCCACGCCGTCTGCATGATCGCGACGAGCGGCGACAGGCCGATCGTCAGCGGGACGAAGATGAAGTGGTAGACGGTCGTGATGGCGAACTGCCACCGCGCCAGGGCTAGGGCATCCACGTGCGCTCCTCGGGGGGCCCGACCGGGTCGGGGAAGGGACAACGGCGTAGGGGAGTGTTGCCGGAGCCGGCGGCCGGACGACCGGTCGCCTCCTCCGACGGTAGTTCCAATCTGCCGCATCAGCAGGGCCGGAAATGACGAGGAGTACTGAAAACACGCCGCTTGTGACTATGTTCACAAGGTCCCGGGACGTTGGTCCCGACCCGCCGGGACCGGCGGCCCGGGGCGCGGCGCGTGTCGCCCGGGTTCGTCCGCACCCCTGTGCGATACTGGGCGGAGCCGGGCGGGCTCCGCATCGCTCACCCGGCGAGCACGAGATCGCGGCACCAGCGGACCGCGGCAGTCGGCGCGCCGACCGGGGCGAAGGGCCCGGTGGCAGGCGCCCGCGCCGCGCACGCGGACCGCGGCCGTGACCGACGACTTCCGTCGCCGGACGACGCGCTCCGGTGCGCTCGTCCCGAGCGACGACCGACCGCCCGACGGGCCGCACGGTGCGGGGCGGTCCCTGTGGCAGCAGGAGCACGACGCGTGACGCTCGACAGCACCTCCGACAGCACCCCCTCAGAGTCGACGGCGGACGCCGCCGCGGACCGGGCCGAGAGCCCGACGACCCCGGCGCGCAAGCCCGCCCGCCGCCGCGCGACGCGCAGCGCGGCACCGCCGCAGACGCCCCCCGCGGTGACGGCTGCTTCCGACGTCGCCGCGCCCGCGGCCACCGCGGCCGCGACCCCGTCGCCCGAGGCGCCCGTGGCCGAGGCCACGACCCCGCCCGCGCGCCGCTCGCGTCGCGCGACCCGCACCACGCCGTCCGTCGCCGCTCCGGCGGCCGAAGCGGCTCCCGCTGCGTCCGCCCCGGCCGACGTCCCGGCAGACGCGAGCCCCGCGGCCGCCGACGCCGCGGCGGAGCCGGTGGTGGCAGAGCCCGCCCCGCGCGCCCGCGCGACGCGCCGCGCCCAGGGTGGCGGCAAGAAGGCGAAGGCCCCGGCAGGCGACGCGCCGCTCGACGTCCTGTCCGAGTTCGGCCTCAGCGCACCGCCCGCCGCCGAGCAGACCCCCGCCCACGCCCCGGCGGTGGCGCCCGACGCCGAGGCCCTGCTGGGTGCCGCCGACGCGCCGCGCCGCGCGAAGCGCACCCGGGCGACGCGTACGACCGCGCAGGCTCCGGCCGTCGAGGCCGCGCCGGTCGCCGAGCCGGACGCCCCGTCCGCTGACACCGCGCCGTCCGGCGCGCCGACGACGGCCGAGCCCGTCGAGACGCCCGCCGCGAAGAAGCCCGCGCGCCGCTCGCGCCGCGCGACCTCCGCGGCAGCGGCCCCGGCCGCCGAGACCGCGGCCCCGACCGCCGAGACCGCGGCCCCGGCCGCCGAGGTTGCTGCCCCGGCGGTGGCCGACGCGCCGTCCGCCGCCGAGCCGACGCCCGCCGAGGCAGAGACGCCGGCGTCCGCGGAGCCCGCGAAGAAGCCGGCGCGCCGCTCGCGCCGCGCCACCTCGAAGCCCGCCGAGGCGGCACCGGAGGCGACCGCCGCGGCCGACAGCACGGCCGCGCCCGAGGCCCCGGCCGCTGCCGCGTCGTCGGCCCCGGCCGGCGGCCCGGCGTCGCCCGCCGCGACGGGAGCGGGGACCAGCACCCCGCGCCTGGCGACGACCGCCCTGCTCTTCCAGGCGCCCGACCCGGCCGCGGCGCCGCGCCGTCCGCGTCGCGCGCAGAGCCCGGCCGGGCCGCCGCGCCACGTCGAGCCCGCAGCCCCGGCAGCCGCCACGACGGAGCCGGTCGCCACGACGGAGCCGGTCGCCACGACGGAGCCGACGGCGACGCCCGAGCCCACCACCGGGACCCGCGGCCGTCGCGGCCGGAGGGCGTCGGGGCCCGCATCCCGCACGGCCGAGCCGCGCACGCCCGAGTCGCAGACGGCTGAGCCGTCGACCCCCGTCGAGGAGCCCGCCGCCGCCGAGCTCGTCCTCACGGGCGAGGACGCGGCCGCGGTCGAGGAGATCGAGGCCATCGAGTCCGAGCTCGTCGCCGAGGGCGTCGAGGTGCCCGAGGACGCGTTCGGGCCGGAGGACTTCGTCGAGCTCGACGAGGCGGAGGAGCCCGACGAGCAGCCTGCGGCCGACGACGCCGACTCCGACTCCGACGCCGGCCCGCGCCGCCGCCGCCGTCGTGGTGGCCGCGGGCGTCGTGGTCGCCCGGACGGGGGACGTGACCAGGACCGCGAGCAGGACCGCGACGAGGACGAGGACGACGCCACGCCGTCGGCGCAGGACGACGAGCCGGCCGACGCGGCCGCGCCGGCCGACGCCGAGCAGACCGACCACGAGGCCGGGGACGAGCAGGGCGAGGACGAGGCGGGCGGCAGCCGCCGCCGTCGCCGCCGCCGCCGCGGGAGCCGGGGCGAGGGCGAGACGACCACGACGCGCTCCCGCCCGCGCGAGCGCAGCCTGGCCGACGAGGTCACCGCCCTCAAGGGCTCCACGCGGCTCGAGGCGAAGCGCCAGCGCCGCCGCGAGGGCCGCGACGCGGGTCGTCGTCGCCAGATCATCACCGAGGCAGAGTTCCTCGCGCGCCGCGAGTCGGTCGAGCGGTCGATGGTCGTGCGCGAGCGCGGCGGCCGCACGCAGATCGCCGTGCTCGAGGACGGCGTGCTCGTCGAGCACTACGTCTCGCAGCAGTCGCAGGCGTCGATGGCGGGCAACGTGTACCTGGGCCGTGTCCAGAACGTGCTGCCCAGCATGGAGGCCGCGTTCATCGACGTCGGCAAGGGACGCAACGCCGTCCTGTACGCGGGCGAGGTGAACTGGGACGCGGCCGGGCTCGAGGGCCAGCCGCGCCGCATCGAGCAGGCGCTCAAGTCGGGCGACTCCGTCCTCGTGCAGGTCACCAAGGACCCGATCGGGCACAAGGGCGCACGCCTCACGTCGCAGATCACGCTCGCGGGCCGCTACCTCGTGTTCGTCCCCGGCGGCGGCATGACCGGCATCAGCCGCAAGCTCCCCGACACCGAGCGCAACCGCCTGAAGAAGATCCTCAAGGAGGTCGTGCCCGACGGCGCGGGCGTCATCGTGCGCACCGCCGCCGAGGGTGCGAGCGAGGAGGAGCTGCGCGCCGACGTCGAGCGCCTGCGCGGCCAGTGGGAGGCCATCGAGAAGAAGTCGAAGAGCGCGTCGGCACCCGCCCTGCTCCAGGGCGAGCCGGACCTCGCGATCCGCGTCGTCCGCGACATCTTCAACGACGACTTCAGCTCGCTCGTCGTCGAGGGCGACGGGGCGTGGTCGGAGATCTCGACGTACGTCGAGGAGCTCGCGCCCGACCTGCGCGAGCGCGTCTCGAAGTGGACGGGCACGCAGGACGTCTTCACGGTGCACCGCGTCGACGAGCAGCTCGCCAAGGGCATGGACCGCAAGGTCTGGCTGCCCTCGGGCGGGTCGCTGGTCATCGACCGCACCGAGGCGATGACCGTCGTCGACGTCAACACCGGCAAGTTCACCGGCTCGGGCGGCACGCTCGAGGAGACGGTGACACGCAACAACCTGGAGGCGGCCGAGGAGATCGTCCGCCAGCTCCGGCTGCGCGACATCGGCGGCATCATCGTCATCGACTTCATCGACATGGTGCTCGAGTCGAACCGCGACCTCGTGCTGCGCCGCCTCGTCGAGTGCCTGGGCCGGGACCGGACCAAGCACCAGGTCGCGGAGGTCACGTCGCTGGGCCTCGTCCAGATGACGCGCAAGCGTGTGGGCCAGGGCCTCGTCGAGGCGTTCAGCGAGACGTGCGAGCACTGCCACGGGCGCGGGTTCATCGTGCACACCGACCCGATCGAGAAGTCGGGCGGCAACCGCGGCGGCCACGACCACGGCAACCACGGCAACGGCAACGGGAACGCCGGGGGCAACGGGGGCGGCGCCGCCGCCGACGAGCCCGCCGAGGGCGGCCGCTCGCGGTCGCGCCGCAAGCGCGGTTCCGGCTCGGGCGCCTCGGCGCCGAAGGACACCGGGATCACCCTCCCGCAGCCCGCCGTCCCGGTCCTGCCGGAGGTCACGTCGGAGGCGCGGGCCGCGGTCAAGGCCACGCTCGCGACGATCGCGGCGGCCGCGGCGCACGCCCACGAGCACGACGGCGCCGAAGCACCGGCGGACGGCTCGGCGCCCACGGCGGGCGACGACAGCGGGTCGGAGCCCACCGAGAGCTGAGCGGTGCGGCAGGGGCGGGGGTCTGCGGACCCTCGCCCCTGCCGCGTCCCCGGGCCGTCTTCGTGCACGTCACCCGCACCTGGCATCATGCGCGCATGGGTTACGACCTCTCGGGCCGCCTCGTCGTCGGCGTCGCCTCGTCCGCACTGTTCGACCTCACCGAGTCCGACCGCGTGTTCCGCACGCAGGGGGAGGCGGCGTACCGCGACTTCCAGGAGCGCCACCGCGACGACGCGCTGGCCCCCGGCGTCGCCTTCGGGTTCGTGCGCCGCCTGCTCGCGCTCAACGACCTCGCTCCCTCCGCCGACGACCCGCTCGTCGAGGTCATCGTCATGTCCCGCAACTCCCCGGAGACCGGCCTGCGCGTCATGCGCTCCGTGCGGCACCACGACCTCGACATCACGCGCGCCGTCTTCCGCCAGGGGCGCAGCCCGCACGAGTTCATCCGTCCCCTGCACGTGGACCTCTTCCTCTCGGCCGACGAGCGCTCCGTGCGCGACGCCGTCGACCTGGGCCTGCCCGCGGGGTACGTGCTCGACCCGACGTTCGCCGACGAGGAGGGCGACGAGCTGCGCATCGCGTTCGACTTCGACGGCGTCCTCGCCGACGACTCCTCGGAGCGCCGCTACCAGGACGGCGGGCTCGCGTCGTTCCGCGAGCACGAGGTGCTCAACGCCGACGTGCCGCTCGGCCGGGGGCCGCTGCGCGAGCTCCTCGTCGGCATCCACCGCGTGCAGGTCGTCGAGCGCGAGCGGCACGCGACCGACCCGTCCTACCGGCCGCGCGTGCACGTCTCGCTCGTCACGGCCCGCTCGGCCCCGGCGCACGAGCGCGCGGTCGCGACGCTCTCCTCGTGGGGCGTGACGGTCGACGACGCGTTCTTCCTCGGGGGCGTGGACAAGGGTGGCGTGCTCGAGGTGCTGCGGCCGCACATCTTCTTCGACGACCAGCGCGCCGTGGTCGAGGCGGCGCGCCGGGTCGCGCCGTCGGTCCACGTGCCGTACGGCGAGCTGAACCGCGGCGTCCTGCCGGCCGACCCGGCCCTCGACCCGCGGCCGACGCGCGCGGCCGACGTCGCGCCGCCCGCGCCCGGTCGCCGCGAGGCGGCCACCCCGCCCGCGCCCGGCGCGTCGGCGGAGCGCGACGCGGACGACGAGCGGCCGGCCCACGACCCGGCGGGGGAGCGGCCGACGCTCGACCCGGCGGGCGAACGCACCGCGGAGGGCGGCCGTGCGTCAGGCACCGGGACGCGCGAGCTCCCGCTCGTCCGGTCCGTCCCGGGGATCGGCGGGCCCGGGCTCGCCGGGATCGCGGCGGGGGTGCCGACGGCCGAGCCGACGCCCGCGCCCGAGGGGGAGAAGACGGCACCCGCTCCCGACCCCCGGGCCGACGCCGCGTCCCCGGCGGCGCCCGGCGACGAGCAGGTCGACGCACCGACCGACGCGGGTACCCCCGCCCCGTCCGGCACGACGCTCCTCAGCCGCCGGGACGCGCGGCCCGGCGCCCCCGACCGCGTCTCCGTCCTCGGCCCCGCCGGGGAGCCGAAGCCGCTGCCCGTCCGGCCGTCGTCGAACGGCGGCGCGCGCCACCACTGAGCCGGTGGTTCACTGCTCGCATGAGCGACGCGGCACGCCCGGGCGTCCCCGGGACCGTTCCCGGGGGCGCTGACGCAGCGCTCCGGACGCCCCGCCCCGGCGGGCGCGTCGAGGTCGTGTGCGGCCCGATGTTCGCCGGCAAGACGGAGGAGCTCCTGCGCCGGGTCCGGCGCGCGGAGGTCGCGGGGCGCCGCGTCGAGGTGGTCGGGCACGTCCTCGACACCCGGCGCGGCACTGGCACGGTGAGCTCGCACTCGGGTCTCGCGATCCCCTCGCGCACCGCCCGCGACGCGCACGACCTCGAGCGGATCGTCCGCGGCGCCGGGCCGCTCGACCTGGTCGCCGTCGACGAGGCGCACTTCTTCGGGCCGGAGCTCGTCGACGTCGTCCAGCGGCTCGCCGACGACGGGCTCGTCGTGGTCGTCGCCGGGCTCGACGTCACGTTCGACGCGCGGCCCTTCGAACCCCTGCCCGCGCTCGCCGCGCTCGCCGAGCGGGTCGACAAGCTCACGGCGGTGTGCGCCGTGTGCGGCGAGGACGCCGCGTTCCACGTGCGCGTCGTCCGGGAGCCGGAGCCCGACGGCCGCGGGGCCGGCGACCCGCTCGCGCCGGTCGCCGCGCACGTGGGCGGCGCCGAGAGCTACGAGGCGCGCTGCCGGGCGCACCTGCCAGGAGCCCCGTGGCGCCGTCAGGACTGTGGCGAGGCCGGTCCCGCCGGGTCCTCGACGAGCGGGACGAACGAGTAGGAGCCGTGCTCGCTCACCCGCACCCCGTCCGGGGCGTCGGGGTCGCGCACGACGACGAGCATCGTGTGCCGCACGGGGACGACCAGGCGCCCGCCGGGCACGAGCTGGTCGACGAGGGCGCGGGGGAGGGCCTCGGCGGCGGCGGACACGAGCACCCGGTCGTACTGCTCGCCCGGCGTGCCGAGGACGCCGGGCGTCGCGAGGACGAGGCGCGCCCACGGCGCGCGCACCGCGGCGAGGTTCGCCGCGCCCCACGCGGCGAGGTCGGCGTGGCGCTCGACGCCCAGCACGCGTCCCGTCGGGCCGACGAGCCGTGCGAGCAGCGCCGTCGTCCAGCCCGACCCGGCGCCGACGTCGAGCACCCGGGCGCCCGGGACGACGTCGAGCAGGCGCAGCATCGCGGCGACCGTCGACGGCTGCGAGCTGGTCTGGCCGTGGCCGATGGCGAGCGGTCGGTCCTGCGCGGCCCAGCGCCGCTGCGCGCGGGGGAGGAAGCCGCGGCGGTCGACCGTGCGCATCGCCGCGGCGACGGCGTCGTCCCGGCGCTCGGCGTCGGGCGGGACCGCGGGGCGCATGCGACCACCTCCACGGCCAGCGTAGGCACGACGGCCTACCCGCGCGCCCGGGTGAGCCGAGCCGGGAGCCCCGAGCGGGAGGCGCCCGGTGGCGCGGCCGCGGGGACGGCGGGATGCTCGACGGGTGCGCGGGCGCATCGGTGCGCCCGCCCTGGACCGGGGAGCCGGCATGAGCGGAACGGTGGCACGGATCACGCACATCAGCGCGCGGTCGGACACGAGCTTCGAGGACGCCGTGCGGATCGGCGTCGAGCGCGCCGCGAGCACGCTGCGCAACGTCTCGGGCGCGTGGGTCAAGGAGCAGAAGGTCGACGTGGCCGACGGCCGCATCACGGCCTGGCAGGTCGTGCTGGAGGTCACGTTCGTCCTCGAGTAGGGTCGGCCGGCGGCCTCGTCGTGCGGAGGCGCCGCCGTCCGCGGTCCTGGGTGCGACGCCTGGTAGGAGCCCCGGAGCGGTCGCCCGCGCCGGGGTCGGTGCGCGCCATTTGACCAGGACGCCCTGCGGTCCGTAATCTTGGACGTCGGCGCGCCCAGGCGCGCCGGTCCCGTGTGCCCACGGACGACTCGCACTCGCACGCCGCGGCGTGGTCGGAGTCTCCAAGACGAACTCGCCGTGACGAGCACGCCAAGACTAGGAGAGATGAGCAGCAACGTGGTGTACGCGATCGTCAAGGCCGGTGGCCGTCAGGAGAAGGTTTCCGTCGGCGACATCCTCGTGGTGGACCGGGTGTCCGCCAAGGCCGGTGAGTCCCTCGAGCTGCCCGCTCTCCTGCTGGTGGACGGGGAGAAGGTGACCACCGACGCGGCGAAGCTCGCGAAGGTCAAGGTCACCGCCGAGGTCGTGCGGGACGAGAAGGGTCCGAAGATCACGATCCTGCGGTACAAGAACAAGACCGGTTACCGCCGTCGCCAGGGTCACCGTCAGCAGCTGACCCGCCTCAAGGTCACCGGCATCAAGTGATCTCGCCCGGCGCGAGCTAGCGGCCCCGCGCCGCGCCGCGCCGACGGCACCCTCCCTCAGCAGACCAGCACGAAAGCAGGTTCGTCATGGCACACAAGAAGGGCGCGAGCTCCTCGCGCAACGGTCGCGACTCGAACGCCCAGCGCCTCGGCGTGAAGCGCTTCGGTGGGCAGGTCGTCAAGTCGGGCGAGATCATCGTCCGTCAGCGCGGCACCCACTTCCACCCCGGTGAGAACGTCGGCCGCGGCAAGGACGACACGCTGTTCGCCCTGGCCGCCGGCGCGGTCCAGTTCGGCACCCGTCGCGGCCGCAAGGTCGTCGACATCGTCTCCGCCGAGGGCTGAGCGACAGCCACAGAGGCTTCGAGCAGGAGGGGCGCACCGACGCGGTGCGCCCCTCCTGCCGTTTCCGGCGCCCGTCCCCGCGGGCCGCACCACCCGCCGCGACCGCGGCACCGCACGACCCACCTCTGAGAGGATCCCTCCATGGCCAGCTTCGTCGACCGTGTCGTCCTGCACGTCTCCGGCGGCGACGGGGGGAACGGGTGCGCCTCGGTCCGGCGCGAGAAGTTCAAGCCGCTCGCCGGCCCCGACGGCGGCAACGGCGGTGACGGCGGCACCGTCCGCCTCGTCGTCGACTCCCAGACCACGACGCTCCTCGAGTACCACCACTCGCCGCACCGCCACGCGACGTCGGGCACCCAGGGCATGGGCGACGACCGCGACGGCGCCAACGGCGAGGACCTCGTCCTGCGCGTCCCGGACGGCACGGTCGTCAAGTCGCCCGACGGCACGGTGCTCGCCGACCTCGTCGGCGAGGGCGCCGAGTACGTCGTGGCCGAGGGCGGCCGGGGCGGTCTCGGCAACGCGGCGCTCTCGTCCCCGCGCCGCAAGGCGCCGGGCTTCGCCCTGCTCGGCGAGCCGGGCGAGGAGCGGGACGTCGTCCTCGAGCTGAAGACCATCGCGGACGTCGCGCTCGTCGGGTACCCGAGCGCGGGCAAGTCGTCGCTCGTCGCCGCCATCTCCGCGGCGCGGCCCAAGATCGCCGACTACCCGTTCACGACGCTCGTGCCCAACCTGGGCGTCGTGCAGGCCGGCTCGGCGCGCTTCACCGTCGCGGACGTCCCGGGCCTCATCCCGGGCGCGAGCGAGGGCAAGGGCCTCGGTCTGGAGTTCCTGCGCCACATCGAGCGCACCGCGGTGATCGTGCACGTGCTCGACTGCGCGACGCTCGAGCCCGGCCGGGACCCGATCAGCGACCTCGACGTCATCGAGGCCGAGCTCGCCGCCTACGCGCAGGACCTCGAGATCGAGGGCGGGCGGGTGCCGCTCACCGAGCGTCCGCGCCTCGTCGTCCTCAACAAGATCGACGTCCCCGAGGCGCGCGACCTGGCCGAGCTCGTCAAGCCTGACCTCGAGGCGCGCGGCCTGCGGGTGTTCGAGATCTCGACCGCGAGCCACGAGGGCCTGCGCCCGCTGACGTACGCGCTCGCCGAGCTCGTGGAGAAGGCGCGCGCCGAGGCGCCCGCGCCCGAGCCGACGCGCGTCGTGCTGCGGCCGCGCGCGGTCGACGAGGCCGGGTTCACGGTCAAGCGCAAGGGCGGGGCGACCGACTACTGGTTCGAGGTGCGCGGCGCCAAGCCGGAGCGCTGGGTCCGCCAGACGGACTTCTCCAACGACGAGGCCGTGGGCTACCTCGCGGACCGCCTCGCGCGTCTGGGCGTCGAGGACAAGCTGTTCGAGGCGGGCGCCGTCGCGGGCGACGAGGTGCGCATCGGCAGCGACGTCAACGCGGTCGTCTTCGACTGGGAGCCGACGCTCATGTCGGGCTCCGAGCTGCTCGGCGGCCCGCGCGGCTCCGACAACCGCCTCGACGAGAGCCTGCGCCCGACCCGCTCCGAGAAGCGGCGCGAGCACCACGAGCGCATGGACGCCAAGGCGGAGGCGCGGCGCGAGCTGTGGACCGAGCGCCAGGCCGGCACCTGGACGGACCCCGAGTCCGACTGATCCCGGAGTCGTCCGCGCCGACGAGGGCCCGGTTCCCGTGGGGACCGGGCCCTCGGCCGTGCCCGGGACGTCTTCGGTGCGCCCGGGAGCGACCCGGTCCCGGGCGCAGGCGTCCTGGTCCGTGAAATCGTGCGCGGCGGCGGCCCTCCGGCGGCGATGATGGGCGCGTGAACGCGCTGTCCTCCCGCTCCGAGATCGCCTCCGCCCGCCGCGTGGTCGTGAAGATCGGCTCGTCGTCGCTCACGGGCGCCGACGGCCACCTCGACCTCGCGGCCCTGCGGGCGCTCGTCGACGTCCTCGCGGCCCGACGCGCGGACGGCGGCCAGGTCGTGCTGGTCACGTCCGGCGCCATCGCCGCCGGGATCGGCCCCCTCGGTCTCGCGAGCCGACCGCGCGACCTCGCGACGGCGCAGGCCGCGGCGTCGGTCGGGCAGGGCATGCTCGTCGCCCGGTACGCCGAGGCGTTCGCGGCGCACGGGCTGCGCGTCGGGCAGGTGCTCCTCACCGCGGAGGACACGGTGCGTCGCGGGCACTACCGCAACGCCCAGCGCTCGCTCGAGCGCCTGCTCGACCTCGGCGTCGTGCCCGTCGTCAACGAGAACGACGCCGTCGCGACCGACGAGATCCGCTTCGGCGACAACGACCGGCTCGCCGCGCTCGTCTCCCACCTCGTGCGGGCCGACGCCATGGTCCTGCTCACGGACGTCGACGGCCTGTACGACGGCCCGCCGACGCGCCCGGGCACGCGCAGGATCGCCGAGGTGCGCTCGCCGGCCGACATCGAGGGCGTCGAGGTGACGGGACGGGGGAGCGCGGTCGGCACGGGCGGCATGCTCACCAAGCTCGAGTCGGTCTCCATCGCGACCGGCACCGGCATCCCCGTGGTGCTCACCAAGGCGCAGCACGCCGCCGCCGCGCTCGCCGGCGAGCCGGTCGGGACCTGGTTCGCCGCGACGGGCAGGCGGACGACGCGCCGTCGGCTCTGGCTCGCGCACGCCGCCCGCACGCGCGGCCGCCTCGTGCTCGACGACGGCGCGGTGCGGGCCGTGCAGGGCGGGCGGGCCTCGCTGCTGCCCGCCGGGGTCACCGCGGTCGAGGGCGAGTTCGACGCCGGCGACCCGGTCGAGCTCGTCGCGTCCGACGGGCGCGTGGTCGCCCGGGGCCTGGTCGCGTTCGAGTCGCGCGACATCCCGGACCTCCTCGGGCGGTCGACCACCGAGCTGCGGGCCGAGCTCGGCGAGGGCTACGACCGCGAGGTCGTGCACCGCGACGACCTCGTCCTCGTGCGCCGGCGCGCGCGCTGACCGCGGGCCGGACGGCGCTCCCGGCGCGACGGCCGCCGACGTAGGCTCGGACCATGACCACCACCGAGGACGCGCCCGTCGTCGCGGGCGCCGCCGAGCCCGGGACCGTCGGTCCCGCCGCAGCCGCGACCGACGCTCCGACCGACGTCGCGGCGGCCGTCGAGGACGTCGCGCGCCGCGCCAAGGTCGCGTCGCGCACGCTCGCGACGGCGACCCGCGCGACGAAGGACGCCGCGCTCCTCGCGCTCGCCGACGCGCTCGTCGCGGCGACCGACGAGATCGTGGCCGCGAACGCCGTCGACCTGGAGCGTGAGCGCGCGAACGGCATGAGCGAAGGGCTGCTCGACCGGCTCGCGCTCGACGCGCCGCGCGTCGCCGCGATCGCCGACGCGCTGCGCGCGCTCGCGGGCCTGCCCGACCCGGTGGGGGAGGTCGTGCGCGGCTCGACGCTGCCGAACGGCCTGCGCCTGCGCCAGCTGCGCGTGCCCATGGGCGTCGTCGGCATGATCTACGAGGCGCGCCCCAACGTGACGGTCGACGCCGCGGGCCTCGCGCTCAAGAGCGGCAACGCGGTGATCCTGCGCGGCGGGTCCGCGGCGGCGAGCTCCAACGAGGTGATCGTCGGCGTGCTGGCCCGTGCGCTCGAGGCGCAGGGGCTGCCCGGCGACCTCGTGCAGTCGATCGACCGGTACGGGCGCCCCGGGGCCGTCGCGCTCATGCACGCGCGGGGTCTCGTCGACGTGCTCGTCCCGCGCGGCGGGGCGGACCTCATCCGCACCGTCGTGCGCGAGTCGACCGTCCCCGTCATCGAGACCGGGGTCGGCAACGTCCACGTGTACGTCGACGCGAGCGCGGACCGGGCCATGGCGCTCGAGATCCTCCTCAACGCCAAGACGCAGCGCGTGGGCGTCTGCAACGCCGCGGAGACGCTCCTCGTCCACGCGGAGGCCGCCCCCGAGTTCCTCCCCGCCGCGCTCGCCGCGCTCACCGAGGCGGGCGTCGTCGTGCACGGCGACGACCGCACGGCCGGCCTCGCGCCCGCGGGCACCGACGTGCTCGCAGCGACGGACGAGGACTGGGCGACCGAGTACCTCGCGCCCGAGATCGCCGTGCGCGTCGTCGACGACCTCGACGCCGCCATCGAGCACGTGCGGACCTGGACGTCGGGCCACACCGAGGCCATCGTCACGCGCGACCTCGCGGCGTCCGAGCGCTTCGTCGCCGAGCTCGACTCGGCCGCCATCATGGTCAACGCCTCGACCCGCTTCACCGACGGCGGCCAGTTCGGCCTCGGGGCGGAGATCGGCATCTCGACCCAGAAGCTCCACGCGCGCGGCCCCATGGGCCTCGCGGAGCTCACGACGACGAAGTGGGTCGTGCACGGGGACGGCCACGTCCGCCCCTGACGCACGGCCCCCGGCGGGTACCTGATACCCGCCGGACGAGGTCCCCGGACGGTCGTGAGAGACTGGTCGGCGACCGGCGCCCGTCCGGTCCGCCGTCGGGCCGGTCCCGGCGGGCGTACCGTTCCATCGCACCACCCCGGCCCGCGGCACGTGCCCGTCCGGCCCGGGGACGACCTTCGAGGAGGACGTCGTGATCTCTGCCGTCGTGCTGGCCGCCGAGGAAGGCGCCGAGGCCGCGTCGCACCTGCCCATCCCGCCGCTCGCGTACGGGCTGCTCGGGTTCGGCGGGCTCGTGGCCCTGCTGCTCGTGACCTACGCGTTCCGCAGCGTCGGCACGCGGCACTGACCCGCCCCGGACGACGGAAGCGCCCGCGACCGATGACGCGTCGATGAGCCCGCGCCGGCCCCGCCTGGGGGTGATGGGTGGCACGTTCGACCCCATCCACCACGGCCACCTGGTCGCCGCGAGCGAGGCCGCAGCGCGGTTCGACCTCGACGAGGTCGTCTTCGTCCCCACGGGCAAGCCGTCGTTCAAGCAGCACCAGACCGTCAGCCCGGCCGAGCACCGCTACCTCATGACCGTCATCGCGACCGCGTCGAACCCGCGGTTCACGGTGAGCCGTGTGGACGTGGACCGGCCCGGGCTGACCTACACGGTCGACACGCTGCGCGACCTGCGGGCCGCGCGACCGGACGCCGAGCTGTTCTTCATCACAGGTGCGGACGCCGTCGAGCAGATCCTCACCTGGAAGGATGCCGACGAGCTCTGGAAGATGGCACACTTCGTGGCTGTCTCCCGCCCGGGTCACCAGCTGAGCGTCGAGGGCCTGCCTCCGGGCGTGGTCACGACGCTCGAGGTCCCCGCCCTTGCGATCTCGTCGACGGACTGCCGTCGGCGCGCGGAGGCCGGGCAGCCGGTGTGGTACCTGGTTCCGGACGGCGTGGTCCAGTACATCGCCAAGCACGGTTTGTATCGAGGTCAGCACGATGAGTGACAACGGCAGCAACATGCAGCCCGTCCGCCCGCTCACCCGGCGCGAGATGCGCGAGCGCGAGCAGGCGGCCGCCGCCGAGCGGTCCGCGCAGAGCGCTGCGCCCCCGCCTGCCCCGGCACCGGGTGCGGGCGGCTGGCAGCAGCCGGCGCGCCCGGCCGCGCCGTCCGGCCCGCCGCCGTCGCGCCGCACCCTGCGCGAGACGACCGGCCCGGCGGAGCACCCGGCACAGCCGTCGGTCGTGCGACCCCCGGCCGCCTCGGGCGGCATGCGTGGCCTGGACGAGACCGGGCGCCTCACGCCGGTCCAGGAGACGGCCGAGCGCGTCGCGATCCGCCCGCCGGCCCCGACGCCCGTCGTGCCCACGCGCACGTCCTCGCGTCCCCCCGCTGCGGCCCAGCGCCCCCCGGTGCCCGGCGCGTCCGGCCCCGTGCGGCCCGCGACGCCGTCGGCTCCGGTCGGCGGTCTCGCCGCGGGCTCGGGCCCCGCGCGTCCCGAGGCGACGCAGCCGCCGCGCCTCTCGGCGTTCGCGGCCCCGCCCACCAGCACTGCCCCGCCCGGCACGCCCGCGCCGGCACCGGCGACCTCCCCCTGGGCGGGGACGCGCGCGCCCGCTCCCGAGCGCGCGCCCGCCCCGGCACCGCCCGCCGAGGCAGGCGGCGCGGCCCTGCCGTGGTCCGCGATCACGGCAGGCTCCGCGCCCGAGCCCGCGGGCGCGGAGCGCGAGCAGACGTCGCCCTTCGGCGGCGTGCGGGAGCACGCACCCGCTCCCGCCGGCGGGTCGGACGAGCTCTTCCCCCGCGTGCGCGGTCGTGCCGCCGAGCCCGAGGAGTCGGACGACGACCACCTCGAGGACGAGCGGCGAGGCCCGTCGTACACGTGGCTGCACTACCTGATCCTCGTCGCCGTCGCGTTCGTCCTCGGTCTGCTCGTCTGGACGCTCGTGTCCCGCGACGACCCGGGCCTGGCCGTGGAGGACGCGAGCGCCTCGGCCGCCGCCGTGCGGACGTGGGACGACCCCGGCACCCTCGACACCGGCCGCTGACCGGCCGCACCACGAACGGAGACACGTGACCGCCACCGACCGAGCCCTCGAGCTCGCCGTCATCGCCGCCCGGGCGGCGTCCGACCGCAAGGCCGAGGAGATCATCGCGCTCGACGTGAGCGAGCAGCTCGTCCTGACCGACGTGTTCCTCATCGCCTCGGGGTCGAGCGAGCGCCAGGTCTCGGCGATCGTCGACGCCGTCGAGGAGGCCATGCACAAGGCCGGGTCCAAGCCGATCCGCCGCGAGGGCAAGCAGGAGGCCCGCTGGGTCCTGCTCGACTTCGGGGACGTCGTCGTGCACGTGCAGCACGCCGAGGACCGCGTGTACTACGCGCTCGAGCGGCTGTGGAAGGACTGCCCGGTCGTCGAGCTGCCGGAGGACGCGCGCGGCGGCGACGGCACGGCCGACGACACCGACGACACCACGCGCGGCGACGGCGCCATCCGCCTCTCGGGGGAGCCCCTGGCGTGACCGCCGGCACGCTCGTCCTCCTGCGCCACGGTCGCACCGCGTACAACGCGTCGATGCGCCTGCAGGGGCAGGTCGACATCCCGCTCGACGCCGTCGGGCGGTGGCAGGCGGAGCAGGGCGCGAAGGCCCTCGCGAGCGCGCACCGCGCGACGCGCGTCGTCGCGTCCGACCTCGTGCGCGCCGCCGACACCGCGCGCGCGTACGCGGCGGCGATCGGCGCGGACGTCGCGTACGACCCCCGGCTGCGCGAGCGTGGATTCGGGGAGTGGGAGGGCCTCACGGGCCCGGAGATCGCCGAGCGCTGGCCCGAGGAGTACGCGGCGTGGCGCCAGGGCGAGGAGCCCGTGCGCGCGGGCGCGGAGTCCAAGGCCGACGTCGCGGCGCGCCTCGTCGCGTCCGTGACCGAGCACGTGGAGTCCCTGGAGCGGGACGACACGCTCGTCGTCGTCTCGCACGGCGCCGCGATCACGCTCGCGGTCACCGCGCTGCTCGGCCTGGACCCGGAGGGCTGGCGCGGGATCTCCGGGCTGCACAACGTCCACTGGTCCCACCTGCACCGCTCGGCGCCCGCCGCGACGCCCGCGTGGCGCCTGGTGGCGCACAACGTCGGGGCCGGGTTCCCGCTCGACGAGTGGAACGCGGGACCGGATTGGAATCTGGAGCCAGTTTCTGCGTAGACTAGCGACGCTCCGCAGGACGGGAAACCGGCCGGAGGAGTGCATGACCTGGATCTTCACGGATCCACGGGGCTGTGGCGCAGCTGGTAGCGCACCTGCATGGCATGCAGGGGGTCAGGGGTTCGAGTCCCCTCAGCTCCACCGAAACACCAGGTCGTCGGCCATCTCGGAGTCCTTCTCGAAGGGCGTCAGAGGTGGCCTTTCGGCGTTCTGGCGACAGTCAGAGCCGCGAGCGTGTCTCTGCGCCTCCGTCACCCCGACCTCCCACGCCACGGTGTGCTGCCAGAGCGTTGCGGCACGCGTGAGACCTGGGAAGAATGCGGCGATGCCTGAGAGCCAGCGTTTGCTCGTCCGACCCGCCCAGCCGGGGGACGCCGATCAGGTCTGGCCGCTGGCTCGCGACTTCGCGACGTCGTTTACCCCAGAACGCGCGGCGTTCGACCGGACGTGGCAGAGCCTCGCCGAGACGCCCGGCACGCTGGTCGTCGTCGCCGAGGCGGGCAGCAGGGTCGTGGGCTACCTCTTGGCCAGCTGTCACCTGACCTTCCTGGCCAACGGTCCGGTCGCCTGGGTCGAGGAGGTGATGGTCCACGAGGCTCACCGCCGGTCCGGTGTCGGCCGAGAGCTGATGGGCTGCACCGAGGACTGGGCCCGGGAGCAGGGTGCCGCCTACCTCGCACTCGCCAGTCGTCGCGCGGGGTCCTTCTACCGTGCGCTCGGCTACGAGGATTCGGCCGTCTTCTTCAGGAAGAACCTGGAAGAGGCCTGCGGCGCCGGGTGAGGGCCGCTCGTCGGCCGATGGAGGGTAGCGGCGAGGTTTGGCCCGAACGCCGTCGGCCGACCGGTGGGGATCGTCCTGGCGCGGACTTCGTGATCCACGTTGCTCGTGCGCCGGGGCGCGGGTCTTGGCGCGGCCTGCCGCGCCTGCCACGCTGGTGCGGTGCGACGGCGCTCCGCCCGTCGCGCGGGTACCCGGGGGAGGGCACGCGATGAGGCCACTGCGCTACGCGATCAACGTCACGCTCGACGGCTGCTGCCACCACGAGGCGGGCCTGCCGCCCGACGAGGAGTCGATGCGGTTCTGGACCGAGGAGACGGAGCGCGCGGACGCGCTGCTGTTCGGGCGGGTCACCTACCAGATGATGGAGGCGGCGTGGCGCCGTCCGGCGTCGGGCGCGTGGCCGGACTGGATGGGGGAGCGCGACGTCCCGTTCGCCGAGGCGATCGACGGGGCGAGGAAGCACGTGGTGTCGAGCACGCTGCGCGAGGTCGACTGGAACGCCGAGCTCGTCGAGGGCGACCTGGGGGACGCGGTGCGGCGGCTCAAGGAGCAGCCGGGCGGGCCGCTGTTCGTCGGCGGCGTGACGCTGCCGCTCGCGCTCGCGGACCTCGGGCTGATCGACGAGTACGCGTTCCTCGTGCAGCCGGTCCTGGCTGGGCACGGGCCGACGCTGCTGTCGGGGTTGCGCGAGCGCATCACGCTCGAGCTGGTGGACCGGCAGGAGCTGCGCTCGGGCGCCGTCGCGGTGCGGTTCCGGCCCGTGACGGCCGTGCCGTGAGCCGGGACGACGACGCCCGGCGCGGCAGGTGCCGGCCGGGCGTGCGTGCGAGGGGGGAGCGGGACTACGACGTGCTGACGTGCACGTGGTCGTAGTGGTTCGCGGTCGCGCCGCCGCGGTCCTCCATGCCGGACCACGCGCTCGCCGGGTCGCCGGCCATCCAGATCTTCTGCTGGTAGATGAGGTACGTGATGCCGAGCGAGCCCGCGTTGGCCTGCAGGTAGCGCGCGATGTCCCAGCCGGTCTCGCCGCTGATCATGATGTCGACGGCGCGGCCCGTGCCGTGGTCGCCGTCGTCGCCGGGGCGGATGCCGCCGAAGGTGGTGACCTGGGGGAAGTTGGCGCACACGGAGCGGTAGACGGCGCGCGCGTTGGCGCGCAGCGACGACTCGATCCCGGTGCTGACCGAGCACGCGGCGTCCGAGACGCCGCCGGCGCTCGACCCCCCGGCCGCGGCGGCGGCGACCTGGGGCGCCTCGGGCTGCGACTGCGCGAGGAAGCTCGACTTGATCCAGGCGGCCGCGCCGTCCCAGACGATCTGGCTCCAGTCGCCCTCGGTGACGCCGGTGACGTCGACGGCGGCGCCGAACTCGGTGGTCGCGACGCGCTCGGCGTCCGGGGACGGCGCGGAGCGCACGTTGACGGCCTCGGTGGTCCAGAGCTGGCCGGTCACGGGCGGCAGGGGCGGGGGCGTCGGGGCGGCCTGGGCGGCCGGCACGACGGCGATCTCCGCCGCGGTCTCGACGACCGGGGGCTCCTGGGGCGCCGTGGGCGGCGCGACGCGCTCGGACGAGCGGCTGGCGGCTCCCGTGCCGCGCTCCACGCTCGCGCCGGCGGTGGGCTCGACGCTCAGCGGAGCGAGGTCGGGGTTGCCCTCCGCAGGCTGGGGGCCCGCGCCCACGGCACCCGCGCCGAGCAGCGTGACGAGCGCCAGCGCGGGGAGCTTGAGCGACCGGACCGGCAGCGTCGGCAGGGCCGGGAGCCGGAAGGAGCGCGCGGTGGCGGGGGCTGCGCTGTGGCGGCCTCGGGACATGGTGCGCTCCGGTTCTTCGTGGGTAGGACGCGCCAATGTAACCAAACCGTGATCTGAGAAGTCCAGTCGGACATTCCGCGCAGCGCTCCCGTTCGACTCATGAGCGGCAGCGCTGAGTCGTATGCGCCGCAGTCGTTGGACGGGTGGAAGGCGGGTTCCTACGCTGGAAGCATGACCGTTCCCTCTGTACCGACCGTGACGCTCAACTCCGGTCACACCATCCCGCAGCTCGGCTTCGGCGTCTTCCTCGTGCCGCCGGACGAGGCCGAGAAGGCCGTGAGCGAGGCCCTCGAGGTCGGCTACCGCCACATCGACACCGCGGCGATCTACCGCAACGAGGAGGGCGTCGGCGCTGCCATCGCGAAGAGCGGCATCCCCCGCGACGAGCTCTTCGTCACCACGAAGCTCTGGAACGACCGCCAGTCGGGCGAGCAGCCGCACGACGCGATCCGCGAGAGCCTCGACAAGCTCGGCCTCGACCACGTCGACCTGTACCTCACGCACTGGCCCGCGCCCGAGCAGGACCAGTACACGAACGCGTGGGCGAAGCTCGTCGAGATCCGCGACGCGGGCCTCGCGCGCTCGATCGGCGTCTCCAACCACCTGCCCGAGCACCTCGACCGGATCGTCGCGGACACGGGCGTCGTGCCCGCCGTCGACCAGATCGAGCTGCACCCGGCCTACCAGCAGCGCGACGTGCTCGCCTGGGCCGACGCGAACGGCACGAAGATCGAGGCCTGGGGGCCGCTCGGCCAGGGCAAGTACCCGCTCTTCGAGAAGCAGGCCGTCGTCGACGCCGCGGCCGCCCACGGCGTGACGCCCGCCCAGGCGGTGCTGCGCTGGCACCTGCAGCGCGGCTTCATCGTCTTCCCGAAGTCGTCGCGCAAGGAGCGCATGGTGGAGAACTTCGACCTCTTCGGGTTCGAGCTCACCGCCGACGAGGTCGCCGCGATCGACGCCCTCGACACGGGTGACGGCTCGGGCCGCGTGAGCGCCCACCCGTCCGAGGTCAACTGACCCGGTCGCGCGCGGCCTCGCGCGAGGCAGCACGCACGACGAGGGGCGCCGTCCGACCGGACGGCGCCCCTCGTCGTGCGCTGGTGGAGAAGCGGGTCAGCCGCACTCGTCACAGATGCCCGTCGCGGGCAGGACCGTGAAGCACGTGGGGCACACGGCCGGCGGCTTCTCGGGCTCCGCGGAGCGGGCTGTCGTGCGGCGCGGCGTGCGTGTCGCGGGCGCGGCCTTCGCCGTGGCCCGACGCGCGGGTGCGGGGGCCGCCGCGGGGGCGGCACCGGGCACGTCGAAACCGCGCTTGCGCAGCAGGTCCGCGACGCCGACGGGGCTGCTGCGGAACTCCTCGGCCGTCGCGACGCGGCCGGTCGCGTACCGGTGCGCGACGCCGAGGATCGCCTGCGCGTCGTAGACGCGGTCCTCGTGGACGAGCGGGGTGCCGGGGGACGCGGTGAACCCGTAGACCCCGAGGAACGCGTCCCGGCCCCGGTCGTCCCAGTCCGCGAGGGCCTGGAGGATGTGCTGCCGGGTCACTGCCGAGAAGGTTGCCACGGCACGAGCCTAGACCGCCCCGCGGGACCCCTCGGACGACGAGCGCGTGACCTTCCGCACGCGCTCGCGCCGGGCCCTCGGCACCCGGGGATCAGGGCACGGTGTACCCCGCGGCGCGGAACATCTCGTACCACTCGGCGCGCGTGAGCGGGACCTCCGAACCGAGCGCGGCGCCGGCGACCCGGTCGGGGCTCGTCGTGCCGAGCACGACCTGCATCCGCGCCGGGTGGCGCGTGATCCACGCGGACGCGATCGCGATGGGCGGCACGTCGTACCGGGCGGCGAGGCGGTCGATCACGGCGTTGAGCTCGGGGTACTTCTCGGATCCCAGGAACACGCCCGTGAAGAACCCCGCCTGGAACGGGGACCACGCCTGGACGGCGATGTCGTGCAGGCGGCAGTAGTCGAGGGTCCCGCTGTCACGGCTGACGGACTGGTCGAGGGCCTGCATGTTCGCCGCGACGCCCTGCGCGACGAGCGGGGCGTGCGTGACGGAGAGCTGGAGCTGGTTCGCGACGATCGGCTGCTCGACGTAACGGCGCAGCAGCTCGATCTGGCCCGGTGTGTGGTTCGAGACCCCGAACGCCCGCACCTTGCCCGCGGCGTGCAGGTCGGAGAACGCGCGCGCGACCTCCTCGGGCTCGACGAGGGTGTCGGGGCGGTGCAGCAGCAGGATGTCGAGGTAGTCGGTGCGCAGGGCCTCGAGCGAGCCCTCGACGGACGCGACGAGGTGCTCGTACGAGAAGTCGAAGTACGGGCCCTCGGGCACGATGCCGGCCTTGGACTGGATGACCCACTCCGCACGCTCGGCGGGGGAGAGGTCGAGCGCCTCGGCGAAGCGACGCTCGCAGCCGTGGAGCTCGGAGCCGTACACGTCGGCGTGGTCGAGGAACGTGATGCCGGCGTCCCGTGCGGTGCGCACGAGGGTGCGGACCTCGTCGTCGGTCTTGTCCTGGATGCGCATGAGGCCGAGCACGACGTTCGGGACGACGATGTCGGTGCCGGTCAGGGTGAAGGTCTTCATCGGTGGAGCTCCTTCGCGGGTGAGCGGGTCGGGTGCGCGACGTCGGTGTCCGGGATCCGAGAGTGCGCCGCTGCAGAGGGGTCGTTCCCACGGGTCGGGGGTAGGAAGGGCGTCGTCCGCCCGCGGGCGGGGTGCCGGACGACCCGAGCGAGGCCGGTCGGCCGCGACGGCTCGAGCCTAGGAAGCGATAACCTAGAAGTCTAACAACTAGTGTTTGTCAAATAGAGAACTGTGAGTGGTCAATGGATCTTCGTCAGATGGAGTACCTCGTCGCGCTCGCGGACGAACGCCAGTTCACCCGCGCCGCCCAGCTCGTCGGAGTCTCGCAGTCGGGGCTCTCCGCCGCGGTCCGCGGCCTGGAGGAGGAGCTCGGCGCGAGCCTGTTCACGCGCACGACTCGGCGCGTCGAGCCCACCGAAGCCGGTCTCGCGCTGCTCCCGTACGCACGCTCCATGCTCGCGCAGGCTGCCGCCGCCCGCGACGCGGTCGTCCGGGCCACGCGCGCGCTGTCCGGCTCGCTGCGCGTCGGCTCGGAGCAGTGCCTCGGCGTCCTCGACGTGACCGCCCTGCTCGAGCGCTTCCACCGCCGCTACCCGCAGGTGGAGATCCACTTCGCGCAGGCGGGCTCGCACGACCTCCTCGCGCGCGTCCGCGAGGGCGACCTCGACGTCGCGTTCGTCGCGACCACCGAGCACCTGGGGCCGCTGTCCCAGACGGTCCTGGGCAGCGAGCCGCTCGTGCTCGTGTGCGCGCCCGAGCACCCGCTCGCCGGGAGGGGCCGGGTCGAGTGGTCCGACCTCTCGGGCCAGGAGTTCGTCGACTTCGACCCCTCGTGGGGCGCGCGGCCGGTCAACGACGCGACGTGCGCCGCGCACGGCGTCCACCGGCGCGTGCGGTGCTCGGTCAACGACGTGCACACGCTCCTCGAGCTCGTCGACCGGGGGCTCGGCATCGCGCTCGTGCCGCGCCACGTCGCGGGCAAGCCGGAGGCCGAGCGCCTCGTCACGCTCGCGCTGCCGGAGGGCGGTGCGCCGAGCTGGGTCGTCTCCGTCGTCACGGGGCGCTGGGACCGCGGCGCCTCGGCCGCGCCGCAGCTCCTGGAGCTCCTCGCGGACGCCCCCGCGTGCCGCGGCGTCGACGTCTCCCGGCCCGACGCGGCCGCGCTGCGCGCGGGCGTCGAAGCGCCGAGCCCTGCCGTCGAGGTGCCGAGCCCTGCCGTCGAGGCCGTGGCGGAGGCCCGGTGACCGCCCGCGCGGGCACCGACGCACCGCTCTTCCCGCTGCGCAGCGTCGTCCTCGGCGCGTTCCTGCCCACGCTCGTCCTCGAGATCGGCGTGGGGGCCATGCTGCCGGTCGTCGCCGTCACGGCCACGGGCCGGGGCGCGAGCCTCACGGTCGCCGGGCTCGTCGCCGCGCTCGTGCCGATCGGCAAGATCCTCTTCGACCTGCCCGCCGGGGCGCTCGCCCAGCGCCTCGGCGACCGTGCGGCCATGCTGCTCGCCGGGGGCGTCGCGGCGGTCGCCTTCGCGACGATCGCGCTCACCCCCAGTCTGTGGGGCCTCGCGGCGGGGGTCCTCGCGCTCGGTGCGTCGACCGCCGTCTTCAACCTCGCCCGCCAGGCGTACCTCACCGAGATCACGCCCCCGCTGCGCCGGGCCCGCGTCCTGTCGACGCTCGCGGGCGTGCACCGCATCGGGCTGTTCCTCGGCCCGTTCGCGGGCGCGGCGGTCATCGCCGCGACCGACGTGCGCGGCGCCTACTGGCTCGGGACGGGCGCCGCGCTCACCGCGGTGGTGGTGCTCGCCGTCGTGCGGCCGGACCCCGCGGAGGCCGGGCGTGCTCGACTGCGCGGCGCGCGGGCCGTGCCGCGGGTCGGCATCGCGCGCGTGGCGCGCGACCACCGCCACCTGTTCGCGACGCTCGGCGTGGCGATCCTCCTGGTGAGCGCGGTCCGTGGGGCCCGGCAGACCGTCATCCCCCTGTGGGGCGAGCACCTGGGGCTCGACGCCGAGGTGACGTCGCTGATCTTCGGCGTCTCCGGTGCGCTCGACATGCTGCTCTTCTACCCGGCGGGCAAGGTCATGGACCGGTTCGGGCGCCTGTGGGTCGCCGTGCCGTCCATGCTCACGATGGCCGTCGGTCTCGCGGTGCTGCCGCTCGCGCACACCGCCCCCGCGCTCGCGGTCGTCGCGGCCGTGCTCGGGGTCGGGAACGGCATGGGCTCGGGCATCGTCATGACGCTCGGCGCCGACGTCGCGCCCGCGGACGTGCGCCCGACCTTCCTCAGCGTGTGGCGCCTGTTCCAGGACACCGGTGACGCCCTCGGCCCGCTCGTGCTGTCGGCCGGTGCGGCGCTGGGGTCGCTCGCCGCGGGCGTCTGGGCGACGGCGGCGCTCGGCGCCGGCTCCGCGGCCGCGCTCGCACGGTGGGTACCGCGCCACTCGCCGCTCGCGAACCTCGTCCGACGTCGCTAGTCCGGGCCGCCCTCGGGCGCGGTGGGGCCCCGGGCCGGGCCGCGCGACGGCCCGGCTCAGACGAGCGTGAGGACGCCCAGCACCCCGACGGCGATGGCGAGCACGAGCGAGACGGCGATGAGCACGACGTGCACGGTGAGGAAGCGCGTCGCGCGGCCGTCGGCGTCGCGCGAGCGGGGGTCCTTGGCGATGCGCTGGAGGAAGCGCGGCCAGATGAGCAGGTTCCAGGCGGCCGTGACGAGCAGGACCACGGACCAGACGACGGGGATCTCCACGTCCCGAGCATGCCAGGAGGCGTCGGGTGCCTCGGCCGGGGCGGCCGCGGGCAGCGTGTGGGATCCAGCACATCGACGCAGGCGTGAGGTGAGGCTAACCTCTCTCGTGGTCGACGCGCTCGCGGGGCCGCCGTTCCGCCCGGGGAGCCGGGCGCCGCAGAGGAGCCGCCGGTGTCCGTCAAGACCGTCAAGCCCCAGGACGCGCACGTCGTCACGCTGAGCGTCGTCGGGCGCGAGCGGGTCAGTCCGAACGTCGTGCGGGTCACGCTCGGGGGAGACGAGCTGGACCTCTTCACCCCGCTGGGGTTCGACCAGTGGTTCCGGCTCTTCCTCCCGCGCGAGGACCAGGACGCGCTGCGGCTGCCGACCCGCGCGTCGGGCCTCTGGTACGTCCAGTACCTCGCCACGCCGAAGGCGCGCCGCCCGTGGGTGCGGAACTACACCGTGCGCGCCGTGCGCCCGGGCCTGCGCGAGCTGGACGTGGACTTCGTCGTGCACGGCGACGCGGGGCCCGCGTCCTCGTTCGCGCTGTCCGCCGAGCCGGGGGACCGCGTGGGCCTGCTCGACCAGGGGATCGGCTACCACCCGCGCGTCCCGCACGACTGGACGCTCCTCGTCGCCGACGAGACCGGGCTGCCCGCGGTCGCGGGGATCTGCGAGTCCCTGCCCGACGACGCGCGCGGCCTCGCGGTGGTCGAGGTCCCCGAGGCGGCGGACGCGCAGGAGTTCCGCGTGCCCGCGGGCGTCGAGCTACGCTGGCTGGCGCGCGACGGCGCACGGCCCGCGCGCGGCGGCGACCACGACCTGCTGCCGGGTCGTCTCGCGCTCGACGCCGTACGGTCGGCCGACCTGCCCGCCGGTCCCGGCTACGCGTACGCGGTCGGGGAGTCGGCGCTCGCCACGGGCGTGCGCCGCCACCTGGTCAACGACCGGGGCATGCCGAAGGCGCACGTCGACTTCGTCGGGTACTGGCGCCACGGGCACGCGGCGTCCGCCTGACGCGCCCCGCGCGCGTCGTCGGGCGCGGGGCGTCGTGCAGCGGGTCGTCGTGCAGCAGGGGAGGGTCGGTCAGACCCGGCGGAGCTGGCGGAACATCGGGCAGTCGAACGGGTCGCGCGCCGAGAGCCCCACGCGGTTGAGGTACCGGACGACGATCGCGTAGGACTGCACGAGGCTCGTCTCCGTGTACGGCAGGCCGAGGTGCGCGCAGTGCTCGCGCACGATCTCGCGGGCCCGCGCGAGGTGCGGGCGCGGCATGCTCGGGAACAGGTGGTGCTCGATCTGGAAGTTGAGCCCGCCCATGAGGATGTTCATCCACCACCCGCCGCGGATGTTCCGCGAGGTGAGGACCTGCTTGGACAGGAAGTCGATCTTGCTGTCGGCGGGGATGATCGCCATGCCCTTGTGGTTGGGGGCGAACGACGCCCCCATGTAGACGCCGAAGACGGCGAGCTGGACGCCCAGGAAGGCGGCTGCGAGGCCGAGCGGCAGGAACCAGACGACCGCCCCGACGTAGAGCGACAGGCGCAGCGTGATGGTGACGATCTCGATGACGCGCGTGCGGACGTCGCCGCGCGCGCGGCCGCCGGCGAGGAGCGAGCGGAACGCCTGCACGTGCAGGTTCACGCCCTCGAGCGTGAGGAGCGGGAAGAACAGCCAGCCCTGGTAGCGGTTGATGACCGCCCGGAAGCCCTTCGCGACCTCCGCGTCCTCCTCGAGGAACACGACGACGTCGGGCGCGATGTCCGGGTCCTTGCCGCGGCGGTTCGGGTTCGCGTGGTGGCGCGTGTGCTTGTTCATCCACCACGAGTGGCTGATGCCGACGACGCCGTTGGCCAGCACCTTCCCGAGGCGGTCGTTCGCCGGGCCGGACGCGAAGACCTGGCGGTGCGACGCCTCGTGCGCGACGAACGCGAACTGGGTGAGGATCAGGCCGAGCGCCCCGGCGACGAGGAGCTGGAACCACGAGTCGCCCAGGAGGACGAACCCGGCGACAGCGCCGCCGAGCGCGAGCGTGAGGACCCCGAGGGTCCACAGGTAGTAGGCGTGCGTGCGGTGGAGCAGGCCCGCGTCGCGCACCGTGCGCGACAGTGCGCTGTAGGTGCTGGTGACGGCACCGGGCTCGTCGGTCCGAGGGCGGGTGGCCCGGAAGCCCGGGCGCACTGCGGCAGAGGTCATGTGTCCTCGCAGGGGTGTCGGTGTCGACTTCCCAGCCGCGGAGGTGAGCAGGTGCTCGTCGTGCAGATGACCCCACCCTACGGGACCGTAGGTTGCGCGCGCGAGGGGGCCGGGTGAAGGAGTCGCGAAGGAGCGACACCTCCTCCGGAGGGGTCAGGCGGCGAACCGGAAGGTCTGGCGGTACTCCGTCGGCGTGATCCCGACCGCCCGCCGGAAGTGGTGGCGCAGGAGCGCGGCCGACCCGAAACCGCTGCGGCGCGCGACCTCCTCCAGGTCCAGCGAGGACTCCTCGAGCAACGACTGCGCGTGCGCGACGCGTTGCGACGTCAGCCACGCGAGCGGGGTCGTGCCGGTCTGCGCGACGAACGCGCGCGCGAAGGTGCGCTCGGAGGTGTGGGCCCGGCGGGCGAGGTCGCGCACGGTGAGCGGCTCGTCGAGGTGGTCGGTCATCCACTCCAGCAGCTCCCCGAACGAGTCCTCCTCGCACTCGGGCACCGGGCGCTCGATGAACTGGCGCTGCCCGCCGTCGCGCTGGGGCGGCACGACCATGCGCCGGGCGATGGTGTTCGCCACCCGGGCCCCGAGCTCGCGGCGCACGAGGTGCAGGCACGCGTCGATGCCCGCCGCCGTTCCGGCGCTCGTGATGAGGTTGCCGTCGTCGACGAAGAGCACGTCGGGGTCGATGTCGAGGCTCGGGTAACGACGGCGCAGCTCGTCGGCGTGCATCCAGTGCGTCGTCACCCGCCGTCCCTCGATGACGCCCGCGGCCGCGAGCACGAACACGCCCGAGCACACGCTGAGCAGCAGGGCGCCGCGGTCGGACGCGCGGCGGACGGCGTCGAGCACCGCGGGCGGGTAGTCGGTCCCGATGCGGATCGCCGGCACGACGACCAGGTCCGCGTCGTCCGTCGCGGAGAGGTCGTGGTCGGGCACGACGTGCGCGCCCACCGACGTGCGGACGGCACGGCCCGCGACCGGGCCGCACACGCGGAAGTCGAACGACGGGACGCCGTCGTCGCTGCGGTCGAGACCGAAGACCTCGCACACGACGCCGAACTCGAACGGGGCCAGGCCGTCGCACACGACGGCCGCGACGGATCGCACCATGCTCGGCACGCTACGCCGCTGGCAGGATCTTGTCGAGAGGTGTCAGTGCTGCCACTCGTGGCGCGGGTCGTGCGCCGCGAGGGTGGAGCCATGGACATCTTCTGGGGTGTGGTGGCTCTTCTCCTCGTCGTCGGCCCGACGGTCGCGGCCCTCGCGGTCCGCCGCGAGGACCCGGCCCGTCCGTGGTTCCCCGCCGGGTCCGACGGCGCGTGGCCCGACGGCGCCGCGTGGGACGCGCGCGGGGACCGGTCGGTGCACGGCGAGCGCTGGGACCGCGACGCGCAGCGGCTGGACGCCGACCTGCGCGCCGCAGCGTCGCGACCGGCTGAGCCGGCCGCCGTCGTCGACCCGCACGAGGTCGCGGCCGAGCTCGTGCTGCGGCGCGTCGTGCCGAACCCGGCCGTGCGCGACGGCGTGCGCGCCGCTCCTGCCGTGCCGGGCGGGCGCGCCGGGGCGAACGCGCCCGCCGCGCCGCGGCGGCCGGGGACCCGAGGCATGCCGCTCGCGCGCTGAGCCCTCGCGTGCGGAACTGCCCGGCCACGCGCCGCTCGACCGCGTGCGGCGTCTCCGGACGCACGAACGGCCCGGACCTCGTGGAGGTCCGGGCCGTTCGCGGGGGAGCGGTGTCGCTCGGGTCAGGCGCGCGAGCCGACCGCGTCGACGTCCGCGTCGCCCGTGAGCTGGTCGAGGCCCTCGAGCTCGTGCGCCTCCCACGGGGCGTGACCCAGGCTCGGGATCATCGTCGCGAGCTCCGGGCGCCACTTGGTGAAGCGGGCGGGGAAGCAGCGCTCGAGCAGGTCGATCATCGCGGGGACGGCCGTCGAGGCACCCGGCGAGGCGCCGAGCAGGCCGGCGATCGAGCCGTCGGACGCCGCGATGACCTCGGTGCCGAACTCGAGGACGCCCTTGCCGTCCTTGTCCTTCTTGATCACCTGGACACGCTGGCCCGCGGTGATGGTCTCCCAGTGCTTGGGGTGCGCCGTCGGCATGAAGCCCTGGAGCGCGGTGAACTTGGTCTCCGGGCTCGCGAGGAGCTGGCCCACCAGGTACTGGGTGAGGTCGAGGTTCTTCAGGCCCGCGCCGACCATCGAGCCGAGGTTGTGCAGGCGCAGCGACGTGAACAGCCCGAGGTACTTGCCCTTCTTGAGGTACTTGGGGCTGAACCCGGCGTAGGGGCCGAACATCAGGTACGTCTTGCCGTCGACGACGCGCGTGTCCAGGTGCGGGACCGACATGGGCGGCGAGCCGACGTCGGCCTTGCCGTAGACCTTCGCCTGGTGCTGGGCGACGAGCTCCGGGTCGTCCGTGCGGAGGAACTCACCGCTGATCGGGAAGCCGCCGTAGCCCTTCGCCTCGGGGATGCCGGCCGCCTGCAGCAGCGGCAGCGCGCCGCCGCCGGCGCCGACGAACACGAACCGGGCCTCGACGGTAGAGCGGCGCTTCGGGGCGTTCCACGAGCGGTCCTTGACCGTCAGGCGCCAGCGGCCGTCCTTCGTCTTCCTGAGGTTCTTCACCTCGTGCTCGAGGTAGAGCTGCGTGCCCTCCGAGACGAGGTAGTCGACGAGCTGCTCGGTGAGGGCGCCGAAGTCGACGTCCGTCCCGCTCGTCGCGCGCGTCGCCGCGACCGGCTCGTCGCCGTCGCGCTCGGCGACCAGGAGCGGGGCCCACTCGGCGATGACCGTCGGGTCGTCCGTGAACTCGAGCTCGCTGAACAGCGGGTGGCGGCGCAGCGTCTCGAAGCGGCGACGCAGGTAGTCGACGTTCTCCGCGCCGCGCACGAAGGTCATGTGGGGGGTGCGGGAGATGAAGCTCGCGGGCTGCGGCAGCGCGCCCGTCGTGAGCAGGTGGTGCCAGAACTCGCGCGACACCTCGAACTGCTCGTTGATCTTCACCGCCTTGGTGATGTCGATCGAGCCGTCCGGCTTCTCCGGCGTGTAGTTCAGCTCGCACAGGGCGGCGTGACCCGTCCCGGCGTTGTTCCACGGGTTCGACGACTCCTGCGCCACGGCGTCCAGGCGCTCGTAGATGCGCACCGTCCAGGTGGGCTCCAAGACCTTCAGGAGTGCCCCGAGCGTGGCGCTCATGATGCCACCGCCGATGAGGGCTACGTCGATCTGGTCTGCGCTGCTTGCGGGGTTGCTCGCTCGACTCGACACATGTCGATCCTACGCTTGTGAAAGAGTGCACTAACTGTGCGGTGCGTCACGGGCGTGCGTCACACTTTCGCGGGACCTCGGTCCCGAGCCGGGCAGGTCGGACGTCGCGTACCGCGCGATCCGGCCGGGTCCGAGCCGTCTTCCCGCGAGGTAGAGCCGTGGTCTCGCGAGGTAGAGCCGTGGTCCGCGTGCGCCAGCCGACCACGCCTCTACCTGGCGGACCAGGGCTCTACCTCGGCCGACCGGGGCTCTACCTCGCGGGGGTGGGCTTCTCCTGCGGCGGGGAGTACGGGGACGGCCAGGGGCCGATCTCGGGGAGGCCCACGGGCGCGCCCGCGAGGCGGGCGGTGGGCTCGGCGCCGGGGGTGCGGCCCGCGAGCCAGGCGGCGACGTCGGTGAGGCGGCCGTGGACGACGACGGCGCCCCGGCCGGGCGCGGACGCGGGCGCAGGCGAGGCCGCGGCCCCGGAGGTGGGCTCGGCTTCGGACGCGGGCTCAGGTCCGGCAGCCACGCGGAGGCCGCCCGGTCCGACGCGAAGGGCGCCCGGTCCGACGCGGAGAGCGCCCGGTCCGACGTGGACGCCGCCGGGGACCACGACGAGGTCTCCGGGTTCCCCGTCGAGCGCGACCACGACGTCGTCCGCGAGCCGGACCCCGAGGAAGTCGAGGAGGTGCAGCCCGAGCGCGGGAGGCCAGGAGTCGAGACCGACGCCCGCGTCGAGGTCGACCGCGTGGATCCGCACCTCGCGCCACCAGGCCACGAGCGCGTCCGCGACCGTGCCGTCGCGGTACGTCACCGGCGCGGACCACCCGGGGGACCCGGCGGCGGGCCACGCGGCGTCGAGGCGGTCGGCCAGCGCATCGAGTGCCGCGACGTGCTGCGCGACGGAGCGCAGCGCGCCCGTCCGGATGCCGTCCTCGCGCCCGGCCGCGCCGCCGTCGTACACCTCGACGAGCTCGCCGCGCGCGGCGCGCTCGGCCTGCCGCGCCATGGCCTCGCCGATGGCGGTGACGTGCGCGAGCACGTGGCTGCGCGACCACCCGGGCAGGGCCGACGGCGCGTCGAGCCCGGCGGCGTCGAGCCCGCGCGCCGCGTCGGTCACCGCGTCGAGGGCGGCGCGCGCGTCGCGCCGGACCTCCTCGACGTCGGGCGGGGTGAGGGCGGGGGCGTCGGTCAGGGCCACAGCAGCTCCTTCGTCCAGGTGGTCGGCGCGCCGGACGCCGCGGTGTAGCGCAGGCGGGTCTGGCCCGCGCCCGACGACGCCCAGAACTCCACGCTCGTCGGCTCGAGCGCGTACGCGGTCCAGGCGTCGAGGACGAGCCCGGGCTCCGCCCGCACGCGGTCGAGGGCGGCGTCCCATGCCTCGCGGTAGGCGGCGCGGGACGCGAGCGGGGCGCTCTGCCACCCGGCGAGGGCGGTCGCGCGGGAGAAGTCGGACCGGTCCAGGAAGTCGGCGGCGGACGTCTCGGCGTCCAGCGGCACGACGGGTCCCCGCACGCGGACCTGCCGACCGTGCTCGCGCCAGAAGAACGTCAGGGCGGCGTTCGGGTTCTGCGCGAGCGCGACGCCCTTGGGGGAGTCGGCGCGCGTCGCGAAGACCCACCCGTCGCCGTCGACGTCCTTGAGGATGAGGGTCCGGGCGTCCACGCGGCCGCTCGCGTCGGCGGTCGAGAGGGTAGCGGCGTGCGGGGCGGGCAGCCCGGCGTCGATCGCGTCGTCGAGCCAGCGGACGAAGAGCGTGCCCGGGTCGTCGGGTGCGGTGTCGACGTCGAGACCGGGGAGGTCGGGGCCGAAGACGGGCAGCGCGCGCAGGCGCTCGCGCAGGGACGGGCGGTCGGCGTCGGTCATGCGTCCTCCGAGGTGGTCGGGAGCGGGTCGAGCAGGGCGACGAAGCCCCGCGCGGCGGCGGACATCGCGTCCGGGTCGTCGAGGGCGCGCGCGAGGACGTACCCGCCCTGCACGACGGCGACGGCGGCGTGCGCGCGGTCGCGCGCCGCGTCGTCGGGCAGCCCGCCCTCGACGAGGACGGCGGCGGCCAGGTCGACGAGCCCGCGGAAGTAGGCGCGCACCTCAGCGGCGAGCGCGGCGTCGTCCATGACGGCCTGGTCGCTCACGAGGCGCCCGACCTTGCAGCCGGCGAGCGCGGGCCGCGGGCGTTCGAGATAGCGGACGAGGCGCTCGACGGCGGAGCCCTGCGCGCCCAGGTCGCGGCGCGCGGCATCGAGGCCCGCGGTCGTCGTGGCGTGCACGGCCGCGGCGGCGAGGTCGTGCTTCGTGGGGAAGTGGTGGTAGAGGCTGCCCTGCCCGACGCCGCTCGCGGCGAGGACCTGGCGCGGGCTCGTCGCGCCGACGCCCTGGGCCCAGAAGAGCTCCTGCGCGGCGGCGACGAGGCGCGTCCGGGCGTCGGTCGACGTCATGCGAGCACCATACCTACCTCAAGGTATGGCGTCGAGCCGACGAGGCGTCCCACAGGCAGCACGCAGCCCGTGGTCCCTCGGTCGGGACGGCAGCGGGACCGAGTCGTACGGTGGGTCCGTGACGGTGCAGCAGCGGGTGCTGGTGGTCGCGGTCCTCGCGTCGTTCGTGTCGTTCCTGGACGGCTCGGTGGTCAACGTCGCGCTGCCCGCGATCTCCGCCGAGCTCACCACCGGGCCGGTCACCGGCCTCGCGCTGCAGCAGTGGGTCGTCGACGCGTACATGATCACGCTCGGCGCGCTCATCCTCCTGGCCGGGTCGCTGTCGGACGTCCACGGGCGCCGCCGCATCATGGCGATCGGGCTCGTCGGGTTCGCCGTGACGTCGGTCGCGTGCGCGCTCGCGCCCGACGGCCTCGTCCTCGTCGTCGCGCGCGGCCTCCAGGGCGTCGCAGGCGCCCTCCTCGTGCCCAGCTCGCTCGCCATGATCATCTCCACGTTCGACGGCGAGCGGCAGGCCCGCGCGATCGGCTCCTGGACCGCGTGGACCAGCACCGCGTCGCTCGTCGGGCCGCTGCTCGGCGGCATCCTCATCGACGCGATCTCGTGGCGCTGGGTCTTCTGGATCAACGTGCTCCCCGTCGCCGTCACGCTGTGGCTGCTGCGCGGCGTGCCCCGGTCCGCGGCGGAGGAGCCGGGCGCCGCGGCGGGCCCGGGTGGGCGACGGCGCATCGACACGCTCGGGGCGACGCTCGCCGCCGTCGGGCTCGCGGGCACGGTGTTCGCGCTCATCGAGCAGGGCCGCTTCGGGTGGGCGAGCCCCGTGGTGTGGGGGCCGTTCGCCGTGGGGGTCGTGTGCCTCGCCGCGTTCGTGGGGTGGGAGCGCCGCGCCCCGGACCCGATGCTGCCGCCGCGCCTGTTCCGGGTGCGCAACTTCGCGTGGGGCAACCTCGCGACCGCGGCGATCTACGGCGCGCTGTACTTCGGCGGGTTCGTCGTCACGCTCTTCCTCCAGCAGGTCGGCGGGTACAGCGCGACCGCCGCCGGTCTCGCCCAGCTCCCCGTCACGCTCGTGCTCCTCGCCCTGTCGACGCGGTTCGGGGCGCTCGCGGGCCGCTACGGCCCGCGCCTGTTCATGACGCTCGGCCCGATCGTCGGCGGGGCCGGCTACCTGCTCCTGCTCACGACGACCGACGACGCCGTCTACGTCACCCAGGTCCTGCCGGGTCTCGTGCTCTTCGGCCTGGGCCTCGCGATGACGGTCGCGCCGCTGACGTCGGCGATCCTCGGCTCGATCCCCGCGGCCGACGCCGGCATCGGCTCCGCGGTGAACAACGCGGTGTCGCGCGTCGCGGGGCTGGTCGTCATCGCGTTCGCGGGGGTGATCGTCGGCGGCGTGCTCGACCTCGACGGCTTCCACCGCTCGCTCCTCGTCACGGCGGCCCTGCTCGTCCTCGGCGGCGTGCTCAGCTGGGTCGGCATCCGCAACGACCGTGTGCGCGCCGCCGACGCCGGAGAGGCCCAGAGCGGCTGAGGCGGAGTGCCGGCTCGAGGTCCCGCGCCCGCCGTGCCGACGGCTAGCGCACCGTCTGCAGGTCGTGGGTCGAGGTGTTGAGGCGGCGTGCGCCGTCGGGCACGTCCGGCGGGAACGCGACGACGATGTCCTCGATCCGGACGCCGAAGCGGCCGGGCAGGTAGACCCCCGGCTCGACGGAGAAGCACATGCCGGGCTCGATCGGGCGGTCCTCGCCCTCCACCATGTACGGCGGCTCGTGCGTCGTCGTGCCGATGCCGTGGCCGGTGCGGTGCACGAACTGCTCGCCGTAGCCCGCGTCGACGATGACGGCGCGCGCGGCGCGGTCGACGTCCTGGCACGTCGCGCCCGGGCGCACCGCGTCGAGCCCGGCCTGCTGCGCGCGCCGGACGACGTCGTAGACCTCGCGCTGCTGGTCCGCGAGGGCGTCGTCCGTGCCGCCCGCGACGAGCACCGTCCGCGAGGTGTCCGACCCGTACCCGTCGCGCAGCCCGCCGAAGTCGAGCACGACGAGGTCGCCGGGCTCGATGACGCGGTCGCTCGCGTCGTGGTGGGGGTCGGCGCCGTTCGGGCCGGAGCACACGAGCGTGAAGTCGACCTGCTCGTGCCCGTGCTCGCGCAGGAACCGGTCGAGGTCGGCCGCGACGTCCCGCTCGCGCCGGCCCGCGAACGCGACGCCCAGGACGTCCGCGAACGCGGCGTCGGCGGCCGCGCCCGCCGCGGCGAGGCGCTCCACCTCCGCGGCGTCCTTGACGGCCCGCAGCGTCGGGACGGCGTCGGAGAACGCGGTGAGGCGGGCGCCGGGCAGCGCGCGCTGGAGCCCGAGCACGTGCAGCGCCCACGTGGCGTCCGAGACGGCGTAGCTGCCGTCCGCGGCGAGGAGTCGCGCCGCGGCGTCGTGCTCGTCGTCGCCGTCGCGCCACGTCACGACGTCGAGGCCCTCCGCGCCCGGGGCGGAGGCCAGGTCGCCCCGCTCCAGCAGCGGCACGACGACGGACGCCCCGCCGGTCGTCCCGGTCCCCTCGGCGGGGATCGCGAGCAGCGTCAGCCGCTCCGTCTCCGGCGGCGTGTACCCGGTGAAGTACGCGAGGTCGGGGCCGGGCGAGACGAGCAGCCCCGTGAGGCCGGCCTCGCGCGCGTGCGCGGCGGCGCGCTCGCGACGCGCGGCGTAGACCTCGGGACCGAACGCGGCCCCCGGACGTGCGGCATCGGTGCTCGACATGAGCCCAGCGTGGCACCGCTCGCCGCGGAGATCGACCCGAGCGGCCCGACGTCGGTCCTCCGCGGGTCCGCTCGGGCGGCCGGGCCGGGTCCGGGAGTGGCAGGCTGCTCGCATGACCGACGTGCGCAACCTCCTCGCCGCCCTCGACACGTTCGACGGGCACTGGCAGCCGCACCGCGTGGCGAGCCTCAACGACGCCGACGTCAAGGTGGTGAAGGTGCTGGGCGAGTTCGTCTGGCACACCCACCCCGAGACCGACGAGCTGTTCCTCGTGCTCGACGGCGAGCTGACGATCGACCTGCGCGACGGCGGCGCCGAGCGGGCGATCGTGCTGGGCCCGCACGACCTGTTCGTGGTGCCGCGGGGCGTCGAGCACCGGCCGCGTGCCGCCGTCGAGACCTCCGCGGTGCTCGTCGAGCGGCAGGGGACGGTCAACACGGGCGACACGGGCGGCGACCTCACGTCGCCGCTGCGGGAGCTGCCGGGCGAACCGCCGACCGCCTGACGATCGGAGCCCGACCGGCCCGGACGTGCCGGACCGGCCCGCGGCGGGTCGATCGGGCGCCGCCCGGGCCGGTCTCGGAGGGTCAGACCCGCACGACGACCTTGCCGCGCACGTGCCCGGACTGGCTCGCGCGGTGCGCGTCGGCGGCGTCGGCGAGGTCGAAGACCTCGGCGATCTCCGGGCGCAGCAGGCCCTCGTCGCCGAGCCGCGCGAGCTCGGCGAGGTCGGCCGCGTCGGGGCGCACCCACACGTAGTGCCCGCCCAGCTCGTCGCGTGCCCGCGCGTCCGTGATCGAGGCGACCGTACCGCCGTCGCGCAGCACCTGCGGGACCGAGTCGAGCGCGTCGCCGCCCACGTAGTCGAGGACCACGTCCACGCCCTCGGGCGCGAGCGCCCGGACCCGCTCCGCGAGCCCGTCGCCGTACGTCACCGGCTCCGCGCCGAGCGAGCGCAGGAAGTCGTGGTTGCGCTCCGACGCCGTCCCGAGGACGCGCGCCCCGAGCGCCTTCGCGATCTGGACGGCGAACGACCCGACGCCACCGGCGGCGGCGTGCACGAGCACCGTCTGGCCCGCGGCGAGGCCGGTGCGCCGGATGGTCTGGTACGCCGTCAGCCCCGCGAGGGGCACGGCCGCCGCCTCCTCGAACGACCACGCCGCCGGCTTGCGCGCGAGCGTCCGGACGGGCGCCGCGACGAGCTCGGCGAACGTGCCGCCCGAGACCTCGCCGCCCACGACGTCCTTGCGCACGTACCCGTACACCTCGTCGCCGACCTGGAGCTCGGGGGTGTCCAGGCCCACGCGCTCGACGACGCCCGCGACGTCCCAGCCGGGCACGACGGGGAAGACGGCGTCCATGACCTGGTCGAGGTACCCCTCCCGGACCTTCCAGTCCACCGGGTTCACGCTCGCGGCGCGCACGCGCACGAGGACGGAGTCGGGGCCGACCTTGGGGGTCGGGAGGTCGGTCGTCTCGAGGACGTCGGGGCCGCCGTAGCGGGAGTAGGTGATGGCTCGCATACGGGCGGCAACCCCGCGGGCGCCCGACGGATTCCCGCGGCGCGGTCAGCCCTCGAACGCGGTGGGGTCCATGTGGAGGACCTCCCACTGGTGCCCGTCGAGGTCGGCGAAGCTCCGCGAGTACATGAAACCGCCCTCCTCCTGGGGGTCCTTGACCGCCGTCGCGCCAGCGGCGAACGCGGCGTCGACGAGTCGGTCGACCTCGGCGCGGGAGCCGACGCTCAGGGCGTTGATGACCTCGGTCGTGGCGGTCGCGTCGGCGATCGCCTTGTTCGTGAACCGCTGCGCGAACTCCGCGGTGAGGAGCATCACGTAGATCGTGTCGCTGAGGACGATCGAGGACGCGTTCTCGTCCGTGAACTGCTCGTTCACGGTGTACCCCAGCGCGGTGTAGAACGCCTTGGCGGCGTCGAGGTCCTGGACGGGCAGGTTGACGAAGATCTGGGTGCTCATGCGGTCCTCCGGTGTGGCGGGCGGGTCGCCCGGTGCGGGTGTCGTCGGGGTAGACGACGGCCCGCCCGGGAACTCATCGCCCGGCCGCGCGGTGGCGCGACAGGGCGCCGCCCTGCCTCGGCGCGACGTCAGACGAGCACGTCGCCGTCGCGGGCCACGACCCGGCCGCCGGCGACGACGAGCGCGCGGCGCGGGGCGCGCACGACGGCGTCGGGCACGTTCTCCGCGTCGACGAGCACCACGTCCGCGGGTGCGCCGACGACGAGGTCGTGGACGTCGCGGCCGACGAAGCGCGCGGCGTCGGACGTCGCGACGCGCGCCGCGGTGACGAGCTCCTCGTCGTACCGGAAGCGCGAGAGGCGGGCGAGCTGGGTCGTCAGCGCGAGGAGGTCGCCCGTCCCGTAGGGGGACCACAGGTCGCGGATGCCGTCCGTGCCGAGCCCGACGGCGACGCCCGCCGCGCGCAGCGCGTGCACGGGCAGGGGAGCGGCGCCGATCGGCGCGACCGTGGTCATGGTGATGCCGGCCTCGCCCATCGCGGCGACGAGGTCCGCCTGGCGCGACGCCGGGACGTCGCCGACCGCGAATCCGTGCGCCACGTTGACCTTCCCCTGGAGGCCGGCGCGCAGGGTGCGGTCGATCATGAGCTCGACCTGGAAAGCGCCGAGGTCCCCGCCGTCGTGGAGGTGCACGTCGATCCCGACGCCGCGGCGCTCGGCGATCGCGAACAGCCCGTCGAGCTGGCCGACGGGGTCGCGGTCGATCGACGCCGGGTCGAGGCCGCCGACGTGCTCGGCGCCCGCGGCGGCGGCCGCGTCGAGCAGGTCGAGCACCCCGGGCCGGCGCAGCACGCCGTCCTGCGGGAACGCGACGATCTCGGCGTGCACGGCGCCGTCCAGCGCGGCGAGCGCCTCGCGCACGACCTCGATGCCGCGCAGCCCCAGGCCGAGGTCGACGTCGACGTGGGTGCGGATCGCCGTCGTGCCGTGCCGCACGAACTCGCGCAGCACCGTGAGCGTCACGTCGACGCCCGGGATGCCGAGCTCGTCGCGGTGCGCGCGCTCGTGCGCGATGCGGCCCTGCGTCGTCGCCTCGCCGCCGTAGCTCACCCAGGGCCGGCCCCACCAGCTCTTGTCGACGTGCGCGTGGGCGTTGACGAGGCCCGGGAGCGCGAGCAGGCCGCGGCCGTCCACCACGCCGGCCTCCGGCACCGTGCCGGCCGCCGGGTCGTGCGGCGTCACCGCGGCGATGCGGCCGTCCGCGACGTGCAGGTCGACCGGCTCGCCGCCCCAGGGGCGGACGTCGCGCAGGACGGTGACGGTCTCGGGGGTGCGGGCGGTGGTCATGCGGCGGGTCCTTCCGGCAGCGGGACGACGACCTGGGGCCGTCCGGGGATCTGGATCTCGTACGTGTCGAGCGTGCCGAGGTCGACGACGGTCGCGCCGTCCCACGCCTCGGCCTGCGTGTACCCGCCGGCGAGCACGGCGCTCGGGCGGCCCGTCGCGGGGTCGGTCCACGTCGTCACGGTCTCGTGGCGGCGCGTGAGCGGGGCGACCTGCTCGGCGCCGGTCGCCGGGTCGAGCACCGTCACGTTCGGCCCGCCCGTGGCGTTGCCGAACGGGCCGTTGCCCACGACGACGACGCGGCCGTCGGGCGCGCGGGCGACGCCGTGCTGGTGGCTGTCCGCCACCGAGGCGACGGTCGTCGTCGTGCCGGTGGCCGGGTCGAGGCGGACCAGCACGCGGCCCTGGTAGGGCAGCAGGAGCGAGCCGTCGTCGTCGAGCACCGCGTAGTGCGGCTTCTCGAACGACGCGAGCCCGCCGTCCGTGCCGAACGGCGCGACCTCGATCCGCCGGGCCTCGAACGTCGTGGTGTCGACGACGTGCACGGAGAACGCGTCGTGGTCGACGGTGTAGACCTCGCTGCCGTCGGCGGCGACGAGCACGTCGAACGGTCGCAGCCCCACGGGCGTGCTCGCGACGACCTCGCGCGACGCGACGTCGATCGTCTCGAGCGTCGACGAGTCGCCGCGGTGGACGGCGACGTGGACGCGGGCGCCGTCGGGCGAGACGGCGATACCCATGCCGCCGCGGCGGTACTCGCCGAACGCGACGCGCGCGGGCGCGTCCCGGTAGGGGAGGAGGTCGACCCGCTCGCGCGTCGCGAGGTCCACGACGGCGACGCCCTGGGCCGTCGAGACGTAGGCGCGCATCGTCGGGGCGTGCACGGCGACGCCCCACGGCGCGGCCCCGACCTCGATGCGGTCGACGACGGCGCTGCCCTCCCGGATCGTCGGGTCGACGATCGCGAGGCCGTCGGACTCCGCCTCGGTCGCGAGCAGGAACCGCGGGGTCTCGACGGCGGGGACGGCGTCGGGCGCGGGGGTCGTCGGGTCGTCCGCGGGCGTCGTCGCCGGAGCCTGCGGGGTGGCGGCCGGGCTCGGCGGCGCAGCGGGCTCGGCGTCGTCGCCCGCCCCGCCGGGCGTGCACGCGGCGAGGGCGGCGACGCCGAACGCCGCGGCCCACACCGCCGCGCGGCGCGGTCGACGGTCCCCGGACCGGTCGGTGCGGCGCGAGAGGGGAGGGGCAGCCATGGCCAAATGGTATACCAATCGTCCGAGCGCCCCGCGGGCGTGATGCGGCGACCGACCGAGGCCCGCGGCCGGGTCAGCCCTCGAGCGTCGCGGGCGCCTCCAGCACGACGTCGTCCGGCGACTTGTCCCGGCGCCACCCCTTCCACACGGGATGGCGCAGCTTGCCGAACGGGACGTCGTCGCCGTCGCCCTCCCCGGCGCCCGTCCACTCCGCGTAGACGACCTCCGCGACCCGCCGCGGCGACACCCAGTGCGCGTCGCGCGCGTCCTCGCGCGGCACGCCCACCGCGGGCGGCGTCGTGCGCCCGATCCGGTCGAGCTCGGCGACCAGGTCGCGTCGCTCGGCGTCCGTGAAGCCCGACCCGACCCGGCCCACGTAGACGAGGCGGCCGTCGTCGGGCACGGCGAGCAGCAGGGACCCGACGAGGTGCGTCCGCTCGCCGTGGCCCGGCCGCCACCCGACCACGACGACCTCCTGCGACTGCGCGTGCTTGAGCTTCAGCCACAGCGCCGAGCGGCGACCCGACGAGTACGTCCCGTCGCGCCGCTTCGCGACCACGCCCTCGAGCCCCAGCCGCCTCGACGTCTCCATCGCGGCCTCCAGGTCCCCGTCGAAGACCGGCGGCACGTGCACCGGGGCGACGGCGTCGCGCAGCACGTCCTCCAGCACCTCGCGCCGCTCGTCGTACGGGCGCTTCGCGAGCGACCGCCCGCCGGTCTCCAGGACGTCGAACACCATGAGGTCGACCGTGACCCGCCGTCGCGCCGCGGCGACGTCCCCCGGCTTGGCGATGTTCGCGCGCTGCTGGAGGCGCCGGAAGCTCGGCCGCCCCCGCGCGTCGAGCGCGACGATCTCCCCGTCCAGCACCACCGGCAGCGCCTCGGCCGGGACCTGCTCCGCGAGCGCCTGCAGCTCCGGGTACGTCACCGACATGTCCTTGCCCGAGCGGCTCACGAGCCGCACGCGCCCCTCGGACACGTGCGCGAGCGTCCGGAACCCGTCCCACTTCATCTCGAACGCCCACGCGTCGCCGTCGTGCAGGTCGCCCGCCGACGCGGGCGACGCGAGCATCGGTCGCCAGTCCGTCCGCGCGGGCCGTGGCTCCGGGGCGTCGTCGCGCTCCGTGCGCTGCTCGTGGTCGGGTCGGGTGGCGGGTGGGGCGCTCGCGCCGGGTCTACCATCCGCGCCTCGTTCCTCGGCGCTCCCGCCAGACCCGCCACGACCCGGCGCGAGCGCCCCACCCGCCTTCTTCGGCTCACCACGTGGCGCCATGAGGTGGATCAGCCAGTTGTCCTCGTCGCGGCCGTCGCGTCCGCCCGTGTGGATGAGCGCGAGGCGGCGGGTGCCGTGCTGCTCGCCGTGGAGCGTGACGATGACCTCCTCGCCGTCGCGCCACTTCTCGAGCTCGTACGTGCCGGCGTCCCAGATGGTCACCTCGCCGGCGCCGTACTCGCCCTTCGGGATCGTGCCCTCGAACGAGCCGTAGGCGAGCGGGTGGTCCTCGGTCTGGACGGCGAGGTGGTTCTTCTTCGGGTCGGTCGGCTCGCCGCGCGGGAGCGCCCAGCTCACGAGCACGCCGTCGTGCTCCAGCCGGAAGTCCCAGTGCAGGCGGCGGGCGTGGTGCTCCTGGATGACGAAGCTGTTGCCCGCGCTCGGCGGCGGCGCCTCGTCCGGGACGGGCTCGGGCGTGCGCCCGGCGTCGCGCATGGAGCGGTACCGGTGCAGGCGGTCGGGCCGCTCGTCGTCCGTCCCGCCGTCCGCGGCGTCGCCGCCCGACGCCGCACCCCCCTTGCGCTCGAACGTCGCCATGCGCGCGGGCGTGGGCTCGAGCGCGGAGAGGTGCCCCTGCGTGAGCGCGGCGAGCGGGTCGCCCAGGGTGCGCACGCGCTCGACGACCTCGTCGAGGTCGAGGTGGCGCAGGTCCGGGTCGTCGAGCTCCTCCCAGGTGCGGGGCGCGGCGACGGTGGGGTGCTCGCGCCCGCGCAGCGAGTAGGGCGCGATCGTCGTCTTGTTGCCGTTGTTCTGGCTCCAGTCCACGAGCACCTTGCCGCCGCGCAGCGACTTCTTCATGTCGCTCACGACGAGGTCGGGGTGCTCGGCCTCGAGGTAGCGGGCGAGCTCGTGCGCGACGGCGGAGACGGCCGCGGCGTCCTGCTTGCCGTCGAGCGCGGCGTACAGGTGGATGCCCTTGGACCCGCTCGTCACGGGCAGGGGTTCGAGGCCCATGCCCTGGAGGATCTGCCGCGCCTGGCGTGCGACCTCCGCGCACTCCGCCAGCCCGGCCCCCGGGCCGGGGTCGAGGTCGAGGACGAGGCGGTCGGGGTCGAGGTGCGCCCCGGTGCGACCGAACTGCCACTGCGGCACGTGGAGCTCGAGCGACGCCGTCTGGCCGAGCCACGTGAGGGTCGCGAGGTCGTTGACCAGCACGTAGTCGTTGGCGCTGCTCTTGTGCTGGATGCGCCGCGTGCGCACCCAGGACGGGACGCCCTGGCCCGCGTTCTTCTGGAAGAACACCTGGCCGTCGACGCCGTCGGGCCACCGCTTGCGCGTCGCGGGCCGGTTGGCGCAGTGGGGGAGCATGACGTCGGCGACGGCCGCGAGGTACGCGAGGACGTCGGCCTTCGTCGTGCCGGTGGCGGGGTAGAGGACCTTGTCCAGGTTGGTGAGCCGCAGGCGGTGACCACCGACGTTCACCGTCTCGCCCGCCCGGCTGGATGTGGTGGCCATGGGCCCATCGTGGCGCGGGCCCGACGGCGTCGCCCGCCGTGGCGGGAACTTCTCGGCGCCCTCGACCGTGGACACTGGGTGGGGCTGTCCGACCGGCCGGGGAGCCCGCCCGGGGTCGATGCCGGACCGAGAGGATCACCGTGCCGCACCTGACGACCGACGACGTACCGCTCCCCGCGGAGATCGGTCCCCGCGTCCGCGAGTTCCGTCGCCTGATGATGAACTACAAGTTCGGCATCGACGAGGTGATGACGAAGATCACCGTGCTCCGCGACGAGTTCCGGCACGTGCACGACGACAACCCGATCGAGCACCTGGGCTCGCGCCTGAAGTCGCTCGAGTCGATCGTCGCGAAGGCGCGCCGCAAGGGGATCCCGCTCACCCCGGAGGGCGTGCGGGAGAACATGTTCGACGTCGCGGGCGTCCGCGTCACGTGCGCGTTCGTCTCCGACATCTACCGCGTGCGCGACCTGCTCGTGGGCCAGCGCGACCTCACGGTCCTGGAGGAGCGCGACTACATCGCGCACCCGAAGGGCAACGGCTACAAGAGCCTGCACCTCATCGTGAAGGTGCCGGTGTTCCTCTCCGACCGCGTCGAGGACGTCGTCGTCGAGATCCAGCTCCGCACGATCGCCATGGACTTCTGGGCGAGCCTGGAGCACAAGATCTACTACAAGTACCAGCGGGACGTCCCTCAGCACCTGACGGACGCGCTCAAGCTCGCGGCGGACGTCGCCGCGACCCTCGACACGACGATGGAGCGCATCCACGACGAGGTGCGCAGCCTCGACGGCGTACCGGAGCCGGTCGAGAACACCGACGAGCTCGCCACGCCGCGCGAGGTGATGGAGAGCTTCATGCGGACGGCGCAGGTCGCCGACGAGGCGTTCCACGAACGCCGCCACGACGGCTGAGGCGACGCGCCCGCACGGGCCGCGCGACGACGTCGGGCCGCTCAGACCAGCGTCTCGACGCCGATCCGCACCCGGTCGCCGACGTCGACGCCCTCGGCGCGGCGGACCGCGGCCTTGATCGGCACGACGAACGTCTTGCGCTGCGCGTCGGGGAACACCGACGTGGACCAGCGCTGCGCCCCGAGCGTCACCTCGACCTTGACCGAGCCGAACCCCGCGGGCGGCAGCGGCAGCTCCGCGATCTCGTCGCTCACGTCCTCCGGGAGCGCGGCGAACACCCAGCTGTCGGTGCGCGCCTCCCACCGCCACAGCTCAGCCTCGAACTCGAACCTCGTCCCCGCCACCCGTCCATGGTGCCGCGGACCACCCACACGCGGGTGCCGACGTCGCGCCGTATCCCTCGCGGGCGGGCGCCGGTGACGCCACCATGGACGGATGAGGGCCATCTGGAAGGGCGCCATCACGTTCGGCCTCGTCAACGTGCCGGTCAAGGTGTACTCCGCGACGGAGGACCACGACGTGCCGCTGCACCAGGTCCACGACAAGGACGGCGGCCGCATCCGCTACCGGCGCGTGTGCGAGATCGACGGCGAGGTCGTGCCGTACGAGCACATCGACAAGGCGTACGACGACGGCGAGCGCACCGTCGTGCTGACGAGCGAGGACTTCGCCGCGCTCCCCGCCGAGCGCAGCCGTGAGATCGAGGTCGTGGAGTTCGTGCCGAGCGAGCAGATCGACCCGCTCCTGCTCGACCGCAGCTACTACCTGGAGCCCGACTCGAAGTCCAACAAGGCGTACGTGCTCATGCGGCGCACGCTCGAGGAGACCGACCGGACGGCGATCGTGAAGTTCGCGCTCCGGCAGCGCACGCGGCTCGCGGCGCTGCGCGTGCGGGACGACGTGCTCGTGCTCCAGACGCTGCTGTGGGCCGACGAGGTGCGCGAGGCCGCGTTCCCCTCGCTCGACGACGAGGCGAAGGTGACCGACAAGGAGCTCGCCATGTCGGCGCAGCTCGTCGCGAGCTTCGAGGCGGACTTCACGCCGGAGGAGTACGAGGACGACTACCAGGCGCAGCTCCGCCAGCTCATCGACGCCAAGCTCGAGCAGGGCGACGCGCTGGACACCGCCGAGACCTTCGGCGAGCAGCCGGAGGAGGGCGAGGGCGCGGAGGTCATCGACCTCATGGAGGCGCTGCGCAAGTCGGTCGCGTCGTCGAAGAGCTCGCGCGCGAGCGGGGGGAAGGCCTCAGGTTCAGGCTCAGGTTCAAGGTCCGGGTCGGGCTCCGGGTCGACCGCGAAGTCGGGCTCCGGCCGCGCGGGCTCGTCGTCGGGCAAGGGGTCGAGCGGTTCCCGGTCGACGAGCGCGAGCAAGAGCTCGGGCACGAAGGAGAAGGCGGCGTCGAAGCCGGCCGCGAAGAAGAGCACGAGCCGCGCCGCCTCCACGAAGGAGAAGTCGACCACCTCGAAGACGACCCGGAAGAAGGCGTCCGCCTAGCACCGGACGGCGGGCGGGCGCGCACCGCGCGATCCCGGGCGGGTGCGATGAGTTCCGCGCCCGGCACCCGTCGGAACGGATGGGCGGTCGACCGGCCGCCCGCGAGGCCCTGCGAAGGAGACGACGATGCGCGCGATCGTGCCGAGCCTGTGGTTCGACGGCAACCTCGAGGAGGCCATCACGTTCTACTCGAGCGTCTTCCCCGACGCGAAGGTGGGCGACGTGTTCCGCCAGCCCGACGGCACCGCCGTGTCGGCGGACTTCGAGCTCGCCGGCCAGCGGTTCGACGCCATCAACGGCGGGCCGCAGTTCCCCTTCACCGAGGCGGTGTCGTTCGTCGTCGAGTGCGAGTCCCAGGACGAGGTCGACGAGTACTGGGCCGCGCTCACCGACGGTGGCCAGGAGTCGCAGTGCGGCTGGCTCAAGGACCGGTTCGGGCTGTCGTGGCAGGTCGTGCCGCTCGAGTTCCTCGCGATGCTGCAGGATCCCGACCCGGCGCGCGTGCAGCGCGTCGTGGACGTGATGATGACGCAGTCCAAGCTCGACCTGGTGCCGTTGCGCGCCGCCTACGAGGGCTGAGCCGGACGCCGCCGCGCGTGATCCCGGAGGGCGGGCGGCTCCTCGGGGTTGTCCAGGCAGCCCCCAGGTCTGGTTGAATGCGCTCGACATCCGCGACGGCGCGCGCCGTCCTCTCGTGAAGGATCACGAACCGAGTGAAGAAGCTCCTTGCCGGCACCGTGGGGACGGTGCTGGCCCTCGGCGGGCTGGGCGTCGCCACCGCGACCCCTGCAGCCGCCGCCACCCCTTCCGTCCAGCCCTCCTGCAACTCCCTCTACGTCAGCCTCGACGACTACCCGCAGGGCACGTCCGTCGTCGTGACCCTCGACGGCGAGACCGTCGAGAGCACGACGTTCGACACGTCCTACTCCTTCTGGCGCGATCTCGACTTCTCCGTCCCGCACGACTGGAGCGTCGTCGTGGACGCACCGGACGGCGCGGACGGGGACTTCTCCGACAGCGGCAGCACCGTCCCGTGCGACACCGACCCGAACGTCTGGGCCGACGCCTGGGCCTCGTGCGGTGAGCTGTCGACCAACGTGGGCGGGTACCCGGAGGGCTCGCGCGTCGTCGTGAGCGTCGACGGCGCCGTGGTCGGCGACGAGACCTTCACCGGTTCCTTCTGGACCGGCTGGCCGCTGGACTGGCAGACCCCGCACGACTGGTCGGTCACGCTCGACGCGCCCGAGGACGCGCTCGATCGGAGCTGGTCCGGGACGACGGAGCCGTGCCGCTTCGACCCGAGCCTGCGCGTCGACGTCAGCGCCTACTGCGAGGTGCTGTGGGTGGACGTCGCGGGATACCCGGCGGGCACGGCCGTCGCCGTCCGGCTCGACGGGGAGGTCCTCGGCGACGGGGTCGTCGACGAGAGCGGGTTCTTCTCGGGCGAGTGGACCATCGACGGCTCGCGCACCCAGGAGTGGGAGGTCGCCCTCGACGCCGCGGACGACGCGCTGGACCGGACCGAGAGCGGGAGCACCGAGCCCTGCTGGGTCGAGCCGACGGTCGTCGAACCGGTCATGCCCGTGGTGCCGACGGACTGCGACGCGACGCCGGACGACGTCGTCCTGCCGGACGACACGGCCGAGATCACGTACGAGCGGACCGCGGAGGGGATCGTCGCGACGGCGGCGCCCGGCTACCGGTTCGACAGCCTGGCCAGCGACCAGTGGAGCTTCTACGGCGAGAGCCAGGTCATCCTGCACTGGGGATCGGCCGTCCGACCGCGCTGCGAGCTCGAGGTCCTGTCGGTCGTGCCGACGTGCGACGCCGGCGTGCCGCTCGTCGACATCTCCGTGACCCCGCCGCACGGTGCGACCGACGACAACTCGACCTTCTTCATCGAGTGGGAGGGCCCGGGAGGGCCGAACGAGGTCGTCTACGGCGACGCCGGGTTCGGGCACCCGTGGACGACGCGCCAGCCGTGGCCGGGGTTCGTCACCCACGACGACGGGACCGTGTCGCCGACCTACGACCCCACGTGGCGGCTCGACGACGTCGACCTCCGGCTCTCCGCGACCGTCGCGGCGGACGGCGGCGCGTACACCGTGTTCCACAGCGCCACGGTGGAGGACGCGCCGACGGCCGACCCGTGCGCCGACGACCCCGGGCCGCACTTCTCGGTCGACGTGACCCCGCGCTGGCTCGCCGGCAAGCTCTACCTCGGCGTGCGCGTCCTGAACGAGGGCGACGGTGCCGCGGACGTGAGCGTCGTGACGCCGTTCGGGCGCAAGCACTTCCCGCGCGTCGCGGCCGGGGCGAGCGCGTACCAGGCGTTCGCGGTGCGGACGTCGGAACCGGTCGACGGCCAGGTGGACGTCTCGTTCACGGCCGACGTCGACGGCGGGCCGGTGACGCGCGAGCGGTCCGTGCCGTTCTCGTTCGGGGGCTAGCAGTCCCGACTCGCGACGGTCTACGAGGAGAGGCCCGGCGGGGCGCCCTGCGGCGCCCCGCCGGGCCTCTCTCGTGCCTCCGGGCGGCGCCTCAGGCGGTGGCCGTCCGGCGGAGCGCGACGAGCTCGCCGATGAGGCCGAGGAGGTCGTCCACGTCGTCGCCGGGGCGGGGGCCGCGGAAGGCGAGGTCCTCGCCCGGCGTGCCGTCGCCGTCGTCCCCCTCGTCGCCGCCCGTGACGCGGCTGAGCACGTCGCTGCTCAGCGCGGCGTGCGCGTAGAGGCCGTCGCTGAGCAGGACGATCGCGTGGGCGACGACGGGGTCGCCGACCTCGTCGAGCACGGCGCGGGTCCACGCGTCGTGCGCGCCGTCGAGCGCAGCACGGGCGCGCGGGTACGACCCCTGCGCGAGCCGGGACACGGCGAGGTAGACGAGCTCGAACTCCGTGTCGACGAGCGTCGAGGTGCGGATGAGGTAGTCGACGGCCCCCGCGGGGGCGGCGCGCATGGCCTCCACGTCGGCGGCGGTGAGCTCCCGGAGGTGCTCGGTGAGGCCGTCGGCGAGCGCGTCCTTGGAGCCGAAGTGGTAGAGCAGCCCGCCCTTCGACACCCCGGCGCGCTCGGCGACCGCTTCGAGCGTGGCGGCGCGCTCGCCCTGCTCGACGAGCAGGGACGCGAACGCCCGCAGGACCTTGGCGCGAGCAGCGGGGGGCGGCGGCATGGCACCGAGGGTAGTCGGCCCGTGCGGACCCGCAGGCCGGTGGGCGGCGAGCCCGCGGCCGGCGCGGGGGCGCCGGTCGGGGGAGACGGCGCGGTGCGGAGCGTCACAGTCGTGGGCGGGATGACGGTGGCCTGTCTCGTCGTTACTATACCGTCTGGACGGTCTGGAAGTTCGGCGCCACCGCGTCGCCCCGGCCGCCCTGAAGACGTGGAAGGACCCCTCGCCGTGACGACCCCCGTGACGACGACCCCGACCGGGACCGCCGCCCAGCACGAGCCCGCGACGCGCGGACCCGCGCGCGGCGCCGCCGGCCGTTGGTTCGCGCTCGCCGTTCTCATGCTCCCGGTGCTGCTCGTGTCGGTCGACAACACCGTGCTCAGCTTCGCGCTGCCCCAGATCTCCGAGTCGCTGCGCCCCACCGGGACGCAGCTGCTGTGGATCATCGACATCTACCCGCTCGTGCTCGCCGGCCTGCTCGTGCCGATGGGCTCGTTCGCCGACCGTGTCGGCCGTCGTCGGCTGCTCCTCACCGGCGCGGTGGGCTTCGCCGCCGTCTCCGTGGTCGCGGCCTACGCGCCCAGCGCCGGCGCGCTCGTCGCGTCGCGCGCCGCGCTCGGCTTCTTCGGCGCCATGCTCATGCCGTCGACGCTCTCGATCCTGCGCAACGTCTTCACCGACCGCGAGGAGCGCCGGCTCGCCATCGCCGTCTGGGCCGCCGGGTTCGCGGCCGGGTCCGCGCTCGGGCCGATCGTCGGCGGCTTCCTCCTCGAGCACTTCTGGTGGGGCTCGGTCTTCCTCCTCGCCGTCCCGGTGCTCGTGCTGCTGCTCGCGCTCGCGCCGTTCTTCGTGCCCGAGTCGCGCGACCCCGCGCCGGGCCGGATCGACGTCCTGTCGATCGTGCTCGTCATGGCGACCATGACCCCGGTCGTCTACGGCATCAAGACCTTCGCGAAGTCCGGCCCGAGCGTGATCGCGCTCGCGAGCGTCGCCGTCGGGCTCGCCGCGGGCGTGCTGTTCGTGCGCCGTCAGCTCCACCGGTCCAACCCCATGATCGACGTGCGCCTCTTCACGCGCGGCGCCTTCAGCGGCGCGGTGCTCGTCAACCTGCTGTCCGTGTTCTCGCTCGTCGGCTTCCTGTTCTTCGTGTCGCAGGACGTCCAGCTCGTGCTCGGGCTCGGCCCGATGCAGGCGGGCGTCGCGCTCCTGCCGGGGCTGGTCGTCATGATCGTCGCCGGGCTCGGCGTCGTCCGGGTGGTGCGGCGCGTGCGCCCGGCGCACGTCGTCGCCGTCGCGCTGCTGTTCTCCGCGACGGGCTACGCGATCGTCGCCGCGGGCGCCGGGCAGAGCACGCTCGCGCTGCTCATGGTCGCGTTCGTCGTGCTCTCGCTCGGCGTGGGCGCGGCCGAGACCGTGTCGAACGACCTCATCGTGTCGTCCGTCCCCGCCGCGAAGGCGGGTGCCGCGTCCGCGATCTCCGAGACCGCGTACGAGGTGGGCGCCGTGCTCGGCACGGCGGTCCTGGGGAGCATCCTCACGGCGTCGTACCACGCGAACGTCGTCGTCCCGCAGGGCGTCCCCGCGGCCGACGCCGTCGCCGCGGCCGAGACGCTCGGTGGCGCGACCCAGGTCGCCTCGACCCTGCCCGCGGGGCAGGCGCAGGCGCTGCTCGACTCCGCGCACGCCGCGTTCGGCAGCGGCGTCGGCACGACGTCGCTCATCGGCGTGGTGCTCATGCTCGTCGCCGCGGGCGTGGCGCTCGTCACGCTGCGGGGCGCGAAGTCCTGACGACGCGCCGCCCCGCGCGCCCCGCCGCACCCTCGCGGCGGGGCGCGCGGCGCTCGCGGTTGGCGACGAGAGCCGCGATCCGGGAGGCTGGGCGGTGATGAGCCGTCCGCACCGCACCCCGCCCCGCTGGGTCCGCTGGACCCTCGGCATCCTGCTCGCCCTCGTGCCGTGCGTCGTGTGGGGGGTCACGACGGCGACGGCCGAGCGCAGCCTCGGCCCGCACGAGGCGCTGTACGAGGTCACGACGAACGGCCTCGTCACCGTCGACCTCGGCCCGCTCGGGACGATCCAGATCGACTCGCCGCTGCCGCTCGGCCTCGGCGCCGACGTCACGGTCGAGGAGATCCCCGCCGACCTCACGGCCGTCGGGCAGGCGGACACGCTGGAGGGCCTGTCCCAGGACCTCGAGGACTACCTCCGCTTCTTCGGCGGCCCGCAGGAGACGATCGGCTCCGTCGCGCGCGCCCTCGTCGTCGACGCGCTGCGCCGCACGGGGTTCGCGATCCTCGTCGTCGCGGCCGTCGGTGCGGGTCTCTCCCTCCTGCTCGGCCCGCCGCGCCGGCGCGAGCTCAGCGAGCGGGTCGCGCCGCGCACGTACGAGATCACCGCGGGCGTCGTGCTCGTCTCGCTCGTCGGGGCGTCGCTCGTCGCGAGCGACCCGGGCACGACGGCCGGGTCGTCCCAGCGCGCGTCGGCGGTGTTCGACGGGACCCCCCTCGAGGGCGCGCGCATCACGGGCCGGCTCGCGGGCGTCGTCGACACCTACGGCGCGATGCTCATCGACCTCTACCGCGAGAACGAGGACTTCTACGCGCGCGCGGACGCCCACCTCGTCGCGGCCTGGGACCGGCGCGACCGGATCCAGCGCCTCACCGCGCCGCGGCCCGCCGCGGCGGGCACGTCCGACGACCGGGCCTCCGACGAGCCGTCCGACGGCGCGTCCTCCGACGCCCCCGACGCGACGGGCGACGCCCCGGACGTGACGGAGGGGACGACGTCGGGCACGGACGACAGGACCGACGCGGGAGCCGACGAGCCCGGCGCGCCCGGCGACGGCTCCGACACCGAGACCGACAGCGAGACCGACACCGAGGCCGGCGACGAGCCGTCGCCGCGGCCGGCCCCGGCGGCGGAGGAGGACCTCGTCACGCTCCTCGTGGTGAGCGACCTGCACTGCAACACCGGCATGGCCCCGCTCATCCGGACCGCGGTGGAGCGGTCGGGGGCGTCGGTCGTCCTCAACGCCGGCGACACCACGATGAACGGCACGGCCGTCGAGTCGTTCTGCGTCGACTCGTTCGCCTCCGCGGTGCCGAAGGGCGTGACGATGGTCGTCGCCGACGGCAACCACGACAGCGTCGAGACCTCGGCGCAGGAGCGCGCGAACGGCCAGACCGTCCTGGACGGCAAGGTCGTCGAGGTCGAAGGGATCCGCATCCTCGGCGACCGCGACCCGCTCGAGACGCGGCTCGGGCTCGGCAGCCAGCCGCCCCGCGAGGAGACGCCGGAGGAGTACGCGGCCCGGCTGACCGAGGTCGCGTGCGCCGAGCAGGAGGACGGCGACCCGATCGACCTCCTCCTCATCCACACACCCCGCATGGGGAACGAGGCGCTCGACTCCGGCTGCGTCCCGAACCAGGTCTCCGGGCACATGCACACCCGGTCCGGTCCGGAGCGGACGGGCGGGGGCGTCCGGTACGTGAGCGGGAGCACCGCGGGCGCGGTCAAGGACCAGCTCCGCATCGGACCGCTCAAGGGCACCGCGGAGATGACGGTGCTGCGCTTCGACCCCGAGCGGCGGCGCATCGTCGACTGGCAGCTCGTGCAGATCGGGACGGACGAGTCTGCAAAGGTCTGGCCGCGGATCGCGTGGCCCACGCCGTCCGGCGAGCCGGTCGTCGAGGAGGCCGGCACCGAGGTCGGCACCGAGAGCGACGTGCCCGACGGCGACGCGCCCGTCGACGCCCCGGCCGGGGGTGAACCCGCGGGCGAGGGCTGAGCCGCTGCGCGTCGGTGCTCGCCGCGCGCTGCGCGGCACGGCAGGATGGGGCGTATGAGCAGGTCGACGCGCTGGATCGTCGTGTCGGTGGTCCTCGCGCTCGTCGTGGTGCTCCTCGCCCCGTTCGTGTACTCGGAGGTGCAGGAGGGCCGCACCCCGCCCCCGCTGGGTCTGCAGTCGCCGGGGGAGGAGACGGCGTCCGCGGCCCCGGCCGCGCCCGGGCCCTTCGACGTGGACGGCGAGTGGGTCGTCGCGCCGGGCTCCGAGGCGGGCTTCCGCGCGGACGTCCTCGACGTCCCGGCGGACGAGGCGGTGCTCCTCGGCACCACGCCGGACGTCACCGGCACGCTGCGCGTCGCGGACGGGGAGCTGCAGACCGCGACAGTGACCGTCGCGACGACCGCGCTCCGCACCGGGTCGTCCGTCGCGGACCGCCAGCTCCAGCAGGCGCTCGAGACGGACCTGTACCCGACCACGCTCTTCTCGCTCACCTCGCCGCTCGACGTGAGCGAGCTCGCGGCCACCGACGAGACGGTCCGGCTCCAGGCCGCGGGGGCGCTGACGATCCGCGACGAGACCCAGGCCGTGACGGTCGCGCTCGACGTGCAGCGGTCGGGCCAGGGGGTGCTCGCGACCGGGGCGATCGGCGTGCGCTTCTCCGACTTCGGCATCGCGGTGCCGCCCGACGCGCCCGTGCAGGTGCGCGACGAGGGGACGGTCGAGGTGCGGCTCGAGCTCGTCCGGTCCGCGACCCCCTGAGCCCCCGCCGGACGCCGTGACCTAGGGTGGTCGGGTGGACCACCCGACCGACCTGACGCCCGTCGCCCAGGACTACCTCAAGGTCGTCTGGGCCGCCCAGGAGTGGGCGGACGAGCGCGTGACGACGAAGCTCCTCGCCGAGCGCATCGGCGTCGGGGCCTCGACCGTCTCCGAGACGGTCCGGCGGCTCAGCGCCCAGGGTCTGCTCGAGCACGCGCCGTACGGCGCGATCACGCTCACCGAGCGCGGCCGCAGCCTCGCGCTCGCGATGGTGCGCCGCCACCGGCTCCTCGAGACGTACCTCGTGTCCGAGCTCGGCTACGGGTGGGACGAGGTCCACGACGAGGCGGAGGTGCTCGAGCACGCGGTCTCCGACCTGCTCATCGAGCGCATCGACGCGCGCCTCGGGCACCCCACGCGCGACCCGCACGGCGACCCGATCCCCGGCGCCGACGGGACCGTCGTCCGCCCGCCCGCGGTCCCGCTCGCGGAGCTCGTCGTCGGCGACCGCGGCACGGTGGTGCGGATCTCCGACGCCGACCCCGACGTGCTGCGCTACCTCGCCGAGATCGGCGTCGGCCTCGACACGGGCGTCGAGGTCCGCGAGCGCCGCGAGTACGCGGGCATCCTCTCGGTCGTCTGGTCGCCGCCGGCGGAGGGCGTCGAGCCGGTGCCGGAAGGCCGCCCGGCGGCGCCCGCCCAGCTCGGTCTGCGCGCGGCGGACCACGTGTGGGTCGTGCGCGCCGAGCCCGTCTCCGCCTAGACTGGTCGCCTGCCCTTCTTCTCGTCGCCGATGTCGCCGACCGGGCTCGAATCGATTCGACAACCCCGCTCCGAGCCGCTCGCCCGACCATCCCGACCGACGCACGAGGACACCCATGACCGACGCCACCCCGTCCGCACCGCCGTCGGACGCCCCTGAGCCGCGCGACGCCGGCCGCTTGCGCGACGCCGGCCGCCTGCGCGGCGCCGGGCCCGCGCTGCTCGCGCTCGCGATGGGCGGCTTCACCATCGGGACGACCGAGTTCGCGACCATGGGGCTCCTGTCCGACATCGCGACCGACCTCGGCACGTCCATCCCGACCGCCGGCCACGCGATCACGGCCTACGCCGTCGGGGTCGTCGTCGGTGCGCCGCTGCTCACCGTCGCCGCGGCACGCGTGCCGCGCAAGACGCTCCTCCTCGCGCTCATGGCGTTCTACACGCTCGGGAACCTCTTCTCCGCCACGGCAGGGAGCATCGAGACCCTCGTCGCCGGGCGCTTCCTCGCCGGGCTGCCGCACGGCGCGTTCTTCGGCGTCGGGGCGGCGGTGGGCGCGGCCGTCGCGGGTCCTGGCCGCCGGGGCCGCGCCGTCGCGACGATGATGGCGGGCCTGACGATCGCCAACGTCGTCGGCGTCCCCCTCTCCACGTTCGCCGGGCAGCAGCTCGGCTGGCGGGCCGCGTTCGTCGTGGTCGGGGCGCTCGGGCTCGTGACGCTCCTGGCGCTGTGGCGGCTGATCCCCGCCGGGGCGGGCAACGAGGACACGAGCGTGCGGCGCGAGCTCGGCGCCCTGCGCAACGGTCCGCTGTGGACGGGTTTCGTCGGCGCCGCGATCGGGTTCGGCGGCATGTTCGCCGTGTACTCCTACGTCGAGCCGACCGTCACGCGCGTCACCGGGCTCGCGTCCGGCGCGGTGCCGCTCGTGCTCGCGATCTTCGGCGTCGGCATGACCGTCGGGACGGTGCTCGGCGGCCGGCTCGCCGACCGCTCGGTGATGCGCACCGTGTACCTCGGGTTCGTGTCGACCGGGGCGATGCTCGCCCTCTTCGCGCTCACCGGGCAGCACCCCGTCCCGGCCGTGCTGTCGCTGTTCCTCCTCGGCGTCACGTCGCAGATCCTCGGCCTGTCGCTCCAGACGCGGCTCATGGACCTGTCGCCGTCGGCGCCGTCGCTCGGTGCGGCGCTGTGCCACTCCGCGCTCAACGTCGGCAACGCCAACGGGGCGTTCCTCGGCGGGCTCGTCATCGCCGCCGGCTGGGGCTACCTCGCGCCCGCCTGGACGGGCGTCGTGCTCACCGTGGCCGGCCTCACCATCATCCTCGTCGCCGGTCGCCGCCCCGCGGGCGTCGTGGTCGCCACGCTGCCCGACGACGCGCACGCGCCGTCGGCGGCCGTCGCGCCGCCGCGGTAGCCCGCCGACCGACCGAGGTGGCGCCCGTGCGGTGGTCCGGTGTCTCCCAGCCAGGTCCCAGCGGGGCGCGGTAGGTTGTGCCGTGCGCGCACCGCCGTGCGCGCCGTCACGTCCGGCGGGAGCCGGTGACCCACGAGGAGCGTCCCCGTGAGCAAGAGCGCCACCGCCGGTGCGAACGTGTCCGCCGGGCCCGACGACGAGCTGCTGCCCGCGTCCGGCCCCCGCCCGATCAGGCCGCGCACGATGGGCTGGCTGCTCGTCGTGCTGGGCGCGATCGGCCTCGCCGGCTCGGCGGCGCTCGCGATCGAGAAGTACCTCAAGCTCGCCGACCCGGGTCACGTCGCCTCGTGCAGCGTCAACGCCCTGCTCGACTGCGGCGACGCGATGGACTCGTGGCAGGGCGCGCTCCTGGGCTTCCCCAACCCATTGCTCGGGATCGCGGCGTTCCCCGTGGTGATCACCACGGGCGTGGTCCTGCTGGCGGGCGCCCGCCTGCCGCGCTGGTACTGGCTCGCACTCCTCGGCGGGACGACGCTCGGCATGGGCCTGATCGTCTTCCTCATGTGGACGACGATGTACGCGATCTCCGCGATGTGCCCCTACTGCATGGTCGTGTGGTTCGCCATGATCCCGCTGTTCTGGTACCAGGTGGTCCACGCCGTGCAGGAGGGCTACCTGCCCGCGGGCGAGGGCGTGCGCCGCACCCTCGTCCGCAACCGGAACCTGTTCCTGGCGATCGCCTACGTCGCGCTCGTCGCGTGGATCGTGCTGGTCAAGGGCCCGATCATCGTCTCGCTGTTCTGACCGGCGCCGCCGCGCCGGTGGTGCCGTGTCGCGTCAGCGCCAGGCCGGCTGGTCCGGCGCGGCGTCCTGCGGGTAGCCGTGGCCGCCCGGCTGCGGGGGAGCGGACGGCCCGCCCTGGGCCTGGTGGGCGGACTGCGCCGTCGCGCCGGGCTGGCCCGCGGCGAGCGGGCTGACGACGACGGCCGTGCCGTACGCGCACACCTCCGAGAACGACGCCGCGATCTCGCCGGTGTCGAAGCGCATCCCGACGACGGCGTTGGCCCCGCGGCGCTGCGCCTCCTGCACCATGCGGTGCATGACCTCCTGGCGCGACTCGTAGACGAGCTGCGTGTACTCCTTGACCTCTCCGCCCCCGATCGAGCGGAAGGACGCGACGAAGTTCGCCCCGAGGTTGGCGCTGCGCACGGTCATGCCCATGACCTCGCCGAGCACCGCGTCGATGCGGTAGCCGGGCACGTCGTTGGTCGTCACGATGATCACGCCGCACATCCTCGCACGGGGCGGACGGCCGCCGTCGGGCCGTGCGACGGCCGGTAAACTCGGCCGGGTGACCACGCCTGACACGACCTCGATCCCGCACGCCCCGGACGCCCCCGCCGCGGGCGGCCCCGCCCACCGCTACACGCCGGCGCTCGCGGAGCAGATCGAGCTCAAGTGGCAGGAGCTCTGGGAGCAGCGCGGCACGTTCTGGGCCGCGAACCCCACGGGCGACCTGACGGACGGCGAGGGCGACGGCCCCGAGGGCGCGAGCCCGTACTTCATCATGGACATGTTCCCGTACCCGTCGGGTGCGGGCCTGCACGTGGGACACCCCCTCGGGTACATCGCGACCGACGTCGTGGGCCGGTTCCGGCGCATGCGCGGCGAGAACGTGCTGCACGCCCTCGGCTACGACGCGTTCGGCCTGCCCGCCGAGCAGTACGCGGTGCAGACGGGGCAGCACCCGCGCGTGACCACCGAGGCGAACATCGCCAACATGCGCCGGCAGCTGCGCCGCCTCGGGCTCGCGCACGACTCCCGCCGCACGTTCGCGACGATCGACCCCGAGTACGTGCGCTGGACGCAGTGGATCTTCCTGCAGATCTTCGACTCCTGGTACGACCCCGAGGCCCTGCGCCCCGACGGCGGTCGTGGCCGCGCCCGCCGGATCGCCGAGCTCGAGGCCGAGCTCGCGTCGGGCGCGCGCCCCGTGCCGGGCGGCGTCGAGGGCGTCGAGGAGGGGGCCGGCTGGGCGAGCCTCACGCCCCAGCAGCGCCGTGCCGTCGTCGACGCGCAGCGCCTCGCGTACGTGGACGAGTCGCCCGTGAACTGGGCCCCCGGCCTGGGCACGGTCCTGGCGAACGAGGAGGTCACCGCCGACGGCCGCTCGGAGCGCGGGAACTTCCCCGTGTTCCAGCGCAGCCTGCGCCAGTGGAAGATGCGCATCACCGCGTACGCCGACCGCCTCGCGGACGACCTGGACCTCATCGACTGGCCCGAGAAGGTCACGGCGATGCAGCGCAACTGGATCGGTCGCAGCGAGGGCGCGCTCGTGCGGTTCGCCGTGCTCGGCACGCCCGACGGGGCGAACGACGCCGCGGCGGAGTCCGGCGCGGAGGTCGAGGTCTTCACGACGCGCCCGGACACGCTGTTCGGCGCGACGTTCATGGTCGTCTCGCCCGAGCACCCGCTGCTCGACGAGGTCCCGGCGCACTGGCCGGACGGCACGTCGAGCGCGTGGACGGGCGGGCACCGCTCGCCGGTCGAGGCCGTCGCGGCGTACCGCCGCGAGGCCGCCGCGAAGACCGCCGTCGAGCGCCAGGCCGACGCGGGCAAGAAGACGGGCGTGTTCACCGGGCACCTCGCGGTGAACCCGGTGAACGGCCAGGCGATCCCGGTCTTCACCGCCGACTACGTGCTCATGGGCTACGGCACGGGCGCGATCATGGCCGTCCCCGGCGGCGACGAGCGCGACTTCGCGTTCGCGGAGGCGTTCGGGCTGCCGGTCGTGCGCACGGTCGAGCCCGCGGACGGGCTGCCGGAGGACTTCACGGGCCCGTACACGGGCGACGGCGTGGTCGTCGGCTCGGCCAACGACGAGATCTCGCTCGACGGGCTCGACGTGCCCGAGGCGAAGCGCCGCATCACCGAGTGGCTCGTGGGCAAGGGCATCGGCGAGGGCACCACGACGTACCGTCTGCGCGACTGGCTGTTCAGCCGCCAGCGCTACTGGGGCGAGCCGTTCCCCATCGTGTGGGACGAGAACGACCAACCCGTCGCGATCCCCGACGCGCTGCTGCCCGTCGACCTGCCGGACGTCCCCGACTACGCGCCCCGCACGTTCGACGCGGACGACGCCGACTCGTCGCCCGAGGCGCCGCTGGGCCGCAACGACGAGTGGGTCAACGTCACGCTCGACCTCGGCGACGGGCCGAAGCAGTACCGCCGCGACACGAACACGATGCCCAACTGGGCCGGGTCGTGCTGGTACTACCTGCGCTACCTCGACCCGCAGTGGGACGGCGGCGAGCAGGACACGGTCGTCGACGCGGAGCTCGAGCGCTACTGGATGGGCCCGGAGCACAACCCGAGCGCGGGCCGCGCCGGCGGCGTGGACCTGTACGTCGGCGGCGTCGAGCACGCCGTGCTGCACCTGCTCTACGCGCGATTCTGGCACAAGGTCCTCTACGACCTGGGCCACGTGTCGAGCGTCGAGCCGTTCCACAAGCTGTTCAACCAGGGCTACGTCCAGGCGTACGCCTTCACCGACGCGCGCGGCCAGTACGTGCCCGCCACGGAGGTCACGGAGGAGCCCGCGCCCGACGGCTCGGGCGAGGTCGTGTACCGCTGGAACGGCGAGGTCGTGCAGCGCGAGTACGGGAAGATGGGCAAGTCGCTCAAGAACGTCGTCACGCCCGACGAGATGTACGCCGAGTACGGCGCCGACACGTTCCGCGTCTACGAGATGTCGATGGGCCCGCTGGACCTGTCGCGTCCGTGGGAGACGCGCGCCGTCGTCGGGTCGCAGCGCTTCCTGCAGCGTCTGTGGCGCAACGTCGTCTCCGAGGAGACGGGCGAGGTGACGGTCGTCGACGAGCCGGCGTCGCCCGAGACGCTGCGCGCCGTGCACCGCGCGATCGCGGACGTCCGCGTCGAGATGGAGCACATGCGCCCCAACACGGCCATCGCGAAGCTCATCACGCTGAACAACCACCTCACGTCGCTCGACCGCGTGCCGCGCGAGGCCGTCGAGCCGCTCGTGCTCATGACCGCGCCCGTCGCGCCGCACATCGCGGAGGAGCTGTGGGAGCGCCTGGGCCACGACCGCTCGCTCGCGCACGAGCCCTTCCCGACGGCGGACGAGCGCTATCTCGTCGAGGACACCGTGACGTGCATCGTGCAGGTCAAGGGCAAGGTCCGCGGGCGGATCGAGGTGCCGCCGTCGATCTCGGAGGAGGACCTCACGGCCGCCGCGCTCGCCGAGCCGAACGTCGTGCGCGCGATCGACGGCGCCGAGGTCCGCAAGGTGATCGTCCGCGCCCCGAAGCTGGTCAACATCGTCGTCTGACCTCGTTCGCTGAGTGCAGGAGATCGTCGCGTCGCGGGCAGCCGGACGCGACGATCTCCCGCACTCACGGGTCGAGACAGCCGCGCTGGACCGGTCCCGGCGCGACGGTCTCCCGCACCCACAGGGTGGGGGTCAGCGGCGGCGGGTGCCGAAGATGGTGCGGGTGAGCTCGCGGCCGAGCTGGGTGCCCGCCGAGCGGAGGAACGAGTCGAGCGGGCTCGACGACCGCGACCGGGAGGACCCGGACGAGCGCGAGCGCCCCGTCGCGGCCTCGCGCTCGAGCTTCGCCCGCATCTTCTCCAGCTCGGCCTGCTCCCTCTTCGCCGCGCGCTCCGCCTCCCGGGCGGCCTGCTTCGCCGCCTTCTCCTGCGCGGCCGCCTCGGCCTCGGCCGCGTCGGCGGCGGCGCGCGCCGCCGCCTGCTCCTGGACGCGCACCTGGAGGAGCTCGAACGCGGACTCGGCGTCGACGGCGGTGCCGTACCGGGCCGTCGCGGGCGACGCCGCCACGATGCCGTCGAGCACGGACGCCGGCGCGGGATCCATCGACGACTGCGGCGCACGGACCCGTGTCCACGCCACCGGGGCGGGCGCGCCCTTCTCGGTGAGCACCGTGACGACGGCCTCGCCCGTCCCCAGCGACTGGAGCAGCCGCTCGAGGTCGTACGGCGACGTGGGGTAGGTGCGCACCGCGGCCCGCAGGGCCGCGGCGTCGTCGGGCGTGAAGGCGCGCAGCGCGTGCTGGACGCGGTTCCCGAGCTGCGCGAGCACGTCGGCGGGGACGTCCTTCGGGCTCTGCGTCACGAAGAACACGCCGACGCCCTTGGACCGCACGAGGCGCACCGTCTGCACCACCTGCTGGAGGAACTCCTTCGACGCGCCCGTGAACAGCAGGTGCGCCTCGTCGAAGAAGAACACGAGCCGCGGCTTCTCGACGTCGCCCACCTCGGGCAGCTCCTGGAACAGGTCGGCGAGCAGCCACATGAGGAAGGTGGAGAACAGTGCCGGACGGTCCTGCACCGCGGGGAGCTCGAGCGCGGAGACGACGCCCCGCCCGTCGGGCGTCGTGTGCAGCAGCTCCGACGTCGCGAACGCCGGCTCGCCGAAGAACACGTCCGCACCCTGCGCCTGGAGCGCGACGATCTCGCGCAGGATCACGCCGGCCGTCGCGCCCGACACGCCGCCGATGCCCCGGAGCTCGGCCTTGCCCTCGTCGGACGTCAGGTACGCGATGGTGGCCTGGAGGTCCTTGAGGTCCAGCAGCGCGAGGCCCTGCGCGTCGGCCCAGTGGAAGATGAGCCCGAGGCTCGACTCCTGCGTCTCGTTGAGGCCGAGCACCTTGGCGAGCAGGAGCGGGCCGAAGTCCGCGACCGTCGTCCGGATCGGCACCCCGGTGCCGAGGCCGCCGAGCGAGTACACCTCGACGGGGTACGCCGTCGGGCTCCAGTCCTGGCCTATCGACGCCGCGCGCTCCACGATCTTCGCGGACGACGTGCCCGGCACGGCGAGCCCCGACAGGTCGCCCTTGACGTCGGCGAGGAACACGGGGACGCCCGCCGCCGACAGGCCCTCCGCCATGCCCTGGAGCGTCTTCGTCTTGCCGGTGCCCGTCGCGCCCGCCACGAGCCCGTGCCGGTTGAGCATCGAGAGCGCGAACCCGACCTGGACGTCGGCGCGGGGGGACGGGTCGCCGCCCTCCGTACCCTCCAGCAGCGCACCGAGCGGGAGCGTGCCGCCGGCGTACGCGTAGCCCGCCGCCACCTGCGCGGCGTACCCGTCGCCGGGGGGCGACGGTGCGTCCCGGGCGGGGCCGGTCGGCGCCGGCTCCGGTGGTGCGTCCGTCGGGGGCGGCTCGGCCGCGGGAGCGTCCCCGGGCGGCGCGTCGGCAGGGGTCGCGTCGGTCGAGGGAGCGGAGGCCGGGGGAGCGGGGGCGTCCGGCTCGGGGGCGTCGCCGCGCGCAGCGCCAGGATCTCCGGGTCGGTCGGTGCGTCGTCGCCCATGCCTCGGATCCTAGGGCGCGGCGCGGGCGGCCGCCCGGCCGCGCCCGGACGGTCGTCACGACCTTCGGGGACCTTCGTCCCCGCGGCGCTCGGCTTTATTGACGGTCTGTCAATAGCGACCCTAGCGTGAAGACGTCCCCCTGATGAAGGAGCGTCCATGAGCGCGACGACACCGACGCGGCGACGCCGGTCCGCACCCGAGGTGCGGGCCGAGGAGATCGTCCGCGCCGCCCGTGAGCTCTTCGTCGAGCGAGGCATCGCGAAGACGTCCACCACGGACGTGGCGGAGCGCGCCGGCGTGGCGCGCGGGCTCGTCTACTACTACTTCGCGGACAAGGACGCGCTCGTCGACGCCGTGCTCGACGAGTACGTGGAGGAGTTCACCGCGGCCGTCCGCGCCTGGGACGCCGCTCGCGAGACGGGCGACATCGACACCGCGCTCGTCGACTGCGTGGCGATGTTCCGCACCTACCTGCGCGCGATCGACCCGCTGCGCGACGACCTCCGGCGCCCCGAGAACGGCGGGCTCTACGACCGGTTCCTCGACCGCGCCGTCCGCGCGGTCGTCGCGTGCCTCGAGGCAACCACGGTCGAGGCCTACGCGGCACGGCACCGCGTCCGGATCGCGCACGTCGCGGAGACGTTCTACGTGCTCGTCTACGGGCTGGTCGGACTCGTCCGGAACTCCCCGGACGTGGACGACGCGGCCCTCGCGACGATCGTGCGCCAGACGCTGCACCTGGACGAGGAGAGCTCCTCGGACGGGTGATCCCGGGTCCTCCGGCGCGCCGGGACCCGGAAGCCCTCCGAGCGCGCACCGTCCCGGGCGGCGTGGGCCGCCCGGTCGTCCCCCAGGAGAAGACGACATGTTCTTGTTCGACTCGATCCCGTGGCAGGCAGCAGTCATGTGGTTCGTCGTGCTGGCCGCGCTCATCGCGCTCAACGAGCTCGTGCGCTGGTCGAAGACCGCCGCCGTCGGCATCTTCGTGGTCCTGCCCGTGGCGCTGACGATCTTCGTCTGGCCGCAGACGGCGGGCGCCGGCTCCTCGACCGGGACGTGGTTCCACTGGGTCAAGGTCTACTCGGCCCTCGCGGGCTGCATCGGCTTCATGCTCCTGCGCTACAGCCCTCGGCTGCGCGCCATGCGGTACGCCCTGCTGTTCCCGCCCGCGATCCTCGGGCTCAACATCCTCGAGGCCGTCATCCGGGACTTCCAGGTCACGGGGATGGACGGCGTGGTCGACGGCGTCGTCATGGTGGGCGGCCCGTGGAACGTCATGAACGGGGTCGCCGGCATCCTCAACCTCGTCACCATCTGCGGGTGGGTCGGGATCTTCGTGACCCGTGACCGGTTCCAGGACATGATCTGGCCCGACATGATGTGGTTCTGGATCATCGCCTACGACCTCTGGAACTTCGCCTACGTCTACAACTGCGTCGGTGACCACGCGTTCTATGCCGGTGCCGCCCTGCTGATCTCGTGCACCATCCCCGCCTTCTTCCTGCGCAAGGGGGCTTGGCTCCAGCACCGTGCCCACACCCTCGCGTTCTGGATGATGTTCACCATGGCCGTCCCGGCGTTCGTCTCCGACTCGCCGTTCGCGGTGCAGTCCTCCCACGACCCGACGGCGCTCTTCGTGGTGAGCCTCGTCTCGCTCCTCGCGAACGTCGCCGTCGCGGTCTACCAGACGTACGTAATCGTCTCGCGGCGTCGCAACCCGCTGCGCGACGAGCTGTACGCCGACCACGCGTCCTACCGCCGGCTCGCCGCTGAGCGGCCCGCGGCGCGCCCTGCGGAGCAGGCCGTGCCCGCGGGAGTCGCGGCCACCTCGGCCTGACGCACCGGCCACCGGCCCCCGGCGCCGCTCCGGTGTCGCGGGCCGGTCGCGTCCCTGCGCGGCCGGGGTGCGCGACGACGCGTGGTCGCCGTAAGGTGGCGCGGCCATGACCGACCACCGCGTCCACGTCGTCACCGACTCCACAGCCTCCCTGCCCGACGGGCCCGACGAGCGGCTGCGCGCCGTCCCCCTGCACGTGATCGTCGACGACGAGTCGCACCTGGAGGGCGTCGGCCTCACCGCCGAGGACGTCGCGGCGCACCTCCAGGCCGGCCACCGGGTGACCACCTCGCAGCCGACGCCGCGTGCGTTCGGCGAGGCGTACGCCGCGGCGGCCGCGGTCGGCGCGCGCGAGATCGTCTCCGTGCACCTCTCGGGGCAGCTGTCGGGGACGGTGCACGCGGCGGCGCTCGCGGCCGCCGACGCCCCGGTCCCCGTGCGGGTGGTGGACTCGCGGACCGTCGCGATGGGGCTCGGCTTCGCCGCGCGCGAGGCGGCGGCGGCCGCGGCAGCCGGGGCGGGGTCGGACGTCGTCGCGCGGCGGGCGATCGAGGTCGCCGACGCGAGCCGTGCCGTCTTCCTCGTCGACTCGCTCGACCACCTGCGCCGCGGTGGCCGTCTCAGCGCGGCCTCGGCCGCGCTCGGGACGGTGCTCGGTGTCCGCCCGCTGCTGGCGGTGCGTGACGGCAGGATCGACGTCGTGCAGAAGGTCCGGACCCGGTCGGCCGCCGTCGAGCGGCTCACGACGGTCGCCGTGGAGTCCGCGGACCGACGCGTGCGGCCCGCGCTCGCGGTCCACCACGTCGGGGACGACGACGGTGCCGACCGGCTCGCGGTGACGCTCACCGAGCGCACCGGCCTGGACGTCGTCGTGACGCCGGTGAGCGCGGTGCTCGGGGCGCACGTCGGCCCGGGCGTGCTCGCCGTCGTGGTCGCGGACCTCGCCGACCGCGGCTCCGGGGCAGGGGACCTCTCGACGACGACCTGAGGTGCCGACCGCGCGGCCCCTAAGCGCGTGGCCGTGCACAAGCCGGGCGCCTCGTCGTCCCCTCCACAGCCCGGCTCGAGGCGCCGGCAGGGCGTGGCACCCCCGCCCTAGCGTCCACGGCGTGAGCACACCTCGGCACGAGCCCCGCCAGCACGCCCGCCCCGGCCGCGACCCCGGGAGGGACGGCGCCGTCGTCCGGCAACGCCTGCGGGCGGTCGCCGGGTCCGGGCGGCCTGCCCTCGCGTGGCACCCGGCGACCGCCGCGCTGCCCCGGGTCGACCCGCCGGAGACGAGCCCGGTGCGAGGCGAGCGGTGGTCGTGGGAGCCGCGCGAGGCGGTGGACGTCCCTGCGTCGGACGTCCCTGCGTCGGACGCCGTCCCGTCCTGGCACCGGCGTCCTGGAGCGCCGGGCGACCCCGGGTCGTCCGGCGCCGACGGGTGGCTGCCGTCGCGGCCGGAGCCGGAGGAGCGTGCGCCGTCCGTGCCGTCTCTGCCGTCCCCGCCGTCCGAGGTGCCGGAGGCTGACGAGGCCGTCGGTCCCCCCGCCCCCGGGGGTACGGCGCGGTCCGACGACGAGGCGCCCGCCGCCACCGTTGACGGAGAGGCGGACGGAGAGGCGGACGGAGAGGTGGCTCGCCTGCGGCGGCGCGCGGCGCAGACGGCCGCGAGCGCGTACACGGCCGCGCACGGGCACCCGACGGCGCACTCCGGGTTCGGCGACCTCGCCGAGGAGGGCGGCAGGCGGTGGGCGCTGCGGCCGCGGACCGCGGTCACTGCGCTCGTCGTGGTGCTGCTCGTCGCGGTCGGCGTCGCCGTGCTACGCGCGCCGGCCGGGGGTGTCGAGCCCGTGGCGGGCATGGACGCCCCCGCTGCGGCCGCTGCGGCCGGTGACGGCGCCCCGACTGGTTCGGACGCGGCGCCCGCCGCGGCGGGTGGTGCCGCTGCAGACGGCGCGGGGGAGGCCGCTCCCGGTCCTGGCACAGCAGCAGCGGGGACGCCGGGCGGGGTGGTCGTGCACGTCGTCGGGCAGGTGGCGGCGCCGGGCCTCGTCACCGTCGCGACGGACGCCCGCGTCGCCGACGCGCTCGACGCGGCCGGGGGAGCGACCCCCGACGCCGACCTCGCCGCGCTCAACCTCGCGCGCGCCGTGACCGACGGCGAGCAGATCCACGTCCCCCGCCCCGGGGAGGTGGTCGCCGCACCGCCGCCCGCCTCCCCGGGGGCGGCCGCCACCGGTGGCGGGGGTGCGGGTGGCGCGGTCGTCGACCTCAACGCCGCCGACGCCGCCGCCCTCGACACGCTGCCCGGCATCGGTCCGGTGCTCGCCGAGCGCATCGTCGCGTGGCGCGACGAGAACGGGCCGTTCACCGCCGTCGACGAGCTGGGGGAGGTCAGCGGCATCGGCCCCGCCGTGCTCGAGGACGTGCGCGACCTCGTGCGCGTGTGACCGACCTCCGGCTCGTCCCCGCGGCGCTCGCGGCGTGGGCCACCGCGTTCGTCGCCGTCGGGGCCTCGGCAGTGGATGCGTTGCACGGGGCGCGTGCCACGGCCGTCGTGCTGTGCTGCGTGCTCGTCGCCGGCCTCGTCGCCCTGCGTCGCGGCGCGACCTTCCGCGGGGCGTCCGACGCGGGTCTCGGCGGGGGCGTCGTCACCGTGCCCTCCGTCCCGGCGACCGGTGCGGGCCGCCGCCGGTCGGACGGCCCGCGGCTCGGTGTACCCGCCCGGCCACGGGACGGTCGGCAGGTCGGGCCGAGGACCGGGTCATCGGTCGGCGTGCGCGTGCTCGGGCAGGTGGCGCTCGTCCTCGCGTGCGTCGCCGCCGTCCTCCTCTCGGGCGGGGCCCAGCTCGCCGCGCGGGCTCCGCTCGCCTCGCTGGCCGACGAGCGCGCGACGGCGACCCTCGCCGGGACGGTGCGCTCCGCCGTCGAGCCGCTGACCGACCCGTGGTCGGGGTCGGCCGACCGGCACGAGGTGCGGGTGGCGGTCGACCAGGTCACCGCACGCGGCGCGACCGTCCCGGCGGCGGGGCCCGTCGTCGTGTCGGGAAGCGGGGAGGGATGGACCGACCTTGCGTACGGGGCGGCCGTCGTGGTCACCGGCCGGCTCGACGTGCACGGGGACCGGACCTTCCTGCGCACGGACGACGCGCCACGCGTCGTCGACGACCCCGGGCGGTTCCTCCAGGGCGTGCAGGCCATGCGGCAGAGCCTGCTCGACGCGACGGACGGGCTCAGCCCGCAGGCGCGCGGGCTTGTGCCGGGGGTGGCCGTGGGGGACACCTCGCGGCTGGACCCGGAGCTCGACGAGGCGATGCGCACCACGTCGCTGACGCACGTCACGGCCGTGTCCGGCGGCCACTTCGTCATCGTCGTCGCGTGCGTCGCGGGGCTGTGCGTCCTGCTGCGGGCGCCGCGAGCCGTCCGCGTCGTCGTCACGGGTGCGGCGATGGTGGGTTTCGTCGCGCTGGTCCACCCGGAACCGAGCGTGCTGAGAGCGGCGGCGATGGGGGTGGTCGGCGTCCTCGGCATCGCGCTCGGGCGCCCGTCGCGCGCGGTGGCGGCGCTCGGGGCCGCCGTGGTCGTGCTCCTGGTCGTCGACCCGTGGCTGGCGCGGTCGTACGGCTTCGTCCTCTCCGTCGCCGCGACGGCCGGGCTGGCCCTGCTCACGGCACCGATCGCCCGCCGGCTGGCACCGTGGTGCGGACGGACTACCGCGCACGTCCTCGCCGTCCCGGTGGCAGCGCAGGCGGCGTGCGCCCCGATCGTCGTCCTGCTCGACCCGAGCGTGAGCACGTGGTCCGTCCCGGCGAACCTCCTGGCCGCACCGGCGCTTGGTCCGGCGACGGTGCTCGGCGTCCTCGCGACGCTCGTCGCGCCGTGGTGGCCCGGTGCCGCGACCGCGCTCGCCTGGACGGCGGGGCTGTTCACAGGCTGGATCGCGGGCGTCGCCCAGGTCTTCGCTGCCACGCCCGGCGCACGGGCGCCCTGGCCGGGAGGTCTCGGAGGAGCCGCGCTGCTCGTCGCGCTGACTGCCGTCGGGCTCGCCGTGGTCCTCCGCTCGCGCGCCCTGCAGGACGCGGGGGAGCGCCGCACGCTGCGTCGCGCGACGTCGCCGTCCCTGCGGGCGCGCCTCGCCGGGGAGTGGCGTCGCGTCACCCGGTCGTCACGCCCCGACGCCGGGCCGTTCGGACGGGCCGACGGCGCGCACCCCGCCCTCGCTCCGCGGGCGAGAGCCCGGCCCCGTGCGCGCCTCGCGGCCGTGGTCGTCGTGGTCCTGGCGGTGCCCGTCCTGCTCGTCGTGGTGCTCCGGCCGCTCGGTGTGACCGCGGGGCCGGTCCCCGCGGACTGGGCGGTCGTGGCGTGCGACGTCGGGCAGGGCGACGCGCTCGTCGTGCGCTCGGGCCCGCGCGCCGCGGTGGTCGTGGACGTCGGGCCCGCGGGCGCCGCAGCGGGGTCGTGCCTGGACGACCTCGGGGTCGAGCGGGTCGACCTGCTCGTCCTCAGCCACTTCCACGCGGACCACGTCGGCGGCCTGGAGGCGGTGCTCCGCGGCCGGGAGGTCGAGCGCGCGCTCGTGAGCCCCACGGCGGAGCCCGCGGGGCAGGCCGAGCGCGTGCTCGGGGACCTCGCGGACGCGGGCGTCCCGGCACAGGTCGCGCGGCCCGGGGAGACGGGCGCGACGGGCACGGCGGACTCAGTCGGCGCTGCGGGTGCCGGCGGATCCGGCGAGCGCGTCGACGACGGCGCCTCGTGGGAGGTGCTGCAGGCCGGACCGGGCGACGCGAACGACGCGAGCGTGGCGCTCCTCGTCCGGGTGGCGGGACTGGACGTCGTCGCGCTGGGCGACCTGGAGGACGCGGGGCAGGCGGCGCTCGCGCGGACCCTGGGCGAGCGGGGCACGGGCCCGGTCGACGTCGTCAAGGTCGCGCACCACGGCTCGGCCACCCAGTCCGACCGGCTCGCGCAGGTCCTGGCACCGACCGTCGCGCTCGTCAGCTCGGGCGAGAACACCTACGGCCACCCCACCGACCGGGCGCTCGACCTCTACCGCGGGGTCGGGGCTACCGTGCTGCGGACCGACGCGTGCGGCACCATGGCGCTCGTCGTGCGCGACGACGTCCTCTCCGCCGCGGGATGCGGATGACCGCGCCCGAGCGCGCCCCCGCACGGGCACCCGAGCGGCCGAGCATCCGGTGCCCCGGTGCCCCGGTGCCCGGTGGCAGGGCGCCCCTGACGCCAGGGCGTCATCGGTGCGGCGTCGCCGGAACTCCTGCGAGAGTCGCGGACCGCAGCCTCGGGGTGCGTCGACCGGCACTGCCGGTGGGCGGCTCGTGGCAGGCTTGGGCCATGCCCGCGCCGACCCGCACCGCCCGTCCGTCCGCCGGCCCGTCCCTCGCGTGGGACGACGTCCGGCTCGCGCCCGTGGTGCTCGTCCAGGGGCCCGAGTCGCTCCTCGCGGAGCGTGCCGTCGACGCGATCGTCGACCTGGCGCGAGAGCGCGACCCCGAGGTCGAGAAGGTGACGATCGAGGCCGCGACGTACCAGGCCGGGATGCTCACGGTGGCGGCGAGCCCGTCGCTGTTCGGCGAGGCGAAGGTGGTCGTCGTCGAGGGCGCCGAGTCGGCGACGGACGCGCTCGTCGCGGACGTCGTGGACTACGTGCCGGTCGCCGACCCGGCGACGACGGTCGTCGTCGTGCACGGGGGCGGCGTGCGCGGCAAGCGCATGCTCGACGCGATCAAGGGGAGCGGCGCGCCCGTCGTCGCGGTGGAGGCGATCAAGAAGGACTCCGACAAGGTGGCGTTCGTCAACGCCGAGTTCCGCAGGGCCCGTCGACGCATCGACGCGTCGGGCGTGCGGGCTCTCGTCGAGGCACTCGGCAACGACCTGCGGGAGCTGGCGGCAGCCTGCAGCCAGCTCGTCACGGACACCGACGGCACCGTGAGCGAGGCCGTGGTGGACCGGTACTACGGCGGCCGGGTCGAGGCGACCGGGTTCCGGGTCGCGGACGCCGCGGTCGCGGGGAACGCGGGGGAGGCCGTGGCGCTCCTGCGGCACGCGCTCGCGACGGGCGCGGACCCGGTGCCGCTCGTCGCGGCCCTGGCGATGAAGCTCCGCGCCCTCGCGAAGGTCGGCGCGATGCGCGGCCGCGGCGGGGTGGCGGCCAAGGACCTGGGGCTCGCGCCCTGGCAGGTCGACCGTGCGCGCCGCGAGCTCGCGGGCTGGACCCCGGAGGGGCTCGCGACCGCGATCAGCGCCGTCGCGCAGGCCGACGCCGAGGTCAAGGGCGCGGGGCGTGACCCGGTGTTCGCCGTCGAGCGGGCCGTGCTGACGATCGCGCGGGCCCACGGCCGCTGACCTGTCAGCCGCCTGACCGGGCTCCGGGCTCGGGGTCGCCAGCACCGCACGGCGGCGTCGGCGACGGGCTCCGACTGGGCGCCCGGTCCCGCGCGGCGGCGCCGGTCAGGACCGGGCGCCCGACGCGGACGCACGAGGGGCGCCGACCCGTGCGGGTCGGCGCCCCTCGTGGGAAGCCTGTGCGAGCGTCGCGACGATCAGCGTGTCACGACACCGCGGGCGAACCGTGCGCTCAGAGAGCGTTGACGGACTTCGCGATGGCCGACTTGCGGTTCGCGGCCTGGTTCGCGTGGATGACGCCCTTCGAGACGGCCTTGTCGAGCTTGCGCGACGCCGCCTGGAGCGCGGTGGTCGCCGCCTCCTTGTCGCCCGCGGCGACGGCCTCGCGCACGCGGCGCACGTACGTCTTGAGCTCGGACTTGACTGCCTTGTTGCGCAGACGAGCCTTCTCGTTCGTGCGGATGCGCTTGATCTGGGACTTGATGTTGGCCACGTGTGGACTTTCTGGTTCTGTTCGCCGGAGCGAGCGGATAGGTCGTAGAGGGCGACTCCAGCTCCGGGACTGGGGTGGGGAACCCGTGGAGAGGTGCTGGAGCTGTGCCCGCCGACCTGGGCGGACACGCAGCCATCAAGACTACCAGCGGTCCGGCCGTGACCCTAATCGCTCGTGCGGACGCCGGAGCGGCGCCTCGCGCAGCCCCGAGGCTCGCGCGAGAGCCGGGACCACCGCCTCAGCGGTGCCGCGAGATCCCCTCGACCACGCGGTCGAAGACGTCGCGCCCGACGACGGCACCCTCGCGGCGCACCGCGGCCGGGTCGACGCGCACCACGCGGTCCAGCCGGACCTCGCTGTCGCGCCCCTTCGCGTCCCACGGGCCCGACCCGATGTCGAGCCAGTACCGGCCCCAGCGCGCCTCGTCCCGGGCGTCGCGCGAGTGGTCCTTGCTCGTGAGCATCACGCCGAGGAGCCACGCGCCGTCCGACCCGACGAGCAGCACGGGCCGGTCCTTGCCCTGCGCGTGATCCTCCTCGAACGGGACCCACGTCCAGACGATCTCGCCGGGGTCCGGGTCGCCGTCGGGCCGCGGGGCGTACTGCGCCCGCACCGCACCCTCGAAGTCGCCCGGATACGCCCCGGCGGCGGCGCCCCGACCGCCCGTCGGCCCGGCCGGGCCCGGTCGCCCGCCCGCCGCGGGGCGGGGTCGAGGACCGGGTGCGGCACCGGGACGCGGCGACGGCGTGCGGTCGGCGGGGCCGCGGCCCGACGGCGTCCGCTCGCGCCCCGGGGCCCGCGTCGCCGCGGTGCCCTGGCGCGCGCCGCCCTGCCCCGCGCCCTGCGAGCGCGTGAGCCCGGAGACCACGGCGCGCGCCGCGTCGGTCAGAAGTCCCAGCCATCGGTTGCGTGCCACGCGCGCACCCTACCGGGCGGACGCGCGTCCGCCCGGCTGCCCGGACGGTGCACGTCACCCGGCCAGGACGGCGTCCACCTCGCGCAGGAAGTCGTCGAGGTCGCCGGGGTCGCGCGACGTGACGAGCGTGTACCCCTCGTCGTCGCGCACGACGGACCGGTCGACCCAGGCGCCGCCCGCGTTGAGCACGTCCGTCTCGAGCGAGGCGTAGCTCGTGAGGGTCTTGCCCTCGACGGCGGCCGCCTCGACGAGCGCCCACGGGCCGTGGCAGATCGCCGCGACCGGCTTGCCGGCGGCGGCGAACGCGCGCACGAGGCTTACGGCGTCGTCCTGGAGGCGCAGCGCGTCGGCGTTGATCGTCCCGCCCGGCACGAGCAGCAGGTCGTACTCGGCAGGGTCGGCGTCGGAGTGCGTGAGGTTCGGGGTGACGGTGCGGCCGGGGTCCTTGTCGCCCACGAGGGTCTGCACGTCGTCCGCGGACGTGGCCGCGACGTCGACCTGCACCCCCTCGCCGCGCAGGTGCTCGAGCGGGACCACGAGCTCGTCCTGCTCGACGCCGTAGTTGGTCACGATCGCCAGCACGCGGCGCCCCTCGGGGCCGCCGGAGGTGCGGTGCTCGGTGTCCTGGGCCATGAGCGCTCCTCTCGTCGCCGGTCGGCCCGGTGCGGCCGGCCGGTCCTCCACGCTAGGTCGGCTCGCGGTGCCCCGCAGGGCGGGCGGGTGCCCGACGCCGGACGTGGGACAATGGTCGTTCCCGCCCGCCCGAGAGCGACCGTCGGCGCGCCGCCCCCGAGCGCGCGGCCCCGACCCGCACGCCACTCCCAGGAGCGCACCCGCGTTGTCCCCGATCCCCAGCGCCCAGCTGAGCACCCGCATCCAGCCCGCGGCCACGCCGCCCGAGCTGATCCGGAACTTCTGCATCATCGCGCACATCGACCACGGCAAGTCGACCCTGGCCGACCGCATGCTGCAGCTCACCGGTGTCGTCGAGCCGCGCGCCATGCGCGCGCAGTATCTCGACCGCATGGACATCGAGCGCGAGCGCGGCATCACGATCAAGTCGCAGGCGGTCCGCATGCCGTGGGCCGTCGTGGCGGACGGCGTGGAGACGCCGCACGCGCTCAACATGATCGACACCCCGGGGCACGTCGACTTCACGTACGAGGTCTCGCGGTCGCTCGCGGCGTGCGAGGGCGCGGTGCTGCTCGTCGACGCGGCGCAGGGCATCGAGGCGCAGACCCTCGCGAACCTGTACCTCGCGATGGAGAACGAGCTCGAGATCATCCCCGTGCTCAACAAGATCGACCTCCCGGCGGCCCAGCCCGAGAAGTACGCGGAGGAGCTCGCGAACCTCGTGGGCGGCGACCCGGACGACGTGCTCAAGGTCTCCGGCAAGACGGGCGCCGGCGTCGAGGCGCTGCTCGACCGCATCGTCGAGCGCGTGCCCGCGCCGGTCGGCGACGCCGACGCCCCCGCGCGCGCCATGATCTTCGACTCGGTCTACGACACCTACCGCGGCGTCGTGACGTACGTGCGCGTCGTCGACGGCAACCTCAACCCGCGCGAGCGCATCGTCATGATGTCGACGCGCGCGACGCACGAGCTGCTCGAGATCGGCGTCATCTCGCCGGAGCCGATCGTCACGAAGGGCCTCGGCGTCGGGGAGGTCGGCTACCTCATCACGGGCGTCAAGGACGTGCGCCAGTCGAAGGTCGGCGACACCGTGACGAACGCGGCGAAGCCCGCCGCCGACGCGCTCAGCGGCTACTCGGACCCGAAGCCCATGGTCTTCTCGGGCCTGTACCCGATCGACGGGACCGACTACCCGGTCCTGCGCGACGCGCTCGACAAGCTGAAGCTCAACGACGCCGCGCTCAACTACGAGCCGGAGACGTCGGTCGCGCTCGGCTTCGGCTTCCGCGTCGGGTTCCTCGGCCTGCTGCACCTGGAGATCGTGCGCGAGCGCCTCGAGCGCGAGTTCGACCTCGACCTCATCTCGACCGCGCCGAACGTCGTCTACGACGTGACGCTCGAGGACGGGACGCTGGTCAACGTGACGAACCCGTCGGAGTTCCCCGGCGGCAAGATCAAGCAGGTCAGCGAGCCGGTCGTGCGCGCGACGATCCTCGCGCCGAGCGAGTTCGTGGGCACCGTGATGGGGCTGTGCAACGACCGTCGCGGCCAGATGCTCGGCATGGACTACCTGTCCGAGGACCGGGTCGAGCTGCGCTTCACGCTCCCGCTCGCCGAGATCGTGTTCGACTTCTTCGACCAGCTCAAGTCCCGCACGCGCGGCTACGCCTCGCTCGACTACGAGCCGTCGGGCGACCAGGTCGCCGACCTCGTCAAGGTCGACATCCTGCTCCAGGGCGAGCAGGTGGACGCGTTCAGCGCGATCGTGCACAAGGACAAGGCGTACGACTACGGCGTCATGATGACGGCGAAGCTCAAGGAGATCATCCCGCGCCAGCAGTTCGAGGTGCCGATCCAGGCGGCCGTCGGCGCGCGCGTCATCGCGCGCGAGACGGTGCGCGCCATGCGCAAGGACGTCCTCGCGAAGTGCTACGGCGGTGACATCAGCCGCAAGCGCAAGCTGCTCGAGAAGCAGAAGGAGGGCAAGAAGCGCATGAAGAACATCGGGTCCGTCGAGGTCCCGAAGGACGCCTTCATCGCCGCGCTCTCCTCCGACGCCGCGGGCGGCAAGGACGCCAAGGACAAGTCGAAGAAGTGAGCCCGGCGCTGCCCGAGGGCGAGCCGGTCCCGCCCGACGGCTCGCTGCCCTCCTGGGTCGCGGGAGGCGCGGGCGGCACCGTGCCCGCGACCCGCGGGTTCGGGGTCTACCTGCACGTCCCGTTCTGCTCGGTGCGGTGCGGGTACTGCGACTTCAACACCTACACGGCGTCCGAGCTCGGCGGGGGTGCGAGCCAGGCGTCGTACGCGAGCACGGCGCTGCGCGAGATCGACCTCGCCGCGCGCGTGCTGCACGACGCCGGGCTGCCCGAGCGGCCCGTCTCGACCGTCTTCGTCGGCGGGGGCACGCCCACGCTCCTGCCGGCCGGGGATCTTGTCCGCCTGCTCGGCGGCGTGCGCGACGCGTGGGGGCTCGCCCCGGACGCCGAGGTGACGACGGAGGCGAACCCGGACTCGGTGACGCCCGAGTCGCTCGCCGAGCTCGCGGCCGCCGGGTTCACGCGCGTGTCGTTCGGCATGCAGTCCGCCGTGCCGCACGTGCTCGCGACGCTCGAGCGCACGCACGACCCGCGCCGCATCCCGGACGTCGTGCGCTGGGCGCGCGACGCCGGCCTCCAGGTCTCGCTCGACCTCATCTACGGCACGCCGGGGGAGAGCCTCGGCGACTGGCGGGCGAGCCTCGAGGCCGCGCTCGCGACCGGCGTCGACCACGTGTCCGCGTACGCGCTCGTCGTGGAGGCGGGGACGAAGATGGCCGCCCAGGTGCGGCGCGGGGAGGTCGCGCTGCCGAGCGAGGACGACCAGGCCACGAAGTACGAGCTCGCCGACGAGCTGCTCACGGCGGCGGGCCTCACCTGGTACGAGGTGAGCAACTGGGCCCGTACCGCCGCGGACCGCTGCCGCCACAACCTCGCGTACTGGCGCGGCGACGACTGGTGGGGGATCGGGCCCGGCGCGCACTCCTACGTCGCGGCGGCCGGTACCGAGCCCGCGGGGGCGTCGCCCGAGGACGCCCGCGTCGGCGTGCGGTGGTGGAACGTCAAGCACCCCCGTCGGTACGCGGCGCTGCTCGAGGCGGGCACGAGCCCCGCGGCGGGGCGCGAGCTCCTCACGCGCACGGAGGGCCGGCTCGAGCAGGCGATGCTCGGCGTGCGGCTGCGCGAGGGACTCGACCTCGCGGTCCTCTCCCCGGCGGGACGCCACGCCGTCGCCGGGCTCGTCGCGAACGGGCTGCTCGACGGCCGCGCAGCGGTCGCCGGTCGTGCGGTGCTCACCCTGCGGGGGCGGCTGCTCGCGGACACGGTCGTCCGGACGATCACGGACGAGTGACGTCGGCCCGGGTCCACCGCGACCCGGGCGCGCCCCGCGGTGACGAGGCCCCTTGGCGGCACCACCCTGCTCGCCGCCGTGCGACGGCCGCGGTGCTCGCCGCGCGGTCCGCGCCGGGAACCGCCAAGGTGGACCCAGCACGTCGACGGAGCGTGCAGCCCGCAGCACGTGACGACGAGGAACGAGGTGCACGATGACGGACCCCACGAACCCGGGCGGCGAGCCGCCCCGCGACGACGAGCACACCCCCGCCGACGGCGCGGGCGGTCCGCGACCGGACGCCACGCCACCGTCCGGTCCCGGACCCGACCGGCCCGACGCCGCCCCGTCCGGGGGCGACGTCCCGCCCGCCTCGCCGTACGGCCCGGGCGGGGGAGCGCCGCACGACCCGGCCGCACCGCCGTCGGGCACGCCCGCGTACGGGGCGCCGGGTGCCTACGGCGCCCCGGCCGGTGCGCCGGACGGCGCGGCCGGGGGACCGGCGACGCCCCCGTCGGGCGCGTACCCGCCCCCGTCCGGTGCGTACCCGCCGCCCGCCGGCGGATACCCGCCTCCCGCCGGGGGGTACCCGCCGCCGCCCGGGTCGTACCCGGGCGCCGCCGGAGGGTACGGGGGCCAGCCCGGCTACGCGGGCCCGGCGTTCGGCGTCGGCGACGCGATCTCCTACGGGTGGCGCCGCGTCACGTCGAACCTGGGGCCGTGGATCCTCGTCGCGCTGATCTTCCTCGCCGTCAACATCGCGTGGAGCTGGATCACGGGCGGGTTCGACCAGCTCCAGGACCAGTTCGACTACTCCGACACGAACTTCGCGGCCCTCGGCGGCCTCACCTTCACGAGGGCGCTGCTCGCGATCGTCGGCACCGCCATCGGCTACCTCATCACCGCGTTCTTCACGCGCGGCGCGCTCGACGAGGTGGACGGGCGTCGACCCGACGTCGCCGCGTTCTTCCGCATCGGCAACGTGCTCAACGTGCTGCTCGCGGCGCTCATCGTCGGCATCCTGTCCGGCATCGGGTTCTTCCTGTGCGTCCTGCCCGGGCTCGCGATGCTGCTGTTCTCGGCGTTCGTGTACTACGTCGCGCTCGACCAGGGCGTCGACGCGATCACGGCGATCCGCACGAGCTTCTCGCTCGTCGCGAAGAACTTCGGGCAGGTGTTCCTGCTCCTGCTCGCCCTCGTCGGGATCAACATCCTCGGCGCGATCCCGTGCGGTCTCGGGCTCTTCGTGACGCTCCCGCTGAGCTACGTCGCCGTCGGCTACGCCTACCGCCGTCTCACGGGCGGCGTGCCCGCCGCCTGACACTCGGCCGACGCTGTCGCCGTGCCCCGGTTCCGCCCGTCGGTGCCGGGGCGCGGTGCGTCCCGGGCGCCCGCGACCGGTCAGGGCGCGGTGACGAAGTCGATGAGCTCCTCGACGCGCCCGAGCAGCGACGGCTCCAGGTCGGCGTAGGTGCGGACCGTGCCGAGGATGCGCTGCCACGCGCGGCCGACGTCCTCCGCGGTCTGCGCCGGCCAGCCGAGCTCGCGCAGGATCCCGCGCTTCCACTCGGTGCCGCGCTCGATCACGGGCCATCGCTCGAGGCCGATCCGGGCCGGCTTCACCGCCTGCCAGACGTCGACGTACGGGTGCCCGAGCACGAGCACCGTGCCCGCGGGCGAGCGCCGCAGCGCCTCGTCGGCGATCCGCCGCTCCTTGCTGCCGGGCACGAGGTGGTCCACGAGCACGCCCACGCGCCGCTGCGGCGTCGGGCCGAAGTCCGCGAGCGCCGCCGCGAGGTCGTCGACGCCGTGCAGCGGCTCGACGACGACCCCCTCCACGCGTAGGTCGTCGCCCCACACCTTCTCGACGAGCTCGGCGTCGTGCTTGCCCTCGACCCAGATGCGGCTCCCGCGCGCGACGCGCGCCCGCTGCCCGACGACGGCCCGCGAGCCCGAGGCCGTGCGCGTCGGCGCGGCGGGGGCGCGGGAGGTGACGGGCGGGGTGAGCTCGACGGGCGCGCCGTCGACCCAGAAGCCCGGCCCGAGCGGGAACGTGCGGGTCCGGCCCGCGCGGTCCTCGAGCACGACGACGTGCATCCCGCCCGACTTCTCGACCCGGACGACGGCCCCGACCCACCCGGTCTGCACCTCCTCGACGACGAGGCCGCGCTCCGCGGGCTGCGGGCGCGACACGGGCCGCGGGCGGTGGTGGGTGGGGGCGGGCGTGCCGCCGAGGACGTCGGAGCCGTAGCGGTCGAAGGACACGGCGTCACCCTAGGCCAGCGTCCGCCGCTCACCACCGAGATCGCCCCGTGCGTCGCGGGATCGGCCTCCCGCGGGGAGGTCCCGGGCGCCCGGGCCGGCCGCGCACGGCGGCTCCCGGCGCGCGCGCCCCCGGGGCGGGGTGGTACCACGGACCGATGAGCCAGCAGCGCGCGGAGCCGGACCCGAACCGCTGGCGCGTGCTGCCGGTCTGCCTCGCGGTGGGCTTCATCACGACTCTCGACGTGTCGATCGTCAACGTGGCCCTGCCGTCGATCGAGTCGTCGCTCGACGCGGGCCCGACCCAGCTCCAGCTCGTCGTCGCCGGCTACACGCTCGCGTTCGGGCTCGCGCTGGTGCCCGCCGGGCGGCTGGGCGACGCGGGCGCACGACGACCGCTCTTCATCGCGGGCCTCCTGGGCTTCGCGCTCATGAGCCTCGCGTCCGGGCTCGCGCCGACCGACACGTGGCTCGGCGTCGCGCGCCTGCTCCAGGGCGTGAGCGCGGGCGTCCTCAACCCGCAGGTCGTCGGTCTCATCCAGCAGCAGTTCCGCGGGTACGAGCGCGGGCGCGCGTTCGGCATGTTCGGCGCGACCATCGGCGTCTCGACGGCGCTCGGGCCCCTGCTGGGCGGGCTCATCATCGCCGCGGCGGGCCCGGAGACGGGGTGGCGGTGGGTGTTCCTCGTGAACATCCCCGTCGTCGCCGTGCTCCTGCCGTTCGCGTGGCGCCTCGTGCCCGGGCCGCCGCGCACCGGGTCGGGCGCGGCGCGCGGGCCGCGCCGGCTCGACCTCGTCGGGCTGGGCCTGCTCGGCGCCGCGACCCTCGGCGTGATGATGCCGTTCGTCACGACGACGGGCCGTGGCGACGACGCGTCGCGCTGGTGGTGGCTCGTGCCGGCCACGGCCGCCGTGGTGGCCGCCGTCGGGTGGGAGCGGCGCTACCAGCGGCGCACGGGCGAGGCCGTGCTCGACCCCCAGGTCGTGGGGCTCGGGTCCTTCCGCAACGGCGCGCTGCTCGGCCTGGCGTACTTCGCCGGGTTCACGGGCATCTTCCTCGTCGTCACGCTCTACCTCCAGGACGAGCTGGGGTACACGCCGCTCCAGGCGGGGCTCGTCGGCACGCCGTTCGCGGTCGCGTCGGGCGTGTCGGCGTGGTTCTCGGGCCGCTGGGTCGCGCGCTGGGGCCGCGAGCTCGTCGTCGGCGGCGTCGTGCTCGTGCTCGTGGGGGTGGTCGCGGCGGAGGTCGTCGTGCGCACGCTCGGGGACGACCCGGGCGCCGTCGGCCCGGCGCTCGCGGTCGCGCTGCTCGTCGCGGGCGCGGGCAGCGGGACGGTCATCGCGCCGAACCAGACGCTCACGCTGTCCGAGGTGCCGGTGAGCCGGGCCGGGGTGGCGGGCAGCATGCTGCAGCTCGGCCAGCGCATCGGGTCGGCCGTCGGGATCTCCGTGGTCCTGTCCGTCTACTACGGCGGGCTCGCGAGCGGCGACTCGGCGGCGGACGCGACCGGGCGCGCGCTCCTGGTGACGATCGGCCTCGTCGCGGTCGCGCTCGTCGTCGGCCTCCTCGACCTGCGTTCGCGACGAGCGGAGGACCGCCGGACGGGCCGCGCGGACGCGTAGGATTGGCACTCGGAGGTCGAGAGTGCCGACTCCCGCACGCCCGCCCGGGCGGCGACGGTGCGGCACGCGGGAGGTGGACGTGAGCGAGGAGCGCCGGCTCGAGGTGCTGCGGGCCATCGTCGAGGACTACGTCCTCACGCGCGAGCCCGTGGGGTCGCGCGTGCTCACCGAGCGCCACAGCCTCGGCGTCTCGCCCGCCACGATCCGCAACGACATGGCGGCCCTCGAGGACGCCGGGTACATCGCCCAGCCGCACACGTCCGCGGGCCGGATTCCGACGGACAAGGGCTACCGGCTCTTCGTGGACCGCCTCTCGGGCGTCAAGCCGCTGTCCGCGCCGGAGAAGCGCGCCATCGAGACCTTCCTGTCCGAGGGCGTGGACCTCGACGACGTCATCGCCCGCGCCGGGCGCCTGCTCGCCCAGCTCACCGGCCAGGTCGCCGTCGTGCAGTACCCGTCGCTGAGCCGGTCGGGCCTGCGCCACCTCGAGCTGGTGCCCGTCGGCGAGTCGCGGCTCCTGGTCGTCATCATCACGGACACGGGTCGCGTCGAGCAGCGCACGCTCGAGGTCGCGAGCCTGCCGGACGAGGGCACGCTCGTCGAGGTGCGCGCGCGGCTCAACGCCGCGGCCGCGGGCAAGCGCCTCACGGACCTCGCGCCCGGTCTCGCCGCCGTGACCGAGAGCTTCCACCCCGACGACGCCCCGCTCGTCCGCGCGGTGGGCGACCTCGTCGCCCAGACGCTCGCGGAGGAGAGCGAGGAGCGCCTCGTCCTCGCGGGCACGGCGAACCTCGCGCGCGCGGGCATGCGGTTCGAGCATGCGCTGCGCCCCGTCCTCGAGGCGCTCGAGGAGCAGGTCGTCCTGCTCGGGCTGCTCACCGAGATGGCCGCCGAGTCGGGCGTGAGCGTCCGGATCGGTCGCGAGACCCAGCTCGAGGGCCTCGCGGAGACCTCCGTCGTGACGACCGGTTACGGTAACGACGGTGACACGGTCGCGCTCGTCGGCTCGATCGGGCCGACCCGCATGGACTACCCCGGCACCATCGCGGCGGTGCGCGCGGTCGCGCGCTACCTGTCACGGGTGCTCGGCACGTGAGCCCCGCGGTCTCCTCGCCCGCGGCGGGCCCGCTCGACGACCACCCCCGACCCCTCCCGACCGGCCCCGCGCCGGCCTCACGACCCGCACCAGCAGAGAGTGACGTGTGAGCGACTACTACGAGATCCTCGGCGTGGCCCGTGACGCCAGCCAGGACCAGATCAAGAAGGCGTACCGCAAGCTCGCGCGCGAGCTGCACCCGGACGTCGCGGGCGAGGAGGCGGGCGACCGCTTCAAGGACGTCGCGCGCGCCTACGAGGTGCTGTCCAACCCGGAGAAGCGCCAGCAGTACGACCTCGGCGTCGACCCCAGCGCCCCCGGCGGCGGGGGCGGCGGCCCGATGGGCGGCGGGTTCGGCTTCCAGGACATCTTCGAGACGTTCTTCGGCGGCGCCCAGGCGCAGCAGGGCCCGATCCCGCGCGCCCGCCGAGGGCAGGACGCGCTCGTGCGGCTCGACATCGACCTCTCCGAGGCGACGTTCGGCGCGCAGCGCGAGCTCCAGGTCGACACGGCGGTCGTGTGCGGCACGTGCGGCGGCACCTGCTGCCGCCCGGGCACCTCGCCCCGCACGTGCGAGGTGTGCCACGGCCGCGGCACGGTCCAGCGCGTCGCGCGCTCGTTCCTCGGCCAGGTCATGACGAGCGCGCCGTGCGCCGCGTGCCAGGGCTTCGGCACCGTCATCCCCGAGCCGTGCGCGGAGTGCTCGGGCGAGGGCCGCGTGCGCAGCCGCCGCAGCATCACGGTCAACGTCCCGGCGGGCGTCGACACGGGCACGCGCATCAAGCTCACCGCCCAGGGCGAGGTCGGCCCGGCCGGCGGCCCCGCGGGCGACCTGTACGTCGAGATCCGCGAGCGCAACCACGACACGTTCGTGCGCCGCGGCGACGACCTGCACTGCACCCTCCAGGTGCCCATGACGGCGGCCGCCCTCGGCACCGTGCTCGAGCTGGAGACGCTCGACGGGCTCCAGGAGATCGACCTGCGCCCCGGCACGCAGCCGAACCAGATCGTCACGCTGAAGAACCTCGGCGTCGGGCACCTGCACGGCAGCGGGCGCGGCGACCTCAACGTCCACATCGAGGTCCAGGTGCCGACGGCCCTCGACCCCGAGCAGGAGCAGCTCCTGCGCTCGCTCGCCGCGCTGCGCGGCGAGGAGCGGCCCGAGCCCCGGCTGGCCGCCGCGCACCCGGGCGTGTTCTCGCGCCTGCGCGACAAGCTGTCCGGCCGCTGAGCGGGGCGCGCGCATGAGTGCTCCGGTGTTCCTCGCCGAGACGGGGACCGACGGCGTCGCGCCCGGCGACCGGTACGTGCTCGACGGCGCGGAGGGCCGGCACGCGGGCGTCGTGCAGCGGCGCGGCGCGGGGGAGCGCGTCGACGTCGTCGACGGCGACGGGCTCCGGCTGCGGTGCGTCGTCGAGCACGCCGAGTCGGGCCGCGTGACGCTCCTCGTGCAGGAGGTGGACCGCGAGCCGGCGCCGGACGTCGTCGTGACGCTCGTCCAGGCGCTCGCCAAGGGCGACCGCGACGAGATGGCGATCGAGGCGGCGACGGAGATCGGCGTCGACGCGGTCGTGCCGTGGCAGGCGGAGCGGTCCGTCGTCGTGTGGCGCGGCGAGCGCGCGGCGAAGTCCCGCGCGCGGTGGCTCGCGACCGTCCGCACGGCGACCAAGCAGGCCCGGCGCGCGCGCCTGCCCCGCGTCGAGGTCGCGCTCGACTCGCGCGGCCTCGCGGCGCGGGTCGTCGACGTCGTCGCGGCGGGTGGTCGCGCGATCGTCCTGCACGAGGAGGCGACGACGCCGCTCGCCGACGTCGGGCTGCCCGCCGGTCCGGCCACGGACGGCGCGCCCGCGCCCGAGGTGCTCGTCGTCGTCGGGCCGGAAGGCGGGATCTCGGACCGCGAGCTCGCCGACCTCACGGCGGCCGGCGCGGTCGCGGCGCGGCTCGGGCCCCACGTGCTGCGCACGTCGACCGCCGGCCCGGTGGCCGTGGCGCTGCTCGCGGAGCGGCTCGGCCGCTGGGGCGTGGCCGGGACGCGTGGTCTAGCCTCGGGGGCATGACGAGCACCGACCTGCGCACCGACCCGGACTGCCTCTTCTGCCGCATCGTCGCGGGGGAGGTGCCGGCCGACGTCGTGGCGACCAGCGAGCGCTCGATCGCGTTCCGCGACATCGACCCGCAGGCGCCCGTGCACGTGCTCGTGGTCCCGCGTGACCACCACGGCGACATCGCCCAGCTCGCGGCGGCGGACCCGGAGCTGCTCGGCGACGTCGTCGCGCTGGCGGACGAGGTGGCGGGCGACCTGGCCGACGGCCAGTTCCGGCTCATCTTCAACTCGGGGCCGCGCGCCGGCCAGAGCGTGTTCCACGTGCACGGCCACGTCATCGCGGGCGCCGAGCTCGGCTGGTCGCCCGCCTGAGCCCTGCGCGAAAGCGCGTGTGACGCCCGGCCGCGCTCGGTACGATGGAAGCGATCTGCGGGGCGGTGGCCGTCCCGGACCCACTGCCCGACCGAAGGAGCGCAGCGGCGCAAGCCGGCTCATGACCTCTCTGTCCCGAGAACCCGACCCCTCGTCGCACCGGGTCGAGCACCGCATCGTCATCCCGAACCACGTGCCGATGGTGGCGCTCCTCGGTAGCCGCGACTCCGTGCTCCGGGCCGTCGAGGAGGGGTTCCCCGCCGTCGACGTGCACGTGCGGGGCAACGAGATCGCGGTCGCCGGCCCTCCGGGGGAGGTCGCGCTCGCCGCGCGCCTGCTCGACGAGCTCGTCGAGGTCGTCGAGGCCGGCACCCAGCTCACGGCCGACGTCGTGACGCGGTCCATCGCGATGCTCACCGCCGCGACGGCGTCGCGCCCGGCCGAGGTGCTGACGCTCAACATCCTGTCGAGCCGCGGCCGCACGATCCGGCCCAAGACCGTGGGCCAGAAGCGCTACGTCGAGGCGATCGACGCGAACACCATCACGTTCGGGATCGGCCCCGCGGGCACGGGCAAGACGTACCTCGCGATGGCGAAGGCCGTGCAGGCGCTGCAGTCGAAGCAGGTCAACCGCATCATCCTCACGCGCCCGGCCGTCGAGGCGGGGGAGCGGCTCGGGTTCCTGCCCGGCTCGCTGACGGAGAAGATCGACCCGTACCTGCGCCCGCTGTACGACGCGCTGCACGACATGATCGACCCGGACTCGATCCCCAAGCTCATCGAGGCCGGCACGATCGAGGTCGCGCCGCTCGCGTTCATGCGCGGGCGCAGCCTCAACGACTCGTTCATCATCCTCGACGAGGCGCAGAACACGACCACCGAGCAGATGAAGATGTTCCTCACGCGCCTCGGCTTCGGGTCGCGCATGGTCATCACGGGCGACGCGACGCAGGTCGACCTGCCGGGCGGCACCCAGTCCGGCCTGCGCGTCATCGAGGACGTCCTCACCGGCGTGGACGACGTCGAGTTCTGCCGGCTCACGTCGTCCGACGTGGTGCGGCACCGGCTGGTGAGCGACATCATCGACGCGTACGCGCGGTGGGACCTGGCGAGCGGCGGGGGCTCGGGGAGCTCCGGGTCGCGCCGCCGCGACGACGACCGCCGCGGACGCCCCGCGGCACGAGAACGACGGACGAGGGACGACGCGTGAGCATCGAGGTCAACAACGAGACCGAGGCCGAGGTCGACGAGGCCGAGTTCGCGGCGCTGGCACGGTACGTGCTCGACGCGATGCGCGTGCACCCGCAGAGCGAGCTGTCGATCCTCTTCGTCGACACGGACGTGATGAGCGAGCTGCACGTGCGCTGGATGGACGAGCCCGGCCCGACGGACGTGCTGTCGTTCCCCATGGACGAGCTGCGGCCCGGGCGCGACGGCGAGGTCGCCGGCCCCGGCCAGCTCGGCGACGTCGTGCTGTGCCCGGAGGTCGCCGCCCAGCAGGCGGTGACGGCGGGCCACTCGACGGCGGAGGAGATGCTGCTGCTCACGACGCACGGCATCCTGCACCTGCTCGGCTACGACCACGCCGAGCCGGAGGAGGAGAAGGAGATGTTCGCGCTGCAGCGCAAGCTGCTCCTGACCTTCCTCGCGGGCCGGTGAGCGGCGAACCCGTCGCGCTCCTGGCGGCCCTGACCGTCCTGACGGTCGTGCTCGCGGCCGCGCTGAGCGCGGGCGAGGCGGCGGTGCTGCGCGTGACGCGGGCGGCCGTCACGGAGGCCGCCCTGGGCGACGACCCGGCCGTGCCCGCCCGCCCGGAGGGGCGTCGGGCGCTGGCGCTGCTCGCGGACCCGGCGGCGACCGTGCGCTCCGTCGGCTTCGTGCGCGTCGTCGCAGAGGTCGCGGCGGTCACGTGCCTCACGCTGCTCGTCGCGGCGTGGCTGGAGCCGTGGTGGCAGGTCCTGCTCGTCGCGCTCGCGGTGAGCGTCGTCGTCGGGCTCCTCGTGGTGCGCGTGAGCCCGCGGTCCCTCGGCCGCCGCCACGCGGTGCGCGTCCTGCTGAGCCTGTCGCGCCTGCTCACGGTCGTCGTCGGGGCCACGCGCTGGCTCACGCGGCTCGCCCCGGCGCCCGACGAGGGAGCCCACCAGCGCGAGCTCCAGGACATGGTGGACCGCGTCAACGAGTCCGAGGTCATCGAGGAGGAGGAGCGCGAGCTCATCCGCTCCGTCTTCGAGCTCGGGAGCACCCTCACGCGCGAGGTCATGGTGCCCCGCACCGACATGGTGACGACGTCGCGCGACACGCCCCTGCGCAAGACCCTCTCGCTCTTCCTGCGCTCCGGCTTCTCCCGCATCCCGGTCACGGGCACGTCCGCGGACGACCTCGTGGGCGTCGCCTACTTCAAGGACGTCGTGCGCGTCCTGCAGGGCGGTCCCGGGACCGACGCGCGGCCCGTGGGCGAGGTCGCGCGCCCCGCGATCTTCGTGCCCGAGTCCAAGCCCGTGGACGACCTGCTGCGCGAGATGCAGGCGTCGTCCTCGCACATCGCGATGGTCGTCGACGAGTACGGCGGCGTCGCGGGGCTGGTGACGATCGAGGACGCGCTCGAGGAGATCGTGGGCGAGCTCACGGACGAGCACGACCGGCCGGAGCCCGAGGTCGAGGACCTGGGCGAGGGCGTCCTGCGCGTGCCCGCCCGCCTCGGCGTCGACGAGCTCGGCGAGCTCTTCGGCCTCGGCCTGGACGACGACGACGTGGACACCGTGGGCGGCCTGCTCGCCAAGGCGCTCGGCAAGGTCCCGCTGCCCGGCTCCGTGGCGGAGGTCCACGGGCTGCGCCTCGAGGCCGACCGCGTCCAGGGCCGCCGCAAGCAGCTCGCGACCGTCCTCGTCTCCACGGCGACCTCGCCCGACGCTCCGGTCCCCGCGCCGGACGAGCCCGACCCCGCGGCCGACACCCGTCAGCCCCTCCCCACCGTGAAGGACACCCCGTGAGCACGACCACCCCCGAGCACCGCTCCGGCTTCGCCTGCCTCGTCGGGCGGCCCAACGCGGGCAAGTCGACCCTGACGAACGCGCTGGTCGGCCAGAAGGTGGCGATCACCTCCGGGCGCCCCCAGACGACGCGCCACACGATCCGCGGGATCGTGCACCGCCCCGACGCGCAGCTCGTCCTCGTCGACACCCCGGGGCTGCACCGCCCCCGCACGCTGCTCGGCGAGCGTCTCAACGACCTCGTGCGCGAGACCCTCACCGAGGTCGACGTCATCGCGTTCTGCCTGCCCGCCGACCAGAAGATCGGCCCGGGCGACCGCTTCATCGCGAACGAGCTCGCGGAGCTCATGCGCGGGCGCCGCGGCACGCCCGTGGTCGCCGTCGTCACGAAGGCCGACCTCGTGGACCGCGGCACCCTCGCCGCACACCTGCTCGCGGTCGACCGCCTGGGGGAGACGGCGGGCGGCTGGGCCGACATCGTGCCCGTCTCGGCCCAGGACGGTTACCAGGTCGACGTGCTCACCGACGTCCTCGTCTCCCACCTGCCCGAGGGCCCCGAGCTGTACCCCGGCGGCGAGCTCACGGACGAGCCGGAGGCCGTCATGGTCGCCGAGCTCGTGCGCGAGGCGGCGCTGGAGGGCGTGCGCGACGAGCTCCCGCACTCGCTCGCGGTCCAGGTCGAGGAGATCGTGCCCCGGGAGGGCAGCGGCGACGAGGCCACGGGCCGGCCGCCGCTGCTCGACGTGCGCGTCAACCTCTTCGTCGAGCGCGACTCGCAGAAGGCGATCGTCATCGGCCGCGGCGGCTCGCGCCTGCGCGAGGTCGGGACGCGCGCGCGGCACGGCATCGAGGCGCTCCTCGGCGCGCGCGTCTACCTCGACCTCCACGTGAAGGTCGCCAAGGACTGGCAGCGCGACCCGAAGCAGCTCCACCGACTCGGGTTCTGACCCGGGGGGACGTCCCCCGTGCCGCCGTCGGGAGGGCACCAGGGACCGGCCGGCGGCCCGCGGCGTACGATTCCTCGGTGATCTTCCGGACCGCCGCGACGACGGCAGCCCTCGCGATCGTCCTCGCGATCGTCGGTGCGGTCACCGGGCCGCAGTGGGACCCGGTGCCCGTGACCGAGCACCTCGTCCCCGAGACGCCCGACACGACCGTCGGCGGGCAGCCGCCCGGCGGGGCCGCCCCGGTCGGCACCTACGACGTGCGCGAGACCGACGTGACGGTCCGGCTCGACGGCGCGACCGTCGGGGGCGTGCTGCGCGAGCCCGTCGACGCGGGCGACGACCTCCCGGGCGTGGTGTTCGTGCACGGTGCGGGGACCGGTCTGGCGTCCGAGGCGTTCGTGGACGTCGCGACCGACCTCGCGAGCGCGGGCGTCGTGACCCTCGTCCCGGACAAGCGGCTCGACACCTACACGACGCGGCACCGCGACTACGAGGCGATGGCGCGCGACTACGCGCACTCCGTGGACCTCCTGCGCGCGCGTCCCGGCGTCGACCCGGAGCGCGTGGGGCTGTACGGGGAGTCCGAGGGCACGTGGATCGTGCCCGTGATGGCGGCCGACGACCCGACGATCGCCTTCACCGTCCTCGTGTCCGCGCCGGTCGTGCCGCCGCGCCAGCAGGCCGCGTTCGCGGTCGACAGCTACCTGCGGAACACCGACGTGCCCCACGGGGTGTTCCGGGCCATCCCGCGCGCCGTCGGGATGGCGATCCCCGGCGGCGGCTTCGAGTACGCCGACTTCGACGTGGAGCCGTTCCTCGGGCGGCTCACCCAGCCGGTGCTCGTCGTGTACGGCACCGCGGACCCGTCGATGCCCGTCGAGCAGGGGGCGCGGCAGATCCTCGACGCCACGGGGCCGTCGTCGCAGGTGCCGGGCGGGGCCGACGTCACCGTGCGGTACTACGCGGACGCGAACCACGGGATCAAGATCGACGACGTGCTCGTGCCCGACTTCCCGCGCGACGTGAGCGCGTGGGTGACGTCCCTGCCCGCGAGCGCGACCGCGCTGCCGCAGGTCGCGGGCGCCGAGCCCACGCAGCAGTACCTCGCCGGGCCGGTCCCGTCGCCGCGCTGGCTGGGCAACGGCGACCTGTTCGTCGCCCTCGTCCTCGCCGCCGTCGGGCTGCTCGTGCTCGGCCCGCTCGTCGGCCTCGTCGGGGGCCTCGTGCGCCGGCTGCGACGGGTCGCGGGCCGGCCCGGAGCGCCCGCCGGTCTCGCGCCCGGCTTCCGCGTGCCGCTGGTGGGGCTCGGGGTCGGCGCGTTCGCGACGACGGTCGCGCTCGTCGTCTACCTCGTCGCCACCGCGCGGCTCGCGCTCGACTACGAGAAGGACGCGTGGGTCGTGCAGGGCGGCTGGATCGGGGTGCGGCTCGTCGGGCTCGCGACGCTCGTCGCGGGAGCCCTGCTGGTCAACCGGGCCGCCGAGGTCCGCTCCGCGCGCCGTGCGCACGACGAGCGCCGGGGCACCGACGAGGTGGTCGCCGCGGACGAGGGCGGGAACGTGCTGCAGGTCGCGCGGGGCGTGACCCCCCGCGTCATGCTGTGGTGCGTGATCGCGGGGTCGACCGTCCTGCTCGTCATCCTCGCGTACTGGGGCGTGTACCAGCTCGGCATCTAGACCCTGCCGGTACGCCGTCGTCCGGGCGCGGCGGTCCCGCCGCTCGCCCGGCGCGGCCCGTCGGGCGTGCGTATCGTGGACGGGTGAGGCGCCGTGGGCTCGCGCAGGACCGGGCGGCTCGTGCCGGGCACGTCACCCACGAGCCGACGTCGGACGGTGCCGGGACGGCGGTCGGCGGCTTCGAGCTCCTGCCGCCCGAGCTGCGGTCCGACGACCGGTTCGACGCCGCCCTCGACGCCGCGCTCGCGAGCCCCGCCGAGGCGCCCGTCCGCCGTCCGCCCGACGGGCCGCGACCCCGGGACGAGGACGGCCCGCCCGCCACGCGGGGCGGGCACCACGACCGGGTGGCCCGCGACGTGCTGCCCCTGTCGCGCCCGCAGGACGAGCGCCCGCCCACGGCCCACGACACGCCCGGCCTCGCGCGCTCCGGCGCGCCCCGGCCGTCCCGGTCCGCCGGGGGTGGCGAGTCCCCGCAGGTGGGTGCGGCCGGGCGCCGCTGGTTCCTGCACCCCGTCCCGTGGGTGGCGCTCGCGGTCGCCGTCGCGTTCGCCGGCTCCGTCGCCTTCACCGCGTCGATGGAGGACGCGCGGCCCGTGGACGTCACCGCGCTCGCCGGCGGGCTGCGGCCGCTCGAGGACCCGCCCGAGCCGCGCTGGTCGGTCCCCGTCGAGCCCGGCACCGAGGTCGTCCCCGCGGTCGGCGCCGTCGTGACCGTCGACGGGTCGCTCACGGCGTACTCCGTCGCGGACGGCTCGGTCCTCTGGCGGTCCGAGCGTCTCGGCGACCGTGCCACGTGCCTGCCGGCCTCGGGCGAGCCCGCGCGCGAGGTGGTGGTGTGCGCGGTGCCGACGGGGTGGCGCGAGCAGGCGGCCCGGCTCACCACCGTGCGCGCGACGACCGGCGAGGTCGTGGGGGAGCGCACGGCCGCGACGGCGGGGCGGCTGTCCGTCGTGCCGGTCGGCGCGACGGACGTCGTGCGGGCGTGGTGGCGCGGCGACGAGGTCGCGGTGGTGCGCGAGGACGCCGCGACCGGCGAGGTGCGGTGGGAGCGCACGCTCGCGCACGACGGCCTCGGGAGCGGTGGCGACGTCGTGCTCGACGTGCGCCGCGGCGTCGTCGACGTCCTCGCGCCGGGCGTCGCGGCGGCGCTCACGGAGGACGGCCTGTCGCTCGTCGAGGACGACGTGTGGACCATCGTCCGGCTCCAGGACGGGCGCTACGTCGGCAACGAGTACGGCCGCGGCACCGCCACGGTGTTCACCGCCGCGGGCGAGCCCGCGTTCCGGATCTCCGGCCGCGTGCTCGAGGCGCCCCTGTCGGACGGGTCCGCGCCGGGCGTCATCGTCACGAACACCTTCGGCAGCATCGTGGGCGTGGACGCCGCGACCGGCTCGGAGCTGTGGTCGTTGCCGGGCACGGGCATGCGCGCCGTCGCGCGCGTCGACGGCCGCGTCGTCGTCCAGACGGACTCCGCCTATCGCAGCGTCGACGCCCGCACGGGCGAGGAGGCGTGGGCCGTCACGCTCGAGGACGGCGGCCCCGGGCCGGTGCTCACCGACGGCCGGTCGCTGTTCGTCACCGAGCGGCAGCGCCGCCAGCCGGGGCTCGTGTCGATCGCGCTCGACGACGGGGCGGTCGAGTGGCACTGGACGCTGCCGGAGGGCACCTACGACGTGCTCGCGGTCGAGGGCCGGCTCTTCCTCCTCGGGACCGGCGGGCTGACGGCGGTCTCGTGAGGTGCCGGGGCGCGCGCGACGCCCTCCGGTGTCGCCGCCGGCACCGTCCGGATGGTGGCCCCGGGCCGCGTGGGCGCTTGAGCCGCACGTGATGAACCGGTAGAAACGGTCGGGGCCCCTCGGCCCGGCGTGCGTGCGACCGGCACCGCGCGACAGCGTAGGGAGTGCACGATGACCAACCAGACAGAGCCGGCCGAGGACCCGCAGCCCGGTGCTGCGGGCACCGGGCCGACCCCGGCGCCCCAGGGCGTCACGGCGGGTGACGGGGACTCCACGGCCGAGCGCGCACCGGACGGTGCGACGGGCTCGGCAGGGTCGGACCCGGACGCGGCGGGAGCCGCGGACACGGGCACGGAGAAGGACACGGGCTCCGCCCGCGAGACGGGCGGGACCGCGACGACGACCGCCACCGCGTCGCCCTTCGCCGGGATCCCGGTGAGCGACTACGTGCGCGACGGCGTCGCCGCGCTGCTGCTCCTCGTCTCCCTCGCGCTGCCGTGGGACGTGTCGAGCCGCGCGTCGGACAAGATCGAGGTCGTCCTGCTGACGATCCTCTCGCTGCTGACGCTCGCGCTGCCGTACCTCGCGCGCACGGGCGTGCTCCCGACGACCTGGACCGTGCACACCACGCGCAAGGTCCGTCTGCTGGCCAACGCGCCGTACGTGCTGCTCGTGCTCGTCTACCTCGTGGTCGACGTCGTGGGCGGCGGCGACCTCGCCGACGGGTGGGGCGGGGTCGGCTCCGCCGCCGCGCTCGGCCTCGCGGGCGCGCTCCTCGCGGCGCAGCCGCGCGAGAGCGAGCTCGGGCCGCAGGACCAGGACCGCGCGGTCACCGACCGGTGGCTCCAGGCGCTCCTCGCGCTCGCGGCGCTCCTCGCCCTCACCGTCCTGCTCACGGTGATCCTCACCGCCACCGGCACGCGCCTCGGCGGCGCCCTGTTCGTGCTGCTGGTGATCGTGGCCGCGGTGTTCGTCCTCGCGCTCGCCGGGCTGCCGACGTACGGCACGTGGCGCCGGTCCGAGGCCGCGCGCCTCACGCTCGTCGGGCTGGGCGTCATGCTCGCCGTCGGGTTCGTCCTCGGCTCGGGCAACAACGGGCTCGTGACGATCGAGAGCACGCACGGCGGCCGGTTCGGGCTCGTGCTCGTCCCGGCGCTCGCGGCCGTCGCCGCGGCGCCCGCGGTGCACCGCGCGATGGCCGCCGCGGACCCGGTGACCACCTGGGTGCGCGTGGCCGTCAACGCCCTCGACCTCGTGCTCGTCGTCGCGGGCTACGTCGCCGTGAGCGCCGTGCTCACCCTGGCCGACGGCGCACGCGGCGTCCCGGTCGTCCTCGCGGTGGTCGTCGGCGTCCTCGCGGCCGCCGTCGCGTTCGTCGCGCGCCGCTCGCTCGCTCGCGACGCCGCGACCGGGCGCCCGCTCGCGCTCGGCGGCGCCGGCGTCGTGGCGCTGCTCGGCATCGTGCTGCTCGTCGTGACCTCGAACCGCGTCGTGCTCGGCGGCGGCGTGGAGCACGTGCTGCTCGCCTTCGGCCTCCCGCTGCTCGTCGTCGGGGCGCTCACCGTGCCGCGCGAGGTGCGCGCCTACTTCGCCGAGCACCGCCCCGTGCCCGCGGCCACCGGGGCGGAGGCGGCACGCGCGTACGTGTGGCAGCCGCCCGCGCCGAAGCAGCCCAAGCCGGCCCGGCCCGCGCCCGCCCCGGCGGGCCCGCCGGCCGGCGCGCACCCGACGGCCGGGCACACGGGTGCCTACCCGGGCTCGGGTGCCTACCCGGCCACCGGACCGACGGGCACCTACCCGCCGGCCGGGCACACGGGGCCCGTCCCGACGCAGCAGGCGCCGGACCGGCGGTTCGCCGCCGGGTCCGACGCGACCGAGGTGCTCCCGGTCCAGCCGGCGGAGCCGGAGCGCAGCGGGTACGCCGCGCGTCCCGGCCTCACGCCCGACGAGGGCCCGTCGACGGCGGTCCTGCCCGCCTACCAGGAGGAGCAGCCGGGCACCGGCCCGCAGTCGACCGCCCAGCAGCCCGGCCAGGGGTACCCCCAGCAGGGCTACGGCCAGCAGCAGGGCTACGCGTCCTCCGGGCCGGGGCAGCAGGGCTACGCGCCGCAGGGGTACGACCAGCAGGGCTACGGCCAGCAGGGGTACGCCCAGCAGCCCGCGGCGCAGCAGCCGTCGTACGCCCCGCCGGCCCAGCCGGCGGGCTTCACCGCGGCCCAGGCGCTCGACCCGGGCACGCCGCTCGAGGTCCTGGCGCAGATCGTCCAGGACGCCCCGCACCTGCGGCCCCAGGTCGCGGCGAACCCGTCGACGTACCCCGCGCTGCTCGAGTGGCTCGGCAACCTCGGCGACCCCGCGGTCGACGCGGCGCTGCGCTCGCGGCGCGGCTGACGCACCCCGGCGCCCGGCCGGCCCTCCGCGCGAGGGCCGGCCGGGCGCACCCACGCCGTGCCCGAGGAGCGGACGTCCCGGGCGCGCGGACGGCGGAGGAGTACAGTGGCGTCGTGCACCTGATGCGGCAGCTCCTCCTTTGTTGCCGCGGCGAGGCCCTGTAGCCGGTTCCTCGTCGCGGTGGTTGGTGTGCCGGCTGACACCGATCAGGACGACCCCGAAGGACCGACGATGAACGCCTCCGCCCCCACCTCGACGCCCACCGCCGCGGACCCGAACCCGCAGCAGCCGTCGGGCATGCCGATCCACAAGTACCTGCCGTTCCACCGGCAGATCGACGTCTCCCTGCCCGACCGCACGTGGCCGGACAAGCGCATCGAGACCGCGCCCCGCTGGTGCGCCGTCGACCTGCGCGACGGGAACCAGGCCCTCATCGAGCCCATGAACGCGGAGCGCAAGCTGCGCATGTTCGAGCTGCTCGTCGCGATGGGCTACAAGGAGATCGAGGTCGGCTTCCCCTCGGCCTCGCAGACCGACTTCGACTTCGTGCGGATGCTCATCGAGGAGGACCGCATCCCGGACGACGTCGTCATCCAGGTCCTCACGCAGTCCCGCGAGCACCTCATCGCCCGCACGTACGAGGCGATCAAGGGCGCGAAGCAGGCGATCGTGCACCTCTACAACTCGACGTCCGTCCTGCAGCGCGAGGTCGTGTTCCGCTCGGACGAGGACGGCATCATCGCGATCGCCGTCGACGGCGCGCGGCTGTGCAAGAAGTTCGAGGAGACCGTCCCGGAGACGACGGTCTACTACGAGTACTCGCCCGAGTCGTACACCGGCACGGAGCTCGAGTTCGCAGCCCGCATCTGCAACGAGGTGCTGGAGGTCTTCGAGCCCCGCCCCGACCGCAAGGTCATCATCAACCTGCCCGCCACGGTCGAGATGGCCACGCCGAACGTCTACGCCGACTCGATCGAGTGGATGAACCGGCACCTGCACCACCGCGAGAACGTCGTGCTGTCGCTGCACCCGCACAACGACCGCGGCACGGCGGTCGCGGCCGCCGAGCTCGGCTACCAGGCGGGCGCGGACCGCATCGAGGGCTGCCTGTTCGGCAACGGCGAGCGCACCGGCAACGTCTGCCTCGTCACCCTGGGCATGAACCTGTTCAGCCAGGGCGTGGACCCGCAGATCGACTTCTCCGACATCGACCACGTGCGCCGCACGGTGGAGTACTGCAACCAGCTCGGCGTCCCCGAGCGGCACCCCTACGCCGGCGACCTGGTCTTCACGGCGTTCTCCGGCTCGCACCAGGACGCCATCAAGAAGGGCTTCGACGCGATGGCCGTCCGTGCGGAGGCGGAGGGCGCCACGGTGGACGACATCACGTGGGCGGTCCCGTACCTGCCGATCGACCCCAAGGACGTCGGCCGCTCGTACGAGGCCGTGATCCGCGTCAACTCGCAGTCCGGCAAGGGCGGCATCTCCTACCTGCTGAAGTCGGAGCGCCACCTCGACCTGCCGCGCCGTCTGCAGATCGAGTTCTCGCAGTCCGTGCAGCAGCACACCGACGCGCACGGCACGGAGGTCACGGGCGAGGACATCTGGCGCCTCTTCTCGGACGAGTACCTGCCCGTCGAGCCCGGCTCCGGCCTGGAGCCCTGGGGCCGGCTCAAGCTGCGCTCCACGCGCGCGTCGTCGAGCGAGGACGGGCCCGACACCCTGAGCGTCGACGTCCTCGACCGCGGCGAGGAGCTGACGCTCGAGGGCACGGGCAACGGCCCGGTCGCGGCGTTCGTCGACGCGATCGCGCAGGTGGGGGTCGACGTCCGCGTCCTGGACTACGCGGAGCACGCGCTCTCGGAGGGCGGGGACGCCACGGCCGCCGCGTACGTGGAGTGCCAGGTGGGCGACGACGTCCTGTGGGGCGTGGGGATCGACCCGTCGATCACGACCGCCTCGCTCAAGGCCATCGTGTCCGCCGTGAACCGCGCGGAGCGTGCCCAGGGCTGACCGCCCTCCCGCCGATCTCACCGACGGCCCGGACGACCTCGTCGTCCGGGCCGTCGGCGTTTTGTCGACACCATGTTGGTAAGATACCGACGCACTGTCGACAACATTGGAAGGCTCCTCATGTTCCTCGCGTTGCGCGAGCTCGTCTTCGCGCGCACCCGCTTCCTGCTCATGGGCGGTGTCGTCGCGCTGGTCGCGGTCCTCGTCGTCCTCCTCTCCGGGCTGTCCGCCGGCCTCGTCAACGACGGCGTCTCCGGCCTCGAGCGCACGCCCGTCACCGACTTCGCCTTCGCCGAGGGCACCGGGACGGACGCCGCGTTCACGCGCTCCGTCATCGAGACGGACCAGGTCGGCACCATGGCCGAGCAGCCCGGCGTGCTCGAGGCCGCCCCGTACGGCCTGCTGCTGGCGAACGCGCACCAGGAGGACGGCTCGCCCGTCGACCTCACCCTCGTGGGCGTCGAGCCCGGCTCGTTCGTGGCCCCGGCCGCGATCGCGGAGGGCGACGCCGTCGGGGCGGCGGACGGCATCGTCGTCTCGGCGACCGCCGCCGAGGACGGCCTCGCCGTCGGCGACACCGTGGCCCTCGCCCGCCCGGAGCGCACGCTCACCGTCGTGGGCGTCCTCGAGGACCAGCACACGTTCGGCCACGTCGACATCGCCTACCTCCCGCTCGGCACGTGGCAGGAGCTCCTCGCCGGGGCCGAGCAGCCGGGAGCCGACGTGCCGGACGTCGCGACCGCCGTCGCGCTGCGCACCGACCCCGGGTCGTTCGACCGCGAGGCCGCCGACGCGGCGTCGGGCACGGTGACGCGCACGCTCACCGAGTCCTTCGACGCCTCGCCCGGGTACACGGCCGAGACCGCGACCCTCCTGCTCATCCAGGTGTTCCTCTACGCCATCTCGGCGCTCGTCGTCGGGGCGTTCTTCACCGTGTGGGTCATCCAGCGCCGGCACGAGATCGCCGTGATGCGCGCCATGGGGGCACGACGCCGCTTCCTGCTCGCCGACTCCCTCGGCCAGGCCGCCGTGCTCCTGCTCGCCTCGATCGGCGTGGGCTTCGCCCTCGGCGTCACAGCGGGCGCGGGCCTCGGCGCGTCGCCGATGCCGTTCGCGCTCCAGGCCCCCGACCTCGTGCTGGCCGGCGTCCTGCTCTTCGTCCTCGGCATGGCCGGAGCGGCCGTCGCCGTCGCGCGCATCACCTCCGTCGACCCCCTGACCGCCCTGGGAGGGCAGCGATGAGCACCACCACCCCCGCCACGCCCGTGCTCGAGATCGACCGGGTCACCGTCCGCCACGGCGACGGCGACACCACGGTCGTCGCGCTCGACGAGGTCAGCCTGAGCGTCGCCGCGGGCGAGCTCGTCGGTGTCGTCGGGCCCTCGGGCTCGGGCAAGTCGAGCCTGCTCGCCGTCGCCGGCGCGCTCACGGCGCCGGAGTCCGGGACCGTCCGCCTCGAAGGGGTCGACCTCGGCGCGACGAACGACCGCGAGCGGGCCCGGCTGCGGCGCGAGCGCATCGGCTTCGTCTTCCAGTCGGGCAACCTCCTCCCGGCGCTCACGAGCGTCGACCAGCTCCGGCTCGCGCTGCGGATCGCCGGGATCGACGAGCGCGACCCCCGCGCCCGGGACCCCCGCGAGCTGCTGGGCTCCGTCTCCATGAGCCACCGCGCCGACCGGCGCCCGGACCAGCTCTCGGGCGGCGAGCGGCAGCGCGTGGGGATCGCCCGCGCGCTCGTCGCGAGCCCCGCGCTGCTCCTCGTCGACGAGCCGACGGCGGCGCTCGACCGGGTGCGCAGCCACGAGGTCGTGAGCCTGCTGGCCCGCGAGGTCGAGGCATACGGCGCCGCGGCGCTCATGGTCACGCACGACCACGACGTGCTCGAGCACTGCCACCGGGTCGTCGAGATGGTCGACGGGCGGCTCGGGCTGCCCGCGGTGGCCGGCTGACGTCGGCGGGCGGCCCCGGAGGGCCGCTCCACCGCCCCGGTCGGGCATGATGGTCCGGCCGGGGGCCGTCGCGCTCCCGGGGGAGCGCTCCGCTGAGCGCTCCGGGAAGGAGGACCCTCGTGCCCAAGATCGCCGCCCCGACGGTGGCCGAGCACCGCGCGGCACAGCTCCGGACCCTGCTCGACGCCGCCCGCGACCTCATCCGTGAGGACGGCAGCGGGCTCACGCTCGCGGCGGTCGCGGCGCGGGCCGGGCTCGCCCGGTCGAGCGTCTACCAGTACTTCCGGTCGCGGGAGGAGCTGCTCGACGCGGTCGTCGCCGACGTCGTGCCGCGGTGGTCCGCGCGCATCACCGCCGCGGTGGCCACCGCGGCGTCGCCGGAGGACGCGATCGTCGCCTACGCGCGCGAGAACCTGCTCCTCGTGGCCGAGGGCGAGCACGCCGTCGTCGCCGCGCTGCGCGCCGAGGCGGGCCGCGAGGCGCTCGCCCAGCAGAGCGCCGCGATGCACGCGACGATCCTCGTGCCGCTCGTCGAGGCCCTGGAGCAGCTCGGCGTCCCGGACGCCGCGCGCTGCGCGGAGCTCGTCAACGCCGTGGTCCTCGCCGCGGCCCGCCAGGTCGAGGCAGGCGAGGAGGCGGGCACGACGCTGGCCCGGGTCCGCGCCGTCCTCGGGTGCCTCGCCCCCGCGTGACCGCGGTCGGCGGGTGGTGCGCGCCGTGTCGGCGGCGTGACGGACAATAGGGGCGTGGTGCTGTACCGAGACGACGCGATCGTGCTGCGCGCCCAGAAGCTGGGCGAGGCGGACCGCATCGTCACCCTCCTGACGCGCGAGCACGGGAAGGTGCGCGCCGTCGGCAAGGGCGTGCGCCGCACGTCGTCCCGGTTCGGCGCGCGGCTCGAGCCGTTCATGCTCGTGGACGTCCAGCTCTACGCGGGCCGGTCGCTGGACACGGTGACGCAGGCGGAGACGATCGGACCGTACGCGCGCAGGATCTGCGAGGACTACGGCCTGTACACGGCGGGCGCCGCGATGCTCGAGACCGCGGAGCGCCTCGTCGCCGACGAGCGCGAGCCCGCCGTGCAGCAGTACTGGCTGCTCGCGGGCGCGCTGCGGGCGCTCTCGGAGCACGCGCACGCGCCGGGGCTCGTGCTCGACTCCTACCTCCTGCGCGCGCTCGCCGTCGCGGGCTGGGCGCCGTCGTTCGTCGACTGCGCGCGGTGCGGCGAGCCGGGCCCGCACCACGCGTTCGCCGTCGCGCAGGGCGGGGCCGTGTGCTCGCGCTGCCGCCCGCCGGGCTCGACGGCGCCCGCGCCCCAGACCTTCGCCCTGCTCGCCGCGCTGCTCGCGGGGGAGTGGGACGCGGCCGACGCGTCGGACGCCCGGCACCGCAAGGAAGCGAGCGGCCTCGTGGCCGCGTACAGCCAATACCACCTGGAGAGAACGTTGCGATCACTGCGCATGGTGGAGCGGGACGCCCCCGCCCCGCGCGTCCCCGCCGTCCCGCACGCCGACGAGGCCGCCGCCTCCGCGGACCCGCGCGCCGGCGCCGGGGCGGACGCCTGATGGCGCGGCGCACCTACCAGCCGCCGTTCCCGCACCCCAGCGGTGCGCGGCCCCCGGCGATCCCGGCGCAGTTCGTGCCGAACCACGTGGCCGTCGTCATGGACGGCAACGGCCGCTGGGCCAACGCGCGCGGGCTGCCGCGCACCGCGGGCCACGAGGCCGGCGAGGCGGCGCTGCTCGACGTCGTCGCGGGCGCCATCGAGATCGGCGTCAAGCACGTGTCGGCGTACGCGTTCTCGACCGAGAACTGGAAGCGCTCGCCCGACGAGGTCCGCTTCCTCATGGGCTTCAACCGCGACGTGATCCGGCGTCGCCGCGACGAGATGGACTCGTGGGGCGTGCGCGTGCGGTGGGCGGGGCGTCGTCCGCGGCTCTGGGCGTCCGTGATCAAGGAGCTCGAGGTCGCGGAGGAGCAGACGAAGCAGAACGACGTCTGCACGCTGACGATGTGCGTCAACTACGGGGGTCGCGCCGAGATCGCCGACGCCGCGGCCGCCATCGCGCGCGAGGTCGCCGCCGGGCGGCTCGACCCGCGCAAGGTCACGGAGCGGACCGTCCAGCAGCACCTCGACGAGCCCGACCTGCCGGACGTCGACCTGTTCCTGCGCAGCTCGGGCGAGCAGCGCACGTCGAACTTCATGCTGTGGCAGGCCGCGTACGCGGAGCTCGTGTTCCTCCCGGAGCCCTGGCCCGACGTGGACCGCCGCTCGCTGTGGCGCGCCGTCGAGGAGTACGCGCGCCGCGACCGCCGCTACGGCGGCGCGGTCGACGCGGTGGGCGGGACGGCGGGCGGCACGGCCTGACGTCGTGCGCGGGGCGGCGCGCGCCCTGTCGCCGGGACGCCGTGGGAGGCGGCCGGTAGCGTGCGCGGCATGACTCTGAGCATCGGCATGGTGACCGTCGACTCCACCGACCCGCGGCCCCTCGCCCAGTGGTGGGCGCGCCGCCTCGGCGGGCGGCTCGTCGACGAGGCGGACGGGTGGTTCCTCGAGGTCGTGCCCTCCGAGGGGGTGACGGCTCCGGTCCTCGGGTTCCAGCGCGTCGAGGACCCGACGCCCGGCAAGAACCGGCTGCACCTGGACCTTGGCACGTCCGACCGCGAGGCCGACGTCGCGGCGCTCGTGGCGGACGGCGCGACGCTCGTCGGCGAGCACACCATCCCCGGGTACCGCTGGGCGGTGCTGGCCGACCCGCAGGGCAACCAGTTCTGCGTGGGCGCGCCCGAGGAGCCGACGAGCGTCGGCTGAGGCGTGGTCGTCCCGTCAGGGCGGCCCGTCAGCGGGCCAGCGCGTCGAGCCGGGCGGCGAGCTCGGCCGGGCGGCTGAGCGCCACGAGGTGGCCGCCCGGCATCGTCTCGACCTCCGCGCCGAGCCGCTCGCGCGCGACGGCGCGCTGGAAGGGCGGCGGGAAGAGCCGGTCGTCGTCGCCCTGCAGCACGACCGTGGGCACGGCGGGCCAGGCGCGGGCCGGCCACGGCTCGGCGAAGGACCGCTCGGACGGCTGCCGGTCGCTGCGCTGCACGACGGCCGCGACCGGCTCCGGCACGTCGTGGAAGAAGTCGTCCACGGGGTCGAACGGGCCCAGGCCCGTGGCGGCACGACGCGCGGCGTGGTCCGTCGCGCGCCACCAGTCGCCCCCGCTCTCGCCCGGTCGCGGGATCATCGGGTTGAGCAGCACGAGCAGGCGGACCGCCTCGCGCTCGCACACGAGCGGCCCGACGTACGCGCCCATGGACTGGGCGACGACGACGAGGTCGTCCCGCTCGGCGGGGACCGTCGCCCGGTGCAGCCTCGTGACCGCGACGTCGGTGAGGTCCGCCCAGCCGTGGCCCTCGTCGTGCTGGGGGAGGTCGACGGCGACCGGCCGGTGGCCGAGCCGGTCGAGCTCCGGGACGAGCAGGTCCCAGTACGCAGGGTCGCCGCCGGCGCCGGGCAGCAGGAGGAACGTCGTCATGGGGGTTCGGACGCTCCGGGACCCGTCATTTCATCGGTCGGTGCGCGGCGCGCCCTCGTCGCGGGGGAGCGTCGCCTGCCCGTCCAGGGTGGGGACGTCCCCGGCGGGCGCGCCGGTCGGCGCGACCGCGGTGTCGGCGCCCGCCCGGGCGGCCCGACGGCGGGCCATGAGGACCACCGCCACGACGACCACGACGACGATCGCGACGAGCACCGCGACGCCCGTCGGCGAGCCCGTCGCGGCGGCGAACGCGGCGGTCCACACCGCCCACCCGACGGTCGCGTAGATCGTCGCGTGCACCGCGCACCCGAGGATCATGGCCGCGAGGTAGCGCCCGAACGGCATGCGCACGACCCCCGCGGCGGCGTTGATCACGGTCTTCGTCCCGGTCGCGAGGAACGACGCGGGCACCGCGAGCACGCCCCACCGTCGCACGGTCTCGATCCCGCGTGCGGCCGACCGCCCGGACAGCCAGGCGTGGACGCGCGCGACCCACGGCTTGACGGGGCGCGTGCGGTCGAGCGTCCACGTCGTGACGAGGCGCGCGATCCAGTAGGTGGCCTGCGTCCGCACGAACGCGATCGCGAAGAAGAAGGCGAAGAGCGCGGCGAACGGGGCGCCGTCCAGCGCGTCGGGCACCGCTCAGTCCTGGACGGCGGTGGCCCGCGCGCAGCCCGCGCACGTGCCGAACAGCTCGATGGTGTGCTGGATGTCGACGAACCCGTGCGAGGTGCCGACCTGGTTGGCCCAGGCCTCGACCGTCGGGCCGTCGATCTCGACGGTCCGGCCGCACGCCCGGCACACGAGGTGGTGGTGGTGCTCGCGGCGCTCGCACCGGCGGTAGAGGTTCTCGCCCTCCTCGGTGCGCAGCACGTCCACGTCGCCGCCGTCCGCGAGGCTCTGCAGCGTGCGGTAGACGGTGGCGAGCCCCACGTTGTCGCCGCGCGTGCGCAGGATCTCGTGGAGCTGCTGCGCGCTGCGGAAGTCCTCCAGGTCCTCCAGCGCGTCCGAGACGGCGGCGCGCTGGCGGGTCATGCGCTGCACGGGTCACCTCCGGTGGTGCGGTGGGTCGACCCCGAGGGTACGAGGTCGAGCTCGACGTCGTCGGGGATGTCCGGGTGCGGGTCCCGCGCGACGCGCGGCCGCCGACGGACCCACAGGGGTCGCAGGACGGCGACGACGAGGTACGTCGCGATCGCGAGGACGACGATCGTCGCACCCGGCGAGACGTTCTTCCAGTACGTGAAGGACAGCCCGACGACGCACACGACCACCCCGACGACCGACGCGACGAGCATCGTGCGGCGGAACGAGCGCGTGACGAGCTGGGCGACCGCGACGGGCACGATCATGAGGGCGCTGACGAGGAGCAGGCCGACGACCCGCATCGACACGGTCACCGTGAGCGCGGCGACGACGGCGACGGCGATGTTCAGCGTGCGCACGGGCAGGCCGGACGCGCGCGCGAACTCCTCGTCGTGGCTCACCGAGAACAGCGCGGCCCGCAGGCCGACGCCGACGAGCAGGATGACCGCGCTGAGGACGACCGTGAGGACGAGGTCCGACGACGTCACCGTCGAGATCGAGCCGAACAGGTACTGCATGAGGCTGCCGGAGGAGCCCCCCGCGAGGCTGATGAGCAGGACGCCGCCCGCGATGCCGCCGTAGAACAGGAGCGCGAGCGCGAGGTCACCGCTCGTGCGGCCCCGCTCGCGCACGAGCTCGATCGCGACCGCGCCGAGCACCGCCGCGACGACGGCGCCGGGGATCGCGAGCGCGTCGTTCGGCACGACGCCCATCGCCGCGCCGACGAGCCACCCGAGCGCGACGCCGGTGAGCGCGACGTGCCCGATGCCGTCGCCGAGCAGCGAGAGCTTGCGCTGCACGAGGTACGTGCCCACGACGGGGGCGCTGACGCCGACGAGCAGCGCCGCGAGGAGGGCGCGCTGCATGAGCGGGTCGGTGAGCAGCAGGGAGATCTCGGAGAACAGGGTGGTCATGAGGCCGTCCTGGGTGCGTGGCCTGCGGAGAGGTCGGGGTTCAGGGTGTCGGTGAGGCCCGTCTCCGGGCCCGCGGGGCGGCTGTCGCCGTCCACGGGCTCGTGCGGGTGCAGGTGCTGGTGGGTCGCGCCCGCGTGCGTGGACGACGCGCGGGGCGGGGCGCCGTCGTGCACGACGCGCCCGTGGCGCAGGACGACCGCACGCTCGACGAGCGGGGCGAGCGCCCCGAGCTCGTGGAGCACCACGAGGACCGTGAGGCCGTCGCCCACGAGCCGCGTCATCGTCGCGGCGAACGCCTCCTGGCTCGGCTTGTCGACGCCCGCCACGGGCTCGTCGAGCACGAGCAGGTCGGGCCGGCGCACGAGGGCGCGCGCGATGAGCACGCGCTGCTGCTGCCCGCCCGAGAGCTCGGCCGTCGAGTCGTCGGCGCGGTCCGCGAGGCCCACGAGCTCGAGCGCCTCGACCGTGCGGTCGCGCCACCCGCGCGGGAGCCGGAGACGGCCGCCGCCGAGGAGCCCGGACGCGACGACCTCCGACGCGGTGGACGGCATGCCCGAGGGCGCGCTCACGCGCTGCGGCACGTAGCCGAGCCGCCGCCACGGCAGCCGCGGGCCGAGCGGGGCGCCGAACAGGTCGACGGAGCCGCGGGAGAGCGGCGCGATCCCGACGAGCGCGCGGACCAGCGTCGACTTCCCCGAGCCGTTCGCGCCGAGGAGCGAGACGACCTCGCCCGCGCGGACCGAGAGGTCGATGCCGCGCAGGATCTCGCTCCCGCCGAGGGTCACGTGGACGTCGCGCGCGGCGATCAGCTCCGGTGCGTCCGTCATGCGCACGCGAGGCCGGACGTGAGCGCCTCGAGGTTGGACTCCATGACCTCACGGTAGTCCGTCGCGCCCTCCGCGAGGCTCTCGAGCGGGTCGAGCAGCGCGGTCCGGACGCCGAGGTCGTCGGCGAGCGTCTGGGTCACCTTGGGGCTGACGAGCGTCTCGAAGAAGAGCGTGGTCACGCCGTTCTCCCGGACGACCTCGCCCACCTCGCGCAGGCGCGCGGGGGAGGGCTCCGCCTCGGGGTCGATCCCGGAGATCCCGACCTGGTGCAGGTCGTAGCGCTCGGCGAGGTAGCCGAAGGCCTCGTGGGAGGTGACGAGCGTCGCACCCGCGCACGGGGCGAGCGCCCCGGCGAACTCGGCGTCCAGGTCGTCGAGGTCCGCGGTGAGGGCGGCGGCACCGGCCGCGTAGTCGTCGGCGTGGTCGGGGTCGAGCGCGGAGAGCTCGTCGGCGACGGCGTCGCCCACCGAGGCCAGACGGGTCGGGTCGAGCCAGAAGTGCGGGTCCGTGGGGCCGTGGTCGTGGCCGTCGCCGGACTCGTCCGCGTGCTCGGCGTGCTCCTCCGCGGTCTCGTCGGCGTGCTCGCCCTCGCCGCCGGGGTGCTCCTCGAGCCCGGCCGACGCCGCGGCGTCGACCACGTGCTCGGGGGCGCGCTGCTCGATGCCCTCGTCGACCGCGGGCTGGAACCCCGAGAGGTAGACGACGAGGTCGGCGTCGCCGATCGAACGGACCTGCGCGGGTGCGAGCTCGAGGTCGTGCGGCTCGGCCGCGGGCGGCGTGAGGTTCGCGACGTCGACGTGCTCCCCGCCGACCTGCTCGACGACGTACTGGAGCGGGTAGAACGACGCGAGCACCTGGAGCCGACCGTCGTCGCCGCCGCCTCCTCCCGAGCCGCCGTCCCCGGGGGAGCACGCCGCGACGAGCGCGGCCGTGGCGAGGGCGGCGGTGGTGGCGAGGGCGCGACGGCGCCGGGCGGGGGAGCGGTGCATGACCACCAGTGTCCGCCTTCTTGAGAATGAATGTCAAAACCGTTCCCGGTGAGCCGGGTCACGGCCGGGTACGCTGGTCGGTCGGCGCCCGTGCGGGCGTCGCCCACCCGTCCAGCCCCCACGAGCCACGTGCGGGGCCGTGAGCACCAGGAGTGATGTCCGTGGCCGCAGCGCCCTCACCCACCGCCCGTCTCGACGCCGTCGTCTCCCTCGCCAAGCGGCGCGGGTTCGTCTTCCCCTCGGGCGAGATCTACGGCGGCACCCGCTCCGCGTGGGACTACGGGCCCCTGGGCACCGAGCTCAAGGAGAACATCAAGAAGCAGTGGTGGCGCGCGATGGTCACGAGCCGCGACGACGTCGTGGGTCTCGACTCGTCCGTGATCCTGCCGCGCCAGGTGTGGGTCGCGTCGGGCCACGTGGGCGTCTTCACCGACCCGCTGACGGAGTGCCTGCACTGCCACAAGCGGTTCCGCGAGGACCAGATGATCGAGGAGTTCGAGGAGAAGAAGGGCCGCGCGCCCGAGGGCGGCCTCGCCGAGATCGTCTGCCCGAACTGCGGCACGCGCGGGCAGTGGACCGAGCCGCGCGACTTCAACATGATGCTCAAGACGCACCTCGGCCCCGTCGAGGACGAGTCGGGCCTGCACTACCTGCGCCCCGAGACGGCGCAGGGCATCTTCGTGAACTTCGCCAACGTCATGGGCGCGAGCCGGAAGAAGCCGCCGTTCGGCATCGGCCAGATCGGCAAGTCGTTCCGCAACGAGATCACGCCGGGCAACTTCATCTTCCGCACGCGCGAGTTCGAGCAGATGGAGATGGAGTTCTTCGTCGAGCCCGGCACGGACGCCGAGTGGCACCAGTACTGGATCGACACGCGCACCGACTGGTACGTGGACCTCGGTATCGCGCGCGACAACTTGCGCCTGTACGAGCACCCGCAGGAGAAGCTCTCGCACTACTCGACCCGCACGGTCGACATCGAGTACCGCTTCGGCTTCTCCGGCTCGGAGTGGGGCGAGCTCGAGGGCATCGCGAACCGCACCGACTTCGACCTCAAGACGCACGCGGAGCACTCCGGCAAGGACCTGTCGTACTTCGACCAAACGAAGAACGAGCGCTGGGTGCCCTACGTCATCGAGCCGGCCGCGGGTCTCACGCGCTCGCTCATGGCGTTCCTCGTCGAGGCGTACACCGAGGACGAGGCGCCGAACGCGAAGGGCGGCGTGGACACGCGCACGGTCCTGCGCCTCGACCACCGCCTCGCGCCGGTCAAGGCCGCCGTGCTCCCGCTGAGCCGCAACGAGCAGCTCTCGCCCAAGGCGAAGGACCTCGCGACCGAGCTCCGCAAGTACTGGAACGTCGACTTCGACGACGCCGGCGCCATCGGCCGCCGGTACCGCCGCCAGGACGAGATCGGCACGCCGTTCTGCATCACGGTCGACTTCGACACGCTCGACGACCAGGCCGTGACGATCCGCCACCGCGACTCGATGAGCCAGGAGCGCGTCGCGCTCGACAAGGTCACCGAGTACCTCGCCGGGCACCTGCTCGGCGCCTGACGCGTCAGCGGCCCGGCGCACCGGCGCCAGGCACGCAGGAGGGGCGGGACCGTACGGTCCCGCCCCTCCTGTCGCGTCTCGTCGGGACGCGTCGCCCCCAGCGGCCTCGCGCTAGCGGGCCGCCCCCTTAGCCCTGTTGAGCAGGCCGATCACCAGGCTCACGACGAGCACGATGATGCCGATCCAGATGAGGATCTTCGCGGCCTCGATGGCGACGCCGAGGATGAGGAGCACGGCGCCGACGATGACCAGGATGAGCCAGAGAGGCATGTCGTCCCTTTCGTCCGTGTCCGGCCTGGATTGCCGGACCTCCTCAACACTGCCACGACCGTGCGCTGCTCGCTCGTCGAAACGGGGCTCGTCGTGCAGCGGGAGCCGGGTGGGACAATGGAGCGCGTGACTGCACCCGCTCCTGCCCTCAGCACGACGACCGACCGCCCCGACCCGGGGACCGGTCCGCTCGTGGCGCCGCTGCGGATCGGCCCGATCGTCGTCCGGACGCCGGTGGTCCTCGCCCCGATGGCCGGCGTCACGAACCGCGCGTTCCGCACGCTGTGCCGCGAGGCCGGCGCGTCCGGCGGCGACGACCCCGGCCTCTACGTCGCCGAGATGGTCACGAGCCGCGCGCTCGTCGAGCGCAACCCCGAGGCGCTGCGCATCGTGACGTTCGGCGCCGACGAGACGCCGCGGTCCGCGCAGGTGTACGGCGTGGACCCCGCGACCGTCCGCGAGGCCGTGCGCATCATCGTCGCCGAGGACCGCGCCGACCACGTCGACCTGAACTTCGGCTGCCCGGTGCCCAAGGTCACGCGCAAGGGCGGGGGAGCGGCGCTGCCCTGGAAGCGCGACCTGTTCAGGGCGATCGTGCAGGGCGCGGTCGAGGCCGCCCGCCCGTACGGGGTCCCCGTGACCGTGAAGATGCGCAAGGGCATCGACGACGACCACCTCACCTACCTCGAGGCGGGCCGGATCGCGGAAGGCCTGGGCGTCGCCGCCGTCGCGCTGCACGCGCGCACCGCCGCCGAGCACTACTCCGGCACGGCCGACTGGTCCGCGATCGCGCGGCTCAAGGAGGCCGTGACGAGCGTGCCGGTGCTCGGCAACGGCGACATCTGGTCGGCCGAGGACGCCGTGCGCATGGTGCGCGAGACCGGGTGCGACGGCGTCGTCGTCGGGCGCGGCTGCCAGGGCCGGCCGTGGCTGTTCGCCGACCTCGCCGCGGCGTTCGCGGGCCGCCCGGAGCGCGTGCGCCCCGGGCTGCGCGAGGTGGCGGGCACGATCTACCGCCACGGCGAGCTCATGATCGAGTACTTCGACGGCGACGAGGGCAAGGGCATGCGCGACCTGCGCAAGCACATGGCCTGGTACCTCAAGGGCTACGCGGTGGGCGGCGACGCGCGCCGCGCGCTCGCGATGGTCTCGACGCTCGCCGAGCTGCGCGCGCTGCTCGACGAGCTCGATCAGGACGCGCCCTACCCCGGCGAGGCCGCCGAGGGTCAGCGCGGCCGGGCCGGGTCGCCCAAGACGCCGCACCTGCCGTACGGCTGGCTCGACTCGCGCGAGCTCGATGCCGAGCACGAGGAACGGCTGCGCGAGGCCGAGCTGAGCGTCTCCGGCGGCTGAGCGCCGCCTCCTCGCCGGCCGCCCGAGCGCGGCCCTGCGCCGGCGGGACGCAGAGCACGACGGCCGGGACCCCCGCGGGGGTCCCGGCCGTCGCGCACGACGCGGCGGCGTCGGTCAGTGCGCGCGCAGCCAGACGGTCGTGTCCGACGGGACGCGGACCTGCGGGTCCGCGGAGCGGTCGGTCAGGACCGGGCCGGAGGCCACGAGGACCTCCGCGCCGTGCGGCAGCACCACGGGCTCGGCGCCCAGGTTGGCGAGCACGACGACGTCGCGGTTGCGGAAGGCGACGACGTCCGCCGAGCCGGCGAACTCCTCGACCCACGCGAGGGTGCCCGCGCCCAGACGCTCCGCGCGACGCGTGGCGAGGGCCGTGCGGTACGTCTCGTAGGTCGAGCCCTCGACGCCGCGCTGGACGTCCGCGGCGTAGCGGCCGTACGACTCCGGCTGGGGGAGCCAGGTCTTGCCGGACGGCCCGAACCCGAAGCCCTCGGCGTCGGCGCGCCAGGGGAGGGGGATGCGGCAGCCGTCGCGGCCCGCCTCGGCGCCCTGGGTGCGGAAGAACGCGGGGTCCTCACGGACGTCGTCGGGCAGGGCGGTGTGCTCGGGGAGGCCGAGCTCCTCGCCCTGGTAGAGGTACGACGACCCGGGCAGGCCGAGCATGAGCAGCGACGCGGCGCGCGCACGGCGCAGGCCGAGCTCCTCGTCGGGCTGCGGGTCGTGGGCGAAGATGCCGTTGGGGCGCAGGCCCGGGTCGGCCAGGCCGAGGCGCGACGCGTGGCGCACGACGTCGTGGTTCGACAGGACCCACGTCGTGGGCGCGCCGACCTCGTCGTTCGCGTGCAGCGACGCCGCGATCACGGTGCGCAGCGGCGCGGCGTCCCAGCCGGTGGTGAGGAACGAGAAGTTGAACGCCTGGTGCATCTCGTCCGGGCGCACGTAGCGCGCGAGGCGCGAGAGCGGCTCGACCCACGCCTCGGCGACGAGCGCACGGTCGCCGTCGTACTCGGCGAGGACGCGGTGCCACGCGCGGTAGATCTCGTGGACGCCGTCCTGGTCGAACATCGGGCCGGAGTTCCCGGCGCCCGTCGAGCCGTCCTCGGGGGCGCCCGGGTCGGTGCCCTCCTCGCCGTCGGCGGCCTCGGTGCCCTCGACCATCGAGACGGTGCCGTCCCAGTCGGGCAGGCCGTCGGCCTTGATCATGCCGTGCGCGACGTCGACGCGGAACCCGTCCACGCCCTTGTCGAGCCAGAAGCGCAGGACCTGCTCGAACTCCTCGCGGACCTCCGAGTTGTCCCACGCGAGGTCGGGCTGGGTCGAGTCGAAGAGGTGCAGGTACCACTGCCCGGGCGTCTCGCCCTCGGCGCCGGTCACGGGGCGGGCGTTCGCACCGGCCGTGACGCGGGTCCACGCGGGGCCGCCGAAGATGGACTGCCAGTTGTTCGGGGGCAGCTCGCCGTGCTCGCCCTCGCCCTCGCGGAAGATGTACCGCGCGCGCTCCGGCGAGCCCTCGGGCGACGCGAGCGCCGCCTGGAACCAGGCGTGCTGGTCCGACGTGTGGTTCGGGACGAGGTCGACGATGATCCGGATGCCGCGCGCGTGCGCCTGGGCGAGGAGCTCGTCGAAGTCCGCGAGCGTGCCGAACAGCGGGTCCACGTCGCGGTAGTCCGCGACGTCGTAGCCCGCGTCCTTCTGGGGCGAGCGGTAGAACGGGCTCAGCCAGACGGCGTCGACCCCGAGCTCGGCGAGGTGGTCGAGCTTCGAGGTGATGCCGGGCAGGTCGCCGACACCGTCGCCGTCGCCGTCCGCGAAGGAGCGCGGGTACACCTGGTAGATGACGGCGTCGCGCCACCACTCGGGGGCCTCGCCCGGCCCGGTGTGCACGAGCGCGCCCGTGCTGAAGGGCGCCGGGGCGGTGGCCAGCCCGGTGCTGGTCGCGGCGGCGGTCGGCGTCGAATCGATACGAGTCATCGAGCTGTCGGTCCTCACGTACGTGGTGCTGGGGTTTTCAGGGGATCTTCCGGTGGTGGTCACTCGGCTGGCGGAGCGGGGTGTCGCCGACCCTCCGTCGAGTGTAAGCGCTTGCGGTGCGGTGCCGACGAGGGGTCGGCGGACGCCCGCAGCGAGGTGCGTGGACTTCCGGGCGCCGGTCTCAGGCGGTCGGCGAGCCCGCCGCGGCGACCGTGCTCGCGTCCGTCGCGGACGCCGCGCGGGCCGGGGCGGCCCCGGTCGAGTCGCGGACGATGAGCTCCGGCTGGAAGAGGAGCTCGGTCCGCGGTGCCCGCTCGCCCGCGATCTCCGTGAGCAGCGCGCTCACGGCGGCGTGCGCCATGGCGCTCACGGGCTGGCGCACGGTGGTGAGCGGCGGGTCGGTGAAGGCGATGAGGGGCGAGTCGTCGTAGCCGAGCACCGAGACGTCCTGCGGCACGCGCAGCCCGCGCGAGCGCGCCGCACGGATGGCGCCGAGCGCCATGAGGTCGGAGCCGCAGACGATCGCGGTGTGGCCCGAGTCGATGAGCTCGCCGCCTGCGGCCTGGCCGCCCTCGACGGTGTAGAGCGTCACGACGACGTGCTGGGCCGCTTCCGTCTCGTCGCCGACGAGGCCGTGCCGCACGAGCGACTCGGCGAAGCTCGCGAGCTTGCGCTGCGCGGGGACGAAGCGGTCGGGGCCGATCGCGAGGCCGACGCTGCGGTGCCCGAGCGAGACGAGGTGGCGCACCGAGAGCTCGACGCTCGCGACGTCGTCGGGCGAGACGAACGGGGCGTCGATGCCCTCGGCGAAGCCGTTGACCAGGACGATCGGGATGCCCCGGCTGCGCAGCCGCTCGTAGCGCTCGTGGCTCGCCTGGGTGTCCGCGTGCAGGCCCGAGACGAAGACGATGCCGTCGACCGCGTGGTCCATGAGCATGTCGACGTAGTCGTCCTCCGTGGTCCCGCCCGGCGACTGCGTGCACAGCAGCGGCGTGTACCCGTGCTCGGACAGGAGCGACTCGATCGTCTGGGCGAACGCGGGGAAGACCGGGTTGGTCAGCTCCGGGACGACGAGGCCGACGAGGCCGGCGGAGCGGGTGCGCAGCGTCGACGGTCGCTCGTAGCCCAGCACGTCGAGCGCGGCGAGCACCGCCTGGCGGGTCTCGCTCGCGACGCCGGGCTTCCCGTTGAGGACGCGCGAGACCGTCGCCGTGGAGACGCCTGCCTGGGCGGCGAGATCACTGAGACGGGTACGCACATGGGGCAGCGTAGGGGACACCGGACCTCCTCGTCCTGGTCGTCCGGTCGGCGAGCCGCGATCCCCTGTGCGGAGGCGCGCGGACTCGTCGACCGGAGGAGGCGGGTGGGCGCCGGTCGACGCCCTGCAAAGCGTTGCATGAAAGTTACCGCAACGACTTGCACCTGTGCCACCTCCCGCTCTACCGTCGTGCCCATCAGGGTCCGGCGCCGGTGCCAACGCCGGAGCGGGCCGCCCATCACGACACGCTTGGAGTGACCACTGATGCGACGGAGCATCCTTCTTGCCGCCGCGCTGACCACGACGCTGGCGCTGACCGCCTGCTCGTCCGGCGGCTCGGGCGACGAGACCACCGACGAGCCGAGCGCCGAGGGTTCGTCCGCCGGTGGCTCGCTGACCGTCTGGGTCGACGAGACCCGTCAGGACGCCGTGACCGCGGCGGCCGAGTCGTTCGAGACCGAGACGGGCACGACGGTCGACGTCGTGCTCAAGAACTTCGAGGACATCCGGGCGGACTTCCTCGCCCAGGTCCCGACGGGCGAGGGCCCCGACATCACCGTCGGCGCCCACGACTGGCTGGGCGAGCTCACCACGAACGGCGTTGTGGCGCCGCTCGAGCTGGGCGACAAGGCAGCCGAGTTCGAGGACGTCTCCATCGAGGCGTTCACGCAGGACGGCCAGGTCTACGGCCTGCCCTACGCGATCGAGAACATCGCCCTCATCCGCAACACCGCGCTCGCGCCGACCGCCCCCGCCACGTGGGACGAGGCCGTGGCCGCGGGCCAGGCCGCCGGGACGCAGTTCCCGATCCTGGTCCAGTCGGACGGCGACAAGGGTGACCCGTACACCCACTACCCGTTCCAGACGTCGTTCGGCGCCCCTGTCTTCGCGCAGAACGAGGACGGCAGCTACTCGTCCGAGCTCGCGATGGGCGGCCCCGAGGGCCAGGCGTTCGCGCAGTGGCTCGGCGCCCAGGGTGCGGCCGGCGTGCTCAGCCAGGACACGACCTACGACATCGCTGTCGAGGCGTTCAAGAACGGCCAGTCGCCGTTCATCGTCGGCGGTCCGTGGATGATCGACTCGTTCGAGGGCCTCGACCTGTCGATCGACCCGATCCCCACCGCGGGCGGCCAGCCCGCGCAGCCGTTCGTCGGCGTCCAGGGCTTCTACCTGAGCGCGGAGAGCGACAACGCGATCGTCGCGAACGACTTCCTCGTGAACTTCCTGTCCACCGAGGAGGCGCAGCTCGCGCTGTACGAGGCGGGCAACCGTCCGCCGGCGCTGACCGCCGCCGCCGACACCGCCGCCGCGGACGACCCGATCGTCGCGGGCTTCCGCGCCGTGGGTGCCGAGGCCGTGCCGATGCCGTCGATCCCCGAGATGGCTTCCGTGTGGAGCTTCTGGGGCGTCACCGAGGCGGCGATCGTCGCCGGTGCCGACCCGGTCTCGAGCTGGGACAAGATGATCGCCGACATCCAGGGCGCGATCGACTCCTGATCCGGGTGCAGCCCGCCGTCGCGGTGCGCAGGGCTCCTGCGCACCGCGACGGCGCGTCCCGACCTCCGGCCCGGAACGGGCCGCGACGCAGCACGACGACACTCCAGAAGACGCAGCACCCCGCGCGTCCGACGACCTCGGAGGCACCACGATGTCCGCCCCTCAGACCACGGCCGGCGACGAGCGCGTCGGCACCTCCGGAGCCGACGGCCCGCCGCCGCGCGGCGAGCGCCGCCTGCGGCCGCGCGACGCCTCGCACGCGCGCGACTACGGGCCCGGGTTCTTCGTCAAGCTCGCCCTCATGGCGGTCGTGGACGCGCTCGGCGTGTACGTGGTCTGGTCGGCGTGGACGGCGGGCTCGTACGGCATCCTCGCCGCGACGCTCGCGATGCTCCTCGCGGCCAACTGGGTGTACTTCTCGAAGCGGTCCCTGCCGCTCAAGTACATCCTGCCCGGCCTGATCTTCCTGCTCGTCTACCAGATCTTCGTCGTCGGGTACACGGGCTACGTGGCGTTCACCAACTACGGCACGGGCCACAACTCGACGAAGGAGCAGGCGGTCTCCGCGCTGCTCATCCAGAACGAGCGCCGGGTCGAGGGCTCGGCGTCGTCCGCGCTGACCGTCGTCGAGGACGGCGACGCGCTCGGGTTCGCGGTCGTCACCGGCGACGGCGAGGTCGAGGCCGGCACGGCCGAGCGGCCGCTGTCGGTCGTCGACGGCGCGACCGTCGAGGACGGCCGCGCGACCGAGGTCCCCGGGTACACGGTCCTGCCGCGCGACCAGGTGCTGCAGCGCCAGGCCGAGGTGACCGAGCTGCGCGTCCCCGTCTCGGACGACCCCGAGGACGGCTCGATCCGCACCACCGACGCCCGCACCGGCTACGTGTACACGTCCGCCCTCGAGTGGGACGCGACGGCCGACACGATGACCGACACGACGACGGGCACGGTCTACACGCCGAACGACGAGGGCCAGTTCCAGGCGCCCGACGGCTCGACCCTCGCGGTCGGGTGGCGCGTCCCGGTCGGGTTCGACAACTTCGTCACCGCGTTCTCGGACGCCCGCTACGCCCAGCCGTTCGTCAAGATCCTGCTGTGGACGTTCGTGTTCGCGATCGGCTCGGTCGCCACGACGTTCCTGCTCGGCCTGTTCCTCGCGATCGTCTTCAACGACACCCGGATGCGCGGGCGCAAGGTCTACCGGACGCTCATGATCCTGCCGTACGCGATCCCGGGCTTCCTCGCGGCGCTGCTGTGGTCCGGGCTGCTCAACACGCGGTTCGGGTTCATCAACGAGGTGATCCTGGGCGGCGCGCACATCCCGTGGCTCACCGACCCCTGGCTGGCGAAGCTGTCCGTGCTGGGCGTGAACCTGTGGCTGGGCTTCCCCTACATGTTCCTCATCTGCACGGGCGCGCTGCAGTCCCTGCCGTCCGACGTCATGGAGGCCGCGAAGATCGACGGCGCGGGCCGCTGGACCACGTGGCGCGCGATCACGCTGCCGCTGCTGCTCATCTCGACCGCGCCGCTGCTCATCTCGTCGTTCGCCTTCAACTTCAACAACTTCACCCTGATCTACATGCTCACCGGGGGCGGGCCACGCTTCGCCGACGCGTCGGTGCCGCTCGGCCACACGGACATCCTCATCTCGATGGTGTACTCGATCTCCGGCGTCGACGGCTCGGCGCAGAAGGACTTCGGGCTCGCGAGCGCCCTGTCGATCGTCATCTTCGTCATCGTGGGGACGATCTCGGCCATCGCCTTCCGCAGCACGCGCAAGTTCGAGGAGATCAGCTGACATGGCGACCACCCAGGCACCCCCCGTCGTCGGCGGCACCGCCGTCCCGGCGTCCCGGAACCGCATGCGCCCGGGGCGCTGGTTCTCCGAGCTGGGCTGGCGGCACGTCGTCGGCGTGATCGCCGTCGTCTACGCCGCGTTCCCGCTCGTGTACGTCCTGTCGGCGTCGCTGTCGGAGAACGGGACGCTCACCGGCTCCAACTCGTTGTTCTCCGACGTGAGCACCGCGAACTACGCCCAGCTCGGCACCACGATGTTCTGGACGTGGATGGGCAACACGCTCGTCATCGCGGTCGCGACGTCGGTCGGCACCGTGCTCATGGGCGCGGCGGCGGCGTACGCGTTCTCGCGGTTCCGCTTCAGCGGCCGGCGCGCCGGCCTCACGTCCCTGCTGATCATCCAGATGTTCCCGCAGATGCTCGCGTTCGTCGCGATCTTCCTGCTGCTCATCGGGCTCGGGAACGTCGTGCCGGTCCTCGGCCTCAACAGCAAGATCGCGCTCGTCGCGGTGTACCTCGGCGGCGCCCTGGGCGTGAACACGTTCCTCATGTACGGGTTCTTCAACACCGTGCCGCGCGAGCTCGACGAGGCCGCGAAGATCGACGGCGCGACCCACACGCAGATCTACTGGACGATCATCCTGCGCCTCGTCGCGCCGATCCTCGCCGTGGTCGCGCTGCTGTCGTTCATCAGCACGTTCGGCGAGTTCATCATCGCGCGCATCGTCCTGTCGTCCGAGAGCAACTGGACCCTCGCCGTCGGGCTGTACGGGTGGGTGTCGTCGCTCAAGGAGGCCAACTGGGGCCTCTTCACGGCCGGTGCCGTCATCTCGGCGCTGCCCGTGCTCGCTCTGTTCCTCTACCTGCAGAAGTACATCGTGGGCGGCCTCACGGCCGGCTCCGTGAAGGGCTGACCGCGTGCACGACGTCGCCACCCCCGTCCCGCACCACGACGGCTCGGCGCTGTATGTCCCCGAGGGCGTCCCCGCCCTCGGGGACACGGTCCCCGTCCGCGTGCGCGTGCCCCGGTCGGCCGGCGTGCGCGACGTGTGGCTGCGCACCGTGCGCGACGGCGAGCCGCGCCTCGCCCCGGCGCGCCTCGACCGCTCGGACGAGCACGAGGACTGGTACGTCGCCGAGGTGCTCGTGCACAACCCGGTGACCGGGTACCGGTTCTTCCTCGACGAGGGCGAGCGCGGCTACCGCTGGCTCAACGGCCGCGGGGTCTGGGACCGCGACGTGCCCGACGCCGCGGACTTCCGCCTCACCGTCCACGAGGGCGCGCCCGCGTGGATGCGCGACGGCGTCGTCTACCAGGTCTTCCCCGACCGGTTCGCGCGCTCTGCCGGGGCCGACGGGCGTCCGCTCCCGGAGTGGGCCGTCCCCGCGGCCTGGGACGACGAGCCGCGCGGCGCGGGGCCCGACGTCGGCACGCAGTACTACGGGGGCGACCTCGCCGGGGTCGAGGAGCGGCTCGACCACCTCGTGGCGCTCGGCGTCACGACGCTCTACACGACGCCCGTCTTCCCGGGGCGCTCGAACCACCGCTACGACGCGAGCACGTTCGACCACGTCGACCCGCTGCTCGGCGGCGACGCGGCGTACGCGTCGCTGATCCGCGCCGCGCACGCGCGCGGGCTGCGCGTCATGGGCGACCTCACGACGAACCACACGGGCGCCGGGCACGAGTGGTTCGCGCGGGCGCTCGCGGACCCCGGCGCGCCGGAGCGCGACTTCTACTACTGGACCGACGGCGAGCCCGGGTACGTGGGCTGGCTCGAGCACGCGTCGCTGCCGAAGCTGTCGTACGGCTCGGCCGAGCTCGGGGCGCGCATGATCGACGGGCCCGGGTCCGTCGTCGGGCGCTACCTGCGCGAGCCGTTCGGCCTCGACGGGTGGCGCATCGACGTCGCCAACATGACGGGCCGCTTCGGCGCCGAGGACCGCACGCTCGACGTCGCGCGGCGCCTGCGTTCGACGATGCGGGGCGTGAACCCGGAGGCCGCTCTCGTCGCCGAGCACTTCCACGACGCCTCGGGTGACCTCGCGGGCGACGGCTGGCACGCGAACATGAACTACTCGGCGTTCACGCGCCCGGCGTGGACCTGGCTGTCTCCCACGCACTCGCCCGTGCCCTACCTCGGGCTGCCCGTGCGCACGCCGCGGCGGGCCGGGCCGGCGGTCGTCGAGACGATGCGCGAGTTCGACGCCGTGCTGCCGTGGCGCGTGACCGCGTCGCAGTGGAACATGCTCGGCTCGCACGACACCCCGCGGCTGCGCTCGATCGTCGGCTCGCGCGAGATGGTCGAGGTCGCGGCGACGCTCCTGCTCACCTACCCGGGCACGCCCGTCGTCTTCGCGGGCGACGAGGTGGGGCTCACGGGCCTCAACGGCGAGCACGCGCGCGCGACCATGCCGTGGGACGACGCGGGCTCGGGCCACGGGCGCTGGGACGGCGCGACGTTCGACCTGTACCGGGCGCTCATCGCGGTGCGCCGCGGCTCGGACGCGCTGCGCCGCGGCGGCCTGCGCTGGGTGCACGTCGCCGACGACGCGCTCGTCTACCTCCGGGAGACGCCCGAGGAGCGCGTCCTCGTCGCGCTCGCCCGCGCGCCGTGGGGCGGCGTCACGCTGCACCCCGCGCTCGTGGGGCACGACGGGGAGCCCGAGCGGCTGCACGGCGCGCTAACCCTGACGACGTACGACGGCGGCGCCCGGCTCGCGGGCGACGGCCCGGCCGTCGGGGTGTGGCGGCTGCCCTAGACATCACACCTAGCCGAACAGGTGCGCGACCGCGCGCACCGCGTCGTCGTACTGCGCGCGGTCGAACGTGAACGGCCCGAGCGCGGAGTAGTCCCACTCGGGACGGAACGGCTGCGTGAGGTCGCGCCACGTGACGGTTCGCGTCGGAGTCGACCGCCACCTCGAACGGCCAGCACCCCGCCTCGTGGCAGTCGCACGCGAGCACCCACGCCCGCCCGCCCGCGGGCACGCGACCCCGCCCGTACCACTGGTGCGCGGCGTCGCCGTAGCGGAAGAACGCGGGGACCAGCCCGCCGTACGCGCCCGCGGGGGAGTACCCGCGCGCCGACTCGAACCGTCCGACGACGTCCACGAGCGACCGGCCGTCCACGTACGGGACGACCTCGACCAGGCCGTCGACGGTGACGGCCCGCAGCTCGAGCGCACGCGCTGCACCCATACGCCGGAGGGTACGCCCGCGGCGGCCCGCCCGCCGTCCGCCGGGTGCCGACCGGCGTCGTTACGCTGGGGCCCGTGCAGACGTTCGAGCAGCAGGCGTTCGACCCCGCGGTCGTGGGGACCGGCCCGCGCCCGGCGCGCGGCGAGGAGGGCACGGCGTCGTACTCCGACGCCGATACCGAGCGGTGGTTCGTCGAGTCCGCGAAGTCCCGGGCCCGCACGCCGTTCGAGCGCGACCGCGCGCGCATCGTGCACTCCTCCGCCCTGCGCCGCCTCGGCGCCAAGACGCAGGTGCTCGGGCCGGGCAGCGACGACTTCGTCCGCACCCGCCTCACGCACACGCTCGAGGTCGCGCAGGTGGGCCGCGAGATCGGCAAGGCGCTCGGCTGCGACCCGGACATCGTCGACACCGCGTGCCTCGCGCACGACCTCGGGCACCCGCCGTTCGGGCACAACGGCGAGCGGGCGCTCGCGGACCTCGCGGTCGACGTCGGCGGGTTCGAGGGCAACGCGCAGACGCTGCGCCTCCTCACGCGGCTCGAGCCCAAGGTCGTGGAGGACGGCCGGTCGTACGGGCTCAACCTCACGCGCGCGAGCCTCGACGCGAGCGTCAAGTACCCGTGGGGCGCGGGCGAGGCGCCGCTGCGCGCGGACGGTCGGCCCACCCACAAGTTCGGCGTCTACGAGGACGACCGCCCGGTGTTCGACTGGCTGCGCGCCGGGGCGCCCGCGCAGGTGAAGTGCCTCGAGGCGCAGGTCATGGACCTGGCGGACGACGTGTCGTACTCCGTGCACGACGTCGAGGACGCCGTCGTCGGCGGGCGCATCGAGCTCGCCGTGCTCGACGACCCCGACGAGCGCGCGCGCGTCGTGCGCGCCGTCCACTCCTGGTACGGCACCGCGTACGACGAGGCGGCGCTCGACGAGGCGATCACCCGGCTCCAGGGCACCGGGCACCTGGTCACCGGGTTCGACGGGTCGCGCCGCGCGCTCGCCGCGCTCAAGGACGCCACGAGCCAGCTCATCGGCCGGTTCACGGGCGCGGCCCAGGACGCGACGCGCGCGCTGTTCGGGGACGGCCCGCTCACGCGCTACGCGGCGCGGCTCGTCGTGCCGGACGAGACGGTCGCCGAGATCCTCGTGCTCAAGGGCGTCGCGGTCGCGTACGTCATGGCGCCGCGCGAGCAGGAGCCGCTCTACCAGCGCCAGCGCGAGGTGATCGCCGACCTGGTGCACGTCCTGGGCGACCGCGCGCCCGTCGCGCTCGAGCCGTCGTTCGCGGCGGACTGGGAGGCGGCGCCCGACGACGCGGCCCGCCTGCGCGTGGTGATCGACCAGGTCGCGTCGCTCACCGACGTCTCCGCGATGCAGCTCCACGCGCGGCTCGTGCGCCCGCCCGCCTGACCGGCGGGCGCACGGGCCGCGTCAGCCGCGCTCGGCGACCCACGCGTCGCTCGCGCGCTGCACGTCCTCGGCCGTCACCGACTCGGCGACGGTCGCGAAGTACCAGCGGTGCCCGAACGGGTCGCGCACCGCCGCCTGGCGGAACCCCTCGAACCAGTCCGACGGTTCCGCGAGGCTCGACGCGCCGGCCGCGAGCGCCCGCGCGTACGCGGCGTCGGTGTCCTCGACCGGGACGGTGAACGACGCGTGCGTCGGGGCGCCGGGCTCCGGCGCGACCGAGTCCGGCGGGAACGCCTCCGCGACGGTGAACGTGCTGGTCCCCGCCGGGGAGACGAGCCGCAGGTCGGAGTGGATGACGGCGTCGCCCGCCGTGATCGTGTCGACCACCTCGGCGCCGAGCGCGGCCTCGTAGAACGCGATGGCCTCGCGCGCGCCGCTCACCGTGACGTTGGGGTGCAGTGCCGACATCTCCATGGTGTCCTCCTCCTCGTGGTTCCCCGCCCACCCGGGGCGGGCCGTCCCCTCATGCTCGTGTCGGCGGGCCGTGCCAGTCTTGGAGGAATGCGACAGGTGTTCGAACCCGCTGGTGCCGGCGCCTCTGCGGAGCCCCGGCGCCCGACGACGTCCGTCCGCGGCCTCGTCGACCCCGCGGCCGCGCGGCGCGGCTTCGAGCTGGTGCGCGTCGAGCCCGCCCCCGACCTCGCGGACCTCGTGGAGCGGCACTGGGTCGTGCGGTGGGACCTGCCGCCCGGCACGGCGTTCACCCAGGTCCTCGTGCCCCACCCGGTGGCGAACGTCGTGGCCGAGGAGTCGGGGTACGTCGCGCACGGGATCCCGCCCGGGCTGTTCGAGCGCACCCTGACCGGGTCGGGCGCCGTCGTCGGCACCAAGCTCCGGCCGGGCGCCTTCCGGGTGCTGCTCGGCCACCCGGACGCCGTGCGTCCGGGCGTGCAGGTCCCGGCCGCGGCGCTGCTCGGCCCGACGGCGGAGCGCACCGGCGCCGCCGCGCTCGCCCTGGCGGTCACCGGCCGCGACGAGGAGGCCGCGCGGACGGTCGAGCCCCTGCTGCGCGCCCGGGCCGAGCGGGTCCGCACCGCACGCGTGACGCGTGACCTCGACCGGGTCGAGCGGGCGTTCGCGGCGCTCGTCGGCGGCGAGCTCGGGCCGGGGGCGGGCGTGGGCGACCTCGCGGACGTCGTCGGCACGTCCGCGCGCTCGCTGCAGCGGATGTTCGCCGCGTCCGTCGGCGTGAGCCCCAAGTGGGTGCTCCAGCGGCACCGCGTGCACCTCGCCGCGGACCTCCTGGCGGCGGACCCGGGCCAGGACCTCGCGGCGCTCGCGACCGCCGTCGGCTACTACGACCAGGCCCACCTCGGGGCGGACTTCGCGCGCGCGACGGGCGTCACCCCGGGCGCGTACGCGCGCCGCTGCGCGGCGTCGCGCGCGGCCCTCGTGGGGGCGGCGGCGGGGACCGGCGCCGGGGTGACGGACGCCGCCGCCGGGGCACCCGCCGGGCCGGCCCGGGGCGCATAGACTCGCCTCGTGGCAGGCCTGATTCGACGCGAGGACGTGGAAGCCGTCCGCGACCGCGCGCGGATCGACGAGATCGTCTCCGCGCACGTCACGCTCAAGACCGCAGGCGTCGGGTCGCTCAAGGGCCTGTGCCCGTTCCACGACGAGCGCTCGCCGTCGTTCCACGTGCGTCCCGGCGTCGGGCGCTGGCACTGCTTCGGCTGCGGCGAGGGCGGCGACGTCATCTCGTTCGTGCAGAAGATCGACGGTCTGACGTTCGTCGAGGCCGTCGAGTACCTCGCGGACCGCATCGGCATCCAGCTCCGCTACGAGGACTCCGGCGGCCCGCAGCGCCCCCGCGAGGAGCCCGGCCGTCGCCAGCGGCTGCTCGAGGCGCACCGTGTCGCGGCCCAGTACTTCTCCGAGCAGCTCTTCGCCCCGGGCGCCCAGGCCGCGCGCGCGTTCCTCGCCGAGCGCAGCTTCGAGCGGGCCGACGCCGAGCACTTCGGCGTCGGGTACGCGCCGACCGGCTGGGACAACCTCCAGCGCCACCTCCAGGGCCGCGGCTTCACGCAGGCGGAGCTCGTCGCCTCCGGCCTCATGAGCCAGGGGCAGCGCGGCATCTACGACCGGTTCCGCGGCCGGCTCATGTGGCCGATCCGCGACGTGACCGGCGAGATCATCGGGTTCGGCGCGCGCCGCCTCTACGACGAGGACCAGGGCCCCAAGTACCTCAACACGCCCGAGACCACGCTCTACAAGAAGTCGCACGTGCTCTACGGCATCGACCTCGCCAAGCGCGAGATCGCGAAGCAGAAGCGCGTCGTCGTCGTCGAGGGGTACACGGACGTCATGGCCGCGCACCTGTCCGGCGTGACGACCGCCGTCGCGACGTGCGGCACCGCGTTCGGCTCGGACCACGCGCGCATCGTGCGGCGCCTCCTCGGCGACACGACCGCGGGCGGCGGCATGCAGCTCGCGTCGGGCGCGTCCGTCGGGGGAGAGGTCGTCTTCACGTTCGACGGCGACGCCGCGGGCCAGAAGGCCGCCGTGCGGGCGTTCGGCGAGGACCAGCGCTTCTACGCCCAGACGTTCGTGGCCGTCGAGCCGAGCGGCATGGACCCCTGCGAGCTGCGCATGGCGCGCGGGCCGGACGCGGTGCGTGCGCTCGTCGACGGCCGCCAGCCGCTCTTCGAGTTCGTCATCCGCACGACGCTCGCCTCGTTCGACCTCGACACGGCCGAGGGACGCGTCGGCGCCCTGCGCGCGGCCGCCCCCGTCGTCGCCGGCATCCGCGACACCGCGCTGCGGCCCGAGTACGCGCGCATGCTCGCCGGCTGGATCGGCACCGACGCGGAGCGCGTCCGGCGCGAGGTCGCCGCGGCAGCCAAGCGCGGCAGCGCACCCGGGCCCGTGCGGACCTCCCGGCCCGACGACGCCCGCCCCGGTGCCGAGGCCCGGGCGCCCGAGCCCGAGGTCCCCGCGCTGCCCCCGCCCGACCCGCGCGACCCCGTCGCGCGCCGGGAGCGTCTCGCGCTCGCCGCCGTCCTCCAGTACCCCCAGCACGTGCCGCCGATGTTCGACGACCTCGGCGAGGACGCGTTCGCCGTTCCGGCCTGGCGTGCCGTGCACGCCGCGATCCGCGCCGCGGGCGGCGTGCGCGAGGGCAGGTCGCTCGGCGCCGGGCACTGGGTCGAGGCGGTCGTCGAGCAGGCAGCCGAGCCCGTGCGCGGCCTCGTGACCGAGCTCGCCGTCGCGCCCCTGCCCGAGGACCGGGAGAACGTCGTCGGCGGCTACGTCGCGGGCGTCGTGCGCGGCCTCGTCGACCTGGGTCTCACGCGCCGCGTCGCCGACGCGAAGAGCCGGCTCCAGCGGCTCGACCCGTCGGTCGACCTCGCCGCGTACCAGGAGGCGTTCGCCGCGCTCCTCGCCGTCGAGGCCGAGCGCCGCACGCTGCGCGAGGGCGAGATCGCCTGACCCTGACCGGTTCGGTCGGTCCGGGGCGTCCAGCGCCGACGGAGGTGTGTCCGCAGACGACCGGCCCGCGCGAGCGGCGCGGACGCGTCGACGGGTGCTCGGAGAGGTCGGACGCTCCCGCGCCGGACGGAGGTTCGTCCCGGAGACGCAAAAGGCTCGGCCCCGGATCGCTGTACGATCCGGGGCCGAACCTGAGGGCTCCCGCGGTAGGACTTGAACCTACGACCGTCCGATTAACAGTCGGATGCTCTGCCAGCTGAGCTACGCGGGATCGACCATGGCCGTTGCGGTGTGCACCGCAGCGACCGGGGAAAACTCTAGCAGGCTCAGAGGGGTAGTCCGGACGCCGACCGGACCCGACCCTCGGCAGCGTCGACCCGGGCCTCGACCTCCGGGTCCGTCAGGTCCAGCCCAGGGTCGGCGACGACCTGCGAGAAGAGCTCGCCGTCCGCGTCCCGCCGCACGGCGACGCGCGCGGTGAGGCCTGCGGCGAACGTCACGGTCTCCGAGAGCACGACCGACGACTGCACGCGCTCCCGCAGCGTCTGCGCGAGCGACGTGCGGCGCGGGTCGGCGAGGCGCAGGGCCAGGGGAGGGGCGCCGTCGACCCACGAGACCGTGATCGTCGCGCTCTCCGGGTCGTACCCCGCCCGGTCGACGTCCGACCAGAGGTGCCGGACGACGGTCGTCCCTCCGGCGTCGCTCGTGAGGAGCCCGGCCCGCGTCGCGACGGCCCACGACCCGTCGGCGAGCTCCGCCGACGCGAGGACACGATCGGTGGCCGGGAGGTCGAGCGCACGACGGACAGGGTCGGGCAGCGCGGGACGGCGGAACCAGGACACGTCCCCACCGTAGCGGCTCTCCGACCGCCTGCCGCACGGGCGGTATGCTCGCCCGCGCGCCCCGTTAGCTCAGCTGGTCAGAGCAGGAGACTCATAATCTCTCGGTCGCGGGTTCAAGTCCTGCACGGGGCACCCTTCCGCGTCGCGCGTGCGGCGCGAGCGTCCGCGCGGTGTCATGGCCTCATGACGGTGCGGACCAAGCGCGTGTACGAGCCGGCCGAGGACCAGGACGGGTTCCGCGTGCTCGTCGACCGCCTGTGGCCGCGCGGCGTGAGCAAGGAAGCGGCGCACGTCGACCTGTGGCTCCGGGACGTGGCGCCGTCGACGGACCTGCGGCGCTGGTTCCACCACGAGGAGCGGCTGTTCGACGAGTTCGCCGAGCGGTACCGGGCCGAGCTCGACGCCCACGGCGACGCCGTCGCGGAGCTGCGGGACGTCGTCGGGCAGCACCCCGTGGTGACGCTGGTGTACGGGGCGAGGGACGAGCAGCACAACCAGGCCGTGGTGCTGCGCGACTACCTCGCGGCGAGCGCCTCGTCCTGAGCGCCCCGGGACGCGGGAACGTGGTCCGGGCGGTCGAGGTCGCGGCGCAGGTCGCGGTCGAGGGCGTGGCGCAGCCGGGGCCCGAGCGGTCGTTCGACGGCGCGATGGATCACCCAGGCGAGGGCGAGGCACACCGCGACCGCCACCGCGAGGGTCGCGGCGCGCGAGAGGTACGGGTGCACGGACTCGATGACCCATCGTCCCCACGACGAGTGCACGAGGTAGAGCGGGTACGTGAGGGCGCCGAGCGCGGTGAGCCAGCCCCAGGAGACGCGAGCGAGCGGCGTGAGCGTCGCCACGGCGACGAGCGCGAAGCACACGACGATCGCGACCCACCACGCGGTGGGGGAGACGACGACGTCGGTGCTGTTCTCGATGCGGCCGGACTGGATCCGCCCGGAGAGCGCCGCCCCGAGGAGCACGTTCAGCGCGAGCGCGAGCCAGAGGACGGGGGAGCGGCGCTCGCGGGTCAGCAGGTAGAGCACCATGCCGCCCGCGAAGAGCGGGGCGTCGGGGGCGACGAGCACCGTCGCGGCCAGCTCGGAGCCGGTCTGGGTCGCGATCGCGCCGGCGACGGGCCACAGCACGACGAACGCGAGGACCCGCGCCCGGGTGAGGCCGACGGCGACGAGCACGCCGACGAGGACGTAGAACCGCAGCTCGGACCAGAGCGTCCAGTAGACGGCCTCGAGGTCGGGGATCCCGAACGCGCGCTGGACCATGGTGAGGTTGGCCGCCGCCTGCGGCAGGTCGACGTCGCGCCGGCCGGGGACTACGAGCACCAGCAGGACCACCGTGAGCAGCACGGAGGCCCAGTACGCGGGGAAGAGCCGCCCGGCGCGCGACGCGACGAAGCCGCGCACGTCGCGGCCCCAGGCCGTCATGAGGATGACGAAGCCGCTGACGACGAAGAAGAGCTGGACCCCGAAGGACCCGTAGGCCGTGACCGCCTGGGCGTCGGGGAGGGAGGCGCTCGTGCGCGCGCCCCACGCGTGGTGGTTGACGGCGACGAAGTGGTAGACGAGCACCGCAGCTGCTGCCGCGAACCGGAGTCCGTCGAGCACGGCGAGGCGGGGGTTCTGCGTGGGCATCCGCGGCACGTTACCGAATCGTGATCAACGCCGCCTGGGAACGGCGTCCGGCGTGCGCGGAGTGCGCAGTTCTGGCACCGTGTGCGGGCCGGAGAACCCGGCGGCGCGGTGGGGGCGGCGTCCCGACGACCGAGGAGGTCCTGTGGCACCGAGCATGAGCTCGACCGGCAAGGCGGCAGCACGCGGCGCACGCGGCAGCAAGACCCTGGAGCTCCTGGCCCGCGGGGGCTACGCGGTGAGCGGTCTGCTCCACCTGGTCGTCGGCGTCCTCGCCGTGCAGGTGGCGACGGGCTCGGCCTCGAGCGAGCAGGCCGACCAGACCGGTGCGCTCACCGCGATCGCGCAGACGCCGGGCGGTACCGCGCTGCTGTGGTTCGCCGTCGTGGCGTTCGCGGCGCTCGCCCTGTGGCAGGTCACCGTCGCGCTGAGCGGCGCGGCCGAGACGTCCGACCGGCTCAAGGCCGCGGGCAAGGCCGTTCTCTACCTGGCGCTCGGGGTGATCGCCCTCCAGGTCGTGACCGGGTCCGCCGGCGGCTCCGGCCAGGAGGAGAGCATGACCGCGACCCTGATGGAGAAGCCCGGCGGCGTGCTGCTCGTCGGCGCGGTCGGTGTGGGCATCGTCGCCGGTGGCGTCTACCACGTCGTCAAGGGGTGGCGGAAGAAGTTCCTCGAGGACCTCCAGGGCGGGACCAGCGGGCACCTGGGCCGCGCCGTGGTGACGCTCGGGCGCGTCGGGTACATCGCCAAGGGCATCGCGCTCGGCGTGCTGGGCGTGCTGTTCGTCGTGGCCGCGGTCCAGCACGACCCGCAGCAGGCGGGCGGCCTCGACAGCGCGTTCGCCACGCTCGCGGCGCAGCCGTTCGGGGTCGCGCTCCTCGTCGCCGTCGGTCTGGGCTTCGCGGCCTACGGGCTCTACTCGTTCGCGCGGGCGCGGTACGCGCGGATGTGACGCGCGCCCCGGTGCGAGGCCGGGGACGACGGCCGGACGTCGTCGTGCGCATGGAAGAATGGTGACCATGGCGATGAGAGAGATCCGGACCATCCCGGACCCCGTGCTCCGCACCCCCTGCGACGAGATCACCACCATCGACGACCGGGTGCGCTCTCTCGTCGCCGACCTCGTCGAGACGGTCGACCACGAGGGACGCGCGGGGCTCGCCGCCAACCAGATCGGCGTCAACCTCCGGGCGTTCTCGTGGAACATCGACGACGAGATCGGGTACGTGCTCAACCCGCGCATCGTCGAGCTGTCCGACGACTACCAGGACGGCGACGAGGGCTGCCTCTCGGTCCCCGACCTCTGGTACCCGACGCGTCGCGCCTGGTACGCGCGCGTGGTCGGCACCGACCTCGACGGCAACGAGGTCGTGGTCGAGGGGACCGAGCTCATGGCCCGGTGCCTCCAGCACGAGTGCGACCACCTCGACGGCATGCTCTACCTGGACCGGCTCGACCGCTCCGTGCGCAAGAAGGCGATGCGCGAGCTGCGCGAGCACCTCTGACGGGGTTGTGCCCGGTCGGTCCCGGGCACGCCCGCCCGATCTCTCGCGCGCACGCGCGATGTCGTGCAAGATGAGCACGAGACACGCCGCGACACCTGTGCGAGCGCTGTGGACCCGCCCTGGGTGAGGACGTTGGGGAAGACGAAACCTCGACCTAGGGAGGCAGACATGGCCGGTGCCATCACCCGCGGTGTTCTTTACGTGCACTCAGCACCGCGTGCTCTGTGCCCGCACATGGAGTGGGCCGCGGGCAACGTCCTCGGCGTGCGCGTGTCGCTCGACTGGACCGAGCAGCCCGCCGCGCGCGGCCTCTACCGGGCCGAGTACTCGTGGCAGGGGCCGCAGGGGACGGGCGCCAGGCTGGCCTCCGCGCTGCGCGGATGGTCCCACCTGCGGTACGAGGTGACCGAGGAGCCCAGCCACGGCGTCGACGGCGGTCGCTGGTCCCACACGCCCGACCTCGGCATCTTCTACGCCCAGACGGACGTGCACGGGAACATCGTCGTGCCCGAGGACCGGATCCGGGCCGCGCTCGAGCAGGTGAGCGAGCCCTGGGCCATGCGCGACGCCCTCCACCTCGCGCTCGGCAAGGCCTGGGACGACGAGCTCGAGCCGTTCCGCTACGCCGGCGCGGGCGCGCCGGTGCGCTGGCTGCACCGCGTCGGCTGACGCTCGCGCGCGCCTGTCGGCAGCGACTGCCCACGAACGCCCGTCCGCAGGGACGGCGAAGGGCGCCTCCCCGAGATCGGGGAGGCGCCCTTCGCGTCGTCGTGGCGTGCGGTCAGACGCTGGCCACGGCGAGGGCGACGTTGTGGCCCCCGAAGCCGAACGAGTTGTTGATCGCGACGACGTCGCCGCTCGGCAGCGGCGCGGGCGTGTCGCGCACGAGCGGCACCTGGAGCTCCGGGTCGGGGTTCGCCACGTTGATCGTCGGGGGAGCGAGGCGCTCCGCGACGGCCTTGATCGTGAAGATCGACTCGAGCGCGCCGGCACCACCGAGGAGGTGTCCGGTCATCGACTTGGTGGCCGAGAGCAGCACGTGGTCGGCGTCGTCGCCCAGGAGCGAGCGGATGGAGCGGGTCTCGGTGAGGTCGCCCACCTTGGTCGAGGTCGCGTGCGCGTTGACGTGCACGACGTCCCGTCCGGTGACACCGGCCTCCTCGAGCGCACGGCGCATCGCCGCGACCTGGCCCCGCCCCTCCGGGTCGGGAGAGGTGATGTGGTAGGCGTCGGAGGACAGCCCGACGCCGGCGAGGCGCGCGTAGACGCGGGCGCCGCGGGCCGCGGCGTGCTCGGCGCTCTCGAGGACGACGACGCCCGAGCCCTCGCCGATGACGAAGCCGTCACGGTCGACGTCGTACGGGCGCGACGCGCCCTGGGGGTCGTCGTTGCGCAGCGAGAGCGTGCGCGAGGCGGCGAAGGCCGCCATCGGCATGGGGTGGATCGTGGCCTCGGTGCCGCCCGCGACGACGACGTCCGCGCGGCCCGCGCGGATCATGTCGACGCCGTAGCCGATCGCCTCGGCGCCGGACGCGCACGCGGAGACGAGAGCGTGGGCGCCCGCCCGGGCACCGAGCTCGAGCGAGACGTACGCGGTGGGCGAGTTCGGCATGAGCATGGGCACGGTCATGGGCAGCATGCGGCGCGCGCCGCGCTCCCGCAGCGTGTCCCAGCCGTCGAGCGTGGTCCAGATGCCGCCGATGCCCGACGACACGACCGTGCCGAGCCGGTCGCCGTCGACCTCGGGGCTGCCCGCGTCCGCCCACGCCTCGCGCGCGGCGATGATCGCGTACTGCGTGGAGGGGTCCATGCGCTTGATCTCGGGGCGCGCGAGGACCTCGGCCGGGTCGACCTTGATCGTCGCGGCGAACGTCACCGGGATCTCGTAGCGCTCCGCCCAGTCGTTCTCGAGCGTGCGCGCGCCGGACTCGCCGGCCAGTGCCGCGGCCCAGGTGGAGGGCACGTCGCCGCCGAGCGGCGTGGTGGCGCCGAGGCCGGTGACGACGACTTCAGTAGCGGCAGACATGGTGCTCCTCGGGGGTTGCGGCGGGGGCGGGAGGACGAGCGGGCCGGCGTGGGTGACGCCGGCCCGCCCGCAGGCCTGCGAGGCAGGCGGGGCGTGCTCAGGCCTGGGCGCCCGTGATGAAGGACACGGCGTCGCCGACCGTCGTGAGGTTCTTGACCTCGTCGTCCGGGATGCGGACCCCGAACTTGTCCTCGGCGTGGGTGACGATCGTCATCATCGACAGCGAGTCGATGTCGAGGTCGTCGGTGAAGGACTTCTCGAGCGCGACGGCGTCGGTCGGCAGACCCGTCTCCTCGGCGACGATCTCCGCGAGGCCGGCGAGGACTTCCTGCTCGGTGTAGGCCATGGTTTCTCCTTGTCGTGGGGCCGGCGGCGACCGGTCCCGGTGGCGGTGCCCGGTGGGTGTGCCGGGCGGTACTTCGTCAGACGGTGCGCGCGACGGACGGGTCCGCCGACGGCGTGGGTCCTCCCCGCGGGGAGGGCGGCCGTCCGTCCAGGGTGATTCTCCCCTACGGCAGCACGACCACCTGCGCCGCGTAGACGAGCCCGGCGCCGAACCCGATCTGGAGGGCGAGGTCGCCGGAGCGGACCTGCCCCTCGTCGAGCAGGCGCCGGGTCGCGAGGGGGATCGAGGCGGCCGACGTGTTGCCGGTCTCCGCGATGTCCCGGGCGACCGCGACGGACGCGGGGAGCTCGAGCTGCTTGATCATCTGGTCGATGATCCGCATGTTCGCCTGGTGCGGCACGAACGCGCCGATGTCGGCCGGGGCGACCCCGGCCTCGGCCATCGCCTTGGCGGCGACGGGGGCCATCTGGAACGCGGCCCACTTGAACACGCTCTGACCGTCCTGGCGCAGCGTGGGCCACCCGAGCGAGGGGTCCTCGCGCAGGTCCGACCACGCGTGCGTCTGGCGGATCGCCTGCGCCTTGCCGCCGTCGGAGCCCCACACCGTCGGGCCGATGCCCGGGGTGTCGGACGGCCCGACGATGGCGGCGCCGGCGCCGTCGCCCAGGAGGAACGAGATCGAGCGGTCGGTCGGGTCGATGAAGTCGCTCATCTTCTCCGCGCCGACCACGAGCACGTGCGTCGCGATGCCGGCACGCACGAGGGCGTCGGCCTGCGCGATGGCGTAGGCGTAGCCCGCGCACGCGGCGGAGACGTCGAACGCGGCGGCGGGCGTCGCGCCGAGGCGCTCCGCGAGCACCGCCGCGGCTGCGGGGGTCTGGTGGAAGTACGTGACCGTGGAGACGATCACCGCGTCGACGTCGGCGCCCTGGAGGCCCGCCCGGGCGAGCGCGTCGCGCGCCGCGGCCTCGGACAGGTCGAGGACGTCGACGTCGGCGCCCGCACGACGCCGCGTGACGATCCCGGTGCGCTGGCGGATCCACTCGTCGGAGGAGTCGATCGGGCCGGCGATGTCGTCGTTCGTGACGACGTTCTCGCCGCGCACCCCGCCGATCGCGAGGATGCGCGAGTGCGCCGGCCCGGTGGCCTGGCGCAGGGTCGCGCCGCTCACGCGTCGACGCCCGTGGCCGCGCCGGCCGCCACCGAGTGCCGGGCGACGAGGTCGCGAGCGGCCTCGACGTCGTCGGGCGACTTCACGGCCACGGCCTCGACACCCTTGAGCGAGCGGCGGGCGAGACCCGTGAGGACGCCTCCGGGCGCGAGCTCGAGCAGCGCGGTGACGCCGAGTTCCGCGAGGGTCTCCTGGCACAGGTCCCAGCGCACGGGCGCCGCGATCTGCGCGGTGAGGCGGCGGACGACGTCGCGCGCCTTGCCGTACGTGCTGCCCTCGATGTCGATGGTCCCGTAGGACTCGCCGTCGGCGTTGGACAGGAGCGGCAGGCGCGGGTCGGCGACGTCCCACGACGCGGCGACCGGCTCGAACTCCTCGAGCGCCGGCTGCATGAAGGGCGTGTGGAAGGCGCCCGCGACCTGGAGCGGGATGACGCGCGCCTTCGCGGGCGGGTTCTCCGCGAGGGCGGCGAGGTGGTCGAGGGCGCCGGCGGCGACGACCTGCCCGCCGCCGTTGACGTTCGCGGGCCACAGGTGGGCCGCCTCGATCGCGGCGAGGACCTCCTCCGGGTCGCCCCCGACGACGGCGCTCATGCCGGTGGGCGTCGCGGCGGCGGCCGCGGCCATGGCGCGCGCGCGGTGCGCGACGAGCCCGACGGCGCCGGTGTCCGTCAGCGCCCCCGCGACGGCCGCGGCGGCGAGCTCGCCGACCGAGTGCCCGGCGGTCACGTCGACGACGTCGGCGGTGTCGCGCCCGTCGAGGATCACGCGGAGCGCGACGAGCGACGACGCGACGATGAGCGGCTGCGCGACGGCCGTGTCACGGATCGTGTCGGCGTCCGACTCCGTCCCGTGCGCGCGCAGGTCGAGGCCCGCGGCCTCGCCGAACGCGGAGACCTGGTCGGCGACGCCGGTCAGCTCGAGCCAGGGGGCGAGCATTCCGGGGGACTGGGAGCCCTGTCCAGGGCACAAGACGGCGAGCACCCGTCAACTGTGCCAACGCGAGGGCCGTGCGCCACGTCACGACGCGCACCAACCTTGCGGAGGGTGGTTGTGCCGAACCTACAAGGCGTCGCAGGCGGGGAGCTCGCGGGACGTGGGGGGGCGCCCGGCTCCTCAGCGGACCGTCGAGAGCTGCCCGAGCGCGAGCGCGACCTGCAGCACGAACGACTCGCGGGCGTCCAGCGGGTCCCAGCCGGTGATCTCCGAGACCTTGCGCAGGCGGTAGCGCACGGTGTTGGGGTGCACGTACAGGGACCGGGCCGCCGCCTCGAGCGACCGGCCCGTGCCGAGGTAGGCGGACAGCGTCTCGAGCACCGAGCCCGTCGCCTCGGCGAGCGGGCGGTACGCCTGGGCGACGAGCGTGCGTCGCGCCGTGGTGTCACCGGTGAGGACGCGCTCCGGGAGCAGGTCGTCGGCGAGCACCGGGCGCGGGGCCTGCGGCCAGGCGGGCGCGGCCCGCAGCCCCGCGAGCGCGGCCTGCGCCGAGCGCGCGGCCTCCTCCAGCCCGGGGACCGTCGGCCCGATGACGACCGGGCCGGGGCCGAAGCGGGGCAGGAGCGACGCCGCGGCGGCCTGGAGGTCGCCCTCGCCGCCGAGCACGAGGACGAGCCGGTCGCCGTGGATGCCCACGAGCGCGTCGCCCGCCGCGCGGCGCGTCGCCCGGCGCAGCTCCGCCGTCCGGACCTCGTCGAGCGTCGCGGCGATCGTGCCCGCCATGACGAGCGTCGAGCCGTGGCCGCCCCAGCCGAGCGCCGAGACGCGCGACCGCAGCGAGTCGTCGCCGTCGCCGCGGATGAGCGCGTCCACGACGAGGGCCTCCAGGCGCGCGTCCCACGCGCCGCGGACCTCCGCGGCGCGGGCGTAGACCTCGGCCGCGGAGAACGCCACCTCCCGGGAGTAGCGCAGCACGGCCTCGCGCAGGTCGCGCTCGCCGCCCGGCGCCGCGAGCTGGTCCGAGTACGCCTCGACGACCTCGACGACGATGCGGACGAGCTGGAGCGTGTTCTGGAGCGAGATCGAGCGCGTGAGCTCGGGCGGGGCCGCGGCGAAGATGTCGCTCACGCCGTGCGGCGGGGCCTGCGGGTCCGCGTACCACGTGACGAACGCCGTGATGCCGGACTGCGCGACGAGACCCACGTAGGAGCGGTCCTCGGCCGGGAGCTCGCGGTACCAGCGGATCTCGTCGTCGAGCCGGCGCAGCGCGGCGGACATGAGCAGGCCGCTGCCGTCGCGCAGGCGCTGGAGGTTGTCCGCGTTGCCGGCCGGGCTCGTCGGGGTCGGCGCGGTCGCCGGGGTCCTGGGGGTGGCCGTCACGCGCCGAGCATACGGCCGGGGTTGTGGACAGTCCACAAAGCGTGCGCCGTGGCGGCCGCCGGGTCGCCGGGGGACCGGGTCGCTGGGTGAGCACCCGGACGACCCGCTAGGGTCGGGGAATGGCACTCATGCCCCGACTTCGACAGCTCATGCGTCGGCCGACGTCCGCGTCGACCGTCGGCACGCGCCGCCCACGGTCCGGGGAGAAGCGTGGCGACACGGTCCACGAGGACGCGCTGCGGGCGATGCTCGTCGACGACCCCAACGACGAGCGGGCCTTCCGCGCGCTCGCGGAGCTGGTCCGCCGTCGCGCCGCGGAGGGACCGACCACGGACGACCCGCTCGCCGCCCCGGCGGACGAGACGGAGAAGCAGCGCGCCGCCGACCTCGCGGTCTGGGCGCTCGCCGAAGAGCTCGCCGGGCACCCCCGTGGGTGGTACCCGCTCGTGGAGCTCGGCCGCCTCTCCCTCGACGACGACCCGGAGGCGGCCCTGCGCCGCTTCGCGACGGCCGCGGAGCGCGACCCCTCGGGGCACGCGCTCGCGCAGTCCATGGAGGTGCTGCGCACGGCGGGCCTGCCGGTCGAGGCGCTGGGCCTCGGCGTCGGCCACTGGCGCGCCCGCGAGCACGAGGCCGAGGTCGGGCGCCAGCTCGTCCTCGCGGCCATCGAGGCCGACCGGCCCCTCGACGCCCGCCATCACCTCGAATCGCTCGTCGAGTACGGCGACCCCCGGGGCGTCGCGCCGCTGCGCGCGGACCTCGAGCGCGCCGTCGCCCAGGCCGAGCAGCACCGCGCCGGGACCTGACCTACGGCGTCCGGCACCTTCCGGAGACGACGACGGCCGGTCACCCCGCGGGGTGACCGGCCGTCGTCGTCTCAGGCGGTGGCCGTCAGGCCTCGCCGCCCGCGTTGCCGGACGTGCCGGCGGTGACGTCCATCAGGCGGTACTTCTCGATCGCCCGGGCCGACGCGTCCGCGGGGACCTTGCCCTGCTTGGCGAGCGCCTGGAGCGTGCGCACGACGACGGACGGGCCGTCGATCTTGAAGTGCCGGCGGGCCGCCGCGCGCGTGTCCGAGAACCCGAAGCCGTCGGCGCCGAGCACCTCGTAGTCGCCCGGGACCCACTTGCGGATCTGGTCGGGGACCAGGTGGTCGTAGTCGCTCGTCGCGACGAACGGCCCCTCGGCACCGGAGAGCTTCTCCGTGACGAACGGGACGCGCGCGGGCGCGGCCGGGTCGAGGAACGCGGCCTGGTCGGCGGCGAGCGCGTCGCGCCGCAGCTCGTTCCAGCTCGTCACGCTCCACACGTCCGCCGCGACGCCCCAGTCCTCCCGCAGGAGCTGCTGCGCCTCGAGCGCCCACGGCACGCCGACGCCCGACGCGAGGATCTGGGCGCGCGGCCCGTCGCCCTCGCCCACGGAGATGCGGTGGATGCCCTTGAGGATGCCCTCGACGTCCACGTCCTCCGGCTCGGCCGGCTGGACCATCGGCTCGTTGTACACCGTGAGGTAGTACATGACGTTCTGGTCGCGGCCGTCCGCGCCCACGCCGTGCTCGCCGGGGCCGAACATGCGCTCGATGCCGTCGCGCACGATGTGCCGGATCTCGTAGCCGAACGCCGGGTCGTACTGGACGATCGCGGTGTTCGTGCCCGCGAGGAGCGGCGAGTGGCCGTCGGCGTGCTGCAAGCCCTCGCCCGTGAGCGTGGTGCGGCCCGCGGTCGCGCCGATGATGAAGCCGCGCGTGAGCTGGTCGCCCGCCGCCCAGAACTGGTCGCCGGTGCGCTGGAAGCCGAACATCGAGTAGAAGATGTAGAACGGCACCATGATCTCGCCCTGCGTGGCGTAGGACGTGCCGACCGACTGGAAGGCGGCCGCGGAGCCCGCCTCGTTGATGCCGGTGTGCATGATCTGCCCGGCCTCGGACTCCTTGTAACTCAGCATGAGCTCACGGTCCACGGCGAGGTAGTGCTGGCCCTGGGTGTTGAAGATCTTCGCCGACGGGAAGATCGAGTCCAGGCCGAACGTGCGGGCCTCGTCGGGGATGATCGGCACGACGCGCTTGCCGAACTCCTTGTCCTTGATGAGGTCCTTGAGCAGGCGGACGAACGCCATCGTCGTGGCGATCTCCTGCTGGCCCGAGCCCTTCTTGAGGATCTCGTAGGACTTGTCGCCGGGCAGCGTGATCGGCTTCGGCGACGAGCGGCGCTCGGGCACGAACCCGCCCAGCTGCTGGCGCCGGTTCAGCAGGTACTGGATCTCCGGCGCGTCGGGGCCCGGGTGGAAGTACGGGGGCTCGTACGGGTTGGCGTCGAGCTCCTCGTCCGTGATCGGGATCCGCAGGGAGTCGCGCAGCGCCTTGAGGTCGGCCAGGCCGACCTTCTTCATCTGGTGCGTCGCGTTGCGGCCCGCGAACGACGGCCCGAGCGCGTAGCCCTTGACCGTGTGCGCGAGGATCACGGTCGGCTGGCCCGTGTGGGCGCGCGCCGCCGCGTAGGCCGCGTAGATCTTGCGGTAGTCGTGGCCGCCGCGCTTGAGGTTCCAGATGTCGTCGTCGGTCATGTTCTCGACGAGCGCCTTCGTCCGCGGGTCGCGGCCGAAGAAGTGCTCGCGGATGAACGCGCCGGACTCCGCACGGTACGTCTGGTAGTCGCCGTCGGGCGTGACGTTCATGAGGTTGACCAGGGCGCGGTCCTTGTCCGCGTTGAGCAGGACGTCCCACTCGCGGCCCCAGATGACCTTGATGACGTTCCAGCCCGCGCCGCGGAACTGCGCCTCGAGCTCCTGGATGATCTTGCCGTTGCCGCGCACCGGGCCGTCGAGGCGCTGCAGGTTGCAGTTCACGACGAAGGTCAGGTTGTCGAGCTGCTGCTGCGCCGCGAGCTGGAGCATGCCGCGCGACTCGGGCTCGTCCATCTCGCCGTCGCCGAGGAACGCCCACACGTCCTGCTGCTCCGTGTCACGGATCCCGCGGTTGTGCAGGTACTTGTCCGTCCACGCCTGGTAGATCGCGCTCGCCGGGCCGAGACCCATGGAGACGGTCGGGTACTCCCAGAAGTCGGGCATGAGCCGCGGGTGCGGGTACGACGGCAGGCCGCCGCCCGGGTGCGACTTCTCCTGGCGGAACCCGTCGAGCTGGTCCGCGGAGAGGCGGCCCTCGAGGAAGGCGCGCGCGTACACGCCGGGGGAAGCGTGGCCCTGGAAGTAGACCTGGTCGCCGCCGCCGGGGTGGTCCTTGCCGCGGAAGAAGTGGTTCAGGCCCACCTCGTACAGCGTCGCCACCGAGGCGTAGGAGGAGATGTGGCCGCCGACGCCGATGCCGGGCCGCTGCGCCCGCGTCACCATGACGGCGGCGTTCCAGCGGATCCACGAGCGGTAGCGGCGCTCCAGCGCCTCGTCGCCGGGGAAGTAGGGCTCCTCGTGCACACCGATGGTGTTCACGTAGGGGGTGGTCAGGGAGGTCGGGACGGCGACGTTGCGCTCCCGGGCCCTCTTGAGCAGGTTCAGCAGGACGTAGCGGGCGCGCGGGCCCCCGCGGTCGTCGATCAGGCCGTCGAGGGCCTCGACCCACTCGCCGGTCTCGGCGGGGTCGAAGTCCGGAACCTGGCTGAGCAGACCGTTGATCAGCGGTCCGGTCTCGTCGTACGAAGCCACCAGCAACCTCATATCTCGTCGGATGCCGGGCGCTCGGCCGCGCGGTACACGGCCGACACCCGTCTCGGGCCCACTCCGGGCACGCGGCCGCGGCCGCTGGTGGCGACCGCGCCTCTTCACGAGACCAGGGTGGTCTACCCATTGTGTTCACAACGCGCGCGTAAGTCACACCATCGGGTGGTCAAGAGGGCGTGATTTCGGCGACACGGGGCGGACGGCGTGCGCGCCGCCGTCGTGCGGCCGCCCGGCCGTGCCCGGCCACGGCCGACGACCCGCGCGACGGCCGTCCGTGGGCGGTGCCTTGCCAAGCACCGCACCCTGCGGTGGGCTACCTTTGCCAGACACGGCAGGTCGTCCTGCGCGCGGGCGCCCGCCCGGGCGCGCGCGACGGCCCACCGCACGGACAGGACGAGGAAAGGAACGACACGACAGTGACCGACACCGTAGGGCCCAGCGGGGCGGACCGACTGGGGTTCGCGCCCGGCAACGTGGTCCAGGAGTTCGGCTGGGCGGACGACGTCGACGACGACCTGCGCGGTGAGCTCGAGGAGCTCGTCGGCGGCGAGCTCGTCGACGAGGACTACGACGACGTCACGGACGGCGTGGTCGTGTGGTTCCGCCAGGACGACGGCGACCTCACCGACCTGCTCGTGGACGTCCAGACCGTGCTCGACGACGGCGGCCTCATCTGGGTGCTCACCCCGAAGCCCGGCCGGCCGGGCCACGTGGGCCACAACGACATCCAGGAGGCCGCGACCACGGCCGGGCTGCACGCGACGAGCACGTTCGCCATCGCGCCCGACTGGTCCGCGACGAAGCTCGGGACCCGTGGCCGCGGTCGCTGACGACGCCGCGACCGCCGGGCGCACGACGCCGCCCGGTCCGGGCGACCCGGCGCCCGACTTCACGCTGCCGGACACCCACGGCACGCCCGTCCACCTCGCGGATTTGGGGGGCGGGCCGGTGCTCCTCGTGTTCTACCCCTTCGCGTTCTCGGGGATCTGCACGGGCGAGCTGTGCGAGCTGCGCGACAACCTCGAGGAGTTCGAGGCGGCCGGCGTCACCCTGCTCGGCATCTCGTGCGACTCGGTGTTCGCGCAGAAGGCGTGGACCGCGCAGGAGGGCTTCGAGTTCGACCTGCTCTCCGACTTCTGGCCCCACGGGGACGTCGCGCGGGCCTACGGCGTCCTCGACGAGGACAACGGCCTCGCGCTGCGCGGGTCGTTCCTGCTCGACGCCGACGGGATCGTGCGGTGGTCGGTCGTCAACCCGCGCGGGCAGCGTCGTGACCTCGACGGTTACCGACGGGCGCTGGAACAGCTCTGAGCCCTGGGAGCCGGGCGGTCGTGGCAGGTGGCGGGGTGCCGACCCGGTAGGCTGTGCTCCGCCGTTCCAGGGCCTGTAGCTCAGCTGGTTAGAGCGCCACGCTTACACCGTGGATGTCGGGGGTTCGAGTCCCTCCGGGCCCACCCACACCTCCCTCCCCGCCGGTCACGGTCGTGCCGTGTTGCGACATGGCACCCGTCGCCCGTGCGAGCGCAGCGCGCCGTGTCGGCGGCCGCCCCTAGCATCGGGCCCACCAGCAGCGACGACGTGACGGTGAGGTAGAGGGTGCTCGACAAGGTCAAGGGTCTGTTCCGGCGTGATGAGGGGCAGACGGGAGGCGACCGCCCGAGCGCTCGGCTCGTCGAGGCCCTGAAGGTGCTCGCGGTCGCGTCGCCGGAGCTCGCGGACCGCGCTGTCGCGTACGTGCACCGGGGCGAGGGCCCTGAGGTGCTGCTCGAGCTGGAGGCGCTGCGGGGCGGCGACGTCGAGGCCCTCCTCGGCCGTCCCGGCCAGTCCGGGGTCTACTCGTGGACGACCCCTGCCCAGGACGACCGGCTGAAGGCCGCCGTGCCGGGGTGGACGTCGGCGAAGGCGGTCACCGCGCGCTCCAACCTCTACACGCTCTCGGACTCCGTCACCGTCCCGGAGCTCGTACGCCTCGGCCGCGTCCTCAGCGCGGTCTCGTCCGAGGTGGACCGCGAGCGGGCGTCGGACCCGCGCTGGCTCACGACGCTCGTCAACGACATGTCGCGGCGCGCGAACGAACGCAGGCACGGCCAGAAGGGCAAGGGCGCGCCCGACCGCTGGACGCCGGACCTGCTCGTGGCCCTCGCGGTCGAGGGCGGCGTGCCGGAGGCGGACGCGCCGGCGGTGGTGCTGCGCGAGCTGTTCGAGCGGCCGGCGTCGGCCGGCTGGGCGTCGAGGCACCTGGGCCCGGCGCTGCTCGGCGACCCGGCGCGGGAGTTCGTCGTCGCGCACCTGGACGTCGCGACGCGGGTGCTGCCGGGGGTGAGCGCCGCGGGGCGCGGTGAGCTCGTGGCGCTCGTAGCGGCGGACCCGGCGGCGACCGAGACGTTCGCCCCGCTGCTCGCCGCGCTCGCCGCGGACACGAGCAAGGCGGTGCGCGAGGCGGCGGTCGCCGCGCTCGTCCCGCTCCCCGCGGCGCGCCAGCGCGAGCTCCTCGCCCCTCTGCTCACGTCGCTCCCGGCCTCGCGGCTCGGCGCCGTGGTGACACGGCTCGCCCAGGTCGACGGCGGTCTGGCCGCCCTGGAGGAGGCGGCCGAGCGGTCGACGGGCGCCCGGGCGACGCTGCTGCGCGACACCGTCGAGCGAGCGCGTGTCCTCGACGCCGCGCAGGAGGACGAGCCCGAGATCGACGTGCCGCCCTTCGAGCCGCTGCCGGAGACGGTGCTCGGCGACGAGTTCGTGCGGGCCGCGCGGGCCGCGATCGACACCGCCCTCGAGCGCGCCCGCGCCGACCACGCGGCGCACGCAGGGAAGAAGGACGACGACGGGTGGCCGCGGTGGCGCCGTCTGACCGTCGAGCAGGACCTCAAGGAGCTGCCGGGCATCACCGACGACGACCTCCGGGTCTTCGCGGCGTTCCTGTCCGGGACGAGCGCCCGGCGCCCCGGCGGCGTCGTCATGCGCCGGCTGTCCGCGCCGGGCGTCTTCTCGCGCCTCCCCGGCATCACGCTCCTGCACCGGCTGCGGCTGCAGGGGAACGAGGGACGCGGGCGCAGCGAGCGGTTCGGCTGGTACCGGCTCCACGAGGGCGACCTGCTCGACGTCGACCTGCGCGTCCTCGACGAGGCGCTGCGGCGCGTCGGACGCGACGACGCCGGGGCGCTGGTCGACGAGCTGTACTTCTCGACCTGGTGGGCGACCGACACGGTGACGCCCGAGCACGCGTGGCCCTACTACGCGGGGCACCTCGACCGGCTCGCCGCCGCGCTCGACGACCGCGAGCGCACGTACGGCAGCGCCAAGCCGGCCCGGGCGCTCGCGGTGCTCGCCCAGCTGCCGCAGGTCCCGCGCCGGTTCCTGCCGCGCCTGACCGAGCTCGCACTGGGTGAGGGCCGCACCTATCGTGCGACGGCGCAGGCGGCCCTGAGCACGCACCCCGGGGTGCGCGGGCTGGCCGAGCAGGGCCTGGGGAACGGCCGGTCCGAGGTGCGCCGCAGCGCGGCGGAGTGGCTCGCCCGGCTCGGCGACGTCGACGCGGTGCCTGCGCTGCGCGCCGCGCTGGGCAAGGAGCGCAGCGAGGTCGTGCGCGCCGCGCTCCTCACGGCGCTCGAGGCGCTGGGCGAGGACATCTCGGCCGACCTCGCGCCCGAGGCGCTGCTCGCGGAGGCGACCAAGGGCCTGCGCGCGAAGAAGCCGGTCAGCATGGCGTGGTTCGACCTCGACGCGCTGCCCGCGGCCCGCTGGGCGGCGGACGGCTCGCCGGTGGACCCGACGGTCCTGCGCTGGTGGGTCGTGCTCGCGGTCAAGCTCAAGGACCCGAGCGGTGCCGGGCTGCTGGAGCGGTACCTGTCGCTGCTCCAGGAGGAGGACCGCGCACGGCTCGGCAGCCACGTGCTCGCGGCGTGGGTCGCGCAGGACACGCGCAACCCCTCGCCGCAGGAGAGCGACGCGTACGCGACGGCCGGTGCCCAGCTGCGGTACGACCAGTACCAGGCCTGGGCCAAGCGCTCGCCCGAGCACTACTCGGTCGAGGCGTCCAAGACGCTCGAGGACCACCACCGCGACCTGTACCGCGAGCACCAGGCCACGTACGTCGGCTCGGCGGTCAAGGACAAGGGTCTGCTCGCGCTGACCGTCGCGATGCCGGGCGCCGAGCTCGCCGCGACGTTCCAGCGCTACGCGAAGGCGCACGTCGGGCGTCGCGCGCAGACCGAGGCGCTCGTGCACGCGCTCGCGGCGAACGGGCAGCCGGCCGCGATCCAGGAGCTCCTCGCCGTCTCGCGGCGGTTCCGCCAGGCGACGGTCCAGGAGACCGCGCAGCGGCTCGCGGGCGAGCTCGCGGAGCGGCGCGGCTGGACGGCGGACCAGCTCGCCGACCGCACCGTCCAGACCGCGGGCTTCGAGGACGATGGCCTGCTCCACCTCGACCTCGGCTCCCGGGAGTACGTCGGGCGCATCACCCCCGCGTTCACGCTCGAGCTCACGAGCGACGCCGGCAAGGTGGTCAAGGCGCTCCCGGCGCCCCGGGCGCAGGACGACCCCGAGCTCGTCGCGGCCGCCAAGAAGCAGCTCACCGCGAGCCGCAAGGAGCTCAAGGCCGTGGTCGCCCTGCAGAACCAGCGGCTCTACGAGGCGATGTGCGTGGGCCGCACGTGGACGGCGTCGGAGTGGCAGGAGTACCTCCTCGGTCACCCCGTGATGTCGCGCCTCGTCGAGCGGCTCGTCTGGGTCGAGAACCCCGGGACGGAGGGTGCCCGCCCGTTCCGGCCCGACGGCGGCGCGCTCGTCGACGCCGACGACGAGGACGTGGAGCTCGGGGAGGGGTCCACGGTCGGGCTCGCGCACGCCGTCCTGCTCGGCCCGGAGGCGACGGCGGCCTGGACGGCGCACCTGGCGGACTACGAGGTCACCCCGCTCTTCGCGCAGCTCGACGTCGCGACGCCCGACGTCCCCGCGGGCGCGACCGCGATCGACGACCACAAGGGCTGGTTCTCCGACAGCTTCTCGATCCGCGGGCGCGCCACGAAGCGGGGATACTCCCGCTCGCAGGCCGAGGACGCCGGGTGGTTCAGCGCGTACACCAAGGCGTTCACGAGCGCGGGGATCGTCGTGCAGATCGAGTTCACGGGGTCGTTCGTCCCGGAGGAGAACATCCCGGCCGCGGTGACGGCGCTGACGTTCGAGCGGACGGGCCGCGGCTCCGGACGGGGGACCGCGCGGATCGCGGACCTGCCGCCCGTCCTCGTCGCGGAGGCCTACCGGGACTATGTGGCGGTGGCCGAGGCGGGTTCGTTCGACCCCGACTGGGAGCGGAAGAGCCAGTGGTGACCCGCCGGACGCTCCCGTGAGCGGCGGCGCCGCCCCGTGATCGTCGTCGCGACGCTCGCCTGGCTGCTCGTCGCCGTGCTCGCGCGCCGGTCGACGGCGGTCCGGTCCGCCGTGAGCACGGCGACGTCGACGCTGCTCGCCCTCGCGGGCGTCGGGGCGGTCGTCGTCGTGGTGGCCGTCGCCGCGGACGACGGCGGGACCCGGGCGCTCGGCGCCCTCGCGAGCGTGCCCGCCGCGGCCGGCGCGGTCGCCGCCGGGACGTGGTGCGCGCGAGCGGTGGTCCGCCCGTGGACGGCGCGGCGGCGCGAGCGCGCCGCGGGCCGGGTCGCGTGGCAGGACCGCGTGCTCGCCGCCGCGGCGCGCACCGGGCCGCGCGTGCGAGGCGTGCGCGTCGCCGACGTCGCCGCCCGTTCGGCGTTCCGCGTCGCCGGGGTCCGCGTCACGGGCCTCGCCGCCGAGATGTCGTACTACGGCCTCATCTCGCTCATCCCGCTGACGACCGCGATCGGGTCGAGCCTCGGCTTCCTGCGCCCGCTCCTCGGCGACGACACCGTCGACTCGATCCGCTCGTCGATCGTCGGCGGGCTCACCACGGTGTTCGCCGAGCACGTGTCGACCTCGGTCGTCGCGCCGCTCGTCGACAGCCTGCTCGACGAGCAGCGCACCGGGTTCGCCGTCGGGTCGTTCCTCGTGGCGCTCTGGCTCGCGAGCCGCGTCTTCCGCGCCGCGGTCCGAGCCTTGGACGACGCGTATGGCGTCGAGCGGCGCCGCGGGGTCGTGGCGCAGTACGTCCTGGGGGTCGCGCTCGCCCTCGGCGCGATCGTCACGGCGGTGTCCGTCGTCGCTCTCGTCGTCGTCGGCCCGCTCCTGGGCGACGGCGCCGACCTGGCCGAGCGGCTCGGCCTCGACGCGGCCTTCCGGCAGACGTGGGACGTGCTGCGTTGGCCGACCGTCGTGCTCGTCTGCGGCGCGTACCTCACGCTGCTCTACCGCTACGCACCGAACGTCGACACGACGTGGCGGCGGTGCCTGCCCGGCGCGGCCGTCGGGACCGGTGGCGTCCTCCTCGTGTCCTGGGGGTTCGGTCTCTACGTCCGGCTCGCGGGACCGGCGGCGCCGGGCTCCGAGGCGGGGACGACGGCGGTCGTCCAGGCGGCCGGGCAGATGCTCGGCCTCGTCCTCGCCGGGGTCCTCTGGGGCTGGCTCACGAGCATCGTCGTGCTCGTGGGCGGCGTCGTGAACGCGGAGGCCGACCCGCACCGCGTGGTCCCGGCGGGACGTGCCACGGGCGCATCCTGGGCCGGTGGGGAGCGCGCCCCCGTGACGGGCACGGCCGCCGAACCCGTCGACGACCGCTCCCGCGGCACCGGCGCCGGCCGTGTGGGACGCGGCTCCTACGCTGACCTGCAGGACCACGGGCACGGTGCCCGCGACCGGACCGAGGAGGAGCCCGGGTGACGAGCACGACGACCGGTGACGAGCAGGCGCCCCTGGCGCTCGCCGAGCTGCGACCGCCGGCGGAGGTCCGGTACGCCGACGAGCTCGCGGTGCTCGCGCAGGCCGACGCCCGGCGCGGGGCCGACGTCCCGCCGGGCTGGCGCCTGAGCCCGCGCGCGGTGCGGGCATTCGTCGTGGGCGACCGGGAGCTGGGCGTGAGCCGCAAGTTCTTCGGCGACGACCCGCTCGTCGACCGCGCGGTCGTGTCGCTGCTCGGCCGGCAGGGCCTCATGCTCGTGGGCGAGCCCGGCACGGCCAAGTCCCTGCTGTCCGAGCTGCTCGCGGCGGCCGCGAGCGGCACGTCGACCCTCACCGTGCAGGGCACCGCGGGCACGAGCGAGGACCACGTGCGGTACTCGTGGAACTACGCGCTCCTCATCGCGGAGGGGCCGAGCGAGCGCTCGCTCGTCCCGTCGCCCGTCTACCGCGCGATGGAGAGCGGGCGCGTCGCGCGGTTCGAGGAGATCACGCGCTGCGCCCCGGAGATCCAGGACACGCTCGTCTCCGTGCTGTCCGAGAAGCAGCTCATGGTTCCCGAGCTCGGCGCCGACGCCCGTGTCGCGGCGCGGCCCGGGTTCAACGTGCTCGCCACGGCGAACCTGCGCGACCGCGGGGTCCACGAGATGTCGGCCGCGCTCAAGCGGCGCTTCAACTTCGAGACGGTCGCGCCGATCCGCGACCGCGCGTTCGAGATCGAGCTCGTCGAGACGCGCCTCACGGCGGAACTGGGGCCGGCCGCGGACCGTCCCGTGCTCGACCGTGACGTGCTCGAGGTGCTCGTCACCGTGTTCCAGGACCTGCGCACCGGCACGACGGCGAGCGGCGCACCGGTCAAGCGCCCCGAGACCGTGATGTCGACGGCGGAGGCGGTGAACGTCGCGATCGCGGCGTCGCTCGAGGCGCGCTACCTCGGCGACGGCACGGTCACGGCCGGGCAGGTCGCGCGCCAGGTGGGCGGCGTCGCGCTCAAGGGCGACGAGGAGGACGCGCGGCGGCTGCGGCACTACGTGGACAACGTCGTGCGGGAGCGCGCGCGGTCGGACGCACGCTGGAAGGACTTCCTCACGGCGGCGGGCGACCTGTGGCGGTAGCCCTGCGCGCCGCGTGGGGCGCCGCGCCGCCGCGGCTGCGCCAGGCGGCCCACGACTTCGCGCTGCTGCGCGAGCGGGACGGCGTGCACCTCGTCGGGGTGCGCCACCACAGTCCCGCCTGCGCGGTCGCGGTGGCCGCGCTGGTCGCCGAGGTCCGGCCGTCCGTCGTGCTCGTCGAGGGGCCCGAGGAGTACACGCGCCTCCTGCCCGCGCTGCTCGACGAGCGGACGGTCCCGCCCGTCGCGGTCCTCAGCCTCGCCGGCGACCTCGCGGACGCCGCGGGAGGCGGCGTGCGCGCCGCGGGCTTCTACCCGCTCGCGCGGTACTCGCCCGAGTGGGTCGCCCTGCGCGCGGGGCACGCGGCGGGCGCGGAGCTCGCGTTCGTCGACTCCCCGTGGGGGGAGCGTGGGGCCGAGGAGGACGACGAGCGGGGAGCCGCCGCGCGGACCGTCCTCGCGGAGCGCCACCTCGCGCACTCGCGCACGGTCGCCCGGCTCGCGGAGCGGCTCGGGTGCCGCGACCACGACGAGCTGTGGGACCACCTCTTCGAGGCGCGCGAGACGTCGCGCCTGCACGACTGGCGCGAGCTCGTCGACGACGTGTTCGCCTGGGCGGCCCTCGCGCGGCTCGACTACGAGGACGAGGCGCTCGCCGCCGACGGCTCGCTCGACCGCGAGGCGCGCATGTCCGCGCGCGTCGCGGAGCACGCCGCGCGTGCGGACGGGCCGGTCGTCGTCGTCACGGGCGCGTTCCACACGCTCGCCCTCGTCGAGGCGCTCGTCGGGAGCGAGCACGGCGCGACGGTCGTGGCGCGGCGCCCCGCGGACGGGTACGGCGACCTCGCCGACGCTCCCGCGTGGCTCGTCCGCTACGACGACGAGCGGCTCGACGCCCTGCGGGGGTACGGCGCGGGCATGCCCGCGCCGGGCTACTACGACCGGCTCTGGGCCGCGCACCACGACCCGGCCGGGCCCGCTGCCGCCGCGGCCGGGGTCCTGGTCGACGTCGGGCGCGGGGCGTCGGAGCGCGGAGCCCTCGTGAGCGTGGCGCAGTCCCAGGCCGCCGTCGAGCACGCGCACCGGCTCGCGGCCCTGCGGGAACGGCCCTGGCCGTGCCGCACCGACCTGCTCGACGCGATCACCTCGTGCTATGTGAAGGACCCGGACGACCTGGACGCCGCGGGCGACCGCCCGCTCGGTCTCGCGGTCGTCGAGGTCTTCGCCGGGCGCGCGCTCGGTGACGTCGCCCCGGGCGGTGCGGCCCCGCCGCTCGTCGAGGAGGCGCGTGCCCGCGCCCGGGCGCTGCGCCTCGACGTGTCCGACGCCGTGCCGCGCACCGTGCGGCTCGACGCCCGCCGTCGTGCCGCGCACCGCGACCGGCGTCGGTTCCTCGCGCTGTGCGCGTTCCTCGAGCTGGGCTTCGCTCGCCGGGTCTCGGGCCCCGACCACGTCGCGGGCCGCGGGCTGGGCCTCGTGCTGGAGGAGTGGACGTACGCGTGGACGCCGCTCGTCGAGGCGCGCCTCGTCGAGCTCTCCCACCGCGGGGCGACGCTCGAGGCGGTCGCGGTCGCGCTGCTCGACGACGCCCGTGAGCGGGCGCGCGAGGAGCGCTCGAGCGACGCCGTCGCGCGCCTCGTCGCGCAGTGCGTCGTCGTCGGCCTGCCGGAGCGGCTGCCCCCGCTCGTCGCGCTCGTGCGCTCCACGCTCGACGTGGACCCGTCGCTCGCGTCCGTCGTCGCGGGCATGCGACGGCTCGTCGCGCTGTGGCGCGCGCGCGTCGAGCTGGAGCTGGGCGACCACGCGGACGCCCTGCTCGACCTCGCGGAGCAGGGACTGGCCACGGCCGCGTACCTGGTCCCGGACCTCGCGGCGGCCGACGCGACGACGCAGGACGACGCCCTGGCGAGCCTCGTCGCGCTGCGGTCCCTCGTGCGCGACGTGCGCGGCGCGGGCCGGGACGGACCGGGCTCGGCGGCCGCGACGGTGGGGCAGGCGCTCGCGCGCGTCCGCGAGGACGCCGACGCGTCCCCGGCGGTGCGCGGGGCGCTCACCGCGTTCGCCGCCGTCGACGACGAGCTCGACGACGAGCTCGGCGACGAGCCTGGCGACCGCGGGCTCGTCGAGCGGGTGCGGGCCCAGCTCGCACCCGGCGCAGACCCCGTGGCGGCGACGGCGTTCCTCGGCGGGGTCCTGCGCGCGGCCCCGGACCTGCTGCTCCACACGCCGGAGATGTTCGACGCCGTCGACGAGGGCCTGCGTGGTCTCGACGAGGACGCGTTCCGAGCGGTCCTGCCGGACCTGCGGCGCGCGTTCACGTGGTTGCGGCCGACCGAGACGCACCGGCTCGCCGAGCGCGTCGCCGCTCGCACCGGGACGCGCGCGGACGCGCTGGACCGGCGCGTGCACGTCTCGGAGGACGACCTGCGGGCCGCGCTGGTGGTGGAGCGCGAGCTCGTCGCCGTCCTCGAGCGGGACGGGCTGGGCGCGTGGGCTCGCGGGACCGCCTCGTGACGGCGGGCGGCGGTCTGGGCGTGGCCGGGCGGGCGGACGACCAGGAGGCCGCGCGGCGCTGGCGGCTCGTGCTGGGCCGGTACGCGGGCGACACGCTGCCCGTGGCGCCGCCGGACCAGGCGCTGGACCGCACGCTCGGGCACCTCTACGACCGCGAGTACACCGCGCGCGGCCACCGGCACGGCACCGGGGGAGACCCCGACGGCGACCGGGGCAGGGGCCGCGGAGGTGGCCGCGGAGGGTCGGTCGTCGAGGGGCTCGACTGGCTGGGGTCGGCGCGCGAGCTGTTCCCCCGCGAGACGTTCGAGCGCATGCAGGTCGAGGCGGTCGGTCGGTACGGCATGACGGAGCTGCTCGCGGACCCGGAGGCGGTCGAGGCCGTCGAGCCGAGCGCCGAGCTGGCGTCGGCGCTCCTGCGCGTGCGGGGCAGGCTCGGGCCGCAGGTGCAGGACGGGCTGCGACGGATCGTCGCGCGCGTCGTCGAGGACGTGGTGCGCCGCCTGCGCCCCCGCTTCGTGACGGCCGTCGACGGGCGCCGGGACCGGTCTCGCCGCTCGTTCGTGCGATCCAGCCGCACGTTCGACGCCGCCGCGACGGTCCGCGCGAACCTCGGCCGCTGGGACCCGGAGCGCGGGCGCCTGCTCGTGACGGACCTGCGATTCTCGGCGCGGCGGCGCAGGGCGCTGTCGTACGACGTCGTGCTGCTCGTCGACCAGTCGGGGTCCATGGCGGCCTCGGTGCTCTACAGCGCGGTGAGCGCGGGCATCCTCGCGGGGCTGCCGGGGATCACGGTCCGCCTCGTCCTGTTCGACACGGCGGTCGTCGACATGTCGCACCTCGCGCACGACCCGGTGACGGTGCTGCTCACCGCGCAGCTCGGCGGGGGGACCGACATCGCGCGCGCCGTGCGGTACGCGGAGCAGCACGTGCGCGACCCGCGGCGCACGGTCGTCGCGCTCGTCAGCGACTTCGAGGAGGGCGGCTCGGTGTCGCAGCTGGTGTCCGCGGTGGGGCGTCTGCACGCGTCGGGCGTCCGGCTGCTCGGGCTCGCGGCCCTCGACGGGCAGGCGAACCCTGCGTACGACCGCGGCGTCGCGCGCAGGCTCGCCGAGCAGGGCATGGAGATCGCGGCGCTCACGCCGGAGCGGTTCGCCGAGTGGCTCGGCGAGGTGCTCCCGTGAGCGGGTCCGGCGCCGGGCCCGGTGCGTGGGCCGCGGTGTACGCGGGGTACGACGACGACGCCCTCGCCACGCTCGCGAGCCCGGGCCTCGTCCGGCGCGCCCGCAAGGACGTCACCGCCGGGCGGGTCGAGCCGGTCGAGGTGCGCCCCGACGGCGTCGTCGTGTCCGTGGGCGGGGTGCGGGTCGAGCTCGACGCACGCGGTCCCGCCGGGGCGCGGTGCGCGTGCCCGACGCCGGGCACGTGCCAGCACGTCGTGGCCGCGAGCCTGTGGGCGCGGGGGACGGGTGCCGCACCCGCGGCAGCTCCCGCCGCGGCACGTGACGGCGCGACGCCGTCCGCTTCCGCCCCGGACCCGGTGGCGGAGATCCTCGCGCTCGACCCGCGCGCCGTGCACCGAGCCGCGGGCGTCGCCGTCGTGCGGGCGGTCGCCGAGACCGTGCCTGCTGAACCCGTGGAGGGGGCGGTCGGTGGGCTGCCGGCGGAGGTGGCGGTCGACGGCCCGCGAGCGGAGGTCTCGTGGCCCGGCGCGCCGCGCGTCACGTACGTCGCGGGGGCGGGGTTCCCGGGGATGCTCGTGGCCCGCGAGGGGGCGGCGTGGAGCGACGCTGACGAGCGCCGGTGGCGGCTGGAGGCGCTCGTGCACGTGTGGCGTGCGCACGGCCGGCCGTGGCCCTGGCCCGAGCGGGCCGCTGCGACGCCGCGTGCCACGGGCGTCCCCGACGCCCGGGCGGTGGCCGACGAGGTCGTGCGCGCGGTCGAGCGGCTGCTCGACGTCGGGCTCTCGCACGTCGGCCGCGACGACCTGGAGGAGCTGCGCGGTGCGGGCGTGGTGGCGCGGCTCGGCCGGCGGCCCGCGGTCCAGCGCCTCGTGACGTCCGCGGTCGGGCGGCTCGAGGCGCTCGCGGACCGCCGCGACGCGGTCGACGAGACGGACTGCCTCCTGGCCCTGGCCGAGCTGTGGGCGTACGTGCAGGCGGTGCCCCCGCCCGACGCCGGCACGCCCGACGAGCGCCCGACCGACCTGGCGCGGGTCGTGCCGCTCGGTGCGCGGTGGTGGGTCGCGGCGTCGGGCGCGCGGGGTGTGACCGTGCACCTGTGGGACGCGGACGCCGGGCGCGTGCGGTCGGTCACCACCGGCCGCCCGCCGGGCGCCGACCCGACCTTCCGGCGCTCGTGGGACCTCCCGCTCGTCTGGGGCCGCTCGGTCGAGGCGCTGTGCCGCGGCCCGTTCGCGCTGCGGGACGCGATCGAGCGTGCGGATACCGGGCTGCGCGCGGGCGAGGGGCCCGCCGTCGAGCCGCTCGGGGCGCTCGACGCCGACGAGCTCCGCGACGTCGCGGCCCGCACCGCGACGACCCCGCCGCGGGCCGAGGCCGGGTTCGGCCGGACACCCGCCGCCGTGCGGGTCGTCATGGTGCGTGAGGCAGGGGCGATCGGCCTCGACGAGGTCGCCCAGGAGCTCACGTGGACGCTGGTCGCGGCGGACGGCGCGGAGACGGTCGTGCGCGTCGACGCTGCGGACGAGGCCGCGTGCGACACCCTGCTCGGGGTCGCGGCGGGGAACCGGCGCGTGGTCGCCGTCGCCGTCGAGCGCGACCTCGCGTCGCGGCGCGACGAGGCCGTCGGGCTGTTCGTCGACCGCCCGGGCGAGGGCCTCGACGTCGTCGTCCCGACGCTGACGCCGGCGTACGACCACCGGGCGTGGTCGACCCCGTGGACCCGGCTCCGCGCCCGGGTGCGGTCGCTGCGCGGGCGTGCCGGCACGCACGCGCGGGAGGTGGTCGTGCCCACGCCCGTCGAGGAGGTGTGCGACACGCTGCTCGACACGGTCGTGGCGCTCGCCGCCACGGGGCGCCGGCACCTCACGCCCCACCAGGCGAGCGCGCTCGCGCGCGCCGCACGCACTGCCGACGACCTCGGGGCGACGACGCTCGCCGCCGCGGTCGGCCTCGTCGCGCACGAGCCCGACGCGGCCCGGCTCCTGCGGGCCGGCTTCGTCGCGTCCCGGGGCCGGGCGCTCGCGCGCGCCGTGGCCGCCGCGCCCGACCCTGGGCCCCGAGCACGGGAGGGGAGCGCGTGAGCACCTACGCCGTCCACGTCGGCTCGCCGGGACGGGCCCGGGTCGAGCACGTCGCGGACGGCCCGGCGGACCCGGTCCGCGAGACCTGGGACGACACGAACCGGTGGTACCCGCCCCTGCTCGCGGCCGGGCGGCGCGTGGAGCGGTCGCACGACCTGCGCCTGTCCCACGTGCTGCTACGACGCTCGCGCCTCGTCGCGGGCACGCCGTTCGCACGACGTGACGCCGGGCCCTGGGACGCGCTCGCCGCGGTGCCGGCCGGGCGCGACCCGTCCGCGCCGCGGCAGCCCGTCGGGCTCTTCGAGCTCGGCGCGCAGGACGGCCCGAGCGTGCGGCTCGACCCCGTCGCCGAGCTTCGCGACCAGCTCGCGACCGTCGCCGCCGCGGACGGCCCGGACGCCGCGGGGCGGCTGCGGCTCCTGCTGGCCGCCGAGTCTGCGGGCGCGCTCGTCGCCGCCGAGATGCACCACGCGGGCGTGCCGTGGCGCGCCGACGTGCACGACGCGATCCTCAGCGGCGAGCTCGGACCGCGGCCGCGGCCGGGCGAGCGGCCCGCGCGCATGGAAGAGCTCGTCGCGCGCATCCGCACGGCGCTCGACGCGCCGCCTACCCTCAACCCCGACTCCCACCCCGACCTGCTCAAGGCGCTGCAGTACGCGGGCGTCGGCGTGCGGTCCCTGCGCAAGGGCGAGCTCGAGCGCACGGACCACCCCGTCGTCGAGCCGCTGCTGGAGTACAAGAAGCTCGCACGGCTTCTCACGGCGAACGGCTGGGCGTGGCTCGACACCTGGGTGCACGACGGCCGGTTCCGTACCGAGTACGTCGTGGGCGGGGTCGTCACCGGCCGGTGGGCGTCGAGCGGCGGGGGAGCGCTGCAGCTCCCGAAGCAGGTGCGGCGCGCCGTCGTCGCGGACCCGGGCTGGCGGCTCGTCGTGGCCGACGCCGCGCAGCTCGAGCCCCGCGTGCTCGCCGGGCTCGCGCACGACGAGCGCATGGCCGCAGCGGGTCGCGGCGGCGACATGTACGCGGGGATCGTCGCGTCGGGCGCCGTCGCGACCCGCGACCACGCCAAGGTGGGGATGCTCGGCGCGATGTACGGCGGCACGACGGGCGACAGCGCGCTCGTGCTCCCGCGGCTCGCGAAGGCGTTCCCCGACGCCATCGGCCTCGTGGAGCGCGCCGCCCAGGCGGGCGAGCGCGGGGAGATCGTCTCGACGCTCCTCGGCCGCAGCTCCCCGCGCCCCGGCGAGTCGTGGCACGCCGCGCAGGACGGGGCGTACGCGGTCGAGGATGCCGGTGCCACGGAGGACGCCGCGTCCGGGGCCGACGCGCAGGCGCGGGCCCGGTCGTACACGCGGGCCTGGGGCCGGTTCACGCGCAACTTCGTCGTGCAGGGCACCGCCGCCGAGTGGGCGCTGTGCTGGCTCGCGTCGATCCGGCGGCGGCTGTGGGACCTGCCCCTCGCCGCGACCCCCGGGGCGGCGCCCGCCCCGTTCGCCGACCGAGCGCACCTCGTCTTCTTCCTGCACGACGAGGTCGTCGTGCACGCGCCGGCCGAGCTCGCCGAGACGGTCGCGCACGAGGTCCGCGCCGCGGCGGCCGAGGCCGGACGCCTGCTGTTCGGCGACTTCCCGGTCGACTTCCCGCTCACGGTCGCGGTCGTCGACCACTACGCCGAGGCGAAGTGAGGCGCGGCGGGCAGGACGCCCGGCGCCGTCACCGCCGCGGCTCCCCGCGGTACGTGCCGAAGGACCAGAGGTTCCCCTCGGGGTCCTGGAGCACGAGCTCGCGGCTCCCGTAGTCCGTGTCCCGCAGCGGCACGACGACGCGACCGCCGGTACCCGGCACGCGCTCGCGCAGCCGGGCGTCGAGCGCCTCGATCGCGGCGTCGTCGGGCACGACGGCGTACGTGCCGCACGTGCCCGGCTCGCGCGACCACTCCCGCTCGGGGGAGTGGCTGCCGAGCATGATCCCGCCGCCGTGCGGCCAGTCGAGCTGGGCGTGCGCGACGTCGCGGTCGTCGCCCGCCATGACGGCCGTCGCGACGAACCCGACGACGTCGGTGAGGAACGCGACGAGCGCGCGGGCGTCGCGCGCCTGGAGGGTGGGCCAGACCTGGGGGCTCGGTGCCCCGGTCGGTGTCCCGGCCGCGTCGACGGCGGGGGTGTGGTCAGCGGTGTCCCGGGTGCTCTCGTGGATGCTCATGGTCCCAGGCTGGGCCGTCGGTGTGGCCCCCGGCTTGGATGTTCCCGACCTCCTCCCGGACCCACCCGGTCGGCGTCGTGCCGGCGAACCGCCGGAAGTCGCGCACGAGGTGGGAGTGGTCGGCGTACCCGGCGCTCGCGGCGACGTCCGCGAGCGTGCTGGGCCCGCGGCCGAGGGCGAGGCGCTGCACCGCGCGACGGGCGGCGTCGAACCGCGCGAGCCCGCGCGCCGCGCGCGGCGAGACCCCGAGCTCCGTCCGGAACAGCGTCTCCAGGCGGCGCTCGCCCAGCGCCACGTGGCGGGCCACGTCCCGGACCCGGGCGCGCCCGTGCGTGCGCACGAGCACCCGCCACGCCTCCGCGACCTCGGGGCGCACGCCGTCGCGCCGGGCGACGGAGCCACCCGGCGCGACGCCCCCGGGCTGCGTGAGCACCGCCCGCACGACGTCGAACGCCGCGGGCCACGAGCCCGCCTCGGCCACCTGCTCGCGCAACCGTTCGGCGACGGGCCCGAGCACCGCGTCCGCGTCCTCGAGGAGCCCGAGCTCGCCGGCCCGGACGCCGAGCAGCTCCCGGCACGCGAGGGGGTCGAGGGCGAGCTGCACGCCCGCCTGCTCGGGCGGCTGGTGGATGTACGCGGGCCGCGTGTGCAGACCGCCGACGAGCGAGGCGTAACCAACCGGGGCGTCGTCCGGCCCGACCGCCGTCGGCACGGCGCCCGCGGTGCTCACGACGAGCGTGAGCCACGGCGACGGCAGGCCGCGGTGGACGGACGGCGTGCCGTCCGTCGTCGCGGTCCGCAGGCGGTATCCGACCATCGACACGACGCCGGGCGGCAGCGTCCGCGGCAGGGCTCGCACGTACTCGTGCACGGCTCCAGGCTAGGCACTCACGTCGTGGCCCGCAGACCTCGCACCTGCGGGACGTCGGTGCCGGTGGCCGCGCGGCGCACGTGGGAGCGCGCGTGCTCGACGGCGGCGTCGAGCGTGTCGAACAGGTGGTTCTCGTGCCGGAGCTCGGCGAGCGCGCCGACGTTCGTGAGCAGCGCGCGGTGCCGGTCCTGGACGCCCTTGACGAGGACGGTCACGCCGCGCGCCTCGAGGCCCTCGATGAGCCCGCCGAGGGCCTTCGCCCCGGTCGCGTCGACCATGCGGAGCTGGGAGAGCCGCAGGACGACGACCGCGACGTCCTCGTGCGCCGAGGCGTCGGTCACCTCGGCGAGCACGCGGTCGGCGGCGCCGAAGAACATGGACCCTTCGAGCCGGAAGAGCGCGACGTGCTCGTCGCCCGGCTCGGCGGGGCCGGGCAGCGGCTCGCGGTGGACCCCGGAGGCGCGGGCGACAGTCCGCAGCGCGAAGAACGCGGCGACGAGGATGCCGATCTCGATGGCCTGCACGAGGTCGAACGCGACGGTGACGACGGCGGTCACGGCGAAGGTCGCCGCGCTGGAGCGCCCGGCGCCGACGACGGAGCGGATCGTGCGCCCGCCGATCATCCGGAAGCTCGTCACCATGAGGACGCCGGCGAGCGCGGCGAGCGGGATCCGCGAGACCGGGCCGGTGGCGAGGTACATGACCGCGAGGATCACGACCGCGTGCACGACGGCGGAGAGCCGCGTGCGGGCGCCGGAGCGCACGTTGACCGCGGTGCGGGCGATGGCCCCCGTGGCCGGCATGCCGCCGAAGAGGCCGCTGGCGACGGAGGCGACGCCCTGGCCGACGAGCTCTCGGTCGGGCTGGTAGACGGAACCGCCGCCCGGCCCGGACTGCACCATGGTCGCTGCGACGCGCGCGGACAGCAGGGACTCGATCGCGGCGAGCGCGGCGATGGCGAGCGCGGCGCCGCCGAGGTCGCGCAGCACGCCGGGCGTGACCGACGGCAGGACGGGCGCGGGCAGCGACGACGGCAGCGCACCGATGCGCGGGACGGGCGCGCCGAGCACCTCGACGAGGACGGTGGCGAGCACGACCGCGACGAGCGACGCGGGGATCCCCGCGTGGAGCCGGGGGAGCAGCACCATGGTCGCGGCGACGAGCGCGACGCAGGCGAGCGTCCACAGCACCGGGGCGGCGGGGACGTCGGTGACAGCGGCGCGCACGGCCTCCACGGCGGACACGAGGGTGTTGTGGCCGGGCGCGACCTCGACGCCGACCGCGGCCGGGACCTGCTGGAGGAAGATGATGCACGCGATCCCGAGCGTGAACCCCTCGACGACCGGCCACGGGATGTACGTGACGACCCGGCCGAGCCGGGCGAGCCCGGCGACGAGGACCACGAGCCCGGCGAGGACGGTGACGAGCGCCACGGAGCCGGGGCCGTGCGCGACGACGACGGGCGCGAGGACGACCGCCATCGCCCCGGTCGGTCCGGACACCTGGTGGTTCGACCCGCCGAGGACCGCCGCGACGACGCCGGCGACGACGGCGGTGACGAGCCCGGCGGCGGCCCCGACGCCGGAGCTGACGCCGAACGCGAGCGCGAGCGGGAGCGCGACGACGCCCACGGTGACGCCGGCGAGGAGGTCGGCGCGCAGGGTCCGGGGGCGCAGGTCGTAGTCGGAGCGCCGGGGCAGCAGGTCGCGGGCGGCGGCGAGGCGGTTCATGCCGAGGGGGACGACGCCGTGGTCGCGTCGAGCACCGCGCGCGCGGACGCGCCGGGAAGGGCCGGGAGCCGCCGCGCGGCCTCGAGCTGGTCGGACGCGCCGGCGAGGTTCGACAGGAGGAACGCCCGCGCGACGACGAGCAGCTCGGCGACGAGCGGCTCGGCGAGGCGGTACTCGACGGCGTTCCCGCTGCGCGTCGAGGTGACGACGCCCGCCCGGCGCAGCACCGCGAGGTGCTGGGAGAGCTGGGACGCCTCGCACCCGGTCACGTCGAGCAGCACGGAGACGGGCGCGGTGTGGTCGGCGTCGGCGGCGAGGACCTCGAGCACCTGGATCCGCGTGGGGTGTGCGAGGCACCGGAAGAGCTCGGCCTTGATGCGGTAGAGGGGGGCGGTCTCGTCGGTGCCGGGGGCGCCGTCGTCGGGCCGGGGTGGGCGGGGCACGGGTCCTCCGGGCTACGGGATGATGGCTTGCGCAATCCATCAAACCATGGCGAGCGGCGTCCGGCGGCCCGCCCGGGATAGCCTGCCGCCATGACCGCCGCGCCCGACCCGAGCACCGACACGCCTCCTGCGGACCCGGCGGCCGAGGGCGCGGGGCACCCGACGCTCGGCCGCGTCGTGCGGACGGTGGACGAGCTGTACCCGCCGTCGACGGCGGAGGACTGGGACGCCGTCGGGCTCGTCGCCGGCGACCCGGACGCGCCCGTGCGCAAGGTGCTGCTCGCCGTCGACCCCGTCGAGGAGGTCGCGGACGAGGCGCTGGCCTGGGGCGCCGACCTCCTCGTGACGCACCACCCGCTGTTCCTGCGGCCCGTGCACTCCGTCGCCGCGACGACGTTCAAGGGCTCGCTCGTGCACCGCCTCATCCGGGGCGGGTGCGCGCTGTACGTCGCCCACACCAACGCCGACGCCGCGCAGCGCGGGGTCGCGGACGCCCTCGCCGACGCGCTCGACCTGCTGCACCGCGTCCCCCTCGTGCCGCACGCCGCGCCGTCACCGCACGAGGCGGCCCGCACCGGCACCGGCCGCGTGGGCAGGCTCGCGGAGCCGACGACGTTGCGTGCGTTCGCGCAGCGCGTCGCGCAGGTGCTGCCCCCGACGGTGCAGGGCGTCCGCGTGGCGGGCGACCTCGACGCGCGCGTCGAGTCGGTGGCGGTCGTGGGCGGGTCCGGCGACTCGCTGTTCGACGCCGTGCGCGCGAGCGGGGCCGACGTCTACCTCACGTCGGACCTGCGCCACCACCCCGTGTCCGAGCTGCGCGAGCGCGCGCGGCTCGACGGCGGCGAGGCGGGGACGCCGTTCCTCGTCGACGTGCCGCACTACGCCTCGGAGTGGCCGTGGCTCCGCTACGCTGCCGAGGACCTCGTGCGCGTCCTCGCGCGCTCCGGCGCGGCCGTGGAGACGCGGGTCAGCACGCTCGTCACCGACCCGTGGACGGCGCGGTTCCCGTCCGCACCCGCCGACCCCGCAGCCGACGCCGGACCGCCCCGCGACACCGCGCAGGGCTGACCCCCGCCGCACGTCGACCCCCGCCCGTCCCCACCGACCCGCACGCCGGCCCCGTCCGGGGCCCACGAAAGGAACCACCCGTGGCCACTGCACCGCCCGCCGACCAGCTCCGCCTGCTCGACGTCCAGGAGCTCGACACGCGTGCCCAGCAGCTCGCGCACCAGCGCAAGAACCTGCCGGAGCACACGCGCATCGCCGAGCTCGACGCCCAGCTCGAGGACCTGCGCGGCAAGCTCGTGGAGTCGCGGACGGCGGTGAGCGACCTCCGGCGCGAGCTGACCAAGGCCGAGGGCGACGTGGAGCAGGTGCGGACGCGCGCCGCCCGCGACCAGTCCCGCCTGGACTCCGGCCAGGTCGGGGCGAAGGACGCGCAGGCGCTCGTCGCCGAGCTCGAGTCGCTCGCGCGCCGGCAGGGCGTCCTCGAGGAGGTCGAGCTCGACGTCATGGAGCGCCTCGAGGCGCACGAGGAGGCCCTCGCGAAGCTCGAGTCGGCGCACGCCGAGCTCGAGTCCGCCAAGGCCGAGGTCGTGGCCGCGCGCGACGCCCGGTACGCCGAGCTCGACGCCGAGGCCGCGCAGGTCGCGGGGCGGCGCACGGACGCCGTCGCCGGCCTCGACGCGGGCCTGCTCGCGCTCTACGAGCGCGTGCGCGACCAGAACGGCGGGCGTGGCGTCGTCGCGCTGCGCGGCCAGCACGTCGACGGGCTCAACGTCTCGCTGAGCCCGGCCGAGCTCGCGGCGATCACGTCGGCCGCGCCCGACCAGGTGGTGCGGCTCGAGGACTACGGCCACATCGTGGTGCGGCCGGAGGGCGCCGGCGCGTGAGCGGCACCAGCGGTCGGCAGCTCGTCGTCGAGGCCGACGGCGGCTCCCGCGGCAACCCGGGGCCCGCGGGCTTCGGGGCGCTCGTCCGCGACGCCGCGACCGGCCAGGTGCTCGCCGAGCGGGCCGCGTACCTCGGCACGACGACGAACAACGTCGCCGAGTACTCGGGCCTCGTCGCCGGTCTGCGCGCCGCCGCGGAGATCGACCCGGACGCGCGCGTGACCGTCCGGATGGACTCGCGGCTCGTCGTCGAGCAGATGTCGGGGCGCTGGCAGATCAAGCACGACGACATGCGCCGCCTGGCGGCCGAGGCCGCGGCGGTGCTGCCGGCCGCCCAGGTCACCTACGAGTGGGTGCCGCGCGCGCAGAACGCGGCGGCCGACGCCCTCGCCAACGAGGCGATGGACACCCGCGGCACCGTCGTGCGCGACCACGAGCCCGCGGACACGTCGGAGGTGCCGTCCGGCGCCGCGGCCGACCCCGCCACCGAGACCGCACCCGTCCCCGTGGACGGGGCGACCCTCCCCGCCGTCCCCGAGGGCGCGGCGCTCGACACGCCCGCCCGGCCGTCGGGCGCCACCGTCCGGTTCGACGACGCGCCCGCGCTCACGGTCGTGCTCGTGCGCCACGGCCAGACGCCGCTCACCGTCGCGGGCGCGTTCAGCGGCTCGTCGGTCCCGGGGCCGTCGCTCACCGCGCGCGGCCGGACGCAGGCCGCGCAGGCCGCGGACCTGGTGTTCCGGATCGGTCGCCAGGCGTGGCCCGACCTGCCGCGCCCGTCGGCCGTCGTCTCCTCGCCCATGGTCCGGGCCCAGGAGACCGCGCGCGCCGTCGGCCGCCGCCTCGGGGTGCCCGTGACGACGGACGACCGGTTCGCCGAGGTGGACTTCGGCGCGTGGGAGGGGCTCACGGCCGCGGAGGTGGACGCCGGGTGGCCCGGCCTCCTGCCCGCCTGGTACGCGACCGGGACGACGCCGGCCCCGGGCGGCGAGTCCGCCGCCGACGTCGGCGTGCGCGTCCGGCAGGGGCTGCGCGACCTCGTCGACACCATGCTGCCGGGTGCCGGGCCCGCGGGCCGCACCGTCGTCGTCGTGGGCCACGCCGTCCAGGTGCGGGCCGCGATCGGGACGGCCGTGGACGCGCCGCCCGAGCAGTGGTCGCGCATCCGCGTCCCTCCGGCGTCGGTGAGCATCCTGCGGCTGTGGGCCGACGGCACGAGCGAGCTCACGGCCCAGGGCGTCCCGAGCGACCTCTGACCCGGCCGAGGTAGAGGCCTGGTAGCGCGAGGTAGAGGCATGGTCGTGACCACGGCTCTACCTCGGCGGCCTCGGACGCGCGGTGCGGGCGACCTGGAGACCGGTCTCCACCCAGGCGTCGAGCTCGCGCGTGTCCGCCAGGCGTGGACCGTCGACGACGACCCACCCCGCCATCGTGCGGGTGCCCATCGTCATCGGCCGGGCGCCGCGCTCCAGGGCGGCGGTGCGTCCGCCCGTGCCGACCCGCACCATGAGGGCGTCCCCGGTGATCGCGACCGCCATGCGCCCGTCGACGAGGAACGCGAGGCCGCCGAACATCGTCCGCTCCTCGAACGGGGCGCGGGGCGCCAGCACCGCGCGGACGCGGTCGGTGAGGTCCTGGCTGACGGCCATGGGTCCACTGTGGACCCCTGCCCGTCCCGGCGCAGTGGCACGCGGCGCCGGCCCGGGCCGACAACCGCGCCGGACCGCTCGCCCGGACCGCTCGCCTGGACCGCTCAGGAGATGACGAGCTCGAGCGTCCGCGGGCCGCTGCGCGTCGTGGCGTCGTGCAGGGTCGCCTCGATCAGCCGGTAGGTGAGGCCCGAGCCGACCTCGGTCCCGATCACCGTGCCGACGAGCTCGCGCGCGGCGTCCAGCAGCCCGGCCGCGGACGACGGCGACGCCGCCTCCCGGCGCACGAGGTGCCCGGCGAGCACGCCGCGCGTGTGCTTGGCGTTGTGCGAGACGACGGTCCGCTTCCCGGCGTGCTCGCGCACGACCCGCACCGCGACCCACTCGGCCGCCCGCGGGCCCGATGTCCGCGGCTTCCACGCGCCCACGTACGTCGCGGACCGGCAGTCCACGACGACGTCGCCCGCGGCCCGCTCGTCGAGCACGGGGGCGAGGTGGGGCCGCCACGCCGTGGCGAGCTTCCCGACGCCCGGCAGGTCCACCGCCATGGAGAGCCGGTACGCCGGGACCCGGTCGGCAGGGGAGAGCGCGCCCCACAACCCCGACACGACGCGCACGTCCTCGCGGGCCCGACGCGCGGGCTCCCCGCCCGCGGCGAGCGCCCCCGCGAGGTCCGCGGCGCCGTACAGCACGCCCGTGTACACGTCGGCTGCCGGACCGGCCGGGGCCGAGCGCAGCACGGTGTTGCGTCGCACCTCCTCGGCGAGCCCCGGCGTCGTGCCCAGGACCTCGTGGGCGTCCGGCCGGGCGCTCGCGGCGGCGAGCGCGTCGAGGACCGTCACGCGGTGCGCGGTGAGCGCGGGGGAGGTCAGGGTGTCGAGGTCGACGGGCGGGGCGCCGTCGGGCGCGGGGGTCTTGCCCTCGGACGGGGGGAGCAGCACGAGCACCGGGTCACTCTACGAGCGCGCGCGACGTCGCCGCCGCGGGTGACCGGGGCCGACGGCGTGGGGTGCGTCACGGCTACGCTCGCCCGATGGCCCAGGTGAAGATCTACGGACGGCGCAGCGTGTGGGGCGCGCGGCGGACGGAGGTGTCCGACGCGCTGCACGACGCGCTCGTGCGCGCGTGGCAGCTCCCGCCGGACAAGCGGTTCCACCGCTTCCTGCTCCTGGACGACGACGACCTGGTCGCCCCGCGCTCGGACGCGTACCTGGTCGTCGAGGTCGTCTGCTTCACGGGCCGCACGCGCGAGGCCAAGCGCGCGCTGGTCGCGGCGCTGTACGACGACGTCGTGCCAGCCCTCGGCCTGACGGTGGACGACGTGGAGCTCGTGATCCTCGAGAGCCCGCGCGAGAACTGGGGCATCCGCGGGGTCAGCGGCGACGAGCTCGCGCTGTCGTACCGCGTCGACGTCTGACTCGCGCGTCCCCTGCCTCGGGCGGCGGGGGGCGGTCCGAGCCCCGTGCGGGGCCGCTCAGCCTGCCTCGGCGACGACGGCCAGCACCGCGTCGCCGTACCGGGCGAGCTTGTTCTCGCCGACGCCGCTCACCAGCGCGAGCCGCTCGAGCGAGCCGGGCCGGGCGGTCGCGATCCCGCGGAGCGTCGCATCCCCGAACACGATGTACGCGGGCACGCCCTGGGTCTTCGCCTCGCCCGCCCGCCAGGCGCGCAGCGCCTCGAAGAGCGGGACGTCGGCCTCGGCCAGCTCGGCGGCGGCCGACGCCTTCCGTCCCTTCGCCGCGCGCACCGGACGCGCCGGCTCGTGCCGCATCCGGACCTCGCGGCGCCGGGCCAGGACCTCCCCGCTCGCCGCGGTGAGCACGAGCGTCCCGTGCGCGCCCTCGACGGTGAGCAGTCCCTGGGCGAGGAGCTGGCGCACCACGGCCCGCCACTCGTTCTCGGACAGGTCGTCCCCGACCCCGAACACCGACAGCTCCTGGTGCCGGAACCGCCGGACCTTCTCCGTGTCCCGGCCGAGGAGGATGTCGACGACCTGCCCGACGCCGAAGCGCTGCCCGCGCTCGCGGTCCAGGCGGAACACCGTCGAGAGCACCTTCTGCGCGGCGACCGTCCCGTCCCAGGCCTCGGGCGGGGCGAGGCACGTGTCGCACGACCCGCAGGCCCCCGGGTGCTCCTGGCCGAAGTAGGCGAGGAGCTGGGCGCGGCGGCACTCCACGGTCTCGCAGAGGGCGAGCATCGCGTCCAGGTGCCGGCCCAGGTTGCGCCGGTGCGCGGCGTCGCCGTCGGACGTCTCGATGAGCTTGCGCTGCTGCACGACGTCGGCGAGGCCGTAGGCCAGCCAGGCGGTGGACGGCAGCCCGTCGCGCCCCGCGCGTCCCGTCTCCTGGTAGTACCCCTCGACGGACTTGGGCAGGTCGAGGTGGGCGACGAACCGGACGTCGGGCTTGTCGATGCCCATGCCGAAGGCGATCGTCGCGACCATGACCACGCCGTCCTCGCGCAGGAACCGGGACTGGTTCGCGGCGCGCACCGACGCGGGGAGCCCCGCGTGGTAGGGCAGCGCCTGGATCCCGTTCTCGACGAGCGTCGCGGCGGTCCTCTCGACCGACGCGCGCGAGAGGCAGTAGACGATCCCGGCCTCCCCGGCGTGCTCGGTCCGCAGCAGGTCGAGCAGCTGCTTCTCGGGCCGGTCCTTGGGCACGATCCGGTAGGTGATGTTGGGGCGGTCGAAGCTGGAGACGAAGTGCCGCGCGCCCTCCAGGTCGAGGCGCAGGGCGATCTCGGCGCGCGTCGCAGCCGTCGCCGTCGCGGTCAGCGCGATGCGCGGGACGGACGGCCAGCGCTGGTGCAGCACCGACAGCTCGAGGTAGTCCGGCCGGAAGTCGTGGCCCCACTGGGAGACGCAGTGCGCCTCGTCGATCGCGAACAGCGCGATCGGCGTCCTGTCGAGCAGGTCGAGGGTGGCGCGGCTGCGGAGCCCCTCCGGCGCCACGTAGAGCAGGTCGAGCTCACCCGCCACGAGCGCGCGCTCCACGGCGCGGCGGTCCTCCGAGGACAGCGTGGAGTTGAGGAACGCGGCGCGGACGCCGAGCGCCGCGAGGGCGTCCACCTGGTCCTGCATGAGGGCGATGAGCGGGGAGACCACGACGCCGGTCCCTGGACGGACCAGGGCGGGGATCTGGTAGCACAGCGACTTGCCCCCGCCGGTCGGCATGAGCACCAGGGCGTCGCCGCCGTTGACGACGGTGTCGATGACGGCCGCCTGCTCACCCCGGAACGCGTCGTACCCGAAGACTCGCCGGAGCACGTCGAGCGCGGGGTCGGTCGCAGTCGCTGTGGCCACCCGGGCACCCTACCGAGGAGTTCCGACACGACGGTCCCGGCGCGTCCGCCCCACCGCCGGGGCGCCCGTCACGGGCGGCGGAGCTCCGCGGGCAGGTCGTCCCGGTGGCGGACGGCGAGCGACGTCACCGCGCGGGTCAGGCAGACGTACAGCCGTCGCAGCCCCGTGACCCGGTCGGGCTCGCCCCGGACGACGCCCTCCGGGTCGTCCAGCACGACGTGGTCGAACTCCAGCCCCTTCGCGAGCGACGCGGGCACGAGGTCGAGGCGCGCGTCGAACTCGACCGCGCCGTCGTCGTCCGACGCCTCGCCGACGACCGCGAAGGCGAGGCCCGCCGCGGCGAGCGCCGCGCGCGCGGCGTCCGTGCCGGCGTCGGGCACGATCAGCCCGACCGACCCCTCCCGGGCGAGCGCCGTGCGGACCAGGTCCACGAGCGGCCCGGTGGTGAGGACGAGCTCGCCCCGCGCCCGGCGGACGGCGACCGGCGGGTCGAGGTCCGGCGCGATCGAGGGGAGCAGGCGGGCCGCGTACTCGATGACGTCGCCGGGGACGCGGAAGCCGGCGGTGAGCTGCTCTACGTGGCCGTCGGGCTTGCCGAGGTGCGTCAGCGCGTCGGTCCACGAGGAGACCCCCCACGGCGTCGTCGCCTGGGCCAGGTCGCCCAGCACCGTCAGCGAGCCGGTACGCGCCCAGCGCCCGAGAGCGCGCAGCATCATCGGCGACAGGTCCTGCGCCTCGTCCACCACGACGTGCGCGACCGACGCGCCGCGGGCCAGCAGGTCCGCGACCTCGTCGAGCAGGACGAGGTCGGCCAGCGTCCAGCGGGCCGTGCCCGGTGTCCGGGACGGTCGGGCCGGGCGCAGCAGCTCCTGCTCGGCCGGGGTGAGGACGCCGTCGGCGCTCGCGGCGAGGAACGCGGGGTCGACGAGGAGCCGGTGCAGCAGCGCCGTCGGCGTGACCTTCGGCCACACCGCGGCGGTGTAGTCCCGGACCGGGCGGGTGCGCGCGAGCGCGTCCCACGCCCGCTCGTCGAGCGCCTCGCCCGACTCCTCGATCTGCACGAGGATCCGGTGCGCGAGCGCGTGCCGCAGGTGGTCGCGACCGGCGTCGAAGCGCGGCTCCCGGCCGACCACCTGCGCCACGCACTCGCGGGCCTCGTGCGCGGCGACGCGCCAGCGGCGCGCACCGCGGGGCAGCACGAGCGCCTCGGACGGCTCGACGAGGTGCGACCACACCGCGCGGCGGAGGACCTCGGCCATGCGCACGTCGCCCTTGAGCCGCGCGACGTCCGCGGGCTCCGTGCCGCGCAGGCGGCCGTGCGCCGTGACGATCTGCTCGACGGTGGTCTGGGTCGCGTCGACCTCGCCGAGGGCGGGCAGCACGTCGCGGATGTACCGCAGGAAGCTCGCGTTGGGCCCGACGACGGTCATCCCGGCGCGGCTCACCCGCTCGCGGTGGGAGTACAGCAGGTACGCGGCGCGGTGCAGCCCGACGGCGGTCTTGCCGGTGCCGGGCGCGCCCTGCACGACGACGGTCCGGTCGATCCCGCTGCGCACGATGACGTCCTGCTCGGGCTGGATGGTGGCGACGATGTCGCGCATCGGCCCGGTACGGGGCCGCTCGATCTCGGCCTCGAGGATCGCGGAGGACTCCGCGCCGGGACCCGGTGCGGTGAGCGACTCGTCCTCGAAGCCGGTGAGGGCGCCGCGCTGGAAGCCGTAGCGGCGACGGACGGCGACCCCCATCGGCTCGGTGCGGGTGGCGCGGTAGAAGGGCGTGCTCACCGGGGCGCGCCAGTCGACGACGAGCGGGTCGCCCTCGGGGTCGGAGACGTGACGGCGTCCGATGTGGAAGACCTCGGCGGGCTCGTGGCCGGTGCCGTCGAGGTCGATGCGCCCGAAGAAGAGCGGGACCTCGGGGTCGTCGGCGAGCTGGGCGAGCCGACGGGCGAGCGCCGCCTCGAGGTACTCGGCGCTGACCCGGTCTCCCGCGAGCGCGTCGAGCGACCCGGCCCGCTCGCGCATGCGGGCGAGCTGCCTGCGGGCGTCGGCCAGGAACTCCTGCTCCCGGGCGAGCTCGGCCGACGTGTCGGGGGCGGGTGCCGCGCTCGGGGCGTCGGGGGCGGACGGTTCGGCGGTGGCGGGCACGACAGACCTCCGGGAGCGGGCTTCGAGGGGGGCGGGCCATCCTACGGGGCACGACCCGCCGCCGGGACCGGTCGCTGGTCCGCCGAGCCGCCCGGGAGCGGTAGCCTTGCTGGCGCGGACGAGTCGGTCGGACGGTCGCGTCGGGAGGCCTCGTGCCTCCTGCCGAGGAACGTCCGGGCTCCGAAGGGCAAGGTGGTGGGTAACGCCCACCCGGGGTGACCCGCGGGACAGTGCCACAGAGAACAGACCGCCGCGTCGGGAAGGGCTCCGGCCCCGACCGGTGCGGTAAGGGTGAAACGGTGGTGTAAGAGACCACCAGCGGACCGGGTGACCGGTCCGGCTCGGTAAACCCCACCTGGAGCAAGGTCAGACAGACTGTGTCTGAGGGCTGCCCGCCCGATTCTCCACGGAGAAGCACAGTCGGGTAGACCGCTCGAGCCCTGCGGCGACGCAGGGCCTAGATGGATGACCGTCGCCCGCGCGAGGGTGACCTCGCGCGGGAACAGAACCCGGCGTACAGACCGGCTCGTCCGCATCGCACCGCCCGACCTGAGACAGCGGCGCCTCCTCTGGTGCCGTGACGATCGACGCTGACATCGACGACGGCGATGACGACTTCAACGGCGTCGGGTTGTGCCCTGCCCCCCCCTGGCGCTGACCGTCCCCGGACTGGGGTGAGCCCAGCGCGGACGCCTCCACTCCGTCCACGCCGGGCTCTGCGACAGAGTTACGGCCGCCTCGCATCAGAGACGGCGCGAGCCGGGCACCTACACGCGTCCCCGACCGCGTCGTGTCGAGGGTCGTCAGCCGCCTCTGGACGGCTAGTGCGCTCTGAGCTGCCCTGCTTCGTCGAACCCCAGCCGGGCGGGTGGTGTCTCGCGCATGCGGAGCAGTTCGTCGATGTGAGTCATCAGGAGAGCGAAGCCCGCCCAACGAGGCTCTCGTCCGGGCCAGAGCACCTCGACGTCGTCGGCGACCGCGTCGAGGAAGCGGTTCAGGTCCTCGTCGTCGACGTCCAGGACGATCGGCGGGGCGTACTGCCTGTCGTCCCAGCGGTGGATCTGCGCTCCGTCGGTGGTGACGCGCACGTCGTTGCCGTCGGAGGCCGACTGGAGGGCGAACTGCTCGACGGTTCGGGTGGTCATGAAAACGCAGGGTAGATGGTGCCCTGGTTGCCGGTCGCGGACGACAACGACGACCGGGCGTGCGGGACCGCGACCGCGCCGCCGTCGACGGACGTGTCCGTGATGCTCTCCCCGCCGTCGGGCCAGGCGAGACCGGGCGAGCGCGTGCAGCTCGACGCCGTCGTGCGCAACGGCGGCCCGGCGGGCACGACCGCCGAGGTGCGCTGCACGCCGGCGGCCACCGCCGCGCTCGCCGTCGTGGCGGCGACGGTCCTCACGTGCGTCGTCGGCGACCTGCCGCCCGGCGCCGCGGTGACGTACCGCCTCACGGGCACCGCCACCGGGGCGCCGGGCACGGACCTCGTCGTCACGGCGCGGGTCGCGCACGACGCCCCGGACACCGTCCCGGAGAACGACGTCGCGGCCGCGACGGTCCGTCTGCTGCTCGGAGCGACGCCTCCTCCCGGCCCCGGCCCCGACCCCGGTCCCGGCCTCCCGCCGTCGGGCCCGGGGGAGGCGCCCGCCGGTGCGGTGCCGGGCTCGCACCCGGCCGCCCCGGGGCCGTCCGCGGGGCCCTCGTACGCCCTCGCCACGACCGCCGGCCTGGCTGCGCTCGCCGCCCTCATGCTCGGCCTCGGGACGCTGCTCGTGCGCGGGCACGGGAGGGCCGCGCGCGGCCCGGGCGGGCTCGGGCCGCGGCGGCCGCGAGGCGGCGGGACGGCGTGAGCGCCGCGGTACGGCGTTAGGCTGTCGTGCCGCACCCGCCGCGGAGACGCCGGTCCGCCGGCGCGTCCGCCCGCCTCTCCCGGCACCACCGGGAGGACGGGCCCCGTCCTACTCGTGCCGAGGAGCACCATGTCGCACCACGACTCGCACACGCCTCCGCTCGCCTACGTCATCGCCGGTTCCGAGGCCACCGGCGGCGCCGGCATCCAGGCCGACCTGAAGACGTTCCAGGAGCTCGGCGCCTACGGCGTCGGCACGCTCACGTGCATCGTCTCGTTCGACCCGAAGAACGACTGGGGCCACCGCTTCGTCCCCGTGGACCCGCAGGTGATCGCCGACCAGTTCGAGGCGGCGACGGTCACGCACGAGCCCTCGGTCGTGAAGATCGGCATGCTCGGCACGCCCGCGACGATCGACGTCGTCGCCGAGTCGCTGCGCTCGCGCACGTGGGAGCACGTCGTGCTCGACCCGGTCCTCATCTGCAAGGGCCAGGAGCCCGGTGCCGCCCTCGACACCGACACGGCGCTGCGCGCGCAGGTCCTCCCGCTCGCGACCGTCGTCACGCCCAACCTCTTCGAGACGCGCACGCTCGCGGGCGTCGAGTCGATCGAGACCGTCGAGGAGCTCGTCGAGGCGGCGCGCAAGGTCCAGGCGCTCGGCCCGCGCGCCGTCGTCGCGAAGGGGGGCGTCGAGCTGCCCGGCCCCGACGCGGTCGACGTCCTGGTCGACGGCGACGAGGTGCACGTGCTGCGCACCCCGAAGATCGGCGAGGAGCGCGTGAGCGGGGCCGGCTGCACGTTCGCCGCCGCGATCACCGCGGAGCTTGCGAAGGGCGCCTCGGTGCTCGACGCCGCGCGCGTCGCCAAGGACGTCGTCACCGCCTCCATCGAGGACCGCGTGGCGTCGAACGCGCCGTTCGACGCGGTACGGGTCGGCGCGCGCCGCTGACCTCCTGCGGCGTGCCCGGGCCGCGGCCTCGCGACCCCGGGCCGACCCGTGCTCGACCAGCGATCACCCCTCGGACGTCTCGACGTCCCCTGACGGTCAAGGAATACTCTCGTCACCGTGAACGACCTCTCCCCTTCGGAACTGTCCCCGTCCCCGGGTGCTGCCGACGGCCCCGACCGGGTCTCCGCCGACGTCTCCGACCTCCCCGACGACACCGGGCACGCCGGGCGCGGCCTCGCGCGCCACGACGTCCCGGGCCCGCTGCGCGACGACGTCCGCCTCCTCGGCGGCCTGCTGGGCACCGTGCTGCGCGAGACGGGCGGCCAGGACCTGCTCGACGACGTCGAGCGGCTCCGCGAGCTCTCGATCCGCGCGTACGACGACCGGTCGGACGCGGTGCTCGCCGAGGCCGAGGCGCTCGTCGAGGGCCTGTCCATGGCGCGCGCCGAGCAGGTCGCCCGGGCCTTCACGTGCTACTTCCACCTCGCGAACCTCGCGGAGGAGTACCACCGCGTGCGCGTCCTGCGCGAGCGCGAGGCGGAGTTCGCGACCCGCGCCACGACGCCCGACGACTCGCTGCCCGAGGCGTTCGAGCAGCTCGTCGGCGAGGTCGGGCGCGAGGAGGCGCTGCGCCGGCTGCGTCGCCTCGAGTTCCGCCCCGTGCTCACCGCGCACCCCACGGAGGCGCGCCGTCGTGCGGTCTCCGGCGCGGTGCGGCGCATCGCGACGCTCCTCGACGAGCGGGACGCGCAGCGCCTCGGCGGCACGTCGCTCGCGGAGAACGAGCGTCGTCTCCTCGCCGAGATCGACACGATGTGGCGCACCGCCCCCATCCGCGAGCACAAGCCGTCGGTCCTCGACGAGGTGAAGACGGCGCTCGGCGTGTTCGACGCGACGATGTTCGACACGTTCCCCACCGTCTACCGCCGCCTGGACGACTGGCTGCTGGGCGACGAGGCGGGGCGCGAGGAGCCGCTCGTGCGGCCGTTCGTCAGCCTGGGTACGTGGATCGGCGGCGACCGCGACGGCAACCCGAACGTCACGGCCGACGTCACGCGCCAGGCCGCTGCGATCGCCGCCGACCACGCGCTCGCGGCGCTCGAGCAGCAGGCGCGCGCCGTCGGGCGCAAGCTCACGCTCGACCAGGACGGCACGCCGCCGTCGGACGGCCTGCGCGCCCTGTGGGAGCGTCAGCGCCGGCTCTCGGAGGCGGTCACCGTCGCCGCGTCGGAGGCGTCGCCGCGCGAGCCGCACCGTGCGGTCCTGCTCGTCGTCGCGGACCGCATCGCCGCGACGCGGGCCCGCAACGCCGACCTCGCCTACCCGAACGCCGAGCAGCTCGAGTCCGACCTGCGCGTCGTCCAGGAGTCGCTCGTGGCGGCGGGCGCGCCCCGTGCGGCGTACGGGGACCTGCAGCAGCTCGTGTGGCAGGTCGAGACGTTCGGGTTCCACCTCGCGGAGCTCGAGGTGCGTCAGCACTCCCAGGTCCACGAGGGGGCGCTCGCCGAGATCGCGGAGAAGGGCCTGCACGGCGACCTCTCCGACCGCACGCGCGAGGTGCTCGACACGTTCCGCGCGCTCGGCGCGGTCCAGCAGCGCTACGGGATCCGTGCCGCACGCCGCTACATCGTGTCGTTCACGCAGAAGCCGGAGCACCTGGCCGCGGTGTACGAGCTCGCGGAGCTCGCGTTCGAGGGCTCCGACGAGGCGCCCGTGGTCGACGCGATCCCGCTGTTCGAGACCTTCGCCGACCTCCGGGCGAGCGTCGACATCCTCGAGTCCATGCTCACGCTGCCGCAGGTGCAGCGCCGCCTCGCCGAGAACGGGCGCCGCGTCGAGGTCATGCTCGGCTACTCGGACTCGTCGAAGGACGTCGGCCCGGTGTCCGCGACCCTCGCCCTGCACGACGCGCAGAGCCGCATCGCGCAGTGGGCCGAGCGCCACGACATCACGCTCACGCTGTTCCACGGCCGCGGCGGAGCCCTCGGCCGCGGCGGCGGCCCGGCGAACCGTGCCGTGCTCGCCCAGCCCCCGGGCTCGGTCGACGGCCGCTTCAAGCTCACCGAGCAGGGCGAGGTCATCCTCGCGCGCTACGGCGACCCGACGATCGCGTCGCGCCACATCGAGCAGGTCGCCGCGGCGACGCTGCTCGCGTCGGCGCCGTCGACGGAGAAGCGCAACGCCGAGGCGACCGAGCGCTACCGCGACCTCGCGGCCGCGCTCGACGAGTCGTCGCGCCGCCGGTTCCACGAGCTGGTGCGCGCGGACGGGTTCCCGCAGTGGTTCTCGCAGGTGACCCCGCTCGAGGAGGTCGGCCTCCTGCCGATCGGCTCCCGCCCGGCACGTCGCGGCCTGTCGGTCTCGTCGCTCGACGACCTGCGCGCGATCCCGTGGGTGTTCTCCTGGTCGCAGGCGCGCATCAACCTCGCGGGCTGGTACGGGCTCGGCACGGCGCTGCGCGAGTTCGGCGACCTCGAGCTGCTGCGCGAGGCGCACCGCGAGTGGCCGCTCTTCGCGACGCTGCTGGACAATGTCGAGATGTCGCTCGCCAAGACGGACGAGCGCATCGCCGAGCGGTACCTCGCGCTCGGGGACCGCGACGACCTCGCGCAAGCGATCCTCGACGAGCTGCGCCTCACGCGCGAGCAGGTCCTCGCGGTGACGGAGAACGCGTGGCCGCTCGCGGGCCGGCGCGTGCTGGGCCGCGCGGTCCAGCTCCGCAGCCCGTACGTCGACGCGCTCTCGCTGCTCCAGGTCCGCGCGCTGCGCGGCCTGCGCTCCGGCGCGGAGGGCCCCGTGAAGGACGAGCTCCAGCACCTGCTGCTGCTCACCGTCAACGGGGTCGCGGCCGGCCTGCAGAACACCGGCTGAGGTCCGGCGCCCGCCACGACGGCCGTCACGTCGACCCGAGACCGGGTCCGTGGCGGCCGTCGTCGTCTGGACAGCCGTCCAGTTGTTGAATGAATCCTCAACCATCGCCCCGGTGAACGGCCGTCCACGGGGGCCTGGGTAAAGTCTTCGCCAGAGGCCTACCAGCCGACGCTATCCGTGGGGTACTCTGGCGACGACCGACCACGCCGGAGTCCTGCTGTCGCCCGACGACGTACGAGAGCAGGGGGCCGACAGGTCGGGGCGTCGGGCAGGAGGCGCGGCACTCGTCGGGGTGGGCGAGGCAAGGCGGGACGAAGGGCGGGGCAGTGTTGGTACAGGAGCTCGAACGCAGCGACACCGGGGCAGGGACGGGCGGCATCCGGCTGCTCGAGGAACGCGACGCGAGCGTCGTGGACATGTGGGGCGAGATCGACGTCGCCCTGCGCAGCGAGGCGAGCGCCGCGCTCGCCAACGCTCTTGAACGCGACGTACCCGTGGTCATCGACACGTCCAAGGTGACGTTCATGGACTCGACGGGCATCGCGTTCCTCGTGCAGTTCTACACGATCGGCTCCGAGGAGGGGCTGTCCGTGACGCTGCGCAACCCGCCGACGGTCGTCACGGACGTCCTCGAGATGCTCGGCGTCATCGAGATCTTCGGCACCGAGCACCACGAGGTCAGCCCGGCCTGACGGCACCGGCGAGCCCGGCCCCTCGGGACCGGGCTCGCGCCATGGTCACGATCGTCAGACGGCGTCGGCCGCGAGCGACGCGGCACCCACGATCCCGGCCGCGTTGCGCAGCTGGGCGGGCACGATCGGCGCCCGCAGGTGCAGCAGCGGCAGGAAGTGCTCGTGCTTCTTGCTCACGCCGCCGCCCACGACGATGAGGTCGGGCGAGAACAGGTCCTCGACGACCCCGAAGTAGCGCTGGAGCCGCTCGGCCCACTGCGCCCAGTCGAGGTCCTCGCGGTCGCGCGCGGCGTCGGAGGCCCGGGTCTCGGCGTCGTACCCGTCGATCTCCAGGTGCCCGAGCTCCGTGTTGGGGAGCAGGTGGCCCTCGACGAGGATCGCGCTGCCGATGCCGGTGCCGAGCGTCGCGACGAGCACGACCCCGTCCGCGTCGCGCGCGGCGCCGTAGCGCACCTCGCCCACGCCCGCGGCGTCGGCGTCGTTGACGGCGACGACGTGCCGTCCCGTCTCGCGCGCGACGAGCGCCGGGAGGTCGACGCCCGTCCACGACTTGTCGAGGTTCGCGATGAACCGCACGACGCCGTGCTGGAGCGGAGCGGGGAACGCGACGCCGATCGGCACGTCCTGCGGGAGGTCGTAGGCGCCCACGAGCTCGGCGATCACCTCCGCGACGGCCTGCGGCGTCGACGGCTGGGGGGTGGGGATGCGGTGCCGCTCCTGCGCGAACTCGCCCGTGGCGAGGTCGACCGGGGCGCCCTTGATGCCGCTGCCGCCGACGTCGATGCCGAAGGCGGTGCGGGGGCGCGGGCGGTCCGCGGGGGGTGCGGCGTGCGAGTCCTGGTGGGCGTTCATGGCAGTGTGAGGATCTCCGCTCCGTCGTCGGTCACCAGCAGCGTGTGCTCGAACTGCGCGGTCCGCGAGGCGTCCGCGGTGACTACCGTCCACCCGTCGTCCCACATCCGCCACTCGGACGTGCCGAGCGTCAGCATGGGCTCGATGGTGAAGACCATCCCGGGCTCGATCACGGTCGCGTGGTCGGGCGCCGCGTCGTAGTGCGGCACGACGAGCCCCGAGTGGAACGCGCGCCCCACGCCGTGGCCCGTGTACTCGCGCACGACCCCGTACCCGAAGCGGGCGGCGTAGCGCTCGATGACACGACCGACGACGTTGATCTGGCGGCCGGGCGCGACGGCCTTGATGCCGCGGGCGAGCGCCTCGCGCGTGCGCTCGACGAGCAGCGCCGACTCCGGGTCCACCTCCCCGACGGTGAAGGTGGCGTTCGTGTCGCCGTGCACGCCGCCCACGTAGGCGGTGATGTCGACGTTGACGATGTCGCCCTCGACGAGCTCGGTGGAGTCCGGGATGCCGTGGCACACGACCTCGTTGAGCGAGGTGCACAGCGACTTGGGGAACCCGCGGTAGCCGAGCGTCGACGGGTAGGCGCCGTGGTCGAGGAGGAACTCGTGGCCCACGCGGTCGAGCTCGTCCGTCGTGACGCCGGGGGCGACGTGGCGCCCGACCTCGACGAGCGCCTGCGCCGCGACGCGCGAGGCGACCCGGATGCGCTCGACGGTCGCGGGGTCGTTGACCTCGCTCCCCTCGAAGGGTCGCGGTCCCGGCCGACCCACGTACTCGGGGCGCTCGATCGTCGTCGGGACCTGCCGCTGCGGCCCCACGACGCCCGGCGTCAGGGGACCACGGCGCCCGGGGCGTGGGGGAGCGGCGGCGTCGGGCGGGACGGGGGCGGTGCTCATGGCCGCCAGTCTACGAACGCGCGGGCGCCGTGGGCGGCCGGCCGGGCCGGGATGGGGGAGGATCGAGGCATGAGCACCGGATCACGCTTCAGCGACGACGGCGAGCCCGCGGCCGCGGACGGGTACTACTACGACACGCGCACCGGCGAGGTGCACCGCGGCCCGAGCGCGTCGTGGTCGCACCGCATGGGCCCGTACCCGACGCGCGAGGCCGCCGAGAAGGCCTTGGAGACGGCGCGCGAGCGCACCGACGCCTGGGACGAGGAAGACCGCCGCGAGCGCGAGGAGTGACCCACGCCCCACCGCCCGGCCCGCGCCGGGTGTGGTCGGGCCGTCTCGGCCTGCTCCTCGCCGGGCTGGCGGTGGGCGCGCTGACGTTCCTCGTCGCGCTGCAGGTCCGCGCCGTGTCGGGGGCCGACCCGACGACGGTCACCCCCTCGGGCGGGGCCGTGCCCGCCGCGCCGGAGCCCGCGCCGTCGACGGCGTCGCCCGACCCGACCGCCACGGAGACCGGGCCGGCGCCCCCGCTCGCGGGCGTGACGGTCGCCGTCGACCCGGGGCACAACGGCGGGAACGGGGCGAACCCGCTCGTCGTGAACGCGCCCGTCCCCGACGGCCGTGGCGACACCAAGGCCTGCAACACCGTGGGGACGTCCACGGACTCCGGCTACCCGGAGCACGCGTTCACGTGGGACGTGGCGGGACGGCTCGCGGGACGCCTGACCGAGCTGGGCGCCGTCGTCGTGCTCACGCGCCCCGACGACGCGGGCGTGGGACCGTGCGTCGACGCGCGCGGCCGGTTCCCGCAGGAGAACGACGCGGACGTGCTCGTCTCGCTCCACGCCAACGGCACGGAGGACCGCCGCGCGCACGGGTTCTTCGCGATCGTGTCCGACCCGCCCGTGGACGAGGCCCAGGGGGAGCCGAGCGTCGCGCTCGCGCACGAGCTCGTGGCCGCGCTGACGGCGGCCGGGTTCGCGCCGTCGTCGTCGGTCGCGGCCGACGACGGCCCCGTCCAGCGGCGCGCCGACCTGGCGACGCTCAACCACGCCGAGCGGCCGGCCGTGATGCTCGAGCTGGGGGAGATGCGCAACCCCGACGAGGCCGCGGTCATGGAGTCGGAGGAGGGGCGCCAGCGCTACGCGGACGCCGTCGCGAGCGGCGTCGCCGCGTGGGTCGCCGACGGCGGTGCGGGCGCAGGGTGACCCGGCGCCCGCACCGGGTGCTCAGCGGGCGAAGCTGTGCGCGTCGTCGGGGAAGGTCCCGCCGCGCACGTCGGCGGCGTAGTCGGCCGCCGCCTGGCCGAGCGCGGCGCCGATCTCGGCGTAGCGCTTGGCGAACCGGGGCGACCAGTCCGTCATCCCGGCCATGTCGGTCCAGACGAGCACCTGGCCGTCGCACGCGGCGCCCGCGCCGATGCCGATGGTGGGGATGCGCAGGATCTCGGTGACGCGCGCGGCCACCTCGACCGGCACCATCTCGAGCACGACCGCGACGGCGCCCGCCTCGGCCACGGCGAGCGCGTCCTCGCTGAGGCGCTCCGCGGCGTCGTCGCCCCGTCCCTGGACGCGCGGGCCGCCGAGCAGGTTCTCGGACTGCGGCGTGAAGCCGAGGTGCCCGACGACGGGGATGCCCGCGTCCGTGAGCGCCTGGATCTGCGCCGCGACGCGGCGGCCGCCCTCGAGCTTGACCGCGCTCACGCCCGTCTCCTTGAGGAACCGGACGCCGGTGGCGAGCGCCTGCTCCGGGCCCGCCTCGTACGAGCCGAACGGCAGGTCCACGACGGTGAACGCGCGGCGCGCGGCGCGCGCGACGGCGCGGGCCGGGGGGATGAGGTCGTCGACCGTGACGGGCAGGGTCGACGCGTGCCCGTGCATCGTGTTGCCGATCGAGTCGCCGACGAGCAGCATGTCGATCCCCGCGTCGTCGAAGATGCGCGCGGTCACCGCGTCGTAGGCGGTGAGCATGGTGATCTTCTCGCCGCGCGTCTTGGCCTCGGCGAGGTGGTGCACGCGGACGCGGCGCGGTCCCGTGCCGCCGGTCGCGGCGGGCTCGGGGGCGGTGTGAGCAGACATGACGGCCTTTCCTGGGTGCGGGAGGGGGGCGGACGGCGCGCGGGGTGCCGGCGTCGTCAGGCGAGCGGCTCGCGCCAGCGGTTCGTGATCGGCAGACGGCGGTCGCGGCCGAACGCGAGCGCCGTGACCTTGGGGCCCGGCGGGTACTGGCGGCGCTTCCACTCGGCGCGGTCGACGAGCGTGACGACCTTGTCGACGACCTCGGGGTCGAACCCGCGGGCGAGGAGCTCGGCGCGTCCCTCGGCGTGCTCGATGTAGGCGTCGAGGACCTCGTCGAGCAGCTCGTAGGGCGGCAGCGAGTCCTGGTCGGTCTGGCCGGGGCGCAGCTCCGCCGACGGCGGCTTGGTGATCGACGACTCCGGGATGGGCGGGATCTCGCCGCGGTCGAGCGCGGAGTTGTTGCGCCAGCGCGCGAGCTGCCACACGCGCGACTTGTCGACGTCCTTGAGCGGGGCGAACCCGCCGATGCTGCCCGCGTCGTAGATCGTGGCGTACCCGGTCGCGAGCTCGGACTTGTTGCCCGGCGCGATGACGAGGTGGCCCTCGCGGTTGGAGATCGCCATGAGGATCACGCCGCGCACGCGCGCCTGGAGGTTCTCCTCCGCGACGCCCTCGAGCTCGAGCTCGCCCTGGAACGCCTCGACCATGGGCGCGATGGGCTGGACGCGGTAGTCCGCGCCGAGCCGCTTCGCGAGGTCGGCCGCGTCGTCCTTGCTGTGGTCCGACGAGTACCGCGACGGCATCGAGACGCCGACGACGTTCTCGCCCCCGATCGCGTCCGCGGCGACGGCGGCGGTGAGCGCCGAGTCGATGCCGCCCGAGACGCCGAGGACGACCGAGCGGAAGCCGTTCTTGCGCACGTAGCCCGCGAGGCCCGTCACGCACGCCCGGTACACCTCCTCGTCCGGGTGCAGCTCGGGGGCGCGCGGCCCGCGCGGGGCGCCGTCGGCGGGGAGCTCCCAGACGAGCAGGTCCTCCACGAACTGCGGCGACGAGGCGACCACCGTGCCCGCGGCGTCGGTGACGAACGAGCCGCCGTCGAACACGAGGTCGTCCTGGCCGCCCACGAGGTTCACGTACGCGACCGGGGCGCTCACCTCGCGCGCGCGGCGCGCGGCGAGGTCCGTGCGGACGTGCCCCTTGCCCTCCTCGTACGGCGAGCCGTTGAGCACGAGCAGCAGGTCGAGCCCGTTCCCCGCCTCGTCGAGCGTCGCCATCTCCGCGACGGGGCCGCCGTCCTGCCAAATGTCCTCGCAGATCGCGATGCCGACGCGGCGCCCCTCGACCTCGACGACCGTCGTCGTCTCGCCGGGCGCGAAGATGCGGAACTCGTCGAACACGCCGTAGTTGGGCAGGTGGTGCTTGTCGTACGCGGCCTGCACGGCGCCGTCGCGCAGCACGACGGCGCGGTTGGTCGGGAGGTCGGCGGGGGAGCCCGAGGCCTCGCGCTCCGCGGCGCCCGCACCGCGGGGCGCGCCCGAGGTGCCCACGGTGCCGAGCACGACGGTGACCGCGCCCAGCCCCTCGGCGTCGAGCCGCGCCGCGATGTCCGCGGCGGCGTCCCACGCCGCGCGCCGGAACGACGCCCGCAGCGCGAGGTCCTCGATCGGGTAGCCGGTGAGGGTCATCTCCGGGAAGGCGACGAGCTGCGCGCCCGCGGCCGCGGCCTCCCGGGTGCGCTCGAGGACCAGGGCGGCGTTGCCGTCGAGGTCCCCCACGCACGTGTCGACCTGTGCCAGCGCGACGCGCAGATCAGCCATGCGTCCACCCTAGACGAGCAGGGCGGACGGCTCGTCCGGGGGGCCGCCGCGCGGCACGACGTCCAGGACACGACCGTGTCACCCGTTCGTCACACGGATCAGGCAGGATGTACCGCATGGACAGGCAGCAGGAGTTCGTGCTCCGCACGGTCGAGGAGCGCGACATCCGCTTCATCCGGCTCTGGTTCACCGACGTGCTCGGCATGCTCAAGTCGGTGGCGATCGCGCCGGCGGAGCTCGAGTCGGCGTTCGCCGAGGGGATCGGGTTCGACGGCAGCTCGATCGAGGGCCTCACGCGCGTGTACGAGGCCGACATGATCGCCAAGCCGGACCCGACCACGTTCCAGGTGCTGCCGTGGCGCGGCGAGCGGCACGGTACCGCCCGCATGTTCTGCGACATCCTCACGCCAGACGGCGAGCCGTCCCTCGCGGACAGCCGCAACGTCCTCAAGCGTGCGCTCGCCCGGGCGAGCGACAAGGGGTTCACGTTCTACACGCACCCCGAGGTCGAGTTCTACCTGTTCAACCAGCCGGCCGACGCCGGGTCGCCGCTCGTCCCCGTCGACCAGGGCGGGTACTTCGACCACCTCGCGCGCGGGAGCACGCACGACTTCCGGCGCGCCGCGATCACGATGCTCGAGTCCATGGGCATCTCGGTCGAGTTCTCCCACCACGAGGCGGGGCCGGGGCAGAACGAGATCGACCTGCGCTACGCCGACGCGCTGACGACGGCCGACAACCTCATGACGTTCCGCACGGTCGTCAAGGAGGTCGCGCTCGAGCAGGGCGTGTTCGCGTCGTTCATGCCCAAGCCGATGGCCGACCACCCCGGCTCGGGGATGCACACGCACCTGTCGCTCTTCGAGGGCGACCGCAACGCGTTCCACGAGCCCGGCGCCCAGTTCGAGCTGTCCAAGACGGCGCGCCAGTTCATCGCGGGCCTGCTCGTCCACGCGGCGGAGATCACCGCGATCACGAACCAGTACGTGAACTCGTACAAGCGCCTGTGGGGCGGGGCCGAGGCCCCCAGCTACGTGTGCTGGGGCCACAACAACCGCTCCGCGCTCGTGCGCGTCCCCATGTACAAGCCGGGCAAGGGCAACTCGAGCCGCGTGGAGTACCGCGCGCTGGACTCGGCCACCAACCCGTACCTGGCGTTCGCCGTCATGCTGGCCGCCGGGCTCAAGGGCATCGAGGAGGGCTACGAGCTCCCCGAGGAGACCGAGGACGACGTCTGGGAGCTCACCGACGCGGAGCGTCGTGCGCTCGGGATCAAGCCGCTCCCGCAGTCGCTCGACGAGGCGATCCGCATCATGGAGGGCTCCGAACTCGTCGCCGAGACCCTGGGCGAGCACGTGTTCGACTTCGTGCTGCGCAACAAGCGCCAGGAGTGGGACGCGTACCGCGCGCAGGTCACGCCGTTCGAGCTGAAGCGGTTCCTCCAGGTCCTGTGAGCGGGTCCACGACGACGTCCGGTCGGTCCGGCGGGTCCCGCCGGCCCACGCTCACGGGTCGGCTCGCGCGGTTCGGCTTCGCCGACATCACGCGTTCGGCCGGCCTGCTCGCGGACCCGGACCTGGCGCTGCTGCTCGACCCCGGCGCCCGCTCCGTCGACGATCCCGAGGCCGGCGTCGCCGACCCGGCGGGCGTCGTCGACGACGAGCTGCTCGCCGCGTTCGGCCAGGCCGCCGACCCGGACCTCGCGCTCCTGCAGGTCGTGCGGCTCGCGGGCGCGCTGCGCCCCGACGTCGAGGCGCGCGGTGCGCTCGCGGACCTCGCGCGCGGCACCCTGCGGCCCGGCCCGGCCCGCGACCGGCTGCTCGCGGTGCTCGGGGCGTCGGTCGCGCTCGGCGACGACGTCGTGCGGCGCCCCGCGCTGCTCGAGGTCGTCGCGGACCCGGCGCCGGGCACCGGGGTGGCCGCGGGCGACGTGCGGGCGGAGCTGCTGCGCGCCGTGGGCGCCGACCCGGACGCCGCCGTCCCGGTCGCGGCCGAGCCGGGGCCCGAGCGGGTCGACGCGCTGCGCCGCGCCTACCGCGAGCGGATCCTGCGCATCGCGGCGACCGACCTCACCGTCACCGACCCCCTGACGCGCATGCCCGCGGTCGGTGCGGCCCTGGCCGACCTCGCCGCCGCCGCGCTCGAGGGTGCGCTCGCCGTCGCGCGCGCGGAGCTCGACGACCACGGCGCGGGGGTGCGACTCGCGGTCATCGGCATGGGCAAGTGCGGGGCGCGCGAGCTCAACTACGTCTCCGACGTCGACGTGATCTACGTCGTCGAGCCCGCCGACGGCTACGACGAGGAGCACGCCACGACCGTGGGGGCGCGGCTCGCGACGAGCCTCGCGCGCGTGTGCTCCGGCACGTCCGGCGAGCCCGCCCTGTGGCAGGTCGACGCCGCGCTGCGCCCCGAGGGCAAGCAGGGGCCGCTCGTGCGCACGCTCGCGAGCCACGTCGCGTACTACGAGCGCTGGGCCAAGACGTGGGAGTTCCAGGCGCTGCTCAAGGCGCGCACCGTCGCGGGCGACCGCGAGCTCGGACGCGCGTACGAGGAGGCGATCGCCCCGTTCGTGTGGTCGGCCGCGGGGCGCGAGAACTTCGTCGAGGACTCGCAGGCGATGCGCCGCCGCGTCGAGGCGCACGTGCCCGCGGCGGAGGCCGACCGCCAGCTCAAGCTCGGCAAGGGCGGCCTGCGCGACGTCGAGTTCACCGTGCAGCTGCTCCAGCTCGTGCACGGGCGGTCCGACGACTCGATCCGCAGCCGCAGCACCCTCACCGCGCTCGCCGAGCTGGCTGCCGCCGGGTACGTGGGGCGCGAGCACGCGGCGCGGCTCGGCGTCTGCTACCGGTTCCTGCGCTCGCTCGAGCACCGCATCCAGCTCTTCCGGCTCCGGCGCACGCACCTGCTCCCGACGGCCGACGACGAGCTGCGTCGTCTCGCCCGGTCGCTCGGCATGCGGACCGAGGGCGCGGCGGGCCTCACCGAGCGGTGGCGCGCGACGCGGCGCGAGGTGCGCGGCCTGCACGAGGAGATCTTCTACCGGCCGCTCCTGCCGGTCGTCGCGCAGCTCTCGCCGGACGAGGTGAGCTTGGCGCCGGAGGCCGCGAAGGCCCGCTTCGCCGCCATCGGCTACCGCGACCCGGCGGGCGCCATGCGGCACGTCACCGCGCTCATCGAGGGCGTGAGCCGTCGCGCCGCCATCCAGCGTCAGCTCCTGCCCGTGATGCTCGGCTGGTTCGCCGAGGGCGCGGACCCGGACGCCGGGCTGCTCGCGTTCCGCACGCTCTCCGAGACGCTCGGCACGACGCACTGGTACCTCCAGCTGCTGCGCGACTCCGGGTCCGCGGCCCAGCGGCTCGCGCACCTCCTGGCGAACTCGCGCTACATGGCCGACGCGCTCGGCCGGTCGCCCGAGTCCGTGCGCTGGCTCGCGGGCGACGCGGACCTCGTCCCGCGCGGCATCGAGCGCCTCGCGGCGGAGACCGACGCGATCCTCACGCGCGCCGACGAGGTGGAGCCGGCCACGGTGAGCCTGCGCGCCGTGCGGCGGCGCGAGCTGGCCCGCACGGGCGCCGCCGAGCTGCTCGGGGTCGTCGACCCGGTCGACGCCGCGCGCAGCATCTCCGACGCGGCGGACGTCGTGCTCGCGGGCGCGCTCCGGGTCGCGGAGTTCGTGGCGCGCGACGAGCTCGGGTACGACGCGCCGGACCCGTCGTCCGCGCCGGCGCGCCTGCTCGTCGTCGCGATGGGGCGCCTGGGCGGCCGGGAGATGGGCTACGGCTCGGACGCCGACGTCATGTTCGTGCACGACCCGGCGCCCGGTGCGGCCGGCGACGCCGCCCAGGCGTACGCGCTCGCCGCGGCGACGCGGCTGCGGCAGCTGCTGTCCGCCGTCGGGCCGGAGCCCGCGCTGCCCGTGGACGCCGACCTGCGGCCCGAGGGGCGCAACGGCCCGCTCGTGCGCTCGCTCGCGTCGTACGCCGAGTACTACGAGCGCTGGTCGAGCGTGTGGGAGGCGCAGGCGCTCCTGCGCGCGCGGCCCGTCGCGGGCGACGTCGCCGGGCTCGGCGAGGCGTTCATGCGGGTCGTCGACGCGCGGCGCTACCCGGCCGGGGGCCTCGACCTCGCCCACGTGCGCGAGGTGCGGCGCATCAAGGCCCGGGTCGAGGCGGAACGGCTCCCGCGCGGGGTCGAGGCGTCGCGGCACCTCAAGCTCGGGCGCGGGGGAGTGTCCGACGTCGAGTGGACCGTCCAGCTCCTCCAGCTCCAGCACGCCCACGAGGTCCCCGCGCTGCGGACCACGTCCACGGTGGACGCGCTCGACGCCGCGGTCGACGTCGGGCTCGTCGACCCCGACGACGCCGCGACCCTCGGCGAGGCGTGGCACCTCGCGTCGCGGCTGCGCAGCGCGCTCGTGCTGTGGTCCGGGCGCACGACCGGCACGACGGTGGACGTGCTGCCGCACGACCGCTTCGCGCTCAACGGCCTCGCGCGCGTGCTCGACCTGCCGGGCGTGGACACGGGCGCCGAGCTGGAGGAGCACTACCTCCGCACGGCCCGCCGGGCCCGCACCGTCATGGAGCGCGTCTTCTACGGCGAGGACTGACCCGGGGGCCGCGCGGGGCGGTCAGATCGTGCGCGGGGCGCGCGCGAGGTTGGCCCGCAGCTCGTCGGCGTCCTGCCGCGCCACGTACGCCGGGCGGTCGCGCTCGACGCGCCACGACTCCGCGAGCGGGCTCGTGTCGACGGTGTCGAAGCCGAGCTCGTCGTAGAACCGCTCGACCCACGCGGCGGCCTCGGGGAAGTCGCTCGACGTCGCCAGCGCGCGGCGCCCCGGCGTCCCGGCGGGCGTGCCGTCGGTCGTGATGTGCGCCGACTGGATGTGGTTGAACGCCTTCGCGACCTTGGACGACGGCAGGTGCTCCTGGAGCAGGCCCGACGACGTCGCCTCGCCGCGGTCGAGCGCGTCGACGTGGCCGTCGCGCTCCCAGTAGTAGTTGTTCGTGTCGAGCACGATCTTCCCCGCGAGCGGCTCGACCGGGACGTCGCGGTACGCGTGGAACGGCACCGCCACGACGGCCACGTCAGCGGCCCGCGCCGCCTCCTCCGCGGTCGCCGCGCGCGCCCGCGGACCGAGCTCGGCGACGAGGTCGTCGAGCGTGCGGGGGTCGCGCGAGTTCGCGATGACCACGTCGTACCCCTGCCCGACGGCGGCCCGCGCCACCTGGGAACCGATGTTGCCTGCGCCGATGATCCCGAGAGTCGTCATGGTCATCGACAACGCGTCCGCGGCGTCACTATTCCGCACGGCTCGCCGTCCGGGCCGTTGTGGCATCCTGACGTCCGAGAGGGGGCCCATGATCGATCCGCTGGTCGCCACGTTCGCGATCCTGGCCCTCGCCGTCGTGGGTTTCATGACGAACCGCCTGCCGCTCGTCGTCGTCGCGCTCTTCGTGCCCGTCGCGCTGTGGGCGACGGGCGTGCTCCCGCTCGACGAGGCGCTGGGCGGCTTCAGCGACCCGATCGTGCTCTTCATCGCGTCGCTCTTCGTGCTCAGCGAGGCGCTGGACTCCACCGGCGTCACGGCGTGGATCGGGCAGTGGCTCGAGCGGCGCGCGTCGCTCGGGCGCGCGGGCCTGCTCACGCTCATGGTGGGCGTCGCCGCGCTGCTCGCCGCGGTCATCAGCATCAACGGTGCCGTCGCGGCGCTGCTCCCCGTCGCGGTGGTCGCGGCGGCGCGCGCCGGGATCGTGCCGTCGCGCATGCTCGTCCCGCTCGCGTTCGCCGCCGGCGCGGGGTCTCTGCTCACCCTCACGGGCACGCCCGTGAACATCATCGTCTCCGAGGCGGCGGCCGAGGCCGGCGGCCGCGAGTTCGGCTACTTCGAGTTCGCGCTCGTCGGCGTCCCGCTCGTCCTGGCCACCGCGGTGCTCGTCGTGACCCTCGGCGACCGGCTGCTGCCCGAGCGCGTCCCCGAGCACCTCGCCGACACCGCGACCGACCCGCGCGAGCGCGTGCGCTCGTGGCGCGAGAGCTACACGCCCGACCTCGACACGGGCCGCCTGTTCACCGGCGGCACCGGGGTCGTGGAGGTGGTCATCGCACCCCGCTCGACGCTCGTCGGGCGCACCGTCAGCCCGGGCATGACGACGCGCGACGAAGGGCTCGTCGTGGTCGCCCTCCGGCGGGGCGAGGCGCACGCGTCGGCCTCCGATGCCGAGCGGGCCTCCGGGACGCTGACCCTCCAGCCGGGCGACGCCGTGCTCGTGCGCGGCCCGTGGGACGCGCTCCACCGGTACACGCAGTCGCCCGACGTGCTCGCGGTCGACTCGGCGCGCAGCCTGCAGCGCGGCGTCCCGCTGAGCCGCGGGTGGCGCCGCTGCCTCGCCGTGCTCGTCGTGACCATCGTGCTGCTCGCGACGGGCGTCGTGCCGCCCGTCATCGCCGGTCTGCTCGCCGCGGGCGCCCTGGTGGTCGGCGGGGTGGTCACCGTGCCGCAGGCGTTCCGCGCGATCTCGTGGGACACCGTCGTGCTCATCGCGGCGCTCATCCCGCTGTCCGCGGCGTTCGTCTCGTCCGGGGCGGCGGAGGCGATCGCCGGGCTCGTGCTCCGGCTCACGGGCGACGGGTCGCCGCGCCTCGCGCTGCTCGTGGTGTGCGTGCTCACGCTCGTGCTCGGGCAGTTCATCTCGAACGTCGCGACGGTGCTCGTCATGGCCCCCGTCGCGGTGTCGTTCGCGCAGACGCTCGACGTGAGCGTGCTGCCGTTCATGATGGCGCTCACGGTCGTGGGCGCGGCCGCGTTCCTCACCCCGATCGCCACCCCCGTCAACCTCATGGTCCTGCAGCCCGGCGGGTACCGGTTCGGCGACTACTGGCGCCTCGGCCTGCCGCTCGCCCTCGTCTTCCTCGCGGCCGCGGTCCTCTACGTGCCGCTCGTCTGGCCGTTCTGAGCCGTGACCCCGTGACCGTCCTGCGGTCGCCGTGGCACGACGTCGCAGGTCGTGGCACGGTATACCGCGTCGCACGGGCACCGGGCCTGCGCCGACGTACCTGACACGGGGGAGTCGTCCATGGCGGAGACCACGAACGGCACGCTCTACGACGCGGTCGTCATCGGGGCGGGCTACTCGGGCCTGGCGATGCTGCACCACCTGCGCGAGATCGGCCTGTCCGTGCTTGTCGTCGACGCCGCGGACGGGATCGGCGGCACCTGGTGGGCCAACCGCTACCCGGGCGTGCGGACCGACTCCGAGTACCTCGCGTACGCGTACTCGTTCTCGCGCGAGGTGCGCGACGAGTGGGACTGGTCCGAGCGCTACCCGCGCGGTGAGGAGATCCGCGCCTACCTCGAGTTCGTCGCCGACCGGCTCGACCTGCGCCGCGACATCCGGCTCGGCGTCGCCGTCGAGCGGGCCGAGCACTCCGACGCGACGAACCTCTGGACCCTCACCCTCGCGGACGGCTCCCGGCTGCGTGCGACGTACGTCGTCTCCGCGACCGGCCTGCTCTCCCGGCCCCTGTACCCGGACCTGCCCGGGCTCGACACGTTCGCGGGGCCGGTCCACCACTCGGCACGCTGGCCGCACGACGGCGTCGACCTGGCGGGCAAGCGCGTGGGCCTGCTCGGGGTCGGTGCCTCGGGGATCCAGATGCTGCCCGAGCTCGCGGCCGTGGCGGAGCACGTCACCGTCTTCCAGCGCACCCCCAACTACGTGCTGGAGACGGCGAGCCCCGCCGTGACGGCCGACGAGCTCGCCGCACTGCGCGCCCGCTACGACGAGGTCTTCGAGCGCGCCGCGCGCCACCCCTTCGGCGTTCCCATGGAGATCCCCACGCGGTCCGCGCTCGAGGTCGACGCCGAGGAGCGCCGCCGGGTGTTCGAGTCCCGCTGGGAGGCGGGCGGCTTCCGGTTCGCCAACGAGTGCTTCACGGACCTCGTGTCCAGCCCCGAGGCGAGCGAGCTCGCGTCCGAGTTCCTGCGCGGCAAGATCCGCGAGGTCGTCGAGGACCCGCAGACGGCCCGCCTGCTCACCCCGACGACGTACCGCTTCATGGGCAAGCGGCCCCCGACGGGCCACGGCTACTACGCGGCGTACAACCGCGAGAACGTCGAGCTCGTCGACGTGCTGACCACGCCGGTCACGCGCGTGACGCCGCGCGGGATCGTCGTGGGGGAGGTCGAGCACGAGCTCGACGTGCTCGTGCTCGCCACCGGATTCGACGCCATGACCGGGGCGCTCACGGCGTTCGACGTCGTCGGGCGGGACGGCGTCACCCTGCGCGAGCGCTGGGAGCGCGACGGTCTGCGCACCTACCTCGGCATCTCCGTCCACGGCTTCCCGAACTTCTTCATGTCCCTCGGTCCGCAGACGCCGCTGTCCAACCTCACGGTGCCGGTCCAGCGCGGCGCGCAGTGGCTCCAGCGCGCGCTCGCGTACGCGCGCGAGCACGGCATCGACCGGCTCGAGGCCACGCCCGAGGCGGAGGAGTGGTGGCGCGCCGAGACGGAGCGCGCGGCCCGCGCGACCGTCATGTACGAGGAGGGCAAGAAGGCGGGCGCCTGGTTCGTGGGCGGGAACGTGCCCGGCAAGCGCGAGGAGATCGCCGTGTACCTCGGTGGCGGGCACGTCTACCAGGACGAGTGCGCCCGCGCCGCGGCCGAGCACTACGCCGGGTTCCGCCCTGGTGCGGGGCTGCCGTCGTCCCACGTCGTGCGGTCCGTGCCTGACCCGGAGCCTGTGCCCGACGCCGGCTCGGCGTCCGGGGCCGAGGACATGCCGCTGGCCGCCGGGGTCGGCGGCTGACCGGCGGGCTCGGCGGCTGACCGGCGGGTGCGGTGCGCCCCCTGCGTGCACCGCACCCGCCGCTCACGCCGCCGGACGTGCTGCGGCCGACCGGCCGCCCACGCCGCGGTCCGGACCGCTCAGCAGGTCAGTCCCGAGCCCGGGGCGACGCCCAGCACCTCGGTGATCCGCACGTAGCGGTCCACGCGCGACTGCACCGACGCCGGGTTGCCCCCGTCGCACTCGAGCGCCCCGTTGAGCGAGTTGATCGTCTGGCCGAAGCCGGCGCCGGACACCATCGCCTGGTGCGACGTCATCACGCCGGGCCCGTTCTGGGTGTTCCAGTACCAGAGCGCGGTCTGCCACGCGACGGACGGGTCCTCCTCGACGAGCCACGGGTCGTTGAGGAGGTCGATGCCCAGGGCGTCGCCGGCGGCCTTGTAGTTGAAGTTCCAGCTGAACATGATCGGCCCGCGCCCGTAGTAGGCCGTCTGGCCCGCCGGGCAGCCGAACGGCTGCTCGTCGTCGCACTTGATCCAGTAGTTCGCCTCGTTGATCTCCTTCACGTACCGGAGCCCGACCGACTCGAAGTCCGCGTGCGTGAGGAACGCCGCGGCCTCGCGCGTCCGGGTCTCCGGCGTCCCCGTGCTGGCGAACGCCGGGTACGCGCCCAGCGCGTCGACGAACCCGTCGTACGTGTAGAACGGGTGCCGCTTCGGGAAGATCGCGTCGAACTCCGCGCGGCTCACCACGAAGTCGTCCCCGCCGCCCGTGCACGGGCCCGCGTCCACCCAGACGCTCGTCGACCCCGGCGTCTCGCGCTGGGTCCACCACCGCGCCGTCCAGTTCCGCCCGTGGTGCGACGCCGTCTTCCCGCCCGAGTACGCGGTCGTCGGCGACCACGTCGCGGCGCACGCGGCGGCGCTCGCGGGCTGGTCGGCGCTCGCGGGGGAGAGGCCCGTGCCCGCGCCCGCCGGGGCGGTGACGGACACGGCGAGGACCGCCGCGGTGAGGACGGAGACGACGGTGGTGAGGGCGCGCCGGAAGCGAGTGCTCATGAATCCCCCTGCTGTTGCGGGCGGCATCGTTACCGCCGCTCGCAAACGTAGCGCGGGGGGTGCGCCGGCGACAAGGGCCCGCTCGTCGCACCACGCGGAACGGCGCCCGGCCGGCACCGAAGAGGTGCGGGTCGGGCGCCGTTCGCTGTCATCCTGGGCAGGGCCGCAAGGCCCTCCGATCAGATGTCGTAGTAGAGCTCGAACTCGTGCGGGTGCGGGCGCAGGCGGATCGGGTCGATCTCGTTGGCCCGCTTGTAGTCGATCCACGTCTGGATGAGGTCCGGCGTGAACACGTCGCCCTGCGTGAGGAACTCGTGGTCGGCCTCGAGGTTGTCCAGCGCCTCGGAGAGCGAGCCGGGGACCTGCTGGATCTGCGCGTGCTCCTCGGGCGGCAGCTCGTACAGGTCCTTGTCGATCGGCTCCGGCGGCTCGATGCGGTTCTTGATGCCGTCGATGCCGGCGAGGAGCTGCGCGGCGAACGCGAGGTACGGGTTGGCCGACGGGTCCGGCACGCGGAACTCGACGCGCTTCGCGGCGGCGGACGAGCCGGTCACCGGGATCCGGATGCACGCGGAGCGGTTGCGGGCCGAGTAGACCAGGTTGACCGGGGCCTCGTAGCCGGGGACCAGGCGGTGGTAGGAGTTCACCGACGGGTTGGTGAACGCGAGCAGCGACGGCGCGTGCTTGAGCAGGCCGCCGATGTACCAGCGCGCGAGGTCGGAGAGACCGCCGTAGCCCTTCTCGTCGAAGAACAGCGGCTTGCCGTCCTTCCACAGGGACTGGTGCGAGTGCATGCCCGAGCCGTTGTCGCCGAAGATCGGCTTCGGCATGAACGTGACGGACTTGCCGGCCTCGAACGCCTCGTTGCGGATGACGTACTTGAACTTCATCAGGTCGTCGGCCGCGTGCAGCAGCGTGTTGAAGCGGTAGTTGATCTCCTGCTGGCCGGCGGTGCCCACCTCGTGGTGCGCGCGCTCGACCTCGAGGCCGACCTTCTCCAGCGTCGCGCACATCTCGTCGCGCAGGTCCGCGAAGCGGTCGGACGGGGAGACGGGGAAGTAGCCGCCCTTGTAGCGCGTCTTGTACGCGAGGTTGCCACCCTCCTCCTCGCGGCCCGTGTTCCACGCGGCCTCGATGGAGTCGAGGTAGTAGAAGCTCGAGTGCTGGTTCGTCGCGAAGCGCGCCTCGTCGAAGAGGTAGAACTCGGCCTCGGGCGCGAAGAACGCCGTGTCGGCGATGCCGGTGGAGCGCAGGTACGCCTCGGCCTTGGCCGCGATGTTGCGGGGGTCGCGCGAGTACGGCTCGCCCGTGAACGGGTCGACGATGGAGAAGTTCACGACGAGCGTCTTGCGCTTGCGGTACGGGTCCACGAACGCGGTCTTGACGTCCGGCACGAGCTTCATGTCCGACTCGTGGATCGCCTGGAAGCCGCGGATCGACGACCCGTCGAACATCAGGCCGTCCTCGAACGCCGACTCGTCGAACTGCGAGACGGGGATGTTGAAGTGCTGCATGATGCCGGGCAGGTCGCAGAACCGGACGTCGACGAACTCGACGCCTTCGTTCCGCGTGAAGGCGATTGCCTCCTCCGCGTTGTTGAACATCCGTTGCTCCTTGATCGGGTGATGCCGTCGGGCTGCGCGGCGGACGAGCCGCTGACGTGGCGCCCACGAACCTAGGCCGGGGCGGTTTCCCTGCGGTGTACCCCTTGTTTCGGTCGTGTTACGTCCCGCGTCCCCGTGTGACGATCGTGCGACACGAGGGCACGCGGCAGCCGACGTGGGGTCGGTGTGCCGTTCGGCACGATACCGCCGTCCGACCGCCGGCGGGCGGTCCCGTCCACCGCGTGGCACGTACGCTGGTCCCGTGGTTTCACGCGAGGACATGGGTTCGTGGCTCGAGGGCGCCCCGGGCGGCCAGAACAGCGGTCGCGGTGCGCGGCTCGGACTCCCGCCGGACGGCCCCGGCTCCCTCGCGACGCTCGGTCGGCGCGTCGTCGCGCTGGTCATCGACTGGGTCCTCGCGACCCTCGTCGCGTTCCTCTTCTTCCGGCCCGCCGCCCCGGGGTTCTTCGAGGGCATCTCGGCGCTGCCGGTCTGGTCGCAGCCGCTGGTCTTCGCGATCGAGAACGTGCTGCTCGTGAGCACGCTCGGGTTCACCGTCGGCCACCGCGTCATGGGGATCCGGGTCCGGCGACTCGCCGAGCCGGCCCGCATGGTGGGTCTCGGTCGCGGCGTGCTGCGCACGGTCCTGCTCTGCCTCGTCATCCCGGCGGTCGTGTGGGACGCCGACGGTCGCGGCCTGCACGACCGCGCCGCGGGCACGGTCCTCGTCCGCTCCTGACCCCGGGCGGCCGGGGCGGCCGGATCCCTACCCCACGCACGACGACGCCCGGCCGGCAGAGGGAAGATCCTCGCCGACCGGGCGTCGGTCGTGGTGCAGGGGGTGCGTCAGCGTCCCTTGAGGCCCTTGCGGTCCGGGCGGGCACGGGTCGGGTCGATCCCCTTGGGGATCGGCAGGCGCGAGACGCCGAGCGCGCGCAGGCGCTTGGAGACCTCCGCCGTCTCGGGCTTCGTGAGGGTCGGCTTGAGCTTCTGGACCGCGCGGGGGAGCTTGGGCAGCGCCACCTGGTCCTCGCCGTCGCCGACCTGGATCGTGGTGACCGGCACGTTCGGCAGCACGCGCGCGACGCGCTTGCGCTCGGCGTCGAGCAGACGCTTGGCGCGGTGCGGCGGGCCCTCGCTCACGAGCACCACGCCCGCGCGCCCGACGCCGCGGAACACGAGGTCCTGCGTGCGGGGGTCGATCGCGACGGGCTCCTCGTCGAACGTCCACCCGCGGCGGATCGTGCCGAGCGCGGCGCGCGCGGCGCCGGGCTGACCCTCGATCTGCTGGTAGGCGGCGCGCTCGGCGCGGCGCGTGAGGACGAACATCGCGCCCAGTGCCGCGAACGGGATGCCGACGATGAGCGTGTAGACCCACTGGCCCCACCACAGGCCGATGGCCAGCGCGACGGCGAGGATGCCGACGAACACGCCGAGCATGACCCACGTGACCGCCGGGTCCTGCTTGCGGGTCATCTGGTAGGCGGCCCACACCTGGTGGTACCAGCGCTGCTTCTTGGGCTTCTTCTGCTTCGCGACCTGCTCGCCGGCGGCGGGCGCGCCGGTGCTGTCCGAGTTCTTGCGGGCCATGCCGGTCAGTCTAGTGGGGTGCGCGGGCCAGCAGGCTCGCGGCCTCCTGGCGGGACGTCGTCGGCTCTGCGAGGTGCGCGAGCGCGGCGGGGATCTCCATGCCGCGGCGCGTCATGGCCTGGCCCCAGAGCCGCCCGGCGCGGTACGACGACCGCACGAGCGGGCCGGACATGACGCCGAGGAAGCCGATCTCCTCCGCGGCGTCCGACAGCTCGACGAACTCCTCGGGCTTGACCCAGCGGTCCACCGGGTGGTGCCGCAGCGACGGGCGCAGGTACTGCGTGATCGTCACGAGGTCGCAGCCGGCGTCGTGCAGGTCCTGCAGCGCCTCCTTCGCCTCGTCGATCGTCTCGCCCATGCCGAGGATGATGTTCGACTTGGTGACGAGCCCCGCCTCGCGCGCGCGCGTGAGCACGGACAGCGAGCGCTCGTACCGGAAGCCGGGACGGATCTGCTTGAAGATGCGCGGGACCGTCTCGAGGTTGTGCGCGAGCACCTCCGGCCGCGAGTCGTTCACCTCGTCGAGCAGCTCGGGGATCGCGTTGAAGTCCGGGATGAGCAGCTCGACGCCGGTGCCGGGGTTGAGCGCGTGGATCTGGCGGACGGTCTCCGCGTAGAGCCAGGCACCGCCGTCGGGCAGGTCGTCGCGCGCGACGCCCGTGATGGTCGAGTAGCGCAGGCCCATCGCCTGGACGGACTCCGCGACGCGGCGCGGCTCGTCCGCGTCGAAGTCGGCCGGCTTGCCCGTGTCGATCTGGCAGAAGTCGCACCGGCGCGTGCACTGGTCACCGCCGATGAGGAAGGTCGCCTCGCGGTCCTCCCAGCACTCGAAGATGTTGGGACAGCCCGCCTCCTCGCAGACCGTGTGCAGACCCTCGCGCTTCACGAGCCCCTTGAGCTCGGAGTACTCCGGGCCCATGGTCGCGCGGGTCTTGATCCACTCGGGCTTCTTCTCGATCGGCGTCGCGGCGTTGCGGGCCTCGACCCGCAGCATGCGCCGTCCTTCAGGTGCGATCGTCACGGGTGTCTCCCGGTCGTCGTGGCGAGTGAGCGCCGACGTCGCGCCGAGCAAACGGGCGGGCGGCGCACCGTTCGGGTGCGCGCCCTGGTACGACGCCGGACTCCGGTCAGACTACGCGCTCGCGCTCGTCGTCTCCCGCGCGTCGCTCACCCTGTGGACGTGACGTCAACGACACCCCGGTCACCACGAGCAGGACCGCCGCGACGACCGGCAGCGCGAACGCGCTCGTCGTCGAGACGGTGTCGGCGAGCGCGCCGCCCCCGGACGCACCGATCGCGACGCCGACGACGTTCGCGCTGGCCACGAGCGTCATGGCCGACGCCGTCCGCCCGGCCGGCGCGCGCTCGCCCGCGACGGTGAACACCGTGACCATGACGGGCCCGACGAACAGGCCGGTCGCTGCGACGGCGACGACGACGGCGGTCAGCGAGCCGCCCGCGGCCGCGAGCACGAGACCGGCCGTGCCGACCAGGAGCCCGGCCGCGAACGTGATCCAGCGGCTGCGCAGCCCCCAGCGGCGGGGGAGGGCGACCACGGAGAGCGCGGTGATCGCGGAGCCGACGCCCATGACGGCGTACACGAGCCCCGCGCTGCCGGGCACGCCCGCGTCGCGCGTGAGGGCGGTGAGCGCGGCCTGGGTCCCGCCGAACAGCAGCCCCATGGCGAGCATCCCGACGAGGACGACCGCCTCGCGACGCACGAGCGCGGCCGTCCCGCCGTCCGCCGCACCGGCCGTCGCGGCGTGCGGGCCGTGGCCGTGCGGCGCGGTCGCGCGCGCCGTGGGGTGGAGCGCGAACGCGGCGCCGAACACGGCGATGCCACCGGCCGCGGCGAGCACCGCGACCTGGGGCGAGCCCGCGGACGCGAGGACGCCCACGAGGGCGGGCCCCAGGACGAAGCTCACCTCGTCGGCCGTGCTCTCGTAGCTCATCGCCGCCTCGACGGTGCGGGGCTCGTCGGCCGCGAGACGCAGCCAGCGCACGCGGGCCAGCGGACCGACCTGGGGAGCGCTCGCGCCGGTCGCCGCCGCGGCGAGCAGCACCGCGGCAGTGGCGCCCGGCGCGGACGCCGAGAGGACGAGCGCCAGCACGGCGACCGTCGCGACCGGCACGCACACGAGCAGGACCCGGCGCTGGCCGACGCGGTCGGCGAGCGCGCCCTGGGTCGGGCCGCCGAGCGCCGTCCCGAGCGCCGTCGCCGCGGAGGCGAGGCCGCCGAGCGCGACCGACGACGTCGTCGACGACACGAGCAGGAGCGTCCCGATCGTCAGCATGGAGAACGGCAGGCGCGCGAGGAACGCGACGGGGAGGAACGCGCGGCCCGCGAGCTGGGGGAGCCGGGCGTAGCCCGTGCGGACGGGAGCGCCGCCGGGCGGGGGAGGTGCGGGGGTGCGGGGGCGCGACGTCGCGCGCGCGGGGGTGGTGGTCATGCGGTCCAGGTCCTCGGGGTCGTCCAGCCGCGCGCCGACCCACCCGTACTCCGGCGCGCGAGGATTCCCTGGAGCCTCCAGCCTATCCCGCGAGCGCGGCCGGCGGGGCGTCCGGAGCGTCGGCCGCGAGCAGCGGGCCGAGCGCCGTCCCGAGCGCGTCGACGAGGAGCGGCGAGACCTCGGCGAGCGTGACCTCGCGGCCGAGCTCGGCCGTGAGCGACGTCACGTCGGCGTCCTCGATGCCGCACGGGACGATCCGCTCGAACCTCGACAGGTCGGGCACGCAGTTCAGCGCGAGGCCGTGCATCGTCACGCCGCGCGCGACCCGCACTCCGATCGCGCAGACCTTGCGCTCGCGGCGCGTCTCGTCGGCCGCGACCCAGACCCCGCTGCGGCCCTCGACGCGCATCGTCGCGAGCCCGAGGCGGCTGCAGACCGCCATGACGGCCTCCTCGAGCGCCCGGACGTACGCGACGACGTCCACCGGCTCGGCGAGCCGGACGATCGGGTAGACGACCTGCTGGCCGGGGCCGTGCCAGGTGATCTTCCCGCCGCGGTCGACGTCCACGACGGGGGTGCCGTCGTCGGGCCGGTCGGAGCGGTTCGTGCGCCGCCCGGCCGTGTAGACGTCGGGGTGCTCGACGAGGATGAGGGTGTCCGGCCGGGTGCCCGCGACGACGTCGTCGTGCACCGCGCGCTGGAGGTCCCAGGCCTCGTGGTAGTCCGTGATCCCCGGCAGCGCGAGCAGGTCCATCGGGTCAGGCTAACGCTCGTCGCCCGGTGTGCGGGGGAGGGTCTCGAGGAGGGTGAGGAGCGCCGCGCGCATGGCGGCGATCTGCTCGTCGTCGAGGCCGCGGGTCGCGAGGTCCTCCGCGGGGCGGCGGCGCGCCGCCGCGAGCCCGGCCGCGCGCCCGGCGTCGGTGATGGCCACGGCCCGACGGCGGCGGTCGGCCGGGTCGTCGGTGCGCGTCACGTAGCCGGCCCGCTCGAGCCGCGCCACGATCCGGCTCATGGTCTGCTCGGTGACGCCCGACTCGTCCGCGAGGACGCGCTGCGACCGAGGCCCGGACAGCAGGTGCATGAGCACGGGGAAGCCGGCGTGATTGAGGTCCCACTGCCCGAGGTGGGCGTTCCACTCCCGTTCGATCCGGCGCGCGACGGCGAAGAGCAGCCGGCCGGTGGCCCACTCCTGGGGGTCGCCGGGGGTGGGGTCGCCGACGTCCGGGTCGACGTGCGGCCCGGTGCGGTCCCTCGGTGCAAGCTCCAACGTGCATTCCTCCCTCCACCATGGCACCATTCCTCAGCATGCTGAGCAATCGGACGGGCGGGTTCCTCCGCGGACTGGTCATTGTCGCAGTCATCGGTCTCTGGATGGCCATCGGCGCACTGGGTGGTCAGGCGCAGGGTCGTCTGAGCAGCGTGCAGACCAACGACGCCGCGGCGTTCCTGCCGGCGAGCGCCGAGTCGACGCGCGCCGCCGAGGTCGCGCAGGAGTTCACCGACTCCGAGACGCTGCCCGCGCTCGTCGTCGCGACGACTGGCGATGGGAGCGCGCTCACTCCCGACGACCTCACGGCGCTCGACGCCTACGCGCAAGCCGTCCCCGCCGCGCCGCTCGAGGGGACCTCGGGCGACGAGCCCGCGACCGTGGGCGACGTCTCGATCGCCGACCCGGTCCTCGTGCCGTCCGAGGACGGGGAGGCCGCGCTCGTCGTCGTCTCGCTCGACGCGTCCGTCGCGTCCGACCGCATCGGGGCGGACGAGAGCAGCGTGAGCGAGCTCGCCGTCGGCGCGCTGCGCGACCTCGCCGCCGCGGACGCGGCCGACGGCGGCCTCGCCGGCACGTCGCTCGACGTGTGGGTCACCGGCCCCGCCGGGTTCGTCGCCGACCTCGTCACGGCCTTCGGCGGGATCGACACCGTGCTGCTGCTCGTCGCGCTCGGTGCGGTGCTCGTCATCCTCGCGGTCGTCTACCGCTCGCCGATCCTGCCGTTCATCGTCATCCTCACGGCCGTGCTCGCGCTGACGCTCGCCGGTCTCGTCGTCTACGAGCTCGCGGCGGCGGACGTCCTGACGCTCAACGGGCAGTCCCAGGGCATCCTCTCGATCCTCGTCGTCGGAGCCGCGGTCGACTACTCGTTGCTCGTGGTGGCCCGCTACCGCGAAGAGCTGCGCCTCGTCCGGTCGACGGCGACGGCGCTGCGTCGTGCCGTGCGGGCCTCGGTCGAGCCGATCGCGGCGAGCGCCGGCACCGTCATCGCGGGTCTGCTCTGCCTGCTCCTGTCCGACCTGTCGTCCAACCGCAGCCTCGGCCCCGTCGCGGCGATCGGCATCGCCGCGGCGTTCGTCGCCGCGCTCACGCTCCTGCCGGCACTCCTGCTCGTCGCGGGGCAGCGGTCGCGCGCCCTGTTCTGGCCGCGCATGCCGCGGTACGACGCCGACCACGCGGCCCACGAGGCCGCCGTCGCCCAGGCGTCGCCCGAGGGCGAGAACAGCGTGAGCATCGAGGGGCACGGCGTGTGGTCGCGCGTCGCGAGCTTCGTCGGCCGCCACGACCGGCGCGTGTGGATCGTCACGGCGCTCGTCCTGGCCGCGTGCGCGGCGTTCGTGCCGACGCTCGACGCCGAGGGGACCGGCGACTCGGAGGTCTTCCTCGCGGACGTCGACTCCGTCGCGGGCGAGGAGGCGCTCACCGCGCACTTCGAGGGCGTGTCCGCGCAGCCGGCGACCGTCATCGCGCCCGAGGCGGACCTCGACGCGGTCGTCACGGCGGCCGAGGGCACGGACGGCGTCGCCGCGGCGACGCCCGTCACCGACCAGCCCGCCGTCGTTCCCGGGGCGCCCGCGCAGGGTGACCCGCTCGTCGTCGACGGGCAGGTGCGCGTCGACGTCACGACCGAGGCGCCGTCCGACAGCCAGGAGGCCGTGGAGACGGTCTCGGTGCTGCGCGAGGCCGTGCACGAGGTCTCGCCCGAGGCCGTCGTCGGCGGTGCCGCGGCCGAGCGCCTGGACACCCAGCTCGCGGGGCAGCGCGACCTGCGGGTCATCGTGCCCGTCGTGCTGGTCGTGATCCTGCTGATCCTCATCCTGCTGCTGCGGTCCGTGCTTGCGCCCGTGCTGCTCATGCTCGCGAACGTGCTGTCGTTCGGGGCCGCGCTCGGCGTCGCCGCGATCGTCTTCAACCACGTGCTCGACTTCCCCGGCGCGGACCCGGCCGTCCCGCTCTACGCGTTCTGCTTCCTCGTCGCGCTGGGCGTGGACTACTCGATCTTCCTCATGACGCGGGTGCGCGAGGAGAGCCTGCGCGTCGGGACGCGGCGCGGCGTGCTGCGCGGCCTCGCGGTCACGGGGTCGGTCATCACGTCCGCGGGCGTCGTGCTCGCGGCCACGTTCGCCGCGCTCGGGATCATCCCGCTGCTCTTCCTCGCCCAGCTCGCGTTCATCGTCGCGTTCGGCGTCCTCGTCGACACCCTCGTGGTGCGGTCGCTCCTCGTGCCTGCTCTCGTGCACGACGTCGGCCGTCGCGCCTGGTGGCCGAGCGCCCTCGGGCGTCTGGACCGCGGACCGGGGGAGCCGGCTCAGCCCGCCGGGAGCGGCTCGGCGGGGCAGTCCGCCAGCACGCGCGCCATCGCCTCCGACTCCGACGGCGTGACCGAGAGCTCGTAGGCCGCCTTCACGGCGATCTGCCGGGCGACGTACGGGCACCGGAACGCGTGGTTCGGGGGCAGCCACGCCGACGCGTCGCGCGCGCCCTTCGACTGGTTCGCCGGGCCGTCGGACGCGAGCAGGTTGAGGGGGTCGTTCGCGAACTGCCGACGCGTCTCGTCGTCCCAGGCGCGAGCGCCCTTGCGCCACGCGTCGAGCAGCGGCACGACGTGGTCGATCTGGACCGCCGCGCTCGTCGCGTTGCCGCGGCGGAAGTCGATCGTCTCGCCCGTGTACGGGTCGTCGAAGGTCCCGGTGCGGACCTCGCAGACGTCGCCGCGCGTCGAGAAGGTCAGGTCCGTGAGGTCGCGCGCGAGGATGTCGTTGCGGGTGTCGCACCCGTTGCCGTCGACGTCGGCCCACGCCGGGCCGAACAGCGCGCGCTCGTAGCCGGTGTCCGGCCCGGGGCCCTTGACCTCGAGGCCCGCGAGGGCCTCGAGCGCGCTCCCGGCGACCGGCTCCGGGTCGGTGTCCGCCGCGACGGACCGCTGGTTGATGACGTTCGCGACGACGATCGCGATCGCCAGGGCGATGAGGACGTAGCGCAGGACGCTCCGACGAGGGACCTGGCGGCTCGTGGTGCTCAAGGGACGACCTTCCCGAAACCGAATCTCGGCCCGACCCCCGCGAGACGGTACGCAGCGCTCCATATCGGACCAACGCGCACATTCTGCCAGGTCGCCCGGAGTGCTCCGGCCCGCGCCCGACGTGCCCCGTGCACCCCCGGGCGTCCGGCCACGACGCCGCTAGATTGGTCGACATGGACACCGCCGCACGCACGCTCAGGGTCGGGATCGTCGGGTACGGAGGGGCCGGCCGCGGCATCCACGCACGTCTCGTGCGGGAGGCGGGGCACACCGTCACGGCCGTCGTCGTGCGCTCGCCGGAGCGACGCGCCGCCGCCGCCGAGGACTGGCCCGGCGTGCACCTGCACGACGACGTCGAGGCCCTCCTCGCCGACCGCGCGGCCTACGACGTCGTGGTCGTGGCCAGCCCGTCCGCGCTCCACGCGGACCACGCGACCGCGCTCGTGCGCGCGGGCGTCCCCGTCGTGGTGGACAAGCCGCTCGCCCTGGGCGCCACGGCGTCGCGCGCCGTCGTCGACGCCGCCGAGGAGGCGGGGACCCCGCTCACCGTCTTCCAGAACCGCCGGTGGGACCCGGAGCAGCTCACGCTGCGGTCCGTGCTCGACCGCGGCGACCTCGGCCGGGTCCACACGTTCGAGCGCCGCTGGGAGCGCTGGCGTCCCGTGCCGCAGCAGCGCTGGAAGGAGAACGACCTCGTCGGGGGCGGCCTGCTCCTCGACCTCGGGCCGCACCTCGTCGACTCCGCCACGCAGCTCTTCGGTCCCGTCACCGGCGTGTGGGCCGAGCTCCGCTCGCACACGACCCCCACCGAGGACGACGTGTTCCTCGTGCTCCACCACGCCCCGGACGCCGACGGGAACGCCGTCGTGAGCCGCCTCTGGGCGGGGTCCGTCGTCGGCGCACCCGGCCCGCGCACGCGCGTGCTCGGCACGGGCGGTGCGTACGTCGTCACGACGTTCGAGAACGACGCGTCGCCCTTCGAGGTGTTCGACGACGCCGCGCCCGCAGGCACCCTCGGCTGGGTCACGCGCGGTCGCGAGCGCGAGCCCGTGCCGCAGGCCCCCGGCGGGCACGCGGACTTCTACCGCGCGGTCGCCGCGTGGCTGCTCGACGACGGCCCCGTGCCGGTCGACCCGCGCGACGCCGTCCGCACGGCCGAGGTGCTCGACGCCGCGCGCCGCAGCGCGCGGGAGGGTCGCCTGCTCGACGTGTGACGGGGTGCCCGGCCCGGACCCGGCCGGGGGCAGACTCGTCCTGTGGACGACGGCTCGCGCAGGCGTGTCGTGCGGTGGGATGGGGGCATGCCGTCGTCGTCCCGCCGCCCGCGCCCGCCCGGGCCGTCCGTCGCCGACCTCGGGCCGGCGCTCGCGGCGGCGGGGTGGTCGCTGCACCGGGAGCCGGGCGCGGTCGGCGGGGTGGTCGCCCGCGACGCCGCCGGGACGGTGTGCGAGGTCGCGCTGCTCGCGGCGCCCGCGGACCCGGGGGCGCGGGCCGCGCTCGTCGAGCACCTGCGCGGGCTCGGCGGGGAGCACGACCACCTCGCGGCGGTGCGCGGCGTCGTGGCGGGGGACGGCTCGTCGCTCGCCGTCCTCGTCGACCACGTCGGCGGCCTGCGCCTCGACGAGCTCGCCGCCGCGCGCGAGCCGCTCCGCGCGGGGGAGGCGGTGACGGTCCTCGTCCCGGTCGCCCAGGCGCTGACGGCGCTCCACCGCGAGGGCCGCAGCCACGGCGCCCTGGACGCTACGTCGGTCGTCGTCGCCCCGGACGGTCGGACGGTGCTGCGCCCGCCGCTGGCGCCCACGACGGCGTCGAGCGCCGACGACGTCCGCGACCTCGCTCGCACGGTCCTCGGTCTCGTCCCTCCGCCCGCGTCGAGCCACCCCGCGCACGCGGCGCCGCCCGACCCCGACGAGGCGCGGGCCCTCGCCGCGCTGCACGCGGAGCTCGCCGTCGCGCTCCGCGACGACCCGGCCGCCCGTCCCGCCGTCGGGACGTTCGCCGCGCGCTGCTACGACGCGGTCGAGCCGCAGCCGATCGTCATGCCGGACCCCGCGCGGCTCGTCGCCGGCGCCCTGGCGGGTCGGCGAGCTCCCCGCCCGGCGGTGCCGGGGCGGCGAGCGGCCCGCGACGACGTGGCCGCGGCGCCCGGCCGTCGTGGGGTGCGCGCGATCCCGGAGCGCCCGCGGCGCGGGGCGCCGCTGTCCGGCCTCGGGCGCGGGGCGAGGGCCGGTGCGCACGCCCGCCGGCCGGACCGGCGGCGACTCCCGTGGTCCGGCCGCACGACGACGGCCCTCCTCGGCGGCGCGGTGCTCGTCGTGGCGGTGGTCGTCGCGCTCGCGGTCGGCACGCCGTGGTCCTCGCCCGTGCGCGACGACGGTCCCGCGACCACCCGCACGGCGTCGGCCGCGGATCCGGCGACCGACCCCACGCTCGACCGGGCCGACCCGCTCGGTGCGGCGCGCACCCTCACGGCGCGGCGGCTCGAGCTGCTCGCGGACGGTGCGGGGGAGCTGTCCGCGGTGGTGGTCGCCGATTCGGCCGCGGAGGCCCGCGACGCCGAGCTGCTCGCCGCGCTCGACGGCGTCGACGTGGTCGGGGCACGGGCCGAGGTCTTCGACGCCCGGCACGTCGAGCCCCGGCGGCCGGATGCCGACGAGGGGCACGGGGACGAGGTCGCGACGGTGGCCGTGGACTACACGGTGTCGGCCCACCACCAGCGCACGGCCGCGGGCGAGGTGGCGGTGCCCGCCACGCCGCGGACCACGGTCGTCCTGGTGCTGCGGTGGACCGACGCGGGGTGGCGCGTCGCCGAGGCGCGGTGACCTCGCCCGTGCCGCAGGGCGAGCCGTCGTCGAGCGCGCCGGGTGCCCTCCGCGGGGAGGCCCGGCTGTGAGGACCGCCGGTCAGCGGCTCTCGACGACCTCGCGCGCGGCGTCCTCCAGGACGGGGTCGGACCACGTGAACCCGCTCGCCTCGAGGACGGCGGGGAGGGCGCGCTGGGAGCCGAGGATGTCGGACGCGAGCTCGCCGAGCGCGACGTGCAGGGCGAACGACGGCACCGCGAGCACGGCAGGACGGTGCAGCGCCCGCGCGAGCGCCCGGGTGATCTCGGCGTTGGTTGCCGGGTGCGGGGCGGACAGGTTGACAGGGCCGTGCACGGGCGCGGTGAGGAGGTGCTGCAGCGCGGCGACCTCGTCGCGCAGCGTGATCCAGCTCCAGTACTGCGTCCCGGGGCCGAGGCGCCCGCCCACGCCGAGCCGCAGGAGGGGCAGCAGCCGGCCGAGCGCGCCGCCGTCGGGGGAGAGGACGATGCCGGTGCGGGCGTGCACGACGCGGACCCCCGCCTGCTCCGCGGGAGCGGTCGCGGCCTCCCACTCGCGGACCAGCCGCGCGAGGAAGCCGTCTCCCGACGCGGACGTCTCCGTGAGCACCTGGGAGCCCCGGTCGCCGTAGTACCCGATGGCGGAGCCCTGGAGCCAGACCGGCGGCGGCGAGTCGAGGCCGGCGATCGTGCGGGCGAGCAGCCCGGTGGTGCGCGTGCGGGACGTGACGAGCGTCCGCTTGTACGCCGTCGTCCAGCGGTGGTCGCCGATGCCCGCTCCGGCGAGGTTGACGACGGCGTCCGCCCCCGCGAGCACGCCCGGGTCCAGCCGGCCGGAGTCGGGGTCCCACTCGTGCTCGTCCGAGGTCTGCGGTGCGCGGCGCACGAGGCGGCGCACGTGATGACCGTCCGCGCGCAGACGTTCGAGCAGCTCGGTGCCGATGAGCCCGTGCGAGCCCGCCACGACGATGTCCATGGGGGACACGCTACGGGTCTGCGGCGGACTCGGCACGGTCCGCGCGACGGATCCGCGGCCGGGACGGAGGGACGAGCGAGGGCCCCGACCGGCGTGCGGTCGGGGCCCTCGTCAGCGTCGCGCCGGAGCAGGCCGGCGCCGTCCGCGGCGGGTACCGCGGAGCGGGTCCGTCAGAGGCCGACCTCGGCCTCGAACGCGCCCTCCTCGATGCGGTTCTTGATGGTGGTGAGGAAGCGCGCGGCGTCCGCACCGTCGACCAAGCGGTGGTCGTAGGACAGGAAGATGAAGCACGTCGAGCGGATGCCGATCGTGTCGTTCCCGTCGACGTCCGTCACGACGACGGGGCGCTTCGTGATCGTGCCCGTGCCGAGGATCGCGACCTGACCGACCGGGACGATCGGCGTGTCGAAGACGGCGCCGCCCGAGCCGGTGTTCGTGATCGTGAACGTCGCGCCCGCGAGCTCGTCCGGACCGACCTTGTTGGCACGCGTGCGGGCGCCGAGGTCGGCGATCTTGCGCGCGATGCCGGCGAGGTTGAGGTCGCCCGCGTCCTTGATGACGGGGACCACGAGGCCGCGCTCGGTGTCGACCGCGATGCCCACGTTCTCCTGGCCGTGGTAGGTGATCTCGTCCTCGGCGAAGGTCGCGTTGATCTTCGGGTAGGCCTTGAGCGCCTCGACCGCGGCGAGCGTGAAGAACGGCAGGAACGTGAGGTTCGCGCCCTCGCGTGCCTTGAAGTCCGCCTTGGCGCGGTTGCGCAGGGCGGCGACGCGCGTGACGTCGACCTCGACCGCCGTCGTGAGCTGGGCCTGCGTGCTCAGCGCCTCGACCATGCGGCTCGCGACCAGCTTGCGCAGGCGGCTCGTCTTCTCGGTCGTGCCGCGCAGCGGGGAGACCGCCGGGACCGACGCCTTCTTCGGGGCGCCACCGGCCGCGGGAGCCGCCGGTGCGGCAGCGGCGGGCGCCGCCTTGGCCTCCTCGGCCTTGCGGGCTGCCTCGAGCACGTCCTCCTTGCGGATGCGGCCGCCGACGCCCGTGCCCGTGAGGGACGAGAGGTCGACGCCCTTGTCCGCGGCGAGCTTGCGCACGAGCGGCGTGAGGTACGTGCCGCCGGCCTTGGCGGCCGGGGCCGGGGTCGCGCCAGGAGCCGACGGCGCGGCCGGCTTCTCGGCTGCCGGAGCGGGGGCGCTCGTCGCGGGGGCGGGCGTCTCCTCCTGCGCGGCCTGCGCGGGGACGTCCGCCTCGCTCGCCGGGGTGCGCGCCTCGGTCGGCGCCTCCTCCTGCTTCGGAGCCTCCTGCTTCGGAGCCTCCTGCTTCGGCGCCTCCTGCGCGGGCTGCTCGGCCGGAGCGGCGGGGGCCGCGGCCGGGGCGGCACCGGAGCCGACGATCGCGAGCACGGCGCCGACCTCGACCGTCTCGTCCTCCTGGACGAGGATCTGCTGGACGGTGCCCGCGACGGGCGACGGGACCTCGGTGTCGACCTTGTCGGTCGAGACCTCGAGCAGCGGCTCGTCGACCTCGACGGTGTCGCCGACCGACTTGAGCCACCGCGTGACGGTGCCCTCGGTGACGGACTCGCCGAGCGCCGGGAGCTTGATCTCCTCACCGCCACCGGCGGAGTCGCCGGACGGCGCGGGCTGCTCGGCGGGCGCGGGGGCGGCGGGCGCCTCCTGGGCGGCCGGCTGCTCCGGCTCCGGCGCGGCCTGCGGGGCCGGAGCCTCGGTCTCGGCCTCGGCGGGGGCCGGCGCGGAGCCGCCACCGCCCGAGCCGTCGCCGATCACGGCGAGGTTCGCGCCGACCTCGACGGTCTCGTCCTCCTGGACGAGGATCTGCTCGAGCGTGCCCGCGACGGGCGACGGGATCTCGGTGTCGACCTTGTCGGTCGAGACCTCGAGCAGCGGCTCGTCGACGGCGACGGTGTCGCCGACCGACTTGAGCCAACGGGTGACGGTGCCTTCGGTGACGGACTCGCCGAGGGCCGGCATCTGCACGTTCTCAGACATGACCTGCCTGGTCTCCTTCGATCGTTGGGGTCAGTTGTGGGCGTGCAGAGGCTTGCCGGCCAGGGCCAGGTGCGCCTCTCCGAGTGCCTCGTTCTGGGTGGGGTGGGCATGGACCAGGGCGGCGACGTCCTCGGGGTACGCCTCCCAGCCCACGATCAGCTGGCCCTCGCCGACGAGCTCGCCGACGCGGGCGCCGATCATGTGCACGCCGACGACGGGACCGTCCTTGCGGCGCACGAGCTTGACGAAGCCGCTCGTCCCGAGGATCTTGCTCTTGCCGTTGCCGGCGAGGTTGTACTCGAGGGACTCGACCTGGTCGGCCCCCCACGTCTCGGCGGCGTCGGCCTCGGTGACGCCGACGGACGCGACCTCTGGCTCGCAGTACGTGACCCGGGGGATGGACGACTCGACGATCGGCGTCGGGTCGAGGCCCGCGATCTGCTCCGCGAGGAAGATGCCCTGCGCGAAGCCGCGGTGGGCGAGCTGGAGGCCGGGGACGATGTCGCCCGCGGCCCAGATGTTGCCGACGCCCGTGTGCAGGCGCTCGTCGACGATCACGAAGCCGCGGTCGAGCGTGAGGCCCTGCTCCTCGAACCCGAGGTCCGCGGTGCGCGGGCCGCGCCCGACGGCGACGAGCAGCAGCTCGGCCTCGAACGTCTTGCCGGACTCGAGGGCCACGGTGACCCCGGAGTCGGTCTCCTTGACGCCGGCGAACCGGTCGCCGAGCGAGAACGCGATGCCCCGCTTGCGGAACGCGCGCTCGAGCGCCTTCGACAGCGCCACGTCCTCGTTCGGCACGAGGTGGGGCAGCGCCTCGACGATCTGGACGTCGGCGCCGAACGACTTCCACACGCTCGCGAACTCGACGCCGATGACGCCGCCGCCGAGCACGACGACCGACTTCGGCACGCGGTCGAGCCGCAGCGCCTGGTCGGACGTGACGACCCGGCCCCCGATCTCGAGACCGGGCAGCGACCGGGCGTACGAGCCGGTGGCGAGCACGACGTGGCGGCCGGTGTAGCGGGTGCCGTCGACCTCGACCGTGTCCTGCGACACGAGGCGCCCGTGGCCCTCGACGTACGTGATGCCGCGCGAGGAGACGAGTCCCTGGAGGCCCTTGTACAGGCCGGCGACGACGCCGTCCTTGTACGCGTTGACCCCCGCCATGTCGATGCCCTCGAGCGTGCTGCGCACGCCGAACTTCGCGCCCTCGCGGGCGCCGTCGGCGAGCTCGGCCGCGTGGAGCAGCGCCTTGGTGGGGATGCACCCGTTGTGCAGGCAGGTGCCGCCGAGCCGGCCCGACTCGACGAGCGCGACGTCGAGACCGAGCTGGGCGGCACGCAGCGCGGTGGCGTAGCCGGCGCTGCCTCCGCCCAGGACGACGACGTCGAATGGTGTGCCGGGTTCGGCCACGTGCGACTCCTTCAGCGAGGGGAGAGCGAGAGCGGGCGTCCACGGCACGACGGCGGGCCGGACGGGAACCGCTGACCCACGGTGCGTGAACGTTCTCCGGGAGCCATCTTGGCACCTCGGGGACGGGCTCCCCAATCGAAACCTGGGCCGTACGGCTGTGACGATGGAGACAGCGTGCCCACCGTATGACCAGGGTCACGCTGTACCCTGCCGCTGTGCCCCGGCTGCCCAAGCTGTCCAGCCTGTTCTCCCGCCGTCCCGCGACGACCTCGTCGCCGGGCGGCGCCGCGGCCGCGCCGTCGGACGCCCGCCGCGCGACGCTCGCGCACCTGCAGGAGTTCGTGCGCACGCGCGTGGGCGTCGAGGCGTACGTCGAGCCGCCCACGCCGGACACGGGCGCGACGCTCCTGCTCATCGCGACGACGGGGGAGTGGACGCGACGGCGCGTCCCGGACGAGAAGACGGCGTTCGACGTCGCCGGCTCGCTGGGCGTGCCCGTCTACAACGTCCGCTTCACCGGGTACCCGCAGCGCATGCGGGACTGGAACTCGCGCCAGCGCAGGAGCTCCTGAGGGGCTGTCCGCCGGGCGAGCAGGCGGTCCTGGTCCGTCGGAGCGACCGGACGGACCAGGACCACCTGCTCGGCGGGGCTGGGTCAGCGGCGGGCGCGGCCCTCGACCAGGCCCAGCAGGGTGCGGACGGCGACGCCCGTGCCGCCGACCGGCGTGTACCCGTGCGCGGAGCCCTCGTTGAACGCGGGGCCGGCGATGTCGAGGTGGGCCCACGGGGTCTCGCCGACGAACTCCTGGAGGAACAGCCCGGCGACGAGCATCCCGCCGAACCGGTCGCCGATGTTGGCGAGGTCCGCGACCTTCGACTTCAGCGACGCGCCCAGCTCCTCGGGCAGCGGCATCGGCCAGAACTGCTCGCCCGCGGCGTCGGCCGCCGCGACGACCTCCGCGCGCACGTCGTCGGCGCCCATGACCGCCGAGACGCGGTTGCCGAGCGCGACCATCTGGGCGCCGGTGAGCGTCGCGACGTCGAGCACGACGTCGGGCTTCTCCTCGACCGCCGCGACGAGGCCGTCGGCCATGACGAGGCGGCCCTCGGCGTCGGTGTTGAGCACCTCGACCGTCTTGCCACCCCGGATCGTGATGACGTCGGACGGGCGCTGCGCGGTGCCGGACGGCATGTTCTCCGCCAGGCACAGCCAGCCCGTGACCGCCACGGGCAGACCCAGGCGCGCGGCAGCGACGACGGTCTGGAGCACCGCGGCGGCGCCGGCCATGTCGGACTTCATCGCCTCCATGCCCTTCGCGGGCTTGATGGAGATGCCGCCCGAGTCGAACGTGATGCCCTTGCCGACGAGCGCGACCTTCGCCGCAGGGCGCGACGGCGTGTAGGCGACCTTGACGAGGCGCGGCCCGCGCGCCGAGCCCTGGCCGACGCCGACCAGGCCGCCGTACCCGCCCGCGGCGAGCGCCTTGTCGTCGAGCACGGTGACCTTGAGGCCCTTGGCGCCGGACTCCTTGACGGCCTGCTTCGCGACGTCGGCGAACGCGGCCGGGTACAGGTCGTTCGGCGCCGCGTTGACGAGGTCGCGCGTCGCGTTCACGGCGGCGGCGACGACCGTCGCGCGCTCGACCGCGGCCTTCGCGGCGGCGCTGCGCGCGTTCGCCGCGAGGATCTCGACGGTCGCGGGCGGACGGCTCCCGGCCGACGTCGCGGCCTCGCCCGTGCGGTAGCGCGCGAACGTGTACGTGCCCAGGAGCGCGCCCTCGGCGACGGCGGCGAGCTGCGCGTCGTCCTCGACGGGCAGCGCGACGGCGACCGACGCGGTGCCGGCGAGCGCGCGCAGCGCGGCCCCTGCCGCACGGCGCAGCGCCTCGGCGCCGAACGTGCCGTCGGCCCGACGGGCGCCGAGGCCCACGAGCACGAGCACGCCCGCCTTGAGGTCGGGACCGGCGGGGACCTTGCGGACCTCGTCGGCGGCGCCCGTGATGCCGAGCGCGGGTGCGAGGTCCTCGAGGGCGGCGACCACCGGACGGGGCAGGTCGCCCCCGACGATCGCGACGCCGTCGGACGTCGTGTGGGTGCCGACGACGAGCGCGTCGACCTTGGCACCGGCGGGATTCTTGCTGGAGACGGTCAGTTCAGCCACCCCGCGATGCTATCCCCGGCCGCCCGCGGGGTCCGCCGGGCCTGTGGACGATTCCCGCGGCGCCCACCGCCCCCGGTACGCTCGGCGGCGTGGTCCTCCCCCTCCTGCTCCTCGTGGTCGCGGCGTGCGTCGCGCTCGCCGCCTGGGCGGTCGTGTTCGTCGCGCGCGACCGCGCGGTGATCCTGCGCCAGCTGTGGGGCGCCGCGGTGATCGAGGGGCTGATCCTCGTGCAGGCGGTCGTGCTCGGCGTGCTCGGCGCGACCGGGACGGCGCCCACCGACCCGGTCCTGCTGTGGGGCTACCTCGTGACCGCACTCGTCATCCTGCCCGTCGCCGCGCTGTGGGCGTTCGCGGAGCGCTCGCGCTGGAGCTCCGTCGTGCTCGCGGTCGCCGCGCTCACGGTCGCGTTCCTCGAGTGGCGGCTGTGGCAGATCTGGAACGCCTGACCTGGAGGCCCACGCCATGAGCGCACCTGCCGCCCCCGACGGGGCGGACCCGGCGGCGACGCCCGCAGCGGGCGGTCGCCCGGACCCACGGTCGGGGCAGCGCCGCACCAACGGCGGCTTCGGCCGGGTGCTCGTCGCCGTCTACGGGATCTTCGCGCTCGCCGCGACCGCCCGTGCGGGGGTCCAGCTCCTGCGCGACTGGCACGAGGCGCCGCTCGCCTACGCGCTGTCGGCGCTCGCGGCGGCGGTCTACGTCGTCGCGACGATCGCCCTCGCGCGGGGCGGCCGCGTCGCGCGCCGCGTCGCGTGGCTCGCCGTGGGCGTCGAGCTCGTCGGCGTCCTGACCGTCGGCGCGTTCTCGCTCGCCGACCCCGAGGCCTTCCCGCGCGCGACCGTCTGGTCGGGCTTCGGCCAGGGCTACGGCTACGTCCCGCTCGTGCTGCCGTTCGTCGGGCTCTGGTGGCTCTGGCGCACCCGGCCCGCCGCGCCCGGCGCGACCACCCCGCCCCCCACCACCCCCGCCACCGACGCCCCGGAGGACGCCGCATGACCCGCCGCCGACCGCTCCTCTACGGCCTCCTCTTCGACACCGTGTTCCGCCGGATGGACCCCGAGCGGGCGCACCACGTGGCGTTCGACCTCATCGGGTTCGCCGGGCGCGTGCCCGTGCTGCGCGACGTCGTCCAGGGGGCGCTCGCGCCCTACCTGGGCCGCGCGGCGGGGGGCCGGGGGAGCGTCGAGGTGCTCGGCAAGGTCTTCCCGGCGCCGTTCGGGCTCGCGGGCGGCTTCGACAAGGACGCCCGGGCGGTGCGCGGGCTGACGATGCTCGGCTTCGCGTTCGTCGAGATCGGCACCGTGACGGCGCACGCCCAGCCCGGCAACGAGCGGCCGCGCCTGTGGCGCGAGCTCGACGTCCAGGGCGTGCGCAACCGCATGGGGTTCAACAACGAGGGCGCCGCGGCGGCCGCGCGCCGGCTCGCGGCCCTGCGCTCGACGCGGGGCGGGCGTGCCGTGCTCGTCGGGGCGAACATCGGCAAGACGAAGGTCACGCCCGCCGAGGAGGCGGCCGCGGACTACGCGACGAGCGCGGGCCTGCTCGCGCCGTACGCGGACTACCTCGTGGTGAACGTGTCGTCCCCGAACACCCCGGGCCTGCGCGACCTCCAGGAGGTCGAGTCGCTGCGGCCGATCCTCGTGGCCGTGCGCGAGGCGGCCGACGCGGCCACGGCGGACGCGGGCGTCGGCCGGGTGCCGCTGCTCGTCAAGATCGCCCCGGACCTCGCGGACGAGGACGTCGACGCCGTCGCCGACCTCGTGGACGAGCTCGACCTCGACGGCGTCGTCGCCGTGAACACGACGATCGGGCACGACCGCGGGCCCGGCGGCCTCTCGGGCCCGCCCGTCCGCGCACGCGGCCTGGCCGTCGTCGCGCGTCTGCGCGAGCGGCTCGGGCCGCAGCGCGCGATCATCGGCGTCGGGGGGATCACCACCGCGCACGACGCGCGCGACTACCTGCACGCGGGCGCGGACCTCGTGCAGGGGTACACCGGGTTCCTCTACCAGGGCCCGCTGTGGGCGGCGCGGATCAACCGCTCCCTCGCGCGGCACCCCGAGCCCGGCGCGCACGTGCGGGGCGCCGACGCGAAGGAGGCACGATGATCCGGCCGCAGTGGGTCTGGGAGCTCGACGACGCCGAGGGGCGCGCCCTCGCGGCTCCGGTGAGCCCCGTCTTCACCACGCAGTACGACGCCGAGCAGTGGCTCGGCGAGACCTGGCGGAGCCTCGCCGCGGAGGGCGCTGCCGCCGCCCGGCTCCTGCACGACGGCAGCCAGGCGACCGCGACGGTGGAGCTGCGCGTCCCCTGACCGGGGCCCGCCTCCTGACCCGGACGCAGGGCCGGCGGGTCCGGCCCGGGCGACGACGCGGGCAACGCGGGCGCGCGAGCCCGTCGCGCGCCGTCGCCCCGGGGGACCGTCAGCCCGCGACCCGGGCCCACGCGGCGGCGAGCCGTGCCACGGCGTGCTCGAGCTGCTCGGGCGGTCGGGAGAACGTCAGGCGCAGCCGGTCGGCCGCGCTGCCGTCGGGCGTGAAGGTCGGGCCGGCGTTGACGAGCACGCCCTCGGCCGCCGCGGCGGCGGCGAGCGCTTGCGCGACCGGCGCACCCAGGTTGACCCACAGTGAGAGCCCGCCCTCGGGCACGTCCACGCGCCACTGCGGCAGCGCCCGTGCGAGCAGGCCGCACAGGAGGTCGCGCTGCGCGCGGAGCGTCCGACGGCGCTCGGCGAGCACCGCGGGGGCGTCGTCGAGCAGCTCGACGACGGTGAGCTGCTCCAGCACCGCGGTGGCGATGTCCGCCGACTGCCGCGTGCGCGCGAGGCGCGCGACGAGGTCCGGGTGGGCGCGGACCCAGCCGACTCGCAGCCCGCCCCAGAACGACTTGGACGCCGAGCCGACCGTGACGACGTACGGCGAGGTGCCGTCGCCCGCGAGCGGCTCCACGACCGGACCGGTGGCGTCCGGGTCGCCGTCGAGGTCGAGGTCGGTGAGCGTCTCGTCGCCGACCACGGTCACGCGGTGGCGGGCCGCGGCGTCGCGCACGCCCGCCCGCTCCTCGGGCGTGAGGGTGTAGGCGGTCGGGTTGTGGAAGTCGGGCACGAGGTAGACGAGCCGCGGCGCGACCTGGCGCAGCGTGGAGTCGAACAGGTCGACGTCGAACCCCGGCGCGTCGTGGTCGTCGCTGCCCCGCGCCCCGTGGCCTGCCCGGCCTACGGGGACGGGCACCAGCCGCGCGCCCGCCCGTCGCAGCGACTCCATCGCGTGGTAGTACGTGGGCGACTGCACGACGGCGCGGTCACCTGCCCCGAGGAGGGTGTCGGCGAGCGTGGTGATGGCGTGCTGGGCGCCCGTGGTGACGAGCACCTCGTCGGGCGTGGTGGGCGTGCCGCGGCGTGTGTGGTGGTCGGCGAGGGCCTCGCGGAGGACGCCGAGGCCGTACGGCTCGTAGCCGCCGCCGGACAGGTACTCGGGCAGCCGCTCCAGCGCGCGCGAGTAGGCGGCGTGCAGGCCGCTCGGCGCGGCGGAGGTCGCCTGCGACAGGTCGGCGAGGTCGATCGGCGCGGTGCGCGGCGCGGGCCCGGGCGGGGCGTCGCCGCCGGCCGCGCGGTCCGCGGGCCGGCGCGCGCTCGGGCGGGGGAGCACGACGACGGTGCCCGAGCCGGTGCGCGAGCGCGCGAACCCGAGCTCGCGCAGGCGCCCGTACGCGGCGGCGGTCGTGGTGCGCGAGACGCCGAGAGCGACGGCGAGGTCGCGCTCGGACGGCAGGCGCGTGTGCGGCGCGAGGGTTCCCGCGAGGACGGCGGCCCGCAGCGCGTCGGCGAGGGCGGTGTACGCGGGGCCGCCCGCGTGCCACCGGCCGAGCAGCCGCGCGGCAGCAGCGGGGGACAGGTGGCGGTGGACGTCGACCGTCCCGGCCGGGGCAAGGCTCATGGGGCCACTCTCTCGCGATTGGCTATGGATGTCGATGCCACTCGGCGGTCAGGATGACACCCATGAGCCCCACCCGCCGCACCGTCCAGCTCCTCCTCGGCCTGCTCGGCTACGCGCTGTCCATGGCGCTGCTGATCCACGCGGGCCAGGGCGGGATGCCGTGGGACGTGCTGCACCAGGGCGTCGTCCGCCGCACGGGGCTGCCGTTCGGTGTCGTCGTCGGGTCGCTGAGCGTGCTGGCCCTGCTGGCCTGGATCCCGCTCCGGCAGCGGCCCGGGATCGGTACGGTCGCGAACGTCGTCGTCATCACGCTGACGATCGACCCGGCCATCGCGCTCGTCACGCGCCTCGTGCCCGACCCGGGCGTCGCCGCGAGCGTGGCCCTGGCCGTCGGGGGCATCGTGCTCAACGGCCTCGCGACGGCGGCCTACCTGGGCGTGCGGCTCGGCCCGGGACCCCGCGACGGACTCATGACCGGCCTGGTGGCGCGCACCGGCTGGTCGGTGCGGCTCGTGAGGACGCTCCTCGAGGTCGTCGTCGTGACGCTGGGCTGGGCGCTCGGCGGCACGCTCGGCTGGGCGACGGTCGCCTACGCGCTCGCCGTCGGGCCGATCGTCCAGCTCACGGCGCGGTGGTTCGCGCCGCGCGGGCTCGTCGCCGCCCCGGCCGTGCACGCGCCCGCGCGTAGCCACGGCCGCGAGAGCGCGGCCTCCGAGGCGGCGGCGGACGGCGAGCCCGCGTCGGACGTCGAGCCCGCGTCGGACGTCGAGAACCTGTCGCGGGAGCCCGTCCCCGCGATCGCAGGCCCCCGGCCGGACGAGGGAGGCATCCCCGCGTCCGGCCGGTGAGGAGACGACGACGGCCCCGGCGTGCTGCCGGGGCCGTCGTCGCGTGCGGTGGCGTCCGTCAGGCGACGCGGCCCTGCGGGGCGTTCTCCGCCGTCTTGCCCGGGTCGCGCTCGACGGCGCCCCCGAGGATCTCGTCGATCCGGGCCATGAGCTCGGCCGGGATCGTCACGCCTGACGCCTTGACGTTCTCCGCGACCTGCTCGGGGCGCGACGCCCCGACGAGCGCCGCGGCGACGTTGTCGTTCTGCAGCACCCACGCGATCGCGAGCTGCGCCATGCTCAGGCCCAGCTCGTCCGCGACGGGCCGGAGGTTCTGCACGCGCGTGAGCACGTCGTCGGTGAGGAAGCGCTGGATCATGCGCGCGCCGCCCTTGTCGTCGGTCGCACGCGACCCCGCCGGCAGCGGCTGCCCGGGGAGGTACTTGCCGGACAGCACGCCCTGCGCCATGGGCGACCAGACGATCTGCGAGAGCCCGAGCTCGCGCGACGTCGGCACGACCTCGTCCTCGATGACGCGCCACAGCATCGAGTACTGCGGCTGGGAGGAGATGAGCTGGAACCCGAGGTCCTGCGCGAGCGCGTGGCCCGCGCGGATCTGGTCCGCCGTCCACTCGGAGACGCCGATGTACAGGGCCTTGCCCTGGCGCACGATGTCGGCGAACGCCTGCATCGTCTCCTCGAGCGGCGTCTCGGTGTCGTACCGGTGCGCCTGGTAGAGGTCGACGTAGTCGGTGCCGAGCCGCTTGAGGGAGCCGTTGATCGACTCCATGACGTGCTTGCGCGACAGGCCGGTGTCGTTGGGGCCGCCGGGGCCGGTCGGCCAGTAGACCTTCGTGAAGATCTCGAGCGACTCGCGCCGCTGGCCCTTGAGGGCGTCGCCGAGCACCTGCTCGGCCTTCGTGTTGGCGTAGACGTCCGCGGTGTCGAACGTCGAGATGCCGGCGTCGAGGGCAGCGTGCACGCACGCCGTCGCGACGTCGTTCTCGACCTGGGAGCCGTGGGTGAGCCAGTTGCCGTAGGTGATCTCGGAGATCTTGAGACCAGAGTTGCCGAGGTAGCGGTAGGTGGGCATGGACCCAACCTAGCCGCGGGCCCGGCCGCTCGCGGGGCCGGGCGCCGTCGTCACTCGGGGTAGACGCCGTGCTTCTTGTGCGTCGGCTTGGGCAGCCGCGCGCGGCGGAGCTGGAACGCCCGCATGACCGCGTACATGACCGTGCCCTTGGGGATGTCGCCGAACTTCGCGAGGAGGCGCTTGCGCAGGCGCCGCCACATGATGAAGCCGTCGACGACGGTGAGCAGGACGATGACGTACAGCGTCATGACCGTGAGGAACGCGAGCTCCTGGTTCCGCGCCGTGAGGAACGAGAACACGATGAAGACGAGGGCGACGGGCAGGAAGAACTCACCGAGGTTCCAACGGGCGTCGACGTACTCGCGCACGTAGCGCTTGACCGGGCCCTTGTCGCGCGGCGGCAGGTAGCGCTCGTCGCCGGTCTGCATGGCCTGGTACTGGCGGTCGCGCATCTCGCGCTGCTTCTCCCGTGCGGACTTCGCGGCGGCGCGGCGGTCGTTCGGCACGAGGGGACGCTTGTTCGCGGCCTCGGAGACCTTGCGCTTGGGGGTCGGGCGGCCCTTGCCGGCGCGCTCGATCTCGGCCGCCTCCTCGACGGGGTCGGGGGCGGCGGGGGTCGCGGCGGCCTTGTTGCGGGAGAACACCCCTCCAGGGTAGTCGAGCCGACGGGGTGCCCGGACGCGGGTCCGGGGCCGCACGGTGTCGTACCGTGCTGGTCGTGACGAACTCACCCGAACCCACCGCCCCCGCGCCCGGCACCGCCCTCGCGACCACGCTCCGCGAGACCGTCGCCCGGCTCTTCCCGGCGCTGCGCGCCGACCTGGAGTCGCTCGTGCGCGTGCCGAGCGTCTCGAACGCCGCGTTCGACCAGGCGCACGTCGCCGCCAGCGCCGACGCCGTGGCCGCGCTCCTGCGCGACGCCGGCCTGCCCGAGGTCCAGGTGCTGCGCGCCCGGGCCGAGGACGGCACCGAGGGCGCGCCCGCCGTCGTCGCGCGCCGCCCGGCGCCCGACGGCGCCCCGACCGTGCTGCTGTACGCGCACCACGACGTCCAGCCCCCGGGCGACGCCGGCACGTGGGAGACCGACCCGTTCGAGCCGACCGAGCGCGACGGCCGTCTCTACGGCCGCGGCGCGGCCGACGACAAGGCGGGCGTCGTGGCCCACCTCGGCGCGCTGCGCGCCCTCCTGGAGATCGGCGACCTCCCCGTCGGGGTGACGGTGTTCGTCGAGGGCGAGGAGGAGATCGGCTCGCCGACGTTCCTGCCGTTCCTCACGCAGCACCGCGACCTGCTCGCGGCCGACGTCATCGTCGTCGCCGACTCCTCGAACTGGAAGATCGGCGTGCCTGCGCTCACGACGTCGCTGCGCGGGCTCGTGGACTGCGAGGTCGAGGTCGCGGTGCTCGACCACGCGGTGCACTCGGGCATGTTCGGCGGCCCCGTGCTCGACGCCGTGACGCTGCTCGCGCGGCTGATCACGACGCTGCACGACGACGCGGGCAACGTCGCCGTGCCCGGGCTCGCCACCGCGGACGAGCCGACCGTGGACTACGCCGAGGCCGACTTCCGCGCCGACTCCTCGCTCCTCGACGGCACGGTCCTCGCGGGCGAGGGCAGCATCGCCGGGCGGCTGTGGACCAAGCCGGCGATCGCCGTGATCGGGCTCGACGCGCCGAGCGTCGCGCACGCGTCGAACACCCTCACGCCCCGCGCGACCGCGAAGCTCTCGGTGCGGCTCGCGCCCGGCCAGGACCCGGCGGCCGCGATGGCGGCGCTGCGCACGCACCTCGAGTCGCACGCGCCGTTCGGCGCGCGCGTGACCGTGCGCGACGGCGAGCAGGGCAAGCCGTTCCTCGCCCCCGGCGACTCCGACGCGATGCGGGCCGCACGGTGGGCGTTTGCGACGTCGTGGGGCACGGACCCCGTCGACATCGGCATCGGCGGGTCGATCCCGTTCATCGCCGACCTGCTCGAGGTCTTCCCGGACGCGGCGATCCTCGTCACGGGCGTCGAGGACCCGGACTCGCGCGCGCACGGCGCGAACGAGTCGGTCCACCTCGGCGAGCTGGAGAAGGTCGTGCTCGCCGAGGCGCTCCTGCTCGCCCGGCTCGGCGGCGCGGTCGCCTGACCCGCGCCCGCCGGACCGCACGCGGCGACGCTCCCCGGTCGGCCGGGGAGCGCCGCCGTGCGGCGTCAGGCGTCAGGCACGGTGCGCGACGTCGACCGCCCGGGCCCACCGCGCGACGTCGTCCGGGAGCTCGGGGGAGGTGACGTCGCCGCCCAGGAGCCCGACGACGTCGGGCGCGGCGATCCGGTCGCCGGACCCGCGCGCGAGGAAGCGCCCGGCGACGAGCCCGCGCGCGCAGAGGTCACCGCGGCGCGTGAACACCTGCTCGAGGTACACGACGCGCTCGTCCCACCCGAGCACGCGCGTCGTGATCTCGAAGCGGTCCCCGAGCTGCAGGGAGCGGCGGTACTTCATGGTCGACGCCGCGACGACGGGGTACCAGCCCTTGTCCTTGAGCAGGGGGAACCCGCCGAGGTCGGCGATGAAGTTGCTGCGCGCGACGTCCATCATCTGCAGGTACACGCCGTTGTTCACGTGCAGGTAGAAGTCGAGGTCGCCCGGGCGCACGCGCATGCGGGTGACGGACGGCTCGAGGACGCCGCGGCCCGGCACGGCCTTGCGCGGCATCGTGCTGGCGACGAGGAGCTGGATCTGGCGGGTCACCGGGGCAGGCTACTACCCCGCACCAGCGGTATCGGGTATCCGGCACCGACGGCGGGGGACGCCCCTCCAGGTCGGTGTGCGAGGATGCGCGCCGTGACGACGACGAGCCCCGCCCCTCGCCCCACCGCCACCGCCGACACCGGGTCGCCCGCCCCGCACCCGTGGCAGGTCCGCGCGTTCCGCGCGGTCGCGATCGCCGAGGCGTTCTCCTGGGCCGGCCTGCTCGTCGGCATGTACCTCAAGTGGGTCGCGGGGACGACCGAGCGCGGCGTGGAGATCTTCGGGCCCGTCCACGGGGCGCTCGTGCTCGCGTACGTCGCGCTCGCCGTGCTCGTCGCCGTGCGCGTCCGCTGGTCGCTCTGGACGACCTTCCTCGCGCTCGCCGCGACCGTCCCGCCGTTCTGCACCGTCCTCTTCGACATCCGGGCGCACCGCACCGGCCGCTACGCGCGCCGCTGACCGCTCGGGTCGGCTGACCCCAGACCGGCTGACCGCTCAAACCGGCGGGTCGGGGTCGTACTGGATCCCGCGCCGCACGGCGCGTGCGACGTCGGCGCTCTCCAGGCGCGCGACGAGGTGCAGCGCCATGTCGATCCCCGCGGACACGCCGGCGGACGTGACGACGTCGCCGTCGTCGACGTAGCGCGCCTCCGTGTCGACCACGACGCTCGGGTCGATCCGCGCGAGCTCGTCGTAGTGCGCCCAGTGCGTCGTCGCGGGCCGGCCCGCGAGGAGCCCCGCCGCAGCGAGGACGAGCGAACCCGTGCAGACGCTCGCGATCACCGGGGTGCGCGACCGCATCGCGCGCAGCCACTCGAGGTGCACGCGGTCGGCGAGCAGCGGGCGCGTCCCGCGACCGCCCGGGTACACGAGCAGGTGGAGGGGGCCGACGTCGTCCGCCGAGCGGTCGGGGAGCAGCCGGAGGCCCTTCGCCAGCCGCACGCCGCCGCCGTCCCACGAGAACGTCGACACCTGGGGCTTGAGCGCGGAGTGCTCGGCCCATGCCGACAGCACCTCGAACGGCCCGGCGACGTCGAGCTCCTCGGCCTCGTCGAAGACGAAGATCCCGACGTTCGTCCCGTTACCCGTTCCCATGGCCACCTCCGCGCGCCCCCGCGTCCCGAGGGCCTCGACCGCTCCTGCCCGCGCGCCTAGAGGCCGGGCAGGGCGAGCATCTGGTCGAGCGCGACGCGCGCCCAGTGCGCGTCGTCGGCGTCCACGACGATCCGGTTCACCACGCGACCGGCGACGAGCGACTCCATCGCCCACACGAGGTGCGGCAGGTCGATCCGGTTCATCGTCGAGCAGAAGCACACCGTCGAGTCGAGGTAGTGCACCTGCTTGTCCGGGTGCGCCCGCGCGACGCGGCGCACGAGGTTGAGCTCGGTCCCGATCGCCCATGCCGAGCCCGGCTCGGCGGCGTCGAGCATCTTGATGATGTACTCCGTCGACCCGACGAAGTCCGCCGCCGTGACGACCTCGTGCTTGCACTCGGGGTGCACGAGCACGTTGACGTCCGGGACGGCCGCGCGGACGTCGTCGACGTTCTTCGCCGAGAACCGCCCGTGGACCGAGCAGTGCCCGCGCCACAGGATCATGCGCGCGTCGCGCAGCTCGGCGTCGGTGAGGCCGCCGTTCGGCTTGCGCGGGTCGAACACGACGCAGTCGTCGAGCGACATCGCCAGCTTCAGCACCGCGGTGTTGCGCCCCAGGTGCTGGTCGGGGAGGAACAGGACCTTGCCCGTGCCGTCCACGCCGCCCACCTGGTCGAACGCCCAGCGCAGCGCGACCTCCGCGTTCGACGACGTGCACACCGTGCCGCCGTGGCGCCCCGTGAAGGCCTTGATCGCGGCTGAGGAGTTCATGTAGGTCACGGGGATCGTCGAGTCGGCGATGCCGACCTCCTGCAGCACGTCCCACGCGTCCTCGACCTGGTCGATGGCGGCCATGTCCGCCATCGAGCAGCCCGCCGCGAGGTCCGGCAGCACGACCTGCTGCGCGTCGGAGGTGAGGATGTCCGCGCTCTCGGCCATGAAGTGCACGCCGCAGAACAGGATGAACTCCGCCTCGGGGCGGGCGGCCGCCTCGCGCGCGAGCTTGAAGGAGTCGCCCGTGACGTCGGCGAAGTCGATGACCTCGTCGCGCTGGTAGTGGTGGCCCAGGACGAACGCCCGCTCGCCCAGCGCGGCGCGCGCCGCGCGGGCGCGCTCGACCAGGTCGGGGTCGCTCGGCGCGGGCAGGTCGCCCACGCACTCGACGCCCCGCTCGGACGCGAGGTCGCGGCCCTGCCCCAGCAGGAGCAGGGCGGACGGGCTGGGCTCGACGAAACCGCCCGGGCGTGCGGTGCTCGGACCGCCCACGGACGACAACAAGGTGCTCCCGGTGCTCACGGGACCATCGTCGCACAGCGACGCGGAGACGGAGAGGGTCCTCCCACCGCGGATCGGCGCGCCGAGCGCGACCCGCCGGACCGCGCCCGGGCTGGCACAATCCGGGCATGCGCGTGCTGCTCACCGGGTCCGCCGTCCCGCCCCCGCCCGACGGCGCGTGGCCGGGCCGCGACGTCGTGCCGACTGCCGCCGGACCGAGCCTCGCCGACGTCGCCTCGTGGTGGTCCGCGCACGGCGCCGTGGACACCGTGCCCCTCGCCGCGTCGGGGCCCGCGCTCCTCGACGCCCTCGCTCCCGTCGCGCCCGAGGTCCTCGCGGGCGTCGTGCCGGGCCCGGGCGGCGCGGAGGTCCCGGTCGCCGTCCGACGGCGCGCGTCCTCCTCGCGCGAGGGCGCGCAGGCCCGGACCGTCGTCGTCGACGTGTCCCAGGTCCCGGCCACCGGGGAGGCCGTCGTCGTCGATGCCGACGGGACGCCGACGACGGTGCCCGCCCGCTCGTCGACCGCCGTCGGGCACCTGCTCGCGCTCGCGGTCGACGCCGCTCGGGCGGGGACGGATCCCGGCCGGGTCGTGCTCGCGACCGGGGGCAGCACGAGCCACGACGGGGGCCTCGGGGCGCTCCTCGCGCTCGCGGGCGAGCCGCCGGCGTCCGGGGGCGCGCCGGACGTCACGCCCGCCGGGCTGGTCGACGTCGTGCGCGCCGCGCGCGCCGCGCTGGGCGGCTCGCACCTCGTGGCGGCCGTCGCGTCCGACGTCCCGCTCCTCGGTCTGCACGGCGCGAGCGCGACCCTCGACGCGCGCGGTGTCGACCCGCTGGTGGCCCAGCACCTCGAGCGCGCGCTCGGCGCGGTCGCGCACGACGTCGCCGCCGCCGTCGACCGCGCGGACGCGGCCGGGCCGGGGGAGCACGGGATCGTCGGGCGCGACCTGCTCGCGGGCGCGACGGCGGGCCGCCGCCTCGCCGGGCTGCCAGGAGCGGGCAGCGGGGGAGGGCTGGGTTTCGCCGTCGCGGCGCTGGGCGGCAGGCTCGTGCCCGCGCTGCGGGTCGTGGCGGACGACGTCGGGCTCGACGCGCGGCTCGCGGCCGCGGACGTCGTCGTCGTGCTCGCGGACGAGCTCGGCGCGCACGAGCTCGGCGAGGGGACCGTCCGCGAGGTGTCCGGCCGGGCGGCGCGGCACGCGCTCCCGGTGGTGGTCGTCGCGCGCGCGGTCGTCGCGGGCCGCCGCGAGCAGGCGGCCGCAGGGCTCAGCGGCGCGTACGCGTGGGGTGACGGCGACCCGCGCGACCTCGTGGAGCGCGTCGCGCGCACGTGGTCGCGCGGCTGAGTCAGCCGAGCTCCACGTCGCCGTCCGCGCGCACGGACCACGCGGGGTTGTGCGCGATCTCCCACACGAGGTCGTTCGGGTCGGCGACGTGGGCGTGGAAGACGCCCCCGAACTCACCCTCCTGCGGCTCCTTGCGGACGGTCCCGCCCGCGGCGACCATCGCGTCCACCAGCTCGACGACGGCGTCGCGCGACCCGACGTTGTGCGACAGGGTCACACCCGTGGTCGCGGCCGGCGCCCCGACCGAACCGGCGTCGCGCGCGAAGCTCGCCGCGTCGAAGAAGCCGAGGAGCTGGCCGGCCGCGGACCGGTAGAACACGATCTCGCCCGGCACGTCGAGCCGAGGCTCCCAGCCGAGCGCGCCGTAGAAGCGTCGGGCCGCGCCGAGGTCTCGCGTCGCGACCGTCACGAAGTGCACCGCCTGGTCCATGGGTCCTCCGTCGTCACCCTCGCGCCCCGTGCGGCGAGGCCCGTTCGACCCTAGTCCCGCGCGGGGTCGTAGACTCGGGAACACCACCGGCACGTGTGGTGTTGAGGACCTGACGGGATCTCTCTCGAGAGATCCGAGAAGCCGGCCACCACCGGGGCAGCACTGCCCCCGACAGCGCGGAGACGAGATGAGCGAGACCACCGACATTGCCACGCACGGCGTCAACCTGACCGACGAGGCCGCGGACAAGGTCCGCACGCTCCTCGAGCAGGAGGGTCGTGACGACCTGCGCCTGCGTGTCGCGGTGCAGCCCGGCGGCTGCTCCGGCCTGATCTACCAGCTCTACTTCGACGAGCGCGTGCTCGACGGCGACGCGCTGCGCGACTACGACGGCGTCGAGGTCGTGGTCGACAAGATGAGCGTCCCCTACCTCGAGGGCGCGACGATCGACTTCGCCGACACGATCGAGAAGCAGGGCTTCACGATCGACAACCCCAACGCGGGCAGCGCCTGCGCCTGCGGCGGCTCCTTCAGCTGAGCCGTCCGGCGTGCCGCGCGCACGCCACCGGACCGCACGAGCCCGGTCACCCGTCCGCGGGTGGCCGGGCTCGCGTCGTCCGCGGGTCGTGCCGCCCTGCCTTGCCCGCGGCGGGTCAGCCGCCGATCTCGACGGTGATCGCCCAGGCCTCCGCGTCCTCCTGCCCGCTGAGCTGCTCCTCGCCCACGACCGTGTGCCCGCGCATCCGCGCCCACGCGGGGACGTCGAGGCGGGCGGCCGGGTCGGTCGACCACACGGTGAGCCGAGCGCCCGGTGCGAGGTCGCGCGCCGCCGCGGCGAGCCGGATCACGGGGAGCGGGCAGCGCAGCCCGCGCGCGTCGACCACGTCGCCGGCCGCGCCCGCGTCGCCGGACGCGCCGGACGCCGGCAAGGGCGGGGGAGCGCCGGTCACAGACCCTGCACCCCCAGCGCCGCGCGCACGCGGGCGACGGCGTCCGGCAGGGCGGCGAGCAGCCGCTCGACGTCGTCCTCCGTCGTCGAGCGGTCCAGGGCGACACGCACGTTGCCGTGCGTGAGCACGCCCATCGCCGCGAGGACGTGCGAGGGCTCGAGCGAGCTCGACGTGCACGCCGACCCGGACCCGACGGCGACGCCCTCGCGGTCCAGGTCCGTGAGCAGCGCCTCGCCGTCCACGTAGAGGAACGAGAAGGTCGCGACGTGGGGGAGCCGGTCGACCGGGTCGCCGACCACCTCGACGTCGGGGATCTGCGCGACCCGTGCCCGCACGCGGTCGACGAGCGCCCGACGCCGCGCGTCCTGCGCGTCCCGGTCGGCCAGCACCGCCTGCAGCGACACGGCCGCGGCGAACGCCGCCGGGACGGACACCCCGCCGGGTGCCCACGGGTCCGCGTCCTCCGGGAACGGGCTGCGCCGTCGGACGCGGGAACGCACCGCGAGGACACCGATGCCCGGACCGCCGCCCCAGTCCGCCGGGTCGGCGGCGAGCGCGTCCCAGGTCTCGGGGACGACGTCGTGCCCGAGCGTGGCCCCCGCGTCCACGAGCAGCGGGACCCCCGCCCGCCGCGCCGCCTCGTGCACGGCCGCGACCGGCTGACGCGTCCCCACCTCGCCGTTGGCGGCCTGGAGCGCGGCGAGCGCCACGCCGGGACGGCCGACGGCGTCGGTCATCTCCGCGGCGTCGACGCGGCCGGACCCGTCCACCCCGACGACCTCCCGCTCCAGGCCACCGTGCTCGGCGGCGTGCAGGACGGCGGCACGCTCGACGGCGCCGACGACGACCCGTCGCCCCGTGCGGTGACGCGCGCCGGCGAGCGCGGCGACGGCCGTGTGGAGGGACGCGGTGTGGTTGGCGGTGAAGACGACCTCCTCCGTGCGCGCGCCGAGCGCGGCGGCGACGGCCTCGCGGGCGCCGTCGAGCAGGGCCGCGGCCCGCCTGCCCTCCGCGTGCAGACGTCGGGGGTCGGCCCAGCCGTCGTCGAGCGCGCGAACGAATGCCTCGCGCGCGAGCGGGTGCCAGGGGGCGTGCCCCCCGTTGTCGAGAAGGACCCGGCGATCGGGGGTGGTGTGTGTCACATGGCCTCCAGGGCGCGGGCGGGGCCGTCGCGGAGCGGGGGACGGCCGGGTCGAGACGGCCCGAGCGGGCGCAGGGCGCCGGTCGAGGTCCGGCGCACGGCGTCGGATCGTTGCGCTCGCGCGCCCCGCGACGAGGTGCCTCCGGGAGTCCGAAGGTCCCACCGGCACGCTACCGTGCTGCCCGGTGGGCCGACGGTGTGGCAAGGATCTGACAGACTCGGGACGGGTGTGCCGAACCCACCCCTGACCGGCCACGACGTGTGCCGCATCTCGCCCGTCCGCAGCGCGTTCCGGGCCACGAAGGGCGGAATCCCGCGCTAGGCTTCGTGTGTCGAGGACGAAGGTCCTGTGCTGGGCTCGTAAAGACGGGCACGGGCAGGACGTGACGTGAAAGGCCCCCCTTGCACTCGCAACCCCCTAGCCGCACACGGCGCACCATCCTGCGGGCGACGGCCCTCGCCGTCGCCGTCGCCGCGGTGGCGTCCGGCTGCGCCACCGACACCGTCCAGCGCGGGTTCCTGCCCGGTTACGAGGACGGGGAGGTGACCAACCAGACCGCCCGGATCACGTCGCTGTGGACCGGCTCCTGGATCGCGGCCCTCATCGTCGGCGTGATCACGTGGGGCCTGATGCTGTGGTGCGTCGCCGCGTACCGCAAGCGCAAGGACGACCACCAGCTCCCCGTGCAGACGCGCTACCACCTGCCGCTCGAGATCATGTACACGGCCGTTCCGATCCTCATGGTCCTCGTCCTCTTCTTCTACACGGACCGCGACATGAGCGCGATCGTGGACAAGGACGTCGAGTCCGACCTCACGGTCCAGGTCATCGGCAAGCAGTGGAGCTGGGACTTCAACTACGTGGACGACGACGTCTACGAGACGGGCCAGCACCTGGCGGACGTCGGCGACACCATGACCGACGACGCGACGATCGACGGTGCCCCGGGCACGGCGGCGGCGCTGCCGACGCTCTACCTGCCCGTCGGTGAGTCGGTGCGGTTCGAGCTGCAGTCGCGCGACGTCATCCACTCCTTCTGGATCCCCGCGTTCCTCTACAAGCTCGACATGATCCCGCACCGGACGAACGAGTTCGTGGTCACCCCGGAGCGCGAGGGCGTCTACGCCGGCAAGTGCGCCGAGCTCTGCGGCGAGCACCACTCCGGCATGCTGTTCAACGTCGAGGTCGTCGACCGCGCGGAGTACGACGCGCAGATGGAGGCGCTCCGCGAGAAGGGCCAGGAGGGTCAGATCCCGGTGGAGGGCTTCAGCCGTCTCCAGGACCCGAACCCTGTCACCGCTACCACGGAGGGTGAGAACTGATGGTCGCGCAGGCCGAAGTCATCCCCGGTCTCGCGCCGCGGCGTCAGACCCTCGGGCGGACCGTGATCAAGTGGGTCACGTCCACCGACCACAAGACGATCGGGTACATGTACCTGATCACGTCGTTCATCTTCTTCTGCATCGGCGGCCTCATGGCCCTCGTGATCCGTGCGGAGCTCTTCGAGCCCGGCATCCAGATCGTGCAGAGCAAGGAGCAGTACAACCAGCTCTTCACGATGCACGGCACGATCATGCTGCTGCTGTTCGCGACCCCGCTCTTCGCCGGGTTCGCGAACGTGATCATGCCGCTGCAGATCGGTGCGCCGGACGTCGCGTTCCCGCGACTGAACATGTTCGCGTACTGGCTCTACCTCTTCGGTGGTCTCATCGCCTCGGCCGGCTTCTTCACGCCGCAGGGCGCCGCCTCGTTCGGGTGGTTCGCGTACGCGCCGTTGTCGAACACGACGTTCAGTCCAGGGCTCGGGGGAGACCTCTGGGTGTTCGGGCTCGCGCTCGCCGGCTTCGGCACGATCCTCGGTGCGGTCAACTTCATCACGACGATCATCACGATGCGCGCGCCCGGCATGACGATGTTCCGCATGCCGATCTTCACGTGGAACACGCTCATCACGAGCCTCCTCGTGCTCATGGCGTTCCCGCCCCTGGCCGCCGCGCTCTTCGCGCTCGGTGCCGACCGGCGCCTCGGTGCCCAGATCTTCAACCCCGAGAACGGGGGCGCCATCCTGTGGCAGCACCTGTTCTGGTTCTTCGGGCACCCTGAGGTCTACATCATCGCGCTGCCGTTCTTCGGCATCGTGTCCGAGATCTTCCCGGTGTTCGCCCGCAAGCCGATCTTCGGCTACAAGGGCCTCGTCTACGCGACGATCGCGATCGCGGCGCTGTCCGTCACCGTGTGGGCCCACCACATGTACGTGACCGGCGCGGTCCTCCTGCCGTTCTTCGCCTTCATGACGATGCTCATCGCCGTGCCGACCGGCGTGAAGTTCTTCAACTGGATCGGGACCCTCTGGCGAGGGAAGCTGACGTTCGAGACACCGATGCTGTGGTCGATCGGGTTCCTCGTGACCTTCCTCTTCGGCGGTCTCACGGGCGTCATCCTGTCCAGCCCGGCGCTCGACTTCCACCTGTCCGACTCGTACTTCGTGGTGGCGCACTTCCACTACGTCGTGTTCGGCACCGTGGTGTTCGCGATGTTCGCCGGCTTCTACTTCTGGTGGCCCAAGTTCACCGGGCGCATGCTCAACGAGCGCCTCGGCAAGGTCCACTTCTGGCTGCTCTTCATCGGCTTCCACATGACGTTCCTCATCCAGCACTGGCTGGGCGTCGAAGGCATGCCGCGCCGCTACGCGGACTACGCGCCGTCCGACGGCTTCACGTGGGAGAACCAGGTCTCGACGGTCGGGGCGTTCATCCTCGCCGCGTCGACGCTGCCGTTCCTCTGGAACGTCTACACGACCTGGCGCAACGCGCCCAAGGTCCAGGTCGACGACCCGTGGGGCTACGGCCGCTCGCTCGAGTGGGCCACGTCCTGCCCGCCGCCGCGGCACAACTTCACGTCGCTGCCGCGCATCCGCTCCGAGTCGCCCGCGTTCGACCTGCACCACCCCGAGGTCGCGGCGATGGACCACGCGGAGCCGAACCCCAACGTCCTGGAGAAGGTCTACGGGGAGGCCGACCGCCGCGGTGAGAAGAGCGTCGCGCTCGACCGCCTCGGCGACAAGCAGGCAGGCAGCGACTCGACGTCGACGATCATCATCGACGAGCCGCGCACGGGTGACACGGACGAGGAGGCCGGCAAGTGAAGGTCGAGTACAAGCTGTTCATCTTCCTGACCCCCTTCTTCGCGCTCATCGGCGTGGTGTACGGGCTCTGGAGCGGCTGGGAGCCCGTCGGCAGCGCCGCGCTCCTCCTGACCGCAGGTCTGTCGGGCATGATCGGCGCCTACCTGGCGCTCACCGCCAAGCGGATCGACGCGCGGCCCGAGGACGACCCGGACGGCCTCATCGAGCAGGGTGCCGGCGACCAGGGCGTGTACGCCCCGTGGAGCTGGTGGCCGCTCGCGATCGCGGCGTCGGCTGCGATCGTCTTCCTGGGCCTCGCGGTCGGCTGGTGGCTGGTCTACGTGGGTATCGCGATGAGCGCGGTCGCCCTCGTCGGCTGGGTCTTCGAGTTCTCCCGCGGCCAGCACGCGCACTGACGCACCTCTTCCGGACGGCCCGATCCCCTCGCGGGGGTCGGGCCGTCCTGCTGTCTGCGGAGGGTCGTGGGGCGCGCCCATGGGGTCGAAGGCACGTGTGTGTGAGTGCCGGAGCCGTTCCTTGTGGCGCGCTCCGGCAGCGTGGTGGCGTTCTACGCCGGGCTGGTGCCCACGCCGGGGCTGGAGCGGCGCAGGGCGGCGCAGGAGCACCCACGCCTGGGCTGGAGCCGCGCAGGGCGGCGCAGAAGCACCCAAGTCAGGCTGGCAGCGTGCACGTCGGGGCGGGAGCGTCCACGCCGGGGCGGGAGCGTCCACGCCGGGGCGGGAGCGCCCACGCAGGGCGGGAGCGACTACGCCGGTGCGGGAGCGCCCGTGCCGGGGTGGCCTCGCGCCAGGGTGGCCTCCCGCCGGGCGCAGGTGGGAAGCCGTCACGACGGCGCTCCGGGCACGGACCGGGTCGCTCTCCGCGTGGCTGGGGCATGTTCGTCCAGACATTCAGCGCGGGACGGTGCGTGGTGCGTGGTGGGTTGGGCGGGGTCGGGCAGCCGCTGGAGCGCGCCGGAGCATCGTGACGGCCTGGGACGGCGTCGGTGACGCTCTGCGCCCAGCGACATGACGCGCCACCTGTCGGCGACCGCGGACTGACCGGGTCGTGGCCCTGGGCGGCCGCCGAGAACGAGGTTGGTCCCGCTATCCGGTGGATAGCGGGACCAACCTCGTTGTGGTGGGGGAGCAGGGTCGTGCTCGCCGACCGGGTGTCGTGCGGCGGGGTCGTCAGGGGACGATGA